>Ga0208373_1000013_pt1 | contig 520868 bp, 501 predicted proteins | sample RifOxyC2_FD_184036 | JGI IMG/M metagenome (GOLD analysis project Ga0208373, IMG submission 184036) | Soil microbial communities from Rifle, Colorado - Rifle Oxygen_injection C2 (SPAdes) | ecosystem: Environmental > Terrestrial > Deep subsurface > Rock core/Sediment | place: Rifle, Colorado...
AAATTAATTTGAATTTTGAAGAATTATATCCTGAAACAAGTTCAGGATGACAAATTGGGAGATCCTGAAATCCATCTTCGTTAAAACTTCGATGGACAAGCAAGTTCAGGATGACGAGTGTGGGGTTCAGGATGACGAGTGTAGGGTTCAGGGTGACGAGTGGTGTGTGGTCTCGTCACTCTGAACTTGTTTCAGAGTCTCCTGAATTGACCATAGAGGAAGGAATGAAAAAATTAATTTGAATTTTGAAGAATTATATCCTGAAACAAGTTCAGGATGACAAATTGGGAGATCCTGAAATCCATCTTCGTTAAAACTTCGATGGACAAGCAAGTTCAGGATGACGAGTGTGGGGTTGAAGAATTATATCCTGAAACAAGTTCAGGATGACAAATTGGGAGATCCTGAAACAAGTTCAGGATGACGAGTGTGGGGTTCAGGATGACGAGTGTAGGGTTCAGGGTGACGAGTGTAGAGTTCAGGGAGACAAGTGAGTGAGAAGTATGTGGTTTTTGGATTTATTTTAATTTGTACTTAATGATGTTATCATTGGCCAACTCCTGCAGTTTTCTAATTTGAGATCTACCTTTAGCATCTTTAAATAAATGGCGGTAGCGACCTTGTAATTTGAGAAATTCAGAAACTTTTGGAGTATCTTTTGGCACTTTCATAACTGATGCGAGTTTGCCATCAATATATTCAACAACTGGATATAGACCAGACTGTTGGGCCAACTGGGGAATTTTAATAGTATTACATTCAGCACAATTCCAGCCAGGAACACAGGTTGAATAAACTTGAATATATTTTGGGCCATTGATACTCGTGGCTTTTTTTATTTTGGCGTCAAAATCGGCTAAATTGCCGATAGTTGCGGTGGCAACATACGGCAATCGGTGTGCGAGTGCGATTGCTGGCATGTCTTTTTTTAACCGCTGATAACCAGATGATTTCTTGCCAGCAGGAGATGTCATGGTGTAGGTGTCCAATTGAGTTGAACTTGAAGCCTGAATCCCAGTATTCATATAAGCTTCGTTGTCATAACAAAGATAAAGAACATTGTCTCCACGATGCCAAGCTCCGGAATTCAAAGCAACGCCAATGTCAAAAAAGAAACCATCACCGCCATGAACTAGAACATTGACTTTGTCAGCTAAATTTTTGCGATTGAGCATGGCTAAAACACCTGAAGCAACAGAAGATGGATTTTCAAATAAAGAATGAATATATGGCAAATTGAAAGCTGAAGTTGGATATTTGGTGGTTGTTACCTCGGAACAGCCAGTTGCTCCGCAAATGATGGTATCGCGACCAAGAATATCAAGAGCATGACGCATTGCCAGAATCATGCCACAACCAGCGCAGGCAGTATGACCAGGGCTAAGCAGACTAGAAAAAGGCATTGTATATTTTTTTGACATAATATTTTATTAATTTTTATGGAGTAAAGACTGTGGCGCGAGCACAAACATCTCCGCCAGAAACATCAACACAAATATAACCGGACTCACAATCTGCATCAGTATTACAATCACAAATATTTGATACTTGGCATGAAGCACCGGCACCATAAGCTGGCAAACTGCCACAATTGGTTTGAACGGTTGGTTCACAGGTTGTTTGGGTTACACATTTATCTACTCGACCAACTGGTAAAGGAATACCATTTATTTCAGCCTGGCGATTACCACATTTACCAAGACAATCGTCATCATCCTCGCAATCTTGACCATCAGCACCAGACTGACATAAATTTATATCATTTTTATCTGTAACACAAAAGCGATTTGGAGCTGAACAATCAGAGTTTACATTGCAGGTACAAAGTCCTCCGGCAAATGGATTTTGCGGATCAGCTGGTTTGCATTCATTACTCTTGCATTCCACACTACTGGCACACGGGCTACCAGCTGATAATTGAACGGCTGGGTTAATACAGGTTTGATTTAGACCAACTTCAAGACATTTCCAGCCAAAAGGACATTGATCATTATTATCACAATCACAAACACTTGTGCCATTGACCAGCTTGGCACTGCAGTCTCCTGAAAGGCATTGATTATGATCGCTACATTGTTGATTATAGGCAGTAAATTTTACGGCAGTTGCATTGTACTGCTTACAACCTTCGGCAGTAGATACCTGACCAGATTCAGCACATCCTGAAGCAGTATAATCTACAGGGGCACAGACATTACCTGTACAATTGTCTGTTAAACATTGGAAATCTTCCTGACAACTCTCACCGATTGGAAATTTGTTAATACAAGTAGCATCATCTGCAGTAAGACAACCTGGGCGTTGTGGATTTCTTATACATAACATCCCTAGATGACTCTTGGTACACCATGCGCCACCTGGGCAAGCATCATCACTCTGACAAATAGCTGTGGTTCCATCAGGAACAAAGCCTAATTCAGGACGGCAAGTTTTGCTATTTTCATCACAGATCAAACCATTTGATTCACATATTTTTTCAACTTCGCCACAAGCATGACCTATCTGTCCAGTAGAACACCTAGCAAAAACATTACCTGCACCAGCATTGTATTTGGCACAAGTTGCACCTTCTTGGCAACAAGCTACTGCGCCGGAAATTCCTGCTCGGTCAGGATCACAAGTACCAGTTCCTTGAGTATTAGCTGGACCTGACTCACCATTTGAACAAAAGCCCATTAAGACGCCCCAACAACCAAGTGACTTTTGGGTAATACAACAATTTCCAGATAAACATTGGGTCTTGGCTTTGCACAAATCACCATTTTGCAACCCACCAGCTAATTGTTGGCAGGTACCATAACGACCAGAACAAGTTTCAGTTGAGGTCTCTTTCAAAATAGAGTAACCAACAAGTGAAGTAATACAAAGTTTACTCTTGGCACACTTAATAGTTCCCTTGATAATGGTTTTGGTGCCAACTTTGGCAACTTTCCAACCTGTTTGACCGATTTTTGCCACCAAACCTGCTGGTAAAGCTCCAGCTACGGTCATAACCAAAGCTGATTCTGCAATAAATTCAGCGGCTATCTCACAATCTCCTTTTTCTTCACCGATAGAAGTACATTCACCACCAACAGCACGACAGGCTGCATAAGAAGCAGAATTGGGGTCAGTACAACAAGGAGCGCCAATTGATGCAGCGGTGGTACAGCGCTCAATCCCCACTTCACTGCGACCGGTTGAACAACGGCCTTCACTCGATTCGGCCATTGCCGTATTGATAAGAGATTTTAAAGGTGAATTAAAGACTGCTGACCCGCCTTTTAATGTTTCTAAAATAACATCATTTGGATCAGCACTGCTCTGACAGCAAACAAACTCAACGGGTTTAATATTTTCTATTTCAATATTTGGTAACCGGCTAAGATCTGGATTAACAGAAGTGAGAATAACATAAGAACCAATTAAAATGACTAAACCTAAAACAGAATAAGTCATCATATCTTTGGCTTTGCCGACAATCTGTGGATTGATTCCAGCGGTAATATACATGACACCACCAATAATCAACATTAGCACAGCTAAAATCGCACCAAAACGCACACCATAATTATAAAAAGCTGCAATATATTGGGAAATCCAAGGAATTTGCAAACATTCAGCATCATCGCCCTGCAAGGAGTTGGAACATTTGCCAACAAATGGCTGATCAAACTTGGTTAAATCGCCAATTGGAACATTTAAGCGCAATTCACGAATATCAGCAGCCTGAATAATGGCAACATTGATCACACCAAATATTATTGTGCTAAATACAAAAAATAAAATGAGTTTTGCTTTATTTTTCATTGTTTTATTTGTTTAAATATTTCTCTAATATATTCTGGGGTTATATCCCGACCACCAAGACCATAAACAAAACTGGTAACAGTTGATTTGTTTTTATTGAAAAGTGCTCGACGGATCTCCATATCAAGACCGGCGCTACTGCCGAGCGAAATATCTTTTTCTAAAACTGCTATTGATTTTATTTTTGATAATTTTTCAACAATCTGCTCATCGGGAAAAGGACGAAAACATGTAAGGTGAAAAACCCCAACTTTCTGGCCACGGTTATTCAATTCATCAACAACATCTTGGATTGTACCAAAAACAGAGCCAATAGTAATAATCACGCTATCTGGTTTGGCTGTGCCATAATATTCAACCAAATCGTGCTGACGATGAAAAATTTTATTAAATTTAATTGCTTCCTTGGTGAAAAGTTCTTTTGCCCTAAGCAAATCTGAATGTAAATCAAATCTGATTTCTTGATAATATTCAGGGGTAACAAAAGAACCAAGCGTGACTGGATTTTTGGTATCAAGAATTTGCCCCACCTCTGGTTTGTAGCTTGGCAGGAATTTTTTGGTATCTGAAACAGATGGGATGTCGATTGGCTCGACCGTATGAGTCAAAACAAAACCATCCATATTTATCATTGCCGGCAGTTTTAATTTTTCAGCAAGTTTGTAAGCCAAGAGATGAAGATCAACGGCTGACTGATTGTCTTTGGCGTAAAGCATGATCCAACCACTATCACGAACTGTCATTGAATCTTGTTGATCATTCCAAATATTAATCGGAGCAGAGATGGCTCGATTGGCGACGGTCATAATAACCGGCAGTCTCATTCCAGCAATATCAAAAATTACCTCGGTCATATACAAAAGCCCCTGTGAACTGGTAGCAGTATAGGTCCGACCGCCAGTGGCTGATGCCCCGAGAACTATTGAGGCTGCTGCAAACTCGCTATCAGCCAAAATATATTCATAATTTGCATGACCATTAGCCTTTAGGAGGGCTAATTCTTCGACAATATGAGTTTGTGGAGTAATAGGATAAGCAGAGATTACATCTGGCCGACAATTATTTACTGCTTGGGCAACGGCTTCAGAGCCTTCAATGCAATGTTTCATATATGTGAATGTGTAATGAGTAATTAGTTATTAGTGATTAGATATTAGTGATTGAGTGAGTAATCCTCTGTTTGTACATTATGCAACAGAAAAATAACTTTACCTCTGTACTTGTTTTATTTATCTTCGTCAAACATTTGAATACACTTAACCGGACATTCAACTGCGCAGACGGAACAACCCTTGCAATAATCTAAATCTTTTTCATAAAACTTTTTTTCTTTTTCTTCAACAAGAAAAACACAACCTTCGGGACAAACACGAGCACATAGACCACAAGCAATACATTTCTCATGTTCAATGACTGGATACTGTACGCGCCATGGTCCGGTTTTATTTATTTTGGTCGCGCCTGATTCTGCGGTTATATTAATTTTCATATTTAATTCACAATTTTTATAATTTAGAATTGGAGAAGAACTATTTCAGTCGTATTTTTTTATTTTCAATAATATATTTCTGAATTTGTTTCATCAGCTTAATGTTGCTACTGATTAGCTCTGGTTTATATTTAAATTCATCTTTTATGGCTTTAATCAATGATTCAAATTGAATTAATTTTGTAATCAGGGCAAAAGCAGTAATCATGCCTGTGTTGGTAATATCTCTGCCAATAATCTGACGAGCAAAATCAGTCACTGGGATGGTATAGAGTTTTAATAAATCAAGTTGAGGCCAATTTGCCTGCTCTGAATTAACGAAAATAACTGTTGATTTTTTTATGCCCTCAAGAACATCTGGAACTAATTTGAGTAATGTCGGATCTTGGACTATGAGAAAATCTGGCTGATAAATTTGAGACTGTATTCTCACTGGCTCTGATGAAATTCGCACAAAGGCTTCGACAGGAGCACCACGACGCTCGACTCCAAAATTGGGGAAAGCCTGTGAAAACTTGCCTTCATAAAAAGCGGCTTTAGCAATCAAATTTGCAGCTGTAACAGCTCCTTGACCTCCTCGGCCATGAATCCGAATTTGGATATATTTTTTCATAATTATTTTGCAATAGAATTAATAATGTCTTCCCAAGTTTCTATGGAAACATAACCGGCCAACTTGTAACCATTAACAAAAAAAGTTGGAGTGCCGACAACTTCCAATTCTTCAGCCAGACTAACATCAGCTAGAATTTTCTGCTGATTTCTTTGTTCAGTCATACATTGGGTGAAATGGAATTCATTTAAACCTGTCTGAATAGCAATTTGGAGAAGATCAGCTGGAGTAACTTTATCCTGGAGTTGGAATAATCGATCATGAAAAGGCCAAAACTTACCTTGGAGATGAGCACACTCACCAGCCTGGGCATAAGCGACCGAAGCTTCGTCAATAATCGGAAAATTTCTCCAATAAAACCTAACCTGATCAGGATATTTTAATTGTAACTGACGAATAACAGAATAATTTCTTTGGCTAACCTGACATAAAAAATCACCAAATTCAACAATGACAATCGGGGCGATGGGCGAGCCGAAATAGGGATCAGACGGGTCAATAATTTTGTCCATGGAATATGGGGCGTCAGACTGGCCAACCTTTGCCTGGCTATTATAGACTGAAGCAAAAGAACGATAAACCAAGAAACCAAAAATCAAAAGTGCAATAACAATCAATATTAAAATAAAAAGTAAAAGTTTCCCCCACCATTTTTTGTACCACGATAACTTAATTGGAAGCTGTGAATCTTCAATCATAATTTGATTTTGCATCTAATTTATTTTACCACAAAACATTGATTTTCAGAAATCTTGTTATAGTTGACAATATTCACAGGTATATGTAATATAATTAAATCTCAAAATTAAATAAAAATGTCTAGCTTGACGAATTCGTGTTATTTTGATATAGTTGAGCTAGTAAATTAAGCTAATTTTATGGACCAAATCATTATTATTATTCAAATGGTTGTAGCTGTTCTACTGATTATTTTCATTTTACTCCAAAATCGCGGTTCTGGAGCTGGAGGTATTTTTGGCGGTGCAGGCGGAGGCTCATTCCGAAGCAAAAGAGGACTGGACAAAAAGCTTCATATTTTAACTATTATCTTCTCAATATTATTTCTTGGTTTATCAATAGCAAATTTGTTATTTTAACTAAAAATAATACTTAATATTTTGTGAATTTTTTCAAAAATATTCTCTTTTCAATCAAAGCAAAAAGAACTCCAAAATTAACTGATACAAAAACCCGTAAAAAATTGCTTGAACACAATCAAACTGACCAAAAATTGGTAGCTTCACTTTCAAATAAAAAAATCCCAACTTTTAAACAAGTAAAATATTTGGGAAAACTTTTGACGGTCAGAGAAAAATTAGCAATCAAAATTTTTACAACATTTGTAATAGTTGGTGTGATTTTTATTGGCATCAACTCATACTTAAATTTATCTAATGTTGCTCCAGCCAAAGGTGGAAAGTATACTGAAGCATTGGTTGGATCGCCTCAATTTATTAACCCAATACTTGCTCAAACAAATGATGTGGATCTTGATCTAAGCTCAATCTTGTTTAATGGATTGATGCAATACACACCTGGTCTTGGACTGGTTGAAGATTTGGCGGAGAGCTATTCAATAAGTGAGGATCAGAAAGTCTACACCTTTGTTTTGAGAAAAGATGTTTATTGGCATGATGGACAGCTGTTTACGGCTGATGATGTAATCTTTACTTTTTCCAGAATCAATGACCCAAACGCCAAAAGTCCCTTATATTTTAATTTCAAAGGTACAACTGTAGAAAAAATTGATGATTTTACTATCAGATTTATTTTGACTGAACCTTTTGCACCATTTCTCGAAAACTTAACTGTAGGAATTATTCCAGCCCATGTCTGGAAAAATATCCCAGTACAAAATTCACATTTATCAGATCTTAATTTGAAACCGATTGGTACTGGTCCATATCAATTTGCATCTTTAACCAAGGATAATAAAACCGGAGAGATTAAATCATATACACTTGAAAGAAATAATGGATATTTTGATGGCCCAGCAAATATTGATAAAATAATATTTAAATTTTACCCAAATTTTGATTTGGCGATAGAAGCTCTAAACAATAAAAATGTTCAAGCAATGAGCTTCTTGCCAAAAGAAAAGCAAGATAGAATAATTAATGATCGATCACTAAATTATCAATATTTAAACCTACCACAATATACTGCAATATTTTTTAACCAAAAAGAAAATACTTTACTTAAAAACCAAACTTTGAGAAAAATATTAGCGCATGGAATTGACAAAGATAAACTGGTGAGTGATGTACTGAATTCAGAGGCTCAAAAAATCGAGGGAACAATTTTGCCAGGACAACTTGGTTATACAGATGATTACCCAAAATATCCTTTTGATATTGAATACGCAAAAGGAGAGCTGGAGAAATTGGACTGGAAACTAGCAACATACGAAGTGGAAGCAAAAGAAGGTGAAACAACTGAAACATACCCATTCCAAGTTCGGAAGAAAAATAGTACCTACCTGGAACTCGGTCTAACAACGGTCAATTTGCCGGAAAATGTTGATATTGCCAAGGCAATCCAAAAAACCTGGCAATTGCTTGGAGTAAAAACAAATATCAAACTGGTGGAACCTGATAATATTGCTGAAACTCTGAAAAATCGTGATTATGAAATCCTGCTGTATGGCGCGATTATTGGTTATGATCCAGATCCATTTGCTTTTTGGCATTCATCACAAGCTCAACAACCTGGATTGAATTTATCTCAATTTACCAACAATAATGCTGACAAATTGCTATCTGATGCAAGAAAAACAACTAATATTGAAGAAAGAGAAAAAGACTACATTGCATTCCAAAAGATAATCGCTGAAGAGGTTCCTGCTGTTTTTCTCTATAACCCTACTTATACTTATCCTCAAACAAATAAAATTCTTGGTTTTGAAAACCACACAATTGTCATCCCTGCTAATAGGTTGGCTAACATTGAAAAGTGGTACATCAAAACTGATCGAAAATTCAACTAATATTTCTTCCTATATAATTAATTAAAAGCAACGAATTTATTTTAAATTCGCAGATTTGTAGTTTATCTCAATTAAAAAATAACTAATATAAATCAAAACTACATAAAAAGATATGATACAAAAAAGACACACACAGATAAAAACTAAGCCAGGTCAACAGAACCAACATGCTTCAAGAGTAGTCAGAAAACACTCTTATAATACCAGTCGCACAAGTAGACCAACAAATTATTTCGAGCCAGGAATGAATAATGGTGGAGCTCCAAAACTGAAAATTATCGGACTTGGAGGACTAGAGGAAGTTGGTAGGAATATGACCCTACTTGAATATGATAAAGATATCATAATCATAGATATGGGATTAATGTTTCCGGATGAAGATATGCCGGGGATTGATTATATTATTCCTGATATATCTTATTTAAAAGGCAAAGAGAAAAACATCAAAGGAGTTATTATTACTCATGGTCACTATGACCACATTGGTGCGATCTCTCATTTAATTCCTGAACTAGGATTTCCAACCCTATACATGACTCCGCTTACTGCCGGATTGGTCAAAAAACGGCACGAGGAATATAAATTGCGAGAGCTAGATATAACAATTGTTGATCCAGAAGTTGACAAGATAAAACTTGGTAATTTTCTGATTGAATTTTTCAGAGTTAACCACAATATCCCAGATTCATTCGGCGTAGTTGTTCGGACTCCACTTGGAACTGTTGTTCACACTGGAGATTTTAAAATCGACTTTGCACCGATTCATGATAAACCAGCTGATTTAAACCGTTTTGCTGAAATTGGTAAAAATGGTGTTACTGCCCTACTGATAGACAGTACTAATGCTGGTAACCCAGGGAACCAAATTTCAGAACATGTTGTAGAAAATGAACTGGAAAAGATTTTCCAAGAATCTGACGGTATGATTTTGGCTGGAACTTTTGCTTCACTATTAAATCGTGTTCAACAATTAATTTCTCTAGCCGAAAAATACGGTCGAAAGGTTTACCTCGATGGACGAAGCATGATATCAAATGCGGAAATTGCTCATCAACTGGGATATTTGAAATTCAAACCAACAACTTTGATTGAAGGTGGAGAAATTGATAAATACCCAAGAAACAAGTTGCTAGTAATAGGGACTGGAGCTCAAGGAGAAAAAAATGCTGTTTTGATGAGAATTGCCAACAAAGATCATAAACACATTGAAATAGAACAAGGAGATTGTGTAATTTTCTCATCTTCAGTTATTCCTGGAAATGAAAGAACAATTCAAAGCCTAAAAGATACTTTTGCGAGATTGGGAGCGAGAATCTACCACTATAAAATGATGGATGTCCACGCAGGAGGACATGCGCAACAAGAAGATTTGAAATTGACTATGCGCCTTTTCAAACCAAAATATATTATGCCGATTGAAGCAAATTATTTCCTAAGAGTTACCAATGGAGAAGTGGCTGAACAAATTGGTTTTGCTAAAGAAAATATTTTACTCCCTGACAATGGCCAAGTAACTGAATTCAAAAGACAGGGACGCGAAGTAATTGCCGAAGTAACAAAAGAAAAAGTGCCGACAGAATATATTATGGTTGATGGTCTTGGTGTTGGAGATGTAAGTAATATTGTGATACGAGACCGCCAAGTGCTGGCTGATGATGGGATGTTTGTCGTTATCGCCACTCTTGATGCAAAATCAGGCGAATTGGTTGGTAGTCCAGATATTATTTCCCGTGGATTTGTTTATATGAAAGAAAGTAAGAAACTGATTGAAGAAGCTCGAGCTAGGGTGAGAAAAATTTGTAAAGAAAAAGGTAATAATAAGAAATTTACAGGCACTGATGAAATCAGGAATAAAATCCGAGATGATGTAGGTAAATTCTTGTTTTTCAAAACTAAGAGAAGACCAATGGTTTTACCGGTGGTGATTGAAGTGTAAACATTACGAATACTAGAAAAAAACACGCCCAGAAAGGTGTGTTTTTTATTATAAACATAAACTACCAGTGATAGCTAGTGTGGGCGTTTAAAGGCGAAGCCGTTGAAAGTAGTAGGCATCAGTTTAATCTAAATGTAAGTTGTTGTTTTGCTAAAGTGAGTTATTTTGAGATTGAGTGATTGATTTCGCTTTGCGAGCTACTTTTGACACCCTGCCTACCGGCAGGCAGGCAAAAGTAGCCAAAAGTGCTGGGGGGATTCAATGCGAATTGAAATGATTATCTCTCGTGCATTGATTACGCGCAGAATCCCCCCAGACCTGCCTTCATCAAGATTATGGCAGGCAAGCCCCGATGCTTGGCATGTTCGTGGGGATGAATAATAAAGTAATTGCTTAATACGGTGGAAAATGAATTGCAGGTGATTAAATTATATAAAGATGGAGGCCTTTGCCCGAAAGATAGAAACTACCAGTTGCTATGCTGGTGGTTTTTCATTTGATTTGGCTAATTATAAACAAATATCATTGACAAATCTAGCTTCTTTTGCTATAATGATGTTGGTTCCAAATGAGTAGTTCTGTCGCCCCCCCACTAAAATTTATGTTTTATGTTTACCTTTTACAAAGCTTAAAGGATAAAAAACTTTATATTGGTTATACAAATGATTTAAGAAGAAGATTTGCTGAACATAATAAAGGTGAATCTAAGTCAACAAGAAATAGAAGACCTTTTAGATTGGTTTACTATGAAGCCTTTTTATCTCAAATTGATGCAAAAAACAGGGAACGGAAATTAAAACTATTCAAAAATACTTACAACCACTTGAAAAAACGGATAGTAAATAGTCTTTTAGAACATAAATTTTAGTGGGGGGGAGGAAAGTCCGAACACTCACACTTTGGTGTAGAATGGTAGCGGGTAATTCCCGTCGATTGGCTAGATTTATCATGTCAATCAGAGGTGCGAGCAGTGACGTCAAATTGAGAAATTAATTTGAATCCCTTTGGGGATAATCTCTTTCGAAAGATAGAGAGTGAAACGGCTAAATCCTTACTTGAGTGCAAGAGCAAATTAGGTAGCTCGCTTGAACCTACAAGCAATTGTAGGGCTAGATAGATGACAGTTAAAACAGAATTCGGCTTACTCACTTGTTTGGAACCAAAAAAAGATAGTGACGGCGTCACTGTTTTTTTATTTGAAAAAACATTAATTTTTAAGTATAATATCTGTAGTTATTTATTTAAATTTATTATGAAGAAAAAATCCGAGTTAGTTTTCACAGCAATAAAGATTCCACTAGATTATGCTTTACTGGTTTTATCTGGAGTATTAGCCTACTTGATTCGAATAAACGAAAATATTACCCAGTACAGACAAGTGGAATTTAATATTGATTTAAATGAAATTTTCACCACTTCCCTACTCCTGTCTGTTGTATGGCTATTATTTTTTGCTATGGCTGGTTTGTATAAATTTCGGCGATTGAAAATCACTGATGAATTGGGAAAAATTATTCTTGCCTGTTCAACTGGTATGAGCGCGATTATTATTTATATGTTCTTTGTCCGTGAATTATTTGATTCAAGATTTATTGTGCTTACTGCCTGGGTTTTGAGTATATTTCTGATAATAGTTGCCAGAATTATTTTGAGGAAAATACAAAATATTAGTCTGAAGTTTGGGGTGGGAAGTCACAAAATAATAATTGTTGGCAACAATGAGGCGACCAAAGAGTTGATAAAAACTTTTAAGCAACAACCAGAATTAGGTTATAAAATAATTGCTGAATGTAAAAAATTTGATAATGAAAAATTTATTGATTTGCACAAAAAATATTTCATTGATGAAATAATTCAAACTGATTCATCGTTATCAAGAGCTGAATCAATAGAGCTAATAAACTTTTCAGAAAATAATAACATTATTTTCAAATATGCGGCAGGTACATTTGAAGCAAGGACGACAAATATTGATGTTCATATGATTGCCGGGATTCCCCTAATCGAAATCCGTAAAACTAAGCTTGATGGCTGGGGGAAAATTGCCAAGAGATTAATTGATTTTATTTATTCAATAATTTTAATTGTTGTATTATCCCCTGTGATGCTAATAATTTTGCTGGCAATAAAAATCGAATCCAGAGGACCAGCAATTTTCCGAAATGAACGAGTATCTCGGCATGGTAAATTTCATGTCTTCAAATTCAGATCAATGTATGCTGATTATTGCATTGGCAAACAGTTTGAAAAATTTACTGACCAAAAAAAGATTATTGAATTTGAAAAAGATTTAATAAAAAAACAATCTGAAAGAAAAGGACCAGTTTATAAAATTTTAAATGACCCAAGGAGGACAAAGGTCGGCAGATTTATTGAGAGAACTTCACTCGATGAATTGCCACAATTATTCAATGTCCTGATTGGCAATATGAGTTTAGTGGGGCCAAGACCGCATCAACCAAGAGAAGTAGAAAAGTATGAAATGCACCACAAGAGAGTACTTGATATTAAACCGGGAATTACTGGACTGGCACAAATTTCTGGGCGGAGTGATCTTGATTTCGAAGATGAAGTTAAATTGGATACATATTACATTGAAAACTGGTCACTAAAATTGGATTTCTGGATAATGTTAAAAACTCCACTGGTAGTTTTGTCCAGGAAATCAAAAGTATAAATCATAACTACAAAAATATGGCCATGTTCCAAGAAAGGTTTGAACCATCTGAACAGGAGGATCCATCTCTAAATATTGAAAAGCGACTTTCATTCTCTGCAGTATCCATTGAAACGGTTGAGGCATATTTAGACTCGGTAGAATCAGAACCACAGGAAAAGCAAATTGAAGAATTTAAAAAAATTCTAAACGCAATAAAAATAAACCAATCTCGTTGGATTGAACCTGTACTCAATCTTGAATATTTTGAGATACAAATAAAACCAGAATATAAAAAACTGCGGATTGAGTATAATCAACTAAAAACTGACTTAGAAGATGTTGAAATAGAGACGGATAGAAAAGAAGATCGAGAAAAGTTGTTTGAAGCGTTTAAAAATGATTGGGATAAGTTCAGGAGACAATATGTCAACGCGAAATTTATGCCACATTTAGCGACTTCATTGGAAAAAGTGGAGCAAGGCAGAGAGAGTGAACTATTAAACAAAACATTAGAAATGATAAAAGATGACATTGTTAGAATGGCAAATGACTACTTTGAGGCAGTAAAGCCAATACTACTTTCAGGCATAATGTCAGAAGACCCAATAGAAAAACATCAGGCTGAAATTTATAAAAAAACAAAATTCGAATTTGAAAAATTAATAAAACTGGCAGACAAAGCAATAAAAACCAGTGATGACAAAGAGAAAAAAGTCTGGTATAATGAATTAATAGATAAATGGAATATATTTCAAGATGAACATATGGTATATGAGAAACAATAATTAATAATACAAACTTTATGGAACTTGAAAGTCAAATGTTAAACTTACCTCCGGAGGGTCCAAGTAAACAACTAAAACAAGAACAACCTAATAATGTGACTGAACTCGAGACTGGTGAATTAGCTGGAGTTATGAGCAGAGTAAATAAATTTTGGGATACTCCGTTTGAGACTACCACTACAGAAGAAATAAACCAAACAGTTGATAATTTTTTAACTGAATTGAAACCACTTAGAACAAGGATTGATGATAAAGTAAAATTGTATGAGTTTCAACTAAAGGACCTGCCAGTAACTTCAAAACAAATAAAAGAAGTAAATGAAGGAATAAAAGATCGACTTGAGATGGTTCGAGAAGTACAATCAAAATTTGATACATTATTAGTAAAACTGGAAGCTGTTAGAAAAGAAAATAACTTGCTTAAAAAAGATGACTTGCTTGATGAAGTAAAAAATCTTTGGGAAAAATTTTATTCTGAAACTGTCGTAGAAGTATAATTAAAATATTTGAGTCACTCGAAAGAGTGACTATTTTATTACAAAAAATTGTAATAAGATAAACTAAAAAGTGATTTTGTTGTTTCAAAAAGTTTTTTTTCTTTACAAAATTGATAAAAAAACTTAAAATACTATTGCCATGGACAAAAAGAGGAAAAAAATGATCACTGAAGTCAAATATGACTGTTGCAAATGTGAAGGAACTGGCAATGTTCAGGTCAAACACGGGTTAAATACTGTTGCCAATGAAACATGTGACAAATGTAATGGCAAAGGCTATTTGTCAACAAGGTGTAGAAAACAAACTTGTAAATGCAGTACTTCCCCTGATACAAGTGTAACAAAATTTTTTGAATAGACCCTTTAAATGGTTTAATTGGAACAATATTTTGTAAAAAATAAACTTTGAATAGTTGGAGTAGCAGTTGACAATACCTATCAATGTGATAAAATAATAAATTCATAGCCTGGAGGGGGACGAAGAAAATGAAACACCAACAAATAAGTTTTACACTGTCTGTGTTGGATGATTCATGGTTTGATAACAGAAAAAACAGAGGTAAATTAATTATTTTCACCAGTCTGTTTCCAATTGTTTGGTTTTTATCCTGTTTCTTACTACCAGATAATCCGATTCAAAAACTAAGCAATTATCTGGTATTGAAGTATTTTATTGTTGTTTGCATTCCCCTGTTTGGAGTTCTTTCCCTGATCGTAGGAATTCAAAAGATTTGCGGACATGAAAGGAGATTTTTTCATATTTTGAGCCTACTGACATATGCAAGCTGGTTTATCGCATCAGGATATCTGCACTTTAATATTTACAGCAATGACTATATTGAACAAGCAATTAATTACTTAGCTCGAAGAAGCTATTGGTGGTTTGAGCTACTGGGATTTTTGAGCGTATTAGCTATGACTTTTTGTGCAGTCACCATATTGATGGAGACTCTGGAAAACAGAGATACTAGATCAACATAACAAAATTTTTCGAATAAGATCATCAATGTATGGTCTTTTTTGTTTGATGTGAATATATATAGTTTCCACGAATTACGAATATGCTAAGTTTCCACGAATAACGAATCTGCCACCTGCCTACGCTGACTTCAGCTTCGGCAGGCAGGCGAATCTACAAATTGAGGTGAATGATGAATGGTTTCCACGAATAACGAATTTGCCACGAATCTACAAATTGAGGTGAATGATGAGTAGTTTCCACAAATAACAAATCTGCCACGAATCTACAAATTGAGGTGAATGATGAATAGTTTCCACGAATTGCGAATCTGCCACGAATCTACAAATTGAGGTGAATGATGAGTAGTTTCCACAAATAACAAATCTGCCACGAATCTACAAATTGAGATGAATGATGAATGGTTTCCACGAATAACGAATCTGCCACCTGCCTACGCTGACTTCAGCTTCGGCAGGCAGGCGAATCTACAAATTGAGTTGTGAGTATAACCAGTTATAACAAACAGAAAGGTAATTTTCTTCCTATTGTGTCAAACTCTGCATAACTTGTTTGGTGAAGATTGGGAAATACTGTAAAATACCAATACAAATATACAAATGTTTACGAATATTACAAATACAAGGAGTTGTATTCATATTGTTTATAGTATTCGCAAATACGTAATTCTATGAAAGTTGCTCTAGTGCACGACCACTTAACTCAAGATGGAGGGGCGGAAAAAGTATTGCAAGCATTGCAGGATGTCTACACAACAAGTCCGACATATACTTTGGTTTATGACAAAAAGAAAGTCAATAAAATATACCAAAGCCGAGATATTCGGACTTCTTTTATTCAAAAATTTCCATTTGGAGTCAGAAAATTTGAATGGTTTTTGGTTTTTATGCCAGCGGCGGCGGAAAATTTTGATTTGTCAGAATATGATGTTGTTATTTCTAGTGCTTCAGCTTTTTCTAAAGGCATAATAACTAAACCAGACGCTCTACACATCTGCTACTGCCACACTCCGACTAGATATCTCTGGACAGATTCAATCAATTACATAAAAGAACTTCGACAAAGCCCAATAATCAAGAGAACCTTGCCATTAGTACTTACTAAACTACGGATGTGGGATAGATTAGCGGCAGAACGAGTCAATGTTTTTGTTGCCAATTCTCGTGAAGTACAAAAAAGAATAAAAAAATACTACCGCCGAGAAAGTATTGTTGTTTTTCCGCCAGTAGAAACAAAGAAATTTCAAATCCGACAGAATATCGGCAATTTTTATTTAACAGGTGGTAGACTTGTGCCATATAAACGATTTGATTTAACAGTAAAAACTTTCAATCGTCTGGGATTAAAATTGAAGATTTTTGGTGAAGGTCCGGCGTTTCAAGAACTTAGAAAAATGGCTGGACCCACCATTGAATTTTTAGGGAAAATTGATGAGGAAGCAAAGATTGAATTGTTTGAAACATGTATAGCCTTTATTCATCCACAAATTGAAGACTTTGGTATCACTCCGGTTGAGGCTATGGCTGCTGGAAGACCAGTAATTGCTTTCAATCGTGGAGGAGCACTTGATACAATAATCGATGGCAAAACTGGAATATTTTTCAATGAACAAGAATGGGAGACGCTGGCCGATACGCTAATCCATTTCAAACCAGAAAACTTTAAACCTGAAGACATAAGAAACCATGCCTTAAATTTTGATGAGACTGTTTTCAAAAAAAACATGGCTGATTTGGTGAACAAATCTTGGGAAAAATGGCAGAATACTTTATAACGAGAACAGCGAGTAAAGCAAGTACAGCGAGAACAGCGAGTACAGCAAGTACGGTAATGACCTTACATAATTTTGCTTAATTTATGAATATTGCCATTGATATAAGAAATCTAATGGAGAATGAAATTACTGGTGTTGGAGAGTATACCTTTAATTTGCTAACCGCACTTTTTGAGTTGGATAAATCCAATAATTATTTTCTTTTTTATAATTCTTCAAAAAATGTTACTGTTCCTCCTTTTAACTTTGAAAATGTGAAACTTGTTAAATTCAGTTTTCCAAATAAATTGTTGAATCTAAGCTTGAAAGTTCTCAAATATCCAAAACTTGATAAACTAATTTTCAGGAAATTGAATGTAAAAATAGATTTATTTTTTTTCCCGAATTTAAATTTCTTTGCAACTGATTGCTCGTATTTTATCACTTGTCATGATTTGAGTTTTGAAATTTTCCCTGAATTTTTTTCTTGGAAAAGAAAGCTTTGGCACAAAATTATTAACCCAAAAAAACTTTTTGAAAAAGCGAAAAAAATCATTGCTGTTTCATCAAACACAAAGTCAGATTTAGAGAACATTTACAAAATTAATCCTGAAAAAATTTACGAAATTTATTCTGGAGTATCTGAACAATTTCAAAAATTGGATTTGTCAGATCCTGGCCGGGATCGTGTGCGTAAAAAATATCATCTGCCGTCCAAATTTATTTTATATCTTGGAACACTTGAGCCGAGAAAAAACATTGAGAGTTTGATTGAAGCTTTTTCATTATTTAAACAAAAAAATCAAAGCAAAAATATTGAACTGGTAATCGCTGGGAAACCTGGATGGAAATATAGTTCAATTTTCAATAGTGCAAAAAAATCAAAGCATTTTAAACAGATCCATTTTATCAATTATGTGAATAATAAAGATAAAGTTTTCCTTTATAACCTAGCGCAATGTTTTGTTTTCCCAAGCTACTATGAAGGATTTGGGTTTCCTCCGCTTGAAGCTATTTACTGTGGAACAACAACCATAGCCAGCCATACTTCTTCTCTACCTGAAATATTAGGTAACAATGCAATCTATATTGACCCATACAATATCAATGATATTGTAAAATCGTTTGAATCAATTGACACTTTTTCATTGAAAGTTGTAAACCGAAAATTCTCATGGCAGACTACAGCAGAAAAAATGTTGAAAATTTTTATTGACACTTCAATAAATTGTAATTAAGATAAGAAGTTGAACAAAAGGCAGGAGACAGCGATGTCACAGCCAGAACCAGTAAATTATAGGCAGATTTATCATCAAATTTTGAATCATTTATCAATTGATGAAAGAGTTGCGATGGCTCTTGGCGCTGTGGGCGATCTTTTACAAGCATTTTGTTTTGACCAGAATGAACAAGTTATTATTGCGGTGATTTCAAACCAGACCTTTGGTTTAGAACAGGCAAGATTAATTGCTGAACATCACCACAATGGCGCAAGCTTGGACCATTTAACTAAAACTCCAAATTTTATCAGTGATTCGGCCGTAAGATCTCACCTATTGAAGAATCGAGCCAGTACTGCGTTGGTCTTGAAAAGAATATTTTTGATACTTGATTTGTTTCACTTGCATAATGTTGCCTCTGGACAAGAAGCAACTGAACAAGCAAAGATGCAAGCTAGAGATGCGTTACGAAAAAAATTTGACCAGAGCACGCCAGAACAACGAGTTCATTTTATTATTAACACAGAAGGCAGATGCTTGCGTTTCTTTTACAAAATGAAAATGGGGCCAGAAACCGCTGACTTGCTTGGCAAACATGAATATACTAAATTTATTTTAGTAAGAAATCTTCTTGTTTTTCCAGGATTGCCACCTCAAGTATTAAGAGGAATGTCAAAATCACCAGTTATCTGGAGAAACAATGAATATAGAAGAAGAATTCTTGGACATACAAATTGTCCGATGGATGTAAAACAAAAAAGGTAAGATTACCTAAATTAAGAGATATTAATATCTCTTTTTATTTTTATATTACTGAAATTATGTTAATGGCAAGTGTATTAAATTTTTCTCTAATTTACAATAAATTCTGTTAAAATAACTAAGTTTTATTAGCTGTTATTGACAAACCTATTGATTTTTGCTATAATATATTGTTATTTGTTCATTAGAAGGTTGACCGCCTTAAGGTCAATGGGCCGCTAGCTCAGTTGGTAGAGCAGCAGACTTTTAATCTGTTGGTCATCGGTTCGATTCCGATGCGGCTCACCCCATTTCTTCAAGAAGCCAAAAACAGGCTTCAAGGCTGGCATAGCTCAATGGTAGAGCAGCTGATTTGTAATCAGCCGGTTGAGGGTTCGATTCCCTTTGCCAGCTCCATTCTTTCGTCCATTGTGAGCGTAGCGCAGTCTGGTAGCGCACCTGCTTTGGGAGCAGGGGGTCAGGGGTTCAAATCCCCTCGCTCGCACACTGGAGGAGTGGCCGAATGGTTGAAGGCGGCGGTCTTGAAAACCGCAGGTACGCAAGTACCCAGGGGTTCTCCGCCAAAGGACGGACTAGTCCTACGGCTAGGATTCCCTCCTCCTCCGCTCGTTTGAAGGAATTTCTAAGGGAGTAAATAAACTCCCCGGGAGATAACAGCCTAAAACTGGATCTCCCGAAATTGGGGCGTCGTCAAGCGGTAAGACACAGGGCTTTGGTCCCTGCATCCTAGGTTCGAATCCTAGCGCCCCAGCATAAATGCTAGTCACAGCAGTGACTAGAGCCGTGAAAACTCAACAGAGTTAGTAACGGCTTTTTTTTAATTTTATTGGTTAGAATATTGACAAAATTGTATTTTTTAGTATAATAAACATAGATTGTCCGAGTCGAGCAAACGGAGAAAAACATGGGAAAAGCAAAAAAAAATTTTAGTCTGATTCAACACAGAACTGATGAACAAATAAAAAAACTACAAGAAGAAGTGAAACAAGCTCGGCAGGAAGCCAAGGATCAGGATGCAGATATTCTAACTCTTGAAGAACTTGAAAGAAAATTGCTTCTGAACGATAAAGAAACTGAAAAAAAGTAACATTGCTAAATCGCAGTGTTTTTTGTTTTATTTATGGGGAAATGATATACTCTCTATGGTTTTTCTTGACAAAAGTATAGAAGTTTGTTATTCTATACTATTGGACTTTGAAACAGTTTGGAAATTAATGAATTCAGCCCCCCCCCTCACACCACCAGGAGAAAACCATGCATAACATCTCACATTTGATTTACACATCTGACCTGTGTCAATTCATTTATGGACTGGGTCTTGTATTGGGGGTTTGTTTCATTATTTCCAGCTTTATTTCCTCTCTTATTCTTGATGTATCCTTCAGATTTGACATTGTTCATCGTGATTCTGGCAAAAACTTTATTATGGCGATGACCTGTGCTGGTGCCTTCTTCATTTCAATTTTTGGACTCAATTCCCTGCCAATTGAAAGAAATATGTATTGGGACATTGGAGCTCTGGTTGGATTGTGTTCTGGAATTCTAGTAATAGTCATTGTCTATCTGGCTGTTAGTATGTTTATTCATTCAAAGACTACGACTCATTCAAGAATCTAAATATTGACCTAGTTCCACGAAACAAGGATGGAGGAGAATAAACATGCCACCAACATCATTCTACGAAAAATTGGCGTACGGAACTCATAATTTGATGCTTGCTGATAGCATTCCGACATCCGATCTTTATCAATTAATTTATGGGATGATGCTGTTTCTTTCTTTTGGTTTTTTTGTTGCAGGGATAATGGCAAATGTGATGCTGGATACTAACCGTTGGTGTTACAATAATATGGGAGAAATTGTTGGAATGAGTTCATGTGGCATTGGTTCTACTCTCTTTGCAGTATTTGGACTGAATAGCCTGCTGGCTACAGAGCTCAATGTATTTTGGGATATCGGTTCTTTAATTGGAGGGTTTTTAGGTATTGCTCTCATTGTTATCACTTACATTACGACGAAATTATACTTTTGTTCAAAAACAATCAGACAGACAAGAAACTAAACATTGCTAAATCGCAGTGTTTTTTGTTTTATTTATGGGGAAATGATATACTCTAACTATATTAATTTAATGCAAATTTATGACTAAATTTGAACAATTTTATCGTGAAGCACTTCGAGATTTAAAAAAATTAATTCAGAGATTTCCTCTTGCAATGCTGGCAGCGGTAGCAAGTGTTGTTCTCGGGATTATTGGTATTGAGATTGAACAATCGGGCAAAGAGGTGCCACTTGGTTTGATGTACACCCTCATGTCTTTGGTTTTGACTTTCCCGATGTTTGTCTTGGCTGAACTTATTTCAGAGAGTCTTAACTGGGATGTGACAAAAAAATATCTATTAAAATTGGTGCCAATCTTAATTGGTGTGGTGTACTTTTTCTCGCTGATGCTACCCTACCAGGAAATATCAGAAAGGCAAGGAATTGAGTTTTTCTTACTAAATGTTATTTTTTATTTCTTGATTTTGGTTGCACCCTTTATAAACAATAATTTCCGTTCTAAATTATGGAACTTTAGTAAACAAATTATTATAAGATTATTTTTTTCAGTTCTCTTCACTGGAGTAATTTTTGCAGGTGTTTCTCTGGCTATCACTGCAGTGCAATATTTATTTGAACTGAAAATTGACAATGAGATATTTATAGAAATCTGGATTTCTGCAGTTGGATTATTTGGGATAAATTTTCTTTTGGCTGGTGTGCCAACGCTAAAAGAAATGAATGATGAAATTGACTATCCGAAATTATTGAAAGTGTGTGTTCAGTATATTTTATTACCATTACTGGCAGTTTATGGAATAATTTTGTATGTTTATACTCTAAGAATTATTTTCACATCTGCTTGGCCGAAGGAAGGTGTTGTCCAGTGGGTCATGGTTTATGGAATTGGAGGATTTGTAACTTTTGCCCTAGCAAAACCTTTAACAATGCATGTTAAATTATTAAAAAAAATATTTACTGGTTTTTTTATTTCAGTTTTACCACTGCTCATAGTCTATTTTTCAGCTATTGGTATTCGAATTTCTGAATATGGAGTGACAGTTGACCGTTACCTTGTTGTATTGTTTGGACTTTGGTTAATCCCTGTTACATTTTATTATTTATTAAGTAGGAAAAAACACCTACACTGGTTAATTGGCTCTGTTGTAATCTGTGTTTTGATCTTCCTGTATGGTCCATGGAATGGGTATAATATTTCTTTTAACAGCCAGGTACAAAGATTGGAAAACTTATTAATAAAAAACAATCTTCTGATTGATGGGAAACTACAGAAAGCTCCTGACAATTTTTCTATCTCTGAATATACTGAAATTGAATCGATCTCTCGATATTTATATCGAAGTTATGAGGTAGAAAAGATTAACAAATGGCTTGGCGAAGAAAATGTTGAACTTATTAATAAAAATATTCTACAAAAAAATGGTAAAACATATTATGCACATTCAAGGGCTTTTCTTCAGGCAATTAATTTAATAAAAATAGATAGTGTTATTGATAAACCTGCGATACTGTTTAGCTATCAACCTGAATCCGATGTCTTCCCAGTTGCAACATATGATTATGTCTATTCATTTCAAGGTTTAAGTGATGATGCAGTAAGGTTTCCTGAAAAGTTTTACAGAGATACGATCTCAACATCATTAACAACAAATGAATTGCTTATAATGAAAAATTCGAACATCTTAATTGAGATAAACCTAACGGATATAGCTTATAAATTGATTAAAAAATCTACCCCTTACAATATCCCGATTGATGATATGATTATCTACGCGAGCAATGAAAAGATTGAGATCAAACTGCTTCTAAGTAATTTACAATTTAGCCTTGATAATGAACGACCTCTAATTAAAACCGTGAGTGGATTGGTTGCTTTCTCACTGAAATAATACTTAAAAGCTTACCAGTTATTGGTGAGCTTTTTTATTATTTGGACATAAATCATCAGCGACAGCTGGTGTGTGTGCTTAAAAGCGCAGCAATTGAAAGTAGTGGTTAGCGGTGTAATTTAAATGTAAGTGGTTGATGTTGCTAAAGCAAGTTTTTTTTAGAATAAGTGATTGATAAAGCTTCGCTTGACACTTTTTGATGGCAAAAAGTGTCCAAAAACCATTGGGGGCTTTAATTGCTACTTTTGAACACTATTTTGTGTTTTGAACACGGCAAGAAAGCCCCCAAACCCGAGGTTTACCATGTTCGTGGGGTTTAAAGTTAGTGATTGGTTTTGCTAAAGCAGGTTTTTTGAAAAAAGTGATTGATTGCCTGCCTACCCTGCCTACCGGCAGGCAGGCGGCAGGCAGGCAAAAAGGACGAACCGCCTACACTAAAGTTTCGGCGGTCAAGAAAGTTTTGGGGGTTTTAAAACAAATGCTTTTGAACATCTTCGTGTGGTTCATGACCGCGATAAACCCCCCAAACACCGAGGCTATTCATCTTAGGTGTTTTGAAATTAAATAAATGATTTTTTTGATTGATATTGCTAAAGCAAGCTTTTTTTGACCTGTGAGATAGAAACTACCTCCGTGAGCTGATGGTTTTTTATTTGGAAAAATGTTTTATTTTTGCTAAAATACAAGTATTAATATAATAATCTTATTGATTCCGTAACAAGTACGGAATAGACAGACAGAGAGTGTATGAAAATTGCTATTGATGCGAGAATGTATGGGGAAAAACAGACAACAGGGATTGGTCAGTATATTAAGCAAATTACTGATAATATTTTTCGGATTGATGAAGAAAATGAGTATATAATGTTCATGCGAGAGCCTGAATTTTCTACATATTTTCCACCAAGTCCAAGAGTAAAAAAAATTTTAGTAACTCCTCGCTGGTATACCTATGCTGAACAATTTAAATTGCCGTTTGAATTTGCCAAAGAAAAATTTGATCTGATTCATTATCCGCATTTTAATTCACCTATTTTTTTTAGAAAAAAGTCTGTGTGTACTATTCATGATGTCACACCTTTTCTTTTTCCAGGACATAGAATGAAATCAATTATTAGGCGCCTTGGATATCGAACTGTTTTTGCTGGGACTGTAAATAATGCTAAGAAAATAATCACTGTTTCCGAAAGCACAAAAAACGGGATAATTAAGCATTTTAAAATAGATTCTGAAAAAATAAAAGTCATTTATGAAGGTGTGGATGAAAGGTTCAAAGTTACCGTGGAAAATGGTATAATAAGTAGTGTAAAAAAGAGGTATAATATTACTGGACCTTTTATTCTTTTTGTAGGTGTTTGGCGCAATCATAAAAACATTGAAGGGCTGATTTCAGCTTATGAAATTCTCAAGAAAAAATATCATATCCGACAGAAATTAGTTCTGGCTGGACAGGAAGACAAGGACTATTCAAATATCAGAACAATGATTGAAAATTCAGGTTACAAAGACTGCATTATTACTCCGGGATTTATTGAGAGCAAGGATTTGCCAAGCCTCTATAGCGGAGCTGATGTATTTGTTATCCCGTCATTCATTGAAGGATTTGGCCTGATTGCTCTCGAAGCTCAAAAATGTGGCTGTCCAGTTGTAGCCAGCAATATTACAAGTTTGCCTGAAATTTTAGCTGATTCTGCCATATTGTTTGATCCGTATAACAAAAATCAGATGGCTGAAAAAATTTACACTATTTTGGATAATAAAAAATTACAACAAGAATTGAGAGAGAAAGGATTTCAGAATGTTGAAAGATTTTCTTGGGAAAAAGCTGCCAGAGAAACTATTGAAGTCTATACCGAGCGTTGATGGAGACTGGGAAAATATTTATACAAAAACAAATTTAATATCATGCCGAGAAAAAAAGTAGAAACAAAAAAGAAAAACAATAAGACAAGAAAAACCAGTACAAAAGCAATGAAAGTTACTAGGGCAGAAAGAAAAGAGCTTGAGAAAACTGCTTTGTGTTTTGGTATTTCAGAAAAAGACATGGCGGATATTTTGGCAAACAGCACGATTAAAGAACAACATGAATTAATAAAAGAATTAACAGATCAATTGCCAAGAGACGAAGCAATTGTTACTTCAAAAGATCCAAAGTGTAATAATATTGTGGTCCAAAATGTACGGAGCCGACATGAACACTCACCTTTTGTTTTGAATCTGAAGAAAATGGCCCAAGAAAGAGAAGAAAAAATAAAGCGAAAACAATTTGTGGTTGAACGACTAAGAAAATTTTCCCATCCGATTGAGGCGTCAACAAGAATAATTCAAGATAAAGCTGAAAAATATACGCCTTCTAAAAATATTGTTACTGCTAAGCCTGACAACAAAAAAGCCAAGAGACAAAAACCAACAAAATTTATCAGCGACCAATTTAACAAAGGACCATTGCTACGATTACCAGCATTGTGGATGAAACCAGCCTTGGCTTTTGCAATTGTGGCTGTGCTGGTAATTTTGCCGATCAAAGGATTTACATATGTAAATGATTTGATTGATAGCAAGGATAAAGTAGTAGCAGCATCAGAACAAGCCTTGGACGACCTAAAAACCGCCGGTCAATCTTTGTCAGAAAAAGATATTCTTTCTGCCAGTGAAAAATTTGCCAAAGCGGAAATCAATTTTGAATCTGCATCAGATGAATTGAAAAATGTTAACTCATACTTGGTGGCAGCAATAAAGATCGTACCAAAAGCTGGAAAATATTTCACGGACGCAGAAAGATTAACCGAAGCCGGAATGCAATCGGCTGAATTAGGTCAAGAAATGACTACAATTTTTGATAAGTTTTATTTACAAGAAAACACTCTAACTCTGACTGATAAAATAGTGACACTAAAAGATGAATTGAATACTTCTTTACTACCAAAACTGCAGTCAATCACTACACTTCTGGCTCAAGTAGACCCAAAAATCCTGCCAGAAGAAAAGCAAGCTCAATTTATTGCGGTTCAAGACAACATTAGCTCAATCAACAAAGATATTGAAGAACTGGTAAGTTTCAGTAATGATCTAGTTGAAATACTCGGACAAAATTACAAGAGACGATATTTATTTATATTTCAAAATAATAATGAACTCCGAGCAACTGGTGGATTTATGGGGAGTATGGCACTGGTTGATATTTATAATGGCAAGATACAAAATATTGAAATTCCGGGGGGTGGAACTTATGATTCAAAGGGGAGTTTGTTGAAACAGGTAAAATCACCAGATCCATTACATTTAATTAATGCAAAATGGGAACTCCAAGATGCTAATTGGTTTGCTGACTTCCCAACAACGGCGAAAAAAATTCAATGGTTTTATGAAAATTCTGACGGACCATCAGTTGACGGTGTGATAGCAATCAATGCAACTTTACTGGAGAAAATATTAGAGAGTACACAACCAATTGCCATGCCAGAATATGGAAAAACAATTACCCCTGACAATTTTATTGCTGAAACCCAAAAATCAGTCGAGGTTGAATACGACAAAATTGAAAATAAACCTAAGCAGTTTATCGCTGATCTAGCACCAAAACTTCTGGAGCAAGTTTTCAATTCACAGCAAACTGATTTAGTCACGCTAGTAACCACACTGAAAAATGGCTTGAAAGAAAAAGAAATCCAACTTTATTTCAACAATGAAAACTGGCAACAACGAATCAAGAACTATGATTGGTCTGGTGAAGTTAAATCAACTTCAAATGATTATTTATCAATCATTAATTCTAATATTGCTGGCGGGAAAACTGATTTATTTATCGAGCAAACAATTGATCATACTTCTGAAATCCAGCCAGATGGGACAATTGTTGATTCAATCATTATAAAAAGAAAACACAATGGCGACCAGCTTGATCCATTTTCAGGCGTAAGAAATGTAGACTATATGCGGGTATATGTTCCAGCAGGTAGCCAATTTATTTCAGCTGATGGCTTTGACCAACCGCCAGTACAATTATTTAAATCAGCTGAAGATTATTACCAAGATGATACATTATTAAACACATTAGAACAAAATAAAATGGTTGATCCTGAAACAGGAACAATTATATATACTGAAAATGACAAGGCAGTATTCGGCAATTGGACGCAAACAGACCCAGGAGAAGAATCTATAATTAGCCTAAAATATAAACTGCCTTTCAAGATTGAACAGACAAATAGTAATTGGATTGGTGATTTGTTTTCAAAAGAAACATCAAAAGATTTTTATTCAATTTTTTATCAAAAACAGTCTGGTGCAATAAACACAAAAATAAATTCAAAAATCATTTTACCGAATAAACTAAAAGCTATTTGGTCTTATTCTGAAGATGAATTTAGTCCAATTAGCACTGAACAAAACTTTGAGCTTGAGAGCGACAAGATGAATGGCATTATAATTCAAGCACAGTAATTATGAGCAAGAGAAAAAAAAACAAGCATTTTTATAAAAGAAATTCAATTACTGAAAAAACAAAAAATACTGGCGGAGCACCAACAGAATCAGGTTTTGATGAGACAAAAAAAGAAGGGGGAAAAAATCCTTTGGACTCCCTACACGAAATTTTTGAAGAAAAAAAATCAGCTGAAGAAACATCTAATAAAAAAAATTCAAAGGACAAGGGTGAAAATAATATTTTAGCCCAGATAGTCAAGGAAGAAAGAAAAAAAAGAAAAGGCCGAATTGTTTTATTCGCCTCTATTTTTTTGTCTGTCTGCGCGCTGGCAACTGCATTTGGATTTGTCTATTTCAACACAATAAATCCTTTTACCCAAGAGAAGATTGAAATGGCAATAAAGGGACCGGAAAAAGCTAAAATGGGCGAAGAGATTGATTATAAAATAATATATTTGAATTCAGGTAAAGTTGATATAAATAATGCAAAAATAATTTTATCAGAACCAAGTGGATTCCAATTAACCAGTTCAGCGCCGGAAATAGATGGTCATAGTTTTCATCTTGGTGACATAAAAAAAGGTGAAAAAGGCTATGTAGAACTGTCTGGGACTTTAATCGACTCACCTGAACAAGTTCAGACTCTGAAAGCAACTCTGATTTTTACACCAAGTAATTTTTCTGCTGAATTTAGTATCAAGAGTGAACTTAGTATAGTGATTGAACCTCTTGATCTTGGTTTAGTTTTCAATACATTGCCAAACGCAGCGACCAATGAGGTGTTACAATTTGATATTGAATATAAAAATAATGAACTTTTTCCTATTGAAAATATAAAATTAAAATTTGTTGCACCTGAAACATTTAGTCTTGAGTCTACAACACCTGAATTCACTACCCCAGATGAAAAAGAATGGTCTTTGGGAAAACTGGATCCTGGCGATGAAGGTAAGATTGTAATAAAAGGAAAATTTACGGGCGAAAATCTTCAAGACAAAGAACCTCAAGAATTAAAAGTTCAACTACTTTTAATCAACAAGGAAGAACAAAATTATCAACAACAAGAATTGATTCAACAAATACAGATTGTTGAACAGGCTATCAGCACAACACTGATAATTAATGGTTCCAATGAAGACCAAAATATCAATTACACTGATAATCTCCAATTCACAGTCAATTATAAAAACAATGGTAAGGAAGAGTATAATAATCTTGCATTGTCAGTAATTATTGAGTCTGAACCGATTGAACTGTTGGACTGGGAGAAACTTGATGATGAGCTTTATGGCAGAGTAGAAAAAACAGACAAGGGTAAAAAGATAACATGGACTGGAAACCAAATTGATAATTTGGAAACTCTAGGAGCTGGAGAAAAAAACTCATTAAACTTCTCTTTGCCTCTCCGAGATTTGGAGATATTTACCTATAATGACCTTACAAAGGCAAAGCTAGTAATCTATTCACAAATAAATATTTCTGATACAAATAGAGCTTACCCAAACATTGAAAGCAATAAAATAACTTTGATGTTAAATTCTAATACAAATCTGCAAACAGAAGCGCGCTATTACTACACTGACGGCACCCCGATTGGGTCAGGTTCAATCCCTCCAAAATCAAATCAAGAAACAGAATATGTAATTTTTTGGGAGTTGAATAATGATTTACATGAAATTGAAAATATTACTATATCAACGACTTTACCTGACAAAGTTGAATGGCTAGATAAATATACATTAAATGTGGGAGAAATGTTCTATGCAGATAATAATAGGGAAATTACTTGGACTTTAAATAGACTGCCTGTATCGGCTGAAAATCCAACTATAAACTTTCGCATTAAGCTCACTCCCGACACTAATGATGTTGGTAAATTGATGAAATTATTAAACAATATAACTCTTAGAGCAACTGACACTGAAACTGGAGATATAATCAGTGAAACTTATGGAATTGTTTCGACCAATCTTGAGAGTGATGAATTTGCAGTCGGTAAAGGAATTGTTACAGAATAAATTTTTTATAACAAAACAGAGGACGCTGATCCTCTTTTTTGTATTCTGCGAGAACATGGTCTCATCCGTAGTCCTCAAGATGTTTTTCTATTCCTTGACAAGCTTCTCCCTCCTCTCCAGGTTCTTTGAGTGGTAGACATACCCGATAAGGTATTTGTCACTATAATGACTTGGTATTATAACAAACCAATTTAGTTTTGTCAATAGCGATAAACAACATCTAGCAGTAGTTATTTTTGCCTAATTTTAGCTACTTATTCTGATTTTACTGCCTTCCCTAATTAATTTATGTCAACACCTATTGACATAAACCATTATCTATGATATACTTTTTTATAATCAACAGATAGATTTCCACCCCAATCCGGCCAAAACCGGGGAAGAGAGGAATTGTGAGTCAGCGGAGCAATGCCATTTTTCAAATGAGAAAAGAATTGATGATTAGGATTGTTCTGATGGCGATGCTCCAGAAAATTCTTCAAAGCGGTTTAGGGGATCAAGGCGGATTGTGTGATAGCAATAACAACCGTCATTCAGGTTTACAGATGGGTGTTTGTGGCCTTACAGATATCGTTCCCGGCATTTATCTGCAGATGTAGAGTCGCTCTAACAAGATCGTCTCTTTTTAATTTGCTAAATTCCAAAGCATTTTATAAATTTCTCTAAAGCTCAAATTTATTATGCTGTCTTCAATTAAAACTGCTCGCGGTTTCCCCTTTAAGCTATTTATCCATAAAAAATTATCAAAAAGTGCAATCTCAACCTCTAAATTCATTTTTGTTTTCGGTATATATTTAGACTTAAATTGTTTATATTGTTTAGAAAAGTTAGTAATCTCTGGGATTGGAGAATCAGACACTTGTATATGTTTATACTCTTGAATTTTTTTGATTAGTTTTGTATACACCTCTTCTTTTTCACTTGTTAATTCAAAATGCTTCGACACTGGTGCAATCGCAAAAAAATATTTATGAGTCGTTTTTACCAAATCATCTCTGAATGAATTTATTGCATCTTCACCCTCATAATAGCGAACACCAGGTCTATCTTTTTGTGCATTAAATATAGCTTCAAGACTTGGAAGTATTTTGTTAAATTCATTTTCCTTGAAAATGATTTCTGATTTTTCTCTTTCAATCAGTTTTTTTACCTTTGATGGCTTTTCAGCAATAAAATAGGTTTTCTTGTCCATTGATACCTGTGACACCAGACCTCTATTTTTTAGCAAATCCAGCTGGACATAGGTTGTTGCCCTATTTACGCCTGCTTTAGTTGAAATTTGCTGGACCGTTGACTGCGCCAACTCCAAGGCAGCGAGGTAAACCTTGCCCTCTTTTTCACTTAATCCGAATTCTTGTAATTCTTTTAACATAAATTATCTATCGGTTCAGCTTCCTGCCATAAAATTTCAAACAATATTTTCATTGATGTGGCAAAAAACTTATCCTTAAAAATTATAATTTCTTTGTCTCTTAGAATAGTAACGACCTTCTGAGCAATCAAAAATTCACATGGAATATTGTACTTAACAAACGGTAAATATTTTATAAAAACCTTATCATTTTCCGTATTAAGTTTTTGTAGAAATTTATTTACTTGCTTTACCCTCGCAATTACAATCCCTTTATAAAGCTTAGTTGATTCTAAAAGTTTTTCTGCGTATGCCTTGTCTTTTTCATTCACTCTATCAATCTGTTTCAATTCTTCCCTATTGAATATACTGTAAATGAAGTCTGAGCGCATTGAGACCAAAAAATCACGGGCCATTTCAATATCCTTCAAATCATACTTACAAACACTGATTTTTTCTTCTTCAACACTATAGAGTGATTCAAGCTCTGGCATAATCAAATCCAATGTTAGTTTCCTGCGACGAATCTCCTGTTCCTGCGTCTGCCAGATATGACGCAATTTTTCAGGTTTTTCTGCTACCAGATAGGCTTTGCCATTTTTCTCTTCAGTCTTTATCAACCCTCGCGTAATCAGATTCCTGATGTGAGTATAAGCTGTTGTCCGGTTAATTTCAGCTTTTTCAGCAATCTTTTGGACACTACAAAAGCCTAACTGCAGAGCGGCGAGATAGACTTCAGCTTCTTTTTCTGACAGACCTAACTGTAATAGATGATTTACTACCATATCTTATAGTACAATTATAACATTTTGAAAGATAAAAAAAAGAGCACGGCCAAGTGCACTCTTTTTATCATTAATATGTATATGCAGGGGTCAACCAAATCTCTTACCTAGCAAGTATATCAATTTTGTCAACCAGTGTAAATGATTTTATACACATCCTAGACTACAATACTTAACATTTTACCAGAAACAAATATAAATTTTTTCGGTTTGCTGATAAGATACTTCTGCAATTTTTCATCTGACATAACCAACTTTTTGATTTCTTCTTCAGTAATATCTGGCGAAACAATCAGTCTTTGGCGGACCTTGCCGTTGATCATGATTGGCATTTCGATTGTCGATATTTTTATTTTATTTTTATCAAACTTTGGCCACTTTTCTTGACAGACATATTGCTTATTGCCATATTTCTGATTCAATTCTTCAGCTAGGTGTGGAGCAAAAGGAGACAAAAGAATTAAAAATGTTTTAAAAGTATCTTGGCTACATCCTGTGATAATTATTTCATTAACGAATTCCATCAAACTTGAAACCGCAGTATTGAAGTGCATTTGATCAATGTCTTTTGTGACTTTGTGAATTGTTTGCTGGAGTGAAGAAATAATTTTTTCAGAATCTTTAGCAACAAAATTCTCAAATTTCCAAACTTTATCCAAAAACCTTTTAACGCCCTTAATACCATTTGTATCCCAAATAACCGCTTGATCATACGGACCAATGAACATCTCGTAGACACGAAGAACATCTGCGCCATATTCTGTAACTATAACATCTGGATTGATAACATTTCCACGAGATTTTGACATTTTTTCACCATCGGGAGCTAATATCATTCCATGAGAAACGCGAGATTGATATGGTTCAGAAGTTGGGACGACTCCTATGTCGTAAAGAAACTTATTCCAAAATCTTGAATAGAGTAAATGCAATGTTGTGTGCTCCATTCCCCCATTGTATAAATCAACTGGCATCCAATATTTTAATTTATCTTGGTCAGCAAACGATTGGTCATTTTTCGGGTCAATATAGCGGAGGAAATACCAAGAACTACCAGCCCAATTCGGCATAGTATCAGTTTCCCGCTTAGCTGGACCAGAACATTTTGGACAAGTTGTATTCACCCAGTCGGAAATATCAGCTAGCGGTGATTCACCTGTGTCTGTTGGTTCATATTTTTCCACCATTGGTAGGGCAACAGGCAATTGATCTTCTGGAACAGGGATTTCACCACATTTTTCACAAAAAACAATCGGGATTGGTTCGCCCCAATAATGTTGACGAGAAAAAATCCAATCTCGAAGCTTATAATTCTTGGCTGACTTACCAATTCCATTGTCTTCCAGCCATTTGTTTATAGCTTCAATAGCCTTTTCAACTTCAAGTCCATTGAGAAAATCTGAATTTATTAATTTTCCGTCACCAATGTATGCTTTGGCTAATATTCCCTGCTCCGACTGTATTACTTCTTTTATATCCAATTTAAATTTCTTGGCGAATTCAAAATCCCTTTCATCATGAGCTGGGACAGCCATAATTGCACCTGTGCCATAAGTTGACAGAACATAATCAGCGATCCAAATTGGAAGTAATTCTTTGTTCACAGGATTTACAGCATAAGAGCCAGTCCAGACACCGGTTTTTTCTTTGGCCAATTCTGTGCGCTCAAGATCACTCTTGGTGCGAGTCAGTTTTTGATAGGCTAAAACAGCTTTTCGTTGTTTGTCGGTTGTAAGTGCTTCAACCAGTTCATGTTCTGGAGACAAAACCATGTAGGTTGTCCCAAATATAGTATCTGGCCTAGTAGTATAAACACGGATTTTCTCATTGGAATTATCAACTAAAAAATCTATTTCCGCGCCATAACTGCGACCAATCCAATTGATTTGCGAAGTTTTTATTTTATCAAGATAATCAACTGTCTCTAGATCTTCAATCAAACGATCAGCGTACTGTGTAATCTTCAAGAGCCATTGATTCAAATTTTTCCGTTCGGCAACATGACCGCACCGTTCGCATTTAGCATCAACGACTTCCTCATTGGCTAATCCAATCTTGCATGAAGGACACCAATTGATGGGCATGGCTTTTTTGTAAGCTAATCCTTTTTTATATAATTGCAGGAATATCCACTGGGTCCATTTATAATATTCTGGCTCGGTGGTATTAATTTCCCTAGACCAATCAAAAGAAATTCCCAAGCTTTGAATTTGTTTTTTAAATATTGCAATGTTCTGCCTTGTAGCGTCAGCTGGATGAATACCAGTTTTTATAGCATAATTTTCAGTTGGTAAACCAAAAGCATCCCAGCCAATCGGATATAAAACATTTTTACCAACTAGACGCTTGTGCCGAGCAATGACATCCAGGGCTGTGTGGCTCCGGACATGTCCAACATGAAGTCCATCACCAGATGGATAAGGAAATTCAATCAAACAATAATATTTTTCTCTGGTTGAATTATCTTCAGACTGAAAAGTCTGCTCATCGCGCCAGATTTTCTGCCATTTTTTTTCTGTTTTTTTGAAGTTGTACTTCATATTACGAATATACAAATACTACGAACATTACAAATACTAAAAAATGCGTAGATTAGTAAAGATTGGTTATTAGTAATCTATTGCCATTTTATCCTAAATACTGTCTTTTTTCAAGTTTAACAAAAAACAGAGGTGTTACTCTGCTTATTTTGATAAATGATAAGTTTATTTACGAACAATTCTTATTTCAATTAAAATCAAATCACAACCTGTGCACCTACAAAGAAGGCAAAGAACTGAACCATTGATCGGAAGCTTAGATAAAGCACTATTTAGCCTGGTCAAAATAGACTGAACGAATCCGATAAATTGTAGGTCGCTATAATCAACCAGCGGTGACAATTCACGCAGAAAACTACGCAAAGGAAACTCTTCAGAAATTTGCTTTAATCCCTGATGACGGAAAAAACGATATAAGCTCAAAATGTATCCAGTCAAATTAGACACCAGACGCAGTCTGACTCTGTCTTCTGCTTGATTATCCATCGGGGCTCCTTTCCAGGTAAGATAGAATCTTATCAAAAAAGTTTTTTTCCGTCAATGATTTATTAGAGAAGTTTATTTTTTAATGGTTTAAAACTGGTACGGTGAATCGGACATAAACCTAATTGATTAATTTTTTCTAAATGCATAGCAGTACCATAACCTTTGTGAAGATCAAAGCCATAATTTGGATAAACCTTGGCAAATGAATCCATAATTCTATCGTGGATGACTTTGGCAATTATTGAGGCGGCGGCAATGGAAAGAATATTGGCATCACCTTTTTTGAATGATTCAAAAGGAGTTTCAAAATATACTCCAGGCATATGGTCAATCAGAATATAATCAGGTTGGACATGGAGAAAGGTCCAAGCTCGCTTCATGGCTATTTTGTTGGCAAAGCCAAGACCGTGTTTGTCAATTTCTGTATTATGAACAACCCCAACAGACCAAGAGATAACATTGTCACGAACTATGTCAAAAAAGTATTCCCGTTTAGCACTTGTAAGACTCTTTGATTCTTTTAATTCACTAAGGGGATTTAAATTTTGAGGATCTAAAATTACGGCTGCAGCAACTAAAGGCCCGGCAAGCGGTCCACGCCCAGCCTCATCTATACCACAAATGTTTTGAAACCCTTGGTCCAATAATTTTTGTTCGAGAGAATAATTCATACTATAATCAAGATTAACAAAAATTTTGAATATTAACAATTTTATTAAATTTTATCAGACTAAAAAACTCCGCTGATGCGGAGTTTTTGAAGTGATTAAGCTGAAAGATGAGCACTTAATAATTTTGTCATTTCAAACATTGATACTTCTTTTTTGCCACCAAAAACTTTTAATAGTTTTTCGTCAGCTAAAATGTTTCTTTTGTTCTGTGGATTTTGAAGATCATTCTTCTTGATATACTCCCAAATCTTTTTTACAACTTGAGATCTTGGCAATGGGCCTTTTCCAACTACTGCTTCTAAATCAGCTGAGAGCTTATAAGGCTTCATCAAAGCTGGATTTACTTTTCTTGGCATAATTATAAAATTAATTTATTAGTTGCTTTTTCTAAGACCTTTTGTTTGAGTATAGCAAACTTTCACTTAGGACGCAACTAGATTTTAGTGTAAATCTAGCTTATCTGCAATTCGACTAACTGCTAGAACAAAAGCAGCGGTGCGTAGATCAATATTATGCTCTTGAGCTTTGCTCCAGACGGCATCAAGAGAGCTGGTCATTATTTGCTCTAATTTAGCAAAAACATCAGCTTCTTCCCAATACTTATCATCCAGATTTTGTTGCCATTCAAAATAACTAACTGTCACGCCTCCTGCATTGGCCAAGACATCTGGCACAACCACTTTGCCGGCTTCAAATAACAACTTATCCGCAGCTGGATTTGTAGGTCCATTGGCAAGTTCGAGTAAAACTTTTGCCTTTATATTGTGAGCATTTTTCTCTGTAATCTGATTTTCAAGAGCAGCCGGGATTAAAATATCAACCTCAACTTCTAATAATTGTTCGTTGGTTATTTTCTGACCAGAAACATATTCAATAACTGAACCTTTTGCCTGTTTTGTTAATTTTACTTGTTCAATATCAAGACCGTCCATGTTTAAAATTCCACCTTGGGAATCTGAAACCGCGACAACTTTGTACCCGCCAGCTACAAGCAAATCCGCCATGACTGAACCAGCATTACCAAAACCCTGGATAGCGATTTTAATTTCTGACTTTGATTTATTAAGAGTTTTCTGGATAACTTGTTCGAGCACATAAAATCCGCCCATGGCAGTTGCTCGATCTCTGCCTTTTGAACCACCTTTGTCTAATGGCTTGCCAGTAACAACCGCTAAATCTTCCTTGCCCGTAACCCGAGTATATTCATCGACTATCCAACTCATTATTTCCGGTGTGGTATAAATATCTGGTGCAGGAACATCAACCTGCGAACCTATCACCGGTGCTATGGCTCGAGTAAAAGATCGTGTAAGTTTTTCCAGTTCTGCTTTTGATAATAGCTTAGGGTCAATGGTAATGCCACCCTTTCCACCACCCATAGGAATGTTAACTACCGCACACTTTATAGCCATCCAAAATGCCAAAGCTTTGACTTCATCTAAATCAACCGAAGGATAAAATCGTAAACCACCCTTGTATGGACCACGGAGATTATTAAACTGAACACGATAACCATCAAAAACCTTGAAAGATCCATCATCCATTTTTACCGGTACTTTTACCTGAATCACTCGATCAGGTTTTTTTATAATTTCAAATTTATTAGCATCAAGATTTAAAATCTTCGCTGCATTTTCTAATTGTTGAATTGCATTTTCAAATGGAGACATATTATTTTTATTATTCCTTTAATAATTGTTTTATCGAGTTAAATCAGGAGCCAATCCAATTGAGCCATTCTTGCCTCTCAACATCTGGATATATTTGGCAGTTGACATTGCGGCCTTGGCGCCATCACCGGCTGAAATTACGGCTTGTTTAAAAGGCGTATTAGTAATATCACCAGCGGCAAAAATTCCTGGGGCTGAAGTTTTATTTTCATTATCAACAATGACATAACCTCTCTCATCTAAATTTACCAAATCTTTTATCATGTCGGTTTTTGTTATCCAACCAATTTCAATAAAAACTCCGTCAAGATTTAATTCTGTTTCTTGCTGTGTCTGATTGTTAAGCAAAATAACTTTTTCTAGTTTTTGTTCACCGATAAATTCCTTTATTTCTGTAAAATTCATTGATTCCACATTACCGGCAGCATTAACTTGGTCAATCAATACTTGTTCAGCACGAAATTTATCACTGCGATTGAATAAATAAACTTTTTTGGCAATATTTGATAAATATTCAGCAGCATCAAAACTGGAATTACCCCCACCAACAACACCAACGATCTTGCTTTTAAAAAATGGAGCATCACAAGTGGCGCAATAAGCCACACCTCGTCCTGTTAATTTTTTTTCACCAGGGACGCCAAGAGTTCTCTGCTCTAAACCATAAGCTAGGATAACTGCCTTGGATTCAAAGGCACCAATCGTGCTCTTTATTTCAAATTTTCCTTCCTCAATTTTTGTAACCTGATTGACTTCGCCGAGTTTGATTTGCGCACCAGCAGTTTCAGCCTGCTGTTTGAATTTATTCATCAATTCTGGGCCCAAAATAGTGCCTGTACCAGGGTAATTTTCAATTTCCGTAGTAATTGCTGCTTGGCCACCATATGTTTTGGTGATAACTAATGTTTTTAGTTCGCGTCTGGCAGTATACAAGGCAGCGGTTAACCCAGCGCAGGCGCCACCAATAATGACAACATCATATTGTTCCATAGATTTTTTTAAATTTAGCTTTACCATAGAGTAATGCGAATTAATACTTTGATAAATAAAAAGACGGTTCCCCGCCTGATTATTTTATAATGCTTCTAATTTTTGTTTTAGACTGGCTTTGTCTTGGATTCCGAGCAATCTTTCTTTTTCTTCACCATTTTTGAAAATAATAATTGTCGGAATACTCATAACGCCATATTCCCCTGCCTTTGCTTGGCTTTCATCGACATTGAGTTTGGCAATTTTTATACCTGAACCAGCTAACTCCTCGGACAATTCATCAATTATTGGACCCATTACCTGGCAAGGGCCACACCAAGTAGCAAAAAAATCCACTAAAACTGGTTTATCTTTGTAATTTTTTACCTCTTGATCAAAATTTGCATCAGTTAAATTTAATTCTGACATAGTTTTAAGCGAGTAAAGCGAGAACAGCGAGTAAAGTTATGACTGTAGTGGCTTTATTTACTGAACTGACTGATCTTGCCTTTTAATTATTTTTTATTTTCCAACCAAAAACGCACAACATGGCGAATAAATTCGCTCTTGCTGGTATACTTATGTTTTTTCATTTGTTTTTCCACTTCCTGACATAACTCTTGCGGAAGTGAAATTGTAACTACACAACGCATTTGATAAGCGAGAAAAGTTAATTATTCACTGGCTGTACCCTGTACTTGCTTTAGATTAAGTTAAGTAAGTTGACTCGAATCATAAATACTTACCTACACGACTGTATTACAGTGTAATACAATTATACTGAATTTTATTTTTTTGTCAAATTATTAAAACAGGCGGGCAAAGGTTCCCCTTTGCCCGCCTGATATGTTCCAACAAAACTTAAATTCGCTTTTTTATTTCCTTTTCAAAGTAGACATCAAGAATATCACCAACTTCAACTAAAGGCTGACCATCAAATTGCATACCAAATTCCTGTCCCTTAACTACATTACTAACAACTTCTTTACCAATTTGCAATTCAACAATTTTACCCTTGGAAATAAACTCTTCATGGCGTAAAATTACGGCGACTGCTCCTTTTTCAATAGAACCAGACTTGACCCGACAACCGACAATCATGGATTTTTCTTGTTTTTTAAATATTTTTATTACTTCAGCCTGACCTAAATCTTCACGGATAACTTCGGCCTTGATCATTTCATTGGCTTTTTCTCTAACAGCATCGATTAATTCGTAAATTATTTTATATTTTTTTATTTCAACACCTTTTTCTTGGGCCAATGAAGCTGCAGATGAACTCGGAACAACACTAAAACCAACTAACATCGCGCCAGTAGCATCAGCACTCATAACATCGCTTTCGGTTATATTACCAAGACCTCTCGCAATAAATTTAATTTTTACATCTTCGGTGTTTAATTTTTCAAGTGATTCAATTACTGCTTCTTGGGAACCAAGAACATCTGAACGCAAAATAATATTTATTTTGGTAGCGCCTTCATCATGTTCATCATCCTTGTCAACTGTATTTTGCATAAAAGTATCTTCTTTGTTGCCTAATTTGTGAGCCTTGGTTTTCTTAACTTTGCCAGTGGTTATTTCAAGAATATCTCCCACGACCGGAGCAGATTTCATACCAACTAGTTGAGCTGGGACTGATGGGCCGGCTGAATCGATTTCCTGTCCAAGATAATTGTGCATAGCTCTAATCTTGCCATAAAAATCTCCGTTTATCATCATCTGATCACCGCGATGCAATGTACCATTTTTTACTAAAACTGTTGCAACCGGGCCAAAGCCTTTATCAACATGTGATTCAATGATTGTACCGACAACCTCGCCATCTGGATTAGCAACAATTTTGTCAACTGACATTTCAGCGACGAGTAAGACTTGTTCTAGTAATTCATTAATATTTTCATTTTGTTTGGCAGAAATCGGGACACAAATTGTCTTGCCCCCCCATTCTTCAGTTAGAAGATTGTGTTGAGCAAGATCTTGCTTAACCTTTTCAATATTTGCATCGGGTAAATCTATTTTGTTTATGGCAACAACAATTGGAATACCAGCATTTTCAGCAATCTTCTGGGCTTCAATGGTTTGAGGTTTGACACTGTCATTGGCAGCCACAACTAAAATCGCAATATCGGCAACATTGGCACCACGAGATCTCATGGCAGTGAAGGCTTCGTGTCCTGGAGTATCAATAAAAGTAATCAATTTACCTTTTCGCATAATTTGATAAGCACCAATATGTTGAGTAATTCCACCGGCTTCACCGGCGACAACATTGGTTTTACGAATGGCATCAAGAAGTTTTGTTTTCCCATGGTCGACATGACCCATAACAACGATAACTGGTGGGCGTGGCAGTTTGGCTGTATCATCGGCTAAAATCTGTTTAACCTTTTGATCTTTTTCCAATGCAAGTTCTTCGTGAACTTTTTGTTCAACTGCTGTATAGCCAAGGTCTTCGGCAATAATGGCGGCTGTATCGTAGTCTATTCTTTGATTTAATGAAGCCATAACACCGTTTCTCATCAGCTCCTTGATAACATCGGTAGCAGGTAAATTTAAAATTGAAGCAAAAGTTTTTACGGTTAAAACTGGAGGAATTTTTACCTCACCTTTTTCAATCAACTCACCTTTTTCATCTTTATGACGAATTTTAAGATATTCTTGCTCTTGGGCTTTGCGATATTGATAATCGCCCCAAGCTTTGATGATTCTATGACCTAAACGATCATCAATTTTTATGGCTTTTTTACCAATATCAAAACCTAATTCAGGAAGTTTTTCCCTTAATTCTTCAGTAGATATTCGTAATTTTCGAGATAATTCGGTAACATTCATGTAATTATATTGGCAATTAAATAAGTTATTAATATTCTATCTTAATCTAGCAAAAATGTCAATCAAATCACTTATAACTAACTGCTTTTAAATTATTAATTTTCTTAAATTATAAATTATTGACAATTCAAACCAGTTATGATAAATTGAAGTATTGATATTTAACAATTTGAGTGTTGCAAAAGTCAACGCTGACAACCAGCAGAGGCAGGAGAAAAACATGAATACTGGCTGGAAAATTGCTATTTCTGTATTTTTTGGAGCTTTGATTGGATCATTGGTTTCAATCAACTATTCTTGGTGGATTGGCATGATTGTTGGTGGTATTGTTGGTTATCTGTCAGTAGAACCAATGGCTATTCCGAAAGCAATTGCAAAGGTTTTCAAGAGTATGTATTCAGAGTCAAACAGAAATAAATTTAAGTTTACTGGGAAAATTTTTGTATGCCTGTATTTGTCCATGTGTTTTGTGATCGTCACCCCTGTTTTTCCAATCCATGCTTTTGGTATATGGCTAGGAAAAATCACCTTACTATCATTATATTTTTATGAATTTACCTTTTTAATAGCTGCTTTATTTTCGAGTATTGTTATAAGCATAACATTCTATGGTGAAACTTATTGGAAGTATGAAAATTATATGCTTTCAAGTTATGAGATTTCCCAAATTCCTCCAGGAATTACTCTTGTTTACTCTATGCAGAGTCCAAAAAAATATTTCAAATCATTTTTGAGAAGTTATTTTAATATTGTGACTATAATAAGTAAAGGATTTGTGATATTTTTCATTATTATGCTTCCGATGTTCATTTTTTGGAAAATGCCTGTATATATTTTCTGGAAAATTCCTATCGGCATTGGTAAGTTTACCTGGGCTGTTGTCAAGATTATTCATTGTCACAACAGAGTAATCGCGGGAATTGATGCTGTTATCTTTGCTTGTTTGGGATATGGGTTGAGTTATCTGACGCCAATGGCGCCACTGATTGGAGCTGTGATTGGTTTTGCACTAAGTAAGCTTCACTGGGAATTGGTGAGTGTGAGATGGCTAAAAGTTTGTCCGCAGAAAATTAAAAATGATTAAATCGCTTTATATTATAAGGTGATTTTTTTAATTATTTAATTTTACCCTTATACCCTGAAATAAATTCAGGGTGACAAGTGAGAGATCCTGAAAACAGTACCCGGAGATCCTGAAACAAGTTCAGGATGACGAGTGTAGGGTTCAGGATGACGAGTGTAGGGTTTTTGATGACGAGTGGTGTGTGGTCCCGTCACTCTGAACTTGTTTCAGAGTCTCCTGAATTGACATTAGAGGAAGGAATGGAAAAATTAATTTGAATTTTGAAGAATTATATCCTGAAACAAGTTCAGGATGACAAATTGGGAGATCCTGAAACAAGTTCAGGATGACGAGTGTAGGGTGTAGAACTATACCCTGAAATCCATCTTCGTTAAAACTTCCGACTACGCTCTTTTGGGAGCTTCGACGGACAAGTCGATGGACAAGCAAGTTCAGAGCCTGCCCTGAATTTAGTTCAGGGGTGACAAGTGAGTATGTTGATGGCGCGTATTACCGCCCCAAACTTGCCTTCATCAAGATTACGGCAGGCAAGCCCCGAGTCTGGTCATGTCCGTGAGAGTTTAATATTAAAGTAAATGCTTAATACTAATGTAAGCAATATGAAAATTATCATCATGGCAATGTGAGATAAGCAATAATTTACAAAGATTAAACTGTATAAAATATACGGTTTTTTTGTTTTTGAGTGAAAGTGATATAATATAGATACAAATATACAACTATACAAGAATTACAAAATCAATTAAATTGTTGTTGTATTCGTATTATTTGTAATATTCGTAAATTTGTAATACATGAAAATAAAATTTTGCGGAGCAGACAAGAATGTTACTGGATCAAGACATTTGATTGAGATTAATAATAAAAAAATTTTACTGGACTGTGGTTTGTTCCAAGGTGGTTTTAGTCGTCTGGAAAAGCATAAGATGAACAATAAGTTTCTTTTTGATCCAAAGAAAATTGATGTTGTAATTTTGTCCCATGCGCACATTGATCATGCGGGGAATTTGCCAACATTGGTTAAACAGGGTTTTAAGGGTAAAATTTATTGCACGAAACCGACGATTGAGTTACTCGGAGTAATGCTTGAAGATTCAGCCAAGATTCAAGCTCAAGATGTTGATTATTTGAAAAAAAGATTTGAAGCTGTAATTGAACCACTATATTCAAAAGTTGATGTTGTGCACACTTTGAAAAAAATGGTTGGAGTTGATTATGGTCAATGTTTTGAAGTGGAAGAAGGTTGCAAAGCAACTTTTTATGATGCTGGTCATGTTCTTGGGTCAGCTCAAACATTATTAGAGATAAAAGAAGGGAATAAAAGCTATAAATTGGTATATACTGGTGATTTGGGTCGGAAAAATATGCCAATTCTCAATGATCCATATCAAATCCTTGAAGCTGATTTTCTCATAACCGAGAGCACCTATGCTGAACACATTCATGATACCTTTGATTATGTTTTTGATGAGATGAAATGGGCGATAAATGATGTTGTGGCAAGAGGTGGCAAAATCATTGTTCCGGGTTTTTCTCTTGAGAGAACGCAGGAGCTAGTTTATGTTTTGCATAAACTGTATCTTGATAAGAAAATTCCAGCTGTACCAATTTTCGTTGATAGTCCGATGTCAACAAAAATTTCCAAGGTTTTTATGAACAATGTTGATTATTATGATGATCAATCATTTAGAGATTTCCTTGGACGAGCCAGAAGTCCATTCGCATTTAAAAATTTGAAATATATAACTTCAGTTGAAGAGTCAAAAAAGTTGAATTATTATAAAGGTTCCTGCATAATAATTTCAGCTTCAGGTATGTGTAATGCTGGTAGAATAATCCATCATTTGAAACATAATATTGAAAACCCAAAAAATTTAATTTTGATAATTGGTTATATGGCCGAGGGAACACTTGGCCGAAGAATAGTTGAGCAGAAACGAAAGGTGAAAATATTTGGTCAATATTATAATTTAAAGGCTGATGTCCTAGCAATGAATGAGTTTTCAGCCCATGCGGACAAGCTTGATTTGCTGGCCAATGTACAGAATATGAAAAAATTAAAGAAAGTATTTATTGTTCATGGTGAAAAATTCGCAACTTCGTATTTGCGCGATTGTATAAAAAATGTGTTAAAATTTAAAGGTGAGGTAATTGTCCCCGAGCTCGGTGAAAAGATAATGATAGGAAGTTGACAGATAGAATAGTGGGATCGGAGTAAGTGAAATAAATGTGAGATAAATTCGTATATATATGTATAAATGTATAATATTTGATTTTTTGGGTGTTTTACATCCGGATGTGAATAACAGAGCTAAAAATGTTGTGAAGGAAATAAAAGACCTGGGAATTGAGGTTGGAGGCATTACTAATTTGGGACAAAGTTCAGCAGATAAAATTGCCAAAGAGTTTAATATTGAAAAATATTATGTTGCGCCAGAAATGAATCTACCGAAGACTGATAGCACTATTTATGAGAAATTTATCAATGAATATGGGTTTTTGCCTGTGGAATGTTTGGTTATTGATGATTTGCCTGACAATTTGATCGCGCCCAGTTCATTGGGGATTAAAACAGTTTATTTAGGAAAAAAAGTTGGTGTTGAGGCAGATTATGTAATTAGTCAGATATCTGAATTGCTTGATGTTGTTAGGTCGGGATAAGTTTATTTGCACCTGATTTATTTATCTGCTAAGATTTAGTAACAATATAAATAATTAATAGTAAATTGAACAGGCAATAATCTGTTGATTGTTGCAAATCAATAATTTTAATATGGAAAAACAAAAAAATGAATCAAAAGTTAATTTTTTCCTGGGATTTTTTGCTGGTTTAGCAGTGATTAGTATGATTGGGTTTTTTGTACTTCTTGCTATGGTAATTTCTGGTGGTGAGAGTACAACTGGGGTTGTTCAGGCTGGAAATGATGATTCAAACCTAGTGATAGATAATACTGATACTGCGGATCAACCACAAAATGTTGTGGCTGTTAAGCCTATTTCTGATGATGATTATGTCAAGGGTGACCCAAACGCTGATGTTCAGCTCATAATTTATGATGATTTTGAGTGTCCATACTGTTTGAATCATGAAGCGACTGTAAATAAAATAGTTGATGAGTATGGTGATAAGGTAGCTATAGCCTTTCGTCATTTCCCATTATCTTTCCATCCAAATGCCCAGAAAGCAGCTGAAGCCTATGAGTGCGGAGCTGAACAGGGTAAATTCTGGGAGATGAAGAATAAATTATTTGATCTAAATGAATCTGGTACAATGAGCGTGGCTAATTATAAAAAAGCCGCAGTTGAATTAAAACTTAATACCAGCCAATTTAATACTTGTTTGGATTCTGGTCAATATGCTTCTAAGATTGCCAGTCAACAGCAGGATGCAATTACTTTCGGAGTTGAAGGAACACCAGGTAACTTTTTAAATGGTCAGTTAGTTAGCGGAGCTTTACCTTTTGAGCAGTTTAAGCCGGTAATAGATCAGATTTTAGCGCAATAAAGTAAATAATATAGAAGAAACACAGATGAGTCTGTGTTTTTTTGTATTGGTTGTATTTTGTAACATTTTCGCTTTGCGAGCTACTTTTGACACCCTGCCTACCTATATGCAGGCAAGCCCCGAGGTTGGTCGTGTTCGTAGGGTTGAAGGTGAGTGATTGTGATTGTGATTGGGAATATATGGATTATGTTAGAACTGAATTAATAATTAGACATATTGATAAATTTATGAATTTTTACTATAATTTGATATAATTATGGTGAGGTGGCCGAGTGGTTGAAGGCGCACGCTTGGAAAGCGTGTTGGGTGAAAGCTCACGCAGGTTCGAATCCTGTCCTCACCGCCAGTAGTTTTAGATTCGATACATGACACTATAGATATTTTGTTTAATTGAATTATCGGTTCTCCTCTAGAGGTGGAACCGCATCGGTTCGGCTTGAGCTCACGGCCGAAGGTTGGCGGAGAATCCTGTCCTCGTTGCTGGATTAACAACTTTGAACTATGTATACATACAAGCATCCAAAACCAATAGTAATAAAGCTCACCGATGAGCTTGGTTTTGATTTGCGACAAAAAGCGGCAGAGTATATTACTGCAAATCAAAATAGGACTGGCGCAGAACGAGGAAGTTCAGAGGAACAAGGGTTTGGTGCACTTGCAGAAATGGTTATACGGAACAAGCTGGGTATGTCAGAGATAAATTCAGAGGATCATCCTTTGGGATATGATCTTTTACTCCCATCTGGAATTAAAGTTGATGTTAAATGTCGCGGTGGCGCACTACCATTTAAAGAGGAATATGAAAGTAGTGATGGTATTGCAAGAGAAGCAAAACATAATTTCTTTGCGCGACAGATGCATGACGAAAGACTGGACGCTGATATTTATGTCATGACCCACCTCGAAACTCCTAGCAAAAGAGAGCTTCCGGGCACGACTAGACAAAGAAAATGGGTACTTTATATCTGTGGTTGGGTCTCAAAGGAGCGAGTATCTAACGAGGGTGTTTACTTGCCACGCGGTTCTCTTACCGAACAAGGCAGAACGTGGTTCACTTATCGTGGGCAAGAAATAGAGTATTATAACCGCAACCTCAATGGATTAGAGTCAGTTCAGGATTTATTAAGTATTGAACAGATGGATGTCACGAAAGACAGTGTCCACAAGGGCGACCTAAATCTTACTTCGGTTGATGCCATTAGAATTGCCTATGACCTTATTGGTCGTGGTGTGCTTTCGGAACAACACCTGGCTTTTGTTCAAAATGAAACTGGCATAAATAAAATCGTGAAGCCAGTTTTACACTCAAATCAGTATTTTCATCTTTTACATTGGCTCAAAGAAAAAGGTGCGTTGACCGATAGCGAGATTGAAAAAGCGCGAAAAATTCTTCAAGAAGAGCCGTATAGTGGAATCTAAAATAGCTATAGTTTGTTACTAGCTGCTTTGTATTGAGTTTCAGCTTCTTTGATACGTTTTTTGGAAACTTCAATATAATCAATTTTGTGTTTCTTGAAGAGATAAACATCTTCGTTTTTTTCAATCCCAATAAATTTTCTTCCCTCCAAAACCGCAGAGACTAGAAAGCTGCCGCTCCCGCAAGTATTATCTAGCACTACATCGCCTTCCTTCGTAAAAGTACGAATTAGATAACGACCAAGCTCCACTGGTTTTTGTGTCGGATGATAAACTTCACCTTCGCTCTCGGCGGTTTTGAAATAGACAACATCAGTTGGATATCTTTCGCCATTACTTTTTACCTCAACGGTTTTGAAATCGCCATAACTTCCGGTAAATTGATCTTTTCTAAAACCCTTATTATAAGGCTCGCCATAAGTCATCTGAGGATTATATGCGGGCTGACTCTTGTAAAAAATGCAAACATCCTCGTGTTTTCTCAACGGTTGTTTTTTGGCATTAAGAAAGTTTGTTGGTTTGGATTTTACCCAAGTGATTTTGTATTTAAATAATTTTGGATTAGATAACATCAGATTAGCAGTAAAAAGTCCTTGTCCAGTAAGAGCAATGACACCCTTATCTTTTATAATACGCTCGTAGTGGCTCCAAAGTTGGTCCATAGGGATAACGCTGTCCCAGTGATTTTGTGTGGTGCCATATGGCAAATCACACAAAATCATATCAACTGATTTTGCAGGGATTTTTTTCATCACTTCCAAGCAATCTCCCTTAATGACATGATTCATGAAGTTGGAGATTGGTTTTTCGCTGTTTTTTATTGTTTTAGCTTTTACTTCCGCCACCCTGATATTTTTTCGTAAATACCAAAGACAGTAAGTGTTTACCTGCAACCCTTCTTGTTGAGCGCGTTGCTCTAACACTAGATAAGAGTCAGTTCCGAGTAAGTTGCGTAATTCATTACTTCCAAGATTAGCTATGATTTTATACAAATCTATATTTCTCTTGCCAAAAGCCAAAACAACGCCCTTCGTTTTCGGGTTTGTTTCTTTATGGTCTGAAAAATAGACTGCTTTGAAGATTTGGTTGCTTGCCATATGTGTATTATAGTATGATACCTATGCAAAAAGAAGTCCATTTATCCACATGAGTAATAAAAACAAGAGTAATTTCTTTATTTGATTATTTTATAAAGCTGGAAATAAGTTCCGCAATTTTGTATTTCGTAAGCGTTTAGGAAGAAAAGAATGGTCAGCAAAATTCATTTTTTCCATAATGAACATCTTTAGTGATTTTGAATCAACGGTCAGAATTACGAAGTCAATCAACGCCGTGAGGTAACTAGCCGTGAATCGGAGACATCAGTGCCATCAAGAAACTCACAGAGGAGTATTGCCGGGGACATTTTTTGTGAGAATTCTTCTCCAAGGTCAGTGGAGGTATTAAATAAGTATAAATTGAAAAATTAACTAATGTGAGTTATACTTAACTCAATAAAAAACTTGAAATTGTTAATGCTCGTGGTTTCGAAATTCATTTTGCCCGCCCGATTCATCCGAGTCGCGCAAGGCGTAGCGAGGACAGAATTCCGTTCGAGCTATTTCAAGAATACACCGCCCGTAGTTTTGAAAAACGAGTAGTAAAGGATTTTATTTTTCAATGGATTTTGAAAGTAAAAATTGGCAAAATAGGTAAATCCGCAAGGGATTTGAACCAAGGTTATGAAAGTAGTAATAGCAGGAAGTGCGAAGCTTCAAAATGAAATACAAAAATGGATAGAATACTGGAATAGCAAAAACGACTATTTAGTTTTAGATTACCCAAAAGCTATTCCTGAAGATAATTTTGATGAACTTTATCCCGAGGTTCATAAAAACTTTTTCAAAAATATAACGGAAGCTGATGTACTTTTTATTGCTAACTATAAAAAGAACGGAATTGGTGGATATATTGGAGCAGAAACTTTTGCCGAATTAGGATTTGGATTAGCCCAGAAATTGATTTACGGTAAAAAAATAAGATTGATACTTGCAAATATGCCAGTAAAAGAAGTTGCCTGTTATGATGAAATATTTTTATGGAAAAAACTCGGCTGGATAGATGAAATTATTGGATAAGAGATATATACATCATTTTTATCAAAACAGTATGGAATGTTGCATATATCAATAAACTTTAATTGCTTCAAAACAAAATTTGTTAAAATGAGTACCCCGTAAGGGATTTGAACTAAAATAATATGGAATTAATGGAACAAAAAAAGAGTATGGTAAATACGACTTTAGTATTATTGATAAAACGGCAAGATAATAATATTTCAGAAATATGTTTAGCAATGAAAAAAAGAGGGTTTGGTCAAGGGCGATGGAATGGGGTTGGCGGTAAATTGGAAGCGGGAGAAACGATTGAACAAGGTGCGGTCAGAGAAACAAAAGAAGAAATAAATGTGGTTCCAATTGATTTAAAAAAAATAGCAGAATTGACTTTCAGATTTATTGATAATCCAGAATGGGATCAGATTGTTTATGTTTATTTTTGTGAAAAATGGAAAAATAATCCGATCGAAACAGAAGAAATGAAACCTAAATGGTTCCGAATCACTGATTTGCCTTTTGAGCAGATGTGGCCAGATGATAAATTTTGGTTAACAGAAGTACTGAAGGATAAATTGGTTAAGGCAGAATTTAACTATGAAAAGAATGATATTATTCTGGATAAAAATGTCTTAATTACAGATAAATTATAAATCTATGAAAAAAGTCATTTTAGTTCATGGCTGGGATGGTAGTCCAGAAAATGCTTGGTTCCCTTGGCTTCGGGAAAATCTGATTAAGAATGAGTTTGAAGTTATTGTTCCTGCAATGCCAAACCCAAGCCAGCCAAATATTGCTATGTGGATAAAGCAAATTGGTGATTCAGTTAAAGAGATTGATGAACAAACATATTTTGTGGGACACGGTATTGGTTGTCAGGCGGTTGCAAGATTCTTGGAAAAAGTATCAGACGGAAAAAAGGTTGGTGGAGTAGTTTTTGTCGCTGGTTTTTTTCAGAAATTAAACAATGAAGATGATGATGAGATAGATAAAGAAATAGCAAATGATTGGTTAAAGGCACCAATTAATTTTGCTAAAGTCGCATCGCATATTCATAAAAGTTTGGCGATTTTTTCTGATGATGATCCTGTTGTGCCTTTAGTTAATATTGATGACTTTAGAGATAAGCTTGGGTGCAAAATTATAATTGAAAAAAATAAAGGTCATTTTGATGATTATGCCAAAGTTTTAGAGTTGCAAAGTGTGTTAGATTTTTTACTAAAGAAATAAATAATTTATGAAAAAGTTAGTTATATTAATTGTTGCAGTATTGATTGTTGGTTTTGGTTGGTGGTATGTTTCAACAAATTATTCAAGTCCAGATGAAAATGAACCAAAAGCTGAAATTTTCAATCAGGAGAGATTAGCTGATTATGAGGGTCAGAAATCAATCCAATTGACTGATGTCTCTGGTGGTGGAGCAGTTGGAACTGCTTGGTTGGTTTTCAAGGATGGTCAAACATACAATAGAGTGATGGCAAGTGATTTGTTAGGTTTGGAAAATAATGATTTTTATGAAGGTTGGTTGGTAAATCCAAAAACTAAACAGTATTTTTCAACAGGAAAACTAAATAACCTCGGTGATGGGAATTATTATTTGGAATTTAACAATAATTCTATTAAGGAAGAATATAATTTTGTAGTAATTACCCTCGAGTCTGATGATGGAGATAGTTTTCCGGCAAAACATATTTTAGAAGGTGGGTTCTGAACCTAAAAAATCCGTGAAAACGGATTTTTCGTTTGCTTGAAATTGGAATAAATTATATAATCAAATTGCAATAAAAATTGGTGACAATAGGTGTTATTTATAGATTAATATAAAATTTTATGGGAAAAAAGGTTTGGGTTGCAATCATGATCGCTGTATTGGTTTCATTGGTTGTGTCGCTCGCAGTAATTTGGTGGTTTTTTCATTACATGACAAGTTCAATGTTATTACAACAAAGTGCAAATGATTCAATTCAAAGTGAGATGAGAGATGAAATCAAACAATTGAAAACTGGAACAGCGGTTACAGTCAGTGATAGTACGAAGATAGAGGATAGTAATAATGGTGATCAGGCAGATTCTTCAAGCGATAATTCAAGTGAAATTTCGTCTGTTAAAGCTTGTCCAGCTGATAAACATTGTGTTAATGGTATTTGTGTGCCGATTGCAACCCCTGATGAATATGGTTGTTCGGTCAATATGGTTTGCGACCAAGGTGAGGTTTGTAGAAATGGTTTATGTGTAAATGAAGAGACAGCAATAGATATTTTCGGTTGTCATCCTGCCATGACTTGTGATGCTGGTCAGGTGTGTAGACATGGTTTGTGTGTAAATGTGGGAACTGCTCTTGATGTTTATGGCTGTAGTTCATCGGTAAAGTGTGAAACTGGTCAGGTTTGTCGTAGTGGAAGTTGTGTTGCAGTCGGTAGTGCGTGTTTAGAAAAATAAAATATTTTATAATAAAAAACCAGCAATGAAGCTGGTTTTTCGGTTTATTTTATTTTCTGGTTGATTTTTTGAATATAGTTTTTTATTGATCTCAATTCTTTGTTAACTAGCATTATTTCTCTTTCAGCTTTTCGGTTGATATGATAATCATATTCAAATCTTATTCTATCTCGTTCAGATGTACGATTTTGGCTCATCAAAATTATTGGTGCTTGGACCGCGGCTAAACTGGATAGACCAAAATTTAATAAAATATATGGATATGGGTCCCACGTCTGAAATATTAGCTGAACGGTATTTATGGTCATCCAAAGGGCCATTACAATAAAAAGTGCGATAATGAATGTCCAACTACCGATTGAAGATGTTACCCAGTCAGCGGCTTTTTGACCGCGAGAAAGATTTTTTTTGTTTTCAGCTGGAATCGTGGGGCGTTGATTGGTATTGTTTATTCGACTGGGCATAGTTTAGAAATTTAGAGGGATATAATAAAATTCAATGTCATTATAGTTGTTGGAATTGAATTGTTTGATGTAAAAAACTCGATTTTCTCCTTCTTTGAATAAGTCCATGGTATTTTTTTCTAGGTCAATGTGATAAATGGCAGATTTCGCATTGTCAGCTGAAGACTCAACTGCGGCGAAAACTAAATTTTTACCATTTGGAGAAAAAGTTATGTCTCCATATTGATTGTACTTTTCTGGAACCAAATATTTGTGGACATCTTTGGATGCAAGGTTTAGAACAAAAATATTGTCTTCCCATCTGTAAGTAAGTAATTTTTCATCTACTGATAAATCTTCAAGAATACCTTTTGTGTCCATACCAAAAATCTGTTCAAATGATTTATCTCGAAGGTTGTATTTGTAGAGATTATGAGCGCCAACTCCGGAATAAAGTATTAAACCACCAAAACCTAATGGTTCGGTGTAGAAGTAAACATTGTCTGCTGTTTGCTTGAAAATCCCCATGAACATACCATCATTATTAGTTTCAGCTGGGAATTCAAGTTGTTTGATAACAGTGTCACCATCTTTGAGGGTGAAGGATGTTGGAAATCCGCCTTTGGTTTCATCATAATTTCCTTGGATTGTTTCAATTTTTATGTCTGCAATTGGAGGATTTTCTTGGAGTTTTTTTATCAATTCTGCGTTGGTGGTTGATTGTTCTTCAGTCAGAGCAAGGGCGTCTTTGGCTTGTTGCAGTTCAGATTGTAGCGTTGATTTTTCTTGTGAAAATTGATTGCCTTGCCAGAAGTAAACTCCGGCTCCAGCCCCACCGGCACCAATGATAAGAGCGACTAGTCCGATAATAATAGTCAGCACTGTGCTGGTGCCACTAGAACTTGGTGATGTTTGAGGAATTTCTTCGTTTGGTAAAAGAGGTTTTTCTTCTCGACCAAGATTGTTTGGCATAGTGTTAATGTTATCCATAAAATAAATTTAATTACATGCCAATATTATAACATAATTTGATTTAATCATGAAAATATTGCTGTTGATTAAATATAGAGAAATGGTAAGATTGAATTAAGTTTGAAGGTGATTGAGTTTTGAAGTTTACAAATAAAGATTTTTTGAATGCTTCGCAGAGTCCCCCCTGATCAAGTCCGGGGCATGCTTTTTGGCAGTCTGCCTGTTGCCTGCCTGCCGCCTGCCTGCCTGTAGGCAGGGTAGGCAGGCAAAAAGAATGTGGAGATTCAATGCGAATTGCTTGTTCATACTTAGTGCATTGATTACACGCAGAATCCTCCCAGACCTGCCTTCATCAAGATTACGGCAGGCAAGCCCCGATGTTGGTAATGTTTGTGGTTTTATCACGAGAGAAATGAATATATTCTCAAAAAAAAAGATACGAGTAAAAAGTTAAAAGTTAAAAAAAATTAGTAAATTTATCTTTTATGGATCCGGTAGAAGAAATAAAAAGAAAATTGGATATTGTTCAGATTATTGGAGAATATGTTGAGTTGAAACAAGCTGGTCAGAGTTTCAAGGGCAAATGTCCATTCCATAATGAAAAAACCCCATCATTTGTTGTTAATCAAGATCGGCAGTTTTATTATTGTTTTGGCTGTAATGAAGGTGGAGATATGTTTTCTTTTTTGCAAAAATATGAGAATTTGGATTTTCCAGAAGCTCTGAAAATTTTAGCTGGTAAGGCAGGATTGACATTGGATCGTTTTAATCCCAGGGCAACCAGTAGAAAAACTAGATTATATGATTTATTAGCAGATGTTACAGAATTTTGGATAAAAAAATTAAATTCTGATCAAGGAAAGGTTGCTCTAGAATATTTGGGTAAAAGAGGTTTGAGTTCAGAAATTCAGGAAAAATTTAAATTGGGCTATGCCCCTGATAGTTGGGATCAGACGCTCAATTATTTGAAAGAAAAAGGTTATGCTGAACGAGAAATTTTTGATGCAGGATTGATTATTCGAAAAAATTTAGGTAGTAGCTATTATGATCGTTTTCGAAATAGGATAATTTTTCCAATCCGTGATATTCACGGCAGTATTGTTGGTTTTACTGCTAGAGCACTTGATCCAGAGGAAAAAGCTAAATATATTAATTCTCCTGAAACTGAAATTTATAAAAAAAGTGATGTTTTGTATGGTTTTGATATAGCAAAAAAAGCGATTAAAGAAAAAGCATATATTATTTTGGTTGAAGGTAATATGGATGTAATCGCTTCGCATCGTGCAAAGGTTGAAAATGTGGTCGCGGTTTCAGGTACAGCCTTGACCGACAAGCAACTTGATTTAATAAAGAGGTACACAGAAAATGTTGTTATGTGTTTTGACATGGATGAGGCTGGACAAAAGGCTGCTGGTCGTTCAATTGATTTAGCGATTAAACATGGGATGAATATAAAAGTTGTTGTGCTCACAGGTGCCAAGGATCCAGATGAGATGGTGAATCAAGATCCGAATTTGTGGGTAAAAGCTTTGTCCAACTCAAAAATAATTATGCAGTATTATTTTGATAAATATTTTGACGGATATGAACCGAGCGATGTTCAAAAGAAAAAAGAAATTGCCAGAAGTTTGCTCACAGAGATCAATAAATTAGTTGATAAAATTGAACAAGAACATTGGCTTCGAGAGTTAAGTTATCGTCTAAATGTTCCAATCCAACTTTTAAGCGATAGTTTACCAACAAGACAGAAAATGCAAGAAAAGACAAATTTGAAATCAGTAAATAATTTATCAAGTAAAAAGAATTTTGAAAAAGATTATTTGATTAAGCTGATAATCAGTTTGGCGCTCAATCATTTTGAATTGGTACATCTGCTTATTGAAAGGCTGGAAATCGAGATGATTGATGGGGCATATGAGGTATTTTACAAAAATATTATTAACTGGTATAATAAAACTAGCTTAAAAAATCAGAGGAATCTCTTTGAATATTTAATTGAAAATGTTGAAGGATTGGATGAAGCAAATTTGAATTCACTTGTATTATTAAAGGATCAATACATTGAAGACTTGAAAGACGAAGAGCTGGAATCAGAATGTCTAAAAATCATCAATCTCTTGAAGAAAAAGTATTATTCAGCTAGGATTACGGAGATTGACTATCAGATTAGGCAGTTCGAAAGCAGTGGGCGCAAGGATTTAATAGCTGATTTGTACAAACAATTACAGGATATAAATTATAAAAAAAATAAACTATAATTATAATAAGCAAAATTTAGTTTATCAAAACTGAAAATTTTTCAGTACATTTTTCAATTTATGGCAAGAATAAAAGCTGACAAAAGAAAAAATGCCAAAAAAACTGCCTCAAAAACAGTTGAAAAAAGTAAAAAAAGCAGAGCAAATACTAAGCCTGCTAAAAAATTACCCCGTAAATTTAATTGGGGATCAAAGCCTGCAAAGGCAATAAAAAGCAACAAAGTGCGGTATCAAAAAGAAATACCGCCAACAACTGAAGAAATACAAAAACTCATTGGCAAGGGCAAAATGAGAAATTTTTTAACTGAAGAAGAAGTTCTTCGGGTTTTTCGATCAGTTGAAGATTACATTGATTTATACGAAGAATTTCTAGACGATAGTGATACTGCTGGAATAAAGATTGTTGAATTAAAGGGTGGAGTTTTGACCAAGAGAGAAGATAGAGATAAGGTATTGATTTCTGCTGGTTTGTCTGGTGTGGAATCTGGTCGAAACGAGGTTATGGAGTTGTCGGCTGATTCAATTCAAATGTATTTGAGGGAGATTGGAAAAGTCCCACTGCTTAAACATGAAGAGGAATTGAATTTGGCCAAGAGAAAAGAAAAAGGTGACAAAGAAGCGGAGAAAAAAATTATCGAGGCTAATTTGAGGTTGGTGGTTTCTATTGCCAAGCGTTTTGTTGGTAAGAGCTTGTCTTTGCTTGATTTAATCCAAGAAGGAAATATCGGGTTGTTTCGAGCAGTAGAGAAGTTTGAATATAGAAAGGGTTATAAATTCTCAACTTATGCTACTTGGTGGATTCGCCAAGCGATTACCAGAGCTTTGGCTGATCAATCTCGAACAATTCGTATTCCAGTCCACATGGTTGAAACTATTAATAAGTTTCAGCAGATTGAACGACGATTGATCCAAGATCTTGGTCGTGAGCCAATGCCTGAAGAAATTTCTGCTGAAATGGGCGAAGATTTGGTCAAGGTAAATTATATTATTAAAATTTCACAGGAAACAATTTCACTTGAGACTTCAGTCGGTGATGATGATGAAGATTCAACGCTTGAAGATTTCATCGAGGATGTAAAAAATGTTTCTCCTGACCGAAGTGCGGCTCTGCAATTACTGAAGGATTATGTTCGTGAAACAATTAAGGAATTGTCTCCGCGTGAACAAAAGATACTTGAAATGCGTTTTGGTTTGATTGATGGTGTCGCTCATACCTTGGAAGAGGTCGGTGCAGAGTTTGATGTTACTCGTGAGCGTATTCGTCAAATTGAAGCTAAAGCTTTGGAAAAGATTCAACAATTCAAAGGTATTGAGAAGTTGCGGGATTATTAGAGATGCAAATATACAAATACTACAAATATTACAAATGCTAGAGATGCTAGAGATACGAAATTACGAAAGATTACGAACATTACAAAAGTTAGAACTATGAGTTACAAAACTATTTCGCAAAAGCCTGTTTGAGGCAGACTGGGCGGATGCGCCTATGGCGCGAAATACTAGAGATACGGATGTTATATCCAATAAGACAAGGGCTAGATGAATAAATGGGCAGGGCTCAATTCGGATTGAAGTTATAAAAAGATTTATATAGAGGTTTAGTCTTAATTATTTTATGAATAAAATATTAATGTGGATTCTAATTATTTTGGCAGTTCTCGGAGTATCCGTGGTTGCAATTGTTGAATATGAATCCAAGCAGACTTTTAAGAAACCCGCCATTTATCTTTACCCGACCGAAGACTCATTTATAAATGTAAAATTAGATGTAAATGGAAAAATAATCCAAGACATTCCAAAATATGAAAATGGCTGGAATGTTTTTGTTACAAAAGATGGTGTAATTGAGGATAAATATGATTATCTGTTTTACGAGGCAAAGCTAAAAAGTAAACAACTTCCAAATGAAGGCTGGATTGTAGAATATTCAAATTTGGAAAATTGGTTTGATGTTAACTTAATAAAATTAGGTTTGAATCAGAAAGAAGCAAGCCAATTTAAAGAATATTGGCTAGTAGAACTGCCCAAATCTGATTATTATGAGATAAAACTATTTGACCAATCTTTCCTAAAGAGAAATATGAATCTCATAATTTCACCGCAACCAGATACATTAATAAGATTAAATTTCCACTTCAAACCACTAAAAGAACAAATTGAAATTGCCGAACCTCAAATAGTTATCCCAGAACGAAATGGATTTGTTGTTGTAGAATGGGGTGGAGTATTAGATAGTTGAGCCCTACCGTAAACCATTTTTTTAAAATGATGTTGTGTGAAATTGTGCACATATATTGAATAGCTTTAATAAAAATATGACAAAATTAATTTGGTTAATTTTATTTGTAGTCATTGTTGGTGGTGGATATTGGTATTGGCAGAATAGATACATTGATGATAGTCAGATTGGATTGACGGAAATAAACTTTGAAACAGTAGAAGCAGGTGATAATAAAATTCAGCCAAATGTTAATAAAAATTCAGTTGACGACACTTCCAGTGAAAAAGAAAATGTTGAAAAGTCAGTTTTGAATGAAAATAATGAGCAGATTGAAACAGTGGAGGCTTTGCTTCAGTCCGTGATGGAGCAGTTTTATAAAGCAGTTGAAGCCAAGGATTTTAGTCAATTTTATATCTGGTTAGATTCTGGTTTTGCCAAAACAACATCTGCGGAAGATTTGGAACAGTCATTTTCAGTTTATTTTGACAAATTATATTTACTTCAACCGATAAGTGATGGTGAATTGGATTTTTCTGAAACAACCACTCCTGATGGAGGTAATTATAATGGAACATTTACTAATGATGAGAGAATAGTTAGTTTTGAAATCGGTTTGTCAAAGGCTGAAGTTCCAGATCGAAAAATCAGGAAAATTATTGTTGATGTTAGTAAAAAATAAATAAAATATCTTTGATTTTGGTGTTTTTTAAGTTAAATTCATCTATTGATTTAATTTTATTATTTTGTTAGTATAAGAAGGCAATATTTATTGTGTCTGTCTAAGTTCCTTTGGAGTTTTAGTCAGACACGCGATAGCTCCCGCCTACGCTCCTATAGGAGCGTAGGCGGATAAACAGTCGGTTTTCGACTTCGCTATCGCGTATTCAAATGTAAATTATTCCGCGATAGCTCAGTCGGTAGAGCAACTGGCTGTTAACCAGTGGGTCGTCGGTTCGAGTCCGACTCGCGGAGCCAAAGAAAAAAGACAAGCATCGCTTGTCTTTTTTCTGTTTTAAATATGCAATTTTTATTAAGAGTCAAAGCCTATTGCAAACTATTCGCATTTATGATAGTATGAAAATGATATGGAAAAAATAAAGCAACAATTAATAAAATCTGGATATAAATTAACCAAAGCGCGATTAGTTGTTTTGGAGTATTTATATTTGAATCACCTGACAGTTTCAGCCAGAAAATTGCACCAGGAAGTCAAAGTATGTGATCAGGCTTCGGTTTATAGAACTCTAAATCTATTTGAAAAATTAAATCTGGTTAATGTTGAAATAGTTAATAAAGAAAAAATTTATTGTTTATCTGAAAAACCGCATCATCATATTATTTGCAAGAAATGTGGTTATAGTGAACTTGTGGTGTGTAATCATGACTTTACTAGATTTAAAAAATTTGAAAATGTTTCCCATCAATTAACCTTGATAGGAGTATGTAAAAAATGTAATAAATAAAATAATATTCAATTTCAAAATATGAAAAAACTGATTTTTGGTGCAATATTTTTGATGGTTTCATTGTTGATTTTATCCGGGTGTATTAACAAGTCTGTCCAAGATAATGTTAATAAATCTGATAAATTAACAGTAGCTGTTTCAATCTTTCCGATTTTTGACATAGTGAAACAGGTAGCTGGCGATAAAATTGATACTACTTTGATTTTATCACCCGGTTCCAGTCCCCACACTTATGAAATAACACCGACTGAAGTAAAGAAGTTGCAGGGAGCTGAATTATTGATTGTTACTGGCCTTGGGATTGATGATTGGATTTTGAATGTGGCAAATTCAATTCCCGGAAGTACAGTGTTTGATTTGAGCAAATTTGTGAAGTTGCAAGAATATAATTTACAAGGAGCCAATCATATTCCCGACCCAGATGAACAGGGTAATCAGATTTATGATCCACATTATTGGCTTGAACCAAATAATGCTATAATTATTGCGGAAACAATTGAGAAAAAATTCTCTGAATTGGATCCTGAAAATGCTGGTTATTATGAGGAATCTGCACAAACATTTATTGATAAAATAAATTTCCAGGACAAGGTTTGGACAAGTAAATTAAACAAAATACAACAAAAAGACATCTTGGTGTTTCATGACGCTTGGGGATATTTTGCTGATCATTTTGGATTATTTATTGCGGCATCGTTTGAACCATTCCCAGTCCAAGAGCCAACACCGAAATATTTAAAAGAATTACAAGATATTGTTAATGAAAAGAAGATAAAAACTATTTTTGTCGAGCCACAACTGTCAACGCAATCAATATCTGCTTTGGCGAAAGATCTTGGTGTTTCAATAAATGTATTGGACCCATTGGGTGGCGTGAACGGTCGTAATTCTTACATTGAGTTGATAGATTTCAATGTTAATAATATTTACGATTTGTTGAAATAGGGCCAGTAAATGAAGTGCTGAATTTATAATACAAACTATTTTATATGGATAAAAAGGTGATTGAGGTAAAAAATTTAACATACAAATTTGATGATTTTGTTGCATTAGACAAAATAAATTTTGATGTTGGAAAAGGTGATATTGTTGCAATAATTGGTCCAAATGGTTCGGGTAAAAGTACTTTGTTAAAATGTATCATCGGGATGAATAAACCAACTGATGGAAGTGTTAAAATTTTTGGCAAGAATCCAAGACAGGTTGTGAAAAATATTGGCTATGTGCCACAGAATTTTGAATTTGATCGGAATATCCCGATTACTGTTTATGAATTTATGGGGTTAGAAAAGTGTGGTGAATTAAAACACAGTCATTCCAATATAAAAAATGTATTAAAAGATGTAGGTCTTAGTAATGTGGAGCAGAAAAAATTGGGGGAATTGTCTGGAGGGCAATTCCAAAGAGTGATGATTGCGAGGGCCTTGTTGCATGAAAAGAAACTATTGATATTTGATGAACCATCATCTGGTATTGACATTGTTGGTGAGCAAACAATTTACGATTTGATTGAAGAAATAAATTTGGATAGAGGCACTACTTGTTTGATTGTGTCTCATGAATTGAATATTGTAAATAAATATGCCAATAAAGTAATTTGTTTAAATAAAAAAATGATTTGTTTCGGTTCTCCTGAATCAGTGATTACACCAGCGAACTTGAAAAAACTTTACGGAATTGGAGCAGGTCTTTATCACTCACATTAATATGTTAGAATTTTTACAATATCCATTTATGATACGGGCGATAGTTTCTGGTGCTTTTATTGCTGTGCTTCTTGGTTGGCTTGGTACTTTTGTTGTGACTAGAAAGATGAGTTTAATCGGAGATGGTATTGCTCACGCATCATTAGCCGGCATTGCTCTGGCATTACTTCTCGGCTGGATGCCAATACCAACAGCGGTTATTTTTGCTGTTTTTATTGCAGCCTTAATTTATTTATTAGAAAAAAAGACAAGAATATCGAGTGATATGGCAATTGCGGTTATTTTTACAACCGGTATGGCTCTTGGTATTGTTTTGTTACATTTTTATCAGGGATACCAACCAGAGTTGCTTAGTTATTTGTTTGGTAATATTTTGGCGATTAATTCTTATGATTTATTTAATATAATTGTTATTGGGGTGATAATTTTAATCTGTTTGTTTATTTTTTATCGTAAAATATTATTTAGTACATTTGATCCAGTAGGTGCCTATTTGTCAGGAATAAAACCGTGGGTTTATGATCTCGTGCTCTATATCGCGACAGCAGTTTCTATTGTTTTAAGTATAAAACTTATTGGTATAATCTTGGTCAGTGCTTTGCTGGTTACTCCAAGCGCGATTGCCAGATTATTTGTAAAATCTTTTAAGGGATTTACTTTGTTAACAATTTTATTGTCAGTATTTATAGTTATTGCTGGATTGATATTATCTTATTATCTGGATTTACCATCTGGAGCTGTGATTGTGTTAACAGGTACAATCTCATTTATTGTAGGGTATTTAATTTCTCTAATATTAAAAAAAATTAAAAGTTGAATTATCAAAGTAAAAATAGAGGTGTACTTTGTTTTTATCAGAAATTGGTAGAATCCGGACTAATTCTGAACTAAATTCAGGATAGGCTCCGAAGTGACAAGTTAGAAGGCGGGGTTTTTGTATGACTTGGTAAAACCACCAGTGTAAGCTGGTGGAGTTTCATTTAAATGGACGATATTAGTAGTATTCTGATTTAGAATTATGATTGATTGACAAATATTAAAAAATATGTAATTATATTGGTTAGGAATTAAATAAATTAACGATATTACGATTTGTACTCTTAGACAGCTATTATTATCATAAAAATTGATCAAATAGCTCTAAAATATAACAGTTTTAGGACTAGGGCAAATAAAACAATTTATGGTAACATTTAAACAACTGGGCCTGAATTCTGAAATTATCAAAAGTCTTGACGATTTAGGATTTACACAGCCAACTCCGATACAAGAGAAGGCGATTTTATTTTTATTAAAATCAAAAAAGGATCTTATTGCTTTAGCACAAACTGGTACAGGAAAAACTGCAGCTTTTAGTTTACCAATATTGAACCAAATAAAACCTCGAGCCAATGTGTTAGAAGCGATTATAATTTGTCCGACCAGAGAACTTTGTTTGCAAATTTCAAAGGATATTAGAAATCTAGGAAAATATGTTGATGGATTAAAAGTAACTTCTGTTTATGGCGGTGAGAGAATGGATGTGCAGATAAAAGCATTAAAAAGTGGAACAAATATTGTGGTTGGTACTCCTGGCCGTGTTCATGACATGATTAGAAGAAATGTTTTGAAATTGGTGAATATCAAATGGGTGGTACTTGATGAAGCTGATGAAATGCTTGATATGGGGTTTAAGCAAGATTTGGAAGCAATTCTTGGCGAAACATCAAAGTCCAGACAAACCATGCTTTTTTCAGCGACTATGCAAAAGAATATTTATTCAATTGCTAAAAAGTACATGAATGAGTCAGAAGAAATCAGTATTGGTGAAAAGAACAAAGGTGCGGATAATGTTTCTCATGAATATTATGTTGTGCAGTCAAGAGATCGTTTTGAAGCTTTGAAAAGAATTTTAGAATCTTTACCCGGAGTTTATGGAATTTTATTTTGTCGTACTCGAAGAGAAACTCAAGAATTGGCTGAAAAATTAAAACATGAAGGATATAGTACTGAAGCTTTGAATGGCGATATTAACCAGAGATTACGAACAAGAATAATGGATCGGTTTAAAAACAAACAAGTCAGTTTACTTGTGGCTACAGATGTGGCTGCCAGAGGAATTGATGTTAGTAATTTATCACATGTGATTAATTATAATTTGCCTGATCAAAATGATGCCTATACTCATAGAAGCGGTAGAACCGGCAGAGCTCAAAATAGCGGAGTTTCTATCACGATTGTAACTTCACGAGATATCAGAAAAATAAAAATGTTAGAAGCAATGGTCGGTAAAAAGTTTGAATTCAAGAAAGTGCCAAATAAAGCTGATATCTATGTTAAACAAATTGATCAGTTTATTGAAGAGATCAAGCAAGCTGATATTTCAAGCATTAAAACAGAAAAATCTTTATCCGAGATAAAAGATAAAATGAAAAAGTTAACAAAAGATGAATTGGTTGATTATTTTATTGCTACAAAATTTAATAAGCTGTTAAATGGCGCGGAAGATAGTAGGGATTTGAATACAGACGCCTTTGTTGCTCCAGTTGGCAGAAGTTCTGGACAGAGAAGACGGTTTATTGGGACTAATAGAAAAAGAGGAAATTATAGTAATCAACGATCAGGATATAGAGCACGAAGACCAGAATATAAAAAATCAAGATAAATAAAAAAAAACAGCTGTGCGCTGTTTTTTTGTTTAATTATTTACAAGGTTTTATATTTATTTTCTAGTTCTTCAACCAAATGTCTTAAATCCGTTATGGTGTAATTGAGCCAACCATCATTTTTGAAGTCTTTAGATGTTAGTGTTATGGACCTACCGGTAAGATCGTGAAATTTACTATTTTCTAACAAGTGGTCTTTCTGCGCGCTTCGCAGTAGAAATTATGCTTGGTTTTGAAGTTGTAAAATCCTACCAATATGGTAGGATATAGAGGTGAAATTAAATTCAAATTATTATGAAAAAATTTATATATATAATATTAATCGTATTGATAGTTGTACCAGTGATTGGCAGTGGAATTTCATTTGCAGCTGATTGTCCGCTTCAGCTCGAATCTGCCTACAAGATAAGTGGCAATAAATCAGTTTATTTCATTACTGATAAATGTCAGAAGCGTCCGTTTAATAATGAGGCAAAATTTTTTTCTTATTTCACCAGCTGGGGACAGGTTAAAACAATTGATCAAAGCATTTTACAATCAATTGAAAATGATCAGCTTGGTTTTATGCCTTGGGGGCCTCTGTATAATCCTAAATACGGTGCAGTAGTCAAGAGCGTGAATGATCCGAAAGTTTATCTTTTGCTAAATGAAAAAAAATATTGGTTTGCGTCAGAAAATGTTTTCACCAGTCTTGGTTACAAGTGGAATTGGATTGAAGATGGGTCAGACAGTTTTATCGCTAAATATGATGAAGGCGGAACAATAAATTATACTGATCACCATCCGAATTATACTATTGTTAAATACCCTGATTCAATCAGGGTCTATCAAATTGTGCCTGATCCGTTAAATGATGGGGTACAATTGAAAAAGCATATTGTAAATGAACAGGCTTTTAATGAGGCTGGTTATCGCTGGGATAGAATTGTAATAATACCAAATTCGGAAATTTATTCTGATTATAATATTCCCAGCGGAGAAATTTCAGCTGTCAGTGCTTCAATTCTGGAAGTTGAAATTAGTGGCAATGTTAATGTTCTTGATTTAATGAATAAAGATAAGTGGCAAATAGCTTCAGTGGACGATAATAATTATTTTGGCGCGAAAAAACCAATAAAAATTGAAAGATTTACTGTGACGCTGGACGCGGAGGACAGAAATAAAAACGGTCAGAATATAAATGACAGAGTTTTGAGACATTATGTTTATCTGTATTTGCCACAAAATATGAAGTTGGATTATAACTATACTATTACGGGCAATTTTAACTTGACTCCGTATTTTTATAATGGGGCGGAAGGTTATTTTCAGTCGCAGTCAAGTCAGGTTGGGCCTTTTACTCTGAATTTTGGCAATGAAGATGGCTTTAGCAAAGCAATTAAAGTGAACCAGTTCGCTTATAGCAATAAATCAAACAAGCGATATGCTTACGCTGGTTTTTGGCTCGGCAGTGGCGGAACTTTGAATATTAATTCCAAGGAATATACTATTTACAATTGGCAAAATAAACAGATTGTGAAGTCTGCTGTAATGATTGAACGAGGTTATGATGATCTAAGCGGAGAAAATGTGTATGAGATAAATTTAACAGGTTTAACACAAGGAAAATATTATATTGAAAATAGCGAACTTGGTAGATCGGCAATTTTTTCGGTGCAAGATAATGTTTTTGACGGATTTTACACTGTAGCTAGAGGATTGTACCAACAGCGTGCTGGAACCAGTTTGCCAGCGGAAAATACTGATTGGAATCATGATTTGTGTCATTCAATTGTATATAAAGTTGATATTCTTGAAAATTGGGGACTGGATTTCCCTGCGGGAACCAGCAAACAAAATCCGATTATACTTGAAGGCGGTTGGTATGATGCAGGAGATTTTGATCGGAGGCCTGTGCATCTAAATACAGTTGAACAATTGTTAGCGACACAAGAGGCTTTTAATAACAGATTGTCGGATAATATTTTGAATATTCCAGAGAGTGGTAATGGCTTGCCTGATCTGTTTGACGAGGCTTTGTTCGGTTTGAAGCTGTTTGAAAAATTGCAGGAGTCTGATGGTGGAGTGCGGGGCGGTGTGCAAACTACAGGACATCCAAGTGTTGGTAGTTGTCTAGACGACCAATTAATTTATTACACCTATAGCAAGAATGTTTATACTTCATACAAATTTGCGGCTTCAGCTGCGCATGCAGGTAGGTTGCTTCGTGACCTTTATGGTCAACCAGCTCGAGGTACAGAATTGATTGAGAAAGCTAAAAAAGCTTTTACTTGGGCTGAAGGACAGTCTAATCTGGGGACTACAAGTCCGGTAGAGAGAAATGAAGCACAGAAACAATCGGAAATAAATCGGGCTAAAATGTCAGCGACTGGGTCGTTGTTTAGCGCTACCAATGATCTAATCTACCAAAATATTTTTTCTGGATTATGGGATGAATTAAGGGGACCGACACATTATGACACGATTTACAGCGCCTGGAATTTTGCTCAAGCTGGAGGTAACAATTTTGATGTTGAACTGCGTCAGGATGTTAGAAACAGGATTGTTGAATCAGCAAATCAATTTGTTGCGAATATTGATAATAATAAATACAGAAATTCCAGAGGACAAGGTTATAATATCGCCTGGGGGACAGGGACAACGGTTACGCAGTATGCTTTTCCAATTGTTCTCGCTTATTCATTTAATCCTGCACAGGAATATATTGATGCGGTTAATTTGAATATAGATTACCAGCTTGGAGCCAATCCGAACGACATGTCTTGGATTACTGGCATTGGTTATGATTCGCCAGAATATCCTTTGCACTTAAATTCAATGTATGATGGCATAGAGCAGTCAGTCCCTGGCTTGCCAATCAATGGTCCACACTCAAGAAATTTTGACAGTGGAGTTTGCGAGCCACAGGATTATTGGCAGTGCATGGTTTACAATGGATTTTCCCCAAGCACAAATTCTGTCCCAAAATTAAAACAATATTCTCCATGGGCCAGGATGGCGCCGATGAATGAATTTACAGTCTGGACTGATATGGGCTATACAATTGCTTCGTTCGCTTTTCAGTTTGCGGTCAGCGGGCAGAGCGCACCGGTAAATTTGCAGTTACATGTTGATGATTATCCGCTACATCCTTGAAATAAATTTAATAAATTATATGAATGCAATTGAAATAAAAGATTTAATAAAAACTTACCCACCAGGCATCAAGGCTTTGGAAGGGATTAGTTTTATTGTTGAGAAAGGTGACTTTTTTGCTTTGCTAGGACCAAATGGAGCAGGTAAATCAACTACGATTAATATTATTTGCAGTTTAGTTAATAAAAGTGCTGGTCAGGTCAAGGTAATGGATTTTGATCTGGACAAAGATGATTTGAAGATAAAGTCTTTAATTGGTTTGGTACCGCAAGAATTCAATTTTAATATTTTTGAAAAAGTAATTGATATTGTAGTAACGCAGGCAGGTTATTATGGTATTGGTCGTAGGCAGGCAGAAGAAAAAGCTGAAAAACTGTTAAGAAAATTAGGTCTTTGGGAGAAAAAAGATTCTGTGGCGCAAAAGCTTTCAGGTGGAATGAAACGAAAATTGATGATTGCCAGAGGGTTGGTTCATGAGCCGGAAATCTTGATTTTGGATGAGCCAACGGCCGGTGTCGATGTTGAAACCAGACGAGAAATGTGGGATTTTATAAAAGAGTTGAATGAACAAGGTAAGACGATTATTCTGACAACACATTATTTGGAAGAAGCAGAGCAACTTTGCCGTCGGATTGCAATTATAAATAACGGTAGATTAATTGAAAATACTAGCATTAAAGATTTTTTGAATAAGTCGGATGAAGAAACTTTTGTTTTGGATATTGCTGATCAGGTTGGGAGTTTACCTAAAGTTGATTTTCCATTAAAAAGAATAAATAGCACCACTTTGGAAATAAAAATAGCGAAAAAAGATTCAGTTAATTATCCGATAAAAATTCTTGACCAGGCGGGGATAAAAATATTGAGTTTAAGAAACAAAACCAATAGATTGGAAGAATTGTTTATTAAATTAACCAAGAAAGAATAATTATATATGTTATTAAATATGTTTTTGACAATTGTGCGCAAAGAAATAACCAGATTTATGAGAATCTGGACACAGACTTTGTTGCCCTCCGTCATCACTACGATTTTATATTTTATTGTTTTTGGGGCTTTTATTGGTTCCCAGGTAAGTGATGTTGACGGTTATAGTTATATGGCTTTCATCGTACCAGGATTGATCATGATGAGTGTGATAAACAATTCATATTCAAATGTGGTTTCAAGTTTTTTTTCACAAAAATTTATGAGAGCGGTTGATGAATTATTGATTTCGCCCACCCCCAACTTTATTATTTTAACCGGTTATGTGCTGGGAGGTGTTTTGCGTGGTTTGATAGTCGGCGGATTGATAACGGCCACATCATTATTTTTTGTTGATTTTCATATTTACAATTTGACTTGGGTAATATTGTTATTTGTTCTGACATCATTATTTTTCAGTTTAGCTGGATTTACCAATGCTGTATTTGCCAGGAAGTTTGATGATGTCTCCATTGTTCCTGTTTTTATATTGACGCCGTTGACTTTTTTGGGTGGAGTATTTTATTCAATCAATGCTCTGCCTCCTTTTTGGCAAGTTGTTTCCAGATTTAATCCGATTTTATACATGATCAATGGATTTCGTTATGGTTTTCTTGGTATCAGTGATGTTAATGTATTTTTCAGTTTGGGGATATTGGTAGTATTTACAGTTGTAATGTATGTTTTCAATCTAGTTTTGTTGAAAAAAGGTGTTGGCTTGAAGAATTAATATTTGTTAATTGAATCTAAAAACCATGAATGTGCATGGTTTTTTATTTTTGAAAATTATTTGATTGAAATTATTTTGAAGTTTGTGGTTTTGTCCCTTAGGATGATTTCAACTTGATCGCATATTTTTTTTCCTAATAAAGCCGAACCTAGGGGTGAATTTCTTGAAATAATACCAGTATCTGGATTTGTTTCGGCTGAACCAAGTATTTGATAGGTAGATTGTTTGCCTGCTGATTCAACTGTGACAAAATTGCCAAGCTCAACTACTTGATTGTTGTTGTTGGTTTTTATAATCTCACAATGTTTGAGTTGTTCTTCAAATTCTAAAATGCGATTATTGAGTCCTCGTAATTTACCTTTGGCGATTTGGTATTCAGCGTTTTCCGAAAAATCACCGAGTTCAGCCAATCTTTTGACTTCTGATGCTAGCTTTGGTCTGATGGTGTTTTTCATTTTATCAACTTCGGCTTTAATCTGATCATATTTTGTTTGGGTTATAAACGGATCAAAAGTTTTTCTCTTGATATTTTGTTCGGATTTTCTTTTTGGAATTTGCATAAATTAATCGTCAATCATTAGTCCAGAGTTATGGGTTATATATATGTATAATAAAGTAAATTGAATGAAATATCAAATAAAAAATTGCAATAAAATTACTGTAATTATTTTTAATTATTTTTTTAAAACATAACGAATTAATATTTTTGTCAAATTTTAAATCTGGTAAGAATAATTGCCAGAATTATGATTTAATGTTATTTTTGATGTATGCGTAATATTCTCAAATCAAAAATTTTGGTGATTGGCGGTGGTCCGGCTGGTATGATGTCAGCGCTACAGGCATCTGAAAAAAGTTCAGGCGTTGTTTTGGTTGAGAAAAATGATAGATTAGGGTTGAAATTGTTGATTACAGGCAAGGGTAGATGCAATATTACCAATGCCGAAACTGAAGTCAGAAGTTTGGTTCAGAAGTTTGGTAAAAATGGAAAATTTTTATATTCTAGCTTGAACAAATTTAGTGTTGATGATGTGGTGAGTTTTTTCCAACAAAATGGTTTGAAAACAAAGACAGAAAGAGGTGGAAGAATATTTCCTGTGAGTAATAATTCAGCTGATGTTTTGGCTGTATTAGTAAATAAGATGAAGAAAAATAATGTGAAGATAGTGAATAATGACCCGGTTGTTAATGTTATAAAAAATGGCAAGATGATTGAAAAAGTTGTACTAAAAAGTGGTAGAGAAGTGGTAGCTGAAAAATTTATAATTTGCACTGGAGGAAAATCATATCCAGCTACGGGTTCAACCGGTGATGGTTATCGTTGGTTGAAAAATTTAGGTCATAATTTAGTTAAACCAGAGCCAGTATTAGTCCCAATTATGGTAAAAGAGAATTTTGTCAAAGAATTGGAAGGTTTGAGTCTGAAAAATGTTGCAATAAAGGTTTTTCAAAAAAATAAAAAACAAGATGAAAGATTTGGTGAAGCGATTTTTACAAACAATGGCATGAGTGGTCCAATTATTTTGGATTTGAGTAAAAGCATTGGGTCTTTACTCCAGGCTGGAAAGGTAGAACTCCGAATTGATTTCAAGCCAGGCTTGTCAGTAGCTGAATTGGATGCTAGGATTCAAAGGGATTTCAAGGGGCTAATAAATAAAGATTTTAAGAATAGTTTGGATGATTTATTACCACAAAAATTAATTCCAGTTGTGGTGAAGTTATCAAACATTGATAAAAACACAAAAGTAAATTCAATTACTAGAGAAGAAAGAAAAGTTTTAGTAAAACTGTTGAAAGAGTTTGTGCTTGAAGTTGACAGACTTGATGGTTTTGAAAAAGCGATTGTAACAAAAGGTGGGGTTGATTTGCGAGAAATTGATCCACAAACCATGAAATCAAAAATTATTGAAAATTTATATTTTGCTGGAGAAATACTTGACCTTGATGGGCCGACCGGTGGATATAATCTGCAGGTTTGTTGGAGTACTGGTTTTGTGGCGGGGAATAGTGTTTTGGATTGAATATAAAGGATTAGCAGAAGCTTTCGGTCTTTATACCCTGAAATCCATCTTCGTTAAAACTTCGATGGACAAGCAAATTCAGAGCCTGCCCTGAATTTAGTTCAGGGGTGACAAGTGAGATGTGGTGACAAATTGGGAGATGCTGAAAACAGTACCCGGAGATCCTGAAACAAGTTCAGGATGACGAGTGTAGGGTTCAGGGTGACGAGTGTAGGGTTCAGGATGATGAGTGGTGTGTGGTCCCGTCACTCTGAACTTGTTTCAGAGTCTCCTGAATTGACATTAAAGTAAGGAATGAAAAATTGATTTGATTACAGAATTTAATTTGAATTTTGAAGAATTATACCCTGAAACCATGCACTATAAACAAGTTTAAGTGCGTGGCAAGCAAACTCACCGCAGGCAAAGGAGGTAGAAATGTTCTTTATTCCAATGATGCTAACAATGATGTTGACGGCTATATTTGGTTTTATTTTTAATCATGTGGTAAAGAGGTTCAAAATATTTCAACTTTTATTGGGGAATCTAGTTGGAATGATTTTGGGGATAATGCTTTGTCAGACTTTAGAGTTGATTGACTTCTGGGACATTTCGTTTAATTCAAAGTTATTTGGATTAAAGACTTTGTTGCAAGTGTTTGTAGATATTCTATGCGGAGGAGGAATTGGATTTTTTGTTGGTGGGTTAATTTATTTCTGGATTATCCAGCCAATACTTGAATACATGTCTGATGCATGGTTTATGAGAAACATAAAGAAAACTTCAAAATAAATAGATCAGCCAAATCGCTGATTTTTTTAATTCTGTTTTTGTCTTGCATCGGTTTTTGGGGTCAGAATCCAAACTGTAGAAAATAAAGTTGGAAAAATGTTGAAATATTGTGATATTGTAATATTGAAATAGTGAAATATTGAAATAATGGTAAGCCAGACATGTTTACCTTTGTAATATTAATTGTATAGATAAAATGAAAAGTTGGCAAAATCATGTTATAATTATATTATAAAATTAAGAAAATATATGATGTGGAAAAAATTTATCATTTCAATTTCAGTTCCTCTGCTGGCTGGTTTTATAGGGTCATTTTTTACTTTTGGCTCGATTGACTCATGGTATTCTGGCTTGAACAAACCGGTTTTTTCTCCTCCGAATTGGTTGTTCGGACCGGTATGGACAATACTGTATGTTCTTATGGGTATAAGTGTTTATTTAATTTGGAGAAAATTGGAAAAAAATGAAAAAGTTAGATCAGCATTTATATTCTTTTGGGTGCATTTGTTTTTCAATGCTATTTGGTCAATTATATTCTTTGGTTTACAAAGTCCAGTTTTGGCTTTGGTAGATATTGTGATTATTTGGCTGATGATTTTGATGATGATTATTTGGTATTGGAAAATTGAAAAGTGGTCAAGTATATTGCTCTGGCCGTATATTATCTGGGTGAGTTTTGCTAGTGTGTTGAATTTGAGTATTGTAATGTTGAATTAATGAAATAGTGAAATAGTGGAAATAAAGTTGGATATAGATTGAAAAAATTTATTGTAAATAAAAAAAGTCCTTCGTTGAAGGTCTTTTGTTTTATCAATATTTAAGGATCAAATATCTTTCATAATAATATCTTTTCTGGGAACTAGCAATCCAGCTGATTCAATTGCGATAATGTCTGTTCTTTTTACATCTTCTTCAAATATCATTCTGGTTACATCTTTCCAGTCAGATTGAGACAGGAACATAAAAACATGATTGTCCGAATGAATCTCAATATTCTCGGGATCGTCATGGTCAGGATTGGTTTGGGATCGTTCATCGCCTGGAATATTCGTTGAAGTAGTGCCAAAGATGATGATTAGGAAAATTGTTTGAGGTGGGAGTCTCGTGATTTGATCTAGAGATTTAATTTCATGTTTCTGTAGAAGATTTTGTAGTTCATTGCTCTTGATTCTCATCTTCCCCTCCTGTCTAGAGGTGCTCAATGTATTTAGTAAGCTGATCACGCAAAATTTGCTGAATTTGAGTTGGGTCCTTGAATCGCCGACGAATTTGTGTGCCATTGGTGAATGACAAGACTCCGCTCCAACAGGAGATTTCAAGTGTAAAAAAGATGTTTTGAGCATCTACCAGTGAAATAACAAAGTATGGTGTAGTTTCATTGGGATAGAATTGATGATGAATGTCAATACCCCAATCAAGGAATTCTGCCAAAAATTCATTAGTCAGCCATGAATTTATAAAGGCATGGCATTCAGCTTTTTGTTTATCTGCATTACGGGTGACAATTTTTTGCAAAGCATGAGATTCGAGGAGGTCCATTGCCTCAAGTGCATCTGAAATATCATTTACAAAAAAATGAATATATTCTGTGTTAGTAATTCTGACTCTGATTGTTCGGTTGCAATCTTTTTCCCAATTATTAGTTTCTTTTACTGCATAACAGGCGATAAGATCAGCGCTGTGGATTTCAATATAGCCAATGAGTTCAAGGTTTAGAAGTTTTTGCACTGAAGCAATGGCAGAATCACGAAATCTTAGTTTTAGCCAAGTGTTAATCGTGATTGATGCAAGTCGGTGTTCTATTGTGTTTTTGTTCATTTTTTGTCCTGTTTTTTGTTGTGAAGGTGCGTTTTTGATTTTAAATATTATCATTATGTATAAAATTTGTCAAGTTTATGGAAAATTTAGATTGTTGTTATAATTTTTTTCTCTTTTTATATGGAGAAAACTTTGAGATACAATTCGGGAAAATGATAGTAATAATAACTATTTTTTATTCCTAGAATTACATTAAAATACCTCAATTCATTGACATTTTGTGTAAAATATGATATAATTAATATTGTAACTGTTCTTTAACTTGGCGCGTTTCGCGCCATTGCCCAGGAGGGAAATCGTGAAGAGCTTCCGAATGGTGTCGCTGATCGTGTTGGTTCTGGTCGTGACCGCGGGTGGGGGGCAGAAATGCTCCCCGCCGGTGCCGATGGAGGATACCTGCAACGAGATCGCGTCCGAGTGCAACTCGGACGACGACTGCTGTTCCGGCTTCTGCTGGACCAGCAGTGAGTTCTTCGGCTCGCAGAAGTCCTGCCAGCCGAACGACAATCTCCACTGCAGTCAGGACACTGACTGCAGGATTGGAGACTTCTGCGCCGAAGACGGCTTCTGCGTCCAGAACGCAGGACCGTGCGTTAGCGAATGGACGCAGTCGTGCAACATCGGCGGACCCGTCGATTTCACCGAGTGCGTTCGCGCTCGGAGCGGAGAACTTCACCAGCGGGTCTTCACCTGCAACAGTGGGTTGACCTGCGTGTTCATCTCGCAGGAGCAGGTACAGTGCCAGCCAGTCGTAGATCACGAGTACACGCAGTGTAGCGATGGCGCTGACTGCGCGGACGGTTCGTTCTTGTGCGAAAATGGTCGGTGCGAACTGGAATGTCGGGACGACAGTGACTGTCGGACCGAGGAAGGCTAGTTCTGCTACCGCTTCAGCGGGACCTGTCGGTACTCGGAGAACGGCCACTACTGCAACAGCTCGGACCAGTGTCCGGGCTACATCACCGAGGCCAACCAGTTCCCGATCAACAACCAGCTCTGTGTGCAGGGGGACTGTAGCACGAGCTACGGTCCCTGCGGTAACTCCAGCTACCAGATGTGCGATGACGAGAATAATGTCAACATCTGGAGCTGCGTCCAGACCAGCGAAGACGACTGGGTCTGGACGCATAGCATGTGTCCGGATGACATGCGCTGTGTGGAATACGCACTCGGTCTTGGCATCTGTCAGTTCCAGGCCCTGCCGGAAAGCAAGATCATGGTTCAGCGCTTGAGTAGCAGTACGATGTTGATCTACGGCGCGGAGAACACCATGATCAGCTTCAACCTGATCAACTACCCGGTGGACCAGGAGAACAACGGCGAGACCGCTCTCGTGACATCGGTCACTATTTCGGTGCTGATGTCGAGCGAAGAGTACAATCGCCTGTTGAATTGCAGCTTGAGGTCCTTGTCGTCGTGGCAGATGCTCGACTTCACGGATATCATCGAGTTGCGGAACAGAGATGACGGAAGTTCGTTCGCCGTCATCAACTTCTCGCTGACCAACGGCTACATGGTCCCGGCTGGAGTGAGTTCTCCTTTGACTGTTCAGTGCTTCATCGCGCCGAGCAGCCAGATCTACGAGCCCGAGGCAGTGCAATCCGGGTTCATTCCCAGCCTGGGGACCAGTCCTGGGACCGCGATCGTGGTCTACGGACGAGAGAGTGGTGAGCGCCTCCTGGTCGAGCCTGACCAGGATGTGTTCAACACCCTGACCAACTGATCCTTCCTAAGAAGTTCTTTCATCCCAATTCAGGGACAACAAACCTTAAAACAGGAAAGCTTCCACTCAATGAGTCGGGAGTTTTTCTTTTTGAAATAGTAATATTGAAATATTGTGATAATGAAATATTGGGTGATTGTATTGGAATGTTGACAAAACATCTGAACACGACAATAATATAATGAAAGAAAATATTTGGAATTGCGTAATATATTTATAACTATGTCTACTAAAATAGTAGAAAAAACTGATGCTGAATTAGTTGAGTTAGCGCTTGAAAACCAAGCGTATTTTTCGGATATTGTTTATAGGTATCAAACAAAACTGACTTATTATATCAGGCGATTATCAAATTTTCCTGATGAAGAAATAGAGGATATTTTACAGGATGTTTTTATCAAAGTTTATAAAAATCTGAACGATTTTGATCAAAGTTTAAAATTTTCTTCATGGATTTATCGTATTACCCATAATGAGGTTATCAGCAAATATAGAAAAATAAAACAACAAAATATTATTTCGATTGAAATTCTTACTGATGATATTTTGAATAAATTGGAACATGAAGTAAGTATTGTAGAAACATTAGAAAATAATGAAAAAAAGGAAATTATAAAGCAGGTTTTAGCTCTGATGGATTTAAAATATCGCGAAGTTTTGGTACTAAAATATTTTGAAGAATTGGACTATAAAGAAATTTCCGATGTTTTGAAGAAACCAACTGGTACGATTGCCACTTTACTTAACAGAGCTAAGAAACAATTTAATAAAACATGCATTGATCTAAACCTAAAATATGAATGAGAACAATTTAGTAGATAAAATTTCAGAACAAATCAAGAAAGAAAACATAGAGCCTAAATCAAAGTGGGGTTTTGTTTTCAAGTCTTATTTTTTCTGGGTAATGTTTGCTACGGCCCTATTTTTCGGAAGCTTGGCTTGTGGAATAATTTTTTTCTTGAGTCAAAATAGTATTGTTCTTGGCGAAGAAAAGATAAAGGTATTGTCACTGGTGATCGGATTTTGGTTTGTTGCTTTGACTGTTTTGATATATTTATCTTATCTTAATTTTCAGCATACCAAGCATGGATACAAATATAATCAATTGTTAGTTGTTGTTATTTGTGTTTTTGCAAGTGTAGCGATTGGCTTTGGTCTTTATAGTTATGCTGACATGAGGATTGTTGAGAATTCAATGTATAATAAATTTCCAATGTATCGTCAGGTTTTTAAACAAGGCTTCAAAAATTCCTTTAAGCCTGATGAAGGAAATTTATTGGGTGTTGTGATGGAAATAGGTGACCAGCAGTTTTTGCTTGATGACATTCGTGGACAGGATTGGCAGATATTATTTAAAAATGTCCAGCAATTGAAAAGAGGGGAAAGAGTTCATGTAATTGGACGAGTTTTGGTTAAACCAGCGGATAGAATGGGATTTATTATGTTTGAAGCTGATGATGTTTTGCCAATGCTACGAGGACCGATGTTTTGTGTGTCTGAAATGCCATGTTTTGAAAGAAAATAAATCTAGTGGCGTATTACTTGATGAGAATTAAATGGCCATTAAATTTGTTAATAAATAAATAGAGTCTATTTGAGAATCAAGTCAAGTCATTGATTTTTCTTGTTTGCAAGTAGAGTCAAACTAATATGAAGGAAAATGAAGAAAACAAAAATAAAGAAAAATTAAAAAAAGAGGAAAAGGAATTTAAGACTTATAATTACTACTTGGCGGTTGTGATTATTGCTATACTAGTAACTACAATTGGTGTAACTTCATACGCATCAGCTGACGATGGGGAAAGCAATGAAAATAATTATGAAGGTCCGCGATATAGAATGGAACAAGGGCAGGAAATGAAGTCTGCTCTTGAAAATAATGATTATGACGCTTGGAAGCAAGCGCTTGGTGACAGATTTCCTGCAGATAAAATCAATGAACAAACATTTAGTAAATTGGTTGAATCATTCAAACTTCGTCAAGCAGGTGATTTTGAGCAGTCAAGAGTAATAATGGAGGAGTTGGGTATTTCTGGTCCAAAGGGAATGCATGGAGAAAAAAAGTTTAATCTAGAGAACCATCAGGCGATGATGGAGGCACTTGATAAGGCTGATTATGATACTTGGAAACAATTGATTGTTGACAGTCCAATGGCAGAAAAGATTACAGAGGAAAACTTTGCTAAGTTTGCAGATGCTCATAATCTAATGAAACAAGGAAAATTTGAAGAAGCTAGACAAATTAGAGAAGATTTGGGTTTACAAAGATCAGGGAATAAGATGATGGAGCGAGTTGGCGGGAAACACCAATTTGTAAAATAATTCTTAAGTCAGACATTATAAAACTATTAGCTTTTGGCTAGTAGTTTTTTGATTACAGCAAAGCAAACCCCAGACCTGCCTTCATCAAGATTACGGCAGGCAAGCCCCGAGGCTTGGCATGTTTTGTGATTTGAAGTTTAAAATAGCAGAAATTATGAATACGACTGTTTGCTTGTTTTGTCAAGTTTGAGGGTTTAAATTAATGAAGTATAATTAATAGATGAAAAATAATCTAAATTTATGAAAAAAATTGTATTTGACATAGAAACAAAAAATTCATTTGCTGAAGTTGGTAATAATATATCAGGTTTTGAAATTTCGGTTGTTGGTTTATATGATTCTGAAAGAGATGTTTATGAGAGTTATTTTGAACAGGATTTTGTTAATCTTTGGCCAATCTTGGAGCAAGCTGACATGCTAATTGGATTTAATTCCAATAGTTTTGATATTCCGATTTTGAATAAGTACTATTCTGGTGATCTGACCAAAATAAAAAGCTTGGATATTTTGCAGGAAATTTATCAAGTAATGGACAAAAGAACCTCACTAGATTCAATTGCCGAGGCAACTTTGGGTGTAAATAAGTCTGGACATGGTCTTCAGGCGATTGAGTGGTGGAAAAGTCAGGAGTTGGAAAAATTAAAAAATTATTGTCTTGATGATGTAAAAATTACCAAGCAAATTTATGATTTTACGCGAGAGAATAACTTTTTGCTTTATACAAAACAAGGAGAAATTAGGAAAGTCCAAATTGATGCAACAAATTGGGAAAAAAAATTAGAGACAAAAATAAACCTCACATTACCAATTTAAATCTGGTTTATAGATTATAGTTGTTGAATATGATAAAATTAAAATACAAAAAAATGTTTCCAGAATTAGGAAACATTAGATAATACCAAGTTGAGTCAAGATAAATTCCCAGCCGAAGTAGTTTGGAAGTAAAAATAAGACAAGTAAAAAAATCACTGATAGTTCTGTACCTGGTGGTGCATTATCTGCGGTCAGAAGTGCAGTAATAAGAAAAACATCAACCATAGTAAGAACCATTCCAAGATAAATTGCTGACGAATTGAGCAAGGCATCAATCAGAGTTGAAGTGAATGAGATTTGAAAATTAAAAATGAATGTAAAACAAATGGTAAAGATCAAAATTATTAGTAAGCTGATGAGTAGTTTTGTTGAGAAATAAACATTCAAATATTTTGGCTGAAGTTGCCAGGGATCTGTTCTGAAAATTTCATCTGTATGGATGTCTTTAATTTCAGTTGAGTAGGATCCTTGTCCTTTGAGATTTTCAGCTGTAATTATGAAATATTTTTCTACAAGATTTAGATTGGTGCTGGTAGAAATATAAACCTTTTTGAAGCCAATAATTTTCAATAGAGAGTCTAGAATTTTAATAGCAAAATTGAGCACCTTTGACCAACGGGTTGGTTCCATGTGTTCTCCTCTCGGTTACGCGGTGAAAAGAACTTTAATTAATAAAAATAACATATAATAAAGTTTATGTCAATTAAGAATTATCAACCATTACTAATTTTACCATTTGATCATCGATCAACATTTGCCAAGAACATACTAGGGTTAGAGGGTAAAATATCAGCTTCTGATAAGAAAAAGATTAAAATTTTCAAAGCTATTATATATGAAGCATTTGAATCAGTGGTTGAAAATTATGAAAATGAATTGGATCAATTTGGTATCTTGGTTGATGAGGAATATGGTCAGCCATTGATTCGCCCAGCAAAAAGACTTGGGGTTAAGCTAATAATTCCAGTAGAAAAAAGTGGGCAAGAAGAATTTCAGTTCGAGTTCGGGACAGCTTTTGGTACTCATCTAAAAGTTTATCGACCTGATTTTGTAAAAGTCTTAGTCCGTTATAATCCAGCTAATAAACGAATAAATCAAAATCAATTAAAAAGATTGAAAAAACTTAGTGATTTTTGTGTTAAAAATGATTTCAAGTTGTTGTTTGAAATGTTGGTAATACCGACTGAAAACGATTTGGAAAAAGCTGGTTCAGTTAAGCTATTTGAAACAAAGCTTCGAGCTGATTTGACGGTACAAGCAATCAAAGAAATCAGAAAGCAAGTAACAGTAGATATTTGGAAGCTTGAAGGATTTACAAAATCTGGCTGGACAAAAGTATTAAAGGCGATTGATAAAAATTCACGAGTAATAGTGCTGGGACGCGGTGAAAATGATCAAAATGTCAAAGATTGGCTTCGGTCAGCAAGTTCTTTTCCGCAAATTGTTGGTTTTGCTGTTGGTAGAACAATTTTTTTAAAGGCATTGCAGGATTTCAATAAACTAAAAATAAATCGAGAACAAACAATTGATCGGATTGCCAGAAAATTTAGATTTTATGTGAAGTTTTGGAGACGATATAAGGAATTGTAGAGAGAAATTCAGTGTATTGACAAAACTGTGAAAATTTGTTAAAGTATGTTTTGTTGTATTGTTTTTTGATTCATGCGCAACCAAGACGGAGGCAAGAAAGTGAAGCCAACAGAAAAATGGGATAATGATTGGAGTCTTGGAAATAATGATGAAGAAATGCCGGATTGGGGTGAGAAATGGCCACCTGAAACTGATACTGGTTGGTTTCTAAAGGTTCTGTTTGGCTTGAGTCTTTTGATAGTTTTGTTCCTTATTTATGGAATAATTGAGTATCAGTGGTTGAAACACATTTTTTCTACACCGTAGTAGGCAGAGATGGCTGTCAGGAAAATTAGACTTTATGTCAAGATTGAAAGTATGAATTTCAGATTTAAGCTGTTTTTATTTCCATATTTGTTTATGCGTTACATTGTCATAGAGGGACAATTCAAAAATTGTATTATTGAAATGCCATTAGTTGGGAATACAATTGAAAGTTGTGAAAGATTCAAAGAACATGTGATAGAAGTTTGGTATTCGGATAAATCAAAATATTTTTATCTGACTGAAGGTGAAGCCATGACTTTTGAAAGAGATATGTGTCAATAAAAAAAATGATTCATAATGTGGACCATTTTTTTAATTTAAAAAATAATCAGCGATAGCTGGGATATATGTTTTTAGATGAGTAAATGAAAGTAGTGGTCAACAGTTTAATCTAAATGTAAGTGATTGATAAAGCTTCGCTTGCTACTTTTTGATGGCAAAAAGTAGCCAAAAACCATTGGGGGCTTTAATTGCTACTTATGAAAACCATTTTATATTTTGAACACGGCAAGAAAGCCCCCAAACCTGCCTTCATCAAGATTACGGCAGGCAAGCCCGAGGCTAAACATGTTAGGGGGGGGAATGTATGCGTTAGATGTTATTGTTGTTTATATGTTTAAATTTGTCACTCTGAACTTGCTCGTCATGCACTTAAACTTGTTTATAGTGCATGGTTTCAGAGTATAAAGGGATAGTTTGATTATTTTTTATAGAGAAAAATATGATTTTTTCCATTATCGATTGACCAATTTTTATCTGCTTGTGATTTTGCTTGTTCAACTAAAGTCGGAAAATTTGTCCAGTAATTATTTAGGACCAGATAAAGCTGATCTGTACCAGCATAATTCATGGCTTCAATGGCAGTTTGTTTGCTCGGAAAATCAAAGACCATTTGGTTAAAAAATTTATCTAGCTGGTTATCTCGGCCATTTGGCAAAGAATAATAAAATTCATTGTTGTAATAATGACTAAAACCAAATTGTTTGATTGCAGCAGCACCGACCATTTGATTGGCGAGAACAATATAATTGTCGGAAGAATTATTATTAATGAAATTTACGGTTGAAATATCAGTTTGGGAGAGATTAAAAGCTTTGTCATTACGATAATTGTCATCAAGCGGATAGCTGAAGTATAGTGAAAGTAAACAGATTAGTGGTATAAGTAAAATGACAAAAGATTGTTCAAATGTGGATTTGAAGTTTGAAACTAGATGGTTAAAAAAATAAAATACAAAGGGAAACAGGAAATATAAAGACAGCTCAAGAATTCTTAACTGGAAATCTTTGATGTTGCTGGTGGTACCGAAATTTAAATCAAAAAATGTGGCTATAATGATAAAGCTTAGTAGAAAGCTGATTGACCAGAAAAGATATTTTTTGTATTGTGAAAATTGTTTTGTTTTGATAATAAGTATAAATCCGAGTATTGCCAGTAATAAGAAAATTGTTTTATTAAATGAACCAAAGTAATGAGCAAAATCAAGAGGAAAATTGTATTGTTGGATAAATGAATGAAAATCAAACTTTGGCAGATGGAATGTCAGTTTAGCTGGAAGATTGTTGAAAAAAGAATTTAATAAAAATAAAATAGGATAGGTTAATATACCGAAAAAAATCATTAAAATTTTTAGGCTTTTTTGTGGTAAAAGTAAGTATAAAGACCAGAGGATGGCTGGCAAACCATAGAAAGGGTGAATTAATATCATTAGAATTGATAATCCGAGCAAGAAATATTTATTGATTGAAGTATTTAATGATAAAAAGATTATTGTCAGAAACAAAATGTTTGTCAGTCCTTGAGGTGTGCTAGTAATAAAGAAAGTTATGGGTAATAATAATGTGAGTAGAGTAATTTGACTAATTTTTTTTATGTCTAGTTTTTTACTAAGGCCAATGAAAATGCAAGCTGGGGTTAAGATCGCAAAAAGAATAGGATTTAGAAACTTGAAAATTTGGTCAATTGAAAGATGAGTAAATTGATTGAGGAAAATTACAAAATTGTATTGACCAATATAATAAAAAGGTTTTGGTAAAAGTGTACTGGTTTGAAGAATGTTTTTTATCCCAGCAATATGTAGAAACGGATCAAAACCATAGCCAAGTTGATAAACAATAGCAGCTATTGAACTGGTGAGAAACAAATGTAATGAAATGATTAAAAGAGATATTATGGAATTATTGTTTTGTCTAATGAATATTGTTAAAATAAAAGTACAAATGAAATATAGTATAAAAAAGAAGGTTGGCAGAACATGCCAAGGGCTGGCGATAGCTTCATTAGTTGAAGCCTGAAATAAATAGATAAAACTAATAAAAGTCAGAATTAAATATAAGCAAAGGTAATAATTAAATCTTAATTTTGGTAATTTGAAATTTAGGTTTAGGTTGAATTTTAGTTTTATTTCAAGAACAATTGTCACTAGAAGAAAAATAACTAAATATAAGATGGTTGGTGTTTGCCATAAATAAAATATTGTAGTCAGAATAATAACATTTAATCCTATAATTACTAGACTACCCAAAATTAGTTGAATATATTTAGAGCTATTAGAAAATAGGTATGAGCCAAGCGGTATTGAATAAATCAGGAAATATAAAGTAAATAGGGCAATTGCGAGTACGGGATTTTTGATCCACAAAAAATCTGCTACAATGGTTAACAGTAGTAATAGTCGTAAATAAAAATAGGTTTTGGATTTTAGGCTCATAGTAATATTTTAGCATTTTCTCATGAAATTGACATTATCATCTGAAAAAATTATTCTGATAATCAAAATTATAACAATGGCAACAATGGTGTTGATTTTGTTATTTTTAGTAATTCAGAAAATATCTTTTGCTCATAGTTTGGTCTATGATTTAGATTTTAGGGCCAAAAATAAATTTATTCAAGGACCATATCCTGTTGGTAGGGTTGAGCTACGGAGCGAATCAGAAAATATTTTCGTTGATCTGTTGCATGAGCCGATTTATCTCGAAGTTTATTCTCCAAGAAAGTTTGACAAGGTAAGGGTAGATATCAGGTTCAAACAATCGAATGATTTACAGGCTCAAATTGGCTTGAAGCTAGATTATCATGATTGGGCATTTTTCATGGAAGAACTGAAACCAATTGAAGATATTGAATGGCAAAATCAGCAGATAGAGTTTGAATTGAAGGATGCAGAATATGTAAATAACAAAATAAAATTGATTATTTCTGCGCCTGGGGTTGGCGATGATGATAAATATCTAATGATTGATAAAATCAGTTTTACACTTTTCGACAATGAAAGAAATGATTAAAAATTTGATTACTTTTTTATTTATTGCGTTTTTTGTATTCGCTTTAGTTTTGGTTGTGTGTGAATTGTTCAGCCCTGGCTTTGTGATTTATTATTTAAATCTGAATTTAGTGATTTTATTGATGTTTTTACTCGCAGTTTTGAAAATTTTTGTAAATTATGAAAAAGATATTTAAGGCAATGGCTGGATTTAAATCCGCTTTTGAGGATAAAAAAAGCTATGTTAATTTCGTGGTTATTTTTGTGTTTTTCTTGTTTTTTATTCTGACTTTGCAACTGAAGTCATATATTGTATTTGTCTTTTCTTCAGGTTTGTTTTCTTTTGGTTATTCAATGTTTTTGGTTGCCAAAGCTTATTTGTTTTTTTATAAAGGATTTACAGCAATTACATTGTTTAATCTAATTTTAGTCGCAGTATTAGTTGCGATTGATTTAGCGTTATTATTGTTTTATTTACGAAAAAGAATAAAATCTGAAAAAGTTTTTGGTAGAAGTGTTTTTTCAGTTTTAATTGGCGTGATTGGTGTTGGTTGTTCATCTTGTGGCTCAATAATCTTATCTTCTTTTATTGGTATAAGTGTTACTTCAACAATTTTTGGCTTTCTGCCATGGCATGGGGTGGAAATAAATATTTTGAGTGTTGTTATTTTGTTGGTATCAATTTATTTGATTGCTTTGAAAATAAATAATCCGAATGTCTGTAAAAGATAGAAATTGAAGAATATTTGAAAGTTTTGCAAGGAAAACCTGTAGAATTTGCAAAATTAATAAAAAAGTGGTATAATGAAGTATAATTGATTAAATGACCAGAATAAGCATAAATTACTAAGAAAATGTAATGTTTTGAGTCTTTAGTCGTCATATAAGAGTTAATAACTAAATAAATTTATGTCTGAAAAAATTATCTATTTAATCGGTGGGATTATTATCGGATTGATTTTGATTGTCGGTGCATTCTTTCTATTCACCAATCAAGATTTTTTTACAGCTGATAATGACCAACAGATTGAAGATGAGCAAGATTCAACACAAGATTCAACATCGGATCAAGATGTTGAGACAACTGATCAACCAAGTGATGTTGATACAGATACACCTGTAAACAGCGATCAACCAAACAATACCAATGATCAAATTGTTGTATTGACTCCGATTGTAGGCGCTACTGTAAGCAACCCAATAAATTTTTCCGGAAGAGCTAGAGGAACATTTTTCTTTGAAGGTAGTTTTCCTGTTAGTTTAAGAAAACCAAATGGAGAAGTTGTGGCATCAAGTTTTGCAACTGCGCAGGGCGAATGGATGACAACCGAGTTTGTAAATTTTACTGGTCAGCTTGAATTTAATTATGCTGACATTGATGATGGTAGAATGAATTTAGTTTTTACCAAGGATGATCCATCAGGCAGAGCATTAACCAGTGAAGATAGTAAAGCTGTTGGAATCTATATTCAAGATGCACCTGATACTTCAAAATTTAGTATTTATTTCCAAAATGATAGTATTGATGAAGCTTTAAATTCATGTATTGATGTTTATCCAGTTGTTCGAACTCGGCCATTTACCCAAGCGATTGCCAAATTAGCGATTGAGACTCTTTTGGAAGGTCCTGATGGTTTGGAATCTGAATCAGGTTATACCTCTCTACTTCCAACTGCAACACTGAATACTATAACTTTAACCAATGGCACACTTTATATTGATTTAAGGGGAAATATTAATGATTTTAATGGCGGAAGTTGCCGAACACAAGCAATGAAATCGCAAATTATTAATACTGCTAAGCAATTCCCATCTGTTAATACTGTTATTATTTCTGTAAATGGAGATACTGAAAATATTTTTCAACCATAAGAAAATTATAGGATTAGATAAAAAGCAGCTTTTTTGAAGCTGTTTTTTTGTTTTTTTCAATATATTGTTGAGTGTTTGAATTTGCTTCGCAGAGTACCCCCAGATCAAATCCGGTGCATACTTTTTGATGCCCGCCTACGGCTCGACTGAGCTCGCCGAATGTCCGGCAGGCAGGCAAAGAAGAATTATACCCTGAAATCCATCTTCGTTAAAACTTCGATGGACAAGTAAGTTCAGGGTGACAAGTGAGTATGTTGGTGGCGCGCATTACCGCCCCAGACCTGCCTTCATCAAGATTACGGCAGGCAAGCCCCCGTGATGTTCATAGTCGATGCTCTAAATATGCATGGCGAGTAAGCTCACTGCAGGCGAAGTTCAGAGTGCTGGAAGCACACACCACTCGTCATGCTGAACTTGTTTCAGCATCTCTGGGAACTATTTCAGCATCTCTGGGTACTATTTTATAGGACTCAATCAACTTCAGAGTGAAATGAATTGTTCGTGTTTCGGAGACCCTGAAATCCATCTTCGTTAAAACTTCGATGGACAAGCAAGTTCAGGGTGACGGTTTGGTTGGCATTATTTCAGCATTTCTGGGAACTACTCCAGTATTTCTGGGTTTAATTTCAGTATCTTTCTCCTTATAGCCGACCCGCTGCCTGGCAGTGGGTCGGCTATTCTGCCAAGGCCAAACCATTAACAACCTCCTAGTCTTTCAGTACTTATTTTTAGTTGACAAATTTTAATATATGTGATAATCTTAGCTATTGTGAACCTTGACAAAAAGGCAGGCAACCCACATGGAGGGCGCAAAAATGAATGCAAAGAAAAGATTCAAATCATATTATCTTCCCAGAATTTTTTTGATTTTGCTTGCTGTAATCGTTGCGGGTGGCTTTTGGCTGGCAGCTAATACATCAGCAAATGATGCTTATGAAAAATGTGTAGAAGAATGGGAAAATGCTTTGTTTCTTGATAAATATTCATGTCTGGATAGAAATGAATATCCATGTCTCAATGATTGTGAAACCTATAATAATAGACTGAAGTATGAAGCTCCGGTTTTGATTGCCCGAGGTCAAAATATGGTTGACTATAGTTATATGGTTCACTATAGTTGCGTGGCAGTTCTTGATTTCAGTCAGTTTTATGGTTCTGCTGCCCTGTTAGCAATTGACAATAGATATTTTAATGATGAATTTATTTCACTATTGATGAGTAAAGATCAAAAAGAATTGGCAGAAACTCTGCTTCAACATAAATTTAAGCAATTGATAGAGAATGAAAATTGGATTCCTGCTTGGCAAATGTTGGAGCAAGCTCCGTGGTTGAAGTCTGTGCTAACAATGACTACCAATGATTTGTTTAGTGGATTGCTGTCAATGAATTTTGGTCATAGTTGGGGATTTAACTGGACCTGCACTGAAGCGATTAATCTGGTTGAGAAATATGACTTGCAGAGTCATCCTGCTTTCATCCAAAGTACTTTGCCGAGATGTTTTGACTCCCAGAAAGGAAGAAATTTACCTTGCATGGTTCTGGATTTGCAATTCCGATATCATTTTCATGGGATCACTCTGGTTAATGAATTTAGTCAGTGTTTTACTCAAATGTTTGAAGATAACATTGTTACGGTAGATGAAGCGCGAATTTATTATGAAAATGCACAGAGATTTGATTTTCAACCTGAACAAAAAAAATATTTTGCTTGGGTTTATCTTCTCTCCCTGATGAAATCCGCTAGTTCTGAAACTGAAATGATGACTGCCATTAATTTAATGGATGATTACGGAATTAGTCAACAAGAATTAAAGGATATGTTGGAAATCCCTGAAAGAATGAATTTGTTGCGTTTGCAATATCGTATGTCAATATTGCCAAGAAATGTAGTGGAAGATTGTTTGCCTGAAAAGGTAGAGGAGTATGGAAATGAATAATAGTCTAAAAAGAGTTAAGTACTGGTGGACAAAGAATGATTTTAATTTTGATCTGATTATTATTCTCGCGATATTTTTCGCAATAATTGTAAGTTCAGCTTGTAAGAGAAAACCACAGACCAATGGTGTAGAGGTAGAGGACACTTATGAGGTAATGACTGGAATTGTGGTAGAGGTTAAATTCCCTGATAATAATACGATGGTAAGATTTGATGATGGAAGAGTTAAATTGTTTTCAAATATTGAATATGATGTTATCTGGGAATTGGGCAAGAAACATAAAATCAGAATTACAGAAGGTCATTTTATTTCAGCGGTGATGGTGGATGATGGAGTGGTTGACGGCTCGTCACTAGGAAATCAATCGCCTGAAGCTGATAAGAAACCGAGCCTGTAAAAATTATAAAAAATAAAAGCAACTGATAATATTCAGTGCTTTTTTGGTTTAAAATTTTGATAATTATTTTAGATAGGTCCAGGTGGTCTTGTCCCCTTCATCTTTTATTTCTACCCCTAGCTCAAGAAGTTCAGACCGGACTTTATCAGCTTCCTGATAATTTTTTTCTTGGCGAAAAATATTTCTCTTGAGTATTAATTGTTCAATTTGTTCAGCTATATTTACTTCTAGTTGTTTATCAAAGAAAATAAAACCCCAAACACTGTCAAGATAAGTTAAAAATTTCAAAAGCTGTTTCTTGGAATATTTACCTACTCTTTTTTCATCAATAAATCTATTTATCATGGTGATAAATTCAAAAAGTCCAGCGATGGCTTTGGGTGTATTCAGATCATCATCCATAGATTCAGAGAAAGTTTGGTATGCTTTGTCAGTTTGTTCTTGGATTAAATTCAGATTTTCATCATTATCAATTTGATCTTCAGATAAATTTTTCAGTCGATTGATAAAGTTATGAATTTTGTTCAGAGAGGAATTGGCAGATTCAAGAGACTCAATAGTAAAATTTAATGGTTGTTTGTAATGATTGGTTATTATTAAAAATCTAAAAGCTAATGGATTTGGAACTTTTTGTAGAATATCTTGGAGTGTATAGAAATTGCCAATGCTTTTGGACATTTTTTTGCCATCAACTTTTAGGAAAGCTCGATGTAACCAAAATTGGACGAATTGTTTGCCTGTGACTGCTTCGGTTTGAGCAATTTCATTTTGATGATGTGGAAAAATAAGATCTTCTCCACCAGTATGAATATCAATCTGTTCGCCGAGTAATTTCATAATCATGGCAGAACATTCAATATGCCAGCCTGGGCGACCTGGGCCCCAAGGTGAGTCCCACTTTATGTTGCCATCTGCTTTATCCCAAGCTTTCCATAGAGCAAAGTCTTGGGCATTTTCTTTGTCATATTCATCTGAATTTGTTCTGCCATCAGCATCTGTTTTCAATTGTTGTTTCTCCAGATTTGCCAGTTGGCCATAATTTTCAAATTTGGAAATGCGAAAATAAACTGATTTGTCAGATGTTTGATAAGCGTAACCAAGTTTTTCCAGTTTTTTGATTAAACTAATCATTTCTTGAATATAGTTGGTAGCTCGAACAACTTTTTTGGGTTTTTCAATGTTTAGAGCATTAAAATCTTCATAAAGCGCCAGTTCGAATTTTTTGGTGAAATCACGAAGTTCTTCTCCGGCTATTTGTGTTGCTTTTATAGTTTTGTCATCAACATCAGTTAGATTCATTACATCTTTGACTTTATAACCACAGAATCGTAGATAGCGTTTCAAAACATCTGCAAATAAATAAGAACTCATATTCCCAATGTGGGCAAAATCATAGATGGTTGGTCCACAAGTGTACATTTTGACTTTATTGTTTTTCAGAGGAATGAATTTTTGTTTTTCCTTGGTGAGGGTATTAAATAATTTAAGCATATTTATAAGTAATTTATAATTATAATTTAGCAAAAATTTACTTATATGTAAAGAATCTGACTATTGTTAAATTGTATTACACGGCTTATAATTGGAAAAGTAATTAATAATAGAAAAAATATGGACATCTATGAGCAATCTTTACTTTTTCATGAAAAAGTAAAAGGTAAGTTATCAGTAAAATCAAAAGTAAAATTGGAGACTAGAGAGGATTTGTCACTGGCATATACTCCAGGTGTGGCTGAACCTTGTCGTCGAATTCAGCAAGATAATGATTTGGCTTATAAATATACCATTAAAGGCAATTCGGTGGCGGTGATAACAGATGGCAGTGCGGTTCTTGGACTGGGAAATATCGGCTCCCTAGCTGGTTTGCCGGTGATGGAAGGAAAAGCAATATTGTTCAAGGAATTTGCTGGAATTGATGCTTATCCAATATGTTTGGCCGAGCAAAGTGTAGAAAAAACCATTGAAACCGTGAAAAATATTGCACCAAGCTTTGGTGGAATAAATTTGGAGGATATAAAAGCACCTGAATGTTTTGAAATTGAAAATGCATTGCAGGATTTGGGGATTCCGGTTTTTCATGATGATCAGCATGGTACAGCTATTGTGGTTTTGGCTGGGCTCATCAATGCTTTGAGAGTTGTAGGTAAAAGTAAAGAAAAGGTAAAGGTGGTAGTCAATGGTGCCGGTGCTGCTGGAATAGCCATTACAAAGTTGTTAATTGAATATGGTTTTGATTCAGCTAATTTTTTGATGCTAGATAGTAAAGGGATTATTTTCAAAGGTAGAGATGATTTGGTGGAAAATAAATATAAAATGAAAATGGCTGAAATCACCAATAAAAATATTTTAAAAGGTGATTTGGCTCAAGCAATGGATAAAGCTGATATTTTTATTGGTGTTTCAGTAAAAAATATTGTAAATCAGGACATGATCAGATCAATGAATGGAAAATCAATTATTTTTGCCATGGCTAATCCTGAACCAGAAATTATGCCTGATTTGGCTTTGGAAGCAGGTGCAATGGTGGTGGCAACTGGTAGAAGTGACTTTCCAAATCAAGTAAATAATGTTTTGGTTTTTCCTGGTATTTTTCGTGGAGCTTTGGATATGCGTGCGAAAACAATTAGTTTAAAAATGAAGCTAGTTGCGGCTGAAGCTTTGGCAGGTGTAGTCACTAACCCAACGGTTGAGCATATTTTACCTTCACCTCTTGAAAAAGATGTATCAAAAGTTATTGCTGAAGCTGTAATGAAAGTCGGATAATAAATTGTTTTGTCTTTATAAAAATGGTATAATTTGTTTGAATTAATATAAACTATGCCAAGCAAGTCATTAGAACGGTTATTTTCAGTTTTTGGTCAAACAGAACCTCAATTTTCTGAAGAAGAAGTTTTGAGAGTGAATCAGGTAATCAGTAAATTTTCTTTGGTTTATGAAAAAGTCCGTAATGCCATGGATTACAAGGAAGATCATTTACTTCGAAAAAATGCTTTGTTCCGATTGTTAAAGCGCAAGCTTTTTATTGAAAAAATATTGATAAATCAAACTGAAGAAAAGTTAGCCGAGCAGATCGTATATGAAATGATCAGGGCAGGATATTTGAAAAATAATCAAGTGCCAAAAACAAAAATTGATGATTTGTTAAAGGTAATTCAAAAATATAATAAATTAATTCAACTATCAGATCTCAATCAATCGCAATTCATGCAGATGTTGGAACTCCAAGCTTGCGAAATTGAGGAGGTTTTGGTGCCATCTACCAAGACAAAGGCTTTGATTAGATTTGCCTTTGAAGTAATGAATCCGAGGATTTTGAGTAATCGTGGTGAAATAGATGACAAAGAAAAAGAATTGCAGACATATTTGGCGGTTTATCGCGTTTTGCGAAAGCCTGATGAAGCTCTAATGTCATTTGTCCTATGGAATTTATATTATCCAAATTGGCATAATGCTGATGACAATTTGATTCATGCAATTGCCAAAGATTTTGATTTGGTGAATGATGAAATTAGGCAACAGCTAAACCATCCATGGAAAAAAAGTCTTGATAAATTATTCAAGAAGTTTGCGATTGTTTTCTGGATTTTGGAAGATTTGATTGAAAAGGATCCGGAAGCGGCGTATGAAATTTTTGATGATGAAGAACTGTTAGAAAGAGAAGTTCGTAAAGCTTGCGATGAGAGATATAAAGTTGTGAGAAAAAAATTGACTCGTGGTGTTGTGCGAAGTATAGTTTATGTTTTTTTTACAAAGATGTTGTTGGCATTATTCCTAGAGCTTCCGCTTGATATGCTCCTGAAAGGTTTTATAAATTATACTGCTCTGACAATAAATATTTTATTTCCACCGGTTTTGATGTTTTTTGTGGCGATTACCATTCGCACACCAGGCAAGAAAAATACAGAAATGATAATAAAGGAATTAAAGGTTATTGTTTTTGGTGAGGATGCAAAAAAATTCAAACTAAAAGCGCCAAAGAATCGAAGCATAGTAACATCTGTTGTTCTAAATATTTTATATTTAATGGTTTTTGCTGCGTCGGTTTATTTGATTGTTATTGGACTAGATAGAATTGATTTTATCTGGACTAGTGCTTTAATATTTGTGTTTTTTCTTAGTGTTGTCAGTTTTTTTGGGATTAGAATCAGGAAGCCAATTAAGGAAATAAGCATTGAAGAAAAGAGAGATAATATTTTTATTATGTTAATAGATTTTATTTCTTTGCCATTTGCCACTGTTGGACAGTGGACAAGCAATAAGTTTAGTAAGATTAATTTTATAGCTTTTATTTTTGATTTTATAATTGAAGCGCCATTTAAAATATTTGTTGAAGTACTTGAAGATTTGTTTGGATTCTGGAGAGAAAAGAAGGAAGAGGCGTATGATATTTGAGATATTAGCTACAGGTAATTAGGAACTGGATACCAGGGAATAGAGACTAGAGATTAAAGACTAGGGAATGGTCTAAAATTTTAGGAGTTGATAATTAATTTGATTGTTTGTTTGAAATAATGTAAATTTGAATTATGAACAATGAACCAACAACAAAAGATATTTTAGAGGCAATAAACACTTTCTCAACTCATGTTGATAAACGATTTGATGGTGTGGATGAACGGCTTGATAAGGTAGAAGGCAGGCTTGATAAAGTAGAAGGCAGGCTTGATAAAGTAGACGGCAGGCTTGATAAAGTAGACGGCAGGCTTGATAAAGTAGACGGTAGACTCGATAAAGTAGAATCAACCATGGTAACTAAAGAATACCTTGATGAAAAATTGAGCGATCTTCGTGGTGATTTGGTTGTTCTAACTAGAAAAGAAGATAATAAATTAAAAAAATTAGTTGAAATTTTGAATGATAAAAATATTTTAACGGCTGAAGATAAGACAAAAATATTTCAGATGGAGCCGTTTGCAGAGCAACGATAGAATAGGGGGTGGGGATGGCACTCAAAGTTCCTATGGATGTTATTCGCGCGATGGTGAATAATTCAGTTGATGAATGTAAAGCGAAGAGGTGTTTGTCAGCCGATGAATCGTGGAGGCTAAGAATAACTTCTGCTGAACAAGCGAGATTTGAAGGGCCAAAATTAAATTTAAAATTATTGATGTTGTGCGATTTTAGCAAATGATATTATCATTTGTTTTTTTGTATATTTTTACAAAACATAATATAATCCGATGTATGGATGAAGCAATGAAACAATCAGGCTTTTTACTCATAGACAAGCCAAAGGGTTGGACATCTTTTGATATAGTGGCAAAATTGCGAAGTATTTGTAAAATAAAAAAGATTGGTCATGCTGGAACTCTTGATCCCATGGCAACTGGATTATTGATTGTAGCAATTGGACGAGAAGCAACAAAGCGGATTGATGAATTCAAGGCACAAGAAAAAGTTTATGAAGCAGAGATTGAATTTGGCATGGTGAGTGATACCTATGATACTGAAGGAAAAGTTGAGAGATTAGAGTTGTCAGTTGATAGATTAGAGAGAGGAGTGATTGAGAAAGGTTTGAAAAGTTTTATTGGGGAAATTGAGCAGATGCCCCCGGCTTTTTCCGCGAAAAAGATAAAAGGAGTTCCGGCATACAAACTGGCGAGACAAGGAAAAGAAGTTGATTTGAAACCGAGTATTGTTGAAATTAAAACTATTGAAATATTGAATTTTGATTGGCCTAAATTAGAATTGGAAATAACTTGTGGTCCAGGTACATATATCCGTAGTTTAGCACATGATTTAGGTCAGGATTTACAGGTAGGTGCAATATTAACAGTATTGAAAAGAACACGAATCGGAAATTTTGATTTATCACAGGCTGTGAAGCTGGAGCAGTTGACAATTGACAATTGGCAGAGTTTTGTGTTAAAAATATAAGCTAGGTGTTACACCAGCCAAAGGAGAGGAGACGACAATGCCAATACAAAAGCTTTCAGACATTGAATTTGAATGTCGTGTGTGTGGATGTAAGAATTTTTCGCCCAGAAGTTTATCTGTTGTAGTTGGAGATAATGGAAAAAGAATTTTTTGTTTAAGCGATGGGTCACGGGTAAATGTGGAAAGATTCTCATGTACAAAATGTTCTGTTGTTTTCCTGGATCCGATTGCATTTTCAGTCCAGTCAAATGTCAATTTGAAGGATGAAGCTTTACTTCAGGTAGTTAAAACAAAATATCTGGCTGAATTACGAAACATATAATTCTGACTTAACATGGTCAGTTTTTTATTTTGACAAAATTGGTAATTAATGTTTATTTTTGGGTAAATATTTGACATGTTAATTTCTGAAGTTGTATATTTATATAATAAGTTTGTTCTTTGACCACCACCACGGAAAGGAGTGGTTATGACTTTGAAAAATGTAGTAGTTGATGGTCGACATTTGAGCATAAAGGATGTGATTGCTGTTGCTCGAGGTATTGATGGTGAATATGCAAAAGTTGAAATTCTCCCAGCAACTAGAAAAATGATAAAGAAAATGCGTGATGGGATTGAAGCTCTATTGGACTCGAAAGTAATATATGGAGTAAATACAGGTTGTGGTGCTCGTAAGCAAGAAATATTGAAAACAGAAGAGATTGAAGCCTATAATGAAAAATATGTCAAAGCGCATGCATGTGGTTATGGCGATACCATGGACACCGAACTTGTTCGAGCTATGATGCTTATTCGTCTTAATTCATTTGCTGTTGGCAATTCTGGTATTCGTCTTGAATTGTGTGATCAGATTCTTGCGTTATTGAATCATGAGATTACACCGGTAATTCCGCTTCATGGATCTGTTGGCGCGAGTGGTGACTTGATTCCTCTAGCATATCTAGGCAATGTTTTGCGCGCTACCAGAGGAGCTATGGTTTTGTATCAGGGAGAGATTGTAGATGCTTACAGTCTGTTTGTTAAACTGGGATTGAAACCTTTGGTACTCCAAGCAAAAGAAGCAATGGGCCTGACTAATGGTGCAAATCTTGTATTGGCTTATGGTGTTTTTGCAGTGTACGACTCTGAAAATCTATTGACCGTTGCCAATGCAGCAGCAGCTCTTGGTCTTGAAGCCATTCGTGGTGAAACTGATGCTTTTAATAATCGTATACATCAAGCTCGGGGATTGAATGGTCATCCAGGACAGATTAGTGTCGCTGAACAGATTATGAATATGTTACGAGGTAGTAAGAGATGTCAGCATGCAGCACAAGAATTTAAAATGCATCGTCAGTATGAATATGGTGATGAAAAGGGAAAGAAAAATGGTCCGCGAGTTCAAGACGCATATTCATATCGTTGTGTGCCACAAGTCCATGGTAGTGTAGATATTGTTTTGGGTAGAGTGCGTGAAACGATTGAAAGAGAACTTAATGCAGCAACTGACAACCCGCTAATTTTCGAAACTAGAGATGGTGATTTTGATGTTTTATCTGGTGGTAATTTCCATGGGGAACCGCTTGCCTATGACCTCGATTACCTTGCAATTGCTATGTGTGGTTTGGCCAATATGTCAGATCGACGGTTTTATCAGTTGCTTGATAGTCATTCGAGTTATGGTTTGCCAAACGATCTTTGTGGAAATGCTGATCATGGCAATACCGGATTTATGATTTTGCAATATATGGTTGCTTCGGCTGTTAATCGGTGTAAGATTTTGGCTAACCCTGCTAGCACTGACAGTATTCCGACTTCTCGTGGTCAAGAGGATTATGTAAGTATGGGAACAAATGCAGGTTGGAAGCTTCGTGAACAACTTTCTCATGTGCAAGCAGTGCTTGCAGCCGAGGTTATTGCTTCATGTCAGGCAATTGATCTTGGAAATGATGAATTGCCAGAACAATTTCAGGAACTTGGTGCTGGTACACAAGTTGTTTATGATCTTGTACGGAAAAAAATTGATCGGATGAAGGGTGATAGATGGTTGCACCCAGATTTGGCAGAAATCATTGAATTGGTTGCTGGTAGAGATATTCGTCATGAGCTCAAAAGAGTAGTTTAAGTATCATTAAAATATGATACTTTTTTTGACAGCATGTCTGAAAGCATAGTCTGTCTCGACTGTACGATGAATTCGGTTAAGGTGAGTTAGCTGTTATTATTAGTTTCTATATGTAAATTTGTCACTCTGAACTTGCTTGTCCAGCGAAGTTTTAACGAAGATGGATTTCAGAGTATAAAGGGATGGCTTGATTATACCCTGAAATAAATTCAGGGTGACAAGTGGAGTGTGGTCCCGTCACTCTGAACTTGTTTCAGAGTCTCCTGAATTGACACTAGAGGATGGAATAGAAAATTAATTTGATTAAATAATTTAATCCGAATTTTGAAGAATTATACCCTGAAACAACCTGCCTTTCGGCAGACAGGATTCAGGGTGACAAGTGAGTATGTTGGTGGCGCGTATTACCACCCCAGAACTACCTTCATCAAGATTACGGCAGGCAAGCCCCCGTGATGTTTATGTTCGATGCTTTAAATATTTAGTTTTGGTGGTGTACCTCCAAATCCGAGGCTATTAAACTTGATACGGTGGAAATAGAAACCACCAGTTTGAGCTTATGGTTGTTTATTGACAGCGATTGATAATATTGTTAAATTGAAATAATAATTTGCCCCTTGACAAACAAGCTGAAAGTATCACCACCCGTCAAAGAGGAAAGGGAATGCAGATGAGTGAAAAAGTAAGTCCAATATTGGTTTCTGGTTTTAGAGATACAGATCCAGCTGACATGATTGCTAAGCAGAGACTTATTGATGAAATTATGGCTGTTTATAGATCTTTTGGTTTTGAACCCTTGGATACTGCTGTTGTTCAGTTGCAAACTGTATTATTTGAGGAGTTTGAATATACTGATATGGATTTTTTCCAAGTTGAAAATTCTAGAAAATTTTCCCATTCAGAAGCTCCACGAATGGCTCTTAGATTTGATTTGACTGTGCCTTTGGCTAGATATGTGGCAGCGAATATTGCGACCTTGCCCAGACCTTTTAAGCGAGCACAAATTGGCAAAGTTTATCGTGGAGAAAAAGCTCAAGCTGGTAGATATTGTGAGTTCTTGCAAGCTGATATTGATAGTTTGTTTACTGGTAGTGTTTATTCTGATGCTGAAATCGTGGCTGTGATGTTTACTTTGTTTAAAAAGTTGGGGATTGATAAATTCAAAATTGTTATTAATAATAGAATGATTTGCAATTTATTCCCTCAATATGCTGGATTTAACCCTGATGATTTGACTGCTGTGTTGAGAGTTCTTGACAAAATCAGAAAAGTGTCGAGAGAAGAAACAGTCAAGGGATTGTCACATAAGCAGGATGAAGAAAGTAAAAATCCAGTTAGATTTTTATCAAATAGTTCGATTAGGAAATTGATGTATTTGATTGAAAAACAAGGTAGTAATGAAGATTTGTTGATTTACCTGAAGGTAAAATATCAGCGAGCAGGTTTAGATACGACTGGAATTGTAGAGCTTGAAAAGATGTATGAATATTGCCGTATGATGGGAGTTGATGATAAAAATCTACAAGTTGATTTTGCCATGGTTCGAGGCTTGGCGTATTATACTGGGCCGATTTTCGAGACTTATCTAACGGAGTTGCCTGAATTTGGTAGTGTATTTTCAGGTGGAAGATATGATAATTTGGTTAGTAAATTTACAGAAGCTAATGTCCCAGCTACTGGAGCTTCAGTCGGAGTTGATCGTTTGTTTGAAGCTTTGAAACAATTGAGTTATCTTAAACCATTAGGGAGCGTGGTTGATGTAATGATCATGGTTTTGGATAGATCTTACATGCCAGAATATTTGTTGATGGCTAAAGAAATAAGGGATAATGGATATAATGTAATGATTTATGATGGAGTTGATATGAGTTTTAAAACTCAACTAATGAGAGCAGTGACCAATGATATTCACTTCGTTGTAATTGTTGGTAAAGATGAAATGGATAAACAGGTAGTGACTGTGAAGGATTTGAAAACCAGAAAGCAATCAGTATTGTCTAGAAATGAATTTACTACCTACCATTTTCTCAATATAATTACTGGTACTTGACAGAATTAAAAAAGCTGTTAAGATGAATTTGCTAGGCAGTTTCTGTCGGGCCGTTAGCTCCAATTGGTAGAGCGGCGGATTGTGGTTCCGTTTGTTACGGGTTCGAATCCCGTACGGCCCACTCCAGGCGAAATGAAAGATTTCATTTCGCCTGTTTTTTTACACTGAAATATGTTAATATTTTGCTATTGACATTTTATCGAGTGTTTGATATTATAAATATGTTGAAAATATATTAAATGCAATTGAACAAGGAAGATGTCTAAAAACCTTCAATTTTAGCGAATCAGGGCCAGTGAAAGCCTGATATTGAATTTTTGGACTACACACCCTTGGAGCAGCTTGAGCAAAACTCAAGACGAGATTGTACTCGTAAAAATACACCCTGATGATTGTCAGGCGCTTAATTAAAAGACTCTCTTTTCTTTAATTGCAAAACAATCAGGGAAAAGAGAGTTTTTTGTATTAAAAAATATAAGCTTTTTAATAATATTTATCAATAATTATGGCGGCTGTAGCTCAGTTGGTAGAGCGCTGGTTTGTGGTACCAGTGGTCGCGGGTTCAAATCCCGTCGGTCGCCCCAGACTACGCACTGTAAAGTGCTTTGTCTGGCAAGCCATTAAATTTTATGTCAGAATCATTATTACAACGAGCCAAGGGAGTCCGCGACTTTGGTCCTGAAGAAAAAATTGAGCGTGATCGTATTGTCGAGTCTTTGAAACAAGTATTCGAATCTTTTGGGTTTTCTCCAATTGAAACGCCGATTATTGAGCGCTATGAATTATTTGCCTCAAAGTTTGGACAAGGTGATCAATCTGACAGCATGAAAGAGAGTTTCAAATTGAAGGATCAAGGGTTGCGAGATTTAGTTTTAAGAAATGAATTCACAATTCCATTTGCAAGGTATGTTGGAATGAATCCAAACCTTAGAATGCCTTTTAAACGATACCAAATAGGGCAGGTATTTCGAGATGGACCAATTAAACTGGGTAGATATAGAGAATTTTGGCAATGTGATGTGGATGTTGTTGGTAACCCTGATGTTTCAGCTGATACAGAAATATTGATGATTGCCCAAAAAGTTTTTGCTAAACTTGGTTTTGAGGTGGAGATTTATTTGAACAATAGAAAATTGTTGAATGCTGTACTTGATAAATATGAAATTAATAAAGAAATTGCGACTGATGTAATTATTTCAATTGATAAACTTGATAAAATAGGTGTGGATGGGGTTGTTGAAGAGTTAAAAAATAAAAATATTGAAGAAGCAAAAGCACGAGAATTTCTACAAATTTTGAATGTTACGGGAACAAATGAAGAAAAAATTGGAAAATTGCAGACTAGTTTGGGAAAGATTGATGCTTTACAGGAGATTGAGCAGACAATAAATCTGATGCCTAATCAAGAAAATATTGTGTTTTTACCGTCATTGGCGCGAGGTTTGGCATATTATACTGGCAATGTGTTTGAGATATTTTTAAAAGATAAAAATGTTATGAGTTCTGCGGTTGGTGGTGGTGGTAGATATGACAAAATGATTGGTGGATTTTTGGGAAAAGATGGAGATATTCCGGCAGTTGGAATAAGTTTTGGACTTGAGACTATTTTGGATGTGATTAATAAAACAGGAATTTCTGAAATGAAAAAAACTGTAACTCAAGTTTATGTTTTGGCAATGGGGGAAGAAAATATGAAATCAGCCATTGAGACCGCTGACCAAATTCGGAATTTAGGGATTAATGTTGATATTGATTTGCAAAACAGAAAGTTGAAGAAAAATTTGGAATATGCCAATGCTCTTGAAATCCCATATGTAGTAATAATTGGTTCAGATGAAATTGAAAAAAAGCAAATTACACTTAGAAATATGAAAGATGGGTCACAAAAATCAATAAAACCTGAAGAAATAAAAAATTATTTAAATTAATATGAATTCAGCAAATTTACAGAACCATCATGGTCATCATGCTCGCGTTTTTATGAGGCTAGTTTATATTTTTGTGTAAGATATAATAGAGATAGCCTCGCAGAAGGCTATTTTTTGTACATTAAAATCAAACCGCTAAACCCACAGGCCAGCAATGACTGGCGGGAGGTGAAAATGGAGTTTTTGAGAGATTATCGGTTGCCAAAAGGATTAAGATTGGAAGAACTGGATTTAAGTAAATCAGATGATTTAGAGGCTTTAGCTCGCTTTTATTGTGAAGTTTGGAAAGAACCACCGTGGCTTGAATTTCACTGGACTTACGACGCTGTGATTAAATACATTCTTGAAACAAGTCAAAAAATTGCTTCAATTTGGTTGTTGATAAAAAATCAAGCAAATGAAATTGTGGCTTTTGCCCTAGGTTATGGAATAGATTTCAAAGATTTGGAACAAATCGCCAATAGAAAAGACGCTGCATTTTATTTCGGAGAAAAACCCATGTTTTATGATGCTGAAGTAGCTGTAATGCCAACCTATCGTAAACAAGGGCTTGCAACAGTTCTGATTAGGGCAAGAATTGATTTTGCCAGATTTCATGATTTAAAAGTTGTGATTGCGCGAACTAAAGCTCCAAATGCAATTAGAGCTATGACTAAAATTGGTTTCTTCCCAACTACATTTACTGATGGATCTGATCCTGAAAGGGTTTATTGGCGGTTTGATATTTCGTAGGAAAAATATTTATTTTTCCTTTCTTTAAAAAATTAAAATTTATCTATATGAAAAGTGAAGAATTAATAAGAAAATTAGTTTCATTTGATACTCAATGTATCAAAAGCAACAAGGAAATTGTAAAATATATTTCAAGTCTTTTTCCACCTGAAATTGTTGAAATTATTCCGATTAAAAAGAATAAGATTATTGTTTATAATTTGATATTAAGTTTTAAGGGTAAATCAAATAATTCGCCAATAATTTTCAGTGGTCATACCGATACTATCCCATTATCAGGTGAATGGACCAAAGATCCTTTTAAAGGTGAAGTAATTAATGGCAATATTTTCGGCTTGGGAGCTGTTGATATGAAAGGTGGTTTGGTCGCAATGATTTTGACTGCTTTGAAATTGGTTGGAACAACTCCAGAAAATGATGTTTATTTTTTGTTTGATGCAGATGAAGAATGTAATTGTGTTGGCGGGAAATATTTTGCAGATAATTTTAATCCTGAAAATAATAAGTGTAGGATAGTCATTGGTGAACCAACTGATGGTAAACTTGAAATTGGACAAAAAGGTGTTATTGAATTTAGAGTAACTTATAGAGGTAAATCAATTCATGCAAGTAAAGCAACTCGAGAAAAAAACAAAAATTTTAATGCTATCAGCAAGGTTTATTCAGCTTTGCAGTTAATTGATATAGAAGAGCAACGACTGGCTAAAATGATTGATAAAAATTTTGGGTCGCCAACAATAGCAATTTGTCAAATAAATGGCGGGAGTGCTGCGAATGTTATTCCTGATTCTTGTAGTTTTGTTTTCAGTAGAAGATTGTTACCGAGTGAAGATATTGAAAAAGTAAAGGAAAAATTGAGAAATATGTTTGTCTCGGTAGATAGTCGTGTACAAATTGAAGAGTTGTTGATTGGGGATTCAAATCTGTTGTCAGAAAATGATAATTTATATATGCAAGCATCAGAAATTTGTAACAATTTATTAGGTAAATGTGAAAAAGATATTTCAGCCGGTTGGACACAGGCTGGCTATTACAAAAAATGGGGTGAATGTTTGATTTGGGGTCCTGGAAACAAAGGACAAGCTCATAGTGTTGATGAATTTATTGAATTAGCACAAATTGATAAAATGGCTGGATGTTATTTTGCTCTGACAAAAATTTAGAAATTTTGCCTTAAATAAGCTGTGTACAAATTTGTTTTTCAGCCTTGCATAAATGAAAAGTCTGTGATATACTAATCACAGTTTCGTTAAGAATTAGATAAATTACATTAGATTAGAATGAAGAAGGTTTTTTGCCAGCATAGCTCAGTTGGTAGAGCAACGGTTTTGTAAACCGTGGGTCGCGGGTTCGAATCCCCCTGCTGGCTCCAGTTTTTGCTCCAGTTAGAGCAAAGACAACTAGGCCAATTATTTATATTTAAAATTTAATCATATATATGTCACAGGATAATTTGGTAAAATTTCAGTGTAAAGAATGCCGTAGCATAAATTACTTTTCTAAAAAGAATAAAAAAGTTATTAAAGTAAAATTGGAAATGAAAAAACATTGCCGAAAATGCGGAAAGCATACAATGCACAAGGAAGTTAAATAAACAAAAAGTCCCCATACTAATATAAGTAAACAAATTATTTTAAGTAGCGTGGGGATTTTTTTTGAAACTGTAAATAGTTTTGAGTAAAAGGCAATATAAAAATATTATGTTCGTTGACACAGGGAGGAACAATGGAATTCAGCTTGATGTTCCCAGTTTGGAGAAAATATGTAGCCTGTTATTTAGTGATCCTGTATGGTGGTGCTGGTTATTTGTTAACAAACAACATCTCAATTTCTGAACCAACACTTTTTCCACTTTGGGATATTGACAACTTGATGCCTTTTTTACCTTGGACCCTGATTGTTTATTCTTCAATTTTTGGATTAATTTTCATTATGCCATTCCTGATCAATAGTGAGTTGATGTTGAAGCGAACTTTACTAACTGGCGTAAGCTTAATTACAGTGAACCTAGCATTTTTTATTATTATGCCAATTGAATATCCAGCTAGACCAGCAATTGATAGTGTTTTGGAAATAGGGTCGTTTTGGCATAATGTTTATTCTATATTGTATAATACTGATAATGCTAAAAATTGTTTTCCCAGCATGCATGTGAGTATGGTAACATTTTTTGTGTTGATATTTTATAAAACTCGACCAACAATGTTTAAAATCTTCTCAATTTACGGTGTGTTTGTTGCTTTGTCCACAATGACAACCAAACAGCATTATTTTATTGATGTGGTAGCTGGGCTTTTACTGGCAGGACTGGTCTATGTGATTGTTGGTGAAGAAATGGTGCCCCAAACAAGGGAAGAGAGGAATAGTGGACACGATTGATAATGGTCAAGAGTTAAATGTTGTTGTAAAAGATTTTGTAGTGTTTACATTTTTAGATTCAAATACTTATAATTTGAATTTACGACTGTTTGATTCAATAATGTCAGCTGAAAGAGTTATGCCTGAAACAAAGCAATTAGTTTTGTCAGAATGTATGCATAGACTGGATGATTGGAAGTGTGTTGTGCTGGTTCTACGATATGAGAAAAAAACTGAAATCGTTCGATATGTGATAGATAAAGTTTTTCTTCACTGTGCTTCAGTAAATAGTAACAATGGTTATGGACCTTATCGATTATTTGAAGCATCATTACTTTATGAAATTTTGTTAAACGGGTGTGGAGAAAATTTGTTTTTAGCACTTGAAGCTTGGAATTTTATAAAGGAATTGAAACTGTTACACAAATTTAGCTTAGATGAATTCAGGCGAATGCATAATGCTATTGAAAAAATTTCTACCCTCAAAGATTGGTGTCGTACAAAAACTGTGGTTGATGAATTGGCGACAAGAATAGATTGTTTGGAACAAGAAAAAATATTGGAACAGTATTTTCACCTTGAAAGTACGACTGAAGAAATCTGAATCTACTTGAAACTAAGTAGGTTTTTTTGTTGAAAAATGTATTTAATTGAGTTAAACTATAGTTAAATTATGATTGATACTAACAACAATAACTATAAACTGATTTTAGTTGTTTTGGCTGTTATTTTCTTTTTTATTTATTCATTTTTTGCTATCACTATTTGGATTCCAGGCTTTCAGCAGACTGAACAGGTGATTTTCAGTTGGCCTGATGCTATGGCTAACCAAGCTTTTGTCAAGCAGTTTATTGAGCACTCAAATTTCAAGATAAGTTTCCCTGATAATACTTTGGTAAGTCAGATTGTTCATCCCAGAAGTACCAATGTATTTAATGATAATATTGTGCCAATGAGTTTCCTTGGTTTGGTATTAATTTATGGAATATTGGGAAAAGTTGTTACTATATATGGAACACTTTTGCTTACGCCGTTATTTTCTGTTTTTGGTGTATTATTTTTTTATGGATTGATAAAAAAAGTAATTAATGAAAGGGCTGGATTTATTTCAGCGCTACTTTTATTTAGTCTGTCAGCATATTGGTATTATTCTTCTTTGGTAATGCTACATACTGTTTTATTTATCAGTTTATTGCTGGCTGGGATGTATTTCTTGTTAAAAAGTGAAGATTTTATAGTTGACGATGAATATAAAACCCAAAATTATATTTTTGTGGCTGTCGGGGCTATTTTTATTGGTTTGAGTTTGATTGTCAGGACGGTTGAAGCTCCATGGATACTGCTTATTATTTTGCTAGTTTCATTGTTTGCTAGAAAGCGTTGGTGGCTGAAGGCAATTATATTTTTGGTAATTTTAGGTATAACTTTTCTGCCGGTTTTGTATCAGAATAAACAATTGTACGGTGATTATTTTAGTGTTGGGTATTTAAATTTGGAAAAGTCAGGTACTTTACTTGATAAATTGCCAAATGAATTTGAAGTTGAAAAAACCAATGATTATTTTCAATGGGTAAAAGCTGTGGCCTTGCCATTTGGTTGGAATTGGAAAAATTTATTAAAAACCGGTTTTGAATATTTTGTCATGTTTTATGGTCCATATTTATTTTTGTCCATAATAGGCTTAATTTGGTTTTTGGTTGAAAAGGAAAAAAGAAAACAGATTTGGGTTTATCTTCTAGCTGTGATGCTGGCAATGATCTGGCTGGTGTTTTATTATGGTAATTGGCAATTCGCTGACAGTGAAATATTGAAATACAATACTATTGGTAGTTCGTATATGAGATATTGGTTGCCAGTATTTATAATGCTGATACCTGGAATTGGTTTTCTTTTTGATAGATTGTTGGCAGTAAAAAAATGGCAATTTTTTCTAAAATCTATTGTTGTAGTGACAGTGATTTTATTGACTGGATATTCTTTTTTCTGGGCTTATCTGACGCCTAAAGATGGGTTATTAGCACAAAAACAAGTTTTAGAACAAAATTATAAACGACATAAACAGGTGGCAGGTTATATTGAAGATAATAGCATATTGATAGTTGACAAAACAGATAAATTATTTTGGCCAAAATATAATGTTGTAGTTTTCTTGTATGATTATTCAATTTTTCCTGAAATTAACCAAATTATTGATAAATATCCTGTATATTACATGAGTGTAATGCCAGATAAAGACATTGATTTTATTAATCGGACAAAGATAAATCAATTTAATTTAGAATTAAAGGCTCCACTGATAGTTGACAATGAATATCGTTTGTTTAAAATTGAGCCAAAAGGGATTTCACAAAATCAAAATGATGAGTTATAATAAAAATACTTAAATTAAGTAAAATTATGCTAAATACAAATACAAATGAAAAGAAAAAAGTAAAAAATGCTGTGGTTTTTGGAGGGGCTGGTTTTATTGGCTCTCATCTATGTGAAAGACTCTTGGAAAAAAGTTATAATGTTATCTGTATTGATAATTTTATTTCAAGTGGTCAAAATAATATTACACATTTACTGCGATTACCAAAGTTTGAGTTTATCAGGCATGACATTTCCGAACCAATTGACCTTGAAGCGAAAAAGGATTTAACAAAATTTCAGATCAATGTGTTTGGTGTGCAAGAGGTATATAATTTATCTTGTCCAACTTCTATTAAAAATTTTGAAAAAGTAAAAATTGAAACTTGCTTAGCCAATGCTTATGGCACAAAAAATTCTCTTGATGTAGCCATGAAATACAGAGCCAAATTTATGCATTTTTCTTCTCAAGTTGTTTATGGCAATTTTGAAAAAGGGGAATTTGTAAAAGAGGATTTTTTTCAAGGAGTAACCAATCAGCTTGACCCTCGTGCTTGCTATGATGAAGGCAAGAGATATGCGGAAACTTTGGTTGATGTTTATCGTGAAGTTCATAAATTGGACACAAAAATATTGAGAATTTTCAGAACATACGGTCCAAGAATGTTGCTTGATGATGGTCAGATGATCCCTGATTTTATTGTTAATGCACTTGAGGGAAAAGATTTGACGATGAATGGCGGAGATGATTTTCAGACAAGTTTGATTTATGTTTCAGATATTGTTGAGGGAGCAATGAAGCTGATGAGGACTAAAAATAATGGGCCATTTAATTTGGGAAGTCCGGAGATTTACAAAATAACTGATGTCGCAAATAAAATTATTGAATTAACAGAATCAAAATCAAAATTGAAATTCGGTGAAAAATTATTGTTCCTGCGTGAAGGCGCTTTCCCTGATATAACCAAAGTAAAAGATGAAATTGGCTGGTTTCCACTTGTTACCCTTGAAGATGGACTGCGAAAGACGATTGAATATACAGAAGCTCATAAAAACTTGCTGGTATTTCGTACAGATGTTTAGATTATGGAAAAAGTTTTTATAATTACACCAGTTTTTAACGGATCTAAGACAATTGAAAAAGTCTTGGATTCTTTGTTATTGCATAATTATAGAAATATTGTTGTGGTTAATGATGGTAGTATTGATGATACGATTGAAAGATTGAAAAATTATGATGTATACACTATTAGTCACATTGTAAATTTGGGGCAGGGCGCGGCCTTGAGGACTGGGACGGAATTTGCGTTGAAGCTTGGGGCGGAAACGATAGTGCATTTTGATGCTGATGACCAGCATCCAGCTGATGAAATTGTAAAGTTATTAGGTAAGTTGGCAGAAGGCTATGATATTGCTCTCGGGTCACGGTTTATTGACAACAGGACCCAAATGCCTTGGACCAAGAAATATTTAATTTTGAAACCGGCGATTATGGTTAATTACTTGTTTTCAGGATTAAAGTTAACTGATGCTCACAATGGTTTTCGAGCAATGAGTAGATTTGCGGCTGAAAAAATACAAATAAACCAGAACCGAATGGCGCATGCTTCTGAAATTACTTCGGAAATAAAAAGACATGGTTTGAAGTATGCTGAAGTGTCAGTAAAGATTCGTTATCATCAATATGGTCAAAACTGGAAAGGTGGATTAAAAGTGATTGCTGATTTAATTAAACAAAGAATTATTAACTGATATGAACATTTTTCAAATTTTAATCGCAATATTTATTGTTTATGTTGTGGTTAAGCTCATAATTAAATTAAAAAAGAAAGAAATCAACTCACAATTGTTTATTTTGTGGATTTGTATCTGGTTATTTGTCAGTGTTTTTGTTTTTGTTCCAAAGTTGACAAGCTTGATTGCCTCTAATGTCGGCATCGGCAGAGGAGTTGATCTGGCGATATATTCTGCAATTGTGTTAATTTTTTACGCTTTGTTTAAAATTTTAGTTAGAATGGAAAAAATTGAGAAAAATCAAACTGAACTTATCCGGAAAATTTCTTTAACCAATGTTAAAAAACATGATGGAGAAAGATAAAAATTTGAATGTAGCTGTGATTATGATAAATTATCATGATTATGCTGATCGATTTTTAGCTGATTGTATTGCTTCACTTCGGCAAGTTAATTTTAGTTATGGAAAATTTGATATTGTGGTGGTTGATAATGATTCAAGCTATCAAACTAGAAAATTGATTCAAGAAATAGCTCCTGAAGTTAGGATAGTTGTCAACAAGGAAAATATAGGTTTTGGTGCTGGGAATAATAGTGCGGTTGAGGCAATCAAAGAACTTGGATATGATTACTATCTTTTTCTAAATATGGATGTTGAAGTTGAATCTGATTTTATTAATTATTTAGTAGAAACCGCACAATCAAAATCTGATATTGGTTCTGTCCAATCAAGAATAATGTTATTTGAGGATAAAACAAAAATAAATAGTTTAGGCAACAAGATTCATTTTCTAGGTTTTGGTTATAGCGGAGAATATAAACAAGAATATTCCGGACAAGAAGTCTCGGCTGAAATTGTCTATCCATCTGGTTGTTCTGTTTTAGTTCCATCTGAAGTTTTTGAAAAAATTGGCAGGTTTACACCTGAATTTTTTATGTATCATGATGATATGGAACTTGGTTTGAAAATCAGATTGCTTGGTTTGAAAAATTATATTGCATTTAACTCTGTTATATTTCACAAATATGAATTTTCAAGGAGCATTGCTAAATATTACTGGATGGAACGAAATCGTCTAATTGTTTGGGCTATGATATTTAAGTTTCCAACTTTGATTTTGTGGTGGCCTGCTTGGCTGGTTATGGAAATCGGTTTGAATATTTTTGCGATTAAGGGTGGTTGGTGGCGAGAAAAATTCAAAGTGTACAAATGGTTTTTGAATTGGGAGAATTTGAATGATTTATTGAATTGGAGAGAAAAAGCTCTGCAACTACGAAAAGTCGGTGATCGAGAAATTATTCGTGGGTTTAGTGGAAAAATTGAGTTTCAGGATAGTGATGTTGATAATTGGGTGGTTCAAAAAATTGCAAACCCAATTTTTAATATATATTTTCAAATAAGTAAATTTTTAATATTTTGGTAAAATTGATTTTTTAATTGTAAATATATGAAAATAGCTCAAGTTGTTTGTACTTTGCCACCATATGGTGGTGGTATTGGTGTGGTGGCCTATCATTATGCCCGGAATTTGACACTAAAAGGACATGAAGTCACGGTTTATATTCCGAAATCAACAAAATCTGTTCAAAAAATTGATTATGAATATCAGGTCAAGCAGTTATGCCCAGTATTGAAAAGTGGTAATGCTGCTATTTTGCCACAATTATTTTGGAAATTGTGGAAGTACGATATTGTACATTTGCATTTTCCTTTTTTCGGGGCTGCTTTTTTTGTTTTTTTATTGAAGATGATTAGAGGTAAGAAAATGAAGCTCGTCAGTAATTATCATATGGATGTAATAGGTGCTGGAGTGAAGAAAAGTTTTTTCAGTTTTTATAATAAATACTTGTTGAATTGTGTCGTGAAATTCAGTGACAAAATTATTGTTTCATCGATAGATTATATTGAGAACTCGAATTTACGAGAATATTATCATAAACAACCTGATAAATTTATTGCAATTCCATTTGGCGTTGACGAGAGGTACATGCCACAAAAGAAAAATCCAAGTTTGATGTCAAAATATTGTTTTTCATCATTGGATAAAATAATTGGTTTTGTTGGCGGACTTGATTCTGCACATTATTTCAAAGGAGTGAATTATTTGATTACGGCCATTAGTAAAATCAATGACCAAAATATTAAGCTACTGATTGTCGGTGAGGGAAATCTGAAGAAAAAATACATTGAACAAGCAAAGTTATTAGGAGTTGAGTCTCGAGTAATTTTTACGGGATATGTACCAAATGAAATTTTACCTGAACATTATAATTTATTTGATGTTTTTGTCTTGCCATCGGTTGATAAATCAGAATCTTTTGGTTTGGTTTTGCTAGAAGCAATGGCTTGTGGGAAGCCATTGGTAGCCTCAAACTTAAAAGGTGTTAGGTCAGTGGTAATTCCTGGTGAAAACGGATTATTGGTTGAGCCAAAAAATGCTCAAGATATTGTTGATAAGGTAATGCATATTTTGAAAGATAAAAGACTTTATGAACAATTTGGATTAAATGGGGTGAGATTAACTGAAGAAAAATATCGTTGGTCGGTTGTTGTTGACCATGTACTCGAGGTCTATAATAAAATATAGACTATTTTAATAGTTTTTTTCAATATGAAAATTGCTGTAATTTCCAATTTATTTGAACCATATCAGCGTGGAGGAGCAGAGAAAATAGCCAAAATTATGGCTGATACCTTGGCAGAAAATCACGATGTTTTTGTAGTCTCATCAAAACCTTTTGTCACGCTAGATTCATTTAAAACATCAATGGATAGCTATCAAGCTTCATTTGGCAAGGAAATAAAGGTTTATAGATATTATCCTCTTAATCTTTTTTATTATTTAAATGATTTCAAATATCCGGCGATTATTCGTTTATTCTGGCATATTATAGATGTATTTAATTGGGACTCGGCAAATCAAATCGCGAAAATTCTTGAAGCTGAAAAACCGGAAATTGTTATTTGTCACAATTTAAAAGGTCTTGGTTACATGTTGCCTAGGAAATTAAAGAAAATGAATATTAAACAAATATTGGTTCTGCATGATGTGCAATATGCTGTGCCATCAGGATTAATCATAAAAGATCGGGAAAATAGTTTTGCCTCTGATGGATTATTTACAGGCTGGTATCAAGACATAAATAAATTATTACTAAAAAATATTGATATTTTGATTTCACCTTCAAAGTGGTTAGGTGATTTTTATAAAGAAAAAGGATTTTGGTTGGATAAAAAAATTGAAATATTAAATAATCCGATTAAAGTTGATGAAAAATTGATTATAAAAAAAACAACTTTTGATAATAAAAAAATTAACTATTTATTTGTTGGACAATTGGAAACCCATAAAGGGATTGAATTGATTTTGAAGCAATTTGAAAATAAAAATGATATACTTCAGGTTGTTGGTGATGGTACGAGGTTTAATGAACTCAAAACAAAATATAATAAAATAAATATTATTTTTCATGGTAAAATGGAAAATAGTAAGTTGAAAGAACTTTATAGCCAGGCTGATTATGTGATTGTGCCATCTGTGTGTTATGAAAATTCACCGACTGTGATTTATGAAGCTTTTAATCAAGGGATCCCGGTAATAGCCTCAAATATTGGAGGCATTCCTGAATTGGTTGCTCATAATCAAACTGGTTGGTTGTTTGAGGCTGGAGATAGTATTTCGTTGCAAAAAGCATTAGAAAATTCAGCAAAAACAGTAAATTATGAGGCTATGCAACAAAACTGCTTGAAAAAAGTCAGGGAATTTGATATAATAAAATACAATGAAAAGTTGAACAATTTATTGAAATCATAAAAGTATTTGTGGTAGGGGTCATGGGGGTGTAGTGTCAACGGTTAGCACGAAGGTCTCCAAAACCTTTTGTCTGGGTTCGAATCCTAGCACCCCTGCCACAAGTACTTTTTGTTTAGATTTAGGTTGTTTTTGCAATTGTAATTGACTTTTATTGTTAATTAGCTTATAATATCAAATCAAAATCAGTTTTCACATGAAGCAGTGAGTTCTTGTACCCGAACAAGGAACAAAGCCAGGGTTAATTTTTCAACTTTGGCACTAGAGGAGGTCAAAGATGCTAATGCCGTATGAAGTTATTGTAAGTGTGTTTGATGATGGGACTCTGGCTGCCAGTGGAAAAAGTACTGATGAAGGTGACCACAGTGGTTGGTATAAGTTTAGAACAGAACTTCAAATGCCGGTTGAACTTGGTGATTATGTTATCTTGTCTGTGGCGGGGAATGAAGTACCATTTGATTTTGATGAACATGCCAATTGGGGTTGGAATAATGTAAAAAAGGTCTATGAATTAAGGCTAACAATTTCTAAGCATTATAAGCGAATTGTTGCAAGAGAAGATTTTGACTCTGATCATAATTGGAAACGCGTAAAGTAGATATTAATCTACTTTTTTTATTTTAGTCATGATATTGACAAAGTATATATTTATGATAATATTTCATATTACCTCTAGCCAAGAAGGGAGGTCATGATGTCTGTTCAAAATCATTTAGACAATCCATTTGTTGTGATTGAAGTTAGTGGAAAACTTGGGTTTAAAGATGGTAAACCGGCCAAAACTCGTACTTTTAAATGTCAAAAGCAAATTAAAATGGATTCAAGACTTCTAGTTGCCCCAAATCCACCATTTATCTATACTTTGAAAGTCGGTAGTGAAAGTGTGGATTTTCAGCGTCTAACGCCGAGCTGTAATATTGTAGAGGATGACAATCGGTTGCATGTTGTTGTTGAGCCTCATCTCGGTATGCAGCAGGCGGTCTATGAAATGCTAACATGTTATAATTCTGGCTGGAATGTCGTTTGGGAGCAAGAGGGGTAGGGATTTGCATATGAACGAATTATGAAGTATTGATGTAATTCTAAATCATCCTGTCGGAAAAAGGTGTTGATTGTTTCAGTACAACTATTACGAGTAATGGAGTTGATCATTTTAGCCGAATTTCAATTGAAAAAGAATTTAGGACGATATTACTCGTTCTTTTTTAATATAAATTTTGATATCATATAAACTTTTTGCTATAATAAGAATATAAAAATAAATACAAATATTTATGAATTATAAAAAGGTTCAAATTGGTTTTTTTCTTGGGCTTTTATTGCTCGTGCTTGTAATTAATTTCATGGTTTTTCTGCCATATTTGTATGCTTTGATTTTCGCCGCTATGCTGGTGGTTATTTTCGATCCATTGTATCAGAAAATGCTTAAATTTAGAGTTTGTAAAAAATTCCCTAGTTTGACATCGTTTATAGTCGTTTTACTGGTATTATTAATAATCCTGATTCCATTAGTCTCTCTCGGATTTTTAATGGTGAAAGAAGCAACTCAACTATACTCAACGGTCATTTCTGGTCAAACAAGTTATTCTCTGATTGCTAAAATTGAAGAATCCATACACTCCTATTTTCCAACATTAAACATTGATTTGGTTTCAGATTTTGCTGATTATAGTAAGCAGGCATTAAATTTCCTGATAACAAATTTAGGACAAATATTTTCAAATGTAGCTGGAGCTGTGTTTAGTTTCTTTATAATGTTATTTGCTTTATACTATTTCTTGAAAGATGGACATAAATTGAAACAAAGATTAATTGTATTTAGCCCGCTTAATGATAAATATGACAAGAGAATTTTTGAGAAATTATGGTTGGCAGTGAATTCAGTTATTCGGGGAACATTGCTAGTAGCCTTGATTCAGGGATTGCTGGCTGGTTTAGGGTTTTTAATTTTTGGTGTGCCAAATCCGGTTTTACTTGGCGCCATTACTATAATAGCAGCACTAGTTCCGGTTGGTGGTACTGCGGTAGTTGTTATTCCAGCAATCTTATATTTGTTTTTGACAGGTCAATTTTTTGCTGGTTTTGGTATGCTGATTTGGGGATTTTTCTTGGTGGGAATGATTGATAATTTTCTAAGACCAAAGTTGCTTGAAAAGGATATCAAGCTACATCCGTTTTTAATATTTATTTCCGCACTTGGTGGAATTGCGGTTTTTGGAGTTTTTGGTTTTATTCTCGGGCCGTTAATTTTAAGCTTGTTATTTGCCTTGCTGGATATTTACCAGGAGGAGTTTCATCAGTATATTGTGAAGAGTCGGTAGTTTTAAAGTTTTCTGAATTGACACTAGGGGAAGGGATAAAAAAAAATTTATTAAGGAATTAAATTTGAATTTTGTAGAATTATACCCTGAAATCCATCTTCGTTAAAACTTCCGACTACGCTCTTTTGGGAGCTTCGACGGACAAGTCGATGGACAAGTAAATTCAGGGTGAGAAGTGGGAGATCCTGAAAACAGTACCCGGAGATCCTGAAACAAGTTCAGGATGACGAGTGTAGGGTTCAGGGTGACGAGTGAGTGATGGTGACGAGTGAGTGATGGTGACGAGTGAGTGGTGGTGTGAGAAATAAGTATGAGTTATAGGAATAAATAATTAATAGTTATTGATAAAAATTTTATATTAAAAAACTATGGCATTACCTATGGAGCAAATACAACCCAGGGAGGGACTTTTTGAAAAATTTGTAAAAGCGGTTGACGAACATATTGTGGATGTTGAGACTGTTTCTGAAGGAAATAGAGATAAATTAGCTAATATTCAGGGAAATGCGTTTGGTGTGGAAAATGTTTTAATTGATCGTTGTGATCCTCCGGTAATTGTTGAATCTCTAGCTTTTGAAGCTGGCAGATCAATTGTTTTAATTGGTCCTAATGGTTCAGGTAAATCCACGATTTTTGATGCAATCATGGAAAAAGCAGACGCTAGATTTAATCTCAAACAGGGTAAAGGCGCTTTGGTCTTTGGAAAACCTGTGCACATGAGAGACAGATTGAGAATTTCACGATTAAACCAAGAAGAAATTCTTGAACCTATAAAGGATGTTCCAGCTGGTGATGTCTTGGATATGGCGGTTGAAAAATTTAAAACTGAATTTGAGGTAGATTGGATGGATGATAATAAATATGACCAAAATTTGGCCAATGAAGAAGCAAGGCAGAGAATTGAAGAACTTCGAGGGCAGATTGTGGATTTATTTGATATGAAAGAATTTTTGGTGACTGAAGTTGGCAAATTAAGTGGAGGAGAGAGAACAAAATTATCAATTTTTATGGTTCTTTTGAGTGAACCTGACATATTATTGCTTGATGAACCAACAAATCATCTTGACCTTGAGAGTATTGCCAAACTGGCGGCATTATTTAAAAAATATAATGAGGCTGGTGTGTCAATTGCCAATGTTTCACATGTTCATTGGTATCTGGAGCAAGCAGGAAATGGTGGAGTAATTGAAATTCAAATGGATGGAAAACAAAGGACTGTGAAAAAATCAAATTCTCCTTATATAAAGTTTATCAAAGACCAATCAAGGTCAGAATTTACAACTATTGAAAAACCGCTTGAATGGGCTTGCAAAGACAATGTAAAAGCTGGCGATCACATCACAACCATGACTGAAATAATTACAGTGCCAGATTCTCCACTGATTGATATTGAAATGGATGGATTGCATGCTGGTGAAGTCTGGGTTTTGAGTGGAAATAATGGTTCTGGAAAAACAAAATTAATGGAAGCCATTGCTGATAAAAAGAAAAGACGGGGACTGTTTGTAAAAGAAAAAGGAGTTAATATTGCCTATATGCCACAATTTTGGCCAAAAGAAGTGGCTGAAGGTACAGTAGAGGAATTTTATTACTGGATTCAAGATCAAATTAATCCAAATTCTCCTCTTGTGGCAAAACATTTATCTGATGCAGCTAGAGATATTGGATTTACACGCCAAGGCAAATCAGAAAGACTGGATAAAAGTTTCTTGCACAAGAAATTGAGTGCTTTTTCAGGTGGTGAACAGAGATTGTTGTGGTTTTTAGCAGTTTCAACTTTTCCTGAAGTTGATTCCTTGTTCCTCGACGAACCAACAAATCATATGGATAAAAATCTTCAGCAGTTTGTAATAGATGCAATAAGATCATTTGAAGGTTCTGTAGTGATGTCAACTCATGATATAAAGTTACTTGAAGCAATCACTGAAAGTATCGGACACAAAGTTGGCTCATCGGTCAAGGCCAAAAATATGGTATTGGATAAAAAAGATGGTAAAACAACAATATCCAATTCTGAAGATAATCCTGTAGAATATATGAAAAAGAAACTGATTGCAGCTCAAAATGCAGCTAAAAAATTCAAAATTTAGTTAAATATCGTCCCCAAATAGGCTCTGTAAAAAATTTGTAAATCAGAGCTTTTTTGATATAATAAAATGTAGTTATTTAGGATGAAAAAGTGTTTTTCATGAATAGCGAATTTGCCACCTGCCTACGATGACTTCAGCTTCCTCCTGCGCTCTTTAGAGCTTCGGTGGACAGGTCAGCAGACAAGCGAATCCACGAATTGAGTTGAAGTTTGTATTTGTGTTTTTGTTGGGATTAAATAGTAAAAGATATGGATTTAAAAAGTAAAATCAGAGAAGTGCCAAATTGGCCGATTGAGGGGGTTAATTTTAAGGATATAACTACTCTGCTTGAAGATGGTGAGACATTTAGATATGTGATAGATAAGATGTCTGAACCATTCAAGGAAATGAAAATTGATAAGATTGTGGTGCTTGATGCTCGAGGTTTTCTTCTAGGAACGCCAATTGCTTATAATTTTGGGGTTGGAGTTTGTTTGGTGCGTAAAAAGGGTAAATTGCCCTATAAAACAATTGAAGCAACTTATGAAAAGGAATATGGGCCAGATACAGTTACAATGCACGAAGACACGATTAAACCTGGGGAAAAGGTTTTGATAGTTGATGATCTACTCGCGACCGGAGGTACTTTGGGGGCAGCCATTGAGTTGGTGGAGAAGCTGGGGGGTGATATAGTTGGAGTAAGTCTAATAATTGATTTGCCGTTCCTGGGTGGAAGTGGTAAATTTGAGAAATATAACATAAAAGTTTTAGTTCCATATGATTCAGAATAATTTTGAGCAACCACAATTTAATAATGAAATAAAAGTAACAAGTAAAATTGAGAAGAATATTGAAGATATTAAAATTTCTATAGGTGGAAGTTTTTATAGTTGTTATTTTGTTGATGGTGTAATATATGACGGATTAATGAAGGTCCCTGAAAAAGATAGGCGGAACGGGTTTGGGACAATGATGGTTCAGAAAATGATTGAAATTGCCAAAGAAAGAGGAGTAAATAAGATTATTCATCATTTTCAAAGTTTAGAAGGTTTAATTCTAATAAGCAAAAAATTAAAAATGAATGAGAGAGAATATTATGATAATAAGGGACTAAAAGTTGAGTTTGAAGAAGCAAAGGAAATTTTAACTGCAAAGAAACAATCTGATAATAAAGATAATTTAGCAATTTTTATAAGTTCAACTACTTTCGTTAATTCATTAAATCCAGCTAATTTAGATTAATAACCTAGCTTTGCATTCCTCGCAGAAACGAATTTGTTTGAATATTGGAACAGGCAAAAGAAGTAAATGGAGTTGTTCGTGTTTTTGTCCATCCTTTCGAAAATTGTGTTGGATTGGCTATACATATCAGGGTTTAGTGCCCCCAAAATTTAATTAAAGGATTGTGATAGAGATAGAAGGAGAAAAAAATATGACAAGTAAATTAATTGCGACTGTTTTCTTTTTACCCTTGAAAGATAGACCGAAAAATTTCCCTCGTTTAAAGAATTTTCGAGGTAAGTTTTGGCATACAGGGATTATTTTCAATGATGAAATTTATGAATGTTTTAGTAATAATATATGGAGCATTTCTGGGATAGAAAAGCTGAAGAAAGCAGAATTTAAAAATGCTGTTTTATTGCCCGCAAATGTTGATAAAAAAAAATTAATTGATGAATTGAAAAGTGGAACTGATTGTGCTGAATATGTTGCCCGTTGTATTGGGTTATCCGTTCTTAAGGGACGCAATAAAGGTGAAATGTTTCCGGAAGATATCTATAATTATCTGAAATAATATGAAAATTGTAATTTGTAAAATTTAATAATGAATATTATGTCAATGGAGCATTTCAGAAGAACCAAAGAAAGCTTTACAAACGATGATGATATTTTTGATTCAACTACATTTGAGCAGATAGCCAGAGAGTTGAAAGAATCTGATTTTTATATTCTCCAAAATGTTGATAGCGTGAAATTGTCTGCAGAGCAAAGAAGATTATATGAACAAGTGAAACAATTTTGTTTGGAAACAAGCGCAGAGTTCAAACAAGAATTTGTACTACTACTTGATAGGTATAAGGACAAAAATAAAGTATTATCTGACAAGATTATTGAATTTTTGGTGAAAAATAAAATTGATGTACCTAAATTTGAACTCTTAAATGGTGTCGCTGCGCTGAAGGCACTGAAAACAAGTAAGCTGGAAACTCACGATATTGCTCCCAATGACCTTATTGTTATTTTTAATTTACCTACTCCGCTTGCAGTTTATTGGTGGAAAGGTGGTGTTGAAGAATGGGGAGATAGTTCGGTGAAAATTGATGGACAAATTATTGAATGGGGTTTGTTTTATAGACGGTTAATGAATGTGATTTGGGGGATGCAAGGGTATTATGAAAATGAGAAAAATCTTAAGTTTGAGCGACTGAACGAACCCTGTCAACATGATCCAAAAAATTATTATTATGTTTGGCGAATTACAAGTTATCAGCCTTTTGACTTCAAAAATTAAAATTAGTGTTTGGGTTTAATATTTTAAATGTGATCAAGGAACTATTACAGATATATAAAAAAATATGAAGCTAGGAATAATTGGCGGTAGCGGGCTTGATGACCCGATGATACTGGAAAATTTTGTAGAAAAAGAAGTGGAGACTCCATTTGGTCGGCCATCGAGTGTTTTGACGACTGGGAAAATTGGGAAAAATGAAGTTGTGATTATTTCCAGACATAATAAGGATCATTCTATTATGCCGACAAATGTGCCGAATCAAGCAAATATTTGGTCATTGAAACAAGAGGGTTGTGAAGTTATTCTTGCGACGACTGCTTGTGGCTCTTTGCGGGAACAAATAAAACCCGGTGATTTTGTTTTTGTTGATCAATTTATCGATTGGACAAAACATAGAAACCTGACATTTTTCACTGATAAAGTTATTCATACTCCAATGGCTGAACCATTTGATAAAGATTGGCGTAAAAGATTGGTAGATCAAGCTGCCAAGATGGGGTTGCGTTATCATGATCGAGGAACTGTAATTACAATTGAGGGACCAAGGTTTTCAACCAAGGCTGAAAGTAAACTTTTTCAACAATTTGGTGCTGATGTGATAAATATGAGCACTTCACCAGAAGCAATTTTGGCTAATGAAATTGGATTACCTTATCAAACAATTGCAATGAGTACGGATTATGACTGCTGGAAAGAAGGAGAAGAGCCGGTAACTTGGGATTTGATTGTTGAGAGAATGAATGGAAATTCAGCCAATGTAATAAAATTATTAATTCAAACAATAATAAACATATAATTTTTCAAAAATTAAAACAAAGTCCATTACTTTTAAATAGCATTATTTTCTTTATTGGTTCATCATTGGCAAATGTTGGAAATTTTGGATTTCATTTAGTCCTTAGCCGAATGCTGGATATAAAAACTTTTGGCGAAGTAGAGGCTCTTGTTAGCTTGCTATATATTATATCTGTACCAGCTGGAACCTTGGCAACTGTAATTATCAAATATGCCTCTGAATTTGAATCAATGGATCAGTCGGAAAAGATAAATAAGATGTTTGCTTATTTCACAAAAGTATTTTTGTTTTGGGGAATAATTTTGTTTATTTTGTTTTATATTGCCAGTCCATTTATTGCTGTTTTTCTCAAAATTAATACTATTTGGCCAGTAGTTATACTGGGGACTGTATTTTTCGTTTCATTTTTTGATTCAGTTACCAGCGGAGTTCTAAATGGTGTGCAAAAATTTTTGGCTTTGAGCTGGCTTGGGATTTTGCAGGTAAGTTTGAAAATTATTTTAACAATAGTTTTTATAAAAATGTCGTTTGGATTAAGTGGAGTAATGGGTGCCATGAGTTTGTCAATGTTGGTAGTCTATTTTGTTAGTTTATTACCCATAAGAAAGTATGTTAGTTTGAAAAAGGGAAATTTTTCTGAATTAAAACAAATGGTTTATTTCATGATGCCAACTGCTGTAATTTTGCTGGCGATTAATTTGTACTGCAGTATAGATATGATTCTGGTAAAGTATTTTTTCTCTCCAGAAGAAGCTGGTATGTATGGCGCAATTTCAATTATAGGTAGAATAATATTTTTTATTACCGGTGCAATTGTGACTGTGATGTTCCCAATGCTGGCTAAAGCGAAAAAAGAGGGTAATCAGCATAATTTATTTATAAAATCTTCAATGCTTGTAATGCTTTGTGCAATTGCTACCTTGGCATTTTATTATTTTTTCCCAGAATTGGTGGTGAAAATATTGGTCGGTAGTAAGTATCTTGAAATTGCTCCATATATTGTTTGGTTTGGACTGGCAATGCTGATGTACTCATTTGTAAATATTTACTCAAGATATTTTTTATCAAACAATAATTATAGCAGTTTATACATTTATGTCTCTGGATTTGTGTTACAATTATTGATGCTGTATTATTTTCATACCAGTATTAGCCAAGTAATCTGGATGATGAATTTATCAATGGGAATTATTTTAATTGCATTATCAACATATTATTTATACCAAAAAAAATCGGAGGGAAAATTATTGAACAAGTCCTATGGCTAAATTAATATCTGTGGTGATTCCGATTTTTAATGAACAACAAAATATTTCTTTGATTTATAAAGCGATTAAAGAACAGTTTTTGTATCTAAAGGATAAATATGATTATGAGATAATTTTTGTGAACGATGGTAGTATAGATGAGAGTCAGGAAAAATTATTCAAATTAGCTGAAATTAACAAAAAGGTTAAAATTGTGTGTTTTAGCCGAAATTTTGGCAAGGAATTTGCAACCAGTGCTGGACTGTATAATGCTAATGGAGAAGCAGTTATTGTGATTGATGCGGATATGCAACATCCACCAGAGAAAATACCTGAATTGTTGTTTCAATGGGAAAATGGTAAGAAAGTTGTTATCGGAATTCGAACAAAAAACAAGGGCGAAGGCTTAATTAAAAATCTTGGATCAAAAGTATTTTATTGGATAATAAATATAATTGCTGAAACAAAAATCAGATCAGGAGGAACAGATTTTAGATTGATTGATAGAGAAGTGGTAAATCATTTTAATCAGTTTACTGAAAAAAATCGGATGACTCGTGGCTTGATTGACTGGCTAGGATTTGAAAAAGCTTATGTGGAATTTCAAGCAAATCCTAGGGTATATGGCAAAGCCGGTTATAGTCTGGTAAAATTGATCAAATTGGCGATGTCAACCTTTGTGGCTAATAGTTTATTTCCTTTGAAGTTTGCAGGATATTTGGGGTTAATAATTACATTTGTGTCTGGATTCATGGGGTTTATTGTTCTGATTGAACAACATTTCTTAGATGACCCTTGGCATTTACAATTTACTGGAACTGCCCAGCTTGCAATATTAATCATATTTTTTATTGGCATTGTTTTATCAAGTTTGGGTTTAATAGCCTTGTATGTTGGAAATATTCATCAGGAAGTTTTGAATCGTCCTTTATATATTGTCAGTAAAAAAATAAATTTTGATGAAAAATAATATGAGGATATTGATTACCGGTGGAGCTGGTTTTATTGGTTCACATTTGTCAAAAAGATTATTGAGTGAGGGCAATGAAATTATGTGCCTCGATAATTTATTTACTGGTAATAAAAAAAATATTGCAGAATTATTTTATAATAAAAATTTTGAATTTATCAGACATGATGTTATAGAGCCGATATTGCTAGAAGTTGATCAGATTTATAATTTAGCTTGTCCGGCTTCGCCGATTCATTACCAATACAACCCGATAAAAACCGTTAAAACATCGGTCATGGGCACGATCAATATGCTTGGATTGGCAAAAAGAGTTAAGGCTAGAATCTTATTATCATCCACCTCTGAAGTTTATGGCAATCCAGCTATTCATCCACAAAAAGAAGACTATTGGGGCAATGTTAACCCAATTGGTATCAGGTCTTGTTATGATGAGGGTAAAAGGTGTGCTGAAACCTTGATGATGGATTATCATCGACAAAATAAAGTTGATATCCGAATTGTAAGGATTTTCAATACTTATGGTCCGAATTTACATCCAAATGATGGAAGGGTGGTCTCTACTTTTATTGTTCAAGCCTTGAAAAATCAGCCATTGACGATTTGTGGTAATGGAGAACAGACTAGATCATTTCAATATGTGGATGATCTAATTGAAGGAATGATTAGAATGATGAATAATAATAAAAATTTTATTGGTCCGGTCAATATTGGTAATCCAAATGAATTTACGATGAATCAGCTGGCTAAATTAATTTTAAAATTAATCCCTGAATCATCAAGTCAAATTATTTTCAAAGACTTGCCAAAAGATGACCCGAAAAGACGCCGACCTGATATTTCTTTGGCAAAAGAAATGCTTGACTGGGAACCAAAAACTGAATTGGAACAAGGTTTGATAAAAACCATTGAATATTTTAGAAAAAATAAAGATTTATTATGAAAATTGTTGTTGTTGGCACAGGTTATGTTGGTTTGGTGACTGGAACATGTTTAGCTAGTTTAGGTAATGAAGTGACTTGTGTTGATATAGATTCTAATAAAATTGAGAATTTGAAAAATGGGATAATTCCAATTTACGAACCAGGATTAGAGGATTTGGTAAAAAGAAATTATGAAATCGGTAGATTGAAATATTCAACATCGTTAGCACAAGCATTGTTTGGAGCAGAAATTGTTTTTATTGCAGTTGGGACTCCACCAAAGGAAAATGGTGAGGCTGACTTGCAATATGTTGAAGCTGTTGCTCATGAGATTGGAAAAAATCTTAATGATTATATTGTAGTTGTAAATAAAAGTACTGTACCGATTGGGACTGGTGATTTGGTAACACGAATTATAAAAAATTATTACGCAGGAGAATTTGATGTTGTTTCTAATCCTGAATTTCTGCGTGAAGGTTCAGCTATAAATGATTTTATGCAACCTGATAGAATAGTGATTGGCTGTGATAATAACATGAAAGCGGTTGAAATCATGAAAAATTTGTATTTGCCATTAAATTGTCCAATTTTAATTACTGATTTGAAAAGCGCTGAAATGATAAAATATGCTTCAAATGCATTTCTGGCAATGAGTATTTCTTTTATAAATTCAGTGGCCAAGATTTGTGAGCAAGTTGGAGCTGATGTTGAAAAAGTTTCAGAAGGAATGAAACTTGATAAAAGAATTGGTAAGAATGCTTTCTTGTCTGCTGGTTGTGGCTATGGTGGGTCTTGTTTTCCTAAAGATGTTCAAGCTTTGGTGAATATTGGTCGACAAAATAATGTACCATTTACTATTCTTGAAGAGGTAGAAAAAGTAAATTGTCAGATGAAAAATTTATTATTTGAAAAATTGTTAAATATTTATAATGATTTGTACCAAAAAAGAGTAGCTATTTGGGGGATTGCATTTAAACCAAATACAGATGATATTCGCTTTGCACCAGCATTAACAATTATTGAAAATTTACTTAATCATGGTGTTCAAATTAATATATATGATCCAGTTGCTCAAGAAAATGTCCGGAAAATGTATCCTGATTTAAATTATTTCAATGATCCTTACCAGGCTTTGCACCAAGTAGATTGTTTGTTGGTAATAACTGATTGGCATGATTTCAAGCAAGTTGATAAAAGTAAAATAAAAGAATTGATGAGAGGAAATTTAATTATTGACGGCAGGAATATTTACCAACCAGAGGAAATGTTCGGTTTGGGGTTTAATTATCATTCAATTGGAAGAAAAAAAATATGATTAAATACAGTTTTATTATACCGGTAAAAGCAATCAACGATTATATTCAAGAATCTGTGCCTCAAATTTTGAAAATCAATAGAGATGATTTTGAAATAATTGTATATCCTGATGAAAAGACAGAGCAAACTTGGTCAAAGACCAGACAAATATCTTCTGGATTTGGAGGTCCGGCTATAAAGAGAAGCTTGGCTTCAAGAGATGCGCAGGGAGAAATTTTAATTTTTATTGATGATGATGCCTATCCAGCCGAGGATTTTTTGGAAAAATTAGATTTAAATTTCAATAATTCTGAAGTTGTGGCTGTTGGCGGACCAGCCATGACTCCGGCAAGTGATAATTTTGGGCAACGAGTCAGTGGCGCAGTATTTCTTAGTAAAGTTTCTGGTGGTAATCCAGATCGCTATATTCCGATTGGAAAAAAAAGATTGGTTGATGACTGGCCGAGTGTTAATTTATCAGTGAGAAAATTGATTTTTGATCAAGTTGGTGGTTTTAATTCAGAGTATTGGCCGGGCGAAGATACCTTGTTTTGTTTGGAATTAATGAAAAAAACTGGGAAAAAAATTGTTTATGATCCAGAAGTTTTGGTCTGGCATCATCGAAGGGCTGGATTTAAAAAACATTTAAAACAAATAGGGAATTATGGACTCCATCGTGGACATTTTGTACGAAAATTTCCAGAGACATCCAGAAAATTATTATATTTTATTCCAAGCCTATTTTTAATTGGAGTTGTCTTGGGATTTTTTGCTTCAATAATTATTTCGAATATTACACCATACTATATTATATTTTTGTGTCTGTATGTGTTGGTTATAATAAAAGCATTTTTTGATATTTCAAATTATGAATCTATCCAAGTTAGTTTATCAGCAATTCCATATATTGTAGCGACACATTTTGTTTATGGCTGGAGGTTTATACTAGGTTTGTGTAAGAAGGAATTAAAGAGTAAATTGAGATAAAGTCATGAATCCGATGCCTCTAGGATAAATGAATGGTTCGCAGAGTAACTAGAGATGTTGAAAATAGTATCAGGAGATCCTGAAACAAGTTCAGGATGACGAGTGTAGTGGTTAGGATGACGAGTGTAGTGGTTAGGATGACGAGTGTAGTGTGGTCCCGTCACTCTGAACTTGTTTCAGAGTCTCCTAAATTGATCCCATGGATGACAAGCGTGGGGGGAAGTAAATAAAATTTATGTTAAAAATTGCAATATCATTTCCGCCGATTGAGTCTGACAAAGGTGTTCCATTGTTGACACAAAATCGGCAATTTCAATGGTTCAATGAACCAACATATATTTATCCTATGATTCCCGCATCAGCTGCAACTTTGCTGAAAAGCAAAGGTTATGAGGTAATATGGGATGATGGGATTGCCGAAGAATTACATTATGAAAAATGGAAACAAAGAATCTTGGCTGAAAAGCCTGATTTGATTGTGATTGAGTCAAAAACACCTGTGATCAAAAGGCATTGGGAGATTGTGAACCAGATTAAAGTTGAAAGCTCTAAAATTGAAGATTGGGACTTGAAAATTGCTTTGATAGGTGATCATGTGAGTTCTTTTCCTGTTGAAAGTTTTGAAAATTCTCAAGTTGATTTTGTTTTGGCGGGTGGAGATTATGATTTCCTTTTGCTTAATGTTGTTAATTTTCTGGCAGGAAAGGAAGAATTAAAAGGTGGTGTTTATTATCGTGAAAATAATGAAATAAAAAATTCAGGTAAGTACAGTCTGCATGAAAATAGTTTGAGTGATTTACCACAGATTGATCGAGAGTTAACGAGGTGGGAGCTATATGCTTATAAAAACGGGAATTATAAATATTTGCCAGGAAGTTACATGATGAGTGGTAGAGATTGTTGGTGGGGTAAGTGTACTTTTTGTAGCTGGACAACATTGTTTCCTGGTAAAAGTTTTCGGACAAGAACGGCCGAGCAAGCTTTGGATGAAGTTGGTAGCTTGATCAAGCTTGGGGTAAAAGAGATTATGGAGGATTCAGGAACTTTGCCAATTGGAAGTTGGCTTGAGAAATTTTGTAAAGGGATGATTAATCGAGGCTATAATAAAAAGGTAGTTATGAGTTGTAATATGAGAATTAATGGAATTAGAGATTTGGAAACATGGCAACTGATGAAAAAAGCTGGGTTTAGGTTTATTTTGTTTGGTCTTGAATCTGCAAATCAGGAAACTTTGGATAAATTGCAAAAGAATTTGAAAATTGAGGAAATTGAACCTGGATTAAGACTTTGTAAACAGGCAGGACTGGAACCACATATTACAACTATGATTGGTTATCCATGGGAGACAAAAGATGATGCTCAAAATACAATAAATCTCGCGAAGAATTTATTCCGAAAAGGCTATGTTGATACTCTTCAGGCGACAATAGTTATTCCATATCCTGGTACGCCTCTATACAAATATTGTTCAGACAATGATTTATTGAATTTTACTGATTATGATAGATTTGATCAGCGAGAGCAGGTAATGAAGTCAGAATTAACTACTGATGATGTAAAGGAGTTGACTAAGCAACTGTATAAAGCTTGGATGACACCGAAGTTTGTGATAAAAAAAATATTGTCAATAAGAAAAGTAGATGATTTGAAGTTTTTAGCCAGAGCAGGAAAAAAAGTTCTTGGTCATTTGATAGATTTTGGTAAGTGAGAATTTGATTTTCCACGAATTGCGAATCTACTACAAATTCACGAATTTACAAATTGATTGTATTAATTATTGATTTGTGAAAGTAGATACAACACTAAAAATATGACGCTAAAACAACATTTAATAGTTTCAACTGTGGTTGGTTTGGGCTTTGGTTGGTTTTTTCATTCATGGTCTGCTGGGTTGTATTCTTGGCTCATTGGTTGGGCAATTGATCTTGATCACCTGATTGATTATTTTATTTATTTAATCCATTTCGAAAAGAAGTTTTCAATCAAGATGTTTTTTTCAGGGAAATATTTTGATCAGATGGGAAAAATATTTGTCATCTATCATTCATGGGAATATAGCCTGATTTCAATAATTTTTTATTACGCAACTGATATACCTATTTCAATTATTTTTTCTGTAACATTTTCTTACATCCTCCATTTATATTTGGATGTAATTGCGTATAAATCAAAATTTCGAGCTTATTCATTGCTTTATCGCTTGTCAGTAAAGTTTGATAAAAATAAAATTTGCGCCAAACAATATGAAGCCACTTGTGTCAGTGATTATTACTACTAAAAATGAGGAAAAAAACATTGAGAATTGTTTGATTTCAATCAGAAAACAAAATTATCCAACTAATAAACTGGAAATTATTGTAGTTGATAATAATTCTGAAGATAAAACAAAGGAAATCGCTAGTAAATATACTGATAAGGTTTTTGATAAAGGGCCTGAAAGATCTGCACAGAGAAATTTGGGAGTTGGAAAGGCTAATGGCGAATATTTTCTCTACCTGGATGCAGATATGATTTTAACTGAAAATGTTATTAATCAGTGTTCTCGAAAAGTTGCTGATGATAAAAACATTGTTGGCTTGTACCTGCCTGAAATCGTTATGGGTGATAAATTTTTCAGCAAGGTTCGAAGATTTGAGAGAACTTTTTATAATGGGACTGTAGTTGACTGTGCCAGATTTATAAAAAAGTCGGCTTTTAATAAAGTCGGTGGATTTGACCTTGATTTAACCGGTCCAGAAGATTGGGATTTGGATAAAAAATTAAAAAAAATCGGAAAAGTTGATATTATCAAAGCTCATATTGATCACAATGAATCTGAATTCAACTTAAAACAATATTTAAAAAAGAAAGCCTATTATTCACAGAAATTTAATGCTTATATTAAGAAATGGGGTAAAAATGATCCTGATATTAGAAAACAGTTTAGTTTGTGGTATAGATATTTTGGGATATTTTGGGAAAATGAAAAATGGAAAAAATTATTCTTGCATCCGCTATTAACTGCTGGAATGTATTTCCTAAGAATTTTAGTTGGGGTTAAGTTCCTGACATCAAGGAATAAGAAAGATGTTAATTTTAAATATGGTGAAGGGAAAGAAAATACACAAATAATAACTCCGCCAAAGGCGGATGCGCCTATGGCACAAAATATTACAAATGAACCTGATAACTCGACGCGACAGGATAGAGTAAAAATCCTGGTAATAACACCATTTTTCAGGCCAAATATTGGTGGGGCTGAAACCTATGTTCATGAGCTTTGTGAAAGTTTGAGATCGGATAATTATGTGGTGAATGTTCTGACTTACCAGCCGATTAATTCTTCAAAATTAAAGGGACAAAAATTAGAAAAAACTGAAAATTTAACCATAAGACGATATCAATGGATTGGGTTTGATCTGTTTCACAAGTTTCAAAATAGTCCTGTGTTAGTTTTTCTTTATATAACCCCGTATTTATTTGTCAGAAGTTTTTTCTGGATGCTGAAACATCATAAAGAAGTTGATCTGATTGATGCACAGGGATTTAATGCTGGAATAATTGCCAGAATTCTGAAGAAAATTTTTAGAAAGAAAGCTGTCGTCAGTGTGATGAGTTTGTACAGTTTTCAACCAGGATCAATGCTGGCAAAATATGTTAATTGGACACTGAAAGGAATAGATTTGGTAATAGTGGAAAAAGGTAAGTCAAAAGAAGAACTGATCAGTATTGGAGTTGATGAAAATAAGTTTGTGACTTTTAATCAATGGATTGATGGTGGTCAGTTTATAATTGCGGATAAAAATTTAGTAAAAAAAGAACTTGGTTGGGAAAATCAGTTTGTGGTTTTGTTTGTGGGACGAGCTAACCCTGAAAAGGGCGCGGTAGAGCTTGTAAAAGCTGCAGATCTGGTTGATAAAAATATTCAGTTTTATTTTATTACTGATAATGGTCCTGTAACAGAAAGATTGAAAAAAGAAATTAATAAGGTACCAAATGCGCATTTTGTTGGACCAGTTGATTATGAAAAATTGCATAAATATTATCAAGGAGCAGATATTTTTTCTATTCCATCTCAATATGAAGAGGGTGTGGCGAGAGTAATACCTGAAGCAATCTCCTGTGGAACACCAATTGTAGGCTCAAATATGGGTTCTATTCCTTATGTCCTTGATGAATCTGTGGCAATACTGGTTGAGCCAACAGATGAAAATTTGGCTAGAAAAATTCAGATACTTTACTCCGACAGATTACTGTTGCAAAAGTTAACTGATAACTGTTCTCAATTTGCTGAAGATAATTTTACTGTTAGGAATATTGAGTTTATAAAGAATGGATATAAAAAGGTTTTATTGGGTGGTGATTGATGTTTCCTAAATTCACTTCAGGATGACAAGCGAGTGGAAAAATAAAAATCATCAGAGTGTTAGACTTGATGATTTTAATTTGAGAAGAAAAATTGAATATTTTCTTCATACTTTGATAGAAGGTGAGAGGTTGCTTCTTCGGCTGAAACTACTTTTACAACATCGATGTAATCACACATTGTTAAGTAATAAATTTGTCCTCCAGAATACATTCTTTTGCCATACAGAGGATATTCGCCACTTGAAGTAATAAATTTTACTACAAAGATTGAATCATCACGACAAATCAGAATATCGCCTACTTTAATGTCCATCGTTGTTTGCTCCTGCGGGAGGTTGGATTTTGTTTTCAGCGTCTTTGCCAATATCTGATTGCAATTCAATGAGTTCTTGATAATCTCGACTAAGTTGGCTAATCGTATATGCAAAAGAATGTCCTATTACAGAGAATTTTCCTGAAAAGATTGTATGAAAATTTCTTAGTCTATACAAAATGATAATATATCTTTCAAAAGGAATCTCAACTAAACCGAGTAACCGAAGACAAGTTTCAATTTTTGTCAGTTCACGGACTAAATGAGCATGATTGAAAGCTGTACCTGCAGAATTTAGACAGATTTCCAGTTCTGACATAAGTAGAGCATATCCAGGTTGTTTTTCAGACATGGCTTTTATCTCCTTTGGCTTTGCCTTGGGGTGAAAGGAACAATGAAAGATAAATAATAGCATTTTATTTCAAGCATGTCAATATTAGATATTAAAACAAAAAAGCTATTGAGATTGGACAATAACTTTTACTTTAATACGCTATTTTTTTCAGGGTCACTGAACCACTGATTTCTTCCCTTCGGATACAAAGCAACAATGATTGAGACAGCAATGGTCAGATAAACCGGAAGCCACAAATAAACGACGATGAGATCTTCAGGTTTATCTGTGAAACAATTATGAAGCACAACAACGGTAACATAGATAAAGGTCAAAATTACAAAGAGCGTCAAAGCTCTAACAGCAAAAAATCCATATTTTCTGATGCGGGTTAGAACGGGAGCCTCCATGGTCGTTTTCCTCCGTGGTTTCCAGATCGAAATGTAATAAGTTTTATTCTATCATATTCCACCAACTTTGTCAATGGTTAGTGAAAATTGGTTAAATTATTTGTATTTATGGTAAAATACTATTAATTATTAAGACGATCCAGACTAGGTGAAGTTTACTAATAGTCAGACAATGTCCGAATGAAAATGATTTATATGAATATTTATATTGCACATTCAACTGAATTTGATTACAAAAAGGAACTTTACGATCTAATTCGTCAGAGTGGTTTTAATCTTGAACACAAGTTTATTTTACCTCATGAAAATAGTGACGAAAAGTTTAGTTCTAAAGAATTTTTCAAGAATGGATGTGACTTAGTTATTGCTGAAATTTCTTATGCTTCGACTGGAATGGGAATTGAGCTTGGTTGGGCGAATATGTTTGATATTCCTATTGTTTGTATTTATAAAAAGGGGTCAGTACTTAGTAGGTCACTTGAGGAAGTTTGTGGTGAGATGATTGAGTATGACAATGACATTGAAAATGTAATAAACAAACTATTGGTCAATTTTTAGTGTATGTCTGGATTTGTGTATATAATGACTAATAAATTGAATTCTGTTTTATATACTGGATCAACTTCTGATATTGTAGCGAGGGTTAAACAGCATAAAGAAAAATATTTCCCCAATTCTTTTACTGCGAAATATAATATAAATAAACTTGTTTATCTTGAGTTTTTTGAAACAAGGGAAGAAGCTTATATTCGAGAGCATCAAATTAAAAGAAGAAACAGAATACACAAGATAAAACTTATTGAATTAAAAAATCCGATGTATCGTGACTTAATTAATGAAATATTACAGGATGGGTTTGATAAATTTACATAGATTTGTGAGGAACGCGAAGCAATGACGTGACAAACTTTTCGAAAATGAGTTTCTATCAGAGACCATCACGGCCTTATTTCATAGTCCTCATGGATAATTTAAGATAGATTTGTGAGGAGTGTGTAAACACGATGTGACAATCTCTTCGGATAGTGTTATAAGAGACCATCACGTCGCAACTTCGTGCTCCTCATGGATAAGCATGAAAGAATATTCGGAAATGAGTTTATATGAGTGACCATCGTCCTGAAACAAGTTCAGGACAAGCTTGTTACTCCGTGCTACTCATGGATGTGATTGAATATTATGAAAATAACATTCTGCGTGTCAGAAGATGAAAATTTGGGGGTTGAACTGCTTTCTTATTACCTAAAAAAACATGGTCATGAGGTTGATTTGGTTTTTAATCCCAAGCAGTTTGATAAAGCTTATACTAGAAATAAAAAGCTGGCGCAGTATTTTGATTGGAAAAAAATTAATTTACAACAATTGAAAGCCCAGAAACCTGATTTGGTGGGATTTTCTTGTGTGACCGCAACTTATCCTTGGGCAGTTGAATTTGCCAAAATGATAAAAAAAGAACTGAATGTGCCGATCATATTTGGCGGTGTGCATCCAACATTAAAACCAAAAATTGTTATGGATAATCCAGAAATTGATATGGTCTGTATTGGAGAAGGTGAAGATGCTCTGCTCGAGCTGTGTGATTCTTTTGAACAAACTGGCAAATTTAGAACAGATATCAGAAATATCTGGTCTCGAGATGGTAATAAAATTATCAAAAATGAAATTCGAAATTTGGTAGAAAACATTGATCAATTTGAGATGGATAGAAAAATGTTTTTTGATAAATTGCCAAGCAATTACCGAACTTCAGCTTATTTTGTTATGAGCCGAGGTTGTCCATTTAACTGCACATATTGTGGCAATGAACAAAAAAGAAAAATTTATCAAGGAAAGGGAAAATATGTCAGACAAAAATCTGTTGATCAAGCAATCAAAGAATTAATTGACTTGAAAAATCTTGGGACAAAACATGTTTTATTTGTGGATGATGTTTTGACTATGAACCGTGAATGGTTCAAGGAGTTTATTGTAAAATTTAAAAATCAAATTGGTTTACCATTTACTTGTTTTATTCATCCCAAAATGTTTGATGACGAAGAAGCAAAATTATTAAAAGAAAATGGTTGTAAACTGATTTGGTATGGAATTCAATCTGGTTCAGAAAAAGTCAGACGAGAAATTCTTGCGCGATATGAAAGTGATGCTGAAATTGAGAAGGCAGCGGAAATTTGTCATCAAAATGGCTTGAAATTTATGATTGACCATATTTTTGATATTCCTTTTGATATTGAACCGATTGAGTCTGCCAGACTGTATAACAAAATCAGACCACAAATGATAAATTGTTATAATCTGCTATATTTTCCTTCGGCTAAAATCATTGAACATGCTTTGCGAGCTGGAAATCTGCAGGATCAGGATGTCTACAAGATAAATAGGGCAAAAAGTATCACCTATCAAACTGGAGCTTTGTCTGAAAAAAGTGCTGAATCAAGGGATTTTTACCGAGAATATGCACTGTTATTAACAGTTATACCTTTACTTAGCAAGAGAACAGTTGATAAAATACTAATAAGTGAAAGAAGAATTAGATTTTTCGGAAAACTGCCTTTAATCTTAATACCGATGGTAAAGGTTATTCTTAATTTCCGAGTTGGTCACGGGTTTATTCCAATGGCAGTACTTAATACAGAGATATTTTGGCTACGAGAATTTTTCAAAGTAAAATTTAAAAAAAAATAAGACATTATAATGTTTATTATGAAAAAATTTGGAGTTACAATTTTGATAATCGTATTACTGGTTGTTTTGACGATTTTAGTTTTTTATATTGGAATTGATGTTTCAATTAAAAAGGCACAAGCTGATGATAACTTTATTGAAGAATATGGTGGCGTATATTATATAAATAAATCAAACCAAGAAATATTACATGGAGATATTGTTGAGTTGCATTTTGCGAATTTTTCAGGGGGACCTGGGCCATTTAATTGGTACCATAGAAAAATCGTTCCGGTGATTGAAATAATTGATACCAATTTTATACGAGTTGATTATGGAGAGCCACCAACATGTCCAGATGGAATGTTTCGTGTAAATGAGATTGGATGGTTTAATCAAATAAAAACTGCTGATTTAAGAATTTCAGTTAACTGTGCTTAATAAAAAGACTTTGAAATTATCAGTATAATAAAAAATAAATATGAATCAGCTAGCCGTACATGGAGGGGAACCAGTTCGGGATAGTTTTTTAGTATTTGGTAAACCAGCGATTGAGCAATCTGAAATTGATGAAGTTGTTGATTGTATGAATGTTGGCTGGCTTGGTACTGGTCCGAAAGTTCATAAATTTGAAAACAATTTTCGTAATTATATTGGTTGTCAAAATGCTGTGGCTGTAAATTCTTGTACAGCGGCTTTGCATTTAGCACTTGTTGTAAGTGGCATTGGAGTAGGTGATGAGGTAATTACTACTCCAATGACTTTTTGCGCCACTGCCAATGTTATCCTGCATGTCGGCGCCACACCAGTTTTTGCGGATATTGATGTTGAGACAATGAACATTGATCCAGCTGAAATTGAGAAGAAAATAACCAGTAGAACAAAAGCGATTATTCCAGTACATTTTGCCGGTAGACCATGTAAAATGGATGTTATCTGGCAGATTGCCAAGAAATATAATTTATTAGTTATTGAAGATGCTGCTCATGCCATTGAGTCAGAATTTCAAGGGAAAAAAGTTGGGAATATCGGACACATTACCTGTTTTAGTTTTTATTCAACAAAAAACCTGGTAACAGGTGAAGGTGGAATGGTAACTCTAAACAATGATGAACTGACCAATAAAATAAAAGTCTATGCTCTTCATGGGATGGATAAAGATGCTTGGAAAAGGTATTCAGACCAAGGATTTAAACATTACCAAGTTGTCGCACCAGGTTATAAATACAATATGATGGATATTCAGGCGGCGATGGGCATTCATCAACTAGAAAGATTGGAAAAAAATTGGTTAAGACGACAGGAAATTTGGCAAAAATACAACAAGGCTTTTGCTGATTTACCCGTTATAACCCCAAGATATGTTGATGCTGGTGATAAACACGCATATCATTTATACACCTTGTTGATTGATAAAGATAAATGTGGAATCGATCGTGATAATTTTCAACAATATTTATTTAAAGAAAATATTGGTACTGGAATTCATTTTACAGCACTTCATTTGCATGAATATTACAAAAATACATTTGGCTATAATCAGGGTGACTTCCCAAAGGCAGAATACATTTCCGACAGAACAATTTCTTTGCCACTGGCAGCCAATCTGACTGACAAAGATGTTGCTGATGTGATTTGTGCCGTAAGGAAAGTATTGGAGGAAACAAATATTCAAAAATTTCAAATACAAAAAAGCGATGATGAAAATGAAACACGAACAGGTTCAATCGGAATATTGGGATAAAGAAGCTGATAGAATTACTCGCATTAATGATGAAATGAGTCTGGTAGCGAGAAATGAAATCAGTCAGTTTTTGGATTTTGCAAAGATTGAAGCTGGAATGAAAATTTTGGAAATTGGTTGTGGTGCTGGCAGATTTACTGTACCTCTACTAAAAAGAGATGTTTATGTCACTGGAACAGATATTTCACAAAAAAGCCTTGAGGCGCTTGACTTATATTGTAATAAACTTAATTTGGCCCATCGATTACACTTGATAAATACTGATTTTGATAAACCTTTGTTCAAAAATGAATTTGATGTTATTATCATCGGCAATGTAATTCATCATTTCAACCCAGAAATAAAATTTGAAATTCTTCGTAATATCACCAAAGCATTAAAACCTGGCGGACAAATTGTTATTTTTGAACCAAACGGTCGCCACCCACTATATTTACCATATTATTTATATTTGGAATGGTCTGGCAGACAAAAAGGTATTTGGCAAGCAGAAAAAGGTGTGATGAAGAGTAAATTTAATGAATTGAAGAAAATACTCCAAAATTGCGATATCCAATTTATAAATGTTCATTATCACACAATAATACCTCTTCGTTTGGAAGAAAGATTTAAATTTATTCCAGCAGTAAACAAAACATTAGAAAAAGTACCGGTTTTGAAGAATTTCTCTGCTTTTCTATGGATAAAAGGGGAGAAGAGCTTCAATAAATTAATATGAGTACACGAAAAGACAATGATCCAACTGTTCCAATACTAAGAAAAGTTGCTGGAATAGTCGCTAGAGGGTTAGCGAAAACCAATATTACTCCTAATCAAATAACTATAGGTAGTTTTATTTTGTTTGTTCCATTAATCTTTTATTTTTTAATCCAAGGAACTTGGCACGGAAATTTGATTGGTTTTGCTCTAATTATAGTTACGGTAATTTTTGATATGTGCGATGGCATGGTTGCTAGATTAAAAAATGTCAGTTCAACTTTTGGTGCTTGGCTCGACACGAATCTTGATCGAGTTTTCCAATATTTAATTTTCGTGGCAGTAATAATAGGCACTTGGCAGAAAACTGGCTTGACCCAAGTTTTTATTTTTGGTTTATTCCTGCTTGCAGGACAGGCAATGGCGGATTCTATGGGCTTTGTGTATCAACAAAAGTTTAACTTTGACATTTATGCTGGGTCAGAAATATTTAAAGATAAGTTCAAAAATATAAAAGTTGGGATTTTTGATAGATTTCTGAAGAACATAATCGTGCCATATAATTTATTTATTATATTTATTTTTGCTAGTAGATATTTACTAACAATTGGACTAATAACTAATCAAGCTGAATGGTTTATCTATATTTTTGCGATAACAATCAATATTCGTTGGATCTTCATGTTTTTGCTTTATGTTAAATTTTTGGCCACAGGGGAATCAAAACTGTATACTGTAAAGTTTTTACGAGAATTGTCCAGTCAAAATTATGCTAAATAAAATCAAAATATTGTATTTTCATCAATATGGTGACCAGCATCATAAATCAAGTGAAAAATTAAAAATAGGTGAAAAGTTTATATCTGATGGTGGTTCAAATATTCATACAAATTTTATTTTGCAAATACACGATAACTATCAAATTGATCTTCATACTTACAAAGAAAATTTTCAAGCTAGAAATTTTTTCCATGACCACGAAAATATTTGTATTTTGGAACACTGGACTTTGTCAAATTTTTTTCAACAATATCTTTTGAAGATAGAGACTTTTACACGATGCTTTTATCCTGGATTAAAATATTTATTCATGAAATTTGATCACAAATATTTGATTACGCAAACCGATTTTCTGCCTGATACATTTGCTGGATTTTGCTGTAAAATCAGAAATCCAAAAATAATCTGGATTGCCAGCTATTTTCTTGAAGCCAGAGCTCCCTGGAAACAAAACTCTCCGTACAAAGGCAAACGCTGGCTGGTTGGATTTTTTTATTGGTTGCAACAGCAACCATCTGTGTGGTTCATTAAACAAAAGGCTGACAAAATCATGGTTACCAGCGAGCCGGATGTAAACAAGTTTGTCAACAAAAAAAGATCTATTAATGATGTGGTTGTGGTTCAAGGTGGCGTAAATATTGATCAAGCAAATAAACACCTAAATTCAGGTCTGATACCTTTGCGTGATCGGATGTATGATGCTTGTTTTTCTGGTAGATTTCACGCGCAAAAAGGTGTAATTGAAGCAATTGAAATTTGGAATATTGTTGTGCGAAAAATGCCCAAGGCTAAATTGGTAATGATTGGTTCAGGACCACTTGAAACTGAAGTAAAAGCTAAGATTGCTAAGTATGGTTTAGAAAATAATGTTTATTTGGCTGGATTTCTAAGCGATGGTGAAGAAAAGTTTGACATCTTCAAAAATTCCAAGCTAATAATACACCCGGCAATTTTTGATTCAGGTGGAATGGCAGCAGCCGAAGGTATGGCTTGGGCCTTGCCAGCGGTGAGTTTTGACCTTGAAGCATTGAAAACATATTATCCGAAGGGAATGCTAAAATCTGAATTAAATAACTGTCAGGATTTTGCTAATAATATCTTCAAGTTGCTTGAAGACAAGGAACTTTATAAAAAAACTGCTCTTGATGCCGTAGAGTTGATTAGATCGGTCTGGGATTGGGAAAAGAGAGCAAAATATATGACTGAAAGACTTTTTAATTAATATGAATACTGTATTTGTTATAAATCCGCCAGAAAAACATCTTGATGACCTACATATTACCAAAGATATGGCTGGTGGGTTTGGTTTTAATGCTGGTAATGGAATTGTTTTACCACCACTTGAATTGATTTATCACTGTTTGAGATTAAAAGAGTTAAATTTCAAAGTAAATTTTTTTGATTTACAAGCAAATGCAAATTTTGTTCCAAGATTTTGGGATCAGATAATGCAAGAAGATAATCCAATAATCTTAATTTTAATTACTACACCAACATTAAATGCGGATTTAAAATTTATCAAAGAAATAAAAGATACTAATCCAAAATCTCGTGTTTTTGTGAAATTTAGTTTGAAAAATGAAAAAACAATTCAAGAAATTTTGGAGACAAAATTGGTTGAAAAGGTTTTACTGGGTGAAACAGAATTGATTATTGGAGAAATAATAAACAATCAATCAACTGATGGTTGTGTATGGCTTGAAAATAATAATTTAACTTGGGGTAATGAATTGAAAATCATGGATTTGAACCGCTTGCCTGACTTTGATCTTCACTGGCTGGATTTTTCTAGCTATCAATATGTTTTACTTGATAAATCAAAAAAGTTTTTTTTCACTTTTCAATCAAGTCGAGGTTGTCCATTTCCTTGTTCATATTATTGTCCATATCCATTGCTTCAAGGTAAGATTTGGCGAGCCATGAGTCAAGAAAAATTGTTCAGCAATGTAAAAAAGCTATATGAACAAAATGTCGGGTCAATTTTTTTTCGTGATGCGACCTTTACAGTTGACGGAGAAAGAATAAAAAAGTTTTGCAATAATTTAATTAATAATAGGATTAAAATTAATTGGTGGTGCGAGACCAGAATGAATTGTTTGGATGAAAAACTTTTGAAAAAAATGGCAGAAGCCGGGTGTAAAGGAATCAATCTCGGAGTGGAAACGGGTGATGATGAACTGATGAAAAAACAGGGCAAAGTCGGGGGAGACATCATACAATTAAAAAAAATTATTGATTTAGCAAAAACCTACAAGATTCAGCTTCACTTCCTAATGATTGTTGGGTTACCAGAGGAAACAAAAAGTTCTTTGTATAAATCCTTTGATTTAATTTATAAAACCACACCAAAATCATTGGGGGTGACAACAATTACTCCGTATCCTGGAACAGAGCTTTACACTGAAGCAATTGCCAACAATTGGATTGAAGATGATAATACGCAAAATTATAATGGTAATCAAGCTGTAATGCGATCAAAGCATTTGACAGCTAATCAAATAAGGCATGGGAATTTTATGTTAAAAGTTGTGGGATATCTTGGTAGACACAATAGTCCAATCCATTATATAATGAAAAGAGGAATAAGAATTTATTTCTGGCTATGGAGCAAAATATGAAAAAGATCTTGATCACAGGAGCTAATGGTTTTGTTGGAAAAAAAGTTGCTGAATTTTTAGCTAATCAAGGATTTTTACTTACCGCGATAGTTCGGAATAAGCAGTGGGCTAATCAGAATATACAGTTCATTGAAGCTGATCTAAAGGATATTGAAAAATTAAAGCTTGATAAAGACTTTGATTTGGTAATTCATTTGGCGGCTAGTCTACAAATGTATGAAAAGAATGGTCGATTGTATGCTGATAACATTAAAATTACCAGAAAATTGGTAGATTATTTCAAAAATACCAGAACATATTTTATCTATTCCAGCTCGATTGAGGTTGTTGGACCAACCAAAGCTCAAATGATTGATGAAAAATCAAAATCAGAGCCAACAACACCTTATGGCTGGGTAAAGGGTGACTGTGAAGAATATATCAGAAATTCAGGGTTAAACCATGCAATTTTGAGATTTGGTAATGTCTCTGATCAAAATACAGGCTTGGAAAAGGAAGTATTGAAAATATTAGAGCAAAACAAGCTTCAATCGTGGGTGATGAAAAATGTATTGGTTGATTATGAGCTTAATATTATTGAAGTTGAAAAAATAGTCCAGGCAATTTATAAAATAATTAAAATCAGTCCTGTCAAACAAACTTATTTTTTAACTGATAAAATTATTTCCATTAAAGATATTGCAGTAAAAAATGGTATTGAAAGAAAAAACCGAAAAATATTCTTGCCTTTGGTGATGTTTGTGGTCAGTATTCTTGGAGTCTTTGGACGAGGAAGCCTGATCGGCTATATCTGTTCCGGCGGAATGAGTCGAAAATACAGAAGATATTCCAATGCGAAAATTCTGCAAGATTTAAATATATGATGCCTGAAATAAGTGTAATCATCCCAACATACAATCGGCTTGAAACACTTAAAAAATGTCTATTGGCGCTCAAAAACAATAAATTCAATCAACCCTTTGAAGTGATTATAATTGACGATGGTTCAAACGATAATACTTTTAGTGAAATAAAACAATTTTTACAGCAAAATAATTTATCAAACTTTGAAATTTATAATCAGAAAAATGGTGGCCCAAGTAAAGCCAGAAACCATGGGATAAATTTAGCCAAGGCTGAAATTATACTTATTATCGGCGACGATAGTATTGCTGATCCGCAGTTACTGGCTGAACATCATAACTGGAATAAATTCAAATATTCACAAAAAAATATTGCGATTCTCGGTCATGATGAATGGGATCCGGAGATTGAAATTACACCATTTATGAGATGGATCGATGATACAGGAATGCAATTTAGCTATCATCGATTTGACAATGAACATTCACCAACTTGGGGAGATTTGTGGACTTGCAATATTTCTCTGAAAAAAAGTTTTTTACAAAAATATGGTTTGTTTGATGAAGATTTTCCCTATGCTGCTTGGGAAGATGTTGAGCTGGGCTGGCGACTAAGCAAGTTTAACTTCGCGATCAAATACCACAAAGGAGCAAAAGTTGTTCATCATCACCCAACGGTTTTTAATAATGTGAAACAACGAATGTTTTACCATGGATTTTCTCAAAAAATCTTGGCAGGAAAACTTGGTGATGAATATTATAATAAACTGTGGCAGGAACCATACAAGTCCAGCTTAAGAATTTTAGATAAAATATTGACCTATAGTGGGTTACTGTTTCTACTTGATAAGACGGCTAATTGGCTTCAATATAAAAAAGTTATCAATTCAATTTTTTATCCAGTATTGTATCATTATAAATTAAAAGGCTTTGAACATTATGACAAAACAAAAAATATTAATACTTAATTCAGTTGGAAAAGATGAAAATAATAATTTTTTTATCCATTTTCCGAGTCGCTGGACGGCGCTGGTAAAAGAACACAAGGCATTTACATTTTATCCTTATGAATTGGCATATCTTTCAACCTTGTTGAAGCGGGAGACTGAACACGAGGTAAAAATGTATGATGGCAATCTGCTAAATTTAAATTGGCAAGAATATTTTGACTTAATAAAAGATGATAAACCTGATTTTGCGATTTTTGAGACATCTACGGCTGTTTATAATGAAGATTTGAAACTGGCGAAAAAACTCAAGCAAACTTTTGGCACAAAAATAATATTCACCGGGCAACATCCGACTGCCATGCCCGAGCAAACCCTGCAAGACGGCATTGATTTTGTTTGCATTGGCGAGTTTGAAGATACTTTGCTTGATTTTTTCACCAATGGATTAAATCCAAACATTGCTGGCATATTCCCTCATGGCTATCGTCCACCATTGAATATAAACAAATTGCCTTTCCCTGAAGATGAAGATATAAAGAGAAATCAATATTATGATATTGGAGGTTGTGATTTCAAAGAAATTGAATTTTTTGCTTCCCGCGGTTGTCCGATGAAATGCAATTACTGTGTTTGTGGTAATCTATATTATGATCCAAAAACTCCAAACTATCGAGTCCGCGAGGTGAAGAGCATTATTGATGAGATAAAACAGCTAAAAGAAAAATATCCAGAAATGGAAGGAATTTTTTATGATGAAGAATATCATAATGTAAACAAACAATTTATCATGGATTTGTGTCAGGCTAAAATTGATAATGGACTGGATAAATTAAAATATAATGCCATGTGCGGATACTGGACTATGGATGAGGAGATGCTACGAAAGATGAAGCAAGCTGGTTATTATAAACTGCGAATTGGTATAGAAACTGTGAGTGAAGAGAGTCTCAAGGCGATTCGAAAAAATATAAATGTGACAAATCTTAAAACTATTTTGAAATTGGCCAAAGAAATTGGGATCCAAATGTATGGAACTTTTACTTTTGGCAGTCTTGGTTCAAATGATACTGAAGACAAAAAAACCATTGAATTTATCAAAGAATGTCTAAAAGAAGATTTACTGGCTGATTATCAAATATCTCTATGTACACCTCAACCAGGCACACCATTTTATGATTATTTAAAACAAAATAATTTATTTCTAACTAATGATTTTAGCAAATTTGATGGTGGGACTGCGGTTTACAGTTATCCAAACTATAGCAAGGAGCAGATTGAGGCCAATTGTCAGAAGGCAACACAAATTTATATCCGGAGCCAAGTATTAAGTCCGAGTATTTTCAAAATTATAAAAAGAAATATTGAGAAACACGGACTGGGGCATACGATTAAATACGGTTTTATTACACTGAAAAATATTATTAAATAATATGGAACCACACAGTCGCAAGGTTGAAGAATTGATTGAAAAATGGGTAACGCCTGGCTCAAAATGTTTGGATGTCGGTTGTGGAACAGGAATCAATACGGTTAAATTAAGTCACAAGACAGAGCAGGTGACTGGTTTTGATATTGCAAATTATACCAAAGAACATTTTGTTAAAAAGTTTGAGTTTGTATTAGGTCAAGACAAGAAATTGTGCTTTGATGAAAATAATTTTGACTTTGTGACTTCTTGGGATGTGGTTGAACATGTTGATGATGATTTAAATTTTTTGAAAGAAATATATCGAGTATTGAAATTTGGCGGAGTAGGACTTGTAAGTACTCCAAACAGACAAAGGTTATCAAACCGTTTACTGAAATTAGCTGGAAAAGAAATTAAATATCCCTATTATCTTGGGACAGAAGATGATGGAGTCGGGGAAATCTGTCATTTGCGCGAATATACCATGAATGAACTGATTGAATTAGCCAGGAAAGCAAACTTCGAAGTTTTGGCTAATCATGGAGTTTATCTTGGTTTTCATGGTGGAATCAAAACAGGAATTTTCAATGTACCAAGATTTCTACAGCCTCTGACACAGCATTTGTTTATTGTTTTGCGGAAATAAGTTTTTCAGAAGACTGCTTCACCCAAGCATCATGTAGGAAATGGGTTCGCAGAAGTGAGTGTCGGGTGGCGGGTGGTGAGTGGGTGATGTCAATGTCCATCTCTTTTGCGAGGAACGATTTATGAATAAAACATTATTAGTGACGACGCAATCTTATGAACAATTGCTCGGAAGACTGCTTCACCCAAGCATCATGTAGGAAATGGGTTCGCAGAAGTGAGTGGCGGGTGGCGGGTGGTGAGTGGGTGATGTCAATGTCCATCTCTTTTGCGAGGAACGATTTATGAATAAAACATTATTAGTGACGACGCAATCTTATGAACAATTGTTCAGAAGACTGCTTCACCCAAGCATCATGTAGGAAATGGGTTCGCAGAAGTGAGTGGTGGAGTTTGCAGAAGTGAGTGGTGGGGGTCGCAGAAGTGAGTGGTGTTTATTGTGATTAATTTATGTCAGGTTTTGTATACATAATGTCAAATAGCTTCAATACTGTTTTTTACTGTGGTTCTACTTATGATTTATATAATCGGGTTCTTCAACATAAAGAAAAATTTTTCCCGAATTCATTTTCAGCAAGATATAATTTATTTAAATTAGTATATTTTGAAAGTTTTGAAGATAGAAGTGATGCGTTGAATCGTGAACGGCAAATAAAGGCTGGCTCAAGACGAAATAAAATTAGGCTTATTGAATCTATAAATCCTGAATATAAAGATCTGTTTCCTGAATTCGTAGGTGAGACATAATCATAGAAGTTGTTCAGAAGACTGCTTCACCCAAGCATCATGTAGGAAATGGGTTCGCAGAAACGAGTGGTGAGTGGGTGATGTCAATGTCCATCTCTTTTGCGAGGAACGATTTATGAATAAAACATTATTAGTGACGACGCAATCTTATGAACAATTATTCAGAAGACTGCTTCACCCAAGCATCATGTAGGAAGTGGGTTCGCAGAAGTGAGTGAGACCTGTGTAAAAAATTAGGATTAACGACTGGTGACTAGAATCTATGAAAATAACTTTAATTTCATTATCAGAAGATATCGCAGCTCTTGGACTAAGATATTTATCAGCTTACCTAAAGAGACATGGTCATGATGTCAGGCTGATTTTTTTGCGTGGTCATACGCAGAAAACTGGTTTTGTTTATCAATATTCTGAAAAAATATTAGAGGAAGTAACGGCTTTGTGTCAAAATTCTGATTTGATTGGTATTTCAGTTTATACCAATTATTATGATAGGGTAGTGCAATTGACAAAATGGTTGAAACAACAACTTAAAACTCCGATTATTTGGGGTAATCTGCATGCAACTGTTAGACCTGAAGATAGTTTAAAATACGCGGACATGGTATGTGTCGGTGAAGGTGAGGGGGCGTTGTTAGAACTTGCAGATAAAATTGCCAATCATGAAGATTATTCCGAGGTGCAAAATATCTGGCTAAAGATAAATGGTGAAATAAAAAAAAATCCTCACCGAGCTTTAATTCAAGATTTGGACAGTTTACCATTTGCTGATTATAACCTTGATGATGATTATGTGCTTGAAGGTGAAGAATTTGTTCAGGTGAAAGTTGACAATTTCCCGGATTATTTGCCCAAAACTTTTGACAAAGATCATAACTTGAAAGTTTCTTTTGGTTTTCTTGGTTCACGAGGTTGTCCTCATGCTTGCACTTATTGTGGCAATAATGTCCGAAAACAACTTTATGAAGGCCAGAGATACTTGCGATTTCGTTCTGCTGAAAATATTGTAAGAGAATTAAAACTTCGGCTAAAACAGTTTCCATATATTGAGATGTTTTCTTTTATTGATGATGCGTTTACAGCTCAACCACTTGAAGAAATTGAAAAATTTTGTCAACTGTACAAGGAAGAAATCAATATACCTTTTCGCTGTTTTGCCAGTCCGATGACACTCACAGCTGAAAAATTGGACTTATTGATAGATGCTGGCTTGCAACATATTGGTATTGGGATTCAAAGTGGGAGTGATAGAATGCAAAAATTTTATAAAAGGTATAATAATGCAGAAAAGATACTCACAGCTGGGCAATTATTAAAGAAACATCGGGTTAACATTGCACCGCCATGTTATGATATAATAGTAGATAATCCTTATGAAAAAAATGAAGATTACATTGAAACCCTGAAATTGCTAATCCAGATTCCAAAGCCATATCATCTTAGTTTGTTTTCAATTGTTTTCTATCCTGGGACTGAAATGAATAAAATTGCTACGGAAGATGGTTTGCTCAAAGATGAGATTGAAGAAGTATCACGAAAATCCTGGGGATTGCCTGATTTTTCTGGAATTAATTTAATTTTTTATTTAATCAGTTTCAATGGCAATTTCAAGTGGCTGGCAAAATATTTTGCCAATGAAAAGAGGTTGGAATTTATAAATAAAAAATCAAGGTATAAAATTTGGAGGCCATTATTTACAGTGGCAAAAATTTTTTTTCTTGGGAAGGAAACTATAAAAGCAATATTTCGAGGTGATATAATTAAAAAAATAAGATGGGTTTTTGAATCTAAAGGTTAATATGGAAAATATTGAGAATTACAATGAAATGTTAAACGCTGAAGCTGACCACTGGGATGAGTTTGAACGAGATTTTATTGAAAATAAAAAAATAATCCCGTGGTGGCTTGATCTACAGCGAGCATCAAAAGTTGCTCCAAATACGAACGAGGGGTTAGATCCATACAAGGAAAACTTAGTTAGAGGTAAATATAAACAGAAAATATTAGAAAATTGCAATTCTGGCGATAAGGTGCTTGATATTGGTTGCGGTTCTGGTTGGTTATCACTCGAATTGGCTAGAAAAGGTTGCCAGGTGACGGCTATTGACATCAGTCCATATAGAATTGCCTTAGCCAAAGCTTATTTGGCAAAAATTCAAAAAACTGAAACTTTACTTGGATCAATTAATTATATTTGCGGTGATATAAAAGAAGTAGAGTTGGCGAGTCCATTAGATGTAATTGTTGCTTGGGATTCATTGCATCATTTTCCCAGCTTGGATGAATTGTTTGAAAGATTAAAACAATTTCTCAAGCCAGAGGGAAAAATCGTTTGTTATGACCATCTGGGATCAAAATTTATAGAGAACCTAGGAAAAATCAGGCGCTATTTTGTTGAAGAAAAGGTATCTGCGTTTGAAGATGTTTCTCAAGATGAAATTCATGAATTTATAAACAAGCATTTTCAAATTGAAGAAAAGAGATATAGGATAAGTGCTCCATTCCGACTATTGGCTTTTGCATTGTTTAGATATGATTTTTTTAATTTCTTAATCAGACCCGCAGTGGCCATGGATGAAATTATTTGCAACAAACTAAAATTTTTAGGTAAGGAATTTATTTTTATAAAAGCTAAAAACAAATAAAATGAACAAAAAACAAATATTCATCTTGGTAGGATTACTTTGCGTGCTTTTTGTTTTAGTTTTAATTAATTCTGGTGGATTTATAATGTTGGGTGGAGAGGGTAATTACTTTCTTGATTTTTCAACCGTAAAGGATTTACACCACCACAGTTGGGTAGATTTTAATTCAGGAACTGGCGCGCCTGGTGTATTGTTCAATTTTGCTGCTTTAAATTTTGATTTTTTCAGCTTACTGCAGATTATTGGTTTAACCAGATTTTGGTTGGGAATAATCTGGGTGTTTTTGATTTACGCCATGCCTTTTGTGGCTATGTTTGTTTTACTGTTTAAAACATTAAAAATTGAATTCAACTGGTCAATAATTTTATCACTCTTTTACATCTTAACACCTTTTTCTGTGGCACATTTTGATGCTCAAATACTCTGGAGCACTCTGCCATTTTTTGTTTTGCCTGCAGTATTTTCAATAATGCATTATTTTTATGAACAAAAATTAAAACTATTCATTTTGTTTGGTCTATTTACCTTTATCTTTAGTTTTACCTTTGCCAATATTCCATACTTAGCTGTTTTTCATATTTTTTTAATTTTGTCATTGATTTTAATCCCGCTGACAAAAAATAAACGAATTTTAATTGGTAACAGTTTATTAATATTTTTATTACTTGAATTAAGTTTTTTTGTTTTCAATTTTTGGTGGTTTGTGCCGATGATTTTTTCGTCCTTTGCTACTGGCACAAACCTATATAATGATGATTTTGCAGTTAGCTGGGCTAATTCCGCCATTGCCAATGATGCCCTGATTAGGATCTTATCGCTAAGAAGTTTGACCAGCTTCACCCATAAACCAACTTCATTTATAGAAGTTTTTTATAACTTTCCGCTAATAAAAATTTTGCTGTTTGCTCCGGTTATTTACATTGTTTCTTATTTTGCGAGACTAAAAAAAGCCACCAGTAAATTAATTTACCCTTTATTTGCTTTTTTTCTGTTTTTTATTTTTTTGAATAAGGGCGCTAATGCACCATTTGGTGAGATCTATGTTTTTTTAATCAAATACTTGCCATTTTTCAATGTATTCAAATCTCCGTGGGAAAAATTTAGCATTTTATTAATTTTTATTATTGTTGTTTTTCTTGCCATTAGCTTGCCACGAGAAAAGAAAAAATGGTTTTTATATGGCTCAATTATTTACATTTCAATTATGGCCATGCCATTTTTTCTCATTCAGTTTAATCCAGCATACCAGATTGAAGCTGATAAATATGTGAGCAAGCAGTTTATTGATAAAATTGCCTATTCGCAATGGAGAAAAATCGTCAATGATGATCAGCAGGATTATCGAATTTTTAGTCTACCTGGATCGTTGAATTACCAAGTTACAATGTTCAGCCATGACAATCTGTATTATCGTGGTATGGACCCGCTAGTATTTGCTGTAAATAAATCTTTTATCACAGTTTATGGCAGTAATAAATTTGAAAATATTTATAAAAATCTAAACAATGAAAATATTGAGAATATTTTTGACATCCTCGGTGTTGGAAGAATATTATTAAATACTGACATATACCCATCATTTTTGTTTAAGGAGACTCAATCTTTTGAAGAATTGGATGAAATATTTTCTGCCAAATTTGAAAAATGGAATGACGGACCAATAAGTATGTATTCTTTACCTACCAGACCGATTGTTTACACTGCAAATTCAATACAGCAAACAGCTTATAATTTCCAGTCATTAACATCGCTTGTTTCTGATAAAAATTTTGATCCCAAAGCGATTTATCTAATGTCCGATACTACAACTCAACAAATCAATTTTGTTTTACCAGAAAAAGAGATAAAGACACCAACTATTGAATTCAAAAAAATCAACCCATCAGAATATAAAGTTATTGTTCACAATGCTTTAGAAAATTTTCCTTTGATTTTGAATAATACATTTGATGAAAAATGGCGGGTTTATAATACGGACATTGATAAATCAGAAAATTTGGATATAGACAGAATAATTATTAACGAAGGAAATAGTGGAGCTGCCAATAGAGAACAAATTCCAATATATATAAAAAATAATGAAATTTCAGAATTAGGGACTGAAGATCTGGCTGATTTTATTAGCGCCAAGAGAAATAATGCTATTCAGAATGACAACTTGTCAGATGTGAAACTACGAGAACTATTATCTGCAAATCAGATATCGGCTGATAAACATTTTATTGCAAATGGATTTGCAAATTCATGGTGGATTGATTTATCTGAAATAAAACAAGAACAAAAATTTGTAGATAATGGTGATAACACAATTGATTTTGAGCTGACTTTATTTTACGAACCAGAAAAACTTTTAATTGCCAGTAAAATTGTCACTGTCGTAGCCATAATAACTGGAGTCATAATATTAATATTTATAAGAAAAAAATATGAGTCTAGAACATCGAATTGATAATGTAAAGAGGATTGGTTTGTTAAAAAAGAAAATTCAGCAAAAAGGCTTTGTCAGAATAATTGAAACGCATAATGCTATTTCAGGATTGATTGCAAATGACTCCACGGTTGTACTTGATACAGGTGAACAGCGTGAATTTGATGGTTTTTGGGAAAGCTCTTTGACTGATTCTGCTTCAAAAGGATTTCCAGACATTGAACTTGTAAGTCTGGATTCACGGCTAGAAACTATTTCTCAAATTTTGGAGGTTACTGACAAGCCAATGATTGTAGATGGTGACACTGGCGGAGATTTTAACCAATTTGAGTATATGGTAAAAAAGCTTGAGAGAGCTGGAGTCTCAATGGTGATAATTGAAGATAAGGTATTCCCAAAAAGAAATAGTTTAGAAGCTGGAACAAGGCAAACCTTGGAAAAGCCAGAAGTTTTTGCCGAAAAAATTAGACGGGGAATTGAAATTAAATCTGACCCGGATTTTTTAGTGGTTGCCAGGATTGAAAGCTTGATTGCTGGTTTTGGCTTGCAAGATGCGATTGAACGAGCAGAGCTGTATTTAAAAGCTGGGGCTGATGGTATTATGATACATTCAAAAGATGCTGACCCAAGTCAAATTATTGAATTTGCTAAAAAATTCAAATCTTTCCCGCCTGAACTGATCAAGGAAAAACTTCTAATTTGTGTTCCGACAACCTATAACTCATTAACCTGCAGTCAGCTCGCTGGATATGGTTTTAATATTATAATTCATGCCAATCATAATCTTCGGGCAGCGTATAAAGCGATGGAAGATGTTTGCAAACAAATTTTGACCTATGACCGAACAGCAGAAGCTGATGAGATTTGCACCCCGATAAAATCAATTTTTGCTAAAGTTGGATTTTTGTCTGTCAAGGAAAAGGATAAACAAGCAGCTCAAAAACTAAAATCAAAACTTAAGGTTGTGATTCCATCGGCTGGGGTAAATGAATTGACACGACAACTCGGTAAACCAATTGCCTTGGTTGAAATTAATAACAAGAAACTGATTGAGAGACAACTGGAAAACTTTTATAACTGCGGATTGGACAATATCGTGCTTATCCGAGGATTTGGGGCTGAACTGTTCACTTTGGAAAATATTGAATATTTTGATAACCCGGACTTTGAGAAAACATTTGTACTAGAATCATTATTCAAAGCCAAAGAAGCGTTGACTGGATCATTTATCTATATTAATTCTGATTTAATTATTAACGAAAGTATCCTACGAAACTTAATGACACTGGAAAAAAATCCTGAAGTTGATGTGGCTGTGGTGGTTGATAATTCTTTCCAATACCATAAACACAACATTGATAAAAAACTTGATTTAGTTAGAACAAATAAAGGATCAAAAATCGACCCAATAAGATTAATCGCCGATAACTTTAGTGAAGATGCAGAATATATTGGTAAAAATATAGATAGTGATATTGCCCATTATGAATTTATTGGCGTGGCTTATTTTTCAGAAAAAGGCACACAGAAGTTGCACCAAATTTATAACCAAGCAAAAACTGCTAATCGGGCTCTCCATGAATCAAGTAGCTTTGGAATGAACAGTTTTACAGATATATTGCAAGAATTAATAAATACTGGGACCAAAGTAAAAGTTTTGAAAACATATCAAGGCTGGATGGAAATTCATAACCAAGAGGATCTTGAAATAGCTAAACAAATTTATGCTTAAAAGTTTTGAAATCATCAATTTATTAAAAGCAAGAAATTTAAATTTTATCAGCGGTGTTCCCTGCAGTATTTTCAAGGATTTTTTAATTGAGCTAAATAATGATTCTGACTTTCAACATTTGAGCGCAACCAGTGAGGGTGAAGCCTGCGGATTGGCTACTGGATATTATTTAGCCACAGCAAAGTTGCCGATAGTTTATATGCAAAATTCTGGTTTGGGTAATTCAGTAAATCCCTTAACCTCTCTGATGGATGAAAAAGTTTACTCTATTCCGGCGATATTGTTTATTTCTTGGAGAGGTGAACCTGGTATGGCCGATGAACCACAGCATGTGAAGATGGGTGAGATAACAATAAAACTTTTAGAAACACTTGGGATTGAGTACCAGATTGCTGATGAAAATGTTGAAAAATTTGAAATTCAGCTTGATGAATTGACAAAACTGGCTTTTGAAAAATCTCGCGCGGTTGCTTTGGTTTTCAGAAAAGGAATAATTGAAAAAAATGACAAGCCAAAGTCACAGCCTCAATTCACCAGAGAACAAGCACTGGAAATTTTGTTAATAAAAATTGGTAAGGCTCCAATTATTTCTACTACAGGGAAAACATCCAGAGAAATATTTGAGTTAAGAGAAAAATATGGTCAAGATCACGATTCAGACTTTCTGACCGTTGGCTCAATGGGATGTAGTGCCAGCATTGGTTTTTCTATTGCCAAAAATACTGATAAACCGGTATTTGTAATTGATGGTGACGGTGCGGTGTTAATGAAAATGGGTACTCTAGCTACAATTGGTAATTATAGTGCTGAAAATTTTATTCATATTGTCGTGGATAACTCAAGTTATGATAGCACTGGCGGTCAATCTACTGTGTCGAAAATTCTTGATTGGCAAAAATTATTTCAGGCTGTTGGCTATAAACAATGTGTAATCGCTCAAACTTCTGAACAATTAGAAAATCTGGATATTACTGCTTTGAAAAAACCGGCGGCTGTTATTGTCAAGGTTGACAAAGGCTCACGAGCAGATTTAGGACGACCAACAACCACGCCAAATGAAAATAAGCAAAATTTCATGAAATTCATACAATCACAATTGATTTGAGAAGTTGAGTTTTGTGATTTATACTTTTTAGGGCTATATGCAAGAAATTTATATTGGAATAGAAAAAATTTCAAAACTTGATGAAATTATCAATAAAATTCAGCCTAAAGAAATTTTACTTGTCACTGGCAGTAATTCTTTTGAAAAATCAGGTGCGAAAAATTTGTTAATGCCAATTTTAGACCATTACAAAATAATTTTATTTGAAAAAAACTCTGGTAGTCCAGAACAAAGTGAAATTGACCAAGGTGTTGAATCAATGGAAAAAAAATCAGTTCAACTAATTATTGCTGTTGGTGGCGGATCAGTACTTGATACGGCTAAACTGATAAATTTCCAGTGTTTAAAAGTTCCGTTAATTGCAATACCAACCACGGCTGGTTCTGGGGCTGAATCAACTCATTTTGCAGTTGTTTACAAGAATAAGACAAAATATTCAATTGCAGATGAAACAATATTGCCAAATTATGTATTTTTATTCCCTGAATTAATCTATAATCTGCCGAAACAAACTTCTGCTACAGCTGGATTTGACGCTTTGGCCCAAGGAATTGAATCATTTTGGTCAATTAACTCCAATCGTGAATCTGAACGACTTTCAGAACAAGCAATAAAAATTTGCTTCAATTATTTAAAACCAGCAGTCTGTGATCATTCAGTTTCGGCGATGCAACAAATGCAGATTGGGGCCAATTTATCTGGACAGGCGATTAACATCAGCCGGACCACTGCTCCCCATGCAATATCATACCCGATGACTTCATATTTCAATATTGTTCATGGTCAGGCTGTGGCTCTGACTTTGTCAGAAATATTGAAATTCAACTTTGGGATTACTGAAATAGATTGTAATGATAAACGAGGAGTACAATTTGTAAAAAATAAGTTAAATAAACTGTTAAAAATAATCTGCGCTAATACAGCTCAAGAAGCAAGTGAAAAATTAAAAACATTAGCCAAAGACATTGATTTACAAACGAAGCTTGGTGAAGTGGGGATAGATAGCGATGAAAAAATTGAATTAATACTTAAACATGGATTCAATTCTGAAAGAATGAAAAATAACCCAAGGGAAATAACACGAGATGATTTAAATACAATTTTGTTTAATTTACGATAAACTTTTTATGCAAGCATTAATCCTGGCATCTGGAACTGGTTCAAGACTAAAGCCATTGACTGAAAATTTACACAAATCATTGATTAAGATTGGTGAAAAGGAAATCCTGGCAAGACTGTTGGAGACATTAATCAGCCATAAAATTTCTGATATTATTATTACGACTGGCCACTTAGCATCACAGATAATGGACTTTACCTCTAAAAATTTTTCCACTGCCAATATTCAATTTGTACATAGTGATAAATATGATTGTACCAATTATATTTATTCCATGTGGAAAGCAAAAAAGGTTATTTATAATGATTTAATAATTTTGCATAGCGATCTTTTGTTTGAACCTGCTATAATAGAGAAGTTACTAAACAATGAAAAGAGTGGGGTTTTAATTAAAAATAGTCTAGGTTATCCGAAAAAAGATTTCAAAGCACTGATTGGAGACAATAGAATAAAAGAAATTAGTACAAAGCTTGACAGTGGTAATTTGAGATTTTGTTTACCTGTATACAAATTATTAAAAAAAGACTGGGATCTTTGGATAACAAATATTGAGAACTATATTAACCAGAACAAAGTAACAAATTATGCTGAAGATGCTTTGAATGAGATTTTGCACCAAGTTGTACTTGAACCTGTTTATTTTCATGAAGAACTAGCTATGGAAATAGATGATTTTGAAGACTATGACTTGGCTCAACAGCTAATTTCAGATTAATTATGAAAAAAATTTTTCAGGCTATAAGTGATTCAAATACCAAACAAAAATTCTATGAGCTTCTGCCATATTTTATAATTGTTTTGATTATTACCCTGCCATGGTTTTTCAAGTTTGGTTATTTATTCTTTATGGATATGGTTTGGGGTCCAAACATGAATATTGACTTCACCAGCTCGCTGTCACCATTATTTCTAATCATAAATGGATTAGGTGTGATTTTGCCGTTTGGTTTTTTGGAAAAAATGTTTGTTGCTTTGATTTTCTTTTTGATTTTGCTTGCTGGCAGAAAAATCGCCAGCAATTTTACGGATAATAAATGGCTAGTATTTATTTCCAGCTTATTCGGGCTATTCAATCCTTTTGTCTATGACCGAGCAATGTATGGACAATTCGGTCTGTTGCTTGCCTTTGGGTTGTTGGCCTATGCAGTCGGGTATTTAATTGATTTTTTAATCTCCAAAAAAGACAATAAAATAATTATTGCCGGGATATTTATTGCTTTGTCAATCATGTTTTCACCCCACTTCTTGTTTTTTGGAGGAATTTTTTCAATTTTATTTTTCTTACTCTATCTTTACTTGATTTCCAGTGGACATTTTAAAAAAGAAAAAATTCTAAAGCTCGCTGGCATTTTTCTGGCTTTAATTGTACTAATTAATGCTTTCTGGATTATCGGTTTGATTGTCAATAGTTTTGATCAGACTAAAGCTGGTAATATTGAGGTGACTGAAAATGATTTATATTATTTTCGAACTACCGGTGAAAATCAACTTGATGCCCTAAAAAATGTGGTTTTAATGGTTGGATTTTGGGGTGAAAACCAAAATCGCTATGTTGATCTGAAGGCAGTTGGCGGTTGGTGGAAAAGTTTTTGTGTAATATTGCCAATAATAATCCTAGGATTTTTTGTCGGATTAAAAGAAAAAAGAAAAGAATTGCGTTATTTATCTTATGGTCTATTAATTGTATTTATTTTAAGCATAATCTTGGCACTGGGAATAAGAATTGAATTTTTGAAAAAAATAATGTTTGCTATTTTCCATTATGTTCCTCTGTATAAAGTTTTCAGAGAGCCACAGAAATGGGTTGCAATGCTGGTTATAATTTATCAAGTTTTTTTAACTTTTGGATTAACTCAATTAGCAAAATTCAAAATATATAAACAAAATTCTGGAATTATCAAAGTAATTTTAGGTGTTCTGATCATAATGCAAGCACCTCTAATGCTTTGGGGTTTAGGTGGTCAGATAAAACCAGCCAAATATCCTGCAGACTGGCTGACGGCTGATAAATATATCACTGAACATTCTGATTGCCAGTCAAAGACATTAATTTTGCCTTGGCATATGTATCTAGGATTTGACTTTACCAAAAGAGTAATTGCCAACCCAACCGATGTTTTCTTTACTTGCCCAGTTATTCGAGGCACCAACATGGAAGCTGGCGCAATTTATGATAACTCTGGAGATCTTACCAGTAAAGCAATAGTTGAGTGGATTGATGACAAAGGTCAATCATTGATTTTACAAGAAAATAATTTAAATATCGGCTATATTATATTACTAAAAGAAGTTGACTGGGAATTATATAATTTTCTTGGTAATGTTGACTATTTGAGTTTGGAAATGGAAACCGAAAATTTAAAACTGTATAAATATAACCTTGAATAAAATATGGCTAAAAACCGTTTGATTGAAATTTTAAAACTACTGGCAAATGATGTTGCGGGGATTTTTCCTTATATTTTATGTTTTTATTTCATTGCTAGAGTAATTGCAAAATTGATTGAAATAGTTTCTATTGATTGGACATTATTTAATGTTAATATTTTTATTTTATTAATTATTGCCTTGATAAGTCCAAAATTACAAAATCAAATTTTAGATAAAAAATTGTTGCGGTCAGAATTGAAAAATAAAAAATTATTCCTGTCAAGAGTTGGGGTTGTTATTTCAGTACTGTTAAAAATACCTCGAAATAAGGTTAAAAACTTCAAAAAAACTGTTCTAGATATTTTTCATTCTGCATATTTTCAAAAAAGTATAATTATTGCCGTAGTTGTATTATATTTTGCTTTTATCCAAACAGATGTAATGAATATTTTAGCAATATTTTACGCCTTGATATTAATTTTATTCAAATTTACTGAAAAAAGCATAGTCTGGTTGGCTTTAGCATGTTTTGCAGTGACTGTAATTTTTACTGTTTTCGATCAATTTATTTATGCCAATTTAATGGTTATTAATACTTTTTATCTTCTGACTCTTATTTTTGTTATGAAATTTGTGAACTTTGTAATTAACAAACAAAGTGGGGTATAAATATTTTTTATTAAGTTTATCCACAATCTAGTTTGGTTTACTTTCTGGAACTAGGGAAAAATGGTATAATAAAAATGATTATTATTAAATTCAGTACATGATTTGAAAATTAGTTTAAATTATTAATAGGCCAAGACTTAAGGTAATGATTTAGTCTACTTTCAATCAACTTATCAGATAATAAATCGACAGGTCGACTGGTAATAGTACTGACAAATAAAAAGGAAAAACAAAATGGCAAAAAAAATAAAGCAAATCTGGAAAAGCAACAGAAAACTTAGTAGATTAATATTCTTTGGAATATTGGTATTTATTTTTGTTTCATCTGCCTCAACCTTTATTGCATACGCAAACCAGAACGGGTTTGATGGAGATCATTTCGGTTATGGTGCTAGTTCTATGGGTTATGTTTATGGTTATGGATATTGGTCAGAACCTTATCCAACTTTGACAATGACATATGGTTCTTGCACTTCTAGTTGTAGCGTAGGTTCTGGTAATGGAATGACTATTACCGCAACTTTCTCCTCAACCCCAACAGGTCATCCTGATATTTCACTTGACTTGCCTGGGACAGTAAATGATGTTGCATATACTGCAATGACAGGAACTGGTGCTGTTTGGACTTATAGTTATACTGCGCCATCAACTGCCTCAAATCAAACTGCAACCGTTGCAGTTAGAACAATGGGCGGTGGTGGTTATACACCGGTTGCTAGTACTCTGACATTTACTGTCAATGCTTCAGCCGGCGGTGGCTCTGGTTCATCTGGTACATCTTCACCATCTGATGATAGCACAAGCGAAGATGAACCGGCAGAAGAAGTAGTTGTTATCGTCGGTGATGGTGAAACAGAATCAATTGATTTAGCTGACTCAAACCAAACAACATTGGCAACTGGCGCAACTGTAACTTTCTCCGTTGCTGGTGGTGATCATTCATTGGCTGTAAATTCAATCAACTTGACTCTTGGTACTGCAGTTATTACTGTATCAAGTGATCCAATTGATGTTGATTTAGCAATTGGTGAAACAAGTGATGTTGATGTCAATGGTGATGGAGTTGATGATTTGAGACTCACATTAAACGATATCATTTCTGAAACTCAACTTGATTTGACCATTACTGGTCTAAATCTTGATTATACTGTTGAAGAAGAAACTGCTACAGGTGACGAGCCAACAGCTGAATCAAATGTATCTAGTATTCCACAACGATCTGGCACACCAAATCTTGATAACGAAAAAGAGGGTGTTAAGCATTTCGTTGCATTGACTGGAAAGACTCCAACTGGTAATCAGTGGTCAGTCGTTCACTTCATTGCATACGGGACAACAGAATCAACTAAGATGTCTGTTCGCGATCGAAAAGGCGTAGTTGGTGATTATTATGATATCTATGGTAGAGTTCCTGTTTCAAACGATGATTGGTCTGACATTGCGTTAATTCTCACAAGTCACAAACCACATCAGAGAAATGTTGAAACAGAAAAACAAGCAATTGTTGATTTTATCAAGGTATATAAGAGATTACCAAACTATAGCAATGTTCATGATGAATGGGCAATGTATTACATCGCTTACAACATCAGAAATATTGTTAGAAATATTGATGCTGAAAAATCTGCTATCAGTACATTCAAATCTGTATTCAGATATGTACCTAGCACTTCACATCATTGGTCAATAATGAGAGCGATTGCCTATTCAGGTGCTTCAAGATAGTATATAATCTTAAATATATACACAGAAAAGCAGATTAAATTCTGCTTTTTTGTTTCAAAAAATATATTTTTATAGTAAAATATTATATGTGATTAATTTAATTTTAAGTATTTCAACGAAATGTATGAAAGATTTAATGAGAATAGTAGTACTTAGTGCGCTTGTACTACTGATGGCGCTATTTATTGTTGTGCCAGATTCAGCCTCTGCCAGTTCAGGTGTAAGCAATCAGGCTGTTATTAGAAATGATGCAGGTGGTTCTTTAACTTTATTGACAACTTATGGAACTGTGGCGACAATTGATTGCCCAACAGACTGGGTTGATGTCAATGCTAGAGTAATTCTTGAAGCTTCAAAACTTGATGAATTAGGTTTAAGTGTACCTAGTTCAACCGGTTACAAAGCAGTAGATGGTTTAATTTTCAAAATTACTGCAGTTGATAATGATAAAGGAACAACAATTTCAAAATTTAACAAAAATATAAATTTGACTTTTGGTTATTCTGACAAGGTTATCACTGAATCTGGAGTTAATGAAATGACTATGGCAATATTTTACTGGGATGAATCTACTGGTAAATGGACCAAGCTTGATTCTAAGATCAATGGAGCGACAAATAGTTTGAAAGCTTCAATTAATCACTTCACAGTCTTTGCGGTCATGGGTGTGGTTGAAGGGAAAAATCCATCGTTCGGAAATTTTTTAAATGTTGAACAAAATGATTTAACATCTGTTCCAACAAGAATTTCCAATCCTAATTTAAATTTTGAAGAGCAAGCAATTAATTACTTTGTTCAGCTTTTTGGACATACCCCAAAAAATGATGAGTGGAAAGTGGTGCATTTTATTGCTTATGGCACAACTGAATCAAAAAGAATGTCACTACGAGATCGAAAAGGTGTAATTGGAGATTATTATGAGACTTACCATCGAATACCTCTAAATAATTCTGATTGGAGTGACATTGCCTCAATTTTAACCAGTAAAAAGCCAAATCAGAAAAGTCAATCAGCTGAAGACCAAGCAATATCTGCTTTTCATAAAATATTTGAACGAGTACCAAATGTTAATTTGAACCAGGATGATGAGTTTACTCTAAACTTTATGGCTTATAAACTGCGATCAGTAAACAGAAATCTTGAATTGGAAAAAGGCGCAATCAGAAAATTCCAATCTATCTATAAATTCATTCCGTCCAGTTCTAGCGACTGGTCAATTGTAAGAGCATTGGCCTATACAGCTTCAACTAAATAATTGACAAAAAGCAGGCATTGCCTGCTTTTTTAGTTGAAAAATATTGATTTTTTGCTATAATATGTATAATAAATTTTATTTATGAAAATATTAACAAAAACCTGTATTTATTGCGAAGAAGAAGTGACCAAAGCCGACGCAATAAAAGAATATGGCACTTACTTTTGTTCAGAGCAATGCCTGGCTAAATATAAACAGGAACTGGAAAAATTAAACAAAGAAACCACACTAGATGATTGTTGCTAATATGAAATTCGAAAATTTCCAGCTCAAAAATCCTGATAAAAGTGAATTTGATTTATACAACTACCTTGGTGAAAACAAAGGTATAATTATTTTTTTTCGTTCAACCTGGTGCTCATTTTGCAAAAGGCAGCTTGCTGACTTTCAAAATCATTATGATGATTTTGTGCAGGCTGGAGTAAAAATCATAGCGATTTCCAATGACACTGAACTAAAAACCAGCCTGTTGCAAAATTTCTTATATTTAAAATTCCCATTATTATCTGATATAAATTCTGAACTTATAAAAAAATATAATTTATCAACCACTTACAAGGATGAGCTTGTTTCAAAGCCGGCCATATTTATTATTGATCAAGAAAAAAATATAAAAAATACTTTCATTTCCGAAGATTATGATAATGTACTTTCGGCCAAAATCATCTTAGCAAAAGTATGAATTTAGACTTATTTAATTATAAACTTCCTGAAAAATTAATTGCTACTAAGCCTGCCAGTCCCCGTGATCATTCACGGCTTCTTGTTTTTGATCGAAAAAGCCAAGAGATTAAACTTCAGAAATTTTTCAATATTACACAATATCTTCAGGCAGGAGATCTAATGATTTTCAATAACACCAAAGTTTTCCCAGCCAGAATATTTGGACAGAAAACTGAAACTGGCGGAAAAATAGAAATTTTGTTATTGAAAAATTTAATGAGCAAGCTATGGCAAGTATTGATAGGGGGGAAACACTTAAAACCCGGCTTAAAATTGAGATTTAAGCAAGGTTTAGAAGCTGAAGTAATAAAACCCTTGGAAGGGAAAACTTGGCAAGTAAAATTTAATTTTTCAGGAAAGCAATTTAATGAAATTATTAATAAAATAGGAGAGACACCGATCCCGCCATATATTTCATCTAGACTAAATTGTCCAATTTCAAACCTCAAATCAAAATATCAAACGATTTATGCCCAGAAAACCGGTTCTGTGGCTGCGCCAACCGCTGGTTTGCATTTTACAAAAAATTTATTAAACAAAATTAAAAATAAAGGTGTTGATATTGAGTTTATCACTCTTCATGTCGGTATGGGCACTTTCGAACCTGTGTCTGTGAATACAATTGAAAAACATCAGATGCACGCAGAATATGTTGAGCTGAAAAAATCTGTTATAAGAAAAATCAGACAAGCAAAGCAAGAGGGGAGAAGAATAATCGTTGTTGGCACAACTTCAGCTCGGACGCTGGAAGCATTAGCAGAAGAAATATTGAATTCAAAACAAATAAAAGATATAAAAAAGGAAGTGAATATCTTTATTTTCCCAGGTTACAAATTTAACCTTGTTGATGCCATGATTACCAATTTTCACTTACCAAAATCAACACTTCTAATGTTGGTATCAGCTCTGATTGGTCGGGAAAAAACCCTGGAACTTTATAATTTAGCCATTAAAAAAAATTATCGTTTTTATAGTTTTGGTGATGCCATGTTTTTGAAGTAAAATTAAGATTTTAGATAAGAGATGAATTTCCACCAATAACGAATTAACCACGAATCTACAAATTGAGTTGTGAGTATGAATAGTTTCCACGAATTGCGAATGGTTTCCACGAATTGCGAATCTGCCACCTGCCTACGCTGACTTCAGCTTCCTCCTGCGCTCTTTAGAGCTTCGGTGGACAGGTCGGCAGGCAGGCGAATCTACGAATTGAGTTGAATGATGAATGGTTTCCACGAATAACAAATCTGCTACGAATCTACAAATTGAGTTGTGAACATAACTAATTCCCACGAATTGCGAATTTGCCATAAATCCAATTAAAAATAAAAATCTTCTATATTATAGAAGTGAAAATTAACTTTTACGATTAGAATCTTCGAAGCCAGTTCTAGTCAGATGAAAACTTGCCAATGTTTTATCACAAAATTGTCTGTCTTCAAACATCTGCATAAACAATCGAAACCAACAGGTGCCTGAAAAGACTGCTTTTAGTGGGGCAAGCACTTCTTGCCGATCGCGAGTAAAATAGTATGCTCTCATGGAACCTTGCTGTTTGAATATTTCATACAGCAGTGCAAACAGTTTGAGTTGTTCCGGTCGTAATGAACAAAGTTTCAAATATTCTGGAAAAGTGCTAACATTTTCCTTTTCTCTTTTTCCCACCTGTTTCCTCCTGGGCTGTGAATTATAAATTTACCAAAAACATTTGCCTGTGTCAATAATATGAAATTATCCATTATATTACCTAACATTAGAAGTCTATATAACATTGGTTCAATATTTCGAACATCTGATGCTGTTGGGGTTGAAAAAATTTATCTGACTGGTTATTCTGGCAGACCGGACAAAAATTTGCAGATTGCCAAGACTGCACTCGGAGCTGAACAATCTGTTCCCTGGGAATATTGTTTTCATACTTGGAAAATTATTGAAAAACTAAAACAGCAGAATTATGAAATAATTGCCCTGGAACAAAGCAAATCAAGTATTGATTATCGAAAATTCAAACTAGGCAAAACTGATAAAATTGCGCTAATCGTCGGCAATGAAGTCAACGGCTTGTCAGAAAAAATATTAAACAGAGTTGATAGAACAGTGCATCTACCAATGTCTGGAAAAAAAGAAAGTCTGAATGTATCTGTAGCTTTTGGCATAATTGCCTATTATTTGAAATTTAAATACAAATAACCTTCGTTTAATCTGTGAGGAGTGTGTAAACACGACATTACAGTATCTTCTCAATTTTCAGTTGAGATTGTCACGGAGCAAGTTAAAATTTGTGGAATAATGCTCCTCACAATTTAATTAAAAAAACTATCAATGTTATTGATAGTTATTGTTTTAATCCATGTTCTGCAACAATTTCTGCAAAAACCTCTGCAATGATTTCAATTGATTCATTTTCATCAATGCCCAGCACATCTGCCATGGCCCTCACTTGAACCGTAAATGCTGCATTTTTGGAAAGATCATCTTCTGTAAGCATTGTATCACGATCAACCTCATCAGGTGTGACAAGGTGGAGCCGTGAATACTCTTGGATTTTTTGTTCTGACCAGATTAAATAATCTCTGATTGTTTTTTTATAATGTTCCAATGCCTGATCAAGCGATGTGTACATCTCTTCCCTCCGTGGTCAGAGTGAAGTATAATATTAGTATAATTATATAATCTTGTCAACCTATGAAAAAATTTATTTTACTGGCAGTTGTAGTCTTAATCATTGTTTTGGTTGCAATATTTTTTCTGCCAAAACTTTCTACACACGATCAATCAATTACAGCGAACTCTGTGATCGAAGGTGTGTTTAATGAGGGTAAGGGCGGGGGTGGTTATGTCAAAGGTGTGTTTATTCCAGACATGACTGACGAACAAATCAGTAAATTTGAAGGCAAGGAAGTCCGGGCATCTGGCAAACTTGTGACAGTTCCATCAAATTGCCCTAATGATAATTCTGGAATTATTTATCAATGTGTTGAAGGTGATAGGCAAGAATTGCAGGATATAGACTATATAATATTGCTAGATGAGCTTCTGGGAGCAAATGCATCACAATAAATTTATTTAATAATATTTTTAAATGAAAAAAGATTTGGATTTTATCCAACTCTTTTTAGTTTTGATCTTTTTTCCCAAGGAATCGCTTGCTCCAGAATAGGTTCTTCAACCTGAACTGAATAAAACGAATTCCTGTAAACTGATTGATTAATAAGAACAACAATTTTATGAGAAGGAAGCCTGAAAAATACTGCCCGATCAAGTTCAGTTGGATTAATCACTGCAAAGTAGCTGACACCACCGAAGCTAAAGACGGCAATATTCCCATGGAGTTGATTCTTCTGACTATCCCACAAAAATAGGGCTGAAATACAATTGACTTTAAGAAATCTGTTGCCTTGCAAAATATAGTATTTACTCCCAAGTTTGATTAAAGTTTGACTGAAAATCGCAAACTCGGAAACAATATACCGAATATTGTCAACGGTGACAAAAGCCATTGTCCCTCCATTGGTTTTCTGTGGTGGGATTGACTGAACTATCTAACAGAAATTGATAATGGAATTGGAACCAGCGTTAACTGGCTAAAATTTCTTAAGTTCCATTCGGAAATTCCTTGATCCGTAATCTTGAACTTTAGCAAAAGAAACTCATTTTGAGTGTTACGGGATTTCCACTCTTCAGCTGTTTCGCGTCGTGATTCAATGTATCCCAAATCACCTAACTCACTTAGCCTGACATAAACTGATCCGTGCTTTATTTGTCCAACTGACGATCTGACAATTTCTAGACCAGACATCCAACCTGCCTCTTCAAACAATATTTCCAAAATCTTCCAATGTGATGCGAGTAGCATGTGTTGTTCCTGTGTGTTGTTGGGACAGATAAAAATATTAGCACAAAAATATATTAAAGTCAACTTATTCACATTTTTGTTCTTGACATAATAAATATTTTACTGTAGTATGGTTATCACATCCGACCTGTAGGAAGGTGATTTATGGGCAGAATATTGATAGTGGATGATGACGAAGACATTCGTAAAATCCTGGCAGTCTATGCGCTGAAAGCTGGTCTACGACCAGTTTTAGCCAAAGATGGCCAGGAAGCGCTTGAACTATTCCTGAGCCGAAAATATCGGTTTGAGATAGTTCTGACTGATCTGCAAATGCCGAGAATGGACGGCCTGGCCTTGCTTGCTGAAATTGGTAGATTGGCGCCTACAATTATCCGTGTTCTTTCAACTTCAACTGATACTCGAACTGATATTGCAATTAATGTTCCAAAACCAGTTCCATTGAAGTTTTTTCAACAATTACAACAAGAATTGATGTAATAATATAAATCTGCTCAATGAAGTGGATTTTTTTTATTAAAAGACAAAAACAGCCCTTTAATCAATATTTGTCAACTGGTCGTAGCAAATACTTTCTGCTATAATTAACATGAAATAATTAACACAGAATTACAGAAAATTACACCAATTATCAAACTCAAGGAGGATTCAGACAGGTAATTTTGGTAATTTTCAGATATCAGTACTTATGAAAACAAGGTTTGTAAAAGATTTAGAGGCAGGCGAAGAAATCATGGGATTGAGCTTTGCTCTCAATACTTATGAGAATAAAACAGCGGCCAATGGTTCGCAATATTTGAATTTAGCACTTAGTGACAAGACCGGAGAAATCAATGCTAAAATCTGGGAAGATAATTTAAATAAATGTGACAAAGCCAGTGTTGGAGATATTGTTGCGATTGATGGAACTGTTTCTGCCTACAAAGGAAGCCTACAAATAACCATCAAGTCGATGCAAAAGCTAGAGGTTGATAAAAATGATTTGTCAGATTTTTTACCAACATCAAAGGCGGACATTGATAAACTTTTTAAAAATATTGAAAAAACAATCATCAGTTTTGACAATCAATATATAAAAAAATTATTATCAAATATTTTCAAAGACAAAGATTTTCAACAAAAGTTTAAACAAGCACCGGCAGCGGAAAAAATTCATCATGCTTATCTCGGTGGTCTGGTAGAACATTTGTCAGAAATGCTGGGATTGGCTGAAAAACTGTGTGAATTATATCCAAATATTAATAAAGATTTACTAATAGCTGGAGTCTTGTTGCACGATACTGGTAAAATGGACGAACTGACTATGACTACTTGCGTCCAGAGAACCACGGCCGGCTATTTACTTGGGCACATTTCAATTATTGCCATGAGAGTAAATGAAGAAATTAAAAAAATTGAAAATTTTCCAGAGGAATTAAAACTGCAAATACTTCATTTAATCTTGAGTCATCACGGTGAACTAGGCTTTGGCAGTCCAGTAAAACCCATGACAACTGAAGCTTGGGCCTTGCACTACATTGACCAATTATCAACCAAAGTAAATATAAGTTATAATATTACAGAGGAGCTAAAAGGGCAGGGGATAGAATTTTCTGACAAAGTCTATGCACTTGATAATAAACTTTTTATTCCACAGGATTCTGCTGATGACAACAAAAAAACATTATTTTAACTTTGTTTAATATGAACGATGAACAAATATTACAATTGACTGAAACCATCTTAAAAGAAGAAGAAGAATTTCTTGTCCCGATTATCAAGCTTTATGAATTAATGCAATCAGAAAAAGAATTTCTTGATTTTGAAGTTGATCATCTTCAGAGATTGATTGAATCTGATGATAAATTTCAGATTATTGACAGTCAAAGCACCCAAGAACCTTGGCCTGATGAAGATGACGAAGAAATGCAAAAACTCGGATATTATAAAGGACCAAGAGTAATGCTAAAAGAAAAAGCACCGTCAAAAGAAGAAATGATGCAAACAGTTACAGAAAAAATGCAAAATACTCTAAATGCTCTAAAATCTGCCTATCATGTCAAGCCAGATAATTTGTCGGATGACGAAGAAGAAGAATTTTTACAAATAATGCAGAAGGTAAAAGATTTACAAAAAAAATTTGACTCAACCAATAAACCAGATCAGGAAGACGAAGAAATATGATTCACAATGATATAAAATATGATATTGTGATGTTCAACATGTCCAGCATGTATGACTGGGATCATGGGATTGTAAATCGCAATTACAATGTTGTTAATACTTTAGAAAAACGAGAGGATATTCATCGGATTATTTCGGTTGATTTTTTGCCAATTGGAATAAAAAAAGCCATTGGTCATTATTTCAAAAATATTCTCTGGGAAATAAAAAATGCTGAAATGATTTATGGTGATTTGACCAGTGTTTGTTATCAGAAATCTGAAAAACTTTTTGTTTATTCAACCATTGATTCTATTTTTTCGCTAAAAACTGTAGTTAGAGAATTGAAGCGAATTGAAAAAGTCCTAAACCTGCAAAATGTTATTTTCTGGTCATATAATACATTATTCATTGATTTTATTGGTAAATTAAATGAAAAATTATTTGTCTTTGATACGGTTGACAACTGGTCTGAACATCCAGAATATTTGAAATTAAAACCAAAAGTCAAAATCCTGCAAAATTATCAAACCATTGCTGATAAAGCCAACTTAATTTTCACTGTATCAAATTCTTTAGTTGATTTTTATTCTGCGCTAAATCGGTCAAAAGATATTTACTGGATTCCGAATGGTGTTGATTATGATTTTTTTAACAATGAAAATATGGCTGATCAACAAACTAAACTTGATAATTGCCAAGGTCCAATTATTGGTTATCTCGGTACAATTGAAGAAAGATTTGATATTGATTTACTGGTTGAAGTGGCCAAAGCTAATACAGAAAAAACTATTGCCATTTGCGGACCTGTGTGGGATGGTGTGAAAAAGCAGATGCAAAATAAAACTCGTAACTTAGAAAATATAATTTTTACTGGCAGAATTGATTACAAACTGGCGCCAGCCTATTTGAATAAATTTGATGTAGCCATCATGCCACACAAAGTCAATGATTTTGTAAAATCAATGAATCCAATGAAAATGTATGAATATTTAGCTTGTGGCAAACCAATTGTTAGTACAAAAGTGGCTGGAATCGAACAATTTGATGATTTAATTTATAGCAGTAATGATACTGTGGAATTTATCAACCTGATTACCAAAGCCTTGGCTGAAGACAATCTTGATAAACAACAGAAAAGACGACAAGCAAGTAAAAATTGCTCTTGGGATAAGAGGGTACAAATCATGGTTGATTTGATAAAAACAAAATTGAGTTAAGTTTGTTATGGAATTATCTATTATTATCGTAAATTGGAATGTCAGGGAATATTTACTGAAAGCAGTTGAATCAATTTTCAAATTTAGCCAAAATTTATCTTTTGAAATTATTGTTGTTGACAATGCTTCAAATGACAAATCGCTTGAAGCGCTTAGAAATAAATTTTTCGAAAAAATCAAAGAAGAAAAATTAGTTTTAATTCAAAATCATAAAAATTTAGGTTTTGCCAAGGCCAACAATATTGGTCTACGAGAAGCCAAAGGCGATTATATTTTTTTTGTTAACCCTGATATTGAATTTGTAGAAAATTCTGGCAAAATATTGCTTGATCTGATGAAGGCTAAACAGGAAATTGCTCTCTGTACTTGCACACTACTATATGGCGATAAAACCACACAACCAAATGTAAAAAATAACCCGACTCTATGTTCACAAATTTTAATTGCTCTGAAATTACACCATTTTTCCAAGGCAAAATGTCTTGATCAATATTTGAGAAAGGATTTTGATTATCAAAAAGAACAAGAAGTCAAACAAGTGATGGGAGCCTGTGTTTTTACCAGAAAAGATCTGATTAGTGGAATTAAAGGTTGGAGTGAAGATTATCCGCTGTGGTGGGAAGATGTTGATTTGTGCAAAAGATATCAACTTCGAGGACAAAAAATTGTTTACACCCCAAAAACAAAGATCATTCATTATGAGGGTAAAAGTTTTGAACAGAGATTAAGTTTGGCAAAACAAAAAAGATTTTTACGAGGTATGCTGACTTATTTTTATAAATATCACAGCAAGTTAGCATTTGGCATTTTATTAATTATCAGTCCACTAAGTTTGTTCCTAGCATTTTTGACTCAAATATTTAAAGTAAAACCAAGAACACAATCAAAAATTTAATCCATATGATGATTATCACACATAAAATCAAACCTTTAATCAAGGTCCAGTCACCGAATTTAAATTTTTTCCAACTACAAGAACTGATAGAGGAATTTCTGCATGAACATTCTCAACCTACATTTTATCAAGGCAAAATAGTGCCTGCAGTTCATTTAACCCCAGATGAAAAAAACCTAAACCAAGATTTACAAAATTATTTAAACCGACACAATAATCAAAATTTAAATTTTCAAACATTGATAGGTTATTTTCATTCTCCAGAAATTGAGCACAGCTGGCTACAATCTAGCGCAGTTCTGATTGATTTAGCTTTGCCAAAGTTTGCTCATTTTCCAGTTTTGCCAACCGAGATCAGAGATTTTCTGTCAGATTATTCTTATTTAATTTCTGATAAAATCGATGATAGTCTTTATCGGTTATACATTGAAGAGGTGTTATGATTGAAATTAATTTATTCAAAAAATATTTTGTTTGGACACTGATAGCAGTTCTTGTGATTGAAATATTATCTTTCATCGGTCATCAAGTTGCACTGCTTGATTGGATTGTTTTTTTTATAATAATAATTGCCACATTTTGCCTGACTTTATTCCAATTAAAATTCGGTATGCTGATTGCGCTGACTGAATTGATAATCGGCTCAAAAGGTCACTTGTTTAGCATTGATTTTCTTAATTTTACTGTAAGTATTAGAATGGGGTTGTTTGCGGTGATATTTCTTGCCTGGCTGATTACAATTTTCCGTCAAAAAAATAGTCGAGTATTTTCAAATTTTAGTTTTGTTCCACTGACCGCTGTATTTATAATCATTGTTTTGAATTTAATTAATGCACTGGCAAATCATAATTCTTTGAGTTTTATTTTCCAGGATATCAATGCTTGGTTTTATTTTGCCTATGTAGGAATTTTTATTGATGCGATAAAGGATAAAAATATTCTACACCAAGTTTGGCAGGTTGTTTTAGCGTCAATTACTTGGCTTGGGATTGAGAGCTTAGCTTTGCTGTATTATTTTTCACACAATTTTTCACAGGTTGAAGTTGTTTACAAATGGATCAGAGATACTGGAGTTGGTGAAATAACTTTGCTGTCTGGCAATGTTTTCCGAGTATTTTCCCAGAGCCATATATATGCTTTGATTGGATTGTTTATTGTTTTTGTATATTTGTATTTTAATGGTCAAAAAGGGCTTAAAAAGCCTGTCCCTTGGTACTTAAGCCTAATCGTGATTTTGAGCCTTTCTACCACAATTTTGAGCCTCTCACGCAGTAATTGGCTAGGGCTTGCAGTTGCAGGAATTGGGTTAATTATTTTTGTTTTGGCTAAATTTAGGGTAAAATTATTAGAATTAGGTAAAATGTTAGTTTTATCTATTATAATGTTGTCAGCTAGCCTAGTTTTAATCCTTGGCACGGTTTATTTCCCAATCCCAACACCACCAGATATTGATGCGCAGGATATGCTAAAACAACGATTGCAACTGGATGAGTCAGCAGTATCTTCACGCTGGAGTCAATTACCAGTTTTAGAATCTGCAATTTTAAATCATCCAATAATTGGTTCTGGTTGGGGATCTTCTATAACCTATAAAAGTGCTGATCCGCGAATTGTTGAACAAACTAAAGATGGAATGTATACAACTTTTGCTTTTGAATGGGGCTGGTTGGATATGGTCCTAAAAACCGGCTTGTTGGGTTTAGTTGTTTATATTTGGTTATTAATTACAATCTGGTTAAAAGGACTGGCGGTTTTTAATCAACTTCAAAGTTTGCCTGAAAAATCTTTGATCGCTGGTCTGCTGATTGGTTTGGTTGCTCTTGTAACAACTCATACTTTCAGCCCGTATTTAAATCATCCACTTGGAATTGGCTATTTACTTTTAATGATTGGCGTGTTTAGCTTTTATCAATATAATGTTAGGTTATTAAGTGAGTAATTAAAGAAATGCTGAAGTAGTTCCAAGAGCAACCAAACCGTCACCCTGAACTTGTTTCAGGGTCTCCGGAACACGAACAATTTCTTTCACTCTGAAGTTTATTGAGTCCTATAAAGTATTTCCCAGAGATGCTGAAGTAATTCCCAGAGATGCTGAAGTATTTCCCAGAGATGCTGAAGTAGTTCCAAGAGATGCTGAAACAAGTTCAGCATGACGAGTGGTGTGGTTCCCGTCACCCTGAACTCCTGCCTGTCGGCAGACAGGTGTTTCAGGGTCTCCGCAATATTAATATTTACTAATAATTAATTAAAAAGAAATAAATTATGTTTGAATTTAAAGAACAAAGATTGGGAATGTTGATTGATATTCAAAATCTGTACTATAGCGCAAAAGTTTTGCACAAAAAGAAAGTCAGTTTTACCAATGTTTTGAAAGAAGCTGTGGGTGATAGAAAATTAATCAGAGCTGTGGCTTATGGCATTCGTACAGCAGAAAAACATGAAGAAAACTTCCTAAATTCACTAGAACTTGCGGGGTTTGAAGTCAAGACAAAGGATTTGCAGGTTTTCCCAGATGGTACAAGAAAAGGGGATTGGGATGTTGGAATTGCGGTTGATGCCATTAAATTAGCCCAAAGCCTTGATGTGATCGTGATTGCTTCTGGCGATGGTGATTTTCTGCCACTGGTAGAATATCTACAAGTAACTTATGGTTGTCGGGTTGAGGTGATTGCTTTTGTCGAATCTGCCAATGCAGCCTTGATGGAAAAAGTTGATAAGTTTACCAATATGAGCAAAAATAAAAGAAAATTCTTAATTTAATTTTGCCAAACAAAAAAGAGGGGAAGTCCTCTTTTTTGTTTTATCCAATCCAATAGTCCAACAATTTTTCAACATCTTGATTTTGTTGCCATTGTTTATTCATCTTAGTATAAATTTTTCTGCACTCGGGATATGGTTTGCAATTTTTGCGGACATGAAATATTTTTTTGAACTCGGCTGAATTTTCAATTGTGGTATTAAAAGCTTCTGATACCTGCCAAATATAATTTTTAGCTTTATTTTTCAACTGACTGTGTTGACCAAGTTTATATTTCTTTTTTACATAATCAAAGAAAATAAAGTGGAGCAATTCATGGGCAATAGTTTGGATTGGGTCAAGCCTTGAGTCAGAATAGGGAAAGAAAAATGTTTTATTTTTTATATCGCGCGGAAACATTTTGAAAATAGAGGCATAACCAATGTATTTGCCAGCTGGCCATTTATGGTCTTGGAATAAATCATTAGCAAAGTTGAAAAAACTTTTTTCAGTTTTTTGCCAACGAAATTTACTTTTTTCAACGCCAGCTTTTATTTGGCCTTTCTTAGCTTCAAAAGTTTGATTAGTATAATCAGTGATGAACTGATTTTTTTGCTTTGTGGAATATTTTTCCTCTAAAATAAAATATAGTTCTCTGGGCAAAAACCAATCAACGAACTGACCATTTTTTACAAACCACTTAGCATTCTCAATATCTTGTTTCAAATCAATTTTTAATTTTATTTTTGGTGATTTTAGCATACATGAAGTACTCGAGTTAGTTTGACTATTACTTTTATCAAATCAAGATTAGCTTAAATCTTGCTTTTTTTCTTCATATTCATGTTTATTTATTTCGCCCTTTGCATATCTTTCATCAAGAATTTCTCTTGCTGAATTGCTGGTGGTTTTTCCATTTTTACCTTGCTCCATTAGCCATTTTATCAAGAAAACAACACCAATTATTAGAACCAACCAAAAAATTCCCATCGAAAGCCAACCAAATGGATAATAACCAAATCCCATCATATATTTTTTCTTTAATTTGTATAAAATTTGATAATTTGCACGACTAAATAGCAATTATCCTCCTCCTAATTTAAGATTAACAGATTTATCAGATTCTAACAATTATTTTATTTATCTTTTCCTTCAGTCAAGGCTAAATGAAATTCTTTGTCAGCCTTGTCCACTTCATAAATCAGATTATCAATTATGCCATTGAACAATTCTGCACCTTGTTCTTGACCGGCCAATTTTCTATCTTTTAGGCTAAGAACAATATCCGTACTTCTTCTTTGGCCATATTCGAGCAGATTGATCATTGCCAGATTGATTTTTGCTTTTAACTCAGATTTAACATATCCAGATAATTCACAGTCATCAATCATGCTGAATAAAGTTTCATAAGTATCATAAAAACCTGAAATAATTGTGTCTACCGCAACTTTTATTTCATGTTCTTTGTAATTTTTATTTTTTTCTCGAATTTGGCTTTGCCAATCTAAGATGAATTTTGTTCTATCCCATAATCGGCTAGGCATTTTGTCTGAAATAGTTGAAAATGGTTGTCCTTCAAATTGACTCATATAAAATTTAAAAAATTATAAACAATTTCTAGCTTTTATTACTTCCAAAGCGCTTGGAGCTGAACCAGCAACAATCTCATCAGCACGAGTTTGGCCGACAGCTTGGATCAGGCACTGTTGCATGGTTGGAGAAATGCTAGTTGGTAATTGACTGACATCTACGCCGAGATCTTCCAGTTGTTTTTCTTGTGTTGAGTTTAATAATGGGTTGGTGTTGTAATTTTTGGTTGAAGTTGTGTCTGAAGCAATAACTCCTGACTCTGGCAATGGGGTATAGCCGTCGATTTTTTCACTAAGGAAATTATTAATTGTGTAACTGATGAATTTGGTGCGGTAGTCAAATAGGTCAAAGCTGAAGACAACTACCAGTAAAATAATGGCAACAAGAATTACAATTAATAAAATCTGGATGATTTTTTTCATAAACTTTGATTCATAAGTATTTAAAATTTATGGTTTCATTTTTGTAATTTCCCCCGTACCTCCAATAAGTAAAGTGTTCGTCATATCTATAATTTATTTGGATAATCGGATTTATGGTTTGTCAGCAAAAAACTGGAGACAAAACAGTTCGAGGCATATTGGCTAATTGGTGTATCCTTTGTTTTTCCATGAAAATCAGAGCCACCGGTATAATGAATATAGCGTTCATTTACTATTTTTTCTAATAATTTTATTTGCTCAACAGATGTTCGGTTATGGTACACTTCAATACCGGTCAAGCCAAGATCAAGTAAGTCCTTGATTTCAGATTCACTTAATGGCAAAGCAACTACGCTTACGGAGACAAAAGGATGGGCAATTATGAGGTCTTGAGCAATCCCTTTGAACTGTTGGATTATCCATTCTACAGTTACACCACTTCTTTCTACATGACAAACCTTGCCAGGTGCCTGATATTCATAAAAGACATCTTCAGTAGTAAATTCCTTGCCAAAATTTTTCACAAAGAAGCTTTGGTTGTCACTGTTATCACAGATATCAAGTGCAATTGTTAACGTTACCGGCTGTTTTTCGTTAAGACTTAAACCCTCTGTTACTTTGAGACCTGCTTTCCTCGAAAGTTCAATGGCTAACTTCATTTCTTTGATTCTTTGGCCATTTACAATTTCATTACGTTCTTTTATTATTTTTGCTGCCATTTCAATGTCAAAATCATAGGCTAAAACATGTATCTCGTTATTGTGGTACTTAGCTGTGAGTTCAACTGCTGGAATAACTTTGATCTCTGTGTTTTTTAGAGCTTCTATAAGTTCAGAAACCCCGCTTACAGTATTATGATCAGACAAAGCACAGTATTCAAGTTTCTTTTCTTTAATAATTTCTGTTAGTTGAGTGACTGACAGCTTTCCGTCAGAATGGGTGGAGTGCATATGTAAATCGAACATGGACATAAATTATTTTTTTTGAATAATTTTCTTAATTAACTCTGGAAACTTACTAACTTGAAAATGTCCCTTTATATTATCTAAAATAATAATCTCTGAATTTGGCAGTTTTTTCCGATATTTTTTGGCATGTGTTAACGGGACAACCTCATCGCTAGATGAAAAGAATAGTTCTACGTGTTTGCAATTTGTATTTATCATCGAAAGATCGGATTTAAGTTTGAATCCATTTACTAAATCTTCGCCCGGTAATGTGTTATCGAATGGGGGAGCGATCAAGTAAACTGACTTGATTTTCTTCGGGAATTTGTTTTCTGATAAATATTTTGCGAGGAATGTTCCGCCGAGTGAAGTACCAATAAGAATTACATTACTTTTTATATGCGGGAAATATCGTTCGAAGTATATTTTCCAGTCTTCGTATTGTGCATTTTCTTTTAATGGCATTGTTGGACGGATGATCTCAAATTTGTTGCCCAGTTCTTTATCCAAATAACCATCTCGCCAACGAATTCGTGGTTCAGTTGATACCTTCAAGTTTTTTAGGAAATCTAAGTATGCCTTGCGGGTTTTGAAGGTTGTGCCACCGTGAATTAGTAGGATTTGGGGTTTCATAGATTATATTTTTTTGTATATTTATTCTTCATAATCAAATATGCTAACATCACTTTTTTGGTAAATTACTAGAATGTAGACAGAGGCCAACAAGCGCAATATCGGCGCGATTGTTCATCTGCCTGACTAATCTTTCAAACTCATGTAAATTTATGTGAGTTTTTTTGATAAATTATTTTTTCTTCGCAATTGTTAAAGTCATTGCAAAGTGTTTCTGTATACTACCACCAAATTTTTCATTAACTAACTCTTTAATTTCTTCCATAAATCTTGCTCGTTGATCTGGTTCCATGGATATTTGTGGTGAATATGTGTTTAACAATTGAGCATATTCCTCTGCGGAATATGCAATGACAAGTGGGAAAGCTTGGAAGAAAACAGGTCTAAAGAGATTTTCATCAACTTCATCTGCTTTCAATTCGGAAACTTTTTTATAACGTAAATCATCGTCATATTTTCCACCTGGTTTGTATTTCTTATAAATAGGTTGTGTAGCAAAGAAAAATTCATCGCCCTTTTCGTCAGAAATGTGATTGGTGCCAATAATTGCCAAGTGGCCTCCATCTTTTAAGAGATTGTGGGGTTTGTTGAATTTGAATTCTGGTTTTACCCAATGAAATGCAGTTGCTGAATAAACTAAATCAAAAGATGACTTTGATAATTCAACATCTTCGAACGCTCCTGTAATGATTTCGACTTTCTCGTATTCTTCGAACTTTTTTCTTGCGACCTCTGCGAGTTCTGAACCGAGTTCAACGGCGATTATTTCATAGCCACGTTTAGCTAATGGTTCAGTTGCTTGACCGGTTCCAGGCCCGATTTCTAAAAGCTTTGAGTTTTCTTGTAATTGAACAATTTTAATCAGAGCATTAATAAGTTCTTCAGGATAAGAAGGTCTAATTAAATCATACAATTCTGCTTCTTTATTGAATGTCGCACGTAATTTTGTATCTTTATTCATAATTTATACTTTACACGAATTTTAATATTAATATTTTATCACAAATCACCCAAAAACCAAACAAAAAACCGCCTCGGCGGTTTCTTTTTATTTCAACTGTGACCCGACAAAATTTGGTTGACCATTGATAAAGTCTTTGACTGCCATTGGTTTTTTGCCTTCGAGTTGAACTTGTTCCAATTCAAGTGCGCCTTTACCACATTTGACGGCAATAAATGACTTATTTTGCTCGTCCATACAGCTGACAACTGTGCCGACCGGTAAATCTTGATACTTTTCCTGATTTTGACAACTAGAAACTACTTTTGATTTTATAATATTTAATTTTTTGTCATTGAAAGTTGTATACACTCCAACTCTTTCCGCAATTGCGCGGACAAGATTGTTGATGGCACTAGCTGACATTGACCAGATTACTTTGCCCATACTAGATTCAATTTTTGTACAATAACTTGCCCGATCATCATCCTGCATTTCCAAATTTAGCTCATCTGTAATATAAGGAATTATCACATCGTCAATCATGCTTGATGCCATTTCAGACATTTTTGTACTAAGAACAGTAAAATTATCAGCTGGATTAATCTCAAGGTATTCTGATTTAATTATGTCACCTGTATCCATGCCAAGATCCATTAGGATAATGGACACGCCGGTTTCTTTATCGCCATTAATCAAAGCTGTCTGAATAGGTGAAGCACCGCGATATTTTGGCAGGATTGAACCATGGATATTTAGACAACCTTGTTCCGGCAAATTAATTATTTCTGGAGGCAAAATCTTGCCATAAGCCACGACAATAATTATGTCTGGATTTATTTTTCTTAATTGTTCAAAAAATGAATCATTTCGTTTCAGAAAATTTGGCTGACTGATGGCCAAACCACGATTTTCAGCTTCAGCCTTGACTGGAGGCGGAGTCATAATCATTTTTCTGCCAGATGGTTTATCTGGAGAGGTGACTACCAATTTTACATCATAGTTGTCTGCAATTTTTTTAAATATCGGCACTGCAAATTCACTGGTGCCAAAAAAGACTATCTTAATATCTTTTTTTTCCATAGGTTAATTCGATTTCTGTAATTTATAAAGGTTGGCGAGAATTTCTTCTCCGCTGGTAATTTTTTTGACTTTATCAATAAATAAAACACCATTTAAATGATCATTTTCGTGCTGAATTACTCGAGCCAGCAAACCTTTGGCTCGTAAGGTGAAAGAATCACCATTTCGATCCAAAGCTTTTATCAATAATCTTTTTGACCGCTTAACAATCCCAAAAACTTCAGGCACAGACAAGCAACCTTCTTCGTCTTCCACTTTTAGCCATGATTTACTAATAATCTTTGGGTTAACAAAAACTTTTGCACCATCTTCAGTGGCAATGACAAAAATCTGTAATTGTTTATCAACTTGTGTTGAGGCTAAACCAATGCCATCTTTTTCGCGCATGGTTTGTATTAGATCAATAATAAACTTCTGCATGTCTTCAGATTGCAGTTCTTTTGGCTGAACCTCACGAGCTTTTAGCCGGAGATTCTTATTTGGAAGTTTTATTATTTCTAGTAGCATAGCTTAATGTTAGTGGTGACAAATGGGAGATGCTGAAAACAGTACCCGGAGATCCTGAAACAAGTTCAGGATGACGAGTGGTGTGTAGTCCCGTCACTCTGAACTTGTTTCAGGGTCTCCTGAATTTACATTAAAGTAAGGAATGAAAAATTGATTTGATTACAGAATTTAATTTGAATTTTGTAGAATTATACCCTGAAACAAGTTCAGGGTGACAAGTCGGGGTAAAGAATTATTCCCTGAAATCCATCTTCGTTAAAACTTCCGACTACGCTCTTTTGGGAGATTCGACGGACAAGTCGATGGACAAGTAAATTCAGAGCCTGCCCTGAATTTAGTTCAGGGGTGACAAGTGGGAGATCCTGAAACAAGTTCAGGATGACGAGTGCAGGGGTTAGAATGACGAGTGGTGTGTGGTCCCGTCACTCTGAACTTGTTTCAGAGTCTCCTGAATTGACATTAATAATACATATTATACTACATTCAATGGTGTTTTGTCAATGTATGCATCGGTCGAAACTCCATTAAGTATTTCAGCTTCATATTTGATATTTCCTGGCATAAACTTGAGTAAAATATAATATCTGATTCGTCCCCGAACATGATTTTTGTAAAACTTGTAGGGTTTTGAACAGCTAACCTTATATTTCAAACATATTGGAGCGATTTCATTATAAATCAGGGAAATATTGTGCTCTGCTACTGATTGTTTTTCATCTTGAACAAAGATTTGAATCAATTGACTAAATGGGGGATATGAATATCTTTGCCGTGATTTTAACTCGTTGACATAATATTGCTGGTAGCTGTGACCCAGCTTTCTAATAGCTAAATTGTCTCTAAAGTTAGTCTGCAGAAAAATTGGTTCTGTATGATACAGGCGATATTTTGCAATCAAATCCTGAATTTGATCATAGGCTCGTTCGGTCGTATTAAAATCTGGATTATAAAAAATACTATCAATATGGACTAAAGCCATGAAATCATACTTTTCTATTATATCAATGGTTAGTGATCCAGCGGTAGTGATTAATATTGTTGGGGTACGATTAGCTTCAGTGGCAATGGATACTTTGGGAAATAGTTTGGTTATTTCTTCGACCAATTGTTCTTGGCCATAACCAAGGGCAACAAAATCATGCCCAGTACATTTTTGACAAGTAACAGAGTCGGAACTTTGCTTGCAATAAAAACAGTACAATTTTGATTGTGATAATGTGTAGGGGAGACTACACTTGGGGCAAGTAGGAATCTGACCACAATCACGACAGGTCGAAAAAGAAGCATAGCCACGCTTATTAATGACGAGCAGAACTCTAAATTTGCTTACAAGCTTTGTTTTTATTTCATTTATTAATTTCTCTGACAAATAGGTAAAAGCTAAACGACGAACATCTTTCAGATCAATTATTTTTAATTTACTGTTTGGCCACTGCTCACCAAGAGAAATTAATTGCCACTTTTCTTCACGCGCGCGATAAAAGTCAGCCACTTTTGGAGCTGGGCTGGAAAAAATCAGTTGACTAGAGTAAATTTTCTGAATTTGCCTGGCAACTTCAAGAGCATTAAACCTAGGTTCTTGATCCCAATTGATATGATCATCTGAATGGATATCATCTACGAACATTATTTTCAAATTGCAAAATGGAGCAAATAGAGCAGACCGAGTGCCAATAATTATATTTTTTTTATTATCTTTTATACTTTGATAAATTTGATTGTAGCGAGATTTACTAGTAAAAAGTTGGCTATCAACTACAGCGATTGTATCCTGAAACTTTACTGGGATAAAACGCAGAAATTGTTGAATACTATTTTTATGTGGGAAAATAAAAGCAATTTGTGACAATTTCAGATCAACTTGCTCAATCAAATCAACCATCAGCTCAAATTTGAATTTTGTATCATAACTGATTGATAAATAATTTTTCTTGTCGCCCAAAATTTTTTTTGTTAGCTGATGACTTTGGTCAGAACATTTTATGGTTCTATCCCCAGAAATAACTATTGGCAAAGTTATAGTAACTTTGTTCTTCAGAGGCTCTGGGAGCATCATCCTGACGGTGGCTGTAAGTGAATAATGATAATAGTTGGCAAACCATTTAGCCAAAGCCAATTGTTCAGCTTTAATCAATGGGACAGATGATTCAATTGAAGTAATTTGTTTCAAGTTTTCAAATTCAGAATTGTCCGACAACTCAAGAACAACACCAAATACTTGCCCTGCACGAAAGGGAATTTTTACTAGACTGCCGAGCCTAATTACTGGTTGCAGAGACTCTGGGACTTTGTAATCAAAACAATCTATCTGTCTTGGCAGTTTGCGGAAAAGCATGATTTTGGCAATGTTTTTCATACCTATGTTTTAACACATTTTTTTTCAAGAATAAAGATTTTCTTCAATTTTGTTTGGATAAAAAATAGGGGATAACCCCCAAATTTTTCTAGACGACCTATTTAAACTATTTTAATTTAAATTCAGCCACCAGATGCCCAATACCAAAAGGTGACTCATAATTCAATACCTGAAAATCATAATTCATGTTTTTTATAACACCGAGCATGATTAGAATACTGCGCAGTCCGCATTCAGCCGCGTCTTCAACCATGGCCTTGTCTAAATTTAGAATACTTTCAACCTTTTTCTGCTTGAGAAGCTGGATTATTTTTTTATCAAATTCTTTGGCATTGGGTGAGAAACCAGCTGGTGCTTTTGGTGTCAGTTTGTGGCTAAGTTCTGCTGAAGCAATAATAGCTACTCGCTTGTCTTCACGATAAATTGCTTCTTTCAAGGCTTCACCAAACTTTAGATGTTGTTCATAGCTCAAAAATGAATAATTTATTGGCACAATCTTGAAGTTTTTGTAGTTTTCAGCCAAGTAAATCAAAGGAACGGCTGTGGCATAATCAATATCAGTAAGTGATTTCAAAGACAAAGACATAGAACTTTCAACTTGCTCCTTGAAACGGTTGATAAAACCAATATCACCTTTGTAAACTTGATTGGTTTGAAAATCTCCAAACTCACCAAAATTAACTTTGTATTCTGGCAAAGTATTGATACTAAAAGCTTCAGGATAAATATCACCATGAGAAGTTAGAACAATCACTAAATCTGGTCTAGTTGATTCAAAATCCTGACGCAAAATTTTTATTGCTTCAATTGTTTTTTGTAATTTTTTAATATTTTCTTTGCCAATACTCGGAATGAGAAGAGGCGAATGAGGCAATATAGCTGAAAATACGAGCATAGATTGAAATAAAACTACTTCAAATTAGAAATTAAAATAGAAAATTACTTATTCCTTGAATGAAAGATCCAGGGCTTGGCCAAGTGGCAGTACAGCTAAAGAATTTTCAGAAACAACTTTGATTTCAGTCCATTTGAATCCAAGTCTTTCAAAAACCTCTGCAGTTAAAATTGGTTTTTTCTGTCCACCAGAAACCAGATATACTAAAGGATTTTGGCTAGATTTGAGTAATTCTCCTTCACGAAACTTAATTATATCACCTTGGTCGTATTTTTCAAGCTCTTCGGGTGAAACAGGTTGAATTGGGTATTTAGGATAATTTATGGTCATTATCTCTTGGGCAATCAAAGGGTGACTAACGCCATTTTGGACAAAGAAAATTGCACCAGTCTGATTGTTTTGGAGCAGAGCTCCCATGGGATAAGTGCTCTTGATTGTGATTTCTTCACCAAGATTATAATCAACTAACTCATCATTTTTTACGCTAACAACTTCTAACATATTGAAACCAAGGTTTCGGAATGTTTCCATTGAGTCAATATGTTTTATCTCATCATTTACCAGTAAATAAATTGCACCATCTTCATTTAGCAACAATGAATAATTGGCAAATCTAATGGCTGAACCAAGTTCATATTTTTCAAGTTCAGACTGATCAACAAACAATATTTTATTGGGATCAAATCTGGAAATCAGTGAAGACATACTGGCAAAGGGTTTTTTCTCGCCGTATTGAATCAAGTAAACGGTTGGATTGCTATAACTACGAAGCAGTGAACCGTCAGGATAATATTGTTTGAACCATCTCTGCCAGATTTTCCAAAACAAATAATTGCCGTGAATGTGTGGAGTGTAGCTGTACAAATTGGCTGTTGCCTGGGAACTTGGAGTTACCTCTGTGCCGTCTATATTATATTTTTGACCAACTTGTTTGAAAGCGTTTGGGTGATCAGAATACCAACGAATCCGCTCCGTCGCCTTTGTTACTTGATTTTCAAATCCTCTAAACTTTTGAATATCTGGATCGTCCATACTACAACTATCACAAACAGCATAACCCATGGCCCAGTCATATTGTTTTTGGCTTGGTGACAAGTCTTCAACAATGCTTTGTTCTTTCTGGAGCATGACCAAAATAAATTTTGGATTTATCTTGGAGTTTTGGGCTGAAGTAAAAATAACTTCTGCCGCTGTTTTGGTAAGCCCGCTAGCATCAATCATGACATAACTTGCCAGACTGGAGTTTTTTAGTTCAAGAAATTTCTGGATATCTGTCAAATTCATGGAATTAAAATCATAGAGCTCCAGGTCACTCAAGATAAAATTTTGGTTGAACTCTGCTGCCTGTAGCTGACTGAAGGGGAACAAAGTACAAAGAAAAGCCACAATTAGAATTGATATTTTTATTTTTTTCATAAAATTTTATTATTTATTCAGACATATTATAGCATAGAAAATCCCCAGATGCTATTTGTCTATTTTTACAAAAAAAACAGTTTGAGATTTATCAAACTGTTTCAGAAGAAACAACGCTATAGCTGATTGACCACTTTAGCAAACTACAGTCTCTGGGTTTGGTAGACCCAAGTTGTTGCCAAATATTTGTTTGTTCAGCTAGACGAATCATTAATTTCAATAAACTTCGACCTTGGAATTCAATCAAAGCTAAAGTGTGTGAATTCAATGTCATGTCAATCAAATATTGCTCAACAGCTGATTCGATTGTTTGCCACCAAACTGTTCGCAATACCTCGGCATTACCATTTTCCAAGCGAGAAGCCACCCATTCAGTATACACCTGTTCAGCGAATTGCTTGATAATTTTTCGTCTTTTAGCAAAACCATTAATTATTTCAACTGGATTTGACATTGCTCGCCCTCCTTTTTCAAGCGAAAACAACTGCACGCTGATTCCAGTCAACCTTGACCTGATGTTTTACTTTATTTTTTATAATTTGTAAAGCCAATTGATCCAAAATAGTACTCTGGATTAGTCGTTTTAATGGTCGTGCGCCAAAAGCTGGATCATAACCTTGTTTCGCCAACATGTCCTTTATCGCGTCTGTAAACTCGATAACAATGTCTTTTTGCTGTAATCTTTGTTTGACTTTTTGCAGTTGCAAATCAACTATGTTTCTAATATCTTGCTTTGACAAACCATCAAAAATTATGGTTTCATCTATTCTATTTAGGAATTCTGGCTTAAAATATTCTTGCAGTAAATTCATAACTTGCTCTTTTACTGCTTTTTCTTTGCTCTTGATTGTTTCTGTTTGACCAAAGCCTAAATCTTGTTTTTTGGCTGATGATAAAATTATATCACTACCAATATTAGATGTCATTATTACAATTGTATTTTTGAAATTTACCACTCTACCTTTGGCATCGGTAAGACGGCCATCATCCAAAATTTGTAATAAAACATTAAAAACATCTGGATGAGCTTTTTCGATTTCATCAAAAAGTATTACAGAATATGGGCGTTTTCTGATTTTTTCAGTTAATTGTCCACCTTCCTCATAACCAATATACCCTGGAGGCGAACCAATAAATTTCGAGACTGCATGCTTTTCCATATATTCACTCATATCAACTCGGATAATCGCACTCTCGTCATCAAACATAAATTCTGCCAAAGCTTTACCCAGCTCGGTTTTTCCAACTCCAGTTGGACCAAGAAACAGAAATGATCCAATTGGTTTGTCTTCTTCTGACAACCCGACTCGTGATCGGCGAAGTGCATTGGCGACTGCTTGGATTGCCGGCTTTTGGCCAATGACTCTTTTGCCCAACTCAACTTCAGCATTAGCCAGTCGTTCGATCTCTGATTGCAACATTTTTTTGACCGGAATTCCTGTCCATTTAGCCACAACAGAGGCTATATCCTCATCATCAACTTCTTCTTTTAAGATTTGCCTTCCACCAGGACCAGTTTGGATTGTCTTTAATTTTAATCGACTGCCCTGTATTTTTTCTTCAAGTTCTGGAATTTTGCCATATCTGATTTCAGCGACTTTATCAAACTCTGATTGTCTCTCAAGTATATCTGATTCTTGTTTTAATTTATCAATTTCTTTTTGAGCAGTTTGCATTGAATTAATAATTTCTTTTTCTTTTTTCCAATGCAGTTCAAGTTCATTGGCTTTTTCTTTGATTTCAGCAATTTCTTTTTTTATTTCTTCCAATCTTGACTTGGCAGTGTCGGTTTTTTCTTTTTCCAAAGCTTTTTTCTCAATTTCAAATTTCATTAGCTTGCGTTTAGCTTGGTCAAGATCTTCTGGCATACTATTTAATTCAATTCGAAGCGCTGAAGTAGCTTCATCAATCAAATCTATGGCTTTGTCTGGTAAAAATCTATCAGTAATATATCGACTTGATAATTTCGCGGCAGAAACAATTGCATCATCAGTGATGCGAACACCATGATGAATTTCATACTTTTCTTTTATTCCACGCAAAATCGCAATTGTATCTTCAACCGATGGTTCATAAATATAAATTGGTTGAAATCGTCTTTCGAGGGCTTGGTCTTTTTCAATGTGTCTCTGGTATTCTTTGATAGTAGTTGCGCCAATACAACGAAGTTCACCTCGGGCTAAAGCTGGTTTAAGGAGGTTTGAAGCATCCATTGAACCTTCAGAAGAACCAGCTCCGACAATAGTATGAAGCTCATCAATAAAAATTATATATTGATCATTTGAAGCTTTTATTTCTCTTAAAACTGCTCTCAAGCGATCTTCAAATTCACCTCGAAACTTTGCCCCAGCAATCATTGAGCCAATGTCTATTGACAAGACTTCTTTATTTTTCAAATTTTCTGGGACATCACCAGAGACGATTCTTTGGGCCAGACCTTCAACCACAGCTGTCTTACCCGTCCCAGGCTCACCAATCAAGACCGGGTTATTTTTTGTTCTTCGTGAAAGTACTTGCAAAATTCTGCGAATTTCTTCGTCTCGGCCAATGACTGGATCAAGCTTTTCTTTTCTTGCCAAGTCTGTAAGGTTCAAAGAATATTTTTCTAGAGCTTGGTATTTTGCTTCTGGCTCTGGTGAATCAACTTTTTGAGCTCCGCGGACTTCTTCAAGAATTGACAAAACACTTTTGTCATCAATACCTAAACTATTTAAAATTAATTGAGTATCTGACTTTGTTCGGAGCAAAGCTAAAAATAAATGTTCGGTTGAAATAAAATCATCGCCAAGTTCCTTGGCAATTTTTCCTGCAAAAACAACAACCATATTCATTTGTGGAGTAACCATGACTTGTCCGGCTGGTGCAGATTCAACCTGACCAATAGGTAATTGATTTAGTATTTCTTCAGTTTTTCTAATAATCAAATTTATATCAGCATCTAATTTCTTTATAATCGTGACAACAACACTATCCTCCTGCATTAACAAAGAATAGAGTAGGTGAATAATGTCAAGCTGTGCATGGTTTTTTTCATACATTAATGCTTGGGCTTCCTGCAAAGCCTGCTGTGAACGAGTTGTAAATTTATTTAAATCCATATGTATTGAGATTATAAATTAGAAATATCAAATTCCTAACGCGATTGATGTATTTGAAAATGAATTAAGTAAGATATTTGAAATTTGTAAATTGTTGTTCATTTTTTATATTAGCAGTCTTAATCAATGAGTGCTAATTTTATTATAACCTGATTAATAATTGTGTCAAGAGTGTTATAACTGTGCAAAACAAAAATAATTAATAGTCCAGACAAACAAAACCGGGTAGAAATTTTCTAACCGGCTTTGCCCTCCCTTAGGGTACAAGGCGTTGTAGTTGCAGGACCAGCGGAATCCCGCCGATACTTCTAACTGCCTCTTCATGAATCACCCTACGGGCAGTCTGACGGTTAGCTTCTTTGCCGTCAGGTGAGAGCTCGAGCCGAAAGCTCGAACATCGTTGGAAACTCCTGCCTCTGGGGCAGTGCTGGAACAACCTGCAGGCCAGGCACGCCAAATATTCTTCGTGAAGCATGACAGACCTCCTCTCCGTCGCTTCACGGACAAGGACAACTGCTTTGTCTTTCTATTTAAATAATAACATTAAAAATGCTATAATTCAAATAACTTTAGATTATATGAATACATTTTCTGACAACAATTATAATCAGACTGACAATATTTTGATTCTTGGGGTTCAAATTGCAAACTTGAGCGAAGAACAGATTATGCGTCATATTGAAAAAATTTTACCCAATGATGTTTTCAATATAATATTCACTCCAAATCCTGAAATTTGCTTAAAAGCCGAGGCTGATTATGAGTACAAGCAAATACTGAATCAGGCTGACCTTAATATCCCTGATGGTGTTGGTTTGAAACTTGGCGCTGAAATTCTTGGTCAATCATTAATGCACAGGATTACTGGCGTAGATCTGACCAATAGAATTCTTGAGTATTGCAACAACAGTAATAAAAAATTCAAAATCTATATTTTGAATCATTATAATTCCTTGTCCAGTTTAAGTTTGATTGAAAAAACCTTAAAAGAAAAATATCCGAACATCTTGATTACAGGTACACAACAAAAATTCAGTGAGATAGAATCTGTAGCCAATGATATTCTGAATCAAAAACCTGATATTATTTTTTCAACTTATGGCGCACCAGAGCAGGAAAAGCAGATAGTTGAATTGGCCAATTCAATTGAAGGACCAAAATTAGGAATTGGTGTTGGGGGAACATTTGATTTTATTACTGGCAAAGCAACACGAGCCCCAAAATGGTGGAGAGACCTAGGAATTGAATGGTTTTATCGATTAATAAAACAACCACAAAGGTTTAGCCGAATTACAGATGCAACCATAAAATTTCCTTTGACCTGTTATAAATGGAAGAAAAGAATTGACAATATATATAGAAATAATGTTGTGGGAGTAATCGTAAAAGCTGATCAAATCCTACTGCAAAACAATCGACGATTTCCCGGAGACCATTGGCAGTTGCCCCAAGGTGGGGTTGATGATGGTGAGACTCCAGAACAAGCGGTTATTCGTGAAATATCCGAAGAATTAGGAGTTGATCCAAGTTATTTATTAATAGACAGGAAACTGCCTGAAACACATACCTACACTTGGCCGAAATGGGCTCAACTCCAAAAAGGCTACAAAGGCCAAAGGCAAGAAATTTTTATTGTAAATTTTTCTGGCGATAATTCTGTTTTTCATTTCAAAGATAGCGAAGAAGTTGAAGATATTAAATGGGTAAAAAAGTCAGACTTGAAACAAACAATGTTTCACAAAAGAAGGGGACTGGCAGATATTGTTTTGAAATATTTGTAGAAGCACAGCAAGTAAAGCAAGTACAGAAGAAAGCCAGTACAGCTTGAATAAAAACCTATAAAATCAAAAAAACAGACCTGATAATACATGTCTGTTTTGTTTTAGATGATGGGCTGATAGGAGACGAAATCATCTCCATCAAACACAACTTTTCGACTCGCCGAAATTGGAACTGTTTGGCTACCGGTGGAACTGACTCGAATCAAACAGATCACTGCTTGATTGTTGACTTTCGAGGACGAATAATAAGGAATAACATAATCTTCCCCAAAGAACTTCAGCTGACCAACGTCTTCTTCAGTCCAATCTTGTTCATTAACAAAACCAATTGTTCCCTGACAGTCATTTCCACTTGAATAAAGGATCGGAATCATGAGGAAAAATTCTCGTCCGCCAATTTCCAGTGAAAAACCAAAAAATTCATTGCAATCTTCCACATACTCAATGGGGACAGGACAGTTGTCAAAACCCCGATACCTGAATTTGGTAAGCCTTGTCAGTTGGGAGAAAATCATGCCAAGATCAATCTGATTTATTGATTGCCTCTGCAGTGGTCTGACAATCACAACCTGTCGATTGTTTTCAGGCTGAAGAGCTATTAGCTGATACTGATCTTCAACTATCAATGTGCTAATTTCTCGGGTTAGGAAAATCGGCCAAAAGTTCCTTGACACCTTTAGGAACATACCATCCCCGAGAATTCGGCACATGGTTCACCTCCGTTCCTTTTTCTTGGGCCTAAATGAATCATTATATTTATCATATAGGAATATTTTTATCCAGTCAAAGAGATAAGCGAGTACAGCCCTACGATAAATGTTTTAAAATGAAAACTTCCCAGGACCGTTGTCATGGGAAGTTTTGTTTTTTGAACTCTGTTTTTTTGGCGTTGATTCACGCCGGGTAGGTTGTAGTAGCTGGGACTAGAAGTCCCAGCTTCCGGCGCCGTCCTTGTCGATGCGGGTGGGCTTGGTCTCCGGGCGGTCGTTGCCGTCGCCCTTGTAGCCCTTCTTGTTCTTGCCCTTGGTGCGCTTGGCCAGGTAGGACTCGCTGTCGGCCTCGGCCAGGCGGCGGTGGTCCTCCTCGGCCTTGCGGATCGTGGCCTCCTCTTCCTTGCACCAGGACTGGTGCGAGAGGATGGGGCGGACATTCATGGCCTGGTAGTGGCTCGCCGACCGGATCTTCGGCTGGTAGCGCGTGCCGACGCGGGAGCGGACCTCCTCCTGCTCCTCGAGCCAGGCGTTGTACTGGCACCGCGCGAAGCACTGGGCGTCGAACGCGGTGCCGAACACCGCGTGTTCGAAGGTGATGCGCTGGGCCGGCTGGTTGTAGCCGGACTTGACCTTGACGCAGAACGGCTGCCCGTTCAGCGAGGGGCTCGTCCAGCGGTCGATCGACTCCGGAGCCTTGTCCATGACGCCCGCGAGGAACTCCTTCATCGCCGACTGGTAGGCCGGCCACTCGGCCGTTCCTGCCAGCCAGGCCATGTGCTCGCGGTTGTTCTCGAGCAGGTCCAGCGCGTCCGTGAGCGTGGAGTTCTCCTCCAGCGCCCGCCGGCCGATGAGGCTCTCGAGGAGCCAGGACTCGGCCGAGCTCTGGCCCTGGCTCGCCAGGCGCTCGTCGAACTCGTTCACGGTGCGGACCCGGTTGTAGTAGCTGGCCAGCCAGCCCCGGCTCTTGCCGAAGCCGTGGCGCTGGTCCTCTGCCCGGAAGTACTTCTCCCGCACCGCCTCGATCAGCTTGTTGCTGGCCTTGTCGGCCAGCTGGTACCGGTAGATGTGCGCCCGCCAGATGTCGAGCACCTCCGGCTCGACGCCGTTGACGACCGACATCTCCTCGTCGTCCTTGCGCGTGATGCGCAGGGACTCGAGGTTCAGGGTCGCCAGCTGGTCGGTGTTGATGAGCCGGAGCTCGCCGGCCTTGTATGCCGTGTCGAGCTCGACGACGCGCGCGGCCGCCTTGCGGACGGCCATCACCCAGTCCCTGAAGGACTGGACGAAGCCCCCGTCCCTGCGGACGGGGGAGTCGACGGACGCCATTCGCGCGACCACGAACTTCGTGATCGAGTTTCCCTCCTCGTCGACCAGGTCGATGGCGTGGCTGTGCTGCCACCCCGGCGTCCAGACGAACGCCGCGGAGAGCCTGATGGGCTCTCCTGTGACGGCGCAGGCGACGGTCGGGTTCGCCGCCTCCAGGCGGCGCTCGGCGACGGCCTGGTAGGCCGCCTGCTCCTCCGAGCTCGGGTTGTCCCCGAGCTCGGGGAGGTTGTATCGCTCGGCCCGGCCGAGCATGAACTGCCGGAAGCCGCTCGGATCGGGGTTGAGGATGGCCTCTCCGAGGCCCTTCATGTTCTTCGTCAGGTCGCCGATGTTGTTGGGGTAGGTCTTCGCCTTGGCCATAGAATTCCTCCAAAATCGCGCCGATACGGCGCATCCGTTGTCAGTGGACTTGAGCGAACGCTCATTTTGTCCATCAATAAAAGACTCCAATCATTAGCAACTATTATAATAGATAAAATACTAATTAAAGTTCTTTATTGACGGACAAATGAGCTTGATTACTAATTTTTTATATAAATTTTCAAGAAACTAGAGATAAGCTGATAAATACTTATGTCACAACAAGCGAGACACAAACAAATATTTCAGGCTATCAACTGAACATTATAGCATAGAATTTTATAAATGTCAATACTTATAAACATTTTTGATGTTTTATGCCTATTTTTAGTAGAATTTTAGTGTTTGCGACAACTGACACATCCCCACAAGATTAACAGAAAATTCAACTAAAAGCAAGTACAGCAAGTAAAGAATAAAGCGAGTAAAGCAATAGCTGTACTGACTGTTCTCGCTGATCACTGCTTTATTGTCGTTGATTATTCCTGAAACTAATGATATAATCAGCATAAAGAAATCAATAAAATTTTATGGAAAATATTAATTTATCTAAAGTAAGAGTAAGAATTGCGCCTAGTCCGACTGGCTTTGTCCATATCGGCAATCTCCGAACTATTCTTTACAATTATCTTTTTGCCAGACACAATAAAGGAGAATTTATTGTCCGAATAGAGGACACAGATCAATCCAGATTTGTAAAAGGTGCAATGGAAGACTTGCTAAAAACTCTTGAGTGGGCTGACATTGACTACGAAGAAGGACCTTTTCTCAATGCTGAAGGTAAGATTGAAGAAAAAGGCGACTATGGTCCATACACCCAGTCAAAAAGATTAGACATTTACAAAAAACATATAAAAACTTTACTTGATAAAAATAAAGCTTATTATTGTTTTTGTAGCAAAGACAGACTGGAAAAACTTCGCAACGAGCAAAAAGAACAGAAGCTTCCACCAAAATATGATCAACATTGCCGAAATTTAAGCAAAGATGAGGCACAAAAAATGATTAACAGTGGTGAAGAATATGTTATAAGGTTCAAAACACCGGAAAACAAAGATGTTATTTTTGAAGACGCTATCCGCGGGACAATAAAAGTAAACACTCATGATGTTGATGATTTTGTTTTAGTAAAAACGGACAAATTTCCGACTTATCACTTTGCAAATATTGTTGATGATCACTTAATGAAAATCACTCATGTTCTTCGAGGCGAAGAATGGATTGCCTCAACCCCAAAACATCAATTACTTTACGAAGCTTTTGGCTGGCACCCACCAATCTTCGCGCACTTGCCAACCATTTTGAATAAACAAAAGAAAAAAATGAGCAAGCGAGACGGCGATGTATCTGTAAAGGATTTTATTAGCCAAGGCTACCTGAAAGACGCATTACTGAATTTTATTACTCTACTCGGTTGGAATGCTGGTACTGATCAAGAAATCTATACTAGAGATGAAATGATAAAACAATTCAGTCTAGACAATGTTCACAAGGCAGGTGCTGTTTTTGATTTAGACAAACTTGACTGGATTAATGGGGTATATATTCGCCAGCTTGATGATGAAAAATTTGCTGACTTGTGCATCCCTTATCTATGCAAAGCAAAATTAATAACCCAAGACAATGATAAATATGTGAAATCTGAAACAGGAGAGAATATTGATATCAGTTTTATTCGCAGAGCATTAGCCCTCGAACAAGCCAGAATAAAAAACATCAATGAAATCGCTGATACTGTTAAGTTTTTCTTTTCAGATAAATTTAAATACAGCAAAGACTTGCTGGTTTGGAAAAAATCCACAAAAGAAGCAACCAAGAAAGCTTTGGCTCTGGTAATGGATGAATTAAATAAAATTGATGAAAATCAATTCAAAAGTGAAACAATTGAAGAAAAGCTTAAAATGTTAGCCCAAAACAATAACCTAGGTAATGGTGATGTGTTTTGGCCACTCCGAGTAGCGCTGTCTGGCAGAGAAAAATCTCCTGGACCACATGAAATGGCTGAAGTCTTTGGTAAAGACAAAACTTTGATACGACTAAAAGATGCAATCCTAAAAATTTAGCAATACTTATAAAAAATCGCCATTTTTGGTGATTTTTTGTTTGAACTGTGAATTAAATTATCAAATAGATAAATAATATGCTATAATTAATTCGATGAATACAAAAAAGTTTGCAAAATTCAGCCTAAAAATCGCAGTTGTTTTAATTGTGTTTATTTTGGTATTTACTTCATCAAACAATTACTTGCAAGCTCAAACTGTAGAAGAAATAAATCAGCAAATCAGTGACATAAAACAAAAAATTGACGACTTGCAGAAACAGCAGGCTGTTTACCAAAAAAATATTCGCATAAAACAAGAAGAAGCTGTCACATTGAATAATGAGCTGGATATTCTAACTAATAAAATTGCTGCAACTGAACTTGAAATAAAAACCACTGACCAGGAAATCAAGAAAAATAGTTTAGAGTTACGACAAGCAGAAATTGATATCCTAAAAAATGAAGATGCTGTTGACAAGAAGAAAAAGGAACTAGGTGAATTATTGAAGCAACTACAAAAAGTCAGTAATTCAAATCCATTAGAAATTTTTGTTTTGAATAATTCTATATCAGATTTTTTTCTTCACATTGAAAACACAAAAATTTTAACCAATAATCTAGAAGAATCTGTCAGTACCCTGAAACTGGTTAAGAAAGAATTGGAACAGGAAAAACTGCAGATAGAGAACAAACAACAAGACTTGAAAAAACTTGAGAAGCAACTTGATCTCCAAAAAGCTGAATTATCAGGAGAAGTAATATACAAAGATCAGCTATTAGTTGAAACCAAAGAATCTGAAGAAAAATTTTATGATCTATACTGGCAGGCGAAGCAAGAACAGGAAAATGCAAATTCAGAAATTTACAATTTAGAAAAAATTGCTAGATCAAAACTGGACGATAATACAGGTGACAAACCAGAACTCACTGACTCAACATTAATCTGGCCAGTAACAAAAAATACCATTACTGCTCAATTTCACGATACTTCTTATCCTTTCAGGAATTTGTTTGAACACCCGGCAATTGATATCAGAGCTGCGCAGGGAACTCCAATAAAAGCTGCGGCCGATGGCTATGTACTTAAAGCGCTTGACGCAGGTATGGGCTATAGTTATATTGCTTTAATTCATGCTGATGGGCTGTCAACAGTTTACGGTCATGTAAGCGCAATTTATGTAAAACCTGACGAATATGTCACGAAAGGGGAGGTAATAGGTCTTAGCGGAGGAATGCCAGGCTCTCCAGGTGCAGGTCGTCTAACAACAGGACCACATCTTCATTTTGAAGTCAGGTTAAACGGAATCCCAGTAAACCCAGTTCTGTATCTGCCATAATTTATATAAAAATAAGCAGGGGAGACTCTGCTTTTTGTTATGAATGAAAAACTTTATTCTAATGAAAGATACCCTGAATTCGTACAAATGATTTATGATTATGTAATTCACAAACTTTTCAAATATCCTGATTACAAATTCCGAATTATAAAACGAAAAAAAGAAGTCAACCCAAATCATATGGTGCTTGGCTACATTAATTTTCAGAAACAAATAATTGCTCTTGATATTTATACTCCAAAAAAGAGACAAGCCAAAAGTATAAATTCATTACTGCGGACAATTGCTCACGAGATTGCTCACATCCAAAAACCTCCATACAGACAAAGATATCGAGGCCGATACATCACCCGGCAACATTATCCTGTTTTCTACAAACAATGTGATAAAAACATTGAAAAAATAAAAAAAGACCCGTATTTGAAACAATACTTTAGGCAGACTGAATAAATCAAACAACTACAAACCAAAAGAGAGCCTTAGGCTCTCTTTTATTAAATGAAGTAATATCTATTCTATTTTACACCAGCATATGCAATGGCTCGAAACACTGACCAGAGATGAGAACTGTTTGGCATCTGACCATAAGCTTTGGCAAAAATACTTAGTGCATTATTTTCTCGAGCCAAATCTCGATCAGCTACTCGTAAACGATAGGCAACCATGTGAATAAATTTTTCCTCGGCTGGGTTAGAAAAATTCACCAACCTCTTATAAACACGGATAAATTCTACCAAAGCAATCTTTTCTTTATCAATCAGCTTGTCCTCAATTTTTTCATTGTTTGCCATGTCTGAAATTTTCAACCAATCGCTTTCCGATTTTGGTAGATGACCATATAGAGCTGTAAAATCATTAACCAAACCGATTCTTTCATTTTCATTGATCCTTGCAGGTAAACCCTCTTGCCCATAAGCAAGAAAGTGAACTGTCTGCCAATCATTAGAAACAGGTAATTTTCCGGTTATTTCAATAAACTTCTTCAGGCCTCGTTGTTCAGCTGGGAAATTTTTGATTGTTGGGTTCTGTGGGGTAAAGACTGGTGTTTCTATTATTTCCTCTGGAGTATTATTATTTTGTTCTGACTCACTTGATGGCTCTGAATTATCTATATTTTCTTGATTATCACTTTCTTGTTCTTGGCTAGATTCAATGTCTGTTGGTAGGGTAGTATCCTCAACCAAACTATCACTATCAGTCGTATCATGTTGGTTTTGCTCCAAAGCCATCAAGGCATCATAATATTCTTGAGCAGCTCTTTGGCTTGATCGGCTACTTGAAGATGAAGGAGCTGTTTCAGCGGTAGATGATAATTTTTGAGGTACTGGAGTTGAGAGAAGAATAAAGTCATTATTGTTATTATCTGAATCATAGGCATTACCAAGAATCTCCTCTGCTCCACCTGAAGCCATGGTTATAGCCGATGAACTAGAAGTTGCCTTACGCTCATAACTTTTTGCAGTTGTCCAGCTGGTTGTTGCTTTTGCAGTGCCCTCATAACTAACCGCATCACCGAACCCGACTGAATCTGTAATGGTTGTGGCACAATTGGTTGAATCTGAACAAACTCGCAGAGCCAGACCACTGATTGTCTCGGAGTTTGTAACATAATCCGTATCAAAAACAGCTTCATCATCTAAAACCTGATCACCAGCCGTAGCCTTTATCAAATAAAACTTACCAGCTCCAACACTGGTTGGGGTTGAAACACTGGCAAAATTTGTCCAATCACCTGAATCAAAACGATATTGGACTTTATAACCATTTAAATCAATGGCTGTTGTTGTTGGATTGTACAGTTCAAGGAAGGTGGCGCTGTCAGCACCAGCTGTATGAAAAGCAGATGCACTGCTAGCTTCCTCAAACTGAAAAGCATCCACATAGATTGTTTGGTTTCTTCCATCACCAAGTGTGGAAAAATCACCTGTCCCATCTGAGCCAAATATAAGATTTGAATATATTGCGCCAACTCCATTGGTTGTGACAGTGTATGAATATCTAGCCCAATCTGAAGTCAATGTGAATTGGCTGAGATATGGGGAATCAATATCATTAACAGTTGTTTCAAAAACGCTATTATCAAAATTGTAATATGTTGTTTCCGCAGCTACAAGTGAAGCTTGGGCATTGAAAACTTCACCACCAACAGATCCTTTGGCATAAAAGGAAAAAGTGTAGGTTTCATCGGCTAAAATATCCGAGATAAAACCAGCTGACTTGCTTACAAGAATTACATCGCCGGTACCAGTAGAAATCTTAAAGGCTGAAGAACCATCATAAACAGTTGTTTGTTCCTGTGTAACAACGAAATCACAACTTAAAGTCATATAATTCTCTCTCCAGTTGTCAGGGGTGTTTGCAGTAGCATATTCTGAAGTATATGATAAATTGGAATCTAAATCACAATAAGATTCGCCTTCATCCCATGTGCTATTTCCATTATCGTCACTATATGGCTCACCCGCCATGGCTGAAGTCCAATTTTCAAATGAGGGATTTGTGACTGTATTTGTCAAAACCACCTCTGGTGACAATCTAAATTCACTAACCACTATATATGTTGCATTAGCAACTACCCTGGGTATTCCTGAATTCAGTAATACAGCCAAAATTGCCACAAAAATACTGCTAAAGAACAAGACCTGCTTTATATTAAAAATTTTTTTCATAACATTTTTATTTGATTTTTTGCACTTTCACAGTGCAATTTAATTTGTTAACATTATAGCACATTTATATCAAATAAAAAAATTATTCACATTGATAGGGGAGTCTGACCAGCTTATCAAAAACATCAAGTTGATTAAGTCTTTATTTAATTCTATAAATTAACAATCTTAAATCAATATTGGAAGAACATTCCAAACAAATAGAGTTCTAAAAGTTTAAAAATAAAATATTAGAGTTAATTATTTTTTAGTGCAAGGAATTGATAGGGGAACCCATTACTACAACTCCTGCTCTGGCGTTCTACACTAGAAGTAATGAGTGTCGCCAAATATACCTTTTACGACACAAGGCGCAAATTATGGACTTTATTATATATATACTCAATACCATAACCTAGCCGAATACTATGATATTACTTTTTAGATAAGTCTTGATATAGGGCAATTTTGAGGCTTGTTTTTTGGCTAATTTTAGCCCAAAACAAAGGCTAGTTTTGTGCTAGTTTAAGGCTCAAAATTGCCCTGATTTGATTTTAGATACATATATGTATTGTAAATTAAAAAAATTTAAAATAAATTTAACTATGATCATGAATTTGAAATTATTTTTTGAGTATTCTCTATCGCCTAACAATAATTCAACCTAAAAGCATCTAGCTACTTTTATTAATTTAATATTCCCTATTTATAACCTGCAATCATGTCAAGTGTCGTAAAATAATAATAGAGGAAAGAATGAAAAAATCCTGCTTTGATACAGGAATTTCTATTTCTATGGTGACAAGTTATTATTTGTAAAAAATCTTCTCCCCGAACCTAAGGTCAAAATAATTAATGGTATTAAGCTCTGTTTTAATCTTATCATCTTCCAATATGTAAAATAACCTTTGGATTTGCGCACTTGGGTTGGCTGAAAGATTTACCAGTATATTAAATCCATTTTCTGTTTCAATCTTGACTGAATCAGGACCTTCATAATTGTAGATAAAAATTGTTGGTTTGACTTTTGATTCCAAACCAGACTTGAATTCGAGCATCTGTTGCATTTTTGCTGGATCAAGTACTGGCTGTCCAATCTCAACTGGAATTTGCTGATAATCCTGAATTACAATCAGGTCCTCCCCTTCCAGTCCCTCGCAATTTTGGACAGCAACGGCTGAATCACTTAAATGTATGCACTGCTGGCCGGAATGCCAAATTATAAATGAATTATTTTCCTCAACCAGAATTTCTATTTCATTGGGGAATAATTTATCCACATCAAGCGTCTTTAAAAAGTAGCTCTCCCCTATTGTATTGATCAATTCATCTTGGGAAAAAACAAAAATATTTTTTCTTGGAAATAAAAACCATTTGTTGGATGACTGGTAGTTGGAGATAATTTTTTCAAAATTTACTCGGCTAATTTGATGTAGACCAACCACTCTGACCTCTTTTAACTGAAAAAATGGCGAGTAGAGCAAGAAATACACCAATCCAACTATTAAAATCAAACATAATATCCAAACTGTTTTTCGCAGTTGTTTTTTTTTGTCAGCTTGCTGTTTTTGTTTACGAGGGTCTGAAAAATTTACATTCTTATATTCTTTGTGCATATTACAAAACTTTTTTCACAATTGACCAATTTATCCGAGTAACAACTTCGTAATTGATTGTGCCAATTTTGGCGGCTATTTCTTCGGCTGTAATTTGTTCTTTACCCTGTTTGCCGAGTAAAACAACTTCATCCTCTAGCTCAACATTATTCAAATGATTTATATCAACAATAACCATGTTCATGCAAACTCGGCCCAAAACACGGCACCTTTTACCATGAATCAGGACTTCACCTATCTTTGATAGTTTGCGATCAAATCCATCCCGATAACCGATTGGCAGAATCGCAACTTTGGTTTTTTGTTCAACTTTTTCAGTACAACCATAGCTGACATAGCTTCCTGCTGGTAAATCCTTGATTTGAGCAACAATAGTCTTCCATGACATTACTGGTTTGAGAATAAAATCCTTGTTAAAATGCCTGGATGAAAGCAATGTTTGAGGTGCTGACCAAAGACCATAAAGACTTATTCCAATTCTGACCAAATCAAAATGAGTCTCTGGATATAAAATCGTGGCTGCGCTACTCGCGCTATGTTTCAAGTAATTTGTAAAGCCATGATTGTCAATAAATCTAATTGCCTCTTGATACAAAGCCAGCTGTTTCATGGCAAACTTCGAGTCAGTTGTATCTTCGATATTGGCAAAATGAGTTGAGACACCAGCTAAATCCAAATATTCTGAAGATCTAATCAAATCCAAATATTTTTCAAGGTCTGATATAAAAATTCCTTGGCGAGAAGTCCCTGTTTCAATCTTTAGATGAACCTTGGCTGTTTTCCCTAGTTTTTCGGCAATTGATTTCATCTGTTCAAGTGTGGCTAAATTGGCAACAACTTGATGAAAGTCATTTTCAATAACAAATTTTAGATTGGCTTTCAAAGTATAACCGAGAATCATAATTGGTACATCACCAACTAAACTTTTTACATCCATTGCTTCATCAATTGAATCAACAGCGAAGAAATCCGCATGTTTTTTTGCTATTTCAATAATTTCTGGGGCACCATGGCCATAGCCATTTGACTTTATAACTGCCATTAATTTAACTTCACGCCCGATATGCGTCCGGAATGTTGTTAAATTTGAATCCAAACTGGCTTTATCTATTTCAATCCAGGTTTTAGGCATTATATTTTTCATAATTATAATTATATTTCTAAATATTTCAGTAATATAATTTTACCACCAAGAATGATTTAACTCAATAATTAAAAAACAGCTGTTAGTTTGCTGTCTTTTATTCTAATAACTAGACGAAATAATTTATTGTGTAATTTGTTTTAACGCATTTTTAACATCCTGTTCTGAAATCTTGTCTGATATTTCTAATTTACCAAGGTTTTTAATTAAAATAAATACTGATTTATTGTTTCTGTATTTTTTATCTTTTTTAATATGAGATAATAATGATTCGAGTCTCAAGCCTTGTGGCAATGAAACTGGCAAACCTGCCTTTGCTAGCAAATTTGTAATTTGTTCAACTTTTTTCATTGGGAAATTTAGCTTCTTTGCTGAAAGCATAGACGCTGCACACAAACCAATTGACAAAGCTTTGCCATGAGAAATCTTATACTCCATTTCTGCTTCAATCGCATGAGAAAATGTATGACCAAGATCAATTTTTATTCTAATATCAGCAGAGTCAGTTTCATCTTGCTGTGTCAAATCTGTTTTAATTTTATTAGAAAGATAATTATATTTTTCAATAATTTTTGGTGTTCTATTTAACAATTTTGGGAAATCCTTTTCCAGCTGATCAATGAAATTATTGGTAATAGCATATTTCACAATCTCGGCAATACCATCAATATAGATTGATTCTGGCAGACTTTTTACCAAGTCAGTATCCTGAATAACTAAAATCGGCTGATAAAAAGTACCAATCATGCTTTTGCCTTCAGGCAAATCAACTGCACAACCCCCAATATTAACATCGGCTTGAATCAACAAAGTTGTTGGAATTTGAACAAAATTTATTCCTCGTTTGTAAGTTGCAGATGAATAACAGGCCAGATCCTGAACCAGACCGCCACCAAATGCAATTATAACAGAATTCCGAGTAATTTTTTGCTTATCACAAGCTGAATAAATTTTTGAAATTTCTGCTAAGGTTTTGTTGTCTCCCCCTTTAACAAGGTGCCAGGAATACTTATAACCGGATTTTTTTAAACTTGTTTCAAGTTTAGCGCCATGTAATTTTTTTATAATTTTTTCTGAAACAATCAAAACATTTTTATCAACTTTTAAGCCAGTTAACAGAATTGCTGTTTTATTTATTAAGCCTGAACCATAAAGAAAATCATACTCACGATATTTGAATTTGGCGTGCAGTTTTTTCATAGTGTGGATATTAAAGATTAGGTTACGAATATACGAATACTACAAATATTACAAATACAAGAAAGTTATTTATTTTTATTTTTTATACTTTTCGTGGATTCGTATCTTTATTTTTTTATTATTTTTGTTTGATTATCCATATAAGGTCGCAAAACTTCTGGAATATTTATTGAGCCATCTGAATTTTGGTTATTTTCCAAAATCGGGATAAGGATTCTAGGGGTTGCAACCAGAGTATTATTCAAAGTATGGCAATACTGCATTTTATTGTTTTCGTCTTTGTACCGAAGATTTAATCTACGGGCCTGAAAATCATGCAAATTGGAACAAGAATGAGTCTCGCCATAATTATTACGACTTGGCATCCAGCATTCAATATCATTCATGTAAAATTTTCCCTTGCCCATGTCTCCAGTACAAATATTAAGTACTCTATAGGGCAAATCAAGGCTCTGGAGGAATTCTTCTGTATTGGCCAATAATTCATCAAACATCTTCTGGCTAGCTTCAGCTGTTCCCTGACAGATGATAAACTGCTCAACCTTGTTGAATTGGTGGACACGATAAAGTCCCTGCGTATCCTTGCCATATGAACCGGCTTCACGGCGATAACAGGTTGATATGCCTGAAAATTTTATTGGCAAATTTTTTACATCAACTACCTCATCAAAGTAATAAGCTCCCAAAGCGACTTCTGATGTGCCAACTAAAAATTTATTGTCTTGTTCTAAATGATAAATGTCTTCTTCATTTCCAGGGAAAAAACCCGTACCTTCCAAAGCAAATCTATTGACCATCACGGGAACACTCATTAGTGTATAATTTTTTCGAGAGATAAAATCAATGGCATATTTGAGAAGTGCATACTCCAATCTGGCACCATCACCTTTTAGGATGTATGATCTTGAACCGGCAATTTTGCTGGCTCGTTCATTGTCAATAATGTCCAAATCCGCACCCAAAGTCAGATGATCTTTGGTTGGGAAATCATGGTTTGGCATGTCACCAACTTTTTTAATTTCAACATTACCAGTTTCATCCTTACCAATCGGTGTTTCATCGCTTGGAATCATTGGTACTAGTAGCATTAAATTTTGAAATTCATCTTTTACCTCAACCAGTTTTTTCTCGGCTTGATCCTGCTCATCTGAAACTTTTTTCATTTCTTGTAGTAATTGATTTTTTTCCACTTCACTTAGGGCAGGTATTTTTTTTGAGGCTTCATTTTTTTGCATTCGGAGTTGTTCAGTTTGCTGAACTAAATCTCGACGCTGTTCATCCAGTGCTAATAATCGGTCAAAATCTAGAGTAATATTTTTATTTTCAGTTGCCTTTTTCACGGCGTTGATGTGCTCTCTTATAAAATTAATATCTAACATAAATTTAATAATATTAAAAAATAAACAACTAGCCACAACAAATGCACGAGGTGGAAATAATCACTGTTTTAATTTTTCCAAATTTTTTCTTTGACAAATTCATATAAATACTTTATATTTCATATTGTTATTTTACCTCAATTTTTACCAAAGAACAATAGTTTGCCCCCCCCACAACCGAGCAGGAGGCTCAAATGGAAATCATTTTGATATTGCTCTCAATTATTTACCTTGTGTGTGGTGGATATGCACTGGTTCAAGTATTTTATGATGAGAAACTTTCAATTGCCTTTGAATCAGTTGAGGAGTACATCCTTTTCCCCTTGCTTGGAATCTTTGCGCTACTCATTATAAAAACTGCCCAAAAAAATAACCGACAAAACTCAAATGTGAACATGATTTAACATAATCATGTTTTTTGTTGACAGATTGTTTTATATGTTGTAATATCTATCATTGTCCTTTAACGCAGGGGGAGATAAATGACTCAAACACAAAATTTGGTAATGATTGCTCTAGCGATTAATATTATTCTGGGAATTCTCAATATGAAAATCTTGAGATCCAGACCAGAGATTTGCAGTCAATCTAGAAATGAAGATTTTATTTACTTCCAAATTTTCGGAGCAGTATTTTTCTTTATTATTAACTACTTGCTACTCAAAGAAAAAGTTTGGCTGATTATGCGTAGTAAAAAACCGGTGTGTGAGCTTGGAGATCTTTACAGCCGATGCGTTGCTGTTACGAGAATTCCAATAAAACAATACCCTGCTTGTTGCCTTGAATCAACCAGCGATATGGGAAATGATGGGGCTGAACAGTGTGCCAATCAGCCTGAAGAGGAAAATCTTACAATGACGAATTAGTTTATCTTTCTGCCTTTTTACTGATTAAATTCACATATTATGTGAATTTTTTTAATAAAAAAAATACCCATGATGTGGATAATTTTTCGTTTATAATTGTGGATTCCGCAGGAACTCAATAAGGTAACATTATTTTTTTATTACTACTGTTACAGGATTCTTAAAAGATAACTTACTTCCTGAAACTATTACCTTGCCAGTTTTCATGGCTTGACGCACTTCCCTACCGGTTTTCCATAAACCTGCATACCAAACAATGATAAACGACAAGGTAAAAAAGAATAAAATCAATTGCCAATCAAAACTTAAATCAAGAAAGGTTAAGCCAAATATTATCAGTAAAAAAATATAAACTAATGCTTGATTCGTGTAAACAATTTTTATTTCTGACTCTGATTCTTGTCTGGTGTAAAATAATGGCATATTTTTTATAGAATAATTTGTTGTAATTTTAAAGATAAGTCTGGTGTCCAATATTTATTAATCAAGGCTAATGATTCAACAACATCTTGATTATTGTCTGCCAAGACTTCTAAACTTAAGGCTAAAACTTGCAAAGCATTTCTTTCTTCTGGGTTAAGCTTCTTTTCCAAACTTCGATAGATCGGACCAGATTGACTGCCAATAAAATGCATTAATTCGATTGTTTGGGCAATCAACTGACAATGCCTAGCAACAATTACTTTGGCCTTGGCTTCAATAACATCGTCAATCTGGATATTTTCTTCAAGCTGTCCATTTTCAGAGAAAATCGCTGATTCAAATGATGATAAGACTGTGGTATTTTCTGACAAAAACTTATTCATTTGTTCTATTACAATTGGAATTTTTTTTTGCTCATATGAAGTTAGAGGTCGTCGGTTTTTTTCAAGATCATCAGACGCTTTACTGGTGAATAAATACTCTGCAGGGCGTGGAACCCACTGATTAAACTCTGGATCAGATTCACCTCTTTGTCTTTCTGCAACATCTTTGGCAAATTTTTCCAGTAGTTGGTTTAACCCTGGATTGTCTTGAAAACCGGTTAATCGTTGAGGTAAGTGTGGAAGTGGTATTTGCTCGGGTGATAAAACCATACTGCGTGATACGAATTTACAAATACTACGAATATTACAAATGCAGGTTATGCGTATTCATAATATTTGCAAAAATTTATAAATTAGTAATTTTACAATTTCATTACTTTCGAGTTTTAGAAATTTATTTCTGATCTTCAGATGATGATCTCATGAGCGGGAATAAAACTGTATCGCGTAAATTCTCTTGACCAGTAAGAATGGTAATCATGCGGTCCACTCCCATGCCCCATCCAGAGATTGGAGGCATGCCGTATTTCATGGCTGTAATATAATCAGGATCGCCTTCCATGGTTTCATTGTCCCCTGATTGTTTTAACTCGGCCTGCTGTTTGAAACGCTGTTCCTGATCAAGCGGATCAACCAGCTCTGAATAAGCCTTGATAATCTCCCAACCATTGATAACTAATTGGAATTGGTCAACTATGTTTTTGTCTTTATCATTTCTCCTAGCCAAAGGCTGAAGTTCGATTGGATAAAAATACAAAAATGCTGGCCCAACCATTTTTGGGCGAGAAACCTTTTTGTATAAATTATCAACCAATGATGCATAGCCCATGTCTTCCATACCATCGATTACAATTTTTTTGTCTTGTATTTTCTTCAATAATTTTTCCGTGTCTCGTACTTTTGTAATATCAATGCCTGTATCTTTCTTGATCAATTCAATAAAATTTATTCTTTCAAATGGTGTGGTAAAATCAACAATTTTTTCCTGACCATCACGGTCCTTTATTGTCAGTTGACGAGATATTTTTAATTTATCAAAAACATACTCAATCATTTCTTCGGTGAATTTCATGTTATCTTCGTAATTCCAATAAGCGCAATAATGCTCCAAATGTGTATGTTCTGGCAAATGTGATGGATCATGGCCTTCGTTACGAAAAGCTTTACCAATTTCAAAAACTTTATCGAATCCACCAACGATAAGTTCCTTTAACGGTAACTCATGTGAAATTCGAAGAAAGACATCAATATCCAGTGCATTGTTGTGAGTTTTATACGGAGTTGCATGTGCTCCAGTTGCTGAATGAAGTAATGTTGGTGTTTCAACTTCATAAAAACCTTTTAGCCAATAAAATTCACGCAAAGTTCGAATAAAATCACTTCTGAATTCAAATCTTTTCATGGTTTCTTGATTGGAAATTAAGTCCAAATACCGTTGGCGATAAGCTATTTCTCGGTCTTTCAGGCCATGCCATTTTTCTGGTAATGGAAGTAATGCTTTGCCCAAGAATGTCCATTTTCTGACTAAAATTGAAATCTCCCCCTTCTGGGTAGTGAAAATCTCACCTTCTATACCGATATGATCACCCAAATCAATATTTTTTATAAAGAGTTTGTACTCATTATCTCCGACGACATCTTTTTTGAAAACAACTTGAAATTTTCCTGAACTGTCCTGCAAATGAGCAAAGGTGATTTTCCCCATGTCACGAAACATAATAAGTCGTCCAGCGGTGCTAAGAGATATGCCTTCTTTTAATTCTGGGCATGCAGAGAGGTCATATTGTTTATCAAATTTTTCAGGATATGGATGCATTCCAGCTTTTATCAAATTGTCTAATTTGTTTTGTCTTATTTGTTGTTCATTTTGATCAGACATAGAATTGTTATTACAAATTTACAAATATTACTAATATTACAAAGCAATACTCCTTGGATCAACACAAAATGAATTAAATTTATTGTGATGAAAAGACTTTGCTACTCCTTGTTTGTCCAGTTGGCTATTTTAGCTCAACAATGCGGTAATGTACAATACCTTTGGGAATTTCGATTTCTACATTATCATTTTTTCGTCTGCCCATAAAAGCATCTCCGAGTGGAGATTCATTTGAAATTCGATTTTCTAATGGGTCTGCTTCGTTGAAACTGACTAAGGTAAATTGTTGTCTGGTACCTGACTCATCCTCCACAACAAAGGTAGATCCAAGACCAATTTCATCTTTTGACCCACTACCTTCTGAAACAACGGTTTTTTTTAATAACGATTCTATTTCTGAAAAACGAGCCATCATCAAGCCCTGTTGATCTTTGGCGTCATGATATTCAGCGTTTTCTGACAAATCACCCATTTCTTTGGCTTTTTCAATCTTATCTATAATATCTGGGAGCTTAACTTCTTTTAATTCCTTTAGTTCAGCTTTGAGTTTGGCCAGACCGTCAGGAGTAATCACTTTTGGTTGCATAATTTGAGTTTAAGATTAATAAATTAATTATATTAGATATGATTATATCGGTCAATTGATTTCCAGGATTATTGGAGTAATTTATAGTAGCCAAAATACCAATTATAAAATTCTCTGGCAATTGGGACTGCTGTGACACTACCCTCTTCACCCTCTTCGATTAGAATTGTTAATACTAATTCTGGATTTTCATATGGTGCAAAGGATGTAAACCAAGCATGTGGAACTTTGTCTGTTCCCCACTGGGCTGTTCCGGTTTTACCAGCAACACTTACTGGCAAAGCACTCAAAGAACGAGCTGAACCAAGTGTAATTGTTTGACGCATTCCTTGCCTCACAATTTCAGTGGTAGATGGCGAGACAACATTGGTAGCAAGAACTTCTGGCAGGATTTTTGTTTCAATCCCAGTATCTGAACTAATTATTGACTTAACCAACCTTGGTTTGTACAAGGTGCTTCCATTGGCAAAGTAGGCTGTATAATTGGCGACTTGAAGCGGTGTAACCAAGACATCACCTTGACCAATTGCCATATGATAGGTATCTCCAATGTACCAAGCTTCATTTTTTTCTTCTTCTTTCCACTCTGGAGATGGCAGAAACCCAGTACTCTCACCCGGTAAATCAATACCTGTCAAATTATCTAAACCAAATTTCAAACCGTATTCTTTTAATTTTTGCGCTCCGAGTCCAACAAAATCATTATAACCACCACCTATTATATAAAAAAATGTATTAACAGAATCTGCTAAAGCTTTTTTGACATTAGTCAAACCATGACCGCCAGCTTTCCAATCCGGAAAAAACCATTGACTTATTCTAATACCTCCAGTACTGGAAAATGATGTTGTTGCATTGATTATACCTTCTTCGAGAGCAGAAGCCGCAATCACTGGTTTAATCGTTGAGCCAGAGGGATATTCTCCGCTTACTGCTCGATTGAACAAAGGATTTGATTTTTCATCTAATAACCGCTGGTATTGTTCTGTACTGATACCACTTGAAAAGTCATTATTGTTATAGCTTGGTAATGAAACAAGCCCCATAACCTCACCATTTTGCGGATTCATAGCAATAACCACACCTTTTGACAAACTTTCTTTGGCCAAAGTATCTCGAAGTAATTGTTCCAATTTACTCTGAACATTGTAGTCAATTGAAAGGACGAGGTTATCACCTTTTTCAACTTCATCTTGAGCAATAATTTTCTTTTCTTTGCCAAAAGAATCAACCTCTACTTGTTTGCGACCATACTTGCCACGCAAGACTGGTTCATAACTTTTTTCCAAACCGGTTTTGCCAATAATATCATTAAACAAATACCCCTGTGGATATAGTTCGTCAAATTCATTTTCATTAATTTTTCCCACATAGCCGAGCAGATGAGACAGACTATTGTAAAAATAAACACTGTCAAACTTGATTTCTTTGTTTTGCTGATCTTCAGGAGATAACGACAGGTTTTTTGACATCAAATAGTTCCGTTGATTACTCATTCCAATATTGACTCCTGGCATGTCAGCGGTTAAAAGTTTTAATTTTAGTGCTGTTTCATATTCAATATGCTGTACAAGAATGTGTTCTTGATAATATTCTCGTTTTTCTCTATTGACAATAAGAATTGAGTCCAATTCTGTTTCTAAATCTGGTATATCTGAAAAATATGTTGCTAATTGCCCAGAAATCAGCTTTCGTTCATTGTCTTCCTTTGGAAAGTCAACAGGAGTGATATATAAAGAAAAATCCGGAATATTTTCTACCAGCTGGATATGATTACGGTCATATATTATGCCTCTTGGTGATTGGATATGATAGACTCGAATACGGTTGTTTTCAGCCAGTTCATAATAATGCTCACCTTGTACCACCTGCAAATAAGCTGATCGAGTAAACAAAACAAAAACACCTAAAAATAATATAATAAAAAATAAGTTGAGCTTTCTGGCGGTCAAGGCTAAACCAATATAATTATTGGTATCTGGAATGTCATTTGGATGATCAGAAATAAATGTTTCCTCGACCCAATCATAGCTTCTTTTTTTTGACAATCTACAATCTTTAAGTTCAACTTTCGGGACAAAAAAAAGCTCTTCTTCTGGATTTTGATTGTTATTTTTTTCGTCCATTATGTATTTATTAAGACTGATTTAAATTTATTGCTAAATAAATAGTAAACTATGAAAGATAAACTGGTTACAATGAAATTTAAAATAATGATGAAGACAATATGTTGCAAACTCGCGGATGAAAATATGGAAAAATCAAATTGCTGATAGCGAATAATATTCTCGAAAAACCAAAATATTTTTTTTAAAATAAATTCGAGAATCAGCGCAAAAGTTACTAAAGTTACAATAGAATAATAGGATTTATTGGTAAACACTTTGTGAAAAAATTTATCCAGTAGCCAGAAAACAAACAACCAGCTAAGAGTAATCGCGCCGAAGAAAATCGGGCTAAAAAGATCCACGATCGGACCGATGGCAAGGCTGAAAAGAATTGGATACCTGAAACCATGTATTACTCCGACAAAAACAAGTGTGATAATCAAGGGAGAGACAAAGCTTAGCCAAAAAATATTGGAAAACAGAGAAATCTGCATAACAACCATGACTGCAAAGCCAAAAGTAATAAATAATGGTTTAATTTTCCTCAACATGTGGAATTATTACGCTAATATAAATTATTTTATCAAAATCTATCGGTAATTTAATTGAGGCTTGTTTGAAAATTTCTTCATCTGCACCAAATATTTCTTCTACTGTCCCCACAACCAAACCTCTCGGGATATTGTCTTCCAAACCCGATGTAATAACAATGTCATCCAAATCAATTTTCTCATTTTGGGGAATTAAATCAATTTTTACACCTAACCCAAATTCTCCTTGGGCAATTCCGATTGTCTTGGCTGTATTTAGGATAGTAATGGCAAGCTGTGAACTGTGATCGTTGATTAATTTCACGATTGAGTGTTTATCATAAGCCTTATAAACCTTGCCAATAATATAACCATCATCCACTACCACGGGATACCCGTCAAAGACTTTATTTTTCTTGCCCTTGTCAATGATAATCAGTCTAGAGCTTTCATTTCGGTCAAGCCCGATAACACGACCAGAAACTAGATCGTGATCCAATGTGGCTGAAAAATCCAACTGTTTTTGCAGAAAAACATTTTCTTCCTCTAACAGTATTAATTTACTCTTGTCTATAAGAAGTTGATTCAATTCTAGTTTCAGCTGATCATTTTCAGCCTGAAGATCACGATTCTCACTAACTTGCTGATAAAAGTTTTTCACTTTGAAAGAAATGTTAAAGGCTGCTGTCTGCGCTGGCTTTAGGATTGTAACAATCAAATTCTCAACTGGTCTTATTATTCCGGTAAAATGCAACAAAAAAATCAGCGCAATGGATACCAGCGCAATGATAATAAATTTGGAATTTTTGATTGAAGGTTGCATGATATTGTTTTTTTTCAAAAATTTCACCGAACCATTTTATCTTCATTGGCTGATGGTAATAAAATCTCATCTAGTAATGGCTGATCATCAAGCAAGTTGGTCAGACCGCGAATAGTGCAAGTTTGGGGGTCATCGGACACACGGACTGGGATTTCAACCGCACGGGCAATTGCTTGATCAATCCCCATAAGTTTAGCACCTCCACCGGTTAAAACTATGCCTCTCTCATAAATATCAGCCACTAATTCAGGCGGAGTTGTTTCAAGCACTGATTTTATGTGATCAATAATTGAGTGAATTGATTTTGAAATTGCATCACGAATTTGATAATCACTGACAATAATTTCTCGAGGCAAACCTGAAATCAAATCACGACCGCGCATTTCAATTTTCAATTCCTCTTTTAATTCAAAAGCTGAACCGATTTTCATTTTTATTTTTTCAGCAATTTTATGCCCGATCAAAAGATTGAAATGGTTTCTGGCGTAATGAACAATATCATTGTCCAGTTCTCGACCAGCAATATTAACATTTTTCCAATTAACCACACCATTCAAGGAAATAACTGCAATTTCAGTCTTGCCACCACCAAGATTAATAATCATTGAACCAGACGCATCTTGGATTGGTAAACGAGCGCCAATGGCTGCGGCCATAATTTCCTCAACCAAATAAACCTTGCCAGCTCCAGCTGACATTGAGGCATCTTCAACGGCTTTTTTTTCTACTTCTGTAACATCGAGCGGAATGCCGATGACAACACTGGGTCGGCCAGTAAAGTTAAAATTTTCCATGAACAGTTTGTCAATAAAGTACTTCAGGAATTTTTCAGTGACCTCATAATCTGAAATAATACCATTGACTAAAGGACTGCATAGAGTAATATATCGAGGATTTTTGCCAATCATTTTCTGCGCTTCTTCACCGACGGCCAATATTTGGTCAATCTTGTTATTAATGGCAACAATTGATGGCTCGCGAATAACAATACCTTTGTCTTGGATACTAACAATGGTCTTGCTGGTTCCAAGATCTATTCCAACTTTTTTATTTAATTTGGAGAAAAACTTTTTAAACATTTATTTTGTAAATAATTTACTGACTTTGGCGATCTTTATTAATTCTACTTCTGATGAATTTCTTTTTTTCATCTCAACAAAATTCTTATCCAATGTCTTTGAACTTATGATAAGTCTAATCGGAAGTCCGATTAAATCCGCATCATTTAATTTTTGACCAGCTTGCACTTCCCTATCATCAAAAAGGGTTTCCACACCTGATTTAATTAATTCTTGATACAGACTTTCTGCCTGCGCCAAAACTTTTTCATCATCACCGAGAGCAACTAAATGGACTTGGTATGGAGCCATTGATTCTGGCCAAATCATGCCTTTGTCATCGTGATGGACTTCAACCACTGAACCCATGACACGAGAAGGACCGATGCCATAACAGCCCATTTGGACTGGTTGTTCTTTACCAGCTTCATCTGTATAGGTAAAATCAAAGGCTGTAGTAAATTTGGTCTTCAATTCAAAAATATTACCAACTTCAATTGATTTTTCAATAATTCTGTCATTACCACAATACGGACACTTGAGTGTTTGATTTTCAACAATCTCCTCGTTTTGATGACGACCACAAGAATTACAAACATAAATCTTGTCTTCACCACTTTCGGTAAACACTTGGAATTCATGAGAAAACTTACTAAAAACCCCACCTGAAGCTTCAACAATATGAGCGTCTAAGCCACAACGCTTGAAAACATTTAAATATGCTTGTTTTGATTTTTCATAAAAATCAGCTAGATCCTCTTCATTGCGGTGAAAACTATAAAGATCTTTCATGCTAAACTCCCTACCTCGAAGCAAACCTGACTTGGCACGAGCTTCATCACGAAATTTATCTTGTATTTGATAAACAGCGACCGGTAGATCCTTGTAGGAATTTACAAATTTTTTTACTAAGGGAGTAACTATTTCTTCGTGAGTTGATCCTAGAGCATATTCTTTGTCACCTGTTCCTTGTAATTTGAATAAAACATCAATTTCATCCCATCTTGATGTTTTTACCCAATTGTCTTTTGGCGTCAAAGCTGGCATGTAAATTTCTTGACCACCCAAAGTCTCCATTTCCTCTCTGACAATTGCTTGGATTTTTTTCAAGACTCTCAAACCTAATGGCAGATAAGTATAAACCCCAGCCATTAATTTATCAACAAAGCCTGAACGAATTAATAATTCGGCATTTTTGCTGACTTCATCTTTTGGTATTTCTTTTGTGGTTTTACCAAATAATTTTGATTGTTTCATAATATTGCAATATAAGCCTTCAATCCTATTGGGGAAATGAAAGTCTTTTTATCTTTGTTTTATTTAATAATTATAGTTTATCATACTGGCAATTATTATTCAAACTATAGAAATTACGCAAAATAACAAAAAAAGAGGCGTCTGCCCCTCCTATATAATCATTATCTTGTTCCATGGCGATATGAAAGAAATAAAGCTTCGAAAAATACTGCCAAGGTAATCAAGATTAACAAATTCCAAAATTGCAGATAGCGCTGACTTTGCAAAATGAGCGCGGAAACCACTAATAATGATAAGATCAAGGCTTGCCGTGATGAAACATTTAATTGTTTGTACCAAAGATCTGTTTTTCGCCAAATACTTCTAATATAATACCCTAAAATCGAAAATGTCCCCAGTAGTGCAAAAAACAAGCTAGTATAGAAAAAAACAAAGCCCAGAAAACCTGATTGGTCCGCCTCTACTGAAAATAAAACCAAGAACCATGCGACCCAACTAATACCAGCACAGATGGCAATCAGAATTAAATAATTTTTTAGTGACATATTCTGTATTTAATTTCATTAAATATTATAGCATATATTTGAATGAACTAACAGTATTTTCACCAAATTTTTCATTTATGGCACTGATTATGCTTTCTTCTGAAAATTTTATCTCATTGGCAGCTGATGAATTCAAACAAGCAATTGTCAATACCCGATCTTTCAGATGCAGAGCCTGGATATCTGACAAAATTTCTTGATCAAACATTTGTTTCAATAATTGATGGAAATATTCTATCACAAGAGCTGCCGTGACACCAATCATTATGCCGGATTTTTTTTTACTCCGTTTGTTTAATATTTTTCCTATGGCATCCATATAGCTTTGATACTATTTTAGCACAAATAAAAAAGAAAGTTTAGATTAACTTCCTTTGTTAAGCGAAAAGTTTTAATTGTTCAGGAGGTTTGAAGCCGAGTGAGAAATCTTTGATAGTTCTTAGCATTCTTCTTTTTTTGGCAAATGTAGCATAAAGTAAATTCATGTCAAAGGAATGAGCTGATGCTAAATAATGGACTTCTCCATCTTTTGTTCGGCCAACTCGTCCCCACCGCTGAACCATGGTACTTTCTTCAAGTGGGAGAGAATAATTTATAATAATATCAACTACTGGAATGTGAATCCCTGCTTCAAGAATTGATGTACTGATCAAAATTGGAATTTTACCGGAAATAAAGTTCTCAATGGCTTCAACATTCTTGGCCTTACCAGTCTTGGTAGATTCAGAATGAATGATGGCTGATTTTTCAGAAAGTCCGGTGCAAGCTTGAAGTGCTCGATAAATTCCTGTTTGAGAATCTCGATTGTTGGCAAAGACTATGACTTGCTGACTTTTGTGAAGAGCATTATATAACAAATCAATCAATCTCAAGATTTTCGGATGTTTGACATGCTGATGATATTTTTCAGTAATTTCCCTACGAACTACTTGGAGCCTAGGATCATTGATTATTCTCTCGGAGGCTTTTACTTTATTCTTGCCGCGAGATTCAGTAAATAATTTCTCAAAATAAAGATACACAGCAGTATAATTTTCTGTCATCAACAACAATAACAGGTGTCTAAGTTTCATAAATTCAGCTGCATTGGTTAAAACAACTTTGTTTATTGCAATATTGCCTTCCTCGTCACGACCAGCTCTAGCCTTGGTAATGATTGCTCCTAGCTCTTTAATGGATAAGATCTTGAAATCACCATACACATAGTTATACTGGCGCAAAATATCATAAATTCCCCTCATTCTGATATCGATCAAAAACTCATAATAGCGGAGCTCGCTTGTCAGCGGGACGACATGCTTAAATTCATATTTCACATGTAAATGCTCTCCGACTGTTGAATCCTCGGCAGTGCGAATGACATATTCTGACAATTTCAATCGAGATAGTGCTCGATCAAATTGAGCATGATCCAAACCTGGAGTAGCGGTCAAACCAAGCCGTGATATTTTCTTGATTTCTGCAATTGTGGCAATATCAACATAATCATAATCATCGCCAGCTAAATGCATTTCATCGAAAATTATCAAGGATATTTGATCAACAGGAACTCTACCTTGGCGCATATCATTGAGCATTGTTTGCGGAGTTGCGCAGGCAATCCTAGCTTCTTCCCAAAATTTTTGTCTTTTTATTGGTGGAATAATGCCAGAAATCACTTGAACTTCTGATTGCTTCAAATTCATGAATTGATGGATATCTCTTTTGTGTTGTCTGATTAGTTCATTGTTCGGTCCGAGAAAAACAACCTTGCCTTTACTCAAATATTTATCAGCTATTTTTATAGCCACAATTGTCTTTCCAGAACCAGTAGGCAAAACAACTGCAATGCTATGATCTGATGCCAAAAAATGCGCCACTATATCTTCTTGAAAGACTCGAGTTTGGATGGCTGAAAGCTTGAGCCATGTCATGGTTTTTCTCCTTGGTATTTTGAAGGTACAATTTAATATATATTATGATAAATACCTTATTTTGTCAATAGACTTTATCTAAAATTGACAATTACCAAATCGTGAGGTATAATTATATTCGCTGAAACCAGGAGGGAAACCGAGGAAACCAATGATAAGATCAATTATCTGGACTATGTATGTATTGGTATTAATTGTGGCAATGAAATATATTGGTTTGATCGTGCTACTTCCGGGGTTTGGAATTCCACTGATTTTCTATTTTGTTGATGTTATTAAACCACAAATCAAACAAAATAATGATAACAGAGGTTATGCCAACAGATTAGAAATGATTGAAATTGCAGAAGTGTCTAGGGTCAATGATCAAACACAAGAAAAAGCTGAACTACTTTTAATCAAAATGGGAGCAAAATTCAAGCCTAATCAAGTTGGTTTACCGATTACGGTTTTTCAGCTTAGCAATAGGTATCTGGGGAAATTACTGGCTCACTTGATGTTAAGAGATTATCCTACAGGTGTATATAAAGCCATTGCTGATTCACTATTACAACATAGAAGAAACGGACTCAAAGAAGTCTTGGAATCAATACATGAATTGAACCCTTCGGCGGAAGAAAAATTAAAAGTTATTATCACCTAATAAGCTACCAATAAATTTGGAGCTTTTTTTATTTTAAAAACAGCTTTGATAAGCTGTTAGATGCCTGAAATTAATCGGCGTGCCAAATTGGGTGAAAGATTTTTTTCCTGTGCTCTTTTTATTGTTTTCCCAATATCATAAGGAACACGGATTGTCTGATATTTCATCAAACCAAGGTCCAGTAGACCAAAACTGGCTCGTGGGTCACAGTCTCTTGGTTGGCCAACACTGCCAACATTAACAATATACTGACTATGACCATCAAGATCAGTAAAATCCAACATTGAGAAATGATCGCCATTGAAAATAGCTGGAATATGTGTATGCCCAATAAAAGCAAATCTTTTGGCATTGGGACGCCTTGATTGCTCAAAGAAATCTTCAGGGCGTTCAACATAAAGCTTTGTTCGATTGCCCCAGAAGGCTCCATGGGCGAATTCAAATTGGTTGAATGATAAATAATCTGCTAGGTCAAAAATGAACTGCGCATTTTCAGCTGAAAGTTCACTTCTGGCCAACATCATGCCATCATGCGCCAAGAGATTTGGACAACGACCAAACGAGTATTCACCCTCCATATATTCGCCAAAAGCATCTTCATGATTTCCTCTGATGACATAATCAGTTATTTGGCGAACCAAAGCCACAACTTCATTTGGGAAAGGACCATAACCAATAAGATCACCAATAACAACTATTTGATCAACTCCAATTCTTTTGATTCTTTTAAAAACAGCTTCCAAAGCTGGAAGATTGGCATGAATATCTGAAAGTACTGCTATTTTCAATTTCGTCCTCCTGGTTGTTGGTAAATATCAGTAAAACATAAATATTATGAAATGTCAACAAATTTTATACAAAAAAATCTAGTTGATTAAAACTAGATTGGTCAAATTGAACCTGGACAAACTTTCTCCTGATACATATCCAACATCTGTTGAGCTTGATCAAAAAGAACTCGAATAATATCAGATTGTTTATCAACTGGCAAAGATGACGGGCTACTCATATCTTGATTCTCAAATTGGAAGACAAGAACTTCTTGTGTTTTGGAAGAATCATCAGCAGTCATTATCTTTCGCAAATTTAGCTTTTGTCCCCTATACTCAAAATAAAATAAACTGACAGAATCCGTTCCGTTGGAAATCAAACTGAAAACCAAAGAATTGCTTTCAGGATTGAAATTGGCCTGAAGGGAATTGTCTGCTTCATTCCAGACAACATTGCTAATTGTTCCATGGCAAGGAGGAGTAAAAACAGGTGGAGAAAGATCCAATTCCTTGTATGTAAACGCCCACTGGGCATTTTTTTCTACAGACTGTGGCTTAAAATGAAAAATAACCAGTACAAGGATGGTAGTCAGCAAGGGAATGACAGTAAAAAAATTAATGTAAAAATATTTCGGGAGTTTATAGACTTTTCCACCCTTGATTATGTTCACTTAGTCCTGCCTTTCCGCTTGTGATGGAACACAGGACTATATCATTAATGCCGATTATTGTCAAGTTAAAGCTTCTTGTATTCACAAATGCCCTGATAATCGCAGAATTTGCAGATATTTGGCTCTGGAGTAGCAATAAAATTGCCAGTTTGGACTTGGGTCATGATCTCAAGAAATTTATTTTTCAAGTTTATAATCTGTTTATCCGTACCGAGAAATGAAACCTTGGTATTGTTTTCAAGGTATTGATAAGTTAATTTAGCTGGTTTCAAGCCAAAAACCTGCTCGGTAGCAATTTGGTAAAGAATGAGTTGACGCTTATCATCTATTGAGAGTTTTTCCTTTGTTTTCGGAGAGCCTGTCTTGTAATCAATAATTTCTACTCCACCTTCAACATTGTCCATCCGATCAATTCTACCAAGAATTTTAAATTGTCCAATTTTCACATTGAATGAATGTTCAACCAATCTAATATCCGGCTTGGAGTCAATAAAATCTTGGCGGAAGGTTTTTAATATTTTCTGACCTTTTTTAAAATAATCTTCTTTTAGTTTTGCGGTCGGATACCAATCATCACGCCAGTTTTTCTGGTATAAATCTAATAATTGTTTTTCATCAATAACTTTTTTGGCATTGGTTTTCTGTTCAATCGCACCGAAAAGATTGGTTTGAGCCGAGACAGCAATTTCTGCGGACATTTCAAGAAAATCTTTTATTGTTCGGTGCATAACATCACCAAAAGTCAGAGCTGGTTTACCAAAAGTTGGGATCTTGAGCATTTTGGCGAAATAAAATTGGTAGGGACAACGAGAATAGGTATTTAAAGCTGAAAAACTGAAATGTTTGGGCATAGACAGTGGCATTTCTGTTTTATCTAAGGCTGAATCTGAAGCCAGAATGTTTGACTCAAGCTGTTTGGACGAAATATCTGTTTCTATTTTATTTTTTTCAAAAACAGTTGAATCATAACCAAGCTCAATCAAAAACCTTGAAATTTTTTTCTTGCGACTGCCACCATAGTTTTCAGCTGAAGTGAAAAATAAACCAATTTTGGCTCTAGTCATTGCAACATAAAACAAACGGCGCTCTTCCTCCAAATGAAAATCACCAGTATTGATTGATTCTTTTATTAAGGTGGTTGGAATTAATATTGGTTCTGATCTTTCATCGCTGGGGAATTTACGATCTACCAGATTTACGATAAAAACATACTTAAATTCTAAACCCTTGGCAGTATGCACGGTCATAATCCTGACCATGTCTGGACCTTCTTCATCATTGAAGTTTATTTGACCACTCTCACCTGATTCAAGTTCAAGCGTTATTAATTCCATAAAACCACGGAGACTCTTATCAAAGCTGGTATTTTCAAAATCCTGAATTTTTAGATAAAATTGGTTGAGATAATTGTAAGAGAGGTGTGAAGCACGGTCATTTTTTGTTTTCAAATATTCCAGATAACCTGATTGGTTCAAAAAATTGACAAATATTTCTGAAGTTTGTTGTTTTTGCGCCAGACCTGAATCATGGTTTATCTGCGAAATTATTATATTAATTTTTTTATAAGTCTCTGGCTGAAGACCTTGGACCATGATGATGTTTTGGAGAACTTCAAAAACTGAAAAAGCTTTTTTACCAGCAAAATGAATAATTTTGGTGATATCATTTGGCTCAATCTGCCAGATTGGCAGGTTTAAAATCCTATAAACAGCTGAATTTTCATGGTAATTATCAAGTAATTTAAAATAATTTATTATGTCAAGAATAATTGGTTTATTGTAAAGCCCCTTTAGAGCCAAAAACTGATACGGAACTTTTGCTTGAGCAAAAGCCTGGGTAAAAGCTTCAGCTGAACTATTGGCTCTGATTAATATTGCAAAATCTGACCAAGATAAATCTTTGTCATTTTGTTTTATTTCAATAATTTTATTAACTACGCCGGCAATTTCATTTTCTACACGATCAAAATGAAGATGCTCCACCAATCCGGTGTCTTCAATTTGTGAATTTAATTTCTTATTAATATTTAGACTAACCTCCAGACGATGAGGGTTGTTTTGGGCTATAAACTCATAAGCCTTGTCCAATATTTGTTGAGCTGAACGATAATTTGAAGTCAGAACAACTTCCTTTACTTGCGGGAAATCAGCTTTGAACTGCATAATATTTTCAATTGATGAACCACGGAAACGATAAATACTCTGATCATCATCACCCACCACCATTAAATTATTTTTCGGAGCTGAAAGCATTTTTATTAACTGATACTGAATAAAATTTGTGTCCTGGAATTCATCGACTAGAATGTATTGGAATTGCTGACGATATTGTTCCAGTAAGGCTGGGCGCTTTTTAAATAATTCAATGGTATATAACATCAGATCAGCAAAATCAAGAGATTCATTTTCCAAAAGTATCTGCTGGTAAACATGATAAGCATTGGAAATTTCTTCCAAGCGTAAAATTTCATTTTTTATTATTGCATCCTTGTCATTAACTTCAGTCAAATCTAATTGGGCGATGAAGTCACTGGAATCGGAATTAAGTTTTATTTCTTCAGCGTACTTCAGATAATCTGCCGGTAATATTCCTTCATCCTTACACCTCGAAAAATGATTAATCAGAGCGTGAATGAATTTTGTAGGATTGCCCATTGGGCGATAATAATCAAGATTAAATCTTTCAATATTCCTGTGAATTAAAATCCAAGCTTGAGTCTGATTTACCAACTTGTAATTGGTTGTTAGACCAATATCCAAACCATGGCGGCGCAAAATTTTATCACAAAAAGAGTGAAAAGTAGAAATCCATAAATCAACATAACCATATGGCAGTTCTTTATCAACCCTTTCTGCCATTTCTTCTGATGCCTTGTCAGTAAAAGTCAAAGCCAAAATTCTATCAGGGTTGACTTTTTGTTCAATGATTAGCCAAGCTATTCTCTGGGTGATAACCCGAGTTTTACCTGTACCGGCTCCGGCCACGACTAAAAGCGGGCCATCTTGGTGAAGAATCGCTTGTTTTTGTGCTTCATTTGCGGTTGAAATATCCATAACTATTATTAATGTTTAATGTTTTAATATTAGCAAATTATATTCAAAAATAAAAGTGCTAAATTATAACAACACAAATAAAAAAAGCAGATATTATCTACTTGATTTGATTTCAATATTTTAGAACTAATATTTATAATTTTCGGTTGGATCACTCCAATCCGTCAACAGCTTTTCCCAACTAGCGATTTTTTTCCAATCTGCCATTTTATTCAGCATCAAATAGGTACAGCCAATCTGGAAATTTGTCAGCAGTATGCCAGTGATTTTAATCCCCATATCAGTTAACATTTTATCAATTTGAGCTTTTTCATCCTCTGATAAGTAGGTTCGTTTGAAGAATTGCCAGAGTGCATATCTGCGTTCAAAATCTGAAGAAAAACCTGTTCTGGTAATATAGCTCTTGCGAACAAAGTAATCTCTTGCAGATTTTACAGCTTCAGATACGCAGGAAAAGTAAGCCCCTGTTTTTTCAGTGGGTATTCCGAGAGTCATCTCAAACCAGATGGTAAATTTTGTCTTACGAGCAAACAGATCATAATGGCGACGAATATAAAAAATCCCATGGAGATCACCTTTGGCGTCAAAAATATAATGAAGGGCCATTTTTTGTCCACTTGCTGATTCAGCCATTGCCTACTCCTGCTCTGGGGAGAGTGTCTAAATCAAGGCTTTAACATTAGACCAATTCAAAATAGACTTTGCTTTTGATATTTTGATTGTCAACACTTGGTGAAAAGACTTTCCCAATAACATTAATACAAAAAAATACAAATTTATCCCAAAAATTATTTGAACCAAATCTTGCCAAATATTTGCGAACTTTTAAATTCGGGAAATGTTTTTTTATTATTGCTTCAGCTGATGCCAAATCCTGAATATACTTGTTCTTTTCAGATTCACCACCACCAAGAGTAGCATTGCCACCATAGGCGCCACAGTCCCAATGCGCAATCAGATAAACATCGGTCATGCCATGCAGTTTGGCTGAAAGTTCAACCTGTTTCAAAGCTGTTGCTTGAGTTTCTGGGTTAAGAAAAGTTTTTTGCGTTCCAGCAACAGAAAATAAATCATAGCTATCAATCAAACCTTGAGCTTTTAAAAATTTTCTAATAGCTGTTTGGAATCTGAAGTCCATACAGGTTACTACCAAGGCTTTGCAGGTGTGTGACATAATGTTTTCCTCCCTTTAATGGGTTAGTGAATATTAATTATTTAGATAAACTACTCATTGTATTTTTTCTGTCCAATACCTTTGTAATCAATTCTAATACGATGTTTTTTGGCCACACGAATTCTGGCTGTTTCTTTTTCAATCATTGCGCTCAACCGAGCAAATTCCTTGGCATCATATCGTTTGTTTTCCAAGGCTTCTTCAGCGCGTTTCTTGGCTGCCTCGGCTCTTTCAATATCCAATTCTTCAGCCCGCTCGGCAGTATCAGCCAAGGCTACAACTTTGTCGGCTAAGACTTCAATAAAACCACCAGAAACGGACAAAATAGTATCTTCTGTTCCCCTTTTTATCCTGATCTCACCCGGCTGTAAAACACCAATCAAAGGAATATGATTGGGCAATATTGTTATTTCTCCCTGCATAGTTGGCAAAGTAATCTGATCAACATCAGCTTTGAATACAACTTTTTCAGGAGTAGCGATTTTGAAATTTATTTTTTCCATAATACAAATACAAATATACAAATACTACAAATATTACAAATACTAGAAATACTAGAGATACAAATATACAAATACTACGAATACTACAAATACTAGAGAGACTAGAGATACCAGAGATACTAGAATTTGAGATTTGTAATTTTTTTATTCGACTTCATCAATTGAGCCCTTCATGTAAAAAGCCTGCTCTGACTTGTCATCATGTTTGCCATCTAAAATCTCTTTAAAACCTCTGACCGTTTCTTTGAGTGAAACATATTTACCAGGAGTTCCTGTAAATGTTTCCGCAACGAAGAATGGTTGAGATAAAAACTTTTGAATTTTCCTAGCGCGAGAAACAGTCACTTTGTCTTCATCTGACAATTCATCCATACCCAAGATAGCAATAATATCCTGTAAATCTTTATACCGTTGCAATACTTTTTGGACTTCTCTGGCAACTTGATAATGCTCATCGCCAACTGTTTCTGGAGTTAAAATTGTAGAGGTAGAATCGAGCGGATCAACAGCAGGATAAATTCCTAATTCAGAAAGAGAACGGCTTAGCACAACTGTAGCGTCAAGATGACCAAAGGTGGTAGCTGGAGCCGGGTCAGTCAAGTCGTCAGCTGGAACATAAACAGCTTGAATAGAAGTGATAGAACCTTTTTTGGTTGAAGTTATTCTTTCCTGCAGAGCACCCATTTCAGTTGCAAGTGTTGGCTGATAACCAACAGCTGATGGCACTCGACCAAGTAAGGCGGAAACTTCTGAACCAGCTTGGGTAAAACGGAAAATATTATCAACGAAAAATAGAACATCTTGTCCGGCTTCATCTCGGAAGTATTCTGCCATTGTCAGTCCGGTCAAAGCAACACGGGCACGGGATCCTGGAGGTTCATTCATCTGACCGAAAACTAAAGCTGTCTTTTCAAGGACACCTGAATCTTTCATCTCGTGATAAAGATCATTACCTTCACGAGTACGCTCCCCTACACCAGCGAAAACTGACAGACCTCCATGTTCTTGCGCAATATTTCTGATCAATTCCATAATAACAACTGTTTTACCAACACCAGCACCTCCGAATAATCCAATTTTTCCACCTTTGGAAAATGGACAAATTAGATCAATAACTTTTATACCAGTTTCAAAAATTTCTGTTTCTCTTGACTGTTCAGCAAAAGATGGCGCCTTGCGATGAATAGGATAATATTTTTGTGTTTTTACATCTGCCTTGCCATCAATGGCTGAACCCAAAATATTAAACATTCGTCCCAAGGTTTCCTTGCCAACGGGGACAGAAATCGGACCACCAGAGTCAACAACTTCAATGTGTCTCTGCAAACCATCGGTCGCTCCCATTGAAACTGCCCTGACGGTCTTGTCGCCAATGTGTTGCTGGACTTCGAGAACTAAATCTTGACCATTATCAAGTTTAATGTTCAGGGCATTATAAATTGCTGGAAGATCATCAGAAAATTCAACATCCACAACCGGACCAATGACCTGCTTTACTTTTCCGATATTTTTCATAAGTTTAGAGCAATATTTCGATACTGTTACTGAATTTTATTTCAATACTTTTCAGTAAAATTGTATCTATATATTATAATTATATTTATTATAAAAATTATTTATTTTCCAAAGCGGCTTTGCCTGAACTGATTTCAGCGATCTCCTGTGTAATGGCTGACTGTCTAGCTTGGTTGAAAACCAAGGTTAACCCGTCTATCATGTCGGTGGCGGCATCACTGGCATTTCTCATAGACATCATGCGAGCACTGTGTTCTGATGCGTCTGACTCCAAAACTGCTTGATAAATCTGAACTTCTAACAGTCTTGGCATTAATTTTTCCAAAACAGCCCTTGGATTTGGTTCAAAAATATATTCAAAATTCATGTCACCTTTTTTCAAATATTTTTCTTTTTTCTCTGAAATAAATTCTTTTGTCATCTCAATCCCAGCACTTTTTCCCACAATGCCTAAATATTCTTCTGGATTTGGATCAATTGGTAAAAGTTGCTTTACCCTGGCTTGCTGTTTTACAGCTGAAACATAATCGGTATAGGCAACCATAACTTTGTCGTATTTTTTCTCGGTATAATCTTTTATTATCATGTGGACCATACTAGAAACCTCGGCTGCACTGGTTGTGACATCTTGTTTGATAAAATCAGCTGTTACTGTCTGGTCCTCATTTAAAAGCAAATCTCTGGCTCTGGTTCCCAAAGTAATTATATCGGTTTTTTTGATATTTTTTTCATGCTTTCTTATGGAATTCATGGCTTTCTGCACCACAGCATTATTAAAGCCTCCACACAAACCACGATTTGAACTAATTACAATTAATGCAACATTTGTTACTGTTCGCTTTTGAAGTAGTGGATGATGAACAGTATCGGTTTTCTCTGATAAATGTAAAATCGTGGTCCAAGCTAAATTGGCATAATCTCGAGTAGCCAAAACATTCTCAACTGCTTTTCTCATCTTAGCAGCAGAGACCATTTCCATCGCCTTGGTAATCTTGTGAGTATTACCAACGGATTTGATTCTTCTTTTTAATTCTCTTGTTCCAAGCGACATAGCTTGACAAATTTAATAATTTATTATAATATATTGGTTGTAACCGTGCGCCAACCCCTGAAGTATTTATCTCTCATGATAAAACTTCTGGGCAAGGGAGGACTAGTAATGAGCGACAAGGTACGAGATGCATGCAGATTCTGTCGTCCTTGTGATCATTTTGACGCTTATCATGGATTTGACTGTACATTGATTGCTGGAAATTCTGAACGATGCTGTGAATTTGGTGCTTGTACAAAAGCAAGAATTTCTGGCAAGCCTGTAAATCTGATGACGGCAACTTATGCGACGGTTGAAATGTGTGATGGCAATGTTACTGACATTTCCCGAAGGGGTCCTGATTTTATTGGTCGAATGGCTCAAATTGAGGTAATGCCTCCGCGATAACTATTAGAAAACTTCTAGTAGTTTTTTTATTTAATTTGTTTTATCCTCGGCTTTTTCATCCTTGGCAATCATAAATTCTGGGTTGGCAGATTTAAATTCCTCAAGAACTGATTTTAATAGCTTCTCAATTTCTTCGGTTAATTCTTTTTCAGTTTCGATTTTCAGTAGCAGATCTTTGGCATTGGCATTTAGATATTTATGCAAAGCTGATTCAAAATCTTGAACTTTAACAATCTCAACATCATCTAAATAACCATTAATTACTGCATATATAATAATGACTTGATTGGCTACAGGTACTGGTTCATAAATACCTTGTTTCAATATTTCAGTAATACGAGCACCGCGTGTAAGTTGTTTCTGGGTTTCTTCATCTAAATCAGAACCAAACTGCGCAAAAGCGGCTAATTCTCTGTATTGAGCTAACTCAAGTCTTAATTTCCCAGCAACTTTTTTCATGGCTTTTATTTGGGCTGATGATCCAACACGAGAAACTGACAAACCAGCATTTACAGCCGGACGAATACCCTGATAAAACAAATCATTTTCCAAATAAATTTGTCCATCTGTAATAGAAATTACATTGGTTGGAATGTAGGCAGAAACATCACCGGCCTGCGTCTCAATAATCGGTAAAGCAGTAAGAGAACCTCCACCATATTCATCGTTAAGCTTGCAAGCTCTCTCTAGTAATCGTGAATGCAAGTAGAAAATATCCCCAGGATAAGCTTCACGACCTGGTGGTCGACGCAATAAAAGAGAGACTTCTCTATAGGCGACCGCGTGTTTACTCAAATCATCATATATTACCAAAACATCTTTTCCCTGCTCCATAAAATATTCACCCATAGCAACTCCAGCGTAAGGAGCAATAAAGCTCAATGATGCTGGATCTGAAGCGCCGGCAAGTACAACTGTAGTATATTCCATGGCTCCATGTTCTTCTAATTTATTTACAATACGAGCGATTTTTGATTCTTTTTGACCAATTGCAACATAGATACAAATCATGTCTTGTCCTTTTTGGTTTATGATAGTATCAATCGCAATTGCGGTCTTACCTGTTTGACGATCACCAATGATTAATTCGCGTTGACCTCGTCCAATTGGGATCATGGAATCAATAGCTTTTATTCCGGTCTGAACTGGCTGGTGAACAGATTTTCGAGTAATAACACCTGGCGCAATTTTTTCCACTGGATTAAATTTTGTGGTTTTTATTTCACCTTTACCATCTTTTGGGAAGCCCAATGGATCAACAACTCGGCCGATCAAAGCCTCACCAACTGGAACCTCAAGAATTCTACCTGTGCTTTTGACTTCATCGCCTTCTTTTATCTTCAAATAATCACCCAAAATCATTGCACCAACAAAATCTTCTTCCAAGTTCAGCACAACGCCAAAAACATTGTTACCAAAATCAATCATTTCTGATGCCTTGGCATTACTCAAACCAGATATCTTAGCAATACCATCTCCAACCTCAACCACTCGTCCAACATGATCAACAGAAACTTGTTGCTGAAAATTTTCTATCTGCTGTCTAAGAGCATCAATAATATAATCCTTGTTTATTACTTTTTCATTTAGTTTTTTTCCTGACATAAGTATAAAAATTTATAGATTAGAAATTTTCGACTGCAATCTACTGATTTTGCCAATGACAGACGAGTCAACGACCTTGTCACCAAGTTGCAAACGCAAACCACCAATCAAATGTTTATTAATTATATTTTTTACAATTATCTGCTGTTCAAGTTTAATTGAAAAAAGTTGTTTCAAAGTTTTTTCTTGCTTGGCGGTCAGAGGGACTACACTCTCAACATTTAGTTCGAAAATTGAATCCTCATCAAGATTGTTTTTTCTAGCTTCAGCAATAATTGAATCCAAAGTCAGAAGAGCTTTTGACTTCAATAATAAAAATATAAAATTATAAGTCATCTCACTGATAAAATCCTGGAAAACTACTTTCAGAGCTTTCTTTTTATCAGTAAAACTGATGTGCGGATTGGTCAAGTACTGTTTCAATTCCAGGTTAGCATTCAATTTTTCGCTGACATCTGTCAAATCTGCAAGCAACTGTTCGAGAATCCCCTTTTCACGACCAAGCCTTGTCAATGCCTTGGCAAAATGTTTTTTATTAATCTTTTTCATGACAATTTATTATTTTAGTTCAGTTTTTTCTAGGTCAAGCAAAACTTGATCTATTAACTTTTCTTGTTGTTTGTCTGTCATAGTATCAGCAGTTAATTTACCTGATGCCAATAGAACCAATTCACCTAATTCTGATTTTACTTCCTTAATCATTTTTGCTCGTTCACTAGTTATTTCATTTTTTGCAGAGATAACAATTTTTTCAGCTTCTAATTTTGTTTTGGCAAGTTTCTCCTGGCGAACAAGCTCTGCGTCTTTTTCTGATTGTCCAATGATTAATTGAGCCTGCTTTCGGCCTTCGGCGATTGCTTTTTTCTTTTCCTGCTCTGACTTCGACAGATTTTCTTCAATCAATTCAGCATTTTTCAAGCCATCATCAATTTTCTTACTACGATCTACCATCAGCTTCATTAGTGGTCTTAGCCCAAAATAATACAAGACAGAAAAGACAATAATAAAATTGATTCCTTGGGCAATAAGTAATTTCCAATCAATGTGAAAAGTTTTAATTAATTCGTCCATATATTATGAAATGAAGCGAGGTCAGCGAGTACAGCGAGTAAAGCTTATAAATTAACTCTTTACTTGCTGTAGTCTGTACTTGCTGTTTTAATTTTCTATTTCTCCCCCACTAATTATTAATGAGGGAACAGCAAAAAATTATTTGATACCAAAGGCAATCACAAGTGCATAAATAGCAACCGCTTCAGCAAAGGCAGCAGCCAAAAGCATTGGAACTAAAATTTTTCCAGCAGCTTCTGGATTTCGGCCAATGGCTTCCATGGCCTTAGCGCCAATCTTTCCAATTGCCAAAGCTGGCGCGATTGATCCAAGACCAATTGCAATAGCTTTCGCAAGCATTGTTAAATCCATAAGTTTTCCACGAATTGCAAATTTACTACAAATCTACAAATAAAACTGATGAATTCGCACATTTGTAAACTATTTACAATTCGTAATTTTACAAGTTAATTACTGTCGACTTTGAATGAATTTATTTATAGTCGGTTTAACTTGATTTCAAGTGAATAAAGCGAGTACAGCGAGTACAGTAAATACAGTACCTGTACTTACCTCGCTTTACTTGCTTTAATCGCTGTTTTAATGTTCTTCTGCTGTACCAGCGATGGTGTAATAAACTAGTGTCAACATACCAAAAATCAAGGCTTGGATAATCCCAACAATAACTTCCAAAAACATAAATGGAATTGGTAGCCCAAAAGCAAAAATCACCGCAATCGAACTTAGCAAAACCTCACCAGCAAAAATATTACCGAACAGACGAAAACTTAAGGAAGCAACTTTGGCAATTTCACCAATTATTTCTACGAGCCCAACAAAAGCTTTGATCGGATTGACAAGAATTATAGCTGGTTCTTTTCTGATTTTCTTCGGTATTTCAATCAGTGCATTGAAGTTTATAAATTTGTTGGTGTGTTTCCAAAAACCGACGGTGAACATGCCAAAAATATTTGCGCCAATAACAGAGATCAGGGCTAATGCCAAAGTAGTATTCAAATCAGCAGTTCCACCTCGAAAATATGGGATAAAAGTATCATTTTCAATAAAACCAATAGAACCTATCCCCGGCAATAGACCAAGCCAATTATTCAATAATATAAAAATAAAAAAAGTGAACACAATCGGGAACACTTTCTCTGATTTTTTTCGATCATTGGTAACTGAATCACAAAGGTTTAGAGCCCCTTCAATCACCATTTCAAAAACATTTTGTAATCCTCTGGGAACTTGTTTTAATTTTAATCTTAGTACAACTGAAAAAATCAAGACTATCAGAACCACTAACCAGGTATTTAACAAAGAATTTGTTATATTAAAGCTTCCAATAGTGTATATCGGTTCAGCTGACAAGGAAATCTCATGCTCAAACTGTTCCCCACTTTGTTCAGTGTGGGCTTGAATCTCTCCAGTACGAGTTTCCACTGGTATTTCAATAGAATTATCCAGTTCATTACTAATCACTTGTGACATAATATGTGAAGCTGAAATTTTTATTTTTTATTCTTTTCAGTTTTTTTTGAATTTGATGAGATTTCATTCATGGCTTGGATTGACTTTTTTACAACAGCAATATTGGTAATGATAAAAGCAATTCCAATTGAAATTAGGAATATCCATGGTGATTTATTATATCTTTCATCAAGCCAATCCCCAACAAAAACTGCCACAATAATCGGTCCAGCGACCCAAGCTGTTAATTCACCAAATAACTTCATGGCTGGTTGCCACCATTTTTTTTCATTATTTTCGTTGTTCATCAAATTTTCAAAATATAATCACCTTTTATAAAAGGCTTTCGCCTATATTCTACTGAAAATAAATGCTTGTGTCAATAAACCATGTTGATAAACACCAGTTTTTGACAAATAAACCAAAAAATGACTAAAAATAGTCATCTCTGTATATCTTTTTTTATATGAAAAATTAAAAAACTAAATTAAACAGCTGTTTGGCATTTTTTACTGTCAAATCTGCGGCTGCATCAAAATTAATTTGACGAATTTCAGCAATCTTCTGAACAACATATTCAACATAGATTGGCTCATTTCTTTTGCCCCGATAAGGCTCTGGTGTTAAATATGGACAATCTGTCTCGGCTAATATTCGATCTAGAGGCATCTGGGAAATAATATTTTTTGTAGTCCCTGTTTTGTCAAAAGTTATAACACCGGTAAAACCAAGGTAAAAGCCTAATTCCAAAAACTGCTTGGCTATTTCCCAATCTGATCCAAAACAATGAATCACTCCCCTTTTTTTCGGCAGATTCTTTTTCAATTCACTCAAAATATCTTTGTAGGCATCTTTGGGATTGTCTTTGCTCCCGCGACAATGAAGTATCAATGGAAGCTTATTTTGGTTGGCTAAATCTATTTGGGAGTGTAAGGCTTTTTTCTGTTTTTCTTTTATTGAATAAATATCTCGAGTAACATCAACATGGTAATAATCCAGTCCACACTCTCCGATTGCGATGACTTTTTTTTCTTGAGCTAAAATATTAAATGCAGAGTGATCAAATTCTTCAGCTTTGGCGTGAAATTTTACATCATCTTCCTCGACAATAAAATCTTCGAGGTGCACAGGATGAAGACCGATTGAAGCATAAGTTTTTTTGAAGTCTGCGGTCATATCAACCGCTCTTTTGCTGGTACTAAATTGTGAGCCAACATTTATAATAGCAACCTGATGTTTTTCAGCCCTGGCCATTACTTGCTGAAAATCTGATTTAAAATCATTGAAATTTACATGAGCATGAGTATCGATTAACATAAAGAATCATTATTTCACATTTTATAAAATACTTTTCAAGGCTTTCAAGGCTTCGGGAAGAAGAGGTAAGAAAATGTAGGAAATCATAAGTAATAATGGCGTAATTAATGAATCTGCCATTTGGGAAATCAACCAATCATTGAGCGGATATTTACTTAGGAAATAAATAACAACGGATAAAACCAGAATGCCTTGGACAATCCCAAGAACTGAACCAAGAAGTCTCTCAAAAGTTTTGAGAAAAGGAATAATTGCAATTATTTCAAAAACCTTGCCAAATCCCCAGAATAATAAGCTCATTATTTTCAATATAAGCGAGAAAATCAGCAGAAAAGCAAAAAAATTGGATAAATTGTTTCCGCCCAGAAATGAGCCCAACAGAAGATAATATTTGCCGGCCAGTACCACGGCCACAACTAAACCTACCATACTGCCAACAACCTGGAGAAAACCCTGCTTAAAACCCCAAATAGCAAAAATCAAAATAACTCCGATTAGGATATAATCTAGAATGATCATATTTTTATTTTTATATTTTTATTTTTCTAATTTTTTTTACAAATATCGGCTATAGCCTGTAATACTTGCTCCAGCTCATTATATACTTGATCGTTTCTAACTCTAAATACATTAATTTGTAGACTCTCCAAATAATCGGTTCGAATTCCGTCATAATAAACTGCCTTATCTGAATAATGCGATGGTCCATCAACTTCAATTACCAATCTAGATTCAGGACAATAAAAATCAACAATGTAACGACCAATACTATGCTGTCGTCTAAACTTAATACCACAAAGTTGTTTGCCTTTAATTCTACTCCATAGCATGACTTCAGCTGAAGTCATGCTATTTCTTAGCTTCCTACGAAGTGGTAATAACTTTCTTTTATTGTGAATTTGTCCCATGTGTGATTTCCTCATTGTATAACCACCCCAGAGAAAGGATGCTAATATTCCCCTCCTTTTAGGACAAGGAGGGGATAAGAGAGGTGGTAATTTTTATTTTCGCATGAACAAAGACTCACCTTTGTCTAATTTTGTGCCCTCTTTTACTAAACCAATTTCACGATAATTTTCTTCAACAGATTGAATATTCAATTTCTTCAATATTTGGTCTGATGTTTCTGGGAGGTATGGAGAAATAGCATAAGCTAAATGTCGAACAATCTCAATCAAATTATATAACACTTGTGACAATTTGTCATTGTTATTTTTTGCCAGTTCCCATGGTTTTTCTGAATCAATATAATTATCACACCATGAAACCAATTGCTGAATTAATTGAATGTTATCGTAAAGTTTTAAATCAGAAAAATTCTTATCATATGTTTGCCAAAAACTTTTTAGATCAAAATCTGCTGTATATTTTCCTGCAGGAACAGAGCTAGAAAAATATTTTTCCGCCATACCTAAAACGCGACTGACAAGATTACCCAAACCATTAGCCAAATCAGCATTGTATTTCTTGACGAATTCTTCCGCCTTTATATCTCCATCATTACCAAAAGGAAATTGGGAAATAATTAGATATCTTGCAGCGTCTGAACCATAGGTATCAACTAATTCATTTGGATCAATAACATTACCAATACTTTTACTCATTTTTTGTCCATCAATAGTAAAAAATCCATGGGCAAAACAAACTTTTGGCAAGGGTAAATCAAGCGCCATTAATAAAGCCGGCAAGATAATTGCATGGAACTTCAAAATATCTTTGGCTAAAAGCTGAACTTCTGCTGGCCAAAATTTCTGGAATTTCTCACTATTATCCTTTATACCAAGTGCAGAAAGATAATTGAGGAGAGCATCAACCCAAACATATATTGTTTGGTCCTGGTCAAAAGGAACTTTTATCCCCCAGTCAACACTTGCTCGACTGATAGCAATATCTTGTAAACCGTCGTGAATAAAGCTAAGAACTTCGTTTTTTCTTGATTCTGGTTCAACTTTAAATGCTCCTGATTCAATTATTTTTTTTAAATCAGTTTGAAAATCAGATAAACGGAAAAACCAATTTGCTTCTTTTAGATGGTTTAATTTTTGCTTTGGATGGTCAGGACATTTTCCGTCAACTAAATCGCTCTCTGTTTTGTAGGCTTCACAACCAGTACAGTACAACCCTTCATATTCTCCCTGATACAATACTGGCTGACCAGAAGGGCCTTTGGCGTCTTTTAACTTTAATAATATTTCGATAACAGCTTCCTCGTGTCTGAATTCTGTAGTCCGAATAAAATCATTGTTTGATATGTTTAATTTTTGCCAAGTTGCTTGAAACTGCGCAGAAACTTCATCGCTAAAATCTTGCGGTAATTTACCGGCTTTTTCAGCTGCTTGAGCTATTTTTACTCCATGTTCATCAGTGCCTGTTAACAGAAAAACATTGTCATCCCCTATCTGCTTGCGATAATAACGAGCTAAGATGTCGGCGGCAATTGTGGTATAAGCATGACCGAGATGAGGTTTATCGTTGACATAATAAATCGGAGTTGTGATGTAGAATTTGTTCATAGGTTATTAATTACGGATAATGTTCGTATGTTTTTTAAGCTTTTCAAATTTATTTTTTTTGGGTGAATGGTAGCCTTCCGTAAGCGGCATAGGCTGTTGAATGGAGGGTAATTAAAGGGGGTGAATTGCCCGAAATCCAAGGCACTTTATTGTAATATTAACATTTTTATATTGAAAATACAAACAATTGATTTTTATAGTTTGTTTTGGTATATTATTAACACAATCTTATTTTAAATTGTAAAAAAATATTATGTTTCTATCAAGCAAGGACATCCGAAATACTTATTTAAATTTCTTTAATTCAAAGGAACATACGATAATTTCTTCCGCATCCCTAATCCCCCAGAACGACTCCACTCTTCTTTTCACAAACTCAGGGATGTCCCCATTAGTCCCTTATTTATTAGGAGAAAAACATCCAGGCGGAAGCCGGCTGACAAACTGTCAAAAATCATTTCGTACTGAAGATATTGAGGATGTAGGAGACAATCGCCATACAACATTTTTTGAAATGCTTGGGAACTGGTCACTTGGAGATTATTTCAAGAACGACCAATTGAACTGGTGGTATGAGCTTTTAATTGATAAATTCAAGCTGGATTCAAAAAAACTTTACCAGTCGGTTTATGTTGGTGATGATTCCATTGAAAAAGACAACGACTCTATTCGCATAATTAGCAATGTGTTTTCCAAATACGGAATCATAGCTGACGAAGGACCTGAAACTACTGGTAAGGGGGACTTGGGGCCAGGCTTTGAAATTGATTTTAATAAATATCGTATCTTCGCATACAGAGACAAGAACTGGTGGCAAAGAGGTGATGCAATCGGAGAACTTGGAGGGCCTGATTCTGAAACTTTTTATGACACAGGAAAAAAACACAACCCCAAATTTGGGAGACATTGTCATGTAAATTGTGACTGCGGAAGATTCTTAGAAATTGGCAATTCGGTTTTTATGCAATATCAAAAGACCAAAAAAGGATGGGTGCCTCTGGCTAACAAAAATGTTGATTTTGGCGGAGGATTGGAGCGTATAACAATGATTTTGCAAAATAAAGATAATATATTTGAAACTGACCTGTTTATAAATGTACTGAAAAAAATTGAATCTTTATCTGGAAAAAAATATCGGGACAATATGAGTCCATTTGAAATTATCGCTGATCATTTGAAAGCTGCTACATTTATAATGGGAGATGATAAAGGAATTACACCATCAAATGTCGACCAAGGATATGTAGTTAGGAGGTTAATACGAAGAGCCTTGCGATACGGAATGCAAATTGGAATTGCAAAAGAATCCTGGACATATGATATTGCCGAAACAATTATAAGCGACTACTCTGAAATATATCCGGAACTTGATCGAAATAAAAATTTTATTTTGAACAGCTTGAACGATGAAGAAAATAAATTTATTAAAACGCTAGAAAAGGGTTTGATTGAAGTTGAAAAAATATATAATAACATCATCAATAAAGGAGCTGAATTTACCATAACTGGAGAACAAGCCTTCAACATATACCAAACCTATGGATTCCCAATTGAAATGATTCACGAGGAAATAAAAAAAAGAAACGGGAAAATTATAAACGAAGAAGATTTTCAGAAATTTTTCAAAAAGCATCAAGACACATCCAGAACTGCTGCTGCAGGAAAATTCAAAGGTGGATTGGCGGATCATAGCATTAAAACCACAGCATTGCATACCGCTGCTCACCTTTTGTTGGCTGCTCTACGAAAACTCTTAGGAGATCAAGTTACACAGAAAGGCTCCAATATTAATGCGGAAAGATTGCGCTATGATTTTTCTTATCCATCAAAACTTACGCCATCAGAATTAGAACAAATTGAAAACCTAGTGAATGATGCAATCAAAAAAAACTTATCCATAAGCCAAGAGGAATTGACAGTGAATGAAGCAAAAAAAAGAAATGCCATCGGGGTTTTCGATTCCAAATATGGGGAAAAAGTGAAGGTGTACAAAATTGCCAAGGATAGTGATGTTTTCTCATACGAAATATGCGGCGGTCCCCATCTGGATTACACTGGAAAAATGGGCAAGTTCAAAATTACAAAAGAAGAATCAAGCTCTGCCGGAGTGCGCAGAATTAAGGCTATCTTAATAAAATAATATAACATTATGCATCTCACAGCTCAACAGAAAGAAATAGTTAACAATACAAAAAAATTCGTAGAAAAAAGAAAGACTAGATTTCCTAAAGGCGAGGATATGCTTTCTCATAATAAAAATGTTGAAAAATTTGCCGTCGAAATATACCAGGGGTATAAAAACATAAAAATCTTTCCGCTCATATTAGCAGCACATTTACATGATATTGGATTATCAGAATCTTCCGACCACGAAAAACACGCTGCTATAGGCTACGATATGACAAAAAAGTATCTAAGGAAATATAATTTTATTACTAGCGACCAAATCGAATTAGTAGCATTATGCGCTCTCAATCACCGAGGAGATAAAAAAACAAAACGCTCAATAGAGGAAAAGATAATTTCATCAGCTGCGGCGATGGATTTCATTGATCGTTCCCTTTTCTTATTTACAGAAAAATGCAAACACAATAAATACAATGACTCTGTAGCATGGATACAAAAAATACTAAATAAAATCATGACAAGAATTGAGCTGCCTGAAGCTCGCAAAATAATCAAACCAAAATACAATGCTGCCAAAAGAATTTTTGAATTAGAAAATATTTAAAATATTTTTTCCATATTTTTTAGTCAAGCGATGCAAATTCATTTCCATAGAACAAGCGCCGCACGATCCACAACCAGATGTTTTGGAAAGTTTATTTGTCAACCCTTTTTTGTCCATCAGAAGGATGGCTTTTTTTGTTATTCCCAAAAACCACACAGGATTAATTCTCTCACGATTTTCTAATGATGACCCTGGAAATGAACGCAGACACAGGAGATTTGTCGGAACGCCGATTTCAGAAAGATATCTAATGCCATCTAATGTGTCCTGTTCATTCTCCAGGCCAGCGATTAGAACTGAAAAAACCTTAACTCCATTTGCTTTGTTATAATTGAATATATTTTTATATTCATTTACTTTTATTTCAGATTTACCGGGAAGAAACTCATTTCTAAATCTATCGGAATATACTTCGAGATTTGCAGAAAAAGTATCTAGCTTTAAATTTGCCAATTTTTTCATATTTTCTAGCTCTTTAGGAGGTGAAGCCTCAATTGCGATTTTAACCTTCCCATCAAATTCACGCAGCTTTTTTAGATATGGAATGTATTTTGCTAATCCTCTATCCAGTGAAAAATTATTTCCTCCTGTTAATAAAATCTTTGGACGTCTACCAGTTTTATTAATAACCTGTTTGTAAGCCGACAGTAATGTTGTTGGGCTCAACATAATCTTATCCTTTTTCAAAGCACAAAAGGCGCATGCCTTTTTAACTTCCTGGTAGCAACATCCTCTTATGCTGTTTGGAATCTGGGGTATAGCAGCAATAAGAGTTTCAAAATCCATGTTCACATTCTGATTTCTAATTTTAATTTCTGGAACCAGCGACACCCTAAATAATTTTATCCCATCAAACTCGATTATTGCATGTTTTTTATTGCCAATCATTTTTATTTTTATTGGATTATCGTTGCTGATATATGAAAATGGAACTAATGCTCTCAGTTGTTTATTCCCAACATAAAGCTGTATGCCACTATTTCCAGTTCTTTTATCCTTTTTATTACTAAGATCTAATCCCAAATCCACCGATGCCCCACAGCAGACAAGATATGCACAAATTTTTACCTTATTAGCAAGACAACACGGATTTTTAAAATCCAGATTCAATTCGGAAATATATTGGTTTAATATTTTTTCTTTCATATTAAATATTAAATTGATGAATTGAGCAACTTGTTATTTCCGGCATTTTTTCATGCGAATCAAATAAGGTGTATAACATTTTTATAGCTGCTCCATGCGTAACAATTGCAATTTTCTTATTCCTTATTTCTTTTAAATATTCTAATCCGTCCAGTAGTCTCAATCTAAATGTTTCAAAGCTCTCAATATCTGGCACATCAGCATCGTCAATAAGTTTTCCATCTCTAAACCACTCCGGGGTTGTCTTCATTATTTCCAATTTGCATTTTCCTTCCAAAAAACCGAAATTTCTTTCTCTAAAACAACTTGATTCATACCCCATGGAAATTCCCGAACTCATCGATAAAATTTTTGCTGTCTCTATTGCCCTTCCTAAATCACTTGATATTATTATATCAACCTTATTTTTTAATAACTTCGCCAATTCCATCGCCTGAATTTTACCAACACTAGTTAAGGGGGAATCTAGCCATCCCTGATAAATGCCTGCTCTATTCCATTCAGTTTCAGCATGCTTAATAAGTATGATTTCCATATTAAGATAATTCACCATAAAATTGTTTATCCGTATCCCCAGAGCTTATATTCACCACAATTATTTTTTTGTTATTAATCCTTGCTTGCTTTATGACCGATGCAATAGCATACCCTGTTTCTAGCGCAACAAACCTTTCCTCACTCTTAAAAAATAACTCAGCAGCATTCTTCGCTTCATTTGATGAAAATTGATCAACCTCAATTAATCCTCGACCATGAAAATACGCAACCGGACTAGCAACAATGGTTGATCCTAGACCTCCTATATAATTACCCTTTTTTAGGCCATCAATCCCATAAGTTTTCATAAGGGGGTAATATTTGAGATTATCAATTGAAAACATTCCAATCCTCCCTTCCGACAAAATCGGACATGTAGCTGCTTCAGCAGATACAATTTTTGTCTTTCTTTTGTCATCCAATATATCTGCCAAAAATATTGCCGATGTGCCCAGGAGATTGGCTCCGCCACCACAACTGCCTATAATAATATCCGGATATTGCCCCATTGCCGATAGTTGTTCTTTAATCTCTAATCCAATAATGGATTGTGGGATAATAAAATAACCATAAACTGAACCAAATATATATCGGGCATTTTTTAATTTTTTTGTATATTCTATAGCCGCATCGGCAGATAAACTAAGGAGATCTTTTACTTTTTCATCTTTTTTTGGATTTACAATTATAACCTCTGCACCAAATTTTTCCATCAGACTTTTTCTATCCGGCCTTTTTCTATGACTTTCATAATCCATAAAGCAAATAGTCTTAACTCCAAATTTATTGCCCGCCATAGCCAAAGCTATTCCCCAATTACCGGTAGTTTCGGTGGTTATTGTATCAATGCCATCTTTCTTGCAAAGATATGCGATTAAAAAAGCGCTATTTGCTTTATGGTTTTTCGTTGGAGATTCTCCCTCATCTTTGATATATATTTCGCAATCTGTCCCAATCGCATGCTCAAATTTCTTCGCCCTGAAAATAGAGGTAGGCCTATATGATTCATAAACTGGCCATAACTCCTCTGGAATTTCTATATATTTATCTCTGGATAGCTCTAATTTTGCCAATGACGGAGGGATAACTTCGGAAAGAGTATCTAGGGTTATCTCTTTTCCAGAGACAGGATCATGCAGATCAACTGGACAATAATGCTTCAGATTTAAAAATTTTTTAATCATAATTTTTTATATGTATTGAAAATATTTAATAACAAAATTTGAAATTTGATCTGCGCCCGCAAATCCTTTTTGATAGTTTAAAACTGATCTCTGCTTAACCGCAAGCTTATCTAAAGCTATATCAGTAGAATATTCATTTTTAAGTAAATCCAATAGATCTCTTTGATAGCTTCCTGACTCCTCCCATTCTTCGTATTTTTTATACATCCAATGCATTTCTTCTATGCCTGATTTAAATTTTATTTTTTTAAGATCCTTCTCTTTTTCATAGATAAGAATACCTGGAAATTCGCCCCCCATTTTTCTGTAACCAAGAACCTGAGGATACTGTGTTGAATTTTGCTCTGGAAGAAATATAATAGGAACGCCATAATGAATAGCTTCATATATGGATTTTTTTCCGGGTGCAGTTATCAGAAGAAACGTTTTCTCCATTATTTTGAGCATTTCTCTATGACTAAAGGATTTCACCTTAATGCCAGCATGCAAATTGAAAAATTTCTTATTTTTTTTGATTCTTTCGGCAATTTCAGGATGAACAACAATAATAAATTTCTTGTCTTTATATAATTCATTAATGACTGGGCTTATAAACTTAGCAATCATCTTTACGTATATATCTAAATCAGCATTATCATTAACTGGATTTTTCATTCCATTAAGATTAATCAAGATATAATCCTTTTTTATCTTTTTATTTTTTACCACCGATAAATCTAAAACTGGACTTATTTCCGAAAATTTATTCTTACCTCCAAGGATATCACCCAGTCGAAAAATTCTTTTTTCAGTTCCAGGAAATTTTTCGTTAATATACGGGAATTTTTCCAAAAAGGAGTGCAGGGAACATTTATTAGACAACAACTGAGATTCGTGTGGCGTTAGGCCTGATTTTTCCAGCCTGGAAATTTTCTCTAAATAATTACCACCTTTTAATATGTGTTCCATTATTTGACTGTATTTATCATAATTTTTCTTATCTTTTGTCAGCAACCAAAACCAAAAATTCGTATCAATATTAATAACTGGAATACAACAATCGTATCCAAAAATAGAGATGTATGGATTGCCACAAGAAATAATCAAATCAAATTTTTTATCAATATTTGAAATTCCTTTTATATCTGTCTCTATTATTTTATCAGAATCAAATAACTCTTTATAATTTTTGAAAAAATGCGTAACATTTCCCCACCCCACAAGATAATTATCAGATTTAAATCCCTTCCTCTTTAGATTTTTAAGAATATACGCTATGGTAGCTTGCGACCCAAAACCAAAATGCTGAGCCGAAAACAATATTTTTGGAATTAATTTTTTCATAACAGCTTTACTTTATAGGACTTGAATATTTTAAATTATTTGTAGTCGCAATGGATACACCTGCATGCAACATCATAGGACAATATTTGCAGAAATCCATTCTATTTTTCCGGTATTCTTGCATTTCTTCTCCTTTCCATATGCCTAAAATAGATTCTTTGCGCACATTTCCCACAATCGGCTTATGCGTATACTCAGACCCATTACATGGAAGCACATCTCCGTTTGGATAAATCAATAGAAACACATTTGGCCGATTGCATTTTTTGTGTATAACTTTTTTCTCCCAATATACCCCATCATAAAACTTACTTTTTGCACTTTTTTTATTACCATAAAATCCACTCAAATTCAAAAGACTTTTTCTATCCAAAACGATGTTGTCTTGTTTTTTACGATTATGGTAATCCTTGATTGCCTGTGGCAATATTTCATCCCTGAAAATTTTCAGATCTTTTTTACTCAACAAAAGATATTTTTCCGAGTAATCATTCTCCGGGTAATTCAAGCTAAGCGAAGACGCATTAACATCAAACGAGTATGCAATAAAATCACTGAGTCTTTTATAATTATGCTTATTTACGACAATATGAACAACCAGCCTGACTTTACTTTTTCCTATTAATATTGCAGCGGCATTGGCATATTTAAAACTTCCGCGCCTTCCTCTAATGCGATCATGCTCTTTTCCATTCGTGCTATATAAAGAGAGCTTGATCTGATCAAGTCCAGACTTTTCTATTTTGTGCAGCAAAGGTCTATCCAGGAAACGGCCATTTGTATTTAACGAAACAAAGAAACCCATCTTTTTCGCCTCATAAATCAGCTCTGTTAATTTTTCATAATGAGTTGGCTCACCGCCTGATATTGTAAGATAAAAAACTCCCATGTCCCTTGCTTCCTTAAAAACTTTTTTCCATTCAGTTAATGAAATCTCGCTATTGCGCGAATTTAAAATTTGCTTCCTGCTGATGCAAAATGGGCAATTATGGTCGCAATATCCAGTAGGCTTGATAGTTAGGTGTTTTAATTTTCTCATATTTTTAAACTAATCATTATGCCACCGATATTCTTCTTTGAGTATATTCTTGGGATTATTGTTGGTTAAAATTTTGTAAATTTTTCGAGACATAGTATCCGCTGAAATAAGTTTTAATTTGTCGGTTTTACAAAAGTTGTAAAAAAATCCGTCATCTTCTATCTTTTTAATTTTATTTATTGATTCAACAATTTTTGATTTTTTATATTTTGACGACAATATTTTAATTATATTATTATCTTCCAGATAATCAAAATGTTGCAATATATCATAATCAACCTCTGATATTTCTTTTATTTTAGAGCTGCCTATGTCCATAACGAAAAATTTATCTTCTTCGTTGAAAGTAAAATAGCGATATTTTGAATCTGGCACCCTCAGCTTATCAAAAAATTTAATTTTGGAGTCCAAGAAACCTAAGTATTTATCAACTCTTTCCCTGATTTTATATGTTTCTCCCTTAATCTTTTCCTCATTTATCTCGCCGTTTTTTATCCAGATAATACTTTCTTTGGTAAAATTTGCGTATATATCAGTTAATTTTTTGAGTAATTTCTCATACTCTTCTCTGCCAGCTAACGACTTTTTATTTTTTATACCATTAATAACCCAGTGTCTATTTTTATTAATAATATCAATCCACTCCACAAAAATAATTTTTATCGCCATGTATGCCTTTGCAACATCCTTGTCCACATAATAATCATGGTAACCATCCATTACATTATTGTGAATAATCTTTTTCTCATTTTCCAACATTTTTTGCAGGCTTGCCCCATCATGCACCTTTAATGCCTTATGAATATCAGTGCCATAACTTTTTATCTTTTCCAGGAATTCTATGTCTTTCAAAATGGAATCCAATGTTGAATATGGATTAAATAGTATGGCAGCGGGGAAAACGGAGATCTCCAACTTTTTAAGTTTCCTGATAGCCTCCTTTATTTGCCCCGAACTTACTTGCTTGTTGAATTTTTTTAAAGTGTAATCATCTAATGTTTCCATTCCTACTAATAATCTTTCGAATCCGGCCTTTTTCATCTTTATTACTACATCTTCTCGAATATCGTCTGCTCTGCACAAGGCCATTAGATGTAATTTAAGCCCTCTTTTTATTATTAAATCACTAATTCCAATCACGCGATCAATTCCTGCTTGTCCCGGCCCAAATAGCTCATCGTCTTGGAACTTTATAACTGAAACTCCAAATGTTTTATTTAGATATTCTAATTCATCAACCACATTTTCTGGCGATCTCCCTCTCCAACAGGAACCTACATTTATCCTATTAAACGAATTCTGGCTACAAAAAGTACAACTTCCGTAGCAACCCCTACTTGAAAAGAAACAAGCATACCCAATACGCTTCATCGAATGCAACAGGAGATCCCTAGCGGGAAAAGGTATGGAATCAAGATTGCTTATTTTTTCTCTTGGCTTATTGAAATACAATAATCCGTTCTTTTTTCTATACGCCAGCCCCTTTATTTTTGCTAATGTTTTTTTCTCAAATATACGCTCTACAAGCTCAAGTAATGTATCCTCTCCTTCCCCTAAAACAATTGAATCTAGTTGATCAATGGCATCAAACAAAGATCTCGGCGAAAGGGTTGGCGTTATGCCACCAAAACAAAGATGAAAATTTTTATCTTTGTTTGTAACAAGATTTACTATGGTTTTTATCGTAGGCAACGCCCGCTGCGTCACGGAAAATCCCAATATTTTGAATTTTTTCATTTTTATTATTTCTGCGGTCTGATTTGCGCTTAAACCAAACATGTCGGCATCCATTATGTCGACCGAATAACCATTTTTTCGCAAAACTGCTGCCAAATACAAAATTCCAAGTGGCTCTTTAGGATCTTGATCTCCAAATCTCGTGGTCTTATAAATGGGGGGGTGAACCAATAGTATATCTGCCATAATTTATTTAAAATCCTTTAACTTGTAACTTGGAGCCAACTTCCTTGATCCATGACTTTTTGCAATCACATTTAAAAGCCAGGACAGCATCCGTAATTATACGCACATTTTTTTGATGCCGATTGATATCATTGAGATAATTCCTTATTTTATTTGAACAAGTGCAAATTTTTCCAGATTCGTCATAATTCGAAGGAACGGATATTGTTTCCACATTATCCTTATAATTTCCCAAAATAATTTTAAAATCATATTTCTGCTCCTTTCTTATTTTGTCCAAAATTTCAATTGACTTGGCTATGCTATATAGCCAGATAGGTTTAAACTCATTTCTAAAATAAGGAATCTTAGCAATAAAAGAATTTTCCGCAACAAAAAATGGCTGGACCGCAACCACAAGACTGCTTGGTTTATTTTTCATTAAACACACCAAATCCTTTACGCTTTTTGCCAAGTCCACAATTGATTCATATTCGCTCATATCAACGGGAGGTTTCAATAAAAGATAAGCTTGAAATCCCACTCCTTCTTTCTGTAACACATCGATAGCCTTGATGAATCTTTTTTTTGTAAATCCCTTTGCGGTCTTTCTCCTTATTTCATCGCTCATTGTTTCTAGGCCAACAGCGATAAATAATTTTTTTGGATCAATATATTTTGTTAAGTCTTTTATGTTTTTTGAATTGATAAATTCAGGTCTCGTTTCCAAAACTATTTCCTTAATGGAATCTCGATTCAAGGTCTTTACAATCTCCTGACGCGAATTTGCCGAAACCTCACAATCATCAAAAAAACTTCCAGAACTATAAACCTCAACCCTTGAAATGCTTTTTGTATAATTTTTTTCGAAAAAATCCAAAAAATAACCCCCAACTTTTTGGGGTTCAATTGGTTTTTCCCAATTTATAAAGCCACAGTATACGCATCTTTTTCCTTTTCGAACGCTAATACAAGGCACTGTGTTGATGCCTATTTTCCATCGGAGCCCATTTTCATATGGTTCCTTCAGATTTAGGGTTATTTTCGACTTATTTTTGAATTTCATCGATGCGTATTACATATTTAAACTTCGATTAACCGTAGCACTTTATGAATAAAAAATCAATTACAAGTAGAAACGCACAACATTATTTGGCGAGATAAACTATGTGTCTGCCTGCGGTTCGACTGAACTCGCCGAATGTCCGTTAGACAGATAGCTAATTTGTTATTTATTGAAACTATTTTCCTCTGACTACAACTACGAATTCACCTTTTTGTTTTTCAATGACTTGTTCAATAACTTCGGAAAGTGTTCCACGATAGATTGTTTCAAATTTCTTGGTAAGCTCACGGCCAACAATGATTTGTCTTGAATCGTCAATAAAATCTTTCATTTCTGCCAATGTTTTTATCACTCTGTGTGGTGAGTCGTAATAAATTGTAGTTATTTTTGAATCATTTATTTGCTGAAATATTTTTGTTTTGCCCTTGTGAGGCATGAAACCAAGAAATAAAAATTTATCGGTCGGAAAACCTGAAGCACTCAAAATAGTTGTGACAGCACTGGCTCCTGGAATGGGAATTACTTCAATATTGTTTTTTATTGCAAGCTCAACAATTTTGCCACCTGGATCTGAAATTCCTGGGGTACCAGCATCAGAAATGTAAGCAATGTTTTTTCCTTGTAATAATGATTCTCCAATTAATCTTTCAATTTTTTCATCTGATGAATGCTGGTGCAAACCAATTGTTTTCTTTTTTATATCAAAATGAGACAGTAATTTTGCAGACTGCCTGGTATCTTCACACCAAATAACATCAACACTTTCCAAGGTTTCCTTGGCTCTAAAGGTTAAATCAGAAAGATTACCGATTGGTGTGGCAACTATGTATAAAATTCCATTTTCCATATAGCTAAACTATAACAGAATAATATAAATAAAACAAGTTTTTGCCCAGTTTTAGTATAATAAATTAGCACCTATTGACATTTATTAATGAATATGCTATAATTGTTAGTTGTAAATTAAAAAAAGGCAATTTCGCATCACAACCAAGAACATAAGTACGAGGTAAAAATGCGGAAGAGGCTCTAGGACCGTCAAGGAAACGAAGAACGACTTGGCGGGATCAGGCTGAAGCAGACAGTGAAGAAGACACTGCTGAAGCCTAAAGGTTCTTCACCCCTCAATCCCAAGTGTCCACAACCCTTCAAAATGTGGGCAAAAATGGGAGATGAGGGTCGTCAGCTGAAATGCTGATCTCGTCGGCAGGAACATATTTATGTTACCTGGCCGTTAACCCATTTGCAGTGGCTCTTTCATCTCCCTAGCTGAGGCTAAGGAGAAAAAGGAAACTTCGTGGAGCGTCATAGTTAACCACCCCGGGAATAGGAATTAGGGCGCCCGGCCAGTGGAAAACCCGAGAAAATCTCGGGCAGAAAATTGGGATAGCTAACAAAGCGATTCCCTTAGGTCCTCCCCCCGTCGCAAGTGTCGGGGTTTTTTTATTTTTTAAATTAGAAGGCTACAATGAGTTGACAATTTTATCAAATTGATGTATTGTACCTAGTTATGCATTCACCCACAGGCAGGAGGATCAAATGCAGTTTATTGGAGTTTTTGTGGCAATTGTAACGGTGATTGCTGTAATTATTGCAATTTTGTATTCTGTTGGAGTGATGCTTATTGGTATCTTGTTGCCGGCGATTGTTTTAATTTTGATCGGTGGCGGTTTGGCGCTTTACTTTTTCGAAAAGAATAAAACCGGGTCGGCTGTATCGGTGATTTTGGCAACACTTTTGTTGGGGGCAATTTATTACACCAGCGATGCAAGTACACATAACTTGGGTAAGGTATTAAGTTGCGCAATGCCTGATAATTTTATGGTGTGTCCTTTGTCAAACCAGCTTAAGGTGGAAATTAGATGCAGATGGGAGATGAGATGTAAACAGGTAGCTGACCATATCTATACTATCTCGGGTAAGTCTCAACAGGAATTGTACGAATGGGCTCTGCATACCTGTTCTAAAAGAGTGGGTTACCCACCGTTTGATGCGTATCTAAATTGTCTTGATCGGGCGATGAATCAAGATGATTATAATCGTTGCCAGTGAGACTATTAGAGTTTATTTGAGGAGAAAAACTTCATTGGATATTGACAATTATCTTGCGCTATGATATAATATAAACTCGTATGGTCCTGACGGAAGGACCATACAGATTCTCATACAATGTCTTGGAAGACTCGAAACACTGAAGGAGGACGCAATGAGGCGTGGATGGTGAGCCAAAAGCCCAAAGCCATCCAGTTCAAGCTCAAAGCTTGGACCATGCCAACAACAAATGTTAATATAGACCCCCCGACATGTCGGAGGGTCGTTTATTTTAAAAATGTTATTTTCTGTTATAATAGCTTTATGAAGTCTGCAAGAAATAAAACTATCTACATCAACCCAACTGAAATTAAATCTTTTCAAGATTTTGAGTTATTACCAAAAGAAATAAATGCGCGTGATTTACAAAATAAAATTTATCTAACAAACTCAATAATCGCTTTAGCAAAAATACCTTCTGGTTCAATTGATCTAATTGTTGCAGATCCACCCTATAATATTAATAAAAATTTTGGTCGAGGATCAATAAAATTACCTGAAGCTGATTTTCGCGATTGGTGTGATAATTGGATTGAACAATGTGCAAGAATACTGAAACCAACCGGATCAATTTACATCTGCATTGATTGGGTCAGCTCTGGGATGATCCAAAACATCTTATCAAAATATTTTTTTGTCAGAAATAGAATTACTTGGAAACGAGAAAAAGGCCGAGGGTCAAAAAATAACTGGAAAAATAATATGGAAGACATCTGGTTCGCGACTAAGTCAGATAATTATACTTTTAACTTGGATGCTGTGAAGGAAAAGAAAAAAGTCCTAGCGCCATATGTTGATAAATTTGGTGAAGCAAAAGACTGGACTGAAAAAAATGGTGAGAAATTCCGAATGACTCACCCATCAAATATTTGGGTTGATCAGGTTGTGCCCTTCTGGTCGATGCCTGAAAATACTGAACATCCGACACAAAAGCCGGAAAAATTGATTGAACGAATAATCCTAGCATCATCTGATGAAAAAGATTTGGTTTTTGACCCTTTTCTAGGTTCTGGAACAACTGCGGTCGTGGCAAAAAAACTGGGACGAAAATATTGTGGGTTTGAAATTGAAAAAAAGTTTTATATAATTGCCTGGAAAAGATTAAAAAAAACTGTTTGATTAAACAGTTTTCAAGATTCAGACTCCCCATTCATCATTTTTAGATAATGACTATAACCGATAAAGACCTCCAGCATCTTTTGAATGTCCACAACCTCAAAAGTCTCAATGAGATAAAGCTCCAAATCTTCAAGAAAAATATTAAAATTATATCTCGCACCTACTTGATCCTGACAGCTGACAACCATTTTTGTTTTATCTTCAGAAGGATAAATATCATTGGCCATGGATAATAGATCAGATTCAACAGGTCTTGGGGTTGGACAAATTACCCCTCTAAGAACGAAAGGACCTGGTGTCAGAGAAAAACCAAAAATCGATCCCTTGATATTCTTCAATCTTCTTATCTCAACTACAGTACCTGCTGGTAGATTCAGAAAATCCTCAAAATTTTCAACTCTTTTCATGTTGGCTTCCCTCCTGGTTTGCCACTGGGAAAATTTATATTAACAATAATTAATAAAAATGTCAAATACACTTCGATAATTCGATCACGCACTAGAAACAAGTTTAAGTGCATGGGAAGAAGGCTCAATGCAGGCGAAATTCAGAGTGAAAAGTGAGTGGTGGTTGATTATACCCTGAAATAAATTCAGGGTGACAAGTGAGGGGTAGTGACAAATTTGGAGATCCTGAATTGACATTAGAGGAAGGAATGGAAAAATTAATTTGATTTTTGAAGAATTATATCCTGAAACAAGTTCAGGATGACAAATTGGGAGATCCTGAAACAAGTTCAGGATGACAAGAGTGTGAGGTAGGCTATTTTTTCTTCATGTTGATATCGTATAGAATGTATTCAATTTTATTCAAATTTTTCTTGGCTTGATCAAATTTTGTACGAAGATAACCGCCAAGATTGTATTCAAGCAATAAATGAATTATGTCTGAAATTTCTTCGGCGATTTTTTTTACTTTTTCAAATTCATCCTTGGATGAAAGCAGGACTGCTTGCCGATGAAGCTCTCCAGTAAAATCCGATAATCCCCCGACATATTCGTCAGCATGAATATCCACGCCAACAATTTCTCCGACTTCTTCGCCTTTTTGGTAGGCTAAAAATAATTTTGCTTCGGCAAATTCTTCAACAGCTGAACTCCAGGTCGGCTCATTTCTTAATTTTTGATTTTGCTTAAAATCAATTTCCATTTTCTGAATTAGTTGCTGACTTTCGGCTAATTTTTCTTCTGCTTCTACCATGTTATCTCTGTGAAGTGCAAAAATCGCCTGTTTGGCCAAATGCTGGGCTTGAGCTGACTGCCCGATAATTATTCGACGAAATTTATCATAATCTGCTTGATTTGAATTAATTTTTCTCCAAAAATCTTTGTTGATCATAGATGTTGTGATGTGTAATACTGAAATATTGAAATAATGTAATATTGGGTTATGATCCTATTTTTACATTTTTCAAATAAGTCATTTTTATAAATTTATTAATTCTGTTTTGTAATTCATTCCATAATAATAATAATAATAATAATAATATTTCTCGTAGAAGGACGAATCCGTCCTCTGGTTGATATTATTACAATATATCAATATTTCAATCGAGATATTTATTTCTATTCATAATATGTTCCTCGTGATTTCGGCTGAAGATTATTTCATTGGTTGGGGTTGTAAGGAAAAAATAATATGGAGTTGATTGGGGATAAATTACTGCTTTGATTGACTCGATGCTTGGATTGGAAATTGGGGTTGGTGGTAAACCAATTATCTGATAAGTATTATAAGGATTTTCAATAACCGTGTCATCAATGCTAGGTCTGGTTGTACCTTTGTTGGTAATATAGTTTACGGTTGCATCTGACTGGAGAGGATAATTATCGCCAATTCTTTTCCAAAAAATATTAGCCACAATTTGCCTGTTTTCATAACCAAACATTTCTTTTTCCACAATACTAGCCAGGGTTAGAATATGATAAAAATCTTTTTTTTGTGCTTTTACCTCCGCTAGTAAGTCACTCGTAACCTTGTATTCAAAATTATCCAGCATTTTACGAACAACTTCTTCAGGAGTTGAGTCTACATATACTTTATATGTGTCAGGATAAAGAAACCCTTCGAGACTGGCTGATTTAGGCTTGTATTTCAAAATTTCATAATCCAGATTTGGTGTATCTTCTACAATCTTGAGAAAATCAGTTGCTTTGAAAAGTTCTTTTGATTCAAGGTATTCGGCAATCTCTTCCTTTTTCCAACCTTCAAGAATTGTAATTGAAATTTCCTGTCTAACTTCTTTGCCGGCAGTTAAAATACTGATTATTTTCTTCAAACTCATATCAGTTGAAAGATGATATTCACCTGGTTTGAAATTTTTACGAGCACCAGAAAGAACAACGAAAATTTTTGCAGTGAAATCTTTGCTCGAAAAACCTTGTTTTTTCAAACTATCAATAATTTGGGTGACGCCTTGACCTTCTTCAATAACAAATGTTTTAGACCCAAATGGATTATTGTTTGGACTCTCAACTAAAATATTGAGTCCAACCCAGAAAAGAAAAGTCAACCCAATAATCGCGATAATAGAATTTAGAACTTTTTTTGTCATAAAAACTTATTTTGGTTATTTTTTTTTAATCTTTCAACTATTTTTTTTACTTCCTGCGATTTGCTTTTGGGACAGATTAGGAGAACATCTGGCGTATCAATAATTGCCAAGTCATTTAGGCCGATGGTTGCTATCAATTTATTTTTTGGGGCGTAGATCAGACAGTCTGATGAATTTTCATGAATATGATTTGCCTTGGCAACATTGGCATGATCATCTACTGAATTTTGTTGAGCTTCATAGAGAACATCAAAAGCACCAACATCACTCCAGCCAAAATTTCCTTTGATTATGATTACTTCACTTGGATCAATTTTTTCAGTAATGGCATAATCAAAAGAAATTTTTTCCATTTGATTGAAGGCTGAACAAACTAGTTCCTGATTGTTAATTGCCAAAGCTTCAACAATTTGATGAAGTTTTTCTGAATGAGCTGGGCTATGTTTAGAAAAGGCTTCAAGAATTTTTCGTGGAGTCCACATGTAATAATTGGCATGCCAAAGATAGTCGCCTGCTTCTAAATACTGTTTTGCTAATTCAAAAACTGGTTTTTCAGTGTGACCTCTGAATTCATATACTTCTGCGGAGTTATTTTCAAGGCAATTTCCAATTCGGGTGTAGCCGAGTACTGTGCTGGGAAAAGTCGGTTGGATAGCGATGTCAATCATTTTTGAGGTTGAGCGAATTAATTCGTCAGCTTTTTTTATTGTCTGAATAAATTTGTTGTTATCAAAAATATAGTGGTCTGATGGGATATAGGCGATCGGTTCATCAGGGAATTGATTATAAAGTTTGGCAGCAATAAAACCCATTGCCGGTGCTGTATCACGCTTTTCTGGTTCTATTATATAATTTTCTAATGGAATTTCCGGCACAAGTTCTCTAGCTTGGGCAACTAAATCCGGATTCAGACTGACATAGATATCTGTAATTGGAAATTCAGATTTAAAACGATTAACTGTTTGTTCAAACAGTGTTTTTTCACCTACTATTTTGCTAAATTGTTTTGGCTTACTTTCACGGCTAAGTGGCCATAATCGTGTACCACCGCCACCAGCGAGAATTACGAGTTTCATGGGATTACTAATTACGAATAACTATGAATCTACCACTGCTAGTATTATCTTAATTTAAGCATAAATAATGAAATATTGAAATAGTGTAATAGTGAAATATGGTCGAAAATATGTGAAAAACATTTTTCCGTGAGGAGTCTGCAAGAACGACATAACAGTCTCTGACACCTCGAATTTATTTACCTAATTTTAGTATAAAAATCAAGTGCATTATTGACTTTTTATCGAATATATGCTATAATTATAAGAAGTACCTAGACAACTGAACGGCCGCTTTAGGCGGACATGCACCCCACAGCATTGGAGCTTTAGGCTCCAGGAGGGTAATTATCATGACGACGAGCTACGACTACTACTTCGCCAACATCCGAAAAGAGGGCGAGAAGTTCTTCGAGAACTATGGTCCCGAGGAGCACATGAGCCTCAAGGAAAGCATCCTTAGGGAGACATCGGAACAAGGATCAGAAGGGGCTCTGAACGCACTCCAGCTCAAGGTGCTGGAGGTGCTCACGAGCTTCGCGAAGATGATCTTGTTCGGCTGGCTGACCGAGGTGAACATCAGCGCCCCGGCCAAGATCGAGAACGAGTACTTCGTCTCGGTCGAGTTCAAGCTCCGCAACCGCGAGAAAAGCAACTTCGCCAGGATCTACCTGGTAGAGAGGTGGCAAAACACCTTCTACGCGCAGGCCATCGTGGCCGAGATCCCCACCCACCCCGAGACCCAGGTGTTCAAGCTCCTCGTCCATGACAAGGGGAGCGACGAGTTCACCTTCCGCGCGCTCGAGCACACGGATCGGAAGTGGAGCTTCTAGCTCCGGTCCGCGCACCCACAACGAGACAAGCCTGTCTCAAATCACACGAACAAATAAAAGTTGATTATGCAATGCATGGTCAGCTTTTCAGTTTAAATAATGAAAGATTGAAATATTGTGAAATAAAATTGGAAATAGATGGAAATACAGTTGTAAATAAATTGAAATATGTTGTAAATAACCTTGATTGACATTTTGATAAAAACCGATTAAAATAAAGTCTTAATTGTTCCTCATACAGCAGGAGGGCGGGAAAATGAGCATTGGATTGTCAATTATCTTGTTAATTTCAATTTTTAGTGCAATCGGTTTCCTGCTGGCTTGGCACAGATGGAATATTTTTCACCTTTATTCCAAAAATCATCAGGTGGTTTCAAAAGTATTTGAGAATGGGTATGGAGTAGAGACTGAACAATGTTTAATCACATTTTGGCCGATTAAGAAAAGTAGACTAAATAAACTACTGTTTCCTCGACCAACTGGTAGCAGACAAAGAATGGTAGATATATCGGGTAATTCAAGTTTGAATATTCAAAATTTGTCACAAGCTGTCTACTGTATAATTGTTGGGCTAGCTTTCCCTGTTCTCCTTTGCGTCAACGCATTGGGAATAATCCCTGCCCTACTTGCCAGATTGATTACAACCGCCATTGAAAGAAATAAAAATTGCAATCTCATTTAAATCAATGAGGTTTTTTATTATAATAGCGCAATTAATAAAATGACTATTCCTAAAATTATCCTGTACCAAGCAAAGACTGAAAGTGAATGTTTTTCAAGAAATTTGAGGAAATATTTTATTATTAAATACCCAACAATAAATGCTGTTAGAAAACCGACAAGAAATAAATACTGTTCTGTTTTTTCAAGAGTAAAAATACTAATGTCCAACATTTTTTTTATGCCAGCGCCGAGTACAATTGGGATACTTAACAAGAAAGAAAACTTGGCTGCTTCGGAACGCTTTAATTTCAAAACCATTCCTGTTATAATAGTACTGCCGGATCGGGAAACTCCAGGGATTAAGGCTAATGCTTGGGCACAACCTATGATGATTGCTTCGGGGATTGATAATCCTTCAAAAGAGGCTGTTTTCCTAGACCACTTTTCTACAATGAAAATTATAATTGCACCGACAATTAATGAAATAGAAACAACCAACAGACTTCTGAAATATAGTTCAATGTAATAATCGAGGAAATATCCAGCGAGGACCGCTGGGACTGTGGCAACCAGAAGATTTAAAACTGTTTTTTGTTCATCATTACCAAGGTTAAAGCTACGAAACATTTGCAAGAATGCTAGAAAATATTTCTTTAAATCTTGTCTGAAAAAAATTATCAGGGCCAAAACCGTACCTAGATGAAGAGCAATGTCAAAGCTTAGAGCATTAATTTGATTAAGAGGTAGAATCTGGTGTAAAATAACTAAGTGACCTGAACTTGAGACTGGCCAGAACTCTGTGACCGCCTGAACAATTGCTAAAATTATAGCGTACAAAAAATACATACTTATATTTATTTAATTTTGAAAACTATGATGTATTATTTATTAATTATCCCAATTTTATCAGCCATCATCGCACAAATCATGAAAATGATAATTGATGCGCTGAAAAAACAGTTCTCGTGGAATGACTTGAATAGCTACGGTGGTATGCCATCATCACATTCAGCCATGGTAGCATCCCTAGCTTCGGCTGTTGGCTATTTTGAAGGTTGGGACTCGGCAACTTTTGCGATATGCATTGTGCTAGCTTTAATTGTAATCCGTGATGCCGGAGGATTCAGAAGACAAATTGGTTTCCAAGCCAAAACTATAAATCAACACATTGCTCAAATTTCGTCTGAACAAAGTTCTGAATTTGAACATTTACGAGAACGAATGGGTCATTCACCTCTAGAGATTTTGGTCGGAATTGTCCTTGGTGTCTTGATCACAACAATTTTTATACTATATATTGTTTAATTACTTCTGACAATTTGGACAAAAGCTGGTCCCTCTGCCGACCAGTTTTATTTTTTTTATTTCAGTTTGACCACATCTTAGACACGGCTCACCGGCTCGACCATAAACTCTTAGGAATTGAGCATAACTGCCTCTTTGTCCACTGCCATCAACATAGGTATTGACTGATGAACCTCTATATTTTATGGCTTTTTTCAAAATTGATTTCAATGATTTACGGATATTTTCTCGATCAATTGATGTTAAGGTTTGAACTTTTCGCGTGCAAAGAATTCCGGCTTCAAAACAAGCTTCATCAGCGTAAATATTGCCAATACCTGAAATTAAATCTTGTGTTAATAAAAATTTTTTAATACTCCAGTCTGGACGACGATCCAATAATTTAGTAAACTCAATCATGGTAAACTTGCGGTCAACCGGTTCAATTCCGAATTTCTGCTGTTCAAGCTCGGCTAACTGGTCATTAACCAATTTTAAATAACCAAATTTGCGGATGTCATTATAATACAGCTTACCATGACGACCAAAATTAAAAAAAACTTTGTTGAAACGATGAGGTTGGTCAGAAATTTGCTTGATTGGGTGACCAGCCGAAACTGAACCAGTTACAGGATGGACAAAAACAAATTGTCCTGTCATCTTCATGTGTGCCAGGACCTTTTTATTCTTGCCAAAGTCAAACACAAGCATCTTGCCGGTGCGCGTAATATTTTTCAGCACTCTATTTTCAACAGCCCTGATTAATTCTTCCATTGATGGCTGTATCTTTTTTGCAAAATCAGCTGATATGTTAATCTCAATAACTTTTTTTCCTTTGACAAATTTATCTAAGTCTCGACGGACTGTTTCAACCTCTGGTAATTCGGGCATATTGAAAGCGAGAAAAGCGAGGTCAGTAAATAAAGCAAGTAAAGCTGTGATTTAATTTATGTTGTATTTACTGCACTTGCTGAACAGGCTGTACTTGCTTAAATCAATGGTTTTCCAGAAAGGTATTTTGGGATTTCTATCTCCATCATTTTCAAGGCTGTGGCTGTAATATCACTTAGAAGACCGACTGGACGGACAAGACTCAAGTCTGTGCCGATTAGCTGTGAATTTGGATCTGACTTGCCACGAAAATTTTCGCCAACAATAATACATGGAACTGGGTTGGTAGTATGGTCCTTGGTAATTTCGCCTGTCTGCAGATTTCGAAGCTCTTCAACATTGCCATGATCGGCGGTAACAATACATTGTCCACCTTTTGACATAACCAGATCAACAATCTGGCCAATACAATAATCTGTGGTTTCAACGGCTTTGATTGCGGCTCTTATATCACCGGTGTGACCAACCATGTCTGGATTGGCAAAATTGACTACAATAAAATCATGCTTTTCCTGCATTATGACTTTTGTTAATTTCCTGGTGACTTCAAGCGCAGACATCTCTGGTTTTTCCGCATAACTAGCAACTCGGGGAGAAGGAATGACTTCACGGTCCTCTGATTTGTAAGGATCTTCTTCTCCACCATTGAAAAAGAAAGTTACATGGGCATATTTTTCTGTTTCTGCAATATGAAATTGATTCAAACCTGCCTCACTTACGACTTTGGCCAAACCGGTTTCAACACCTTCCTTTTTCATCGCAACTTCAACCGGCAAACCAGCTTCATATTCAGTCATGGTTACGAAAAATAAATTATTGATTTTTTTACTTTCAAACTTGTCAAAATTATCAAGAACAAAAGCTTTGGTTAATTGTCTTGCTCGGTCAGAACGGTAATTAGCAAAAATTATCGCGTCCCCATCTTCAACTAAGGCAGTTGGTTTACCCTCGGAACCAATAACAAATGTTTCAAATTCCTCGTCATAAACCTTTTTAGAGTAGGACTCCTCAATTGCGCCCACTGGATCTTTTGAATAATGCTCCGCTGTCCCGTTGACCATCGCATTGTAAACTTTTTCAATTCTCTCCCAATGATTATCACGATCCATGGCATAAAATCTTCCAGCTAGAGTCGCAAGTTCTCCGACTCCAATTTGTTTAATTTTTGCTAGCAATTCTTCGATATAACCTTTTCCACCATTATAAAGCGTATCACGACCATCTAGGAAAGCGTGGACAAAAACATTTTTTATTTTATTTTTTTTAGCGAGCTCAAGTAAAGCATAAATATGAGCATTTGATGAATGGACTTTGCCGTCGCTCATCAAGCCAAAAATATGAAGCTTGGAATTGTTTTTCCTCACATGCTCAACTGCGTTCAAGAAGCTCTGATTGTCAAAAAATTTACCGTCACTTATTTCCCGATCAATTCTTGGTAAATTCTGAAATAAAATTTTGCCAACACCAAGATTTATATGACCAACTTCAGAATTACCAATTTCCCCCCAAGACAAACCGACTGACTCACCAGAAGCGAGCAAAGTAAAAACAGGAAAATTTACCAATAAATTATTGAAATTGGTTGTTTTGCCGAGAGTGACTGCATTACTATCACACGGAGGAGCAATTCCCCAGCCGTCCATAATTATGAGTACAAATGGTTTTCTTTGGGACATATTTTTGAAATGAGTTCAGCAAGTTCAGCGAGAAAAGCTAGTAAAGTTTTTGACCGTACTTGCTGGACTTGCTGTATTTACTTTTTTCTTGTTATTAATGATTGACCTGAAAGATATTCGGGTTTAGCAATATCAAAATAATCGTAAATTGTTGGGGCGATATCTCCAAGATTACCAGAAGTTAGCTTTAGGTTCTTATCATGATTAGCAACAATGAATGGAACTGGATTGCTTGTATGTTGGACATTAAATTCATTATTCTGTGTTAACATGGTTTCTGCATTGCCATGATCAGCGGTCAAAAATAGTGTTCCTGACCGTGAAATAAGCTCGGACATTATTTTCCCGATACAAATATCGACATGACTAACCCCCTCAACTGTAGCATTAAAATCACCTGTATGTCCAAGCATATCAGCATTAGCAAAATTTGCAACGATAAAATCGTGCTTCTTATGTTTCAAGCTTTTTATAATATAATCAGTAATTTTATAAACGGACATTTCTGGTTTTTCGGCATAAGACTGAACAACAGGAGATGGAATCATTACCCTGTCTTCAGCAAAGACTGGATCTGCATGACCTCCATTCATAAAATAAGTAACATGTGCAAACTTTTCGGTTTCAGCGATATACAATTGCTTGTAGGTGTTCATAACAAATGGCAATGTACCAATCAAATCATCTCCTTGAAAGGCAGTGACTATGTTATTTGATAAATCTGGACCAAAATCTGTCAGAGCGCAAAACAAAACATTCTTTGGGACTTTGCTTCGTTTGAATGAACCTGGATTTTTTTTATTGAAATCTCTCTGCGCAAATGTTTTGGCGATTTGTCTAGCCCGATCAGAACGCAAATTGAAAAAAATAATAGCATCATTGTCAGAAATTCTTGTCTGTTTGTAATCTCCGTCTTCGGAAATTATTGCTGGTTCTAAATATTCATCAGTATATCCAGCATTGTATGAATGTTTAATCGCTTGATCAACAGAAGTAAACCTCTGGCATTTTGATCCAACCAAACAATCATAAGCAACTTTTGTCCGGTCCCAATTTTTTCCTCGATCCATGGTGTAAAATCTTCCTGCCAAGGTAACAATTTCAACACCGTTATAACCTTTATCAAGTTTTTTAATTTGAGCTTTTACAGATTTAATAATTTTTTCAATTGACCTCTGCGGAGAGTCTCTTCCGTCTGTAAATAAATGAAGATATACTTTTTTTATTTTATTTAATCGAGCAAATTCTATTAACGCATACAGATGTTTCAAAGAACTATGCGGGCTGGTACCATCACAGATTAATCCCATGAAGTGTAATTGTGATTTATAAGCGTTCAAATGATCCAGAACATGCAAGAAAGATGTGTTAGAAAAAAAAGTTTTATCCGAAATTGAACGGTCAATAACACTGGCATCCTGCAGTACAATTCTACCTGCACCAATATTTAAATGGCCTGATTCTGAATTACCAGGCTGATGCTCGGGCAAACCAACACAACTACCACTAGCGCAAAGCTGGCTATGTGGATATTGCTTGATTAACTTATCGAAATTACTTGTCTTGGCTTTGACAATGGCATTGCCACGACTTTTTGGGGCTATACCCCAACCATCGAGAATTAATAATACAATTGGTTTATGCATATTTCAATTGATGAATTGAAGTTAGACAATCAATTCAGGTTTGAGATTTTATTTATTCAGTTCTCTTTCTATCTCCATCAAACGATTATACTTTGAAACTCTTTCAGATCGAGACAATGAGCCTGTCTTGATAAAATCTGAATTTACAGCGACTGCCAAATCAGCAATAAATGTATCGCAAGTTTCACCTGAACGATGAGAAACACTGACTTTGTAATTATTGGCTTTGGCAAGATAGATTGTTTCAATGGTTTCACTCAATGAACCTATCTGATTTAATTTAATTAAAATTGCATTGGCGACATAATTTTCAATACCATGATACAAGCGAGATGAATTGGTAACAAATAGATCATCCCCAACTAAAGTAACCTGCTGTCCAAGATAGTTGGTAAGTTTATTCCAATTAATCCAATCATCCTCGTGCAAAGGATCCTCAATGGAAATAATCGGGTATTTATTCAACCATTGTTCCAGAATTTTAATAACTTCATCGGCTGAAATAAATTTCTTGCCTTTTTTATCATTCAAAGAATATTCTTTGGTCTTGGGATCAAAATATTCTGACAAAGCTAAATCCATAGCCAAAAAAGCATCCTTACCCGGTTTGTAACCAGCTTTTTTTATGGCTTCAACAATAAACTGGAGGGCCTGCTCATTGGATCGAAGGTTTGGAGCAAAACCACCTTCATCACCAACTAAAGTGTGGAAGCCGGCTTGTTTTAACAATGTTTTCAAGTGGTGAAACACTTCAGCTCCGATCTGAATACTTCTGGCAATAGTTGAAGCCTTTGGGACAACCATGAATTCTTGGATGGTCAGAGAATTATCAGCGTGCTTGCCACCATTTAGAATATTCATAGTCGGAATTGGCATGCGCCAGCCCTTTTCTTTCAACTTAAAGGTTTCGCGGATATAGCGATAAAGCGGTTTTTTCTTGGCAAGAGATCCGGCTCTAGCACAAGCAAGTGAAACTGCCAGAATAGCGTTAGCACCAAGTTTTCTTTTATTATCAGTACCATCTAATTTAATCATTGTAGAATCAATTTTTGCTTGATTGGTGATGGTCATTCCCTTTAAAGCTGGTGCAATTTTTTTCTCAATATTATTTACAGCTTTTAGCACTCCACGGCCAAGATATCTTTTTTTATCTCCATCTCGTAGTTCAAGGGCTTCATGAATTCCAGTTGACGCGCCTGAAGGGACCGAAGCTTTGGCAATAACTTTATTGGTTAATTCAACTGTTGCTTCAACGGTTGGGTTACCTCGAGAATCAAGAATTTCTCGGGCTGTGATTTTTCTTATTTTCATAAATCTTACTCTAAATTGATTGAAAAATAATTCTTTAGCTATCAACTATTTATAAAATTTCGTATTCAACTGTAACATTTACTGTAATTTCCTGACTACCTGCTTCAATTGAAGTGGTACCTTCTGGCATGCTTTCAGCTGAACCACCTAGCCCAAAGGTATCTTTGTAATAAGCTGGATTGGCTGAACTTTCGTAAAATGAAACCACTTTGCCCAATTTTACACCGGCGGCCTCGGCCAAATCAATTGCCTTGGATTTGGCTTGTTCGATCGCTATTATTCGAGCTTCAGATTTTATTTTTTCTTCATCATCAACTGAAAAAGTCAACCCACCGACTTGGTTTAATTTGAATTCACCTATGAGTGAGATAACATCACTTATTTTTTCTAAGTTGCGAATTTTAACTTTGACGGTTTGATCAACTTTGTACCCAGTCAAAACACTGCCAGAATCACGCCAGTCATAATTTGGATAAACATTGTAGCTCTCTGTCTGTATATCCTCTTTTTCAACATTAAATTCCTTTAATTTTTTTATTACATTATTAATTTTGTCAGAATTCTCTCTTTGGGCAACGGCAACATCCTTATTTTCAGTAGATAAGCCCAATCGAATTTCTGCAATATCAGGAACAACAACAACCTTGCCCTCTCCAGTCATAGAAATTTTATCTTTTTGGTCCAATGATTTTCCAACATAATTGTACTGTTTCCAAGCGTTGCGTGAGAGCAAAATCAGGAAAATCGAAACAAAGACTATAAGAACTGTCATCAATATCAATTTCCATAATGTTTGTTGACCACAACATGATGAGTTTGTTTGTTCTTGCATAAATTTTATATTATTTATTATTTATTTTTAATTAGAGGTTTTATGCCAGGGAGAATAATGCCTTCTAGAAATTCAAGCATTGCCCCGCCACCGGTTGAGATAAAATCAATTTTATCTTTCAAACCAAACTGTCCAAAGGCAGCTATAGTTTCTCCACCACCGATTATGGTAGTTACATTTTTCTTTCGACTCCGAGAAGCAACAAACTTGGCTAGAATTTTTGTTCCACGAGAAAAGTCTTTGAGTTCAGTATTACCAACTGGACCACCCCAAACTATAAGCCGAGCGCCTTGCAAGGCATTAATATAGCGACGAATTGTTTCTGGTCCGATATCTAAAATCATTTCGTTTTTTGAGGCGATCTGTGAATCCCAACTAAGTTTGTGATACCTAGATTGAGTCATCTTTTTCTTGTCAGATACAATATAATCTATTGGATATAAAATTGTTCGTCTTTTTAATAAAACTTTAGCCCGACGCAAAAATCTATCGTCACAAACTGAAGCTCCAATATCAGCTCCGGCTGCTTTGAGAAAAAGATTACCAACACCACCAGCAACCAATACGCTGCTATATTTCGAAGAAAGAGCTTCCACAACGGGAAATTTTGAATCTATTTTTATCCCACCGATAATGGCAACGGCATAAGATTTTTGATTTATTGCCCGTGATAAAAAGTCAACCTCTTGGTCCATGTTCAAGCCTGAAAAACTTGGCAAACATTTTGTAATAGCTGAAACAGAAGCTGCTTTACGATGGCAAACGGCAAAAGCATCATTAACATAAATATCTGCCATTGAAGCTAATAGCTCGGCAAAACGACGGCTATTTTTTTCTTCAGCTTCATCAAACCTTAAATTTTCTAAAACAATAATCTTTATACTACTATGTTTTATACTCCTAGCAGTTGATTCATTTAGTCGGTCTGTAACGAATTTGATTGCTTGACCAGGTAAGTCTTTTTTTAACACACGGACAATTGGTGCCAAGGAATACTTCTTCTGTCTGCGTCCCTCTGGCCGACCGAGATGTGAGGCAATAATCAATTGACAGTTCCGTCGTAGAAGATACTTGATTGTTGGGATTGTTCTCTCAATACGATATGGCTCAAGAATCTTGTTGTTTTTCATCGCAACATTCCAATCAACTCGCAAAAATACTTTTTTGCCTTTTAAATCTTTTACATCTTTGATGCTGTATAATTTCATATTTTAATATATACGATTTGAAATTTCGTAAGCTTTAATTGTTTGTCCGGGTAGAAACCCCTGATTTTGGACTAAACATTTGGGCACCTTGACCAGACAGGACAGAAACTATTTGATCTGGATTACTAGTTGAAATAAAATATTTTTGCTGGCTATTTTTATCTTTGAATCTTATGCCAGACCCTTGTCTGGCGATAAAACCTTTGACTCCATTTCGACCATGACGAAAACCAAATCCGCCGAATTCTGAAAATTTATAATCATGTATTTCTAGATCTACAATATTTTTTACATAGACTTCTTGCTTCATAAAAGCAAAGCGAAACTTAAACAGATCACGACTTATACATAGGTGTAAATGGTTGAAAGAAAAACTGGCTAGAATCAATAACCCTGCCGCGAAAATCATAACAATCAGGGCTATTGGTTGATTGAATAATTGGTAATAATAAACTAGATAGCCCAGCACAAATATTGTAGCTAAATTCATGGCTAAAAATATAGGCTGAAATCTTTGTTTCTCCTCATAAATGATATTTTCCATAAGATCAAGAACTTCACACAATTTTACCTAATAATTATAACAAATCTTTGCTCGGATGCAAAATGTGGTAAAACAAAAAACAGGCTCAAATGAACCTATTTTTATACCTTACTTTTTTTCTTTATCCGCAAAGCTTGTCTTTTTATGGTTTTTGAACGGCGGTCTTTCTTTACCGGATTCATATGCTTGTTTGCACGATCATTTGGTCTTATTTTTCTCATATTATTTAAGCTTTTTCAACATCCAATTCTTAAATCCTAATAAATAAAGACTATCATAGTTAATAATATTAGTCAAGAAATGAAAAAATCCATTGATAATATCAATGAATTTAGTGAATAAGATTTCGAGCTTCTTGACCAAGAAGCCAACCACATTCATCTTGCCAAAATTTCAACCAATTCTTTCTCTCTAGAAATGTCGGAGGATCTCTCATCAAAAAGCCTTGAGTGCTTGCAGAGGCAAAACTTGATGAAAGATAAATACTGACTCTAGCCAATCTGTGGCCAACTTCTCGAATCAAAATGTCATTGTGTCGAACACTACGCATGAGTCTTGCCAGTGCATCACTAGCAGTTTGGTAATGAGCATCAGTGACATGTCGAATAATATTTTGGATTAGTTGTTCTTGTTCAGATGTCAAAGGTACCATGACCCAGCCCTCCTCGGCGCTGATTGTTTATTCAAGTATAAGTCAACTGTTTATTCTAACATAAAACATAACTTTCGTCAACAAAACTAACTAAAATCATCAGATCCTTGACGGAATCCTCCTATTTTTTTTCTTAATCTGGATAATTTTAATAGATGAGCTGGCTTAACGGTTAACTCGCCATATCTATCATTTATTTGATCCAAATACGGTACCAGTTCAAACCGCTGACGGTCAGCCTGAAACAAGGGAATTTGGCGAGAGTTCGGAGCTAAATTGCTAACTCTGATGCCGATTAAACGAACTGCGCTAGGTAAACGATAACGACTTAAAATTTCTAATCCCCTTTTGTACAACTCTAAACTATCATTAATATAACTATCAAGAGTTACACGAAAACCAGAATGAGTGAAATCAGAAAAACGCCAAAAAAATTGCAATGTTCGTCCTGCCAATTTTTTATGCCGTAGCTCCCGTCCACATTTTTCACAAAGATGAAGCAACACCTGTAAAATTTCCTGTTTATCAAAAGTATCATAAGGCAGAGTATAAGCTCGGCTAATTGATTTTACTTCAGCCTCTTGCTCGGCTGAAATTACAACTGAATCATCATGACCATTACTCATATCTTTCAATTTCTGACCGTAAAATGGTCCAAACTCTCGAACAAGTTTTTCAACTGGGTATTGGCGAAGTTTCTTGACTGATTCAACACCAATATTTTCTAATCGTTGTAAAATGCGTCGACCAATACCACAAAAGTCATCTAATTTTATGCTATCTAATACTTGAATTTTATTTTTTTCATTAATAACAACCAGACCATTAGGCTTTTGCATATCAGAAGCAAGTTTAGCCAGTAACTTATTGGTTGCAATGCCGATTGAACAGGTAATTCTCTCGCCTATTTGTTGCTTTATCTCAAATTTAATTTTATTAGCCTTGTCTCTTGCTGACTGCCAATTTTTGCACCAGCCAGTCATATCGAGAAAAGCTTCATCAATACTGAAAACTTCTACTTTGTCAGAAAACTGATTAAATATTTTGAGAAACATCTTAGTTGTTTGCATGTATTTACTGCCATCTGGCTCAAGGAAGATCAAATTTGGACAAAGTTTTTTGGCTTCGAAAGTCGGCATTGCAGTTTTTATCCCAAACTTTTTGGCTTCAATCGAGGCAGCGACAATTACGGACCTAGAACCCTCTTTGCCACCGACCACAATTGGCTTACCTCGGAGAAAAGGATTAGCTTGTTGCTCAACGGAAGCAAAATAGGAATTCATATCAATGTGGAAAATAATTTTTTTCATACTTCATATTTTTTCAAACAAAAAACTACTAATCTTGTTTTTGAACTTAAACCGATATTTTAATGGTTAGTAAAATAGATGATTAGTAGTCTTACTCTGAATAACTTTCATTTAATGTCCAGCAATTTTTTTCAGTATCAAAACACAATTTAAAATAATTAGACTTATTACTGACTGAATAAAAATACAATTTATCTCTGCCTCGTCTGACAGAATGAACTAGATTTACTTTGTCGATTTTGTATCTTCTATTGCCCCAACGGAAGTAAAGAGGCAAAGATTTATTTTTCAAAAATGCACAGATCACTTCAATTGGTTCGTCAATTTTATTAAACATACATTGTTAGGTCCTGCCAGAAACCTTTTATAGTACGACGATAAAAAGCTCGGAATCTTCGTTTTGACATAAATTTTGTTTTTGCTTTCGGGGGAAAGGATCAGACAACCCCATGCTTGAATAAAATTATCTAATAACTTTCCCCCATTTTAATTTTTAAATAAAGAACAATTTTGATAGCAAGGTTAGTAAGTTCAGTGAACACGAAGAGAGAAGTTGTGAATGATACTCTTACTATATTTACCTTATTTACTAAACTTGCTGAATATATAAATGCGCAGTTATTTTTTGAACTTTCGGATAATACCGCTGACTACCCCTCGAATCGCCACATCTTTGCAGTAAATAGGCTTCATGGTGGCATTGGCTGGCTGAAGACGGATACGATTTTTTTCACGATAAAACTTTTTCAAAGTTACATAAGCATTATTCAATAAAGCAACCACCACATCGCCATTGCTAGGAGAAGGATTGTGTTCAACTACAACATAATCTCCATCCCAGATACCTTCATCAATCATTGACTCTCCTTTTACCCGTAAAACATAGGCATTGTCATTGGTAACCAAATCAGCTGGAACAGCAATGGTATCATTTTCTTCAATTGCTTCAATTGGCTGACCAGCGGTAATCAATCCGAGTAAAGGTAATTCTATACTTTTGCCAAGTTTCATAACTTTTGAAGTCATTTGCAAAGATCGAGGACTGCTCGGATCAATATCCAGATATCCTTTGCTTTTCAATGTCTGTAGATGTTGATGAATAGTAGCCGGAGAAGACAACCCTAATCCCTCTCCAATCTCCCGATAGCTCGGAGAGTAATCATTGTCTTGAACAAAGGCTTTTATAAAATTTAATATTTCGCTTTGGCGTTTTGAGAGAGTCATATGTTTAAAAGCAAGTAAAGCGAGATCAGCGAGAAAAGCTAGTACAGCCCGAATTGGCTAATTGACTTCTTATCCAACCATGAAGGGTTTTGCCGGCCTCTTCACTTAACTCGACTAATACACTGTTTACTTTGTTATTAATTAATTTAATATCATTTGAAATTAATATTTGATATTTTAATTCTTCTAGTGAGGCGTGAGCAAAATTATAGAAATTTAGACTCTCTTTAATATTTTTTCTAGCAAAACCTTCTACAATATTACTAGCTACTGATACTGAAGCTCTTCTCATTTGCGAAACTAATCCGAATTTTTCACTATCTGGAAATTTTTCAGTGATTTCATAAATATTAACAACTAACCGATGTGCTTTCTGCCAAGCAATTATGTCACGAAAACTTTCTATTTTTTTATTCATACAAATTACTTTACTTGCTTTATTCTGTACTGGCTGAACTCGCTTTTCTGTTCGTATTTTGTTCGCTTTACATACTCATTATACCGAACAGAAAGCGAACGTCAAGATTCGGGTGTGGATAACCTTCATAAAAACAAAAAACCGCTCATTACGAGCAGTTTTTTTATTGTTTAATTATTCTTCTGACTCTTCAGAATCGCCTTCTTCCATGTCCTTGAACTTACCATCCTTCTCCATAGTAGTAACATCTCCAAGAAAGTTTTTCTCCTTTTCCAACACTTGTTCCCATTCTGCCTTGTCACCTTTGTTTTCAAAAAATCTTTGTTTCAAGCTAAAACAATGAATAAAGTGATCAAAAACTGAAGGGAAACGATCAAGTAAATCAATCATTTTTTCAAACTTTGGGTCCTCAATCATAGATAAGAGGAAAACCCGTAGATGCTCCTGTGCTCGTGGATCAAGTTCAGAGCGCTCCATTATTTCAACCACTTTATTAAATTTTTCGTCTTGTGTCATAGTCATAATGTTCGAAGTTATGCTTGAGGTTGAGCAGTTTGCTCCGGTTCCTTGGCAACACGACCGCTATCTACAAAATACCCAGTTGAGGCTGACAATAAATCAGCAACATCAGCGGTGAAGCCTTGCCTCTCAACTTGAGCGAAAAAAGCAGTGAGAGCTTGGTCCTCTATTGTCCTTGCCTCTTCAGGAAACAAGGCTGGACCTATTTCTTTTCTTGCAGGAGCAGTCTCTTTTTGTGAACTGCGACCGCTAAATAAATTCTCAAAAAATCCCATATACTTGTATTTTAATCTATAATTATAACTTACTTAATTATAACTAATGATTGATTTTTTTACAAATCAAAAAGAAGACTTTTTTAAATCTTCTTCAAGCTAATTATACGACTTTACGATCATTTATAACTGTGTCAATTAATAATGCAAAATAAATACTAGAAAATGTATAAGCAGCAACTAGAATTCTTGGGATTGTCAAGTCCACATTGTATTGACTAAGAGATGCTTCAGCAGATACCCCGACAATACCAACAAGGATTAATTGAGCTGTGAGCTGTAGGCCGAACTTGCCAATCTTTTGTTGCAAATACTGAAACGCAAAATATCCTGCAAGGCATAAAATCACAATGTATCTGGCGAGAGTTCTGGTATCAGTCCAAATAATGTCCAAATCCATGACTATCCTCCTCCCTCGGTTGAGCAGGTGGCGTGGAGATTAGTTTAAACAAAGTTTTATAAACGATCTAATAACAAAAATATAATATTTTAAGAATAATGTCAAGTTTATAAATAAATTATACTAATCAAAAAATTACCAACGAATGGTAATTTTTTGGTGACCCCACAGGGAATTTCACTCGGCTCTTCGTAGCCTCTTGGAGGGGCTTCCGCCCCTCCAGCTCCCCCTGAATGTAAGGGGGAATCCCCCTTACCATCCCCCGTTCAATTCCTTTAACTAAATCAAAAAATTACCAGTGAATGGTAATTTTTTGGTGACCCCACAGGGAATTTCACTCGGCTCTTCGTAGCCTCTTGGAAGGGCTTCCGCCCCTCCAGCTCCCCCTGAATGTAAGGGGGAATCCCCCTTACCATCCCCCGTTCAATTCCTTTAACTGAATCAAAAAATTACCAGTGAATGGTAATTTTTTGGTGACCCCACAGGGAATTGAACCCTGATTGCATGATTGAGAATCATGCGTCCTAACCGTTAGACGATGGGGCCAAAATATAAACTTTGGGAAAATTATACCAGAAGAAAAACTCTCCGTCAATGGAAAGTTTTACTTCATATTAATTTCTTAACCAAGAATTTGTTTGTCTTATCAGCAACTCTTCAGCTTTTTCAGGTTCAAGCATTAAAGCTTTGACGATTTTTTCCATACGAGATCCTTGAGAACCTTTGACCAGAACAACATCTTTGTCATTAATAATTTGACGAATTTGATTCTTGGCAATTTCAGAATTCTCAAAACCTTGAGTAAAGCCCTCAAGTCCATTTTCTCTTGCCCCCTTAATAATATAATCTCGATATTTACCGACAGCTATAATATAATTATAACCATTTTCAGCAATTAATTTGCCTAAAGTGTAATGAGCTTCCTCTGTCATAGAACCAAGCTCTAACATATCTCCCATTATTGCAATTTTGGCATTGACATCTTTTGGATTAATCTTGGCAACAGCTTCGACTGCAGCTTTCGCAGCTTCGGGCGAAGAATTATAAGTATCATCAACTATCAAAGAATTTTTTATACCTTTAATTAAATTCATTCTGCCTTTTGGAGCGCGATATTCTTTTAATCCAATCGAAATATCAATCAAATTCATACCCAGAGCACCTCCGACTGCAGCCGCGGCCATAGCTGAATAAATTTGATGCGCACCAATGACACCTGGTAAAAACACAGGGACAGAACTACCATTATACGATATTTTAAATTTAATGCCTTGGATTTCCAATCCTTGACCTTGGTCCTCCAAATCAATTGCACGAACCTTGGAATCGGCTGAATAACCGAAGGAAAGTACTTGGGCTTTGGTATTTTTTTCCATAGCACGAACATTGTCATCATCAAAATTCAAAATTGCAAAATTATCTTTTTTTAGATGAGTAATTATTTTCTGTTTTTCCCTTGCAATAGCCTCAATAGAACCAAAGAACTCAATGTGAGCAGGAGCAACTTTTGTTACAACACTGATGGTACAAGGGACAAGATTGGTTAAATATTCAATATCACCGGGTTTGTCAGCTCCCATTTCAAGAACAAGAATTTCAGGATAGCTTTTATCTTGTTTTGAAAGCAATTTCCAAGCTTTGATAAAAACTTTTAGCCAACCGAGGATAGAACTCCCACCACTTTCTTCACCAATAACTGTCAAGGGCAAACCAATTTCATTATTATAATTTTTCGCGCTCTGCCTGACGCGATATTTATTTTTTAAAACAGAAAAAATTGCTTCTTTGGCTGATGTTTTACCAATTGAGCCAGTGATGCCGATCACAGTCGGTTTATACTTATTGATAATTTTTCTGGTCAAAAAAGCCAACAGCTTTTGAAGTATATTTTTCATAAAATTAAATAAAAGTAATAATAATAATTGTACCTCGCAAACTAGAGAAGTTCAAGTCTTGACAACTACTTTTTGGTTGACAAAAGTTTGAATTTCTACTATAATATTACAGTATCCACGGGAAGAAGGGAGAGATTGATGGAGAAAGCAACAAAATTAACCTTGACAATGACCTTAATAGTTTTTATTCCAGCAACAACAATATTTATCATCGCATTGCTATTGCTAACCGAGTTGAACAAAGCCGAACCGGAAAAAATTGTTATCCTTTTTCTATTAATAGTGAGCTCCATGATTATTTGCTATTGGTTAATTAGGATTCTGGCTCAAATCTTCTATCTTTGGCACAATTGGGAAAAACTCAATGAAAAAAAATGGCTTTTTTTGTCAGTGGACATAATATTCATTGTTCTTCTAATAGACATCATTGATTTCTTGACTGAAAAAATTATTTCTCTAAACCTCATTTTTATTTAATGCGGTTTTTTCTTTCTCATTTTACACTTGGAGGAATCTCATAGTAATCTAAAATAAATTTAGCTATTTTGCCGAAAATTGGGGTGGTTGAGGAGTCAGCAAATCGGGCAGTCTTAACATGGTCTAATTTTACCAACATTACAAAAGCTGGATCATCATAAGGCGCATATCCGACAAAAGTGTGTATTGTTTCATTACCGTACCCACCTTTTTCTGGGTCAGGGACTTCAGCTGTCCCAGTTTTTCCCGCAACAAGATAACCGGGGATTTTGGCTGATGAAGAGTGACCATTTTCTACAACCGACACCAACATACTGCCAAGGAGTTTTGAAGTTTGTTCTGAAATTACTTGCTTGATAAATTGGGGGCTAGTAATTTTTTCTGTGCCGTCAGGATTGATAATTTTATCCACGACATAGGGTTTCATAAATTTTCCTTTGTTGGCAATGGTTGAATATGCTTGAATCATTTGAAGTGGGGTAACTGTAATACCCTGCCCGAAAGAAGCTGTAGATAAATATAAATCATGTTTCTTATCCAAACTGGAAATATCGCCAGTTGCTTCAGGTGAAATATCAATGTCAGTAATCTTACCAAAACCAAAATCTTTGACATACTGTGTAAATAAATCTATGCCAACCAACCTAGAAGCAAATATTGTTCCAGTATTCAAGGATTCTTCTAATACCTGTGTCATAGTTTTCCAGCCATGAGCCTTTGAATCTGAATTGCGAATATCATAACCTGCAATATGAACCACCCCGGTATCTTCATAACCTGTAAATGGAGTTACCTTACCGGTATCAAGAGCAGCGGCCATGGTTACGGGTTTAAATACAGAACCTGGTTCATAACTGGCGAGCAAGGCTGAATTATTAAAAACACTGATATCCTCAACTTTATTATATTCATTTGGGTCAAAATCAGGATAAGAACACATGGCAATAATCGCGCCAGTTTTGGGATTCATAACAATAATTTGCCCAGAATCAGCAACAAAATTTTCAATTCCAAAATACAATTGCTGACAAGTATAATATTGAATTGCTTTATCAATAGTCAAGATAATACTAGAACCATTGCTGACGCTCTCGGATTCAGTATCGGCGAGAGCCAACAGACGACCAGTAGCATCTGATTCCGAACGGATAAAGCCTGAATGACCTGCAAGGATTTTGTCGTAATTACCTTCGATGCCATAATATCCTTTCAGCAAATTACTTTCTTCTGAATGGCCAACAAAACCCAGGAGCTGGCTACCCATGAATTTATCAGGATAATATCTGGCCGGTTCTTTTACCCAACGAATTCCTTCTAAATTATAACTCTGCAAGGTTGAAATCTGATCTTCGGTAATTCGCCTTTTGACTGGCTCGTATGGATCATCTTTTTTACTAAGCCTCTCTAGCATTTTATATTTAAATAAATCAGTTGCTTCTTGCTCTGCCTGTTCGGTCAATCGCTTTTTCTCTTTGTCCAAAGCCTCAACAGTAAGCTCTTCAGACAAGGGAGCACTAACAGTCTCGATGGTTTTTTTTATATCATCAGAAAAATCAATATTTTCAAATAATACCGTCATAACTGCTTCGGGATCTTCAATTTCTTTTGGCACGGCATAAACAAAATATAACTCCCGGTTGGTGGCAACGGGATATAAATCATAACCGCCATTTATATTTTTTTCTTGGACAAAAATCTCACCTCGTTCAGGATATAAATTTTGGATTAATTCATGTTGATCACTGGCCAAAGCATAGTAGTAATCCCCTTCTATTATCTGTAATCGAATAAGCCTAAAAAATATTGCGCCAGCAATAATAATAAAAAAGAAACTCAAAACTTTTATTCGACGGTTGGAATGTTTCTCAATATCATTTTTTTTACCGCCAAGATAACTTGATGGCCTAATGGTGCGAACTTTAGTTTTTTTTACAAGCAAGGACATGAATGAATATTTATAAGATTAAATAAATAAAACTTGCCTCAAAATACTCGAGGTTTCTCTACATATTATAGCAAAAAATTTCCATAAAACAAAAAAGCCCAATAAAGGGCTTTTCTAGATGTATTAATAGGTTTACATATTATGGCCTTCTTTACCTACGCGTTCTAACGCTCTAAGAACTTCTAGAGGAATAGCGAGAACTACAGTATTTGACTGATCTGAACTAAGGTCATTTAATGTTTGTAAAGTTCGTAAATGTAATGCTCCTGGAGCACCTGATAAAATTGTAGCTGCTTTTGCCATATTTTCAGCTGAAAGAACTTCACCTTCAGCTTTGATAATAACTGCTCTTTTTTCTCGTTCAGCTTCAGCCTGTTTAGCAATTGTTCTTTCCATATCTTCAGGAAGAGAAACATCTTTCAATTCCACATTTTCTACTTTTATTCCCCATGGATCTGAAGCCTTATCAATAACACTTCTAATCCTCTCGGAGATATTTTCTCGCTCACTCAAAAGTTGATCTAATTCAACTTCGCCAACTAGATTTCTCATTGTGGTTTGCGCCAATTGACTCATAGCAAAAAAGAAATTTTCCACCTCAAGCACAGCTTTTTCAGCCAAAGCAATTTTATAATAAATAACAGCATTAACTGTAACTGAAATATTGTCCTTGGTAATAGCCTTTTGATCAGGGACATCAACGGCCTTTGTACGGAGGTCAATCTTGCGCATTTGTTGAAAAACAGGAACAACTAATCTCCAACCTGGTTTTTTGGTACCAGAAAATTTACCCATAGTAAACATTACACCTCTTTCATATTCATTAATTTGACGAAGACTAATTAACAACAGAAAGAGAATGAACCCAAGAAAATAGTACATAGATATATAAATTATTTATAATTATTGATTATCAAGTTGCCCGCCATATTGATTAATCATTTCATTTAATTTTTGTAGGTCCTGCTCACTCATATTGTCAAAGTCATCAAGATTAACCTCTGGGGCTGTGGGATTGTTTAGATCTGGCATCTGTAGAATTTCAGCCAAGTCAAATGGTTTGGCAGTAGCTGGGACATCAATATCAACTTTTTTATTGTATTTGGAAAAATTTAGAGCTGCATCAACGCGAGAGATACTGGAATCTGGGTCATCAATATTTGTTCCCAGTTCAACTCGATATAACAGCTTGTCATCCACACCAATCCATACTTCTGGTTCAAACTTTTCCCATTTTGTCAGAGAAGCCTCTAGATCAGCTTCTTCATCTGTAGTTAATTGTTCATTGTCGACAATTTTATTCAATTTTATCAGAAATTGTTTAATTTCAGACTTGTTCAATTTCAGACGGAAATGATATGTGTTGATATTATTTAAATCTGTCTGACCTAAATCTTCAACAATCTGGAAAAACTGTGTTTTTGAGACCAATGACTTTATTTTCCTCAAATCAGCTGAACTCAATTCTGTCCCTTGCTCATCAACTGGGGCTTCAGACCCTAGAGAATTTAAATCAAATTTATACCAATCGTCGCCAAGCGCTGAAGCATCAGTGCCAGTTACTTGTGGCATGGAATTCACTTTTATATATGTTTCTTGACTGCTTAAAACCATTGAGAAATCTAAATTTTGGTCTGAATTGTTATCGCCTTGTCCCAGCACAATATTGATGAGTTGCAAATATTTATCTGGATCAGACATATCAACATCACCGGAAATTTTTATTTTGGTGTTGTCGTTATTTGAGGCTGTTTGAGGATTTACCACAACGGCTAATCCTGGAATTGTCCCGAGAAGACCAATTGAAGCATCATAGTGATAAGAACTGGTTTTGACCATGTTTTTTATCATTGATTTCATGACTGATTCTGGCGACTGGGTACAACCAGACAAACCAAGAAGAAGAAATGGCAGAATTATTAATAGATATAATTTTTTCATAGTTTATAACTGATAATTTAGCTAATAAATATTCTTTATTTAATATAACATGCAAAAAAACCAATGTAAACCTAAAACTTGACATTTTCTGACTTATATTATAAGATATAGATTACCCGTGACAGCAAGGAGGGACAATGTCAAGGGGAAATGGTAAAAGATTACCTCTGACTCTAGTTATTTCCAGGACTGAAACAGGAGTGAATGTTCGCCTGAAAAATGCACCTGAAATTTTTGAGGTTTCAACCATTTCTGTCGCCGATGCTGTGGGAAAACTGCTTATGGGTCACCCTGATCTGTTTGGAGTGTTATGTGGTTTTAGCCATGACCCAATGACTCAAGGCTTTCTAGCCAACCCAATGAATTCTCTCAAATACACTGTTGATTGAATAATGAGCGTATAAATCTGCGCTTATTTTTTTTATTAAAAAAGAACACATGATATGCGTTCTTTAACTAGCCTTTCAAGGTAGCACAGCCAAGGGCGATAACAAAGGCTGAACTATTTCCACCATGTAGAGTAAAATCTTCTGGTTTGGTATCGGTTTCAGACATTTTTATTTGCCATTGCTTGAATGGATCAAATTCTGTAAAAACAATTCTTTCTCGAACAGGCTGAACAGAGTCTTTAGATGGATGTGCTAATTTTTCTGCATCATCCAAGCGACTATAGCCTTTAAACAATCTATGACTTCTTTCTACGGCAGAGTCAAATTCAGTCTGAAAATCATTTAGACTCATACCTGTGAAGGATAGACAGGCTCTTTTAACATTAACGCCCTTAAACTCTCTTGCAAAAGCAAAGCATTTATCAAGCTCCACATAAAAATTGAACTGCCCTTTGTCATCGATTACGAAGTTCCGAGAAAAAAGGACATCGCCACTATAATAAACATGAAATGAGCAAACACGCCTACCAACATGAATCAAGGCAGTTGTGAGATCAAAATAGTTCAACTTTGCGTCAGGATCTGACAATAATTGAGCATAGGCTTCAACTGGTGCGGTAACAATAACCGGTTCCAGACCAGCCAGTCTCATAACCTCCAAATACCCCTGATACAAATCCTTTTTTACAGCAACAATCATGACTCTTTCTCTGCCATCAAATATTTTCATCTTGCGCCAACCATAGACAAAGGTCTGTTCAGGGAAAGGAAGAATGCTGTCAATGTCGCGAACAATATTTTTTCTCAACTGTTCATCATCATAAACTTCATATTCCAAAAATTTCACCATTACAGCAAATCCTGGCAAAGCAATGGCAACACGATTATTTCTTAAGCCAATTCTTTCTTTTAGTTTTTGCAAGGCATTGGCGACTGTACGAATGGCTGATTCATCTCGCAGATAGACCAGATTTTCATCTGCATAATGAGGCAAATCACAGCTTCCAATCTGATCGACCACATAACCATCATCATCATCCTTTAGCGCTACAATACTAATACCTTCGGGTGACATGGCTACACCGGTTAAAGGTGCCTCTACAGAGGAAGGAACCGAGGCTTGGCGTAAAAAGTTCATGACATCTGTCAATCCAGGTAGATTAAAAGTTCTTTCAGCAGTTCGTGTTTTGACTGTCAACTTTACTTGATAAATCATCTGATCAGCTATTTGTTGTTCTCGATATAAATTGATAACCATTGGCGCCTCCTCCCGTGGGCAGGGTTGTAAAGAACCAGAAAAAACAGTATACACTAAAATTCAATTTTATTCAAGTGGCCATTTATTATAAGCAATTGACAAATCTTATACTTAATGCTAGATTATATTATTAGGAAACGGGGGGGAAAGATGAGCAAATCCAAAATGCTTTTTAGCCAGTCATTGCTGGCTTTAACCCTGATGTACTTTTTCTCTAAAGAAATTATCCCAGCTTGGTTGATTAATAATATACTTTGGCACCAAATGGTGAATTTGTTGTCAGGGAATACAATCAATGCCTTTGTTTGGTTCCCAATTTCCCTTGCATTAAGTTTGACATGTTCACTGGTAATTTTCAAGCTGACACTACCTAATCTGCCAACGGCAAAGGAGAACAAGAAATGACAAAACATGGACAAAATCTGATGCATAATCTGAAGATTTTTTTAAAGTCTTTTTTACTAAATTATCTGTTGATTCTAGTGAGCATAGCTATGATGATTTTCACTGTATGGATTTGTAGTGTAGCCTTTCTACTGATTTATGCAATCAGTATTGGACTTACCTATTTTCTGGGTTTGCAGATTAATGCTTTGCTTCTTGGGGTGATTGATTACCTACTGATTGGTTTTATAATTACTGTCGCCTACATAACCAAACATGGTATTTATAATTCTAGAAGATTCTAAAAACTAAAACAGACTAAATTGTCTGTTGTTTTTTTTAATGCTATATTATAATAAACAATCTAATAATAAATATATACTTGCTATGTTTAAATTTATTATCATCGGACTGGTCATGGTGACTCTGATCATCATAGCGTGGTCACCTTGGATGTCGCAGGATGAAAGCTCGGCTATAATTTATCAAACTGCGGCGATAACCAAAGATGGTGAACGATGCACAGAACAACAGTGGACTGCAACCTGGGCGCCATTTGGCCGTATGGTCCGCCATTGCGACCGCAGTTGGTATGTCGGCTTCTGGGAGGCATTATAAAACACTAATCAATCTGTTTTGGACAGGCTTTAATCAGCAGAATCGCAGAAAAACTGCGTGGCTGTAATTGGCCTGTTTTTTTATAATTATTAATTTTTCATAAATTATAGCTAAATACCGCAATTAAATTTAAAAACCGCGAACCCGTTGCCTGGCAACGGGTTCGCGGAATATAACTTCACAATTGCGGGTTCGCGGTTTTTTTCTGCTATTTTGACTTCAAAGTTAAATTGATTTTCTAATTTTCTTCATTAAATCCAGGTAAAATTCTAGATTGTTTAGAGTTGCTAAACGAATTGACAGGGGTTCACCGAGGGAAAACAAATGGCGCAGATAAGCCTTTGAATACTTTTTCAAAACAGGAAATCTTGAATCTATATTGATTGGAGAAAAGTCTTGACTCCATTTCTCGGCTTTAATATTAATCTGTTTATAGCTTGACCTCGGAGTGTTGAAAATGTCAGGCTGTGGCGATCGGACTGTGGCATCGGACCACAAATACAGCCTTCCATGTCTGGCTTCTCTAGTTGGGATAACGCAGTCAAACATATCAACGCCTCTTTTGACTGCATTAATAATATTTTCTGGTCGACCAACCCCCATTAAGTATCTCGGTTTATCTTCTGGTAATTCAGCTGTAATATAATCAAGAGTTTTATACATTTCTTTTTCAGATTCACCAACTGAAAGACCACCAATTGCATAACCATCAAAACCAATGGTTTTCAAATCATGTACACTTTTTATTCTTAATTTTTTATCCAAACCACCCTGTACAATACCAAAAAGCTTGGCCTTGTCACCTTGAGGCTGTTGAAGCGTCTTTTTTTCAAAATAGTTCTTGCATCTCTCGGCCCATCTGGTTGTCAGTTCAACAGACTTTTCCAAATAGTCTTTTTTGGCTGGGAGTTCAACACATTCATCGAGAGCCATTATGATGTCTGATCCAAGATCCAGTTGAATTTGGATTGAATCCTCTGGACGCATAAATCTTTTACTTCCATCAATATGTGAACGGAATTCAACACCATCTTCGGTAATTTTCCTAATTTTGTTTAGAGAGAAAACTTGGAAGCCACCGCTGTCAGTCAAAATCGGTTTAGACCAATTCATGAATTGATGAAGACCACCAGCTTTTTTTATCAATTTATTACCAGGTTTTAGCATTAGATGATAAGTATTGCTCAAGACAATCTTGGCTTCCAGTTGTTCCAAATCTTCATAGGTTAGCGCTTTAACCGAAGCTTTGGTGGCAATTGGCATAAAAAACGGAGTCTCAATAATGCCTCGTCGAGTCTTCAGTTGACCGCGACGAGCTTTTGATTTTTGGGATTGTTTTAAGAGTTTGAATGACATAATCAAAAGATATTTTGTATGATATTTAAATTCCAACCCAATATTTTTTCAAGGTCATTCTTGTCAATCTTAACATTAACCTTAGCAAATTTGTTCTCTAAATAATATTGCCCAGAAAAAAAATTATTTTCTATGTCTATAACAATACACCCAATATTTCTGAACACATAATCAGAGTAGTTAGAATGCTTCCCAAAAGGTGTTCCGTCTGGCAAAATATGAATTATTCCGTCTAAAGCATACTTAATAATTTCAGGTGGCAATGGGTTTTTAATTCCATGTATTAACAAAATAGTTTTAGAATCTTTATATGAATTAAACTTTCTCATTGCCTTTCTTGACGAGTCGCCAATTTTTTTATCAATTTTTTTTATTGGATCTTTTTTATAAGTGGATATACACAGAGTTCGCCATTCCTTTAATTCAATTCTGACTTTTAATTCGTTATTTACCAAATCTGCACTTGAAATGTTTGCAAATTTTTTATCCAAGTCTCCGTCAACCCAATGAGGGTCAATCTTGAGCAGTTCTTTTAATAAATTTTCTTTATAGATTGTATCAGTTTGTATTTGCATATACTTCTAATACAAATCTTTCCGCTGTTTAATTGTTAAAATAGTTAAAATCGTAATTTTATTGTTGGTGTTTTTGTGAAAAATGGCTCGAAAATCTCCGATACGAAAACGGAAAAGTCCTTTTAATGGGCCGGTCAAAGGCTTGGCATATTTCAAGGGAGATCTTTGATTAATAAAAAATTCAAGCTTGTTTAAAATCTGTATAACCTGTTTTTTGTCAAAACCAGCCAAGTCCTTTCGCGACTGCTGGGTATAAAATAGCTGAAAGCTCATACTATTTTAAACCAAAAATGGTCTTGATATCTTGATGACTGTAAATCAGACCCTGTTTCATTTCTTCAAGTGCGTTCTTGACATCATAAACCAGTTTTTCCAGACTGGCGTCCTTATCATCAAGCGGTCGTAATTCAAAAACCGGTTTGTTTTTATTTAAAATAATTAATCTTTGCTTGTCCTTTTTAGCTTTCTGATAAAGCTTAGCCATATTCTGTCTAAACTCTTTTACCCCAACAAACTTGGTAGTCATATTTTAATAACTTATTACTTAAGGATAACTTCAGTGTACACTTGTATTGAGCAAAAGTCAACAAATAAAAAAGTACTACAAATTACGCAGTACTGTTTTGTGAAGTATTTTTGTACCAAAGACTCCAACCAGAAACCCACCAACATATGAGGACATAACAATCAAAGCTTTTTGGATATTATTAAAAGCTGTTTGCAAGGATGACATACCGTCACCGATAGTATAATCAAATAGCACCAAAGCTAGTACATATAGACTCACAATAAAAAATGCATAACAGATGAACAGTATTGCTCCCTTTTTGGCTTTCAGGAGTGGATCTTCTTTCTTGAAAAAATGCCTGCCAGAATACAAGTCTAAACCTAGCATAATACCAACAATCAAATTCAATACTAGTTCAATGATTACTTCTCTTGGCATGATTTCCTCCCTGCCTCGGTTTTTGATTGAATGAACGAACTATATAATATCTTATCAAAATAAACTCTAATTGTCAATATTTATTGCCAACAAAAAAACCAGCATTTTGCAATACTGGCTTTTGGATTGTTTATTCACTGTCTTTTTTTTCTTTGATTTTTTTTGCTATCTCGGCTAAAAGAGCCCCTGTAAATGCTTCACCTCTAAAGGCTTCACCCCTTTCTAATATCCTCTGTCCTTCAGCTAACTCTTCAGGAGTAAGATCATCAAACCCATTAATAACTCTTTCTGGTGAATTTGGATTTTCAAAATCTGGCATAATTTTCATAGTTATTTATTATAAAAACAGTATAACACAATAATCATTAAACAAAAAAACCAGCATTTTGCAATACTGGCTTTTTCGTAAGATAGGAAAGAACAAGCTATATATAAACATTATCTCTGTGCAAAAACTGTACTTGAATCAAGATAATAAATTGATGTATTTTCAACAAAATTTTCCTGACCTACTCTCTCGGAAATATTCTGCATAGATTGTAATTGATACATCTGCAGTTCCAATTTGTGATTGGTGTCAGTCAATTCTGCGACTTGTTTCTCAAGATCGCGAATTTCATAGCCTTTTGTTGAAAGATTGTTGACTGAAAATAAATAGAAACCAATGGAGACAACGCTAACAACAATCAGTAAAAAACTCAAAATTTTTCTATTGTTAAATAAATTCTTCTTTTTTGCCACCTTGCTTTTGCGAGTGCTTTTGTTATTGCTTGTACAATATTTAGTCATTTTGGTTGAACAAACCTTGCTCCAAAAAATTGAAGACCGGTTTTATTTTTTATTTTTATTTTTGTTTTTTATAAGACAAAGCAAAATACTGATACTGAATTTACTGAACTGAAAATTATCTACTTTTCCAGCTTGGTATAATTGCTGACAAATTGACAGCTACCTTTCCTCTTTTTTTATAGTGAAGGCTTTACGATCGTGAAACTCGGCTTTTTTACCCTTGTTCCAACGACCAACTGGACTCAAATAACCAACCACTCGACTATAAACTTCACATTTTTGTCTTTGTAATTGCTCTGAAGACATAGGTGTAGTGTTTATTTATTTATTTTTTTAGTTTATTGGTTTATTGTGACAAGGGTAGAAGGATAACAGAGAGAATAAGGGGTGATTTTTTTATTATATTTTCTCAATTACTCTAAGTTTGGCTGAACGAGCGCGGAAGTTTTCTGATATTTCTCGGTCAGATGGTTTTATTGCTTTACGAGTAATCATTTTGAGAGAGGCCTTGTGATTACAGACACATTGTGGCAATTCTTTTGAGCAATGACAGTCAGTACTCTCGGCTTTGAAAAATTTTTTTACTATCCTATCTTCCAAAGAATGGAAAGTAATGACTACAAGTCTGCCACCAGGGCATAAGATATCAACGATATCACGAAGTGCATTTTCAATATTTTCAAACTCGCTGTTAACTTCAATTCTTAAGGCTTGGAAAACTTGGGTAGCTGGATTGATGCGCTTTCGGGGATCTCGCTTTTTATTGGCGGTAATTAATTGGACTAATTGCAAGGTACTTTTTATTGGATTAATGGCTCTAGATTCTACTATGGCCTTGGCCAATCGGTGAGCCTGATGCTCTTCACCATAATCTAAAAAAATTCGGCGAAGTTCTGATTCAGTATAATTATTAAGAATAAATTCAGCTGTAATCTTGGTACTGACAGAAAATCTCATGTCTAATGGCTCATCTTGTTGGAAGGAGAAACCTCGGCCTGAATTTTGCAATTGATCCAGAGATAACCCCAAATCAAGGAGAACACCGTCAGCTGAATTAAATCCATTTTCATAAGCGTATTTTTTTACTTGACGATAATTATCATTTATTAAAATGATGCGATTTTTATATTGTTTCAAGGTATCTTTTGCTCGAATAATTGCTTCCGTATCCCAATCGATTGCCAATAACTTGCCTATTGGTCCATTTTTTTGGAGGATGGCGATTGAATGTCCCCCAGCACCAAAGGTGCAATCAATATAATTCTTGTTTGATTCAACTTTTAGACCGTTAATTACTTCTTCAAGCAAGACTGCTCGATGGACTGATAATGTCATAAATTAGACTCCTAACTCGCTAAGTTTTTCAGCGATCTGATTAGCATCCTTTTCTGTCGCCTGCTTATACTTTTCCCAGGTTTCCTCACTCCAGAGTTCAAGTCGGTTGAATAAGCCAGCAATAACGACCTTTTTGCTGATACCAGCAAACTTCCTTAGATAATCAGGCAAAACAAATCTTCCCTGTTTGTCTAAAGAAATATCCATTGCTCCGGCTAACATTAGACGGGCAAAGGCACGAGTATTGGCTTGACTCATTGGTAACTCTGCTAATTTGTGTGCCAATTTCTGCCATTCTTCTTTGGTATATAAAAATAATGAGTTGTCTAACCCTCTGGTAACAACAGCTCCTTTTTTTAACCTGGATTGAAACTTGATTGGCACTGACAATCGACCCTTCTGATCAATTGAATGCTTGTATTCGCCAATAAACATTTTGATAAGTGAGATCAGCGAGTTAAGCAAGGCAATCAAAGTAAGTTTGCCAAATTAACTGGACTGCTCGTTTTAGGTAAAAAAAGTGTGGGCAAATTATGAAAGTACAACTTTATAATTCCCCACATTTCTCCACTTTCTTCCTAACAATTCCATTATACTGTTATTAAATTCCACCGTCAACCACTTTATCCACAAGAAATTTTGCCTTGTTAAAGGTAAAAAACAACAACTAAAAAAATGTAACGAATCGTTTCTGCGATGAGTTTAGAGCAACAACATGACAATCTCTCGCAAATCGACTTGGGTTTAAAATAAAAAGAATCCGAGTGCAAACTCGAACCTTAAACTATAATCTTTTAAATTTTTATCTCACTAACTCATATTCATCGCCCAAGACTTGTTGCAGAGTGGTAATAATAAATTCATCATCGCGGTAATTTTCTTTTTCCGCATAATAAATCTCGAGCCGAGTACTTCGATATGAGATGTGCCAATTTTTGCCAAGTCGTACCTCCAGTTTATGGGCTAAGTCATGGGGTACTTGTTGCACCCCGTCCAATGAAAAAACATACTCGTCTTCATGACCAGCAATGCCATATTCAATAAAAGCTCTTGTTTTTATTTGTTCGAAATTCATGGTTTTAGAATTATACACTGAAATAACCTGCCTTTCGGCAGACGGGATTATTTGTCATATTAAGCTTGAAAGCTTCGCAGAGTACCCCCGGATCAAGTCCGGGGCATGCTTTAAGACAGGCTCTGTAAGCAGGTAAAGAAGAATTATACCCTGAAATCCATCTTCGTTAAAACTTCGATGGACAAGCAAATTCAGGGTGACAAGTGTGAGGTGGTGACAAGTGTGAGGTGGTGACAAGTGCGAGGTGGTGACAAGTGCGAGGTGGTGACAAGTGATTGATGGTGACAAGTGGGGTTATTTTTTACTTTTGGTAATATTAGGTTTTTTGCCATATTCAGGAATAGCGATCTGCTTGAACGAATTGTTGGTTGTCTTTTTGGAGACTTTCAGACCATCGGACCAAACCTTTTCCATTTTTTGTTTTTCCTCAAGTCCTAAATAGATTTTTTTTAATTTAATCCCATAAACCGGAATATCTAAACCATAAGCCAAAGCATTAGCAGTAGCACAACCAATACGCAAGGCTGAAAAATCACCAGGGCCAATCACCACAAATATTTTTTCCAACCCTGACAAATCAGCTGAAATAATCTGTTTGATTTCTTTTAACAATAGCTCCGACTGCTTGAAAGCCTGATTAATGGTTTTCATTTTTGTAATATTCTCTTGTCCAATTGCAATAGAAAAACAAGAATTTGACTCTGTTGATATAAGTAAATTCATACCTAGTTTTGAATTATAACGGCTGTCCCTTCTGGAGTCCATTGGTATAGCCAATCTGCATTTGGTAGAGAAACATTAACACAACCATGACTCATCTTGTGGCCCCAATTGTTATGCCAGTAAGCACCGTGAATAGTAAATGGCCCCTTGAATGACATCACATCTGGAACATTGGGTAAATCATAATTATTTGGATTGTCTGGACCATAGAACCAGCTCATGCGTACAAGAGGGCGTTTTTTGAAAATGTAAAATTTACCGATTGGTGTGTCAAAACCGACCTTACCCGAAGAAATTAAAAAACTTTTTATTAATCTTCCCCTTTCATAGGCATACAATCTCTGTTCAGATATATCTACTTTTATAGCTTTCCCAGTAAGAGATAAAGTTGTATCAGCAGAAATAGTTTGAGGCAAAACAGCAATCTCATTATTGTCAGACCCAAATTTTCCAAGCGCCACATTTATTCCACCACGGAAATTTTCTTCATAGGCAAAAAATTTGGGGTTTATTTTTACATTGCCATCAAGATCAAAAAATCTAACATGAGGGCCACCACTATATCCGGCAGCAGTTACAATCATGGGCTGTCCAGCTATCAAGTCCGCCTCAACATCAACTCCACCACGGAAATGTTCAGCATAAGCAAGGAATTGTTTTAACTGCTCACCCTTATTATTAAAAACTTGAATTAATGGTGCACTACCAATTCCAGCGCCTAAGATAATTTCATCAGCGCCATCATTGTTTAAATCAAAACTGGCAACTTTTTTTGGTTCAAAAGCCTTATCCGCTGGACTAGAAAATGATGGAAATATTTCTTGACCAGATGCACTGAAAAATTTTACTATATTTCTTCCATCTTGAAGCAAACTAATAATTATATCAGGCATGCCGTCAGAATTAACATCTCCAACATTTACTTCCAGTCCGCCCCTAAAACCTTGATCATAGGCAAAAAAACCATTTGAGAATTTAGGATTACCAAAACCATCAAAAACTCGGACTTGTGGTCCTCCACCCTCTCCTGGTACAGTTACGATTTCATCTTTGCCATCGCCATCAAAATCCGCGGCCGCAAGATTAATCTTGCCTTCATAACCCACAGGATATGGTTGCCATTTATTTATCAAACTTCCATCGTATCGATAAAGTGCAACCTCTGGACGAGACTGATATCCGTAACTGACAATAATTTCATTAATATTATCCCCACCCAAATCTACGAGGGAAAAATCCATTACCCCCTGAAAACCATCTTGAACCAATTTCAGATCTTTGGTTGAGACTAGAGTGCTTGAGTTAAAAGCTCGGAAATCCAAGCCAGCTGCACTGACAGAAGAAACAGCCAGGAAAACTCCAACCGTTGCCACGAGCAATATAATTATATTCTTTTTCATATTTTTTCAAATTAATTATCTATATATATTCTAGCAAATTTATTATAAAATAAAAAATCTGCACCAGCAGAACTCAATCAATCAATTACAATGAGTGAACCATTTCTAAATCATCAACTAAAATTAGATTGTCCTCGTTCTCCAGTATCCCCAAAAGAAAACGATCTGCAATATCTCTGCGAAGCTTGTATTCTTTTAAATCCATTATTGTATATTTGATAGACTTGCCAATCTCTCTTTCAAAATTTTTCACAGCTATCTGTATTTTTCTTTTTTCAAATGCACCGATAACTATCAAATCTGTTGGAGATTTTTCACTGCCAATAAAACTGCCACTAAGAGCCAAATAGCTAATCCGACCAACACCCTTTATTCTTTCAGCGAATTTTTTCTCTACTATGATTTTACTCTTACCAAAAAGAGCATCCAATTCTTCACTGAATAAGCTGTTCTTGTTCAAGGTGTAATATTTTTTGGCATTGAACTTTTTAGCTTTTTTCTCCCCATATTCCTCTGAATTACTTTTTTGTTCAACGATAACATGGCCAGGCAAATCCTCCTCATCGATTTCTTGAATAAACCCAATATTAATCAAATTGGACAATTCCCTTCTTATTGAGTTTATAAGTGAATCAGTTAACCTAGTAAGCTCACGGACGAAAAAAGCCTTGTCAGGATGTGACAGGAACAGCTTAAGTAATTTTACTCGCGTTTTTGAACCAAAAAGTTGTTCTAGCATAAATTTTTTATTCAGCAATTTCTATTTACTTCTTGCTATATCTATAGTATAATACAAACGAAAAAAATCCGTCAACTCTGCGACCCAACTTTATGCGCAATAACACTAATTTAATACTGTCCATAAAAGACCTACATTTAGATAAAGAAAAAGGTAAAAATACTTATTTATGCCAAAATTTTAAAATCTATCCTGAAGGAAAAGAGTTGCATGGCGGATATTTATTTGGAATAATTGAAATCACTGCGACTCCAAAAGACGAAGCTCAAAAAATTTATCAAATCATAATAAACACCTTTCGCGAAAACTACTATAAACAAATTATTAGTTCACCTGAACCACAAAAGATAAACATTGAAACCATTTTTGAATTTGCCCTAAACCAAACAAATCAGAAAATTCTTGAGTTAATTGAAATCGGACAAATAAAGTTAATTATTGACAATCTGAATTACTTTATCGGAGCGATAAAAACATCAAGTGAAGCTTTGGCTGACATTATCTTTACCAATAAAGGCAGCATAAAAGCCTTTTTAATTTATAGAACCAAAAAAAATACAAACAAAATTATCGACATCCTGAAGTTTTCAAGTAATTCAAATAACCATGATAAGATAAAAATATTCTCATCGATTGCTGCTGGTGAACTAAAAAACCACAATACGCTAATAGTCTGTACTGAAATTTTTAGCAATTACATATCGCCAGAAAAGATTTTAGATATTCTTTCAAAAAACGAGACAAATGAAGCAATTAATTATTTCAAAACCCAAATAAAACAAGTACAAAGTAAAAACGACCTGTCATATAGCGCGCTATTTCTGCGACATGAATTAAATACTCTTACCTCCGACAGTCCATTATCACAAAAATCAATTAATGAACTGATCCAAACATCTGAAACAACAGAAAAGCTATTGACTCCAGCCATGGCATTAAATATCAAAAAGCATTTTAATGCTATAAAAAATAAATTAAAATCTTCTAATAAATCAAAAACTCTAAAGGAAGCAAGAGTATCAAGCAAAGAAAAACAGGGACAAAGTGATCACAAATTACCAATCTGGCGCAATACTTACCTTTTCATCACAGGGCACAAGGGTTTATCACTTGCTAATATCAAATCTTCAATTATGAAAATGATGTCATCTCAAAAACCAAAAACAAAAATTCCGTACATCATTCTTGCGGTGATAGTTGTTTTAATTGTAGCCTTTACCTCCAGCATCTTCTGGTTTAGACACTCTGAAAAAGTAAAACAAGAACAAATTGTCTATACTCAACAAATTGAAAATGTAAAAAATTTATTAAGTGATGCTGAAGCCAGTTATATATACAAGAACAACGCTCAAAGTATGGAAAAAATAAAGCAAGCACAAGGTGAACTAGCTTTTCTACCACGATCTACTGAAAGTCAACAAATAAATTATGAGAATTTAGACCAGGCAGTTTCAGAGCTTTACAATAAAGTTCTTAACATAGAAAAAATCGTGGCTCAACAAATCGCAACCATACCGGCAGAACAAACATTGAATAAATTAGAATTATTCAATGATAGTTTATTACTAGCTGACACTTCAGAACTTTTTATTGGTAAAATTGATAATTTTGAGGCAGTAAAATCAGCCTCAATAAGCTCACTCTCTCTCATAACAAATGATGAAACAAAAGCCCTAGTACTTGATAATAATCAGAGCTTGTACTCTTTTTCTGGTTTGACTGTAGAGCCTTTGAATCAAAAGCTAGTAGCCAGCCCAACAGCAATGAAGTTATACAATGGTCGACTATATGCTTTGCAAAAAAACAGCCAAACCATTACAAGATATACTTCAAATTTTACAGGAAATGAAGCTTGGATAAAAAACTTAGGTGAGGAAAATCTTAGCACGGCAGTATCAATATCAATTGATGGCAGTATCTATGTACTAAGCGAAAATGGTCATATTACGAAATTTTTTGCAGGGACAGTTGAAGCCTTCAATAACCCAGTGATTGAACCGGAGATTAATAGCGCAGATAAAATAATCACATCTCCTGAAACCAACAACTTATTTATATTTGAAGCGGAAACAAAACGATTGCTAGTTATTAGCAAAACCGGAGATTTAACTCGGCAAATAGTTTTTGACTCAATGGAAAAAATCGATGACTTGGCAGTTGACAACACCGGAAAAAACGGTTTTCTAATATCAAACAATGCCTTGTATAAGTTCTCATTATAAGTTTATTACTTTATTTATAAACAAAAAACTGGTAGTTACTTAACTACTAGTTTTGTAAATTTTTTCATGATTAGATTGCCCAATACAATCATCACAACCGCACTTGAAATGGTATAAATTGTGCCATTAAAAAGCCATAACAACCACACGAAAAAACCACACAGGAAAAAATTAAACCCAAGGAAAAATTTATCAGATTTTTCAGTAATATAAATGCCAATAAGTACATAAACAATAATATAAAGCATACTTACACTGAAAAACCATGAATTCATTGGGTCAAAAAGCTGATGAAAATCAATAACAACTGTGTCTAACCAGTTCATGATACACTCCTCGCTTGTTGGGGAAAAAGAACTAATTGATAATAATAGCATTTAGACTATCAGTTGTCAATATAGCAAAAAAACAAAAAACTCGCTATAACAGCGAGCTTTTTTATAATGTTGAATAAGTATTATTTCAAATTTACCTGACCACCAGCTTCAACAATCTTGTTTTTGATTTGTTCAGCTTCTTCTTTTTTAACAGCTTCTTTGATAATCTTTGGAGCGCCATCAACCATATCTTTTGCTTCTTTCAAACCTAAACCTGTAACTTCTTTGACAATCTTGATGACGGCAATCTTGTTATCACCGCCTGAAACAAGCTCAATATTGAATTCTGATTTTTCTTCGACAGCTTCGGCACCAGCAGCTGGACCGGCAACCATAGCCATGACTGGAGCAGCTGAACTTACACCAAATTTATCTTCAAGGATTTTTACTAATTCAGCTAAATCCATGACTGACATTTTTTCAATCTCTTCAACAAGAGATTTGAATTTTGCAGGTACTTCAACTGTTTTTTTGTCTTCAGCTGATGTTTCCTCTACTGTTGTTTTTTCTTCTGACATAATTTTATAAGCGAGATCAGTGAGAAAAGCGAGTAAAGCGAGTAAAGTTATGAATGCATGAACTGAACTCGCTGTACTTGCTGTATTCTGAACTGGCTGTGTTTAATTTATTTATTATCTTTTATATTATTAATTACTGTGACGAAACTTCGCAGTGTTCCAGCCAATACATTAACAAAGCCTGAAATTGGGGCGTTGATTGAACCAACAATCTTGGCATATAATTCCAACTTTGAAGGAAGCGCGGCCAATGCTTTGATACCAGGAATATCAATTATTTCATTTTCAACTATACCACCACGGAATTGGACTTCTTCATGATTCTTGGCAAAGTCGGCTAAAATTTTTGCAGGAGCAACCTCATCTTCTCGGCCAAAAGCAACTGCCATACTACCAGAGTAATCAATCTTATCTTGACCTTCGAGTTTTAATTCGCTAATCAATTTTTTCAACAGGGTTTTCTTGACAGCCAAAAACTCAACATTTTCTTCTTTGCATTTATTTCGTAGCTCTTCGGTCGCAACAACTGTCAAGCCATTGAAATCAGCAACAATCATTGATTTTGCACCAGTCATTTGTTCTTTTAATATTTTTAGAGCATCTGATTTTTGCTCTTTGGTTTTTGCCATATTATTTGTTAATAATTTAGTAATTAAATCCTAGTAATTGGATATAAAAAATCCCCGGTTGCCCGCAGATGAAATAAAACTGTTGTGGCTATACATCAAAATGATGTATCAGCTTCTAGTCCTATGCAAGGTATTGGTTTAAGCCAGTGTGGCCCTTGCAGTCTGCGGAAATATATTGTAGTTATATACTAACAAAAATAACGGGCATTGTCAATAAGCAATTTTTATCCTAAAAATAAACAAAAAAACAGCCGATTTAGACTGATTTATTTTTCTTTCTATAACAAACCGAACAAATTTTTCCTTGCTCAAAATCACGGTATTTTAGCCTTCTTTGGTGCCTGCAAATACCACATTTGCCGTAGTTTTTAGGTATAAATATCCGTTGATAACAGGTATGGCAATATGGCATATTTTCTGGGTCACGATATCTGACTGATCGGATTTTATTGCAACCAAAGCATTTCTTTTTATTGCCTTTTTTGTTATAACATTTTCGACACATTTTCCGTCCATCTAGTAAATTTTTAACAATGATATAATAGCCCTGACAAAATGAACACTTAAACTTCTTGTGATCATAAACTTCTCTCAAATAACAGGTAGAACAAATTGCATCTACTTCACTTAGCCAGATATGTAATGGCTTCTTCTGCTTACAGATGACACAGACAATTAAGGAAAATTTCTGACGATAACATGTACGACAAAACTCGTTTTTCTGTTCATCTCGACCATAAAAAAGTTTTTGTTTGTTACAACTGTTACAAATAATTGTTTTAGGACAATACTTTTTCCTTTTATAATTTTTACTGAAACTCATTGTTCCATTTTTTGCCCTATAGTTAACAATTTTTTGTTTGAGGCTAATTTCAGGTAAAACAACATTCTGATTTTGACTTAATGGATTTTCTTTTTCATTTTTTTCTCTCTGACGGCAGTCAAAACAGAGCTCAAAAACTGAAAACTTTGATGGTCGAACTGTATTTTTGATTTCCAGGCATAAATCACACCGATTGCTCATTGTCCCCTCCAAGGAATTGCTGGAGTTTGCTGGCTTGGATTGACCACTGGAAAGTTTGATTGATGCGACTAATGCCTTGATTAGCAAGAATGGCAGATTTTTCTGGATTGTCAATTAGCTGTGAAATTGCCTCGGCGATTTCAATGGGGTTCAAGGGATTAACAACTAAACCATTATAATCATGAATTACAGCCTCAATCGCGCCACCACTGCGCCCGGCAATCGCTGGTAGACCAAAGAGGTTTGCTTCTAGGTAAACAATACCAAAACCCTCCACATCGCCATTATCGAGCCTCCTAGCGGGCATAACAAAGATATCAGCTAGTTCATAATAAATTGGCAGTTCATGATCGGTTATGTTTTCAATTATTCGAACATTATTTGATAAGCCATACATCTGGATCATGTTTAGCAAGTAATTTTTATATTTTCCTTTACCGATTATAAGATACAAAATTTTAGGGTACTTGGATACAAGTATTTTCACAGCTTCAATCGTCTTGTCCGCACCTTTCCTTTCAACCAATCGACCAACGGTTATAATTATTTTTCGATCTGTGAGTGTTTCTTCTCTGATAATTTTATCTTTTAATGTTTGATCAGAACTTTTTTGAGAGAAATTTGGGCAAGGATAAATAATCTCAACTGGAGTATTATTGCCCAAGCCAACCTTGGTTAATTCATGACTGGTATATTGGCTATTGACAATTATTCTATCAGCATGTTTCAAAATTTTCTTTAATAAATGCCTTTTTCTCGGTCGAGATTGAGACAAGGCAATGTCTAAACCATGAAAAGATAATACATATGGAATATTCAAGAATTTTTTCAAAAGATAGGCGATTGTGCCACCGGGCAGGACTTGGGCGACAATAATTTGCTCAATTTTTTCACTCCTGACTATTCTCCAGGTTTGGAATAAAAAAGGTAGCCATTTTGGCCAAATTAATTTTTTGTTTGATAATAATTTATGGCGATAAATTAAGAAATTCTGTTTAATATCAAAATCAAGAGAATTATCATATTCTGGAGCAAGAACCACAATATCTTTATCTGGCAACTGTTTTAGTAAATTTGCCCAATAATTTGAAACACCACCAAACATTGGTGGGAAATCCAGAGTGATAAGCAATGTTTTTTTCATATTAATGTAATTATCCCTAATTGTCCTCCTTGGTTAGCACTTTTATCTCTCCGGTATGAATAATATTTATGATTACAGCTGGTACAAACTGAACTTATTTCAAGGTTTTTGTGATGAACTCCAACGGTTTTTAGCTGATCAACAACCAGTGCGGTCAAATCATAATACAATCTGTTATTAATTTTCTGCAAAAATTTGGACGGGAACATGTCAAGAATGTCTTGTTTTATCTCAAAACAGCATTTACCTATATGTGGACCAATTGCAATGTGCAAGCTATCTGACTTTGTATTATAATCTTTTTTCATTAATTCTGCAAGTTTAGGGATAATTTCCTTGACTACACCTTGCCAGCCTGCATGGGCGATAGCAATAACTTGATTTTGCTTATCATAAAAAAAAACGGGTAGACAATCCGCAGTCTCAATCCCTAAAATTATATTTTTTTCATTGGTTATTAGTGCATCATAGCCATTAAGCCAATTTTTCTCGGTTGATCCTCGACCACGGTCTTTTGAAATGACTTTAATTATTTTATTGCCATGAACCTGCTGAACTGTCACAAGATTTGGTAATGACAATTCAAGTTGATTAAAAAATGTCTGACGATTTGCCAGAACATTGTCACCAGACCATTTGAAAGATAAATTGCCATCGGTTGAATCACTAAATGTTGCAATAATATCTGAAAATTTTTCAAAAAATCCAATCATATTATTTTCTCAACATTGATTGCTTGAGATAAGTCATGTCTTGTCGGGAAAAACCTTTGACTAAGTATAAAACTCCAATATAAATAATAGCACCGATTACCATTACCAGAACTAAATTCATTGACTGTTTCAAGTATAAAACTGCAATGGTCATAATGACAGCACTTAAAATAGTTTTAGCAAAAACAAGTATTAAATTCCGACGGCTATATGGGATAATTTTCCTGGCAACAAAAAGACTGATTAAAAAAAGTAATGCGTGGCAAACAAGAAAAACAGCTGCAGCTCCAATATAACTATATTGGGGTATAAAAATTAAATTCAAAATAATATTCAAAGCCATAACAAGACCAACCAACTTGGTATTTGTGACTTGCTTATCACAACCGTTTAGCAAAGCTCCTAAGGGGAAATTGAGAAAAACAAAAATCAAACCAAAAACTAATATCTTCAAAGTTAAAACAGAATTAATAAATTGCTGGCCAAAAAGCATTGGAATAACTTCATCGGATAAGCTTAATAAACCGAATGATATTGGCACGACAAAAATTGTCAGTAGCAACATGGCTTTATCAAAGGAAAATTTCAACTTTGCTTTGTCATGAACAAAATAATAGCTGAATGCTGGAAAAATGGCGGCAGCAAAAGCCGATGGGATAAATTGAAGAGCAAATGGAACCTTCATGGCTGTTTGGTAAAAGCCTACCGCAGCATCACCTTTTAGATATGATAAAAGAACAGAGTCAATATTGCCATAGATGCGACTAAAAATCGCAATTAAAGCAAACGGTAAGGCAATTTTGAACAAAAATTTTAATATTTCAGGATCAAATTTCCAACAATATCGGACATTTAATTTCCGACGAACCATGATACTAGAGTAGACAAAATTAAAAAGCCCACCGGCTAGAAGCGGTAACATTAAAAACATCAAGCTTTGATGGGTCAGTAAAACATAGGCGCCGGATAAAACCACGACAACTTGACTAATCACAATACTGAAAGCCTCATATTTTAGATTTTGTCCACCACGAAAAACACCCCAAAAACTAAGAGTGAAGGAATCTAACATCATCAACAAACCAGATAAATATACTAAATTTTTGGTAATAGGTGGATAGCCCATTAAGTTTATCACCAGAATAACTACCAAATAAGATAAAATAGCCAAGATAGACTTTGAAGTCAGGATTGAAGATAAATATTTACTGGTTTTGTCAAAACTTTTGGCTGACTCTCTTATCAAAGCTGATGATAAACCGAAATCAATGAAAACCGCAAACATGGTGGTAAATGACAAGGCAAAAGTATATTTACCTAAATCTTCAACGCCAATAAATCTAGCAATTAAAACAAAATAAACAAAAGCAAGGATTTTCTGTCCGATATAGGCAAGAGTGAGGTAAGTTGTGTTTTTGGCGATTGTTTGTTTTGTCATAAAGTAATTAAATTATACAGTAAATTGTAATGATTTCAAAATTGTTAAGTGCGAATAATAATTGCTTATTTCAATCTCATCTAGTCATAAAATTTTCACATAAAAATCCTCTGCTAAGAGGATTTTTATTTATATAAATGGTTTTGATTAACGCTTTCTCCATTGTGGTGCACGACGAGCTCGCTTCAAACCTGGTTTTTTTCGTTCTTTCTTTCGCGCATCTCGAGTAATATAACCAGCTTTTTTCAATGGTTTTCTAAAATTTGGATTCAGCTGAATCAAAGCCTTGGCAATACCATTGCGAATAGCTTCAGCTTGGCTAGAAATACCGCCACCAGAAACTTTTACAGTAACATTCAATTTGTCCCCTTGTCCGATTAATTTCTGCGGAGACCGAACAATTTCCTGAAGTTCAAATGTTGGAAAATAAACTTCAAAAGCTTTTTCATTAACAGTAAATTTACCTTCACCCTTTTTGTAAACTCGAACTTGGGCGACTGAAGTTTTTCTTTTACCAACAGAATATAAATATTCACCCCGTTTCTTGTCTTCTTCAACAACAACTTCCTCGACCAAAGGAGTTACAGGAGCTGTTTCGGTTTTTTTTCTAACTTTTTTAATTGTTTTTTCTACTGCCATAGTATATTAGTTTGCGAAACGCAATCTTTTAATCATCTCTGCTCTTAATTTATTTTTTGGAAGCATATTATAAACAGCTTTTTTCAAAACTTCTCTTGGTTTTTCTGCCATTAATTTTTTCATCTGGGTTGTTTTTAACCCACCTGGATAACCAGAATGTCGATAATACATTTTTTGTTCAAGTTTTTTACCAGTAATTTTCATTTTTTCTACACCGGTCACGGTCACTACTGCACCAGAATCTAGACGAGGATCAAAATCAACACGATTTTTACCGTGCAATAAAAAAGCAATATCAGAGGCTAATCTGCCAAGCGCTTTATCTGTTGCATCAATTGTATGAAATTGTCTTTGCATAATATTAAATATTTAGACTAATTCTAGCGAAACCATCTGTGCTTGATCGCCAGATCTTGGTCCAATTTTTATAATTCGAGTATAACCACCTTTTCGGTCTTTGTATTTCGGGCCGATTTCTTCTAACAATTTTTTTACTGCTTTTCCTGTATAAAAATATTTTTCAAGATTTCTTTTTACAGCTAATTCATTTTTCTTGCTAGCAGTAATGTATTTTTCGATAATCGGTCTGACAGCTTGAGCTTTGGTCTTGGTGGTTTTTATTTTCCCATTGTTCAAAACAAAGCTTGTAGCAAGACTGCGAAGTAATGCTTTTCTCGGATCTCTTGTTCTGCCAAGTTTTTTGCCTGACTTTTGGTGTCTCATAAAAAATTATTCTTTTTCAGCAGTCGCCTCCTCTGATTCTTCGATTGAAGCATCAGCTGGCTCTTCTGCTTGTTTTTTTCCATTAACTAATAGTTGAAAATGGTTTATTAAAATTTCAGTTGACTGCTCAACAGCTTCTTGTGGAGTAATGGAACCATCGGTTTCAATAGTCATTGTCAATTTATCATAATCTGTAATGTCTCCAACACGAGTATGTTCAACTTTGTATCCAACATTTCTAATTGGTGAAAAAACTGCGTCAACTAACATTGTTCCAATCGTAACATCATCCTTATTTCTCTCTTCAACCGGCAAATAACCTCTACCTTTCTGAACTGTAATTTCCATTTCTAATTCAGCTTTTTTGTCAGTAAGGGTAGCAATAGCCAAATCAGTATTAACAACTTCTACATCACTATTTTTTGAAATATCTTTGGCAGTGACAACTTTTTCTCCTTTGGCTTTCAAGGTAAGAACAACAGGTTCATCTGTATGGATTTTTACTCTAAGATTTTTTAGATTCAACATTATATTCAAGGCATCTTCTTTAACATTATCAACTGATGAAAATTCTTGATCAGCTCCTTTGATTTTTACGGAAGTTACTGCAGCTCCAGGTAAAGATGAGAGTAAAACTCGTCTCAAAGCATTGCCGATTGTTGTACCATAACCAAAATATAGTGGCTCAATTTCTAGAATTGCCTCGTTGGCATTACTGCCTTTTTTGTAATTTATTTTTGATGGCAGGAGAAATAACTCCATAAAATTATACCGCACAACTCTCACCTTTTTACCCTCCTGGATAATCAAGGAATAGAGAAATCGCGACTTTATTTATTAACGAGAATAGAACTCAACGATTGATTTCATGTCAAAATCAAGTGCAAACTTCTTGGAATCTGGAACAGAAACTACCTTGCCTGACATATCTTGTGGATCGACAAATAGCCAATTTGCTAATTCATGATTTTTTAATCTTTCAGCTAAATCATTGAATACTACTCGGTTTTTTATACTTTTTTCTCGTACGGTGATAACATCATTCACTTTTAATTGGTATGATGGGATATCTACTTTCTTCCCATTAACCATGAAATGACCGTGACTGACTAATTGTCGAGAATGTTTTATTGATTTACCATAGCCCAATTTGTGGACAACATTATCAAGTCTCATTTCAAGCATTCGGTATAGAGCTTGACCAGTTGTTTCTGCTTTTTGAGCAATAGCTTTGTCAAAATAGTTTTTGAACTGTTTTTCTCTTAAATTATATAAACTTTTAGCTGATTGTTTTTCTCTAAGCTGTTTTCCGAAATCGGTCAATCGTGCTCTAGTCTGTTTTGGCCCCTGAATACCTGGACCATAACTTCTTCGAGTAATGGCACAATTGGGGGAATCACAACGACCGTCTTTTAGATAAAGCTTTTTACCTGTACGCCGACAGATTCTACATTTTGCATTTTGATTTTCTGACATAATTTATTGAAAACTATACCCGATTATACTCTTCGTGGTTTGCGTCTTCGGCAACCATTGTGAGGAATCGGAGTAATATCTTTAATAGACAAAATATTTATACCATTGGCATTGATGGCTCTAACAGCAGATTCTCTACCCAAGCCAACACCTTTTACAAAAACATTAACTTCTTTTAGACCATATTGAATGATTTTATCAGTTGCTTTTTTGACAATTACAGAGGCAGCATATGGAGTAGCTTTTCTTGCACCTTGGAAACCATTTTCTCCAGCGCTTGATGAAGCTAAAACATTACCATTCTGGTCAGTAAAAGTGACGGTAGTATTGTTGTATGTTGCTTTAATATATGCTCTGCCAAGAGAAACTTGCTTCAATACTTTCTTTTTTCCTTTTGCAGTTTTAATTTTTGCATTAGCTGAAGGCTTTTTCTTGTCTTTTGACTGATTTTCAACTGCAATATCCGCTGAATCATTTGGTGTAGAGGTGGTAGCAATATCAGCTTCTTTTTCAGCAACCTGATTGTCTTCAATTGTCTTTTTTTCGTCTGCCATAGTTATAGTAATAAAAATTTTTGATTATCAAATTTAAATATTATGTTTTTTGAGCACTAGCTTTCTTTCCACTACCGGCTGTTCGTCTAACATTGCCACGGACTGTGCGAGAATTTGTCTTGGTTCTCTGACCTCGGGCTGGTAAAGATCGGCTATGACGACTACCACGATATGATTTTATTTCTTTCAAACGCTTGATGTCAGTCAAAACATCTCTTCGAAGTGAACCTTCAGTTCTCATATCATTTTCAATAATCGCACGCAAACGGCTGACTTCGTCGTCGGTCAAATCTTTTACTTTTTTATTAATATCAATTTTAGTTTGATTTAAAATTTTTGTACTGACTGCCTTACCAATGCCGTAAATATAAGTTAATCCGATCTGGACTCTTTTTTCATTTGGTAAATTTACACCTGATATTCTAGCCATAAAATATAAATAAAATTAAAATTATCCTTGGCGCTGTTTATGCTTGGGATTTTTACAAATAACTCCGACGCGTCCTTTGCGTCGAACAATTTTACAATCTTTGCAGATTTTTTTCACTGATGATCGAACTTTCATAATAAATCTCTTACATCTGAATTTTCAGATGCAGTCAGTAATAATAGATTATTTTTTTTAGAAACGGTAAACCACTCTGCCTTTGGATAAATCATAAGGTGTCATTTCCACCTTGACTTTATCTCCTGGTAATAAACGGATTTTATTCATCCTCATTTTCCCAGAAAGATGCGCCATGATTTCATGTCCATTTTCAAGAGCGATACGGAACAAGGTTGCAGGAAGTAATTCCTCAACTGTGCCCACCATCTCAATTACATCTTGTTTTCCCATTGAATATTGGTAAAGATAGGTTAATTATACAGTAAAATAAAATATTGTCAATCCCATAGTAAACAATCTTGGAGATTGACTATTTTCACCTATTTTAGATAAATAATACTTAATTTTTTAATGATAAATTTTCTAGAAATGCTTAAATTCAAAGCACCAATATAATAGCTAATTAATAAAATTTTGTCAAATTTTAGGGTAAAAGTTTATCCACATTAGAAAAGCGAGTTCAGGAATTAACTTAATCTCTTCTTTTAAACAGTTTTTCTAATTCCTCATACTTATACTCAAGAACGCAAGGACGGCCATGGACGCAAGTGTATTGACTAGGGTTTGATTCAAGTGAGTCAATCAGAGCATACATTTCATCAATAGTAAGTTCATCGCCAAATTTAACTGCACTCCGGCAACTCATCATATTCAAAACTCGATTGGTTGCATCAGAAATTTTTATTCCATCTACCATACCTGAAAGATTGTTTTCATCCAAATCATTAATAATTTCTTTTAGAGATGATTTATAATCAACTTTGTAGACGGCCAGTGGAACAGAGTTTATTACAAAGCTATTATTACTAAATTCGTCTAACTCAAAACCAAGTCGGTTAAAAAACTCCAGGTTATTTTTTACCAAGTTTGCCTCACTCGGAGATAATTCCAAACTGTCAGGGATCAATAGTGTTTGTTTGGCAACTGAACGAGAAAGCCAGTCTCGAGAAATTTTTTCATACTGTACCCTCTCGGAAGATGCATGCTGATCATAAATTTTTATTCCTTGAGAGGTCTCAACAATAATATATGATTTTTGAATCTGTCCAATAATTTTATATTCACGGTCAGTTTTATTTTCAACAAAAACCATTGGGTCAGTCGATAAGTTTGAGATTAATGGCTCGGAAATATCTGAACGATGATTAAAAGAATTTGAAGGTTCAAATTTAGTCTGGTTGAAATTTTCGAATTTGAAATTACTTTTATTTTTGAGTGCATGGCTGATGGGTGAAAAATTTCGGTCAACTTTTATCTGTTTGGTTAATTCACTTTGATCTAAAACTTCCGCCACAACTCGGTAAGCCATTTTGTAAATCATCTGCGGTTCTGCAAAACGAACTTCCATTTTTCGAGGGTGCACATTTACATCAACTGACTTTGGGTCAATTTGGATAAACAAAATAAAGACAGGGAAAAGATTATGGGCGATAATGGTCGAATAGGCTTCTTTCACTTGTTTGGCAATAACATACTCATTGACAGGTCGACCATTAACAAATAAATATTGAAGTTTATGATTGTTACGAGCTATCTGCGGTTTGCCGATAAAACCTGATAAATGGAATTCTATACCATTGTAATCCACTTTCAACAAATTATCAGCGATTTCACCACCTAAAACTTCATAGATTCGGTTTCTCAAATCATTGGTGGCTGGATACTGGTAAACTGTTTTGCCATTATGGATAAACCTCCAGGTAACTTTGTTGTAGGCTAAGGCATAATTTATAAATAAATCAACAATGTGGTTGAATTCGGTGACAGCGGTTTTCAAATATTTCTGACGAGCCGGCACATTATGAAATAATTTATTGACAGTAATAGTGGTACCGTCTGAAGCCCCAATTTCCTGACTGGAACTTTGATTGTTTTCAACTTTTACTTCAATTGCGCTCAAATCATTTTTTTGTTTTGTGATTAATGAGAAATGACTAACTGAAGAAATACTGGCCAGAGCCTCACCACGGAAACCCATTGTATTAATATTAAAAAGATCATCAAGATTAGCAATCTTGGAAGTTGCATGTTGCTTGACGGCAAGAATTGCGTCTTCTTTTGACATGCCCTTGCCATTATCTTTGATTTTTATTGAATTCACTCCCCCATTTTCGATCTCAACTTCAATCATATCAGCACCGGCATCGAGGCTGTTTTCAACTAATTCTTTTACAACTGAAGCTGGTCTCTCGACAACTTCACCGGCAGCAATTTGATTGATTAATTCTTGAGGTAAGATTTTGATTGTATTTTCACTCATATAGCAATACTTTATCAATTTTTATAGCAGAAAGCAAAAAATCCTTATCTATATTTAGATTTAGTTTTTGGAAAATTTATGCTCTAACAAAAAAGAGTGCAAAATTACACTCTATGATAATACAGTTTAGTAAGCTTTGAGATTGATCTTTTTGCCACAGGAAATAAACTCTGTTAGAAACTTTCCAAGTTTGTCTGTGTCCAACTTCTCGGCACAGGCTGTGACAACGGTCAGGTCACCACCAAACTTGTATCTGGCGTTCAGATATTGATAAATTGCCACCAGCGATTCAGCATCTCGGAGTTGTAATTTATAAGCAATTTCATAAGCATCAAGATACTGCTTTAACGGCAAATCACTCGGAGGAAGATAATATTTGCTGGCCAATCTATTATAATCAAATCTATTATGGGCAGAATTGTGAGCATCAGTGCTACCGGCGACTTCACAAGCAAAAAAAATTAGCTCGCTTTCAACCATAAATCTTCTGTATTCGCGGAACAACCTTCTTTTATAAGCCAAGAATAACAGAGCACAGACAATAATCAATGTACACAAAATAATTACAATGTACCACGAATTTTCCATTCCCCCCCCCGCCGGTTGGTGGTGGCAAGACAGAGTTTATTTAGGGTGAAATGAATTGACAGTAATGGTTGAAAAAGTTATTTTTTTCCCATAAACCTAGCTCTGATAGCCATAAACCCACCAAAAGTGGCTGACACTACCAACAAACCAACATAAACCAGGCGAAGAGTACTATCGGGTGTATTGGGCAAATAAACAAGAAAATACAACAACCACAAACCCACAACGGTTAAAAGAACAATGGGAATTTGAAGCATGCCACCTCCTGCCCTTTGCTGGAATAAATAATTTTAACAACTTTTATGAATTTGTCAATAAAAAAACAGTATAAATTTATACTGTTATGAAGGTAAATTGGCTAGTGTTAAGACATAGAAGGCTACATTGAGACCAAAAGAAAGGAAACCTGCGACAACAATCATTGGTGGTGATGAAAAGGTACTAATAGCTAATAAAACCTGAAGGAACAAGGCAATACAACCAATGAATGTGACCACAAACTGACCAAGACTAACAGCAAAGAGGAAGAACATCAAAAGCAAAGCTGCAGTAAAAAACCATGAAATAATTACAAAAACACTAAATCCGGCACTATAGTCCCTAGTCAAAGTAACACTGATTATCATGATTAAACAGAACAATGAACAAGCAATCATAACACCACCTAGAGTTGCCATACCTGCTACCATGTCTGCCTCCTCGGGGTAAAAGGACAATACTAAAAAGTATCTAAATTTTTAATTTTTGTCAATATTTTTCTTCAGCTGTTCAATTTTTTGCAAAGCTTCAATCGGAGTAATAGCATTCGGATCAATTTTCATTAATTCCTTGGCTAGCCTCTCTTCTCGCGGAGAAAATTCCAAAGATTTCTGAACTGGTTTAGTTATTGTCAGATTTGACTTTGCTTCTAGTTCGCGAAGTACTTCTTCAGCTCGGTCAATTATTTTATCTGGTAAACCAGCTAATTTGGCAACTTCAATGCCATAACTGTCACTGGTTGCGCCTCGGATAATCTTATGAAGAAAAACAACTTTTCCCTGATTTTCTGACACAGCCACACAATAATTTTCAGCTCGGGGTAATTTCGCAACTATATCAACTAATTCATGATAATGAGTGGCGAACAAAGTTTTTGCTCTGATTTGGTTATGAATGTATTCTACAATAGACCAAGCAATACTAACACCATCAAAGGTTGAAGTCCCACGACCAATTTCATCAAGCACAATCAAAGATCTTTCAGTGGCATTATTAATAATATTGGCAGCTTCCTGCATCTCATTCATAAAGGTTGAAACACCCTGACTCAAATTGTCACTGGCTCCAACACGAGTAAATATCCGATCAACAAGACCAATCTCGGCTGACCTAGCAGGGACAAAACTTCCAGTCTGTGCTAGCAATGTGATCAAGGCAACCTGACGCAAATAACTGGACTTGCCCGACATGTTCGGACCGGTAAGTAAAATCATTTCATTTTTTTCATGATCAAATTCTGTATCATTCGAAACATAGCGATCAGCTAATCGTTCAATGACAGGGTGACGGCCATCTTTTATGATTATCCGACCATTAGCATTGACAACAGGCTTGCAGTAATCATTGGCGCGGGCCAGAATGAAAAAACCTAAAACCAAATCAAGTTCAGCGATTTGCCTGGCAGAATTTTGGATTTCAGCAAAATATTTTACTACTTTTTCTCTTAGTTCCTGAAAAATCTGGTATTCAATATGGGAAATTTTGTCTTCAGCACCAAGAACTTTTTCTTCATACTCTTTTAATTCTGGCGTAATAAATCTCTCCGCATTGACCAAAGTCTGCTTCCTAATATAATTTTCTGGGACAGCATTTAATTTTGTATTACTTATCTCAATATAATAACCAAATACTTTGTTATATTTAACTTTCAGCGATGAAATCCCAGTATTTTTTATTTCCTGTGCCTGCATTTCCAAAATCCAGTCTTTGCCACCACGAGAAATTTGCCGGAGCTGATCAAGTTCAGCATTATAACCATCTTTTATCATCTGACCTTGATTCAAAGTAATTGGCGGTTCATCAACCAAGGTCTCTTCGATTAATTTTATTACTGATTCATGCGAGACTAAATTGGAATTTATATCTGTGAATTTCTGCTGTTGCAATTCGACCAGTAATAATTTCAGAGGATTGATTAATTTCAGACTATGTTTCAAAGCTACAAGATCCCGAGCATTGGCACGACCACAACCGATCTTGCCAACTAGGCGTTCAAAATCAGACATTTGCTTTAATGACTCAATAATTTTTATGGCAATAGGTACTGTATTAACTAATTCTTCAACCGCATTAAGTCTATCAGTAATTTGATTAAGATTTATAAAAGGCAAAAGTAAACTACGGCGCAGAGCCCGACCCCCCATAGCTGTAATGGTCTGGTCCACTACCTGAAGCAAACTGCCATCAGTAGAAAATGTCCAATTATTTTGCAATAACTCTAGATTTCTAATAGTAGCCTGATCTAAAGTCATAAAATTTTCTATAGCATAACGCTTCATGGTAAGAATATGATCCAAGGCGGTTTTCTGGGTTTCTTTCAAGTATCCCAGTAAATTCCCCGCACTTTCAATTGCCACGGGTAGTTCATTTAGACCAAAACTGGAAAGATTCTTTACCTTGAATTGCTCAACTAAACTACGATCAGCTTTTTCAAAAGCTGGCAATTTGTAAACATTAAGATTTTTTAACCCAGCAATAAATTCAGTTAAACGGCTATCATTTATCAATTCTGGAGTAACAATTATTTCACTTGGCTTTAATCTGGCTAATTCATTTTTCACAACTTCTAAATTGAGAATTTCAGTTGCTTGGAAATCTCCAATCGTCAAATCGCAAACTGCAAAGCCCCAAGTATTTTTCTGCAAACTCAAACTGACAAGATAATTGTTCTGCCTGTTGTCTAAGACTGAATCATTCATGGTTGTACCTGGGGTAACCACACGCACAACTTCGCGCTTCACAATCCCAGGCAACGATGGATCACTAATCTGCTCACAGATAGCAACTCGTTTGCCAACTTTTGTTAATTTGGCAATGTAATTTTCAGCTGCGTGATAAGGGATTCCGCACATTGGTGTTTCATTTTCAGTGCCTTTGGCTCTCTTGGTTAAAGTAATATTTAGTATTCCAGAAGCTTCCCTAGCATCCTCACCAAACATTTCATAAAAATCACCCATGCGAAAAAACAAGATATCTTTGGGATATTTTTGTTTTATCTCATAATATTGTTGGAACATTGGAGTTGGCATAACTAAATTATACTTTAACAAAAATATACTTTTTTTTCACCTTGACAATTAAGCTGGAAATGCTATATTATCAACATCCTCGAGAAACAACAAGGGGAAAAAGAATGAAAACCACAAGAGAGTATTATTCTTCTGTATATTTCCAGTTGAAATTTGGGACAAATTGTCATCATCCTGCTTGTTGTCGTCAGCGAGCTGAATATCGGAAAATTCGTCAATTCCCAGACTGCAGTAAGGATTGCAAGAAAGGTCTAAGTGAGCTAACTCCAGAGTGTCGGGAAAAGCCATTTCTAGTTAAAAATTAAACAAAAACCCAGTCTTTAGTAAAGTCTGGATTTTTATTTGGTAAAAATTATACTTGTGGTTTGTTTTCATCATTCATTTCATTTTTTGGTTCTTCAACCGGCAATTCTACTGTGGGTGAATTTTGTTCAGTAGAAGTACTGATTGAGTCTTTTTTTTCTTCTTCTGTATCTGGCATTAAATTTACTTCTGGCGTCTGATCAACCATTGGCGCAGGGACTTCATTTTCTTCTGCTTGGACAGGTTCAGCATCACATTTATTACAGATATTTGGATTTTTTTCTGATCGTTTTACACCCAAAATTTTGGAAAAACCTGAAAGGAATCCTCCAATTGGCGCCCCGCACTTTTCGCATTTTTTTTCCATAGGTTTGCAGTTAATAATAGTTATTTAAAATTATTGTTTAATTAATCTAGGTTGAATCTATTTCGAATTTTTTTAATTCTATCTTTTTCAGCAAAATCAGGCTCTGGTTCAATTCCGCCCCCTGGCATTGAAACCAACTGTGCTGAAATTACCTGTTTTAAGAATTCAATATCTTTTGGAGTTATCTTCCCAGTATGTAATTTTTTTTCAATTTTTTTTAATTGCGCCATTGTCTCATGAGGAACCAAAGGTGGACCTGAACGCTCTTTTTGCTGGAGCTTGTATTCTCTAACTCCATTTTCATCAAAACCCTGATTGAATTCTTGTGGTCGTGGTAAAGCCATATTCTTTATATTAATTTAATACTGCTTTTATTCTACGAATTCCAGCTGAACTGGATTCTTCTTTTTTTATTTGTCTTTACCTTTATTCCAAGCTGTTTCAGCCTGCCAACCAACCAAAATTCTTGTTGGGACATCTACCCGGATCAGCTTTTCAGTGGCTTTTTCCGAAAAACCCTCTTTCACCACATAACTCATCTCAACCAATGATTTGTCAACTGAAAATTTACCTACCTGCGCCCTACGCCAGGCTCCATTTGCATCGCGAATCATAAGCTCCGTTGCTTCTTTGTCCCATTTATTAAATAAATCATTGCCGTATTTGGCTACAACATCAGCTTCTTTGTTTACATAGTCGCGATCCACCCCTAAATTTTGCATAATTTCCCGCTGCCAATTCATAAATACTGTTTGTGGCACAGTCATCATTGATTTAATGCCGCCATCTTCAACCATTTCTACTTTCACATTCTTTTCATCTGAACCCACAATTTTTGCCTGAACCCAGCCATTATCCACTCCACCTCTAATCGCCACTGTCGCCTTGGCATCTATCAAAGAATGTAATTTACCCATGTCACCGGTACTTATCATTAACATTCTTGAAAAATAATTTATTGCATCCTGCTCTGCCCTGTTAGCCCTTTCAGACTTTGTTAGCATGGGAGCTTTTATACTTTCTGTTATTGGCTCTTGTTGAGACGAAACAGTTTCCTGTGTTTTTTCCTCCACACCTTTTTTCCCAAATAATTTTTCTAAAAAACCCATAGATTTGTTTTTTATATTAATTTAATACTGCTTTTATTCTACGAATTCCAGCTGAACTGGATTCTTCTTTTTTTATTTGGAAATGCCCAAGTTCGCCGGTGTGTTCTACATGAGGACCGCCACACATTTCAGCTGAAACATCACCAACTGTATACACTTTTACTATATCACCATATTTATCCTCAAACAAACCTGTAACCTTTTTTTCCCGAGCTTCATCATAAGGTAATTCTTGGCAGATAACTTGGTAATCTGCTTCAATCCATTTGTTTACTAAATCTTCAACTTTTTTGATCTGCTCTGGGGTCATCTTGTCTGGATGAGTAAAATCAAATCTTAATCGTTCTTCAGTTATGTTACTGCCTTTTTGATTAACATGCTTGCCAAGAACTTGACGCAAAGCTGAATGAAGTAGATGAGTAGCTGTGTGAAGCTTCATGGTAGCGTCAGAGTGTTCGGCGAGGCCACCCTTGAATTTCTTTTCTGATCCATGGCGGGAGAGATTTTGGTGTTTGACAAATTCTGAATTGAATTCTGCTTCATCAATATTAATCCCCTTTTCCAAAGCTAATTCTTCGGTCATCTCAAGTGGAAAACCATAGGTTGAAAATAAAATAAAGGCTTCATGACCAGAAATTTTATTGCCTCTGGACATTTTTTCAAACTCTTTCAAACCTTTTTCTAATGTCTTGGCAAATTTCTCTTCTTCACTGGTAATTTCAGCTAATATCTGGTCTTTTTTACTATCAATCTTATAAATTTCTGAATAATAATTTATGTATTCTTCGACAATTTGATTGGCAAAAGATTTTTCAATACCTAGTTGATGAGCATAACGAACTGACCGACGAATCAAGCGACGAGTAAAATATCCTTGGTCCACATTTGAAGGGTTTGCTCCATCAAAAATTAATAAAGTGGCGGCTTTCAGATGATCACAAATAATACGGAAAGCTTTGTTATCATCAGCATTTGCATCATATTTTTTACCTGAAATATCTTCCAATTTTCTAATGGCTGTTTGGAACAAATCAATATTAAAAATATCTGGAGAATCAATGGCAGCCATAGTCATCCGTTCTAATCCGCCACCAAAATCAACATTTTGTTGAGGCAATTGTTCAAAACCAGTTTTAGTTTTTATATATTGCATGAAAACATTGTTGCCGATTTCAATAAACCGACCGCAGTCGCAATTGACATGACATTTTTGTTTTGAAAACTGTGAATTTTCATGAATTTGTTTATCAACGCCAAAATCCCAGAAAATTTCTGAATCTGGACCACCTGGTTCTCCGACTGGCATGCTTGAGCTAATACCGGCACGACTCCACCAATTTTTAGTTTCATCATAGTAAAAAATCTTGCCATCTTGCATGCCATTTTCTGTGACATTTTCAACTGCTTTGGCCTCAATCCCAAGTTTTTTGAATTCTTCTTGCCACAATTGTACGGCATCATCATCTTTCGGGATGTTGATATCTAGCTTACCACCGAAAACTGTAATGAATATTCTATTTGGGTCAAGTTTTAATTCCTTTGTAAGAAATTCAAACATCCAAGATATTTGTTCTTTCTTGAAATAGTCTCCCAAACTCCAATTACCAAGCATTTCAAAACAAGTAGTATGACGATTGTCCCCAATTTCATTAATGTCCTGTGTCCTAAAACATCTTTGGGAGTCAGCAATTCTGACACCTAAAGGATGTTTTTCTCCAAGCAAGTATGGAATCATTGGTTGCATGCCAGCGCTAGTAAATAATGTTGTTGGATCATTTTCTGGCAAAAGTGAAGCAGAAGGAATAATTGCATGTCCTTTGTTTTTGAAGAAATCTAAATATTTTTGTCGTAATTCATGAGTTGTCATAGTAGTTGTATATAAAGAAAACAGAAAAGCAAAAAATCAAAAAACAAATCCGACTAATTGCTGAAATTTTTCAAATGATTTGAAATGTTTTCAATTTCCTTCCAAAGCATTGCTGAGATCTCCTCAGAATAACTTTTAAGTTTTTGATAATTATCTTCTAACAAATATTTTTCTTCGAATGAAAATTTTAATAAATATTTTGATTCCTGAAGTGATGCAAAAGAAATTTCTAAAAAATGTAGCCGAGATTTTAGTCTTCCCCTGGCATAACCTTCAATATAATTCAATACAACCGACAAAGATGATCTTCTAAATTGTGAAGTCACCCCAAATGTTTCTTCTTTCGGGAATATTTTTGTTACTTTATAAACCCCATGTACATAAACATCCATTTTGTCACAAAGCTTTTTTTGGTAGTCATTCATAGTCGTGATTTCATGATTTCTGGATTTTTTGATTTATTTTATACTTCATACATCATATTCTATCTTATTTTTGCAATTTTATCAAATTATCTTGCACTTTATTTTCCTAGATAACAACGCCATTATTACTTAATTACCCCTCCGCCAAGACACTCTTTGCCTTTCCAAAACACGGCATACTGACCTGCAGTGATAGATTTCTGGGGGCTTTTAAACTGAACAATATATTTATTCAAGTGATTTTTCGTAATAACTGCCTTGAATGCTTTCTGCGCAGAGCGAACCTTACATTTGACATTTATTGGCAATCTTGGTTCATCAACAATCCATTCAATACTATCAAGAATCAGGCTTTCAGACTCCAGTAAATCTTCATTGGTTGTTACCCATAGGGTGCTTGAAGCTAAATCTAGCCTAGTAACAAACCATGGTCCGTCAGCTAACCCAATGCCTTTTCTTTGTCCAATTGTGTACTTTTGCAAACCAGAATGCTGACCCAGTGTTTTTTTAGTTTCAAGATCTTTTATTGGTCCTGTTTTAAAAGTAAAATATCTAGATAAAAACTGATGCATATTGCCAGAAGGAATAAAGCAAACCTCTTGAGACTCTCGCTTGCTGGCTGTGGGCAAACCGAATTTGGCGGCAAGTTTGCGTACTTTAGATTTTTTTAATTTTGCAAGAGGAAACATAACATGTTTTAGCTGACCTTGGGTTAATCTATGCAAAAAATAAGTTTGATCCTTGGCTTCATCCTTGCCCTTGTAGAGATGATATTTATCATCTTTTTCAAATTCAAGTCGTGCATAATGTCCAGTTGCCAGATAATCAACCCCTAATGCCTTTACTTTGTCTAATGCTTGACCAAACTTAATATAACGATTGCAATCAACGCAAGGATTTGGAGTGTGTCCTGATTGGTACTCGGAAATGAACTTATCAACAATTTCTTTTTTAAAATCTACTTCAAGATTTATGGTATAAAATTTTATATTCAATTTTTGAGCAACTCGACGAGCATCCTGCATTGATTCGAGTGAACAACAGATGTTTTCCCGAACATTACCATCAATTTTTTCTCCCCAAAAATGAAAAAACACACCGATAACATCGTATCCTTGTTTTTTGAGTAAAGCAGCGGCAACTGAAGAGTCAACCCCACCACTCATACCAACCGCGACTGTGCCTTTTGATTTCATATAAAATTATTATAAAAAAAATTCCGCCATTTGGCAATGGCGAAATTTCAATATTGATTATTCTTCAGTTTCAAAACTGGCTACTATTTGGTCAAAAATAGCCTTGTCAGATTCAGAGAGACTATTCAAATAAAACTCGTAAACAACTCCGTTACCAGAAATAAACACAGTATAACCACTGACAGGATATCCCACATAACCAGCTGTTATTGCCGTCTTATTACCAATAGTTGTCTGTACACGATTATTATATTTTACTTCTGCATTTTGTTCTCTAAGATCTAGCATCTGATCGATTGTGCGAGAGGGAGAGTTATCATTTACATTAATACCGCCTAATCCTTGTTCACTGGTTGCGTTTGGTCCAAATAATGAATTGCGAGCCGGTCCATTGTTCCAAACAAAGGCATTCCAGTCTGACGGATACTTAAAACTGTAGTGGCCTTCAGTATTGGTAAATAACTTCATTTCTCCACTACTAATATCCACATCGACATCAAATTCACCATCTTTCATTACCCCATCAACATCTAATTGAGTAGCCTCAAGTTCATTGATTTTATCTTCTAATTGTATTTTATCTTGCTCAAATGATGCTCTCATTGAGTTCATCTCTCGATTGATGTAAAAATAAATACCTAATATAACCAGGACAAAAATCAGAGCTATCGCAATAAGACTGATGATGGTGCCTGTTTTTTTAGGGGTTTTTTCATAGGAATAATTATCCATAGATTTTCAAGTTATTTATTTAAAAATTTGTGTAAAAGTAAATCCACTTCTTCATAATTCTGGCTGATTTTTGCGCCAAGGACCAAGGCGATTAATTCCTGACTTGAATTTTTTGTCAATCTGGCACGAGTCACTAAATTGTATCCTGCTTCGGTAGTATAACCGGTTTTTCCTCCAGTAATATATAAATCGCGCAAAAGAAGTTTGTTGGTGTTTTGGCACCAATATGACCTAACCTCATTACCTCGCTTGTAGGTAATCTCTGACCAATATGTGGTTGTTGCCTGAAGAAAGTCAAACTTATTAAATGTACGCTTGAATATTTCCAGCATTTCGCGAGCAGTTGAAACATTGTATTCGCTTAGACCGGTGGGTTCGACAAAGCTGGTATTTGTTAAACCCCACTGCTGAACAAGTGCATTCATTTTAGCGACAAACTGATCTTCAGTCATCCCGGTTGAACGCATCAAAGCGCGCGTAGCATTATTTTTTGAGCCTACCAGTGTTGCATTAAATAAATTTTTTACAGAAATCAAATCTCCTGGCTCAAGAGGAATACTGGCACCGCCAACATTATCTGATTCAATAATTGTTACTTTTTTATCCCAACCAGGATTATTTTCAACAAAAACTTGGGCGGTAATTAACTTGGTAAGACTGGCAATTGGTCTAACCTGATCTGCATTTTTTTCAAAAATAATATTTCCATCTAAGTCTGCAACAATGGCCGACTGTGCAGTCAGCTGATCTGATAATGATCGTGGAATATTTTCAGGAATAGAAGAAACATTTGGAGCAGTTGTAGCTGTTTTATTTTCTAAAACCACGATTTCAGCAAATGGGAAAATGGTCTCGGCAATTGCAATCTTGCGCTCTGAATCAACTTTGGTAGTTAATGCACGCCATTGTTCTTTTGATCGGTCATAGAAATAAATCGCCTTTTCTTCATCAGTACTAGTTGTGTATTTCACAGCCAAAGTAGCTTTCTTGCTCAATATTCCTGACACAGGTAGCTTCAAATCATAAATATAATGTGAACTTATCGCTGTTTTGTTTTCTGGGATTGGTGTCTCTGAATTTATATGTTCAATTTTTACGGTAATTGGAGTTTGGTATTGATTTGGGAATATTGGTAACCAAAAATTGTCGTCCAGACTCTTGATGGTGAAACCTTTTTGTAAAGTTGGCTGATCAAGTGTTAAAATTCTAGTTGAATTGATAGTATAAGCACTGGCATTGGTCGCCTGAAATAAAGCAAAAACAAAAACAGCAATGGCTGTCAATATTAAAATAAATTTCTGATTTTCAGACATAGGTAAAAAATTATTGGATTAATTCAACACCAGAGGCATTGAGACGATAACAACCTTTTTTAGAATAATTACCTATTCCTGTCTCTAAATAAAATAAGACTTCAAAATCATCATCGGAAATTTGAGAAAAACTATATTCGCAAGGTTGGGTACAATCATCACTACAAAGGACTTTTGATTTCGGATCCCTGAAATTATAAATGGTTGGTAAAAGTTTCTCAAGACGGGAATTCTGACAAGCATAAACCGGTCCTGACTGACAACCTGATTCAGCATAACTACCGAATTGGATTTTGGTCGAAGCCATGACACTGCGAAGGACACTGATATCACTGGTGCGTTTCACATCTCGCGCTTCTCTACCAGCAAAAAAGAACATTAGAAATATCAAAATAACCACTACCAAAGAAATAGCTAAAATAGTGATAATTTCTACAATTGTAAATCCTTCAGACTTTTTCATAAAACTTATTCAATGCCTCTCTCGGTTAGGTGATGACAGCCTTTCTTGTACCCACTGACGGAATTTTCTAACCAAAAAATTACTTCATAACCGTCTTGGGCGATTTTTGTAAAATTGTAATTGCAGGGTGTTTCTGAACATTGTGAACTGCACGCAAGAATTTTTTCAGCTGGGTCATTAATAGATGCAAGATTGTCTAAATATTTTGACAGCATAAAAGTGTCCCCTTCTCCCTGACAACCACTCACCAAACCTTGGAATTCTCCACCACAAGCTGCCAAATATGAACCATCTTCTTCTGCGATAATTTTCATTACTTGCTGAATATTGGTAATATCATTTATTCTTTTGGCATCACGACCCTTTTCTTGAATACCATTGAGTGATATCAAGGCCACGACTATCAAGATTGCACCAACTGCCACAACGATTAATAACTCAATTAAGGTAAAGCCAAATGATTTTTTGCAAGTCATAAATATTTGTTTAGATTTTACTCTTATCAAGTAATCAAAAATTAAAATTTTTTACTAAAATAGCTTTCTATTTTTCAATATCTCTCATGGCAAGACCAATACAAACGGCGAGACGAGAACCAACCGCATCTAAAGCTGGTTTCAAATCTTCTGGAGATAAAACTCTGGCCCATGGATCTCCGAGAAAAGTCCTTATATTAAACATCTTTGTAAAGTATTCTGTCAAATTGAATATTTTTGCCGTACCACCAGATAGAATAAGGCGGTCAATTCTTTTGGCTTCATTTCCAGGTTGTTTCCCAAAAAAATCAAGTAAATATTTGATTTCATTGATAATCGGTACCAGACTTTTTTCAATAGATTCTGGCAACAATTGTCCTTGATTTAAAACTTGGGAAGAATAATTAGCTAAATCCCGTTTGAATTGCTCTGCCTGATCAATTGAAATATTCATGGTCTCGGCTAAAATCTTGGTGATTTGGTAGCCACCTATATCAACTGTTCTCTCCATATATGGAATACCGTTGTCAACAATAGTAATATCAGTATTGGCAGCACCAATATCAACAATAATTACTGTTGATTTATCTTTGCCGACAAGTGCTCTTGCCATACCGAAAGATTCTGTTTCAAGGCTAAGCAAATTAAAACCAGCTTTTTTGAAAATATCAATATATTTCTTGACTAATGTTTTGGCTGCAGCGGTCAAGAGTACCTGGACACCAGCTTTTGGGTCGGTTGAAGAACCACCACCGTTCAGAACTTTCCAATCTAAGACCATTTCATCTAGAGGTAGGGGTAGCACTTTTTCAGCCTCGGCCTGAACTGCTTCTGTAACTTTTTTTATTGAAGTTAAATCTTTTTTATTAATATCGGTCAAATACAAAATAGTAGTAAAGACAGATGATGCCGGCAAAGCAGTAATCGCATCTTTTGTTTGAACTTTTGATTTTTCGGCAATTTTTTTTATTGAATCTGCCATTTCAGTTGGTTTATCAAGCAGATTTTCAGTCGCTGACTTGGTAGATCTCTCGAGATAACCATATGTCAAAAGCTGTGCCCGGCCTTTATTGTCGAGAAGTTCAACCAACTTAACACTGCTACCACCAATATCAACTCCGAGATAACTTTTATCACCAGTTTTTTTGGAAAACAATCCCATAGCAAAAAAATTTAGTTATGACTAACTAGATATATTATACCACAAATTATTTGTAAAGGAAATGATTATCCACTAAAATCACTTCTTATCACTTCTATAAAACAAAAAAGTCCGAATGATTTCGAACCTGTTTAATTGAATGATAATGTTTCTGTTTTTTCGGATTTATGGGTTTCGGTTGTAATAACATTGATGTCAACACTATAAACCCTTACAAGCTCATCTTTGCTTTCAATTTCTTTAACAAGACTGTCAAGTCTGAGCCGGAGCACTCCCAGCATTGCATCTTCATCGATGAGGTTAACCCCCTGAAATAACTTTTCATTTAGATCCTCTGAAGAAATGCCCCGTTGAAATTCAGATGGCGTAACATTGACGCATAAAACCTTTTTCGACAACCAAGCTTCAAAAGTTCCAATAAATTTGTATTTAATGCTCACAGAAACTTTTAGCTGTTTATTGCCTTGGACAAAAACCGACGATACTAACCAGTTTGAATCAAGGCCAATAAATGCTCTGGGGTTCAGCCAATAAAAATATTTGCAATAATTCATCTCATTCAGTTTGAACAGAGCAAGAAACTTATCTCCTTCTAATTCACCAAGAATCTTATTAGTCTTATCGTAGAGGTAATACTTTGTTACACATACTGGACTTTCTGCATTGTAATCAGTAAAGTCAAACTTTACTACCTGGGTTTCATCAAACTTTGCAGATAGATACCAGCATAACTGCTTCCGTTTAGATAATCCGATAGTAATCAGAACAACACAAACAGCAATCATAATAATACCAAACATACCAAACCCGTTTTCACCAAAACCATCATAAAAATACAATACCAGTGCTCCACAAATTACTGGGATTAGAACGATTAAAGATGGTGCCAAAAAAGATGAAAATAAATGTCTTAGTTTATTAATTCTGATTTTATTGTTAAGGATCTTATATGACTCGACTGCGTCCATCTTGGCCTCCCTGGTCCTTGGTGGCTTCTCAAAACAAATAATAAGTTAACATAATCCCGAGAGGCTGTCAACTAATAAACTTCAAAATATTTTTACACAAAAAAATCCAGAATTCATGCGGGATTAATAAAATTAATCATTACTAACAAGCTTTGTCCATGGCATCATTGGCTAATTTGTCTGCAACTTTGTTTTTTTCACGAACAATGTGCTTGAATTCTGATTTGGAAAATTTATGTCGAAGATTCCAAACTTTCATAAATTGTTTTGCCAAGCCAGGGTCTTTTACCTTGTAGTCACCATTTATTTGCCTGACGACGAGTTCACTGTCAAGAAAGCAGGTAACTTCTGTAGCGCCTAATTTGTTACAAGTTTCAAGACCACAGATAATAGCTTGGTACTCTGCTTGATTGTTGGTAGTCTCACCAATATATTTACTAACCTGATCGATTAGTTTATTTTTTTCATCGTAAATAGCAACCCCAATACCGGCTGGGCCTGGATTGCCGCGAGCACCTCCATCTGAATATATTTTTAGTTTCATAGCAAAAGTTTATAGTTGTAAACTGAAGATAATAATAAAATTATAACTTTATTTTGAAGTATTTTCAATTTTTTTTCAAATCAACAATACGAGCCTCAACGCTCTCAACCCCATTCCAGACATTGACTCCGAGTTCAACAACGACCTCGATAACATCTCCCGGACACAGAACCTCACCCCAGCTGTCAGCCATACCAAAAGCTAAAAATTTTTCAGCATGCAAAGAAGTACCTTGTTTGGCCATCAATCGCAGATGTTTTTCTCCATTTCCGATCTTATCAATCGCGGTAATTTCTAATTGCTTAATAAGAAATAATGGTTTTGGATTGCCTTCGCCAAAAGGTGCAAAAGCTTCAATTTTTTTCATTAAATCAAGATTGAAATCAGCTAATTTGGCAGTAGAATCAATACTGATAATAGGTTTTAAATCCTCAATCTTTATCATAGCATCAGCCTTGTCCAATATTATCTTTTGGAATTCAGATAAATGCTCGGCTTTACTAATAGTAAAACCGCATGCTTGGGCATGACCGCCAAAGCGTGAAAGTAACTTCTCTGCCTGATATAAAACTTCGGTTATATTAAAAGACTCAATACTCCTACCTGAACCAACAATTTGTTCACCGACCTTGGTCATTGCCATAACTGGCCGACAATACTCATTGCTTATTTTGCCAGCAATTAAACCAATAACTCCTGGATTCCAAGATTCATTGTAAATAAAATAAATTTTTTGCGTACTCTGGGATTCAATAATTGTTTTTGCTTGTTTAATCGCATCTTCAGTTATTTTCTGACGATCAACATTGGTTGCCTGAAGCTCTGTAGCCAAGAGATTAGCCTCGTCAAAATCATCTGTGGTCAATAATTTAAAAGCAACTTCAGCATGCTTCAAACGACCGGCAGCATTTAATCTTGGTCCGATTTGGTAGCCAATAGTTGTGGCGGAAAGTTTGGCTAAATCAATTCCAGCAATCTCAAGTAGCTTTATCAATCCTGGACGACGAGTTTGCTTCAAAACAATTAATCCATAACGCACCAAAATACGATTTTCATCGATTAACGGCATCATGTCTGAAACCGTCCCAATTGCAACAATGTCAAGTAACCATTTAAGAAAGCCTTTTTTTCCTCCCCACTTATTTAATTCATTGGTTTCTTTATCAATACTTTCAATCAGTGCAACAGATAATTTATAGGCCACTCCGGCAGCACAAAGATGCTCAAAAGGATATTTTTCACCTTTGACCTTTGGGTTTATAATAGCAAAAGCATTTGGCAGGATTGCTGGCGCTTCGTGATGATCAGTAACTATCACTTCAAGACCATTTTCAGTAGCAAGCTGGACTTCAGCGACATTGGTAATGCCACAGTCAACTGTAATTAGTAATTTGTACTTTGAGACAAACTGATTAATATTTTTTATATTTATGCCATAACCATCATCTTCTCGATGAGGAATAAACACATCAACTTCAGCCCCAAGAGCCTGCAGGGTTTTAAAAAGAATGCTTGAGCTGGTAACTCCGTCGGCATCATAGTCGCCATGGATAATTATTTTCTCACCTGAATTAATGGCCTGCAATATACGATCCACTGCTTTTTTCATGTGATTAAAAAGGAAAGGATCATGTAGCTTATCAAATTCTGGAAACAAAAAACATTCAATCTCATTTGGTTTATGAAGATTTCTATTGTATAATAACCCTTGGATCAGTGGATGGTACTGACTAAATTTTTGCTGGAAGTCTTCAGGCGGTTCTGGCTTCAACATCCAATTTTTTTCAACCATAAAGATATATCAATTTAGATATTTTACTACATATATGAAAAAAGCCCAAAAAATTGTGTGGACGATTGTGGTTATTATTATGATAATATCCATGTTTTTCTTTACTTTAATGCCAATTTTTTATTAAATTAAAATCAATAACTATTGACAAATTTGGCTAAAACCATTAAACTCAATTTTCCCCATAGAGGAGGAGGAGTGAAGAATGCAAACAAACAAATCTGAATACCACAACGAACCAAAATGGCCGAAGAGTTTAACAGACCTAAAAACTGCTGAAACCATGTGGAAAATTTCTCTGCTAAAAGAGTTTTTGCGTGTTCTAACTTTTAAAATTGATGGTCCTGATAATTTCACAGTCAAATTCCTTCTTTGGCTGGTTGATCAGAGTGAAGGGTTGACAAAAAATGTTTATGCTGTTTTTCCCGAAGAGTCTCCAGATCTTTACAGAAAGGTCAGGGATAATGTTCACAGCATGGGGTCAACCGGTGGTAATATCCAAGACTATAGGTTTATTGAGATACTGGGTATTGATTGTTCATTTTCTTATTTTGGATCAACACTGGCACAATCAAGCTTGGCTGAAGCGGAAAGAACGATTGGACTATGGGAAAATCCAGTGCCAAAACTTGGCAGACAGACCAGACAGGACAAAATAGTTTATATTGTCAAGACAACATTATAAGATGATTGGCATTAGAAAAAATCCTAACAAAAAGCCAGGAAGGCTCGAAGAATTGACAATAAAGAATCCACTTGAACCAGTGAAAAAATATATTGTGACAATCGTTGGTCTATCAAATGAAACTAAAAAACTGCTTACCTTCATGTTAGAATCAAGCGATAACCTAACAAAGAATGTTCTAGTTATTTTCCCACCAGAGCTACCTGTTCAAAAGGAATTTATTAGGGGACAAATCTTGGAACAGCTATGCTGTGATGCAAGGCTAGAAAAATTGCTACAATCTGCGACTGACACCGGGTTTAGCCTTCTGCCATTTGGACTATCGAGATTACAAACATCTAGCTCGGCCGTAGATACAATCGCACTGGTAGAAACTGCGCTAATGACATCTGGCAAGCTTGCAATAAAGCCTGTTGAAGAAATACTTCTAAATCCAAATTTTTTCAGCAACAAAAAAAACACCTCTAGGAACTAGAGCTGTTTTTTAAATGATAAAAATCTAGCGTTTCATGACTGCAATAAAAGATTCCTGTGGAATTTTAACCTTTCCAACACCCATCTCCATCATTTTTTTCTTGCCTTTTTTCTGTTTGTTTAGAAGTTTTTGCTTGCGAGAATGGTCTCCACCATACAGCTTGGCAGTGACATCTTTACGCAAAGCGTTTATTCTCTCGGCGGCAATAACCTTTCCTCCAATAGATGCTTGCAATTTGATAACAAACTGCTGTTTTGGGATGGTTTCCTTTAGTGCTTGGACAATTTTTTTACCAGTGTTAAAAGCTGAATCACGATAAATAATGGTAGAAAAAGCTTCAACCGGTTTCTCTGCAACCAAAATATCCATTTTCACCAAATCAGCACGCTGATATTTCAATAACTCATAATTCATTGAGGCAAAACCAGATGAAACACTTTTTAATTTGTCATAAAAATCAACAATAACTATTGCCAAAGGAATATGATAATGAATAATTACTCTATCTGCTCCGATGTATTCAGTTGTCAAATAATCACCTCTTGATTCCTGGACTAAAGGCATAACATTGCCAATATATTCCTTCGGGCAGAGGATATCAACGGCCATGATAGGCTCTTCAATATAATCTACAATAGCTGGATCTGGAAATTCATTAGGATTTTTCATGATAAAAGTACTAGAATCAACTTTTTGTTCTTTTTTTATATCTGTGTCAATCTTTGTTCCAGCCTTTTGGTGAACTCGATAAGCAACACTCGGCGTAGTAATAACGATTTCCAAATTAAATTCTCGGCGAAGTCTCTCCGTGAAAATTTCCAAGTGTAAAAGACCTAGAAAACCGCAACGAAAACCAAAACCAAGTACTGGAGAATTTTCAGGTTCAAACATTAATGAAGCGTCATTTAATTTTAATTTATTGATTGCTTCGCGAAGATCATTGTAATCACTGCCCTCTTCACAGAAAATACCCGCATAGACCATTGGCTTGACATCTTTATAGCCTGCCAACGGCTGGACATGAGATTTTTTGAGAGTAATTGTATCACCAACACGGCATTTCTCAATTTCTTTTAACCCAGTGATTATATAGCCTATTTCACCGGCTTTTAGACATCCAGTTGATTTGAGTTGAGGCTTCAGTACTCCAGCTTCAAGCATTTCAGTATCAGTATTTGTGGCAAAAAACTTTACTGAATCATTTTTTTGTACAGTTCCTTCAAAAACTCTCAAATAAGCCACTACCCCTTTGAATTCATCATAATAAGAATCAAAGATAAGGGCTCGTAAATCTTTATCAATTTCCTGTTTTGGACCTGGAACTTTTTTTATAACCTGTTGTAAAATTGCTTCAACTCCTTCACCTGTCTTAGCTGAACAAGCAAAAATATCCTCTTTTTTACAACCAATAAGATCAATGATTTCTTGTGAAACCTTTTCAACATCGGCTGAAGGCAAATCTATTTTGTTTAATACTGGAATAATCTCCAACCCCTGCTCAATCGCTAGATACAAATTGGCAACAGTTTGAGCCTGAACACCCTGCGCAGCGTCTACGAGCAGAATTGCGCCTTCAACGGCGGCCAAGGAACGAGAAACCTCGTATGAAAAATCCACATGTCCTGGAGTATCTATTAAATTCAGTTTATACCCATCATAATCCATTTGAACAGGTTGTAGCTTGATAGTAATACCTCTTTCTTGTTCTAAATCCATCTGGTCAAGTAATTGATTTCTCATTTTTCTGTCTTCAACCGTTCTGGTCAATTCCAAAAAACGGTCAGCCAAAGTGGACTTACCATGATCAATATGAGCAATAATGCAAAAATTCCGAATTTTATCCAACATAATTTAATAGCGAGTAAATCCAAGTCAGAACAAAGCAAGTAAAGTTTTATCCTGCACATTGGGCTGACTAAACAGAAAATACTAGTTTGAATTAAAGTAAGTATAATATAGCAGATAATCAGCAAAAAATCAACTAAAAACAGTAATGTTATTACTGCTATTTTCTTTTAAAATTTTCCAATAGCGCTTCATAGTCTGCTCGGAGCATCCAATATACATCGCCAATAGAATCATTACTAGAAAAGTGAAAGACCCCCTGACTTTTCAATTCGCTCCACATAAGATCAACCAATCGATTGGCAACTGGTCCAATCACATTTGCTTGTCGTGCTTCCAAAAGGTAATCCTTATTAAAATTGAAAAAATGATACCTGCTAGCTGAACCGAAAATTCTAGTAAACACAGGTTGTGGCAACATTATGGATAGCATTTGTCCAGCTTGATCCTGAATTTCCACGACTTGACCAGAGACAAGTATTTCAAAAAAATTTAGTTGCAAATCCTGAAAATTTGATATTCTGGTACCATGACCAGTCATCTCTCCCCCCTGTATGTGGATGAGGTAAAAGGTAAAGATAATTTATCAAAATTATACTAAAAAGTAAATTAATTCATGCTGACTGAATCAATTCCCTCTGATTTTACTTTTATTTTTTTATTCAGGCGGTGAGCAGTAGCTTCAATAATCATCTTGAGTTCTGGACAGCGGAGAGTTTGGCAAACCATTAAATAAACAATTAAACCAATTAAAAATAGCACCAGACTCTGCATTAATATACCCCAAAAACTCTGAAGATCAAAATATCTGGCGATTGGGATTTTCAGATAATACATAGCCCCACCCATTATAAAGGAAGCAAATACCACTTTGACAAATGAGATAATAATTTTCGGATCATTTAACTTGCCAATTTTTATTCTAAAAGCAATAAATAATACTAAAAAATTAACAATCGAACTGATAGTGAAAGCAATAATCAAGCCGAGAAAACCATACTTTGATGGGAGAGTAAAGGCAAGAATTAAATTAATAATCGCGCCTGAAAGTCCGGCAATAAACGGAGTAATGGTATTATGCATGGAATAAAATGAACGAGCGAGTAATGGAATAAGCGATTGGGCAAAAAGACTTACAGCAAAAATACCTAGAGCATCAGCTGTCAGTAAAGTATCTTGCCAATTGAAAACACCACTTCCGAGAACAACTCTAACTATTTGAACGCGCAGGACAATAAAAACAGCACTTAACGGTAATATAAGAAAAAATATCATGCGTGCCGTCTGGATAAATGATTTTTTGAATTCTAAAATCTTGTTTTCATTGTACAGTCTAGATAGAGTTGGAAAAGCAGCAATAGCAAAAGAGATTCCTACTAAAGCTAAAGGAAATCCCTGAAGATTGTTTGCGAAATTAAATACAGTGATACTACCAACTGCAATCAGAGAACTAAAAATTGTTATCACAATTAAATTTACCTGGGTTGTAACCAGACCTAAAACTCGTGGAATCATCAAAGTGGATATTTCTCGTAAATTTGAATCTTTAAATTTGAAAATAAAGTGAAATTTGTAACCAAATTTTGACAACAAAGGAACTTGTATTAATAGATGGAGTAATGCCCCCAAAACAACACCCCAAGCTAAACCATTGATACCAAACCAATCAACGAGCCAAATAGCTCCGATTATTATACCAAAATTGTACATAATTGGAGCCAATGAGTAGACAAAAAATCTTTTGTAGGTTTGCAGAACTCCACCCACAATACCGCTGATGCCAAGTAAAATTGGACTTAGAAACATAATTTTGGTTAAAGTGCTGGTAATAGCCATCTGATTGTCAGAAAATCCAGGGGAAATCAAAGGAACAATTTTATCGGCAAAAATTAAAATAATTACAGTTACGACCAATAATAAAACAGAGAAAACATTTATAACATTACTTACAAAATCCCAGGCTTGCTTATTGGTGGAATAATCTTTATCCTCTTCATTTTTTAATAATTTAGAAAAAATAGGAATAAAGCCGGCTGAAATTGCACCAAAAACTATAAAATTAAAAACTAAATCAGGAATTCGAAAAGCAGTATAATACATGTCCAAGGTTGATCCTGCGCCAAATTGTCCAGCCAGAACACGATCACGAATAACACCAAGAACTCGACTAAAAACTCCGGCAAGTGCAATTATAAATGCAGCCGAAGCTATTGAACTAATTTTTTGTACAAACAATTTTCTTATCATAAAACTAAATTATCAAATCCGCCTCTGTCTCATTATCAACCCCAGCAGCATTTGCCTCATCAGTGTCTAAATGTACAACTTTGTTATAATTTTCAGCTGTTCGAACTTCGACTCTATCATAAATCACCTCTCTTGGGCTTATGATACGGATCTTGATGTCCTGACCGGACTTCAAACCCAGTAACATGGCTTCATCGGTCGAAATATGCAAATGTCGTTTGGCAACAATAACCCCTTTTTCTAAATTTAACTCCCCTTTTGGTCCGCGCAGTATTAATGAACCAGAACCTTCAAGTTTACCTGATAATCTTAGTGGTGCGTTGATACCTAATAGAATTGCATCAGACTTGGCTATTTCTACTTGAGTTTCACCACGACAAGGACCAACAATTCGCACATCATCAATTTGCCCCTTTGGTCCAACCAGAGAAACTCGACTGGTACTAGAGAATTCACCAAACTGTGAAAGATCTTTATGCTTTATTAAAACAAAATTAGGCCCAAAAAGTTTTTCCAGGTCCTGTTGGGTAATATGAAGATGTCTAGCTGATACTTCAATTTTAGAGCTAAGCATAATATAAGATGTTTACAGTAAAATTATAGCATTTTCCAGAAAATATTGACAGCCTAGATGGTGATAGCTACAATTCAAGCATAACCAGACAACAGGAGACAAGAGATGCGACAGATACGAGACCCAACAAAAAAAGAGTTCTTTCAACAAGTGAGAAAATTAATTCACAAAAGAGAATTTATCACAGCCATTGAATTTACCTATACTTTTGCTAAACAAGCTCACGCTGAACAAAAAAGAGCTAACGGAGCTCCCTACTTCAGACATGTTGTTGGTGTCGCTTGGATCATTATGACTGAAATCAAATTGCGGCCAATAGATTACCAAACTGCAATTATTGCGTCTCTACTTCATGATATGCTCGAAGACACCTACATCAACAAGCCAGAACAACTTCATTTCATTTATGACCAAGTTTCTCCTGATATTGCAACGATTGTGACAGAATTAACCAAAAAAAGAGGGAAAATCGGCATTAATAGATTTAAAAAATTGCTTCGTAGTCGGAAAGCTCTGACAAAACTTGTAAAAGCAGCTGACCGATTGCACAACCTACGCACACTGCATCATTGTGATGAACTAAAAATGACGACCAAAATGCAGGAGACTGAATTTATTATACTTCCTTGGCTTGATGGAGAGACCATTGACCCCAATTGCCTGTTTCAAGCTCCTCTAGCTAAACTGAAACAGAACATCAGAAAAGAACTGCAACGCTATAAAAAATCAATCAGGAGTAAAATGAAAAAACAGTGCTAAACCGCTCTGTTTTTTACTTCAATATTTTAGTTATCTAATACCACCTTTCAATAAACCGTTTTGAGCACCAATTTTTGTCAATACAGCTGAACTGTTTTTTATACCATATTCAATCCCTTTGGAGAATGTTCCAGTTTTGTGATAAGCTGACAAAAAACCAGAAGCAAAAGCATCCCCAGCACCGACTGTATCAACTTTTTTGGTTTTGCGAGCTGGTTTGAAATAATAATGACCTTTTTCATCGAGACCATAAGCGCCTTTATCGCCAGCTGTGATTATTAAGTTTTTCATTTTCAACTTTTTCAAAGTATCAAGCAAGTATCTTGATTGATTAATTTTTTTCTTATCTACTTTTCGACCAAAGGCATTAATTGCCAACTCTGTTGCCTCATCTTTATTTAATATCAAGACATGAATCCTGGGCATTAGTTTAATCATTTTTTTGTATTCAATAAGCTGTCTTCGACCTGGAGTCCATAATATTTTAATTTTCTGATGCTCTGGTCTAAACCAAGTTTTTTCTGCCTGCCTGACAACTTTTATAAACTCATATTCCCAACCAGAAACTGAAAGTGGCCCAACATAATACCAGTTAGTTCTAATTTTATTTAAATTGGGTAATTTCAAATGCTGGGATGCGCCTTTGTAAGTGAAAATCGTGTGTTCTTTATCATTCTTGGCTACAAGAATAAAAGAAAAACCCGTTGCATTGTGTTTATCGGTTTGGATTAGTGAAGTATTAATACCTCGTTGTTTCAAAAAATAAAAAATCTCTTGGCCACTAAAATCTTTGCCAATATTGATAATCGGCGCAACCTTTAGTCCAAAATTCTTCAAACCGATTGCAACATTCATGGCTCCTCCCCCATAAGTCAAATGCAAATCATCTATTTCCAGTTTTGCACCATATTCCACAGCCATCAATTTTTGTTTCAAAAGATTTTTTTTGTTTCGGAGAATCTCGACTTCATCACTGATGAAAGTAATGTCTTTTATTGCGCTACCAATTGTTACAACATCTACTTTTCTCATTTTACTAATCTAGGAATATTACGAAAATTACAAATACAAATTATTAGTATTCGCAATATTGATAGTTTTTGTTTATTTGCATTTAAATTATAGCATTTCTTAAAAACCGATACAAATAAAAAAAGCCTTTATAGGCTTATTTTATTTGTAAAAATATTTTTAAGAAAATTTTTGAGAAAAATATTCTGGCAGTTGATCAATAGCTACCCTTTCCTGTGCCATAGTATCACGATCACGAATTGTGACAGCTTTGTCATCTAGAGAATCAAAATCAACTGTAATGCAATATGGAGTACCGATCTCGTCCTGCCGACGGTAGCGTTTGCCAACATTACCATTGTCATCAAATTCGCAAACCCAAGCAGTTTTGAGTTTATCAAAAATTTCTTTGGCTTTTTTCACTAACTGCGGTTTGTTTTTTAACAAAGGGAAAACGGCGATTTTCACTGGTGCTAATGATTTTTCGAGTTTCAAGACTATTCTTTCCTCATCTCCAATTTTTTCTTTGGTATAGGCATCACAGATTACCATCAGTAAAATTCGATTCAAACCGACTGATGCTTCAATGACCCAAGGCATGAATTTCTCATTTGTTCGAGGGTCGGTATAACTAAGGTCAGAGCCAGAATGTTTTGAGTGTTGGGTCAAATCATAATCTGAACGATTGTGAATACCTTCTAATTCCTTGAAACCAAATGGAAAGTTGTATTCAATGTCATAAGCTTCTTTGGCATAAAAAACCAAATTTTCATGTTTATGCCACCTCAAATTTTTTTCTAAAATACCCAGTTCATTAACATAAAAATCCCAGCGTTCTTCTTTCCATCGCTTATATTGTTTCTTGGCATCTTCTGGTTTGACAAAGTATTGGAATTCCATTTGTTCAAATTCACGAGTGCGGAAAATAAATTGTCTGGCAGTGATTTCATTACGAAAGGCTTTGCCAACTTGAGCAATGCCAAAAGGTATTTTAACCCGTGAAGAATCAAGAACATTTTTGAAATTAATGTAAATCCCTTGGCAAGTTTCACCCCGCAAATATGTTGGTTCTTTGTCCCAGTCACCGGTAAAATTTCCTAAATTTGATTTGACCAAAAGATTAAAGCTTTTTGCCTCGGAAAAAATGTTGGAACCGCATTTTGGACATTTGACCTTGTCTTTATTTTTATCAAAAATTTTATTTATTTCTGACTCTGACATTTTTTCATCAGCAAAAACTCCAGCTTCTTCGAGCAAATGGTCAACTCGTGAACGAGTATGGCATTTTTTGCATTCAGCCATAGGATCAGAAAATCCGCTGACATGACCACTGGCCTGCCAGACTTTTGGTGACATAAAAATCGCGCTATCAAGACCGACAACATCCTCACGATTGTGAACCATGTTTTGCCACCACTTAGCTTGAATGGCATTTTTTAGTTCAATACCGTATGGGCCGTAATCATAAACAGCTGAAAAACCACCATAAATTTCTGATGAGGGGAAAACAAAACCTCGTCGCTTGCAAAAACTGATGATTTCTTCGAATCGATTTTCATTTTTATCTATCATAATTTTTTTGATATGAATTAAACCGTCATTACTTCCTTTTCTTTGGCTTCTGCCATGTCATTTAATTTTTTGTTCCAATTTTCAACTTCTTTATCAAGTTCTTTCTGGAAATCAAATTTATCATCTTCAGTAATTTGTTTATTCTTTTCAGCAGAAACAATATCTTCTTTGGTTTTTTCTCGAATTGATCGAATAGAAATGCGAGTGTGTTCAAGTTTTTCTTTTAAAATTTTAATCAAATCTCGTCGATTTTCTTCAGTCATAAGAGGCATTGTCACGCGGACTACACTTCCGTCGATTGAAACCGAGACACCCAAGTCAGCTGAAACTAACGCTTTTTCAATTTCTTTGGTCAAGCTTTTATCCCAAGGTTCAACTCTCATTGATCTAGCTTCAGGGACGGCAATACTCGCAAGTTGCATGAGTGGCGTTGGGGTGCCGTAAGCTATAACATTAACTCGCTCAATCATTGTCGGGTTAGCTCGACCAGTACGGATTGAAGATAATTCCTGCTTAAAATGCTCAATAGTTTTATCTACTTCTGGTTGAATATTTTTTAGATATTGATTCATATTTTCTTTCTAACTTGCTGGTCTGAAACCAACAAATAATATTTTGTCATTTTTTAGATTAATTTCTGTGTCCCCGACTCTGGTAATTGAGGGTAAACTTTTAGTTTCCCAGGTTGCTCCACCATCAACACTACGATAAAGCGTCTTGTCATCGGTAACAAACATCACATTCGGATCAACTGTTGACTGTTCAAAATCACGAAATACTACCTCATCTTCAGCTGTGACCAGTTTTACCTGCGACCAAGAGCTACCTCCATCACCTGATTTTAAGAGACCAAACTTAGATAAATAGAATACTGTATTTGGATGTTTTTTGTCAATTTCAATGCCATAACCAGTTCGGATCAACCCATCAAATTGCTTCATGTTATCACGAAGAGAAATCCAATTTAAGCCAGAATCACTTGACTTGAATAGCCCAAGCTTGTCTGTGGCAAGATATAAAATCCGACTGTCATTAGGATCCATTTCCATTTCCTTGGTTTCAGTTGCCAGTCCAGCTGTCTTGGCCCAGCTGATACCATTATTTAAACTTTTGTATACATTACCAGTATATGAAAGAGCATAAACGATTTTTGAATCAAACCAATCAACAACAATTGAGCGCATTAATTCATCAGCTGTTGCGGTAGTAAACATAATTTCCCAACTTCGATTGCAATCACTACTTTTAACTATTTTATTTTCCACAGCAGCATAAATACTACATCGATCTTTTGGGTCAACAGCAATAGACAAGACTCGACCACTAACTTTGGTTAACAAACTTTTCGCTTGAGTCCAGCCATCGCCACCATTGTAAGAATAATAAATTCCATTTTGACCTGTACCAGCATAAATTGAATCAGCATCAGTTGGATCATTGGCTAGGGTAAAAATACTGGCGCCACTGAAATTTGCATCTTGGGCCCCAGGAGTAAGAAGAGTGGCTTTTCTAATCCAAGTCTCGCCACGATCACCAGTAACAAACATACCCAAACCAGTGCCAGTACTCTCGCCTTTTTTGGTAATAGAAATACAACCGGTCAAGGAAATAGCCATGAATAAAATTAGAGTGGTGAATAAAAATTTTTTCAACATAATTTTATTATTATTTTTGTTTTTTATATAAATAAATTTTCAAAAACTAATTTTGGATTAATATTTTGTTCAAGATATAATTTTGATTTTTCAGCAGACTGTAACTTTTGATTAAAATTGAAATCCAGATCTTTTAATGCCTGCATTTCTTCTCGTAAAAAAATATTACTAATATACTTATCATTATAATACTTTAATAGCTCGACGTCACGTAAAATTGAAATAAAAATATCTAAAACTTTTTTTGCTGAATCAACGCCTGATTTGCCAAGTAAAGTATCAATCATCTGAAATTTTTCTGAATTGGACGAGGTAAAAAGTTTGAACACCTCCTGAATTTTTTGTTTGTGTTCAAGATATAGGTCTAAATGATTAAAATATTTAAGTGCGACCGTAATCCTTCCTTGGGAAATAGCTGACAATTCAAGGGCAAGACTACGATTGGCGCCTTGATCGACTAAATAATCAAAAATGTTTTCTCGAGGCACTGGAGAAAAATTTAATATTTGACAACGGGAAACTATGGTTGGCAAAATAATATTGGTATTCTGGCTGATAAGAATAATAATGGTTTTAGCTGTTGGTTCTTCAAGAAATTTTAATAAGGAGTTGCTGGCTTCGAGGCTCATGGCTTCAGCTTCGGGAATAATGACAATCTTGTAGGAATTTTGGAATGACCGCTTGGATAAACTGGATTGCAAGTCCCGTATTTGCTTGATAGAGATGTTTTTTTTGAGCAAGCCTTTATCATTGCGTTCGCGTTCGACCAGATAATAATCAGCATAAATACCTTTTTTGAACATCTGGCAGGCGCTACATTCGCCACAAGCAAAAGGCTTTTTCACTTTGCCATTTTTTAAATATTCAGAATAATTATCACAAATCAAAAATTGACTGAATTTCTTGGCGACTGAAGTTTTGCCAACTTTTTTCGGACCAACAAACAGATATGATTGAGCAAAAGTCTGATTCAGAATATTTGTTTGTAGAAAATCCAGAATTTTTGTATGTCCAACAACTGACCAGTTGAAAGATTTAGTCATAAGATGATTGATAAAAGTCCAGAGTTGTAATCGGAAATGGGAATTTGGAAAACTTAACTATGAACCAGAAACTCGGGACTTGCTAAATATATTTTACCACAGTTTGTTATACATTTTCAAAAATTTTGAGAGTATCTGTCGCACATTGTTCCCATGAGAATTTTTTGGATTGTTCAAAGCCTTTTTCAATTAACGCCTGTCTGACTTCGGGATTAAAAACAACTGTCTCCATAGCTTTTTCAATCAAATCAATATTTTCTGGATTAAATTTAATGGCAGCTTCACCGGCAACTTCTGGTAGTGATGTTGTGTTGGAGCAGACAACAGGGCAACCACAACTCATGGCTTCAAGCACAGGTATGCCAAAACCTTCATAAAGTGATGGGAAGATAAACAGTTCAGCATTATTGAGTAAAAAGGCGTTTTCTTCTGATGATAAATATTTTAGATAAATAATATCACTATCTTCTTGTTCAAGACTTAGTTTCATCATTACTTCTTCAAAACCATTGCCCTTTTTGCCGACTAAAACTAATTTATATTTTGATTGGGGATTTTTGGCTTTGAATTTTAGGAAGGCTTTAACCAATCTTTCAAAATTTTTCTTGGCTTCCAGTCTGCCGGTGAACATAAAATATGGGGCGTCAATCTGATATTTTTCCAGAAGCAAACTTCTAGCAGAATCTTTATCAAGATGCATGTCTTTGTAAACATCACTGCTAAACCCATTGTAAACCACTTCAATTTTTTCAGCTGGAATTTTGTAAACATCCATAATTTCTTTTTTGGAAAACTCGGACACTGTAATTATTTTTATGGCGTGCTTTTTTATAAAACGGATTGTCCACTTGTGATAAAGTTTGTCAGCCCAGTTATATAATTCAGGAAATCTTTCAAAACCAATGTCATGAACTGTGACTATCACTTTTTTGGGATTTAATAATGGAATGGTATGAGCTGGGACAAAAAGAAGATCTGGCTTGTGCTGGCCAAATTTCATTTCATAGCTAAGGCGGATCAAAGTCCAAAATCTAACGGGTGGCCATTTGAGCAAAGCTTGCTGGAAATTATCAGGGCATTTTGCCAGTTTGTCACCGAGAGGAAGATTGGTATATAAAAGATATTGATTTTTCTGATCAATTTTTTTCAATTCCTGAATCAAGTGATAGGAATACCACTCGACTCCTGTCTTGGCTGGTCTGTTGGCGCGCGAAGCGTCAATGCCGATTAACATAAAAATAAGTAAAGAATAAAGAAAGATGTGCAGGGTGTGAATTGTGAATAATTTATTTAAATTAATTAAATTCTGTGGATATATTGACAAAATTGACTTTGTTTGTTATATTTAAATTGACACTTGTGGGGGCTTTGGCTCCCTCGCGGTCAATTCATAAACCGCAGACGGGTGTCTTTTTTGTTACTCTATTTCTAAATCACCTGAATATAAAACCTTTCTTAATATCCCCGAATTCTTTTTCTTTTTCCATGAAGGATAAATACTATGAAACATTTTTGCCCCACCTTCAACTTCCTTTACAATAATCTTAAATCTAGTTTCATTTAGAATAGCAATAAACACATAATATCTAACAAGGACCAACCTCTTTTCCCAACGAGAATTAATTTTTCTTCTTTCAAACCTTTTAGACTCGGCATACTCTTGTAAGGTGTGAGATAATCCTATAATTTTTGGTGCGAATGGTAGCAACCTCAATCTCATATATTGTTCAATGCGAGATCTTGTTTTGTTCCATTCTTTAAACAATAAATGCTCATATCCCTCACTATTAAAATGAACATTTTCTTTGAAGTAAGGGCACCATACTTTCTTGATATTTTTATAAAAATTTTCAGCTTTTTCCCGCTTTTGATTCAATTGTTCATCACTGATTTCTATCATAACTATCTAGTCGCTAAAATTGATCGCTTATACATTTCCAGATTATCAAGGGCAATACCTGTGCCTTTGACCACACAAAGTAAGGCATCATCGGCGACATAGACAGGCACGCCAATTGCCCGTGAAATTAACTGATCAATGTTGCGAAGCAAACTGCCTCCACCACTCATAATAATTCCTTTATCAATAATATCAGCTGAAAGCTCTGGTGGAGTTTGGTTGAGCACTTCTTTCACCGCTTCAATAATACCTTCAAGGTTTTTTTGCAGTGCTTCGGTTACATCATTTGAACTGATTGAAACTGTCTTTGGCAAACCGCTGACCATATCACGACCACGGATATCCATAATTTCAGGATCTTCAACATACAAAGCTCGACCAATATCAATCTTGATATTTTCTGCTGTTCTCTCACCAACAGCTAAACCATATTTTCGTCGAATAAACTCTGAAATTGAATAATCAAAATGATTCCCACCAATTCTAACAGATCTGGCAGCTACGATGCCACCAAGAGAAATAACCGCAACTTCACTGGTACCTCCTCCAATATCAATAATCATATGACCGCTGGCTGTACCGATTGGAATGTTAGCGCCGATGGCTGCAGCAATAGGTTCCTTGATAATATAAGCAGCCCGAGCACCAGCGGCGATTGTCGCATCAATAACAGCACGCCTCTCTGTAGAAGTAATCCCAGCTGGGACAGCGACCATAACTTCTGGTCGAAACAATTTTATTCCGCCAAGTGATTTATTAATAAAATAACGAAGCATGGCTTCGGTTGCTTTGTAATCGGCAATAACTCCGTCCTTCAGTGGCCGTGATGCAATAATTGATTCAGGAGTGCGCCCAATCATTTCTTTGGCTTCATCACCAACTGCCAGAATTTTCTTGTCAGTAATTGATATAGCCACAACCGAAGGTTCATTGATAACAATTCCTTTTTTTGGCAGATGAACAAGAGTATAGGTAGTACCAAGATCAATCCCAACTTTTTTTATAAACATAATTACTTATTATCAAAAAGCCCCTCTTCTTTCATTTTTTTTAATTCATCTGTTTTTATTTTACTTTGCTGTTCAAGATAATATTTATTAACATTGGGAATCAACTTCAGCCAAGTTTTAATTAATTCAAGAATTTTTTCGAATTGAACTTTGGCAGATTTTAGCAGAAGTGAAATTTTCGAAGCTGTTTCCTCACCCATTCTTTTGAACTCCACTTGCTCATCCGGAGTCATTGACTTGTAATCATCTTCTAATTCCTGCTGAAGAACGCCTTCGACTTCGAGCTGAACAGGATCTTTTTGCGCTTGAGAAACTTGTAGGGTTTGAGCAGAAGTAATTGAACCAATTTCTTCCTTGTGAGCTTCAAGTTCTTTTTTTACATTCTCATGCTCTTCAATAGTTTTTTTCTCTTCTTCAGCTACTGTTTCAAGAGCTCTTTCAGGTTGGTCAACTGGCGCCGGAATAGCCTCTTGTTTATTTAAAGTTTGCTCAACAATATCCTGTGAAGTCTGCAATTCGGGATTTAAGGTGGGCTTTTCTGGCTCTTGGGTATTTTGTGTTTTTGTTACTGCCATATTAATATAAAATAATTCTAATTAGACATAGTAATTATATCAATTCTGTCCAATCCAGTAAATAGCAAAAACCAGTAAATCTTGAATAAATAAATAGTTCAAGCAAAACAAGTTACCTCTATTGACTTTTTTAGTTATTTATGATATAATAATTAGTTAGAAAAAGAAACTGAATTGGGGTAGCAATGGAAAATCTGTTGGTGCAAATAGTGTTCCTGATGGCAATCTTCTACGGGCTGTTCGTGATGGTGCTCGGCACCAAGCGGGTCAACAAGTATGTGGGCAAGATGACCAAGAAAGCCTTGAACTGGCTGGTCAGACTGCCATTCAGGCTGATCCGCTGGAGCTGGCGCAAGGCGTTTCCGCGCCGGCGTAGGCAGAACCGTAGAAGAGCCCAGCCCTGACACAGGGCTAGCGCAGTCAACTCGCCTCGTGGTCAAATGATCGCGGGGTTTTGCTTTTGGAAAAGAAAAAAGCTTGCCTTCCACTAATTACAAATTAGCCACGAATCTACAAATCGATATTTAACTAAGTTGTTTTAAGGTTTTTTTTACATCAGACAAGTTTTCAACTCTGACAAGTTTTGCTCGCCAATCACTAGCACCAGGAAAACCCTTCAGATACCAACAGAGATGTTTGCGGATTTCTAAAAAAGCTTTATCGTTTTTTGATTTTGATAATAGTTTTGCATGCTTTAGTGCAACTTTTTTTATTTGTTCTAGATCGAATTCAGAATATTTTCCGTTTTGAAGATAATCATTGATTTGTTTGAATAGCCATGGCTTGCCGTATAGTCCTCTAGCTAAACCAACGCCGTCAACGCCTGTTTTGTCGAGCATTTCCTTGATGTCTTCGGGTGTATTTAAACCTCCATTGCCCAAAACAACACCCTTGAATTTTTCTTTGGCCAGCTTGATGGAATCAAAATCAATTGAACCGCTGAAACCCTGTTCATAAGTTCGGCCATGAAGCATCAGAGCTGAAACATTGTAATCTTTTATTTTGTCGAGAAAATCAAAAACCGTGATTTTTCCAGTTTGATCTTTTTTGTTAATTGAAATTCTGGTTTTTATTGATACTGGGATTGAAGCAGATTCAACTGTTGCATGGACTATTTCTTGTGCTAAATTCAAATCCCGAAGTAAAGTTATTCCGCCTTCATGAGCCACAACTTTTTTGGCTGGACAGCCAAAGTTTATATCAATGCCGTCAAAACCAGCTTCTTCTACTCGTTCAACTGCTTTTTTAATTAGCTCTGGTCTTTTGCCGAAAAGTTGTAGTACAACTTTACCTTCTTTCTTATGATTAAAATCAAGTAGCTCAAGTGTTGTTTTCCCTTTATAATACAAGCCATCAATTGAAGTCATTTCAGTGTAAACAACATCTGCACCAAAGCTATAACACAACTGGCGAAAAGCTGAATCTGAAATTCCTGCCATGGGGGCTAGGGCGAGGATCGGTTTGTTGAATTTGTTCCAGAAATTGGACATATAGTTGATAGTTGATAGATTATAGTTGAAAGTACTTAAATGATAATATTCTAACTGTCTGATTTGTTTTTCTTTTTCAATATTGATAAATTAAGACTATAGAGCATCCTACCACATTCATCATATTGATCCAAAAAATAGTTTAGGCGTTCTTTTTCTAAATAACTTTTACGATGAGCAATCTTCAAATGATGAACAGTTTCCCGTATTTCACCCTGGGCTCTAGAAATAGATATTGAATAGATTTTCGTATATTTATTACCAAATCCTTCCGCTAAATTTGCAGGTGCTGAATTAGATGACCTTCTAAGCTGTGAACCTATTTCGTAAAGTTCATATTTGGGAAATTCTAATGTCAAATAATGAATTTCTATAGCCAAATTGAATAATTTATTGTAGACAATCAAATCATCAACCTTCATATTACTCTAATTTTTCAATATTTTTTATACTATAATCTATTTACTATAATCTATACTCTTCTCATAAATTATACCTAATTTTCGCTTATTTTTCAACCAATATTGACATTTTTATCAGAATATGCTATAATGTAGTGTTAGGCTTAGAGTGCCTGATTGTACCTAAACACGGGAGAAAATCCGAAAATTGGCTGAAAAAAGCCAGGAGGAGAAGCCCAGATGTGCGAGCGCAAGCCGAGAACGGTCGTGTCAAGGACCATGACCTACAAGGTATACGGGATGACATGCACTGTCCCGGCGCGCGAGCGTCCGGGACAGCCCTACCCGATGCGGGTCGACAGCTGGGTGGTCGGAAACGACCGGCCCGGCGCGGGCACGGTCGTGTTCCCTGCGCTCAAGTTCCCGGTTCGGGTGACCGAGCCGGAGAGTGCGGACTGGGAGATGGCCCCCCCCAGAATGCGCTACATAAACTGCTACTGGTACGGAAAGGACCTGATCGAGGGCGAGACTGCGGTCTTCCGCGTCGAGGCGTACCGCAAGGTACTGCGCGACGAGGAGACGGGAATGGAGTCCACGTACTACAACGTGGACTTCCTCCTGCACAGGCGCACGCGCCTGACAGGGAAGACGGCTCGCGTGTTGTCCGTCAAGGACGACCAGCTGGAGACCTACTCCGGCGTCTCGCTCATCCCCATCGGCTGGGAGAAGGCACCGGGCATGTTCCTGGTGGTCGAGCCCTACTCGGCCAAGGGCTTCACCTACAACTGCCCGGTGTGCCACGAGGAGATGCTCGAGCACACCCACCACCGGCGCCGGGTGGACGGTCCCCGGATCTGTCGGGCGTCCGAGACCGAGGCCTTCATCAAGGCCAAGGCCATGTTCCGGAGGGACAACCCCACCACTTCGCGCGAGACCAAGATGGACGACAAGCCCGACTGGGAGTTCTAACCAACCTACCCGAATCAGGGACAAACAAGCGTTAACAGACGAAGAACCCCACACTGAACTAGTGTCGGGGTTTTTCTATTTTAAAATAATGGTCTAGTTGCTACTAATCACTAATTTGCTACCTGCCTACCGGCAGGCAGGCAAATCTACGAATAAAGTATTAAATTCGGTAGATAAATATTGGTAGACTTTTTTCAGCCTTTGAGACTTCAATTTCTTTTGATTTTAATTCAATTATCTCAAAGGCGTAGGAAATAATATACTGACCTTGTCTAACTTTCATTAAAATTTTTTCTATATTACGACGGAAATATTGTGGTCGCCAAAACATGAATAGCCCATCATAATTAGTCCAATCAAAGAAATATACATTGCCCCATTTAACCTTTGCATTATTTATTTTATTCAATCTAAACTTGCTGTATAAAAATAAAGTTGGCGCTAATTCAAGACCTGTAAAATATTTGTCGGGAAATTTATTGGCTAAAAATTTTATTACGCGCGCATTACCAGATCCTAGGTCAGCAAGATTTTTAATCTGATACTTTTCCACAAAAAATGCTATGCGATCCAAATCCTTGGAATGAACTGGGACAAAAGGCGCAATCAAAATTAACATTTTTATAAACAATAAAGCTAGAAGTGCGAAAATCAAATAATACATAATCTATTCTGCAAATTCTTCAAGTAATTTTTTTTGGCGACGAGAAAGTTTTTTCGGGATTTCAATTTTTACCTCCACATACAGGTCGCCTCGACCAGATCCGTTCATCCTTGGCACACCCTTGCCCCGGAGTCGGAATTGATTATTTGGCTGTGTACCGGCTGGTATTTTTAATTCAATCGGACCGTCAAGAGTAAGAACATCAATTTTATCACCTAGAGAAGCTTGAATCATTGAAATTGGCTGGGATAAAATCAAATCATTGGCATCGCGTTTGTAGCGCTTGTCTTGTCTGATGTGTAAATGTAAATATAAATCACCTGGCACTCCACCAAAGTGTGCAGCATTGCCCTGCCCTGATAAGCGAAGAGTCATGCCATTTTCCACTCCAGCTGGGACTTGGACTTCGATTTTACTGGTATTTTTTTCTATTCCTGAACCAGCGCAATGGCTACATTTTTTCTCAACAATTTTTCCTTCACCACGACAATCAGGACAGACAGATGAAGTCTGAAAATTGCCAAGCATTGTCCGCTGAACACGGATGACCTGACCTGAACCACCACAGGTAGTACAAGTCTTGATCGGGGTTCCAGGTTCTGCCAGGTTACCATTACAAAAAGAACATTTATTATCTCGATAGAGTTCTATTCCTTTTTTTACACCAAAAATACTCTCACTAAATTCTAATTCAAAATCCATTTCAATATCATTGCCACGATTTGTCCGTCGGCTAGAACTTCGTCCACCAAAACCAAAAATATCACCGAAAATGTCTCCAAGGTCGCCAAAATCAAAGTTAACATTCTGTGAGCTGGAGCCTGATCCTCCCTGTCGGGCATATTTCATGAAGTCATCCCAACCCACACCACCACCAAACCCACCCTGCTGATCAAAAGTTGAGCCATATTGATCATATTGAGTCCTTTTGTCTACATTGCCGATGACTTGATAAGCTTCATTTACTTCTTTGAATTTAGCTTCATTACCATTTGGTTTGTCAGGATGAAATTCATGAGCTTTCTTGCGGAAAGCTTTTTTTACTTCTTCGGCTGAAGCGGTTTTCTCAACCTCGAGTATTTTATAATAATCTTTGGACATAGTGATAACTTTTTCTAATCCTGATTACTGATAATACAGATTACAGATAGAGTGAGTGAATTTATTTGTTTATTAGTCTATTGATTTGTGTAACCATTTCATCAAATGATGTGTAGAGGAAGGCGTTGATGCCCAATTGTTTTGCGGTTGATATTGCTTCTGCTGAATCGTCGAAGTAAACAATTTCTGATGGAGCAACTTGAGATTTCTTGATTAGTGTATTAAAAATTTCTCTTGAAGGTTTTGTGGCTCCTTCTTCATAAGAAAATACTTGAATATCAAAGTTTTTTAAGAAATCCAACTTTTCATCTACAGCTTTTATTCTTTCTGGAAAATTATTGCTGCATAAAGCCAATTTAATACCATGGGCGTTTAATTTTTTTATTAAATTTTGAGCTTCTGGGTTTATTTCATAACTACTGGCAAGAATCTCCAAGATTTCATCTTTTGTTGCATTAATCCCCCATTCTTTAATCGCCCAAGACCAAAACTGATCTCCAGTTGTTTTTCCCTTTTTATATTCTTGCATTTTTTGGCTTTTGAAGTAAACAGCTACAATCTGCTTTTCGGTCAAACTAAATTGTTTTCCCAAATTCTTTTTGAAATTTTCATGACTATTCAGAAAATAGACGCCATCTAAATCCAAAACAACAACTTTTATCATATTATTTTTTGAAACTGTTAAATTCTTTTAATTGAGATGCGACTTGTTCGTCAGTGAGTTCTGGATATTCTTCTTCCCCAGATTCAATGAAATCTTTCTCTTGCATAAAAACTGCAAATTGTTCGGATTTTATTGACTTGACTGATTTTTGATTAGCAACAAAAATTAAATCCTTGTCTGAACTGATTAATATGTATTGATTTGGATTCTCAACTTGATTAACCAAACTTTCAATTTCAGCATCAGCATTAGTGGCGAAAATTACATCTATTATATCACTACTAAGGTCTTCTGGCGAGAGTCCGTCAAAAACAATTCTGGCTTGTTTATTTTTCCCACGACAAAATTTGTTTAATTCAGAAATTAATTGTTCGCGAGTTTCAAAATCTGTTTGATAAAGTAAGTTGTAGCCGTCGATTAAATACATATTAGAGTTGATTATGAGGTCAAGCCCGATAATGACGGAATGGGTAATTATTTTTTTCTAATTAACAATAAATATTCCAGATTACCACCTTTACTGCCGGTAATTGGTGATTCGATAAATTTTTCAATCTCAATCCCCTGCTGTTTTAATTCAGCAATCACGCGGTCGCGAACTTTTTCAACATCTGCTTCTTTTACCTTACCTTTGTACAATTCTGATCGGTCAGCCTCGTAATGAGGTTTTAGCAAAGATATTATACCTCCCCCATCTTTAATCAAATCAAGAGCTTTTGGTAAAATTAATTTTTGTTTGGTCCAACCGCAGTCAATGACTGCGACATCAACTTTTTCCGGCAATTCAACGAAAAGCGCGTTTTGTCTTTCCATAACAACAACTCGCTCATCCTGACGCAGTTTCCATTCCAGCACGCCATAGCCCTTTTCCACAGCGTAAACTTTTTTAGCACCATTTCGGAGTAAGCAGTCAGTAAATCCTCCAGTTGAACTGCCAAGATCAACACAAACCAAGTCTTTAACATCAATGTTAAACTCTTTTAAAGCATGTTCTAATTTTGCTCCGGCGCGGGAGACGAATGTGGTCATATTTTTTATTTATACCCTGAAACCACGCACTATAAATAAGTTTAAGTGCATGGGAAGCAAGCTCTCTGTGGGAAAAGTTTAGAGTGAGGAATAAAAATTAATTATTTATACCCTGAAACAAGTTCAGGGTGACAAGTGAGTATGTTCCCCAGACCTGCCTTCATCAAGATTACGGCAGGCAAGCCCCGATGTTGGTAATGTTCGTGGTTTTATCACGAGAGAAATTGTTTATACCCTGAAATCCATCTTCGTTAAAACTTCGCTGGACAAGCAAATTCAGAGCCTGCCCTGAATTTAGTTCAGGGGTGACAGTCGGGGTGTGTGTGCCTCGGTGTGACAAAAAGGGGTGTTTTGTGGCGACGAAAGAAAGGGGTGTTTTTGTGGTGATGAATTTTCTACTGGGTTATAAAACACTAGTAGGCGCTCGATAGACCCGAGAGCCGGAAGTGGTTTAAATTTTCATGAGAGACTATCATCCTGAAATTACTTCAGGACAGGCTTGTTACGGCGTACTCCTCATAGATTAATTACTTCTTTTCTTCAAAATCAGCGTCCTGAACATTGTCGTCTTTCTTTTCTCTGTCATCTGGTCCGGCTGAAGATTCAGCTTTTGGAGTAGCTTCACCTGGAGTTCCTTGTGGTGGTTGCTGTGCTTGATAAAGAGAGGCTCCAATTTCTTGTCCCTTCTTGGTCAATGCTTCTGATGCTTTTTTTATGGCCTCAACATCTTCACCATCCTTGATTTTTCTAACTTCAATAATTTTTTCTTCCAAAGCTTTTTTATCTTCAGCTTTAATTTTATCGCCATTATCTTTTATCATCTTCTCCATGGAATAAGCTAGGGTATCAGCGGTATTTCTAATTTCAATTAATTCTTTCTTTTTCTTGTCCTCTTCAGCGTGCGTTTCAGCATCTTTTTTCATTTTTTCAACCTCTTCACTACTAAGACCTGATGATGAAGTGATGGTGATTTTCTGTTCTTTGCCACTGGCTTTATCCTTGGCAGCAACATTAACAATACCATTAGCATCAATATCAAAGGTCACTTCAACTTGTGGGATACCACGAGGAGCTGGAGGGATTCCATCAAGAATAAATCGACCCAATGTTTTGTTATCAGCAGCCATTTCTCTTTCTCCTTGAAGCACATGAATTTCAACTTGGGTCTGACTGTCAGATGCAGTAGAAAATATTTGTGATTTTGAGGTTGGAATTGTTGTATTTCTTTCAATCAATTTTGTGGCCACCCCACCAAGTGTTTCTAGACCAAGTGAAAGAGGTGTGACATCAAGTAAAAGAACATCTTTTACATCACCCTGAAGCACGCCAGCCTGAACAGCTGCTCCCATAGAAACAACTTCATCTGGATTAACGCTCATGTTTGGTTTTTTCTTGAAAAATTCTTCAACTTTTTTCTGAACCAAAGGCATTCGGGTCATACCACCAACTAAAACAACTTCCTCAATGTCTTCAACTTTGTAACCGGCGTCATCAAGCGCTTTTTGACATGGAGTTAAAGTCTGGGAAACAAGATCTGAAACTAATTCCTCCAATCTTGATCTGGTGATTGTTTTAACTAAATGAAGTGCTGTTCCATTGCTATCTTGAGCAATAAACGGTTGGTTAATTTCTGATTCTTGGGCTGTGGATAACTCAATTTTAGCTTTTTCAGCTGAATCCTTGATTCTCTGCATAGCAATCGCATCGCCTGAAAGGTCAACGCCGGTTTCATTTTTGAATTCAGTGACAAGCCAGTTGATTAATTTCAAATCAAAATCATCACCACCAAGATGGGTATCTCCATTGGTTGACTTGACCTCAACTGTATCATTGGAAACATCTAAAATAGAAACATCAAATGTTCCTCCACCTAAATCATAAACTGCAATCTGCTGACCTTTTTTCTTTTCAAAGCCATAGGCTAAGGCAGCGGCAGTTGGTTCATTGATAATTCTCTTAACTTTCAAACCAGCAATCTCACCAGCATCTTTGGTTGCCTGACGCTGGGCATCGTCAAAATAAGCTGGAACGGTAATAACTGCTTCTTCAATTTTTTCACCTAATTTTTCTTCAGCATCAGCTTTTAATTTTTGCAAAATCATGGCTGATACTTCCTGTGGAGAATATTCTTTGTCCCCCATTTTTACTTTCACACCCTCACCGGCTTTGATAATCTCAAAAGGCATTAATTTGATGTCTCTTTGGACTTCTTCAGCTTCAAATCTTCGGCCAATTAATCTTTTAACCGAGAATACTGTATTTTTCGGATTGGTAACAGATTGTCTCTTGGCTAATTGTCCGACAAGCCTCTCACCTGTTTTGGAAATAGCGACTACTGACGGAGTGGTTCTGTTTCCTTCTTTGTTTTCAATAACTTTTGGTGACCCGCCTTCCATGACAGTGACACAACTGTTGGTAGTTCCGAGGTCAATTCCTAGAATTTTTGGCATAATTTTAACAGCAAGTTAAGCAAGGTCAGAATAAAGCAAGTAAAGTGTGACTATACTCACTGTACTAGCTGAACTGGCTATACTGGCTTAGTTTAATATTTACTTTACAGAAACGGAGAGAGTTCTCCGCCTCGAAAAATAAATATTTTTGAATTAGATGCTGAAACTGTTCCCAGAGATGCTGAAACTAGTTCAGCATGACGAATTAGTGGCAGGGCTTTTTGTTTTATTTAGATTTGTTTACTTGAACTTCAATTTTTTTTGCTTCTGAAGATTTTAATTTTGGCACGCTAACTTTCAACACCCCATCATCAAATTCAGCCTTGGCCTTGCTACCATCAACATGAGCTGGTAAAGCAACGGTGCGATAGAAACTACCAGAACGCATTTCACGACGATAATAATTTTTTTCATCAACTTCTGATTTCTTTTCTGTTTTACCCTGGATGGTCAGAATGTCATTTTCCACAATAACTTCAACATTTTTTGGATCAATACCTGCTAGTCCTGCCTCAACAATCAAATGATCGTCTTGTTCGTAAATATCCATGGCCGGAGAATAAGAAGTCATTGCTCCATGGCGAAAACCATCAAAGAATTTGTCCATATCACTGAAGGGTTCCATGAATGGACTCCATTTTATTAATGACATAAAAGTTTTCTACGAATAACGATTTAGCCACAAATTAACGAATTGATAATCCGTAAATTTGAACTATTCATACATTCGTAAGGTTATTTTTTATTTTCGCAGACAACTACTTTGGCTACCTGAATTATTTTATGGTGTAATTTATAACCTGATTTTATGGTTTTTATAATTTGTCCGTTATCAAAATTGGCATCAGCTACTGATTCGACTGCTTCGTGTAATTCTGGGTCAAAATTTTGGCAGTAAGTTTGTATCTCTTCAATTCCATTTGATTGAAGAAAATCCTGCATTTGCTTCATGATATGCTGGAGACCGATGACCCAAGAACTGGTTTTGTCAGCTTCTGGCACAGCATTGAAAGCTAATTTGAAATTGTCGTAAATTGGCAGGAGCTCCATGATTAAATTGGCATTAGCGTATTTAATATACTCCAATCGATCTCGAGCATTTTCTTTGGTTAAATTCTCATAATCTGCTTTGGCTCTCTGCCAACCAGCGAGATTTTCGCCTGCTTCCTGTTTTAATTTTTCAATAAGTGTATCCTTTTTATCTTTTTTTTCTTTCATAGAAGTTAGTCATTAGTTGATAGCCACAAGGTCTTAGCAATTTTGCTAATTACTAATGGCTAATTACTATCAACTTTTATATTTTTCTGCAATGAATTTTATTAAATTATAATTGGCTGAATAATCCATGCGCATTGGTCCAACAACTGCCAACAATAACTTGGCGTCAGCTAGCTGTAAGGGAGTAAAAATACTGGCACACCTCTGACCAAAGGGACAATCTGAACCGATTTTTATATTAATATTTGTTGTTTGATCGAAAATATCATAGATTACTTGATCTAAGTGGTCAATAATCTTTGACAGGTCAATTAGTAAATTTTTATCCTCAAATTCTGGTTTGGAAAAAATGTTACTAAGACCGGTATAAAAAATATCATTCTCGGCAAAGGCGAGTACAACTGCATCGCCGGTCAATTCTGCAAATTCCTTGGCTAATGATTTTAATTTTTCCCGATCAGATTTATTGATTTTCAAATATGGAGCCAGAGCTTGGAGTGATTTAGCTGAAAGCTTTTTTTCAACAAGAAAATTGTCAACAAAATATTGATAGGCTTTCTCGGTTGGAACTCTACCAGCTGAAGTATGTGGCTGATAGATAAATCCGGCTTTTTCTAATTCAACTAATTCGCTACGAATTGTAGCTGAACTAACTTTTTCATCAAGTTTATCCACAAGCAAAGACGAGGCTACTGGTTCAGCAGTTTTAATATATTCCAACAGCAAATTTTTCAGTAATTTTTCTATTCTTTCCTTCATATATTAGCACTCTCATTACTTGATTGCTAACTTGATTATAATACTTTCAGAAAACATGTCAAGTCTTTCTATAAATGCCTAATGTCCACGAATCGCCCGTCTCGTCTGTTCTCTGTGCGAACAAGCGGACGAGGCGGACGAATATGCCACAAATCTACAAATCGAGTATTTGTCTTTATTTGTGGATTCGTGGCTGATTTGTTATTTGTTGAGAATACTCTCTTTTCTATAAAATAAAAAAATAGCTGAAATTAATCAACTATTATCGTGGCCTCTAAATGTTCAAATCACATCTAATTAGCAGAAAAAGGCTTACACCATGATTCTTCTTTGCCAAAATTTTCATATGAATTCGAAACAACAATTGATCCAAACGGATCATTACCATTTTCAGCTGTATAACGAATACCAAAGTGAATAAAGAATTTTATTAATTCTGTTTTAAGAACAAAAGCTTCTTTTCCCTTACACTTGAGAAGCCATTCTTTGAACTTTTCCACAAATTTGGCCAAAGCAATAAACTTTCCAGCTAGAACCGTCTTGTCAAACATGACTTCCAGATCAAAGCTAAAATCTTCAAACTGACGAGTTAATAGGGTAATATCACATTCATCATTAAAATTAATATCAACTTCTTGGTCTTCAGCTACAAGCATAACTCCCCCCTGTTCGCTGGTGTAAGAAGTAATGCGAACGAACAACTGGAGAGTATAACATTAAACTTTAATTGTGTCAAATTAACCTTATTTTACTCTGCCACCTTTTTTACTGGCAATTCTATCAAAGGTCAAATCAGTCGTAACATTGTTGACTCTAGTAGAAATATTTTCAGAGGTAAAACTGTCTTGGCCGAAAATTTCAATATTCTGAAGTAATGTTGCAAATTGACCAAGTTGCGAAGAAAATGGGATTAATTCGACTTCAAAAGCCACGCCAATATTTTTCGGGTCAATTTTTATCTTTGAAATAGACCAGGTTATTTGTCGGTTTGAAGAATTGTAGCTAACTGCGTTACCAACTGGTACATTAGTATTATTAACCCAAGAAACATTGGATGGAAGTGTAGCGGTCAACTTAACATTATCCATAGAATTTATATCATTCAAAACCTGTAAGAATACCCAATATTTAGTTGGCTGATTGACTGTTGGTGGTAATGGTCCTCGGCCGAGTTGATCACCTTCATCGGTATAATAGCGGGCATAGGCTCGCAAAGTCAGATTACTACTTATGCGTAAATCAGAAGTATCACCTCGAAAAAAGACTTGCAGACCTTCAACAGTAAACCCGAGATTGGTACTGACCGCTAATTCAGGGTTTATAACTCCAGGAACAAAAGTTTTTGTTTTAAATTTAAAAATAAACTCTTTTATTTCACCTGGCTGGAGTAGTTCAAGCTCTGGTAATTGTTCAAAATTCACTTTTAATATATTATTTTCAACTTTGCCAACTTTTGGTTGCCAGACTGCCGTGTCCCAATAATCACCAACTAATTCTATCTCTAAATTATTGTCTTCAATTGAATATTGCCCTTTGTTCTCCAATTTTATGGTACCTGAAACCCAGTCACCGGCTTTTATGGCTAACCTATCAATTGTTTGTGAAATATAAAGTTCTGGGTTGAAGACATCCTTTCTGACAATAAACTCACTTTGTTTGAAATACTGTCCCTGTATCCTAATAAAAACATCAAAAGCTAATTCAAAAGAATCTTTGTCAGTTTCAATTTTAATCTTAGGTTGTTCGATAATTTCTGTGTCAGGAATAACTTTATAATAATGCCAGCTGTTTTCCAGATATGTATCAGTGGTAACAAAAACTGAAAATCCGACCATTGGTCGAGGGACCACTTTTACCTCCTCAAGCTCAACTCCCATATTATTTCTGATTGAAAATGGCAAAACAAATTCTTGCTGACTGACAATTTTATCTGGCAGAGAAAATTCTGTTGCCAACTTACTTCCGGTGATTGTAAATTCTTTTTCTTCAATTTTTCTAAACAAGCCCCAAAGACGAGTCCCTTGTTTATTGGTTTTATAAAAACTAAAGTTTACCCAAATATTTTGCGGTTGATTTATTTCACCCAAAACTTTTCCAGCTACAATCAAACTACCATTAGAGCCTGGAGCGAGATTGCCGATGGGCAAGGTATTGGTTGCGCGATCATAGTCTGGACGAGAAATTTCTTGAAGAATAAAGTTCTTCGGGAAATTCAAGCTAAGCTTGGCTTCATGGATATCATATTTATTATTATTTTCATATGTGATAAAAAAAGCTGTCTGATCTCCACTAATTATTTCTTCCTGACCAACCTTAACTTCAATATTGACTCGATTAAAAAAGTAATGAAAACCTCCGAGCCAATAAAAAATATTTAAACCAATCAAAAACAAAAGACTGCAAACAATCGCCAGATCTAGGTATAAATGTTTTCTATTATGCTGATACCTGATTCGATAACGACGAGCCAAGCGTTCTTTTGGGTATTGAATAAGTTGTTTCATATTAAACAGTTATGTCTATTACAGATTACAGATTGTACTGATTACCGATTGATTGTTGAGTTATAAATTTATAACTCTTTTTATTTTGACTCCTCTTGTGGTGAATACGGCTATTAGACCTAATTTTAATTTTTTTATCTTCAAATATTCTTGAACTTGGTGAAATGCGGTTATTTTAGATGTTTCACCAACTTTAAGTTCCAAAATAAGCCTATCTTCAAGAAGAAAATCAAGCTTTCTTGTGGTTATTTGAATGTTATTGAACATCACAGGAACACGCAGTTGTTTAACAAATTTTATTTCTTTTTCAAGTAATGATAATTCTATACACTTTTCATAATATGCTTCCTTAAAACCAGCACCAATTTTATTAAAAACATCAAAACAAATGCCAATAACAATATCTGTGAGAGGATCCTCAACAAAAACTTTCCCATTTCTTTTAACAATATTTTGTTTAGTACTCATATATCTGTAATCAGTACAATCTGTAATCTGTATTAATAACTGAATAAATCATTACTGGTGGCAATTATCTCATCTTTACCATCATGATCAAAGTCCTGAACTCCGACTTCAACCCCAAATCGAGAATTTTTATTGAAAGCAAAAAATTGACTATACTTCAGATGACCATCTTTATCAAAAATCTTTATATGCGGACCGCCACCATTACCCGGACCGGTAATAATCTCATCTTTGCCATCACCATCAAGATCACCGACCGCAACATTTACCCCACCACGGAAACTCTCATCATAAGCAAAAAAACCTGGGTTGATTAATTTGCCATCTTTATTAAAAACTCGAACATGGGGGCCACCCCCAACTCCGGCTCCGGCAATAATTTCCATTGTCCCATTACCATCCAAATCGCCGACAGCAATATTGACTCCTCCACGATAATTTCTGGCATAAGCAAAAAAGCCCGGGTTTATCAGCACACCCCTTGAATTAAAAATTCTAATATGTGGTCCGCCACCATTTTCCGTACCTGTAATAATTTCAAGCGTACCATCACCCTCTAAATCAGCGACAGCAATATTTATCCCTCGATTAAAAGTTTCTGAATACGGATAAAATTCTTTGATTAATTGTCCGCTTGAGGTATAAATCGAAACTGTTGATTCATCGGAGGTCAAAACCTCAAGCCGACCATCATTATTAATATCAGATTTGATAACTTGAGCTCCACCTGTAAAATCAGGCAAGTAACTAAAAAAACCAGTTCGTTTTACATTACCCCATGAATCAAAAATACGAGCAAACGAGCCATTGACAAACGACTGGGATAAAATCTCTTCAGCTGATTTGAGCAAAATAATCCCATCATAAGCTGGCAAGTTTACTTCTGAAACAAAGGAACCATCATTGACAAATAAATCCTGTGAACCATGAATTTTTTCATATTCAACACGCAGATCAACATGGAAGTCAACTGAAGTGGCGTTAACAATTGCTGTACCATTTTCAAAATCTCGACGCCAAACATTGTCTGTAAAATTATTTCTGGCGGTTTGTCCGGTCCGAAGATTGTATGCTTGTCCCAGAGGCCGACCAAGATATTGGTCATATTCGTCATACCACCATGTTTCTTGATGGGACAAGTCGCCATTATCAAAACTGTAAAAACCATCACCCATCAAAGCACTGGCAAGACCATAACGCATTTTTTTATAATCATCTTGTGTCCCAAGATTATTAACATTGGTATTTAGGATACCAACGGCTGGAAGCATGCCATTTTCTGTAATAAAACGATATTTATTCATGGTACTAGACCAACCCTTGTAAGGAAAATGTTCATAAAGTGTCCCATTGACATATTTGTAATAACCTTCTCCGCCATTGCCCACAACTAAAACATCATCGCCAAAAATAATCCTAGAATTATTTAAAAGTGCTGTCATACCATCTTTCCAACTGGCCGATAACACTGTTTTGTCTTCGGGTTGACCATTTTGGTCAAGATCAATATCAAAATTTGACATGAAATCAATCCCCTCCCAGACATTATCATAAAAAACTCCGTCCCAGAGACCGGTTGATAAAATCTCATTTTTTACAAACCAAGGCAGAAAATCGTAATATTTTTGTCCAGCAACTGATGGGCATTGGGAGGTAACATTGAAAATTGGATTGCCTGGCCACCAATTGACTTGGTCGCCAGTTGTATTCTTCAACCACCAGCTTGAAGGAATTTGCTGATATAATTTTTGTCTTAAGGTTCCAGACAATGAATCAGAATCGCCTCTGACTTCTTGACTGGCGATATAGGCTAAAATTTTTATATCGGGATTGAATTGTTTTATTTTTTTCAAAGCGTTTGGTGAATAAATCTGCACTTCCATATCAACCAATAAAATATCCCATTTCGCCAATTCCTTAGCCTTGTCATCGGTAATGTCCCACTTAAAATATATATTTGCTAATTTAGGATATTGGTCATCAAGCAAAACTTGACCATTGACTTGCAACAGCTTATATGGAATAAAAATAATTAGAAAAATAAGAAGAAGTAAATAAATTGTCAGATTAAATTTCTTCATGTCTAACCAAGTTGAGCGCCCCTATCACCCAATAATTTATCATATACTTGAATTAAATCGTGATAATAAACCTCTGACGAATGTGTTTGTTCAATATACTTTCTGGCGGCTTTTCCAAATTCAACAATTTCTGTGTCAGCAGAATAAATTTCGGACAGCTCTTTCTCCAGGTCAGAAACATTGCCGGCTTCAAACAACCAACCAGTTTTATTCTTGCTAATTAATTCTGGAATACCACCAATATCTGAACCTAAAACCGGTTTTCCTAGGGCCATAGATTCTAGAATTACCATTGGCTGATTTTCATACAATTCAGATGGGATAACAACAAACCGACAATTCTTTACTAATGACAAAACTTGCTCTTGTGCTTGGTGACCAAGTAATTCAACATTGGATAAATTTTCACTTAAAACGATATCTTTCATCCGAACAAAATCAGGACCAGAACCAGCAATTTTCAATTTTATTGACGGATTATTCTTCATAGCTCGAATCAGTGTTTCAATCCCCTTTTCCTTTATAAAACGACTTACACACAAAACATAATCACCAAGATTATAATTTGGCTCATATTTTTCAACCTCAAACGGATTCGGAACAACAATAATGGGAATTTTTTTATCTTGGAACCATGATTGAATCTTCTGGCTAAGAAAATCACTGGGCGAAATAAAATAATCAATTTTTTCTCGGTATAATTTCAATACTCTCATTAAATAAAACTCCAAACTAGCCCAAAAGCTTATGAGATAAGAATCCTTCAAACAACGATGGAGTGTGGCATTGAAAAACTTTATTTGTTTACATCTTTCACAGACAGAATTTTCAATATACAAATGATAATTTGGACAGATTAATTGGTAATCATGCAGAGTTTGAACTACAGGGATTTTGTTATCTCGCAATACTTTTAGAATGGAGGGCGTAAGCTGATGCATGAAATTGTGTATGTGGGCGATATCAGGTTTTTCCTGTTTTATCAACTGCTCAAGCTTGTGTTTTGCTTCAAGGGAATAAAAAGATCGCGCGATTTTTTTCATTTCCGCAAAAAAATTGTCTCTGCCTGCGAAATCTATATTTGAAACAAAAAACTCACTATAAGGAGAAGACTGATTGCGACTATCATCCATGGAGAAAACAACAACATGGTGCCCAGCCTCTTCAAGAATCTTCTTGGTAATAAAAAAAACAGTTTCTGCTCCTCCGCGGTAATAATAAAATTTATTTATTAGCAATATTTTCATAAATTATGCTGTGATTAATCCCTTGTAGAGATCTTCATACTGAATAACGATTTTATTAATATCAAATCTTTGGACGGTCTCGGCTTGCAGACGCGTTGCCATTTTCTGACAATCTTCACGATGATCAAAAACCCAACTCAATGACCTGACCAATTCTTCTAAATTTTTTGTTTTGTATAAAAGACCTGTTGCCTGATTTCTAATAATTTCTGGTACACCTCCAACGCTTGAAGCAACAACCAGTTTACCAGCAACACCAGCTTCAATCACGGCTAGACTAAGACCTTCACTAATTGAGGGCAAAACAAAAACATCAAATTTTTCCAGCATCGGACGAATATCTTTGGCTGTCCCAGAAATCTGGACATTGTTTTCCAGTTTTTTTCTTTTGACAAATCTTTTCAATTTTTTCTCAAGCGGTCCACCACCGACAATCTGTAGATGCCAATTGGTCTTTTTGATCAAAGACATAGCCTGGATTAGATGAATATGACCTTTTTCAGGAACCAGACGACCAACCGTACCAAACAATATCTGATCATTTTTTAGAATATTTGAATCTTCAAAATAAAATTTTGGGATGTCGATTCCATTGTAAATAACAGCTATTTTCTTTGGCTTTATTTTCTCTTTATTGATTAAAAAATCTTTTGTTGCCTTGGAGATAGCAATTGTGCGATCAAATTTTTGTCGGATTCCTCGGCCAAGAAGATTACGACATATTCCTTCATTCAAAATGTCATGTTTAGTTGAAACAATTCTTGGGACATTAGCACGAAGAGCAGCCCGACCGCCCCAATAATCACCAATAAATAAATGAGTATGCACAATGTCTGGTTTTTCTTGTTCAAAAAATTTAGTCAAACGGTTTATGACTGTCCAATCAAGTTTAAATCTTTTTGGGATTATCTCAACTCTAATACCGATAGATTCAAAATCAGGCATCAAACTCCCACCTGATTTCAAACTTACAACAATTAATTCAAACTTTTTCTTGTCAATTTTTCGAGCTAAATCAAGAAGCAGTTTTTCAGCACCACCAATACTCAATTCACCAATGACATGTATGATTTTAATTTTTTCCATATTTTAAAGTGTTTTTTTGAATAATTTATTATCATACAAGTTTAAGCCTGCAAGAGCAACGGCTATAGGGATCCAGACTCTTGGGAGGTAATACGAAGTTGAAAATAATTCAAACAAGATAATTCCAGCAAACAGCATAAAAAAGCACAGGATTTCGAATTTTTCTTGTTCATCTCTTTCTGATCCAAACGCCCTAATAAATAATCTTGTGAGATAAAGTAAAAATCCAAGGTAAAAAATCAGACCTAAAATTCCTTGTTCAACCGCAATTTTTTGGACAAAACCATGAGAATCAAGTGGATCACCGAAATCAACTATAAAGGCAAAAGTATCACCAACAATAGACTGGAAACTACCAGCACCATTGCCAATAATCGGATGTTGCAAAAAAGCATCCCAAGCAATTTCGGTTAAGGCAAGCCTACTGGTGTTTGAACTGCGGACCCAATCAATCTCTTGCCAGACAGAGAAATAGAAAAGAGCTGGCAGAGCCATAAATAATATAATCAGGGGAACAAGCAATGATTTGGCCAATTGCTTTTTAAACCGAAATACAATAAGAATTATTAGTTGCAAAAGCAGTGCCAGATAACCAGAGCGGGAAAATGTTAATAGTAAAACTAGAAGTAAAAAGCCTGACAGAATGACTAAACTTGATTGTAATCTATAATTTTTTATCTTGGAAAGGATTATTAGTGCGATTGGTAGTGTGATAACCATAATTTCTGCAATCGCATTTTGATTGCCACCGATTGGATCAAAATCGCCAAAGATAAAAGGAGTTGCCCGACGCTCATACCAAGAATCTCCGCCAAATATAACTGGAAGAAAGCCAATAATAGCAACCACTACACCGACAAAAAGTAATATTTTCAACACTCGGTAAAGTTGCTCCTTGGTTTTTATAAAATTAAATGGTATTAAAACAAATATTAGATAAAAGAAAATAATCGGACGGATCAAATACTTTAGGGCTGAACTAAAAACTTCAGCATTAATCAAAGACAAAATACCAGCAACAAAAAATAATAAAACATAAATCAATCCAGGGAAACTCTGCCAACTGAAGTTCTGCCGAGAAAAATTAAAAACTGTTTTCAAGAGCCAAGCAACGGCGATGGCAATACCAACAAAATCAACCAGCGGTGCATTTATACTACCGAACTCAATCTGCCAACCAATAAAAGGATAGAGCAAAATCATGATATAAAATGTAACCTGGGTAAAACGCAGAGTGAACAAAAAAGCAATAATTACCAAATCAAAAATCAATAAATATTCTGTCGGCCAAAAATTCATGGCAACTAGATTCAACAACAACAATATCCCGGCTGTAATTACAACTTGGGTTATAATCTCATCTTTTTTTTGATGCAAGATTAGATTTTTCAATATCATTTTTTTTGAATTATTTTGTTAATTCCTGATTGTTGGTTTTTATTAACTTTGAAATCGTAGACTTTGCACCTGAAATCTTTTGATCAAAAATCCATCTAGCAACTTTTAGTGGGTTACGCATGATTGCAGTGCGGGCAGTACAGACAAACCAATAATTGCTCTCATAGCCCTTTATATCTATTCTGGCTTTTTCAGCTTGGGCAGACAGCCAAATGCCGTCAAAAGTCGTAAATTTTGTAATATTCCCCATAATAACATTATCAATCACTGATGGGTAAATATCACCCTTTGGATCAAGATAAAAAAAATCATCTCCAGGCTTGGATTCGAGTGGACGCCTTTTCCCTTCGGAGATTTTCATCAAACCATCAACGAAGAATGCTCTAGCCCAATTTTTGGGATTATAACTTTTTAGTAGTTTATTAATAACAAAGCTAAATGATTGCTGTAATTGTTCTTTATTCAGATTAACTTGATATTTATTTCCGCCAAAATAAAAATCCGAAGACTGGGCCAAGGCGATTGAAAAGTTTAATTTATTTCTCAAACAAAAATCATATACTTTTTCTGTTTCAGAATAATTTTCATTGTTAAGAGTGAAGCCAATACCTAAATCTTTCAAACCAAGATCTTTGGCAAATCTAATTACTTCTAAATTTTTTTGCCAACCTCCAGCTACTCGGCGAATTCTTTCTTGGCTTTCCTCAATTCCATCAATTGAAATATTTAGACCAATATCTGGATCAATTTTTTTTATTTCTGGCAATAATCGCTTAATGGTCTCAACTAAAAATCCATTGGAGGAAATGACAATATGTGCTCGAGGGCAAGCTTCTTTGATATTTTTTACAATCAAAAACAAATCCTGACGGAGGAATGGTTCACCACCGCTAATATTTACATCTTTCAAGGTGGCTGGTAACTTCAGGTATTCACTGGCCTGAATTTCAGGGAAATCTTTGATCTGCCAAATATTGCACATGACACATCTTGCATTACAGCGGTATGTGACTGCAACCACAGCATCTATTGGCCAAATTTTCCCAAATTTTTTAACCATAAAAATCCTTAGTTAGGCCTAAGCTTTCTAGTATTATTATAGCGAAAAGTGAGCTTTAGGTAAAGTGGAGAAATAGTTTATTAGTTGATAGTTGTTAGTTGATAGTTGATTAGTTGATAGTTGTTGGTTGTTAGTTGATAAGTTGTTAGTTGATTGGTTGTTTGTGGACAATAATTTCATTTTTTTTAAATAAAAAAGCATACTTATTTAAGTACACTTAGAAATTAATTATTACTGTCTACAAAGAACATCGTCAACGAAAAGTTGCATCTTACCATGATCACCTTCGATTGGGTCACGAATGATTCTGTAGTTGTCCTGATTACATTCAACAATAGCATCATAACCTTCACCCCAATTGGTGTAGTCAGTACAATTGAACATGAATGTCGGATGATTGGCTTCCCAATGACAGAGATCGGCAAATGTAGCAGAGAAAGTCAACCCTGATTCGATAAACTCTTGCTGATTACTTCCCCACCAAACAACAACATCGGTAAACTGGACAGGACAGGTAATCTGACAGGTTACCACTTCATTACTCCAGACACATTCACCATTGAGACAAATCGAAAGAGGATCGCAATCAGTATCTTCATCACATTCTGGATTCAGTTCAACACAAGTATCATTGGTACAACCATTTTCACACAAAACATAATCCACATCACAGCGATTGTATTGACAATTTGGCAAGGTCTGAACAATCCAATCAGCTCCATATGAGCCACAGAAATCAGCAACATCTACACAATCATCATTATCTTGACAAGTAGTACAATCAGCGAGAGGAACTACCACACACTTGTTGTCTTCACAATATTCAAAAGTACAACCATCATCATCTGCGCAATCTTCATAATCTTCACATTCAACAACTTCAATGCAAGCACTATCTGTAGTGTACTGACAAGTATTGGACACACAATGATCAATGGTACAAGGATCATTGTCATCACAAGCGCTATCACCATAGCAAGGCTCAATCGGGAAACACTGGTTGACGGTCAACTGATAAACATTATCTGAACCAAACTCACCAGCGAGGAAATAATCTGCATCAATTTCATTACACCACTGACCTTCTTCACAACCAACTACCTGACCATTGACAGTGTAACAACGAGAACAGATCCCAAAATCATTACCATTTGATGAAAAGGTCAAACAATAGGGACCAAAGTTTGGATCAGTACAGTCCTGATCAACGGAACACAGGCGCTGAATCGCACCATACATTCCATACAAACATACCTCTTCACTCTGACACAGGTTATCAACACAAGTATTGATAGTACAAACATCATTGTAGCCACAATCCTGATCATTTTCACAACTAATGCAATCAGGTTCTCTTTCCACATGACAGCCATTCTCATCACAGACTTCAAAGGTACAAACATCTCCATCATCGCAACCTTGAATGTACGAGAAGAAACATGTCTGATTAACACCGTCAAACAGATCCATAGTACAGGGATCATTGTCTGAACAATAGAAGAATGAACATTCACCTTCGAAGCAATACCAGCCAGAACCATCCATACCACAAAGTCCGTAATTCGGAGTATTTACAACAACACAAGTACCATTATCACACCACTCGGGACGCTTGTATCCACCATCTGTACATGGATTGTCATCAACACAATCTTCATCAACCGTACATTCTGGATTAGAAACACAATCAGCGATTTCAACATTGGAACAACGATTGGCAATGCAGAGATCAAGAGTGCAATCATCTTCATCAGCGCAAACTGTGTCATTTAGGCAACAATTAACAATCTCTCTATGCTGACACAAACCAATAGACGGATCAAATAAATCTTGTGTGCACAAATCGCCATCATCGCAACCGACAGGCAGACATTCACCGGAAAAACAGTACATGCTCAAACCACAATTCAGATGCTCTACAACCGGACTTGGCTGGCAATGATAATTTTCACAGATGTAATCATTGCAAATGTCCTCAAACTGAAAACAATCAATGTCCATCAAACACTCAAAGTCTTCCTGAACACAGAAAGGCTCAAGATTATCGTCCAACAGACAAGCTTCACCATCTGCACAGTAATAATTGGGCTGACAAGTATTGTCATCTCGACAAACGCCAATGATACAGGGGTTGTTATAATCACAATCTGAATCAGTCAAGCAATCAGCGCAACCAGTTTCCTGACAAGGAATACTGCCACAATCTTCACTGGAAGTAATTTCAGCCGAGCAATAACCATTGAAACAAATCGGTCGTTGGCAAGTAAAGGTGTTGTCTTCAGTACAACCACAGCCACCACCAACACCACAGTCTGAATCATTGACACACTGCAAACAGCCATTTTCACCACAACCAATTTCACAGTAATGATGAAGAACCAGAATTCTACCACAGCTTCCATGATAACATGATGGGACTGTACATTCCCAATTGTTTCCAACGGTGCAATTACAAATTTCTTCGCCATCACAATCTGAATCTTCTTCACATTCATTAACGGAAATCTCTTCAGAAGTTTGAATGTCTTCATGGTTGAAATTGATATCAGCATAACGAACATCACAGCCCCATGGACCACAATTGTTCTGATTTACATCTTCTTCTAGGCAAACAACATCATTGACAGGAACACGCGGATTGACAGAAACATGGGTTCCAGCATCATCATTATTAATATTTGGAGTAGAATCAACTGATGTTGAGCTACAGGAATAAATGAACAATGAAGCAATAATCAAACCCAAGAATCTTCGCATCGTCCCCTCCTCGTCGTGGGTGTCTCTGGTGCGTTTTCAACGAACTGACTGGCATTGTTACCAGTAATATTTACTCAAGATTTAAGTAAAATTTACTGGCAATAAGACATAGCAATATATCATAATTTTATAAATGTGTCAATATGCTGTTGAGATAGTGAAATATTGGAATGTTGAAATAGTGTAATATTGTAATATTGGCCCTTCGACAGGCTCAGGGTGACAAGTAAAAGTGTTTGGAAAGAAGTTTGTTGATTCCGCACTAAATGCGGAATGACAGTTGAGTGAGTGAATATTAAAAACTCTTTTAAAATTGAAAACTTCCCAGGACAGCTGTCTTGAGAAGTTTTGTTTTTTCGAACTTGGTTTTGGCACTGATTCGTGCCGATGTTGGGAACGGTGGGAAGGAGCCGACTAGAGGTCCGAATGGGGATTCGGGACGTACCAGCCGCGGTAGTCGGTGAAGTCGAACTGGGTGGTTCGCCTCCCGTTGACCCAGCACTCGCGGGGAGCGAGCGCATCGCCAACCCAGCGTCCGGTCTCGGCGATCCCCTCGGTCATGTCGACCCAGAAGTTGCGGTAGACGACCGTCCGGTCCTCGATCTCGTAGCGGAAGCATCCGTCCGAGTCGATCGGCAGGTCGCGACCGGCGCCCCAGGCGTCCGGCTGCGTTTCGGTAGCCTCGGACCAGGAGAACTGTCCACGCATCTGTGCCGAGTAGTCCTCGATGCTGTCGTAGCAGCAGACCAACTCGAGGCTGACCACCTCGCAGTCGCCTTCGCAGGGGGTGGGGGTGGGATCGTCCGGATCGTCCGTGTTGCCGTCGCAGTCGTCGTCGACGCAGTCGGTGTTGCCGTCCGTGTCGCCGTCGCAGTCGTCGTCGACGCAGTCCGTGTTGCCGTCCTCGGTCGTACGCTCCCGGCACCGCGAGGTGTCGGGGTCGCAGAAGAGGTCGGCGTCACCGTTGCGCTGACAGGTGTCGTCGACGGGCGTACGGATGTACGACCCGTCCTCGCCGCGCGTCTCCTCGAAGGAGACATCGCAGCCGAGCTGGCAGGTGTAGATGTCGCCGGCGCCGACGGAGCTGGCCTCGGGGTAGAGCTCGCAGAGCTCCACCTCCGAGCAGTCGTCGTCGCTCAAGCACTTGTCGAGGTCCACGTTGACCGTGGACACGGTCCCCGTGACGGGGACCGGGTCGTCGAAGACGACCCGACGCGAGTCGTGGATTTCGTTACCGCAGGCGTTGAGGGTGAGGGTGGCGAACAGGGCGAACAGGGTGGCGAGGGTGAGCAACATGCTCTTCATGAGAGCCTCCGTGATTCCAGGCTTAACAGCCTATCAGTTGTTGTTCCCTTTCAAAGATCAATTGATAAATTCAAGTTAATTGAAGTTACTGGTTGAGCTTTGAATGTTTTTTTATACCCTGAAATAAATTCAGGGTGACAAATACTTAAGTTGTAAAAATCCTTTCCCAGCGGTGAAGAAATCAAATTGTTTTGACTTCTCCACCGCGTGGGTTGCGCTGTTGCGCGTTGATGTTGTTGTTCGTGCCGAAGCCGTCAGCGTCGGGTGCCGTCCGAGACGCGAACCGTCCCGGTCAGCTCGGTGTCACCGTCACAGTGTCCGGTGCCACAGACGACACCGACCACGATGGCGGTCAGGACCACCGCACCGACTCCCAACCCGATGCCCCACTTGGCACCGGTCGAGAGACCCTCCTCCTGCTTGTCCTGCAAGCGGAGAACCTGGTGCTCGGTGAGCTCCATGGGGGGCACTCCGGGATCCGTGGTCAGGAAGAGCGAACGCTCGGTGACCAGGCAGTGCTCACCGACAGGGCAGACTGGGGGGCGCGCGGACTCGGTTTCGACCACCTCGGTGGCCTCGACCGATCCGGGGACGACGACGACCGTGTGGTCGATGGTCGTGCCGGCGGGGGTGGGCGCGGGGTTGGCGAGGGTGGTGAGGGTGAAAGAGAACATCCCGAACATGGCCACGATGGAAGCGATACGCTTCATGGTGTTCCTCCGGCATGGGTTTGCGAACTTGTGACGAACTTCTTGGACTTAGGTCCAATTGCTGTTATTCTAGCTTTATCTATAATTTAAACTGGCTTATTTTAGCTAAATTTCACAGCAATTATACCTAATTCTTGTATTTTTAATGTTTAACAGAGTATTATAGCATAGATTTAATAATAAGTCAATAGTGGTGAAATATAGATGAAAATGTCAAGCGAGTACAGAATACAGCAAGTACAGCGAGTACAGTTGGATGAGTGAAGGCTATGAAAAATATTTTAAATTGAAAACTTCCCAGGACAGTTGTCGTGGGAAGTTTTGTTTTTTCGAACTTGAGTTTGGCGTGATTCACGCCGATGTGTTGGGGAACGGTGCGCGCGTTGACCTGGGTCAACGACGCGGTGGGAAGTAGGTCGTCCTGGTGCGGACGACGATGATTCCGGCGGCATTGGGTGGTGCGGTGAAGTGGGTCACCTTGGACCCGTCGGGTGTGAAGGTGGCTACCTCCACATCCACCGCGGGGGTGGAAGCGGGGGTGTCGTCCACTCGGATCTTCGGGAGGGGCGGGAGCTTGGCCGTGCGCTTGAGGCGCTTGGCCTTCTTCGGCGGGGTGGGCGGCTCGGGCGTACCCTCGGCGACGCAGTCGTCGCCGGGGCATGGTTCGACGGGGACGAAGACCACTTCGCAGTGGCCGTCGTCCGTGCAGTCGACTCCGTCGGCGCCCTTGCAGTCCTCGGCGTCGCACTGGAGGTCGCCGTTGACGTCCTCCTCGGCGTCGCACTCGTTGTTGTGGTTCATGTCCCAGCAGTTGATGCCGGGTGTGCCCTTGGGGCCGGGGGAGTTTTTGATGTTTTCGACCACCCGCTGGTCGGCCCAGCGGGTGTAGAGGTGCTGCCCCCCCAGTAGGAGGAGCGTCACGGCCGCGACGGCGGCCAAGAAGAACAGCGACCTGCGCACATTCGGGTTCATGATGGACCCCTTCCAGGCTTCCAGCCTATGGTTGTCTCTGTCTGACTCTATTCAAGGATCAATTGATAAGTTCAAATAAATTGAATTTACGGATTGAAGCTTGATTTTGTTGTAGTTTTTAGTCTAATTTATGCTGTTTTGTAGTGAACTTAATATCTTCCAGTACTATATTCCCAGCTTGACTAAGTATTATAGCATAGATTTAATAATAAGTCAATAGTGGATGGTGGAGTTGGAAATAAGTTTGTTGATTACGCAATACCTACGGAATGACAGTTGAGTAAGTGAATGAATTAAAGCCCTTGTAAAATGAAAACTTCCCAGGACAGTTGTCATGGGAAGTTTTGTTTTTTTGAACTTGGTTTTTTTGGCGTTGAATCACGACAGGACAGAAGTGGACTTCTTCCCTACAGGGGGAAGAAGGCGATCCAGGCGCCGATGATCGTGCCGAGCATGACCATGCCCACGACGATCTTGTAGGTGTTGTCCTTCAGGGGCTCGTCGTACGGATAGTCGTCCGGCTCGTCGTCCGGCTCGGGCGGCGTCGTCGGGGTGAGCGGGATGGGCGTCTCGGGCTCGGTGGACGGGGTGAACGGCGCGGGCGTGGTGGACGGGATGACCGCCTCGGTCGGGGTGGGCGGGGTGAACGGCGTCGGCGGGATGACCGACTCGAGCGGAACCACGGGCGGGTCCACGGGCGGGTCCAGGGGCGGGGTGGCCGGCGTCTCGGGCGAGTCGTCGGGGAGACGAGCACCCTCGAGGGTCCAGTCGTCTCCCCAGAGGTCGTCGGGACCGTTGACGGCCGGCAGGTTCTGGCGGGTGATGCCAGAACGATCCTCGGGTGAGAGGAGCTGTTCGAGCTCCTCGGTGAGCTCGGCTGCGCGGACGACTCCGCCAGCCTCGAGCTCCTGAAGGAGACCCTCGAAGACCTTGACCTGCTGGTCGTTCATTCCTCGGATGATCGGGGTCAGGTGGCTGATGAAGACCACCTGATGCGCCTCGAGATCCTCCATCTCGGGGTTGTTGCCCTGCTTCAGGGCGTTGAGGACCCGCCAGATCAGCAGGACCATGGCCTGCATGACCTGGGCATTCTGGGCCGCGAGCATGTTTGTCAGGTCTCTAACCCTGACCAGCACGGCCGACTCGAACTGAACATCCCGGTACAGGACCGATGCCATTCCATTCCTCCCTGGGCAGTTCATGCCCATGTTCGTGGAAAAAGTGCTGTGTTTCACTAAGTACGACTAGGGCAGATTAACAAAGCATTATATCATAGATATGATAAATTGTCAATAGTTGATAATGAGTGTGAAATATGTGAGAAATATGTTGAAAATAAAGTTGGAAATAGTGAAATATTGTAATATTGGTAAATTTCAAATAGTTACAAAACAAAAACAGCGGAAAAAATCCGTTGTTTTTTGTTGTTTATAATAAATTTCTATAACGATTGGATATGGTCTTCATCTTTGAAATCAGGTAGTTTTTTTAGATCAAACTCTGGGTTTTTCTGGGCTAAATCTGTATTTTGATTTTCTGCTGGTGGGAAATTTACTTGGGGCCGAGCAGGCTCTGGCTGTTTGGCAACAAAATAATCGGTTTTTGAAAGTTTATCCTTTTTCAAACTTTTCTCTACATCTGGAAGTTCTATTCTAGGTTTATGATTTTTTGTTTTCAGAGAATCTAACTTGCGCTGTTTTTTCAAAAATCTTTTTTGACTCCAGGTAAGTTTTTGCACTGGAATTTGTTTTTTATTTGGTTTTGGTTTGGCGAGGAAAACTTCTTTTATTTCATGTTCTTCAGTATATGTCAGAATTAAATATGCCATTGAAAGAAAAAATCCAATTATTATCCCAAAGGCTAAATTTAATAAAAAATTTGGTTTGACTGGAAGCTGTGATGTCAGTGGAGTATCAACAACTTTTAATTCAACATCAGAAATACCAACATATTCTTCTGCTTGACCAGAAAGTACATAGGAAATGGCTTGAGCCACTACTTGGGCCTGTGAACGGTCTTGATGATAAACACTAATTTGTAATATTGTAGTTCCGCCTGGGACTTGGGCATCAACCATTTTGGCCCATTGGTCACGGCGGTCTTCTTCATCTTGCTTGAAATAAGTTGTGTCAATTGGATAGCCTGAATTAAAAACTTTATTGAAGAAACTTGATGAATAAATAATTTGTGACAAGTTGCGCCCAATTCGTTCGGCTGACTTCGAAGCACTGTAGGCATCAAGATTGACCGCAGATTTCTGGATGACAAGAATTTTTACCGTTGACTCATATTGAAAAGGCTGAAGTAGGGTAAAAACCAAACTAACCAATAAAAAAACCAAAGTAATAATTAGTAAAGTTGGCCAACGCCTTTTTAGAAGTTTCCAATAATTTATATTCAATGAAGTTGACATATTATTTGGATGGAGCCATAAGCCAAAGCTGACAGCTAATTAAATTATATTATTAATTTATAAATATTTACAGTTTTTCCAAGACAACATTGACCTTTTGTTCAGCGCCATCTCTGATGATTGTCAACTGGATGTCCGCTCCGATTTGGTAATCCTGAATCAAACGAGTCAAACTATTTTTTTCATTTACTTCATCACTTTCAACTTTTATTATTATATCCCCTGCTTTCAACCCGACTTTTGAAGCAGGACTGTCAGGAATAACTGCGGGACGAGAACCTGAAATCAAATAAGCCCCCTTTGTCGTGTTAACATCAAAATTTGGCACAAGCTGTAGATCCAAATAGTTTACTCCGAGAAAACTGCGTTCAACTTCACCCTTTTGGACAATTGATTTCATAACATTGGCCAGATTGTCAATTGGCAAAACCAAACCATCAGAGCTAAGAAGCAGACCAATAATCTTGCCACTCAAACCGACGATTGGAGAACCTAAATATATCTTGTCAAAGCTACCATCGAGCAAGACATAACGATAATAATTTTCGCTAGACTGAATTAAATCCGTTGAAGAATTAATGTCTGCATAATTCAAATTTTTCACAGTGGTTCGGACAACATTTCCACCAAGAGCGGAAAGCAATACGGTCTGGCTACTAATAAGAGAGTTGGATGAACCTAAGTCGGCGACAGGTAAATTGTTTGCGTCAATCTTGACTAAAATTACTTCAGTCAGCGTGTCAGCAAAAATAGTGTTGACTTCATATACTTTATTGCCAATTTGTACTGAATATGGTTTCTTCGGATCTGTAATCACATTTTGGTTGGTCACTAGCCAGCCGTCACTAGTAAGAATAAATCCCCCACCCAAACTCTGGTCATCTAAATAAATATTTTCGAGGCGATTGCCAGATTTCTTATAATTGTAAAAACGGACAGTAACCGGTTGAATGTTTTCAACAACTTTTTGATATGAAAAATCATAATCAGTTAAAATATCTTTTAATTCTCTGTTTTTACTGGCAATCAGATCATCCAGCCTGGTGGTAAGATCACGATAGTTCTTGAATTGAACATCTGGCGCTAGGAAATTGTTTATCCACAACTCACCGACTATACCAGCTAAAAAGCCAAACAAAACCGCCACAATCAGTGATAGAACTAAGGAAATTCTTAAGGTTTTACTTTGTTTTTGTGTAGCCATAAATATTTAACTCCACTGCGCAGAAAATACAATTAAAATAATTGAAATTACTGCAACAACTAAATAATTGATTATTTGTTTTTTATTAAGTGATTCTTGGAGGAACAGTTTACCAAGACCGACAAGAACATAGAGGAAAACCGCCATCAATATACCATTTACATAATAATTAAAAGGCAGATAACTCACCGCCCAAAATAATTCTAATAAAATCAATGGAACAATAAAAATAAACAACTTTGACTTGGCCCAAATAATCTTGTGACTCCAATAGATACTGTATATCATTGCCAAACTTAAAGTATAGACGATAAATAATAAAATAAAAATATTTAAACGCAAAAAAATCATGGTACTAAATAAACTGCTGAAGATAAAAAAACCTGCGAGGAGATTTTGGTAAAAAACTAAATTTTCCAAGGTGTATGGCTGATATTTACTTGCAAAGTAAAAATAATTCAAAACCTGATCGAGTAAGACAAGCTGAAATAAGGCAACAACAGAATAAATCAATCTGAAATATAATTCGGTATTAATAAAAAAGATAAACCAATAACTTATAAGAAGAAAAAGTAATGGTGATAGAAGAAAATTAAGGAAACGAAAGTTGAGTTTTCTCTTGGTAAAATCCCAAATTGTAAGTAGCAAAAGTACGATAGAGACAACTAATGCTATCCACCAGTAATCTTTATTGCGGAAAACTACTTCTAGCCCAATAATAAATAATATCGGGTTCAAGAAAACGAGTGCTTTACGAATAACAAACATAATTATGAAGAAATTTGGTCAGTTTTTATATCTTTGGTAAAAATTTCTGAAATAATGACTATTATAGCAGTTGTTATAGGAATTGCCAAGATTACACCCATTACCCCACCCAATCGAGCGCCAATAAGCAAGGCTAAAATACTAATTAAAGGATTTAACCCAACTGCTTTTTGCATAATCTTTGGGACTAAAATATGGTTTTCTACTTGTTGGATAATCACGAAAATTATAAAAACAAATAAAGCTTTTAATGGGGAATCAATAAATGCAACTAGGATTGCGGGCAAAGCCGCCAGCACAGGACCTAAGTATGGAATAAATTCTCCCAAAAAAGCCAAAAGTGCTAAGACTAAAGCGTACTTTACCCCGAGAGTCATCATGGAAATAAATACGAAAAAACCAATTAGGAGACTTAGAACAATCTGACCTTTTAACCAAGAACTGATCTTCTTTTGGATTTTATTTATAAGTTCTGACAGAAAAACATGATACTTGTAGGGCACAATCATCTGCGATGCTCGTTTTATGGCGTTTTCTTCAAGCAATAAATAAAAAGTCAAAACCAAAGTTATGACAAAGGAAAAAATACCACCAAAAAATTGAAATAAAGAACCGATAAAACCACCAGCAGAGGCTGAAATTTCAGATTGGAAAATGTTGAGTGCTTTCAGAAAATTGTCACTTTGGCCATGTTCAGCAGAAAAGGTTTGCAAAGAAGAGAAAAGCGTCTGCAATTTGTTGTAATAAACTGGCCCTGACTGGAGCAATTCACTAAACTGGGAAATCAACACCGGCACAATCAAGGTGATAATGGCAATGGCAATCGCAATAAATAATAAAAAGAAAAATAAAATACTTAATGTTCGGGGAATTTTTTTCTTTGTTAAGAAATCGACACCTGGGCTAAGAGCAGAAGACAAAATCAAGGAAACAAACAAAATCAAAATCAAGTCTCGAATTAAATAAAGAAAAATAATCAATAAGATGACTAAAAAAAACTTGATTATCGTCAAGATGGATAAATTTACTAATTGATTTCTAGTTTCACTCATATTTTAATTACTTCTATATTATAGTACATGAAGCCGTTGTTGACAAACTTAACATAAATTGGCAGTATAGCCCTTGCTATATATTGAGCAATAACATATTATCAGATATAATTGTAGTCATATGAAAGCTATTGTCAATAAACAAGCAAGGTTTGAATATACCTTCATTGAAACATTTGAAGCTGGAATTTTATTACAAGGACATGAAGTTAAATCCATAAAAGAAGGTCAAATCAACCTAAATGGATCGTTTGTGGTGGTCAAACACGAGCCAAGTCCAGAATTGTTTTTAATTAACGCAAATATAACCAAATATAACAAGGCTGGAATTATGCCAGAATACGAACCAACCAGGTCAAGAAAACTGTTATTACATCAAAAAGAAATTGACTCAATTTTAGGTAAATTAAAAACAAAAGGCTTGACATTAGTCCCGATAAAGGTGTATACTGAAGACAATCTTGTTAAATTGGAGTTTGCGATTGCCAAAGGAAAAAAGACTTTTGACAAGAAAGAAACATTGAAAAAACGAGATATTGACCGAGAAATTAAACGAAATTTGAAATATTAATAAAAAATATCAGGTTGTAAAAATAGTTTTAATGATTCAAATTTAAATCTTGGGGATGCTGGGCTTCGACATGTTGCCGGAGCAAATTGTGCTAGATGAGCTCGAGCTAACTCATAAAACTGGTTCAAACATTACAAATGCAAATACATTTGTTAGCAAGCTAAAGGCTACTTTCAGTATGCCAGCACTTGCAACTGTTGCAGTTTAACTTTTAAACTCAACCGTCTCACTGCTAATGCCTTCTAGGCAGAGCGAGATGTCATATCGAAGGCTTAAATTGTAATTTGTCCAAGCTTACAATTGAAATTCTTATTGGACTCGGATTTGTAGAATTTGGTTTACTTTCTATCTACAAAACCTAAATCAAAAAAGTAAACTATTCTAGAAGACTCAATTTGTAAAGCTTCATGGACGCGGGTTCAACTCCCGCCATCTCCACCAGCCTACGCTCCTTCGGAGCTTCGGCTGGCAAGCCAGCTAATTCGGTTGTAAATTTCGGCTGGCAAGCCAGCTAATTCTGTTGTAAAGTTCGGTTGGCAAGCCAGCTTAATAAAAGAATACAGTCTTTATAGAGCTTCGGCTGAATAGGCCAATATTAATAAATGTTTTTAGATAAAAATAAGTATATTATTATAAAAAATAGCAATGAGAAAATCATACAAATTCGCTAAACGAAAAAAAGAAACCCAAAAATATAAAATGAATCGGCAAATAAAGGCTGAAGTTGTTCAAGTGATTGATCATGAAGGAACTTTTTTGGGAGAAATGAAATTAATGGAGGCGATTGAACAAGCAGAAGATTTGGGTCTAGACTTAATTGAAGTAAATCCAAATGTCACTCCACCGATAACAAAATTTATTAACTTTGGAAGTTTTAAATATAAACAGGAAAAACTGGCTCGAGAACAAAAGATGAAACAGAAAAAAATCGAGACAAAAGGAATTAGACTTTCACCGAAAATAAGCGAGCACGATCAAGAAACTCGGATTAATCAAACCAAAAAATTTCTGGAAAAAGGTAATAAAGTACGGCTGGAAATGATATTAAGAGGCAGAGAATTTCAGCACATGGACAAAGCAAAGGAACAAATCCGAGAATTTACCAAGAAGCTTGATACTCCTCATATAATTGAACAAAATGTTGAGAAAAAGGGCAATAAACTGACAATGATAATTATCCCAGAAAATTCAAAAGAAAATAAATAATAGTTGAAAAATATACATATGGGAAAACTGAAGACAATAAAAGCTGTTTCAAAAAGAATACAATTGACTAAAAATGATAAAGTTTTAAAAATGCCAGCTGGGCAAGATCATTTTAATTCAAGAGAATCGGGCAAAGTAACAAGACAAAAAAGAAAGCGAACAGAAATCCTAAATAAAGCGAAAAAGAATATTAAAAGATTTATTCCATACGCATAAAGATACCTTTTACACATTGTTTTAATAATTTGAATCCTAAATAATCAATATGGCTCGAGTAAAAAGAGGAACAATTCATTCAAAGAAGAGACGAAACATCCTGAAAAAAACCAAAGGCTATAAATGGGGACGAAAAAAATTAATTCGTCTGGCAACAACAGCAGTAAAAAAAGCTGGGGTTCAGGCCTATACAGGCAGAAAATTAAAGAAAAGGACAAGCCGAAGACTTTGGCAGGTAAAATTGAATGCAGCGGTCAGACCGTTTGATTTGTCATATAGTAAATTTATCGGACTAATCAAGAAAAATAAAATTGAACTTGATAGAAAAGTCTTGGCTGATATAGCTGAATTTGAACCAAAAGTTTTTGAGAAAATTGTTGAAAAATTAAAATAATATCAATAATAAAAATCCGTTTTAACGGATTTTTTGTTTCAATGAAAAAACTACCCAGCGACAGCTGATGGGTGCGTTTAAAGGTGAAGTAATTGCAAGTAGTAGTCAATCGATTAATCTAAATGTAAGTGCTTGGTACTGCTAACGCAAGTTTTTTGAGAATAAGTGATTGATAAAGCTACGCTTGCTACCCCAGATCAAGTCCAGGGCATGCTTTTTGGTAGCCTGCCTACCGGTAGGCAGGCAAAAAGTAGCCAAAAACTACTGGGTGAACAAATGCGAATTGTTTTGATCAAGTTCGTGGTTCTGATGACGCGCTTGTTCACCCAGACCTGCCTTCATCAAGATTACGGCAGGCAAGCCCCGATGCTTACCGTATTAGTGGGGTGAAATAATTAAGTGAGTTGTTGTTTTGCTGAAGTAAGTTGGTTTGATATTGAGTAAGTGATTGATTATGCTTCTCTTGATATCTAGGGTCAAGTGTTGAGTATGCTTCGTTATATCCTGAAATCCATCTTCGTTAAAACTTCGATGGACAAGCAAGTTCAGGATGACAAAGTAAAATTTTTAAATCCCGATGCTGGTCATGTTAGTGGGGTTGAGAAATAAAGTAAGTGGTTGATGTTGCTAAAGCAAGCCCTTTTTGCCTGTAAGCTAGAAACCACCAGCTTGAGCTGGTGGTTTCTATTTCCATAAAAAAACTACCTTCATGAGGTAGTTTTTTCTATATGGATATTTTAACTAAATATTCTTCACAACCAGCCTTTCTTTTTTTCAGCGGTCTGCTCTGTTTGTTTCCGAACAGCTTTGGTTCCGGTGATATCAATCTCTTGGTCAAGAGATTCTACTTTTGCTTTGTAAGCTTCAGCCATTAACCTGAACTCCCGACTAGAGTGCATAAGCTCTTCATACTGCGCCCTAGACCCCTCGATATTTTCTAAGTCAATTTGATATTGCTGTTCGACACTTCGTCTAATCGCATCAGCAGACAGGATTGCAAGTTGAGTTTTTTCTATTCTGGAATCAGGGAGGTATTCAGCAGTATCTTCAGCTCCAGGCTCCCAAGCTTTACTCTTTGTAAGCTTGGTAAATTGTTTATCAAGAGCTTTTACTTCTTTGGTTAAAGATTTTATTTTCTTTAGTTCTATTTTACTATATTTTTTATTTAGTAATTCTTTGTTGTGTGCGATACGAAAGAAAGCATCCAGACCCATTGCGATTGCTCCAGCTCGATTTGACTCATCCATATCTATAAAATCAAACAGCTCTGTATATTTATTTTGCAATTCAGCATTAAGGGCAAAATATTTTTCCTTTGCCTGACTTTGTTTGTCCATTCTCTGTCCGCCTTTTTCTACTTGAGTTTGTACAGCTTCACTTTTCTTTGCTAATCTTGCATATAGGTTGAAATCTTTAACTTCAGCTGATAAAATATTTTTTAACTCTTTGGCTGAAACTGCGAACATTTCTGCTACACGCTTTTGGGCATCAGATTCAGAGAGTTTATCTTCGGTCATCAATCTAGCCATTTCTTCACGCATAGCAAGCTCTCTTGGTTTCAAATTTTCAACCTCGGAATATTCTTCAGCCCCTTGTTTTTTCTCTAAATCTCTTTGGGCTTGTTGTTCTTGTTTCTCTAATTTCGCACCAGCGCGTAATTCAGAACTTGTTGGCGGATACATGGCTTCGGTTTTTCTAACAGCATCCCCTGGACTAACCCTTTCTTCAAAGCGTCTAAGTGCTGACTCGGTAATAACATCTTCTTCTGTTTGATTAACCCTTTTAACATGAGCCCATTCAGCTTTGTTTTCAGTCTTTACTTGTTTTTCGGCTTCACGGAGTTGCTTTTGTCGAGCCTTGACAGCTTCTTTGCTTGCTTTAATGGCTGATTTGGTAGCTTGTTTTTCAGTAAAGTATAAGGCATTAGCTTCATCTCTTGTCATAGAGTGTTCTGACTGAACTCTGGCTCTCGCCTGATCCTCTGTCATGCCTTCGGCAACATATTGAGCCATTTCTCCAACCATGTCTGCCTCACTTTGGTCAGCTGGTTGATTTATTCTCATGCGAACTTTTTCTTCGGACACAGCGTCAGCCTCCAATCTTTCAGATTCTTTATCTCGTTGCTCAAGTAATCGACGGGCTGTATCGCGAAGACCACCTGCATTCGGTAAAATATTTACAATATAACTGCGTGAAGTAAATACTTTGTCGCTATTTAATAATTCAAATATTTTTTTTACTTCATCCAAATCAAAAGCACGACCATTGGCTGGATTTTTTATTTCATTAATACTCTCAAGAGCGCGAAGAGCTCCAGCAAGTGAACGAGTGCGATTCATGACCTTTTGCAATTCAGCATTGGATTTTTCAATTTGAGCACGATCAAAATCCTCTTCAGCTACAAGTTTATCAAATTTTTCTCTAACAACTTTTTTATCTTGTTGAGCTGTAACTTTTTCAGCCAGTTTTTGTTTGCCCTGCTGATATTTTTCCCCTTTCATGGTTACATCAATATCACGATCAATTTCAGCTTCTTCATGGGCTTGAGCTTCAATCTGTGATTGGACATATTCATTAGATTCAATGCGATCTTTAATCGCATCGATATTTCCCTCTAAACTTTTTATAAAAGCTTCGGTTTTTCCCCGCATGCCAGCATTATTCAAACGATCGGCGATTGAACTATCTCTTTTGAGACCATACTCAATTTTTATTCGCCCCAGGAGGTAACCATCTAACCGCGGGACCAACTCCCGCATATCTGAAGCATATTGTTCAAGTTTATTTCGCAATAAAGTCATCTGTTTTGCCTGGGCAACTGGAAGATTTGTACCTTCTTTTTTTGAAGCTATAATTGTATTTATTCGGTCATATTGAATGTCTCGTCTGGCCAATATGTCTAAAAGCTTTTGAACATCTTTTTCAATTTCTCTTGCTCTGTCATCAATATCTTCTTTGGCATCAAAAATAACTTTCTCTCGCACTTTATCCCGATATTTATCGAGCGGATCTTCGGATTTAGATTTTGGTAATTCTTTTTTTACTTGTTTTAAATCCGGTCTCTGTGTGAATGGTTGAATTGGTTCTGCAAATGACATAATATTTCATTTTTATTTTAATGAATGAATTTAATATAAATTTATTTTATAACTAAATTATAGCAATTTTATGGCAACAGGACAAAATAAAGTGTGTATATCTTTGACATGATTCTTTTCAGATATATTTGTCAAAAACTTATAAATGTATTTAAACATAAAAATACCATTCTCATGGTATTTTTATGATGGCGGACCGGACGGGACTTCTCTCCGTCTCCTCGTCTTCTGACTCGTCGCTCCGAGCCGGGCCTCGCAGCGCTCCTCACATTTTCTCGTCGCGCATTGCTCCGGCCTTCAAGTCCCGGCGCAAGGCAAACTTTTGCCTTGCTTCCGTATTTAAACATAAAAATACCATTTTCATGGTATTTTTATGATGGCGGACCGGACGGGACTTGAACCCGTGATCTTCGCCGTGACAGGGCGATGTGTTAACCAACTACACCACCGGTCCATATTTTTGTCCAATTTTCACAAGTCATAGATAATAACTTCTAATGATTGAAAAAAGGTCTGACATGATTATATAAACTATTTTAGACAAAGTCAAGCATTTATCCCCTATTTTTAATTAATTTTAGGCTAAAATTTGACAAAACAAAAATATAGTGTTATAATTTTATGCTATCCGTGTTATCTCTAAAACGGGTTTTGATCATTGAAAAAACCGCGGGAAAGGAGATTTTCAAGTGTCCCGCTACCCGATTACCAACTGGCAAGACCAAATCATTAAAACTGTAACTGAAAATCCTGTGACTGTAATTGTTGGTCCTACTGGTTCTGGTAAATCAACCCAACTAGCTCAATTTTTTGTGAATTTTGGAAAACTTGATGAAAGCAAAGCTATTGCTGTGCTGGAACCTCGCAGATTGGTAACCAGGAGTCTAGCAACATTTGTAAATGAAGAAATGAATCTGACACTCGGGTGTGAAGTTGGATATGAAAACAGATTTGATAAGCATCGTGACCTGGTGCATGAGAAAATTGTTTTTATGACAACTGGAATTTTGCTTCAAGAAATGATGAGTCAAAATAATCTGGTTCAATATTCATTGATTATCGTAGATGAAGCGCATGAAAGATCTGTGGATGTTGACATCGTGATGTTTGTACTAAAACAAATCCTGAAACAACGACCTGATTTGCGAGTAATTATTGCTTCAGCAACAATCGATCATGAAAAGTTTGCGACCTACTATGATAATGCACCGGTAATACAAGTTGAAGGCAAGATGTTTCCAGTAGAAGTAAAATATTGTTCAAAGGAAATCAAAAATGACACCAGAAATGATGATGGCGAACCAGGATACATTATGGTTTTAGCAAAAACAGTTGAATTCATCTGCAATCACGAAAATGTTTTCGGAGACATTCTAGTTTTCTTGCCTGGCTTGGCTGAAATTCGTATGGCAGAAACTGCAATTCTAAATTTGAAGCTCAATGAAGAGCTGGAAATCTACCCACTGTATGCCAGCATGAAATATGAAGAGCAGAAAGAAGCCTTGACTCCAAATGAAAATCGTAGAGTTATCCTGGCAACCAATGTAGCTGAAACAGGATTGACGGTTGAAGGGGTTGTATATGTCATTAATTCTGGACTTGTAAAACAAAATGACATAAATCCAAGTACAAAAACATCTGTTTTGCATAATGTTGAAAATTCTCAATCTAGCTGTAGGCAAAGAGAAGGTAGAGCTGGACGGACTCAACCAGGCAAATGCTTTAATCTTTTCACAAAAGAGAATTTTGAACAAAGACCAGCGTTCACAAAACCAGAAATTCAGAGAACTTATTTGGAAAATCCTGTACTTACACTCTTGTCTCTTGGATATACAAATCCAAATGAATGGGATTTGATTGATATGCCGTTAAAAAGAGAAGTTGATGAAGCAATGCAAACACTACGAGATATTGATGCAATTGACAAAGATAATAATCTGACGAAAAAGGGTGTGGGGTTTGCCAAATTAACGATTCATCCTAGACTGGCACAACTGACAGTTGGCGGAATCGTCTTTGGTTGTAGTGAAGAAATGATCACGATTGTAGCCTTCCTTTCAGCTTATGGCCATCTTTATTACACTCCGACTGACACAGATAAACAAGTTGAAAAAGAACTAAGAAGGAAAGCTCAAATTGCCTGGTCAAGTATCCAAGATCCAATCTCTGACTTCATGACCTATTTGAAGATCTGGGACATTTATACTGAAATAAAGTCTGAAGGTGATGGTATCACGCCTGGGCAATGGGCCTATAATCATTTTCTCAATAATAAATATCTTCAGGAAGTATGGAAAATCCGTCGACAACTGGTAAAGATGCTCAACTCACTTGGAGCCCCAAGCACGAGCTCAAGAAATCCTGTTCTTATTCACAAATCAGTTTTGGCTGGTTTTTATAACAATCTGATGACAAGAGGCCGTGGATATGAATATCGACATAAGACTGCTGGTAATGTTTATCGAACACCTGGAACGGTTTGTTTTCAAAGCGATGAACCAAACCTAGTGGCGGTGGGTATTGGTAAAAGAGGAAAAAAAGATCCAATCTATGGTCAAAAAACTTACATGGACCATGTGGCTCCAGTAAAACCAGAATGGTTGCTCGAAGTAGCAAAAAGATTTGTGGTTCTAGAAATTCCACAATATGCTGTAATTTCGATAGATGAAAATGCTCGCTGTTTCACTCTTTCAGGATTAATAAAGATAAGGAAGAATAACTACCCTCAAGACTCATACTACTATGATTCGGGGATTATCGCTGTAATCCAAGTTAAGCTACCTGAAGTCCCCAAAGATGACTTGCCATCAGAATTTAATTTGGTGGTAAAAGCAAAAGAAAGCCTAATATCTTATACAACGACTAAATTGACAACTGTGGAAATCTGGTCCAGAAGAAGACAAGCTGAACAGCTAGTCAACCAGTTGAATGTAACAGTTGAGAGCCTGACCAACATGAATGAATCAAGAAAACTTTTTGATGAACTGGATAAAATGATTGATGAAGTAAAGACTCCTGTTGAGAGAAAGCCAATAGTTCAAACAACTTTTCAGGATGATACTGCACCGCTGCGCAATAGCCCGTTTGCCAGTTTGTTAAAAAAATAACATAAATACAATTGTAATTACAGTTGTGTTTTTTTATAACAAAAACCTCCACAGCGGGAGGTTTTGCATGGGGACTTAAATTTTATAACTATAATCAAATTTATCCTGATTTGAATTTGGGTCTGGCGAATGGTTTGTCTCTGGGCTAGGAGGTGTTTCTGGTTGTGGACTTGGAGTGGTCAGAGGGTTAAGTGGTTGATCTAAATGACCATGGTCTGAACCTTTTTTTAAATTAATTCGCTTTGTAATCAGACCGCCCTGCTCATCACTAATTGGGATTTCTTCAGATTTATATTGCTGATAATCGGATTTCTGTGAAGTCAAGTAATAAGTATTTTTGGAGACCAGAAAGCCATAACGACCCTTGCTATCTGTCACTTGGCTTTCAAGAAGTTTATTATACTTGCTGTCAAAAATACGAACAATGGCATTTTTTAACTTGCGTCCAGTGACGGCATCAAGAACCTCTCCCCAATTTTTCAATTTTGCAGGTATGGTCATCTTTTTGAAAATCAGAAGTAATATAACCTGAACAACAAAGATTACAGCAACCCAAATTGTCGGCTTGATAATCAAAGAAATTAAAGCGCCAGCCGGACCAATAAATGAAATTAAATACTGTACTTTCTTCAAAAATTTCTGCCTGATTTCCGTAGACAAGACTTTGGCTTTTTTGTCAGGGTCAACTGGTATATTATAATTCAAAACCAATTTATCGTCAGCTGAAATCTGCTCGCCATGATATAAACCAAAATATTTATCATCTTGGACAGCTCCATATAAAATTTCTGACGGGAATTTGTATTCATCTTTGGAAACCTCGAGATAATATTCGCCCGGATCAACAATGACCTGATAACGACCATTGTTGTCTGACACTCTGGTCTGGATAATACGACCGCTTTGTTTATCAAAGACTCTAATAATGGCTAAAGATATTGGTTTCTTGGTAATTGAATCATAAACAACACCCCACTTCTCTCTTTTCTTCCTAGTAAATAGAAGGATTGGCTGAACAAATAAAAATTGGATATAGGACAAAATACCAGCACCACCTGAAACTCCGGCTGAAGCAGTTGCGGCGGCAGTAAATACATTTGCGACACCAACTGTGGTGAAAGTAATCATAGTCGGAGCAACTACTTGTGAGGTGACTTTCTCAACCTTGGCATTATCTAAAAATTTATCATTAACTATATTAATTGTGTCTGAAACTGCAGTAGAAACTTCTAGAATTGTTTTTTCCAACTGTATGGTTGTTTTTTCCAAAGTCAAAGAAATCTTTTCCGTGGTTGAATCAGATTCGGCTATTTGATTATCAATATCATTAATTTGTTCGGTTAAATCAGCGAGATCTTGGTCTGAATCATTGCTGATATCTTCAGAAGTACCTCCGCCTGGAGTGTCTGTTGGAGGAGAGTCTGGAAGATCTGTTGGTTCGTCTGGTCTTTGCGGTTGGTCTGGGATATCTGGATTTTCAGGTGGTGCATTATATTCATTGTTGTCAGTAGAGTTGGCGCAACCTGGATCGGACAAATCAATCTTGCTATCTCCATCATTATCAATGCCATCAGAACATTGATAAACAGGAGGGACTTCAGTTACTGTACTCAAACCAATTATTGCCTGGCTATCTGACAAGACATCTAAAACCATTAAATTTAAATCTTTTATATTATTATTATCACTATCAACTGTGACTGAAGCTCCTTGAGTGAGGTCAACAACAAACGGATCACTGGCAACTCGAACAGTGGCAGTTGAATTTGCATTGTTAGCGCTAACAAGTTCAACACTGTGAGAAGCGTTACGGTGAGTAAACCTGGCTTTGCCTGTTATTTTGTAATTGAAATATTGCCAAGTCGGAGAAACTGTAACATCAATGGTTGATCCAGTATTTATAAATATATCAGTATTTTCTGTATCATCTTCAATACTGTCACAACCATAATCTGCGAGCGCATCTATCTGGCCGTCGTCATCATTGTCTATGCCATCATTGCATTGTGGTAATAAATTGGTAACTATCTCATTGCTGACTGAATTACTATATTTGTTTTCCTGACTTTGGTTATAAGTTGCTTGACTACTATTAATGATAATATCACCATCAAGACCAGCGACTGTGACTTGGAACTGGATATAACCACTGGCCTGACTAGCAAGAGAATTGATATTACAAACCACTTGGGCGACATTTAAACTGCATAAATCATCTCCGGCAACATCGGTCTGAACCAGACCATTAACATTAATTGAGCCCACCAAATAAGATGATCCAGCTGGAATAGAATCACGGATGACAAGACCACTGGCAGATTGTTGGCCATTGTTTGTATAGTCAATATGATAAGTCAAAATATCACCAGGAGAAACTACTTCTCCACTCTCGTTAACAAAAGCTTTGGTGCCAATATTTGTATAGACAAGAATCAATATCATTGAGATTAAAGCCATCTTGGCAATCACACCCAAGAATAACAAGATCATTGTCAAACCACGATACTTGTAATATTTATGATACTTATGAAAATTTTGGTTTTCAGGATCAACCTCTTTGCCACTTACCTGACGATAAACATCGTGAGCTTGCTTACTCTTCCAATCACTGAAAACAAATCTTGGAAGATGACGAATGTGTTTTAATTTGAATACATATTGTCTTTCACTAGCACTGAAAACAATACCGAGAATAAATATAATTAAGAAAATAGCACCACCAAGCAAATATCCATTAACTAGGTTAGAATAAAATGGTAATGCACTCATGATTCTGCCTTTGTCACCATAGGCCATGACTGGTTGGCCAAAGACAACTCGCTTAAACATAGCTTCACTCTGATCTATGTTGATTCCTACCTTTTTACTCAAAACAATATTAGCTTGCAATGGCTGGGTTACCTCAATCTGATAACCTGCAGATAGATCGCTTTCAATACTATCACCATTTTTGGCAATGGCTTTGAAAATATAAGTGCTACCTTTTGTCAAACTATTTACGGCAATCTTGCCATTTGGAGCCCAAGTGGTATATGGCTGATAAATCTTGGCTGTACCAAGTGTGTTAGTTGCGGATAGCCATGTCCCTGTTGTTACTTCATAAAAAGCATATTCAGTTGATACAGGATTGGCATTGTTGCTTAATTCAAGATTAACACTGGTTGAACTGGTAACTGCAATTGAAGAAATTGTTGGGATGTTGGCAAAAGTATATTTTTCAGGCAACAAAACCTGACTGCTTTCAGAGTCATTATTATAAGCAGTGATATAACGAGTATATTTGGTATTTGGAGTCAGAGCTGATTCTGTAATGGAGAGAATATTTGTTTCTGCTTGATCCTTTACTGCGGTGTTATCACTATCATACAATTTAAATCCAGTCTCATTGCTGGCATTGTCAGTAAAATTCCATTGAATTGAAGTAGATGATAAAACAGATGGGGTTTCAGCGCTTGGTGAGGCAGGAGCATTTGGAGCAGGTGGATTATCATCTGGACGAGCAGGTGTCCCTGGATCGTTAGTAGAATAACTTAAATTTAGTCCCCTGATTAATGGTGGTTCATTGGCGTCAGTTGTAGACAAAACAGCTTTTACCCAGATATATCGATCAATAGAAATAAAATCCCAGCTGGTACCATTACTTATGGGTCCTTCCCAGACTGAATCATAACTTTGATAAAAAGTGATAACACCATTTGTACCACTAAAAATAACCTGACCGTCAGTAGCTGAAACTGACTGCCAATCTGAACTAGAATTAGTTGTAATCACGGTCCAAGTATTTCCTGAATCTGAACTATATAAAATCGTATCATTGTTTGCTCCAGCCCAAATAGCAGTCGGATCTTCAGCATTGATGCTGACTGAATTAATATTTTCACTGGTGCCAGAAGTTTTTGTCGCCCAATTGGCACCATTATCAACTGAAAGTAAAATTTTTCCACTATCGCCAACAGCCACGGCCAAAGAAGTATCACTGGCTGCATCAACATCATTAAGATTGACGGCAACGCCACTTGTTCTCGTAGTCCAAGTCGAGCCTGAATTGGCAGTAGTAATAATAGTACCGGCTCCAGCATCAACATCTCCAACGGCAACAAGTGTGGCTTCATTATTATTCATTTCAGCTATACCGTTCAAATCAACGCTGACTCCGGTGGTTAAAGCAGAACAAGTCATTGTCGGCAAACTGGAAATATCAGCCTTTATCACTGCGCCTATGGCACCAGAAAAATACACATAAGTACTTATATTAGAATGAGCTGAAATGTCAAAAAGGTCACTGCTGGTAAGCGGATTTTCTCCGGACATACATTTCTGCGAGTATGTACCAAATGCATCACCTGTATAGTAAACCTTACCACCCGCACCAATAATAATTCCTTCCAGTTCGGTTGTAGGAAGAACATCATAAAAGGAACTGCTGACAGGAGCTGACTTTACTTGCCAAGTAGCACCATAATCATCTGATGTGACTATCGCACCTGAATCACCAACTGCAAAAACATACCCATCTGATGCATGAAGGATTCCGTTTAAAGTCGAATAAGTCCCAGTGGCATTACCACTGAAATTATATTGTGGCCCAACAGATGCTAAATAATATTGGATAGCACTACCGGTCGGAGCATAGTCATCAGCAGTTAATATGGCTGAAAAGACATTGATCCCTGCGTCTATAATTTCATCTGTTTGGTAAATATAATTTGTGCCAGTGGGATAAGTTTGTTTGAGATCAAAACGATAACTCGAGGTTTCGTTGTGCATGACTGACCAGATATCTATATCTCCGTCAGAATCAAAATCATTTGTGACAAAATATTCTGCACCGGCACCGTCTGCAAGTAATGAGGCTTGTTTGACAAAACTTAAATCACCAATATTTTCCCAAATTTCAGAACCACCTGATGTACAAGCAACTAAAATATCAAAATCATGGTCACTATCAATATCAACCAAAGAATGATTATTCCCAGCGCAAGTTGGAAGAGCAACGGTTTCATTAAAACTACCAGAACCATCATTGAGTTGCATAGTCAAAGTACTGGTACCAACAAGAAAATCTAGATCATAATCATTGTCCAAATCGGCAAAATTAACATAATCAGTTTCTGTAGCAACGGTTGAAGAACTGGTAAAAGTTCCATCCCCATCTCCGGTATAAACCGTTACATTGTTTGAATTTAGTGCAATAACAATATCAAGAATTCCGTCATTATTTATATCACCCAAGTCTGCACCTGACTCGGAAATTGATGCCGTACTTCCTAAATCAGAACAAGTATAAGCTGTCCCAACTCCGTCATTGAGACAAAGACTTGGAATCTGACCACTGTATGTAAATAAGAAATCTATATCACCATCATTGTCCATATCACCTGACTCAATGTCTGTGGTGGTAAAACTGTTAGCAGTAAAGACTGCGCCAGTATCGGTGAATGAATTTGAGCCATCATTTATATAAAGTTTGTCAGCTGCACTACTACAACCATCAATTACATCCAAGTCTCCATCATTATCGACATCGGCTGTTTCAACTACATAGGCACAGGTCGAGAAAGCATTTGATTCTGTATACGACTGATCTCCATCATTAACCCAAAGTTCTCCCTGACCAGAGGAAGCTGTAACATACAAATCTACATATCCATCATTGTCTGAATCAAAAGCAGCTCTAACCTCTTCATCTGTAGCTAGAGTTGTTTTGTCATAGACAATACTTGCGCTGGTTGTATATAAATAATTTTGAGTGACTGTAAGCGGGTTTTCTCCCCCATCACCATTAGCAACCATTAAATCCTTATCACCATCACCATCAAGATCTTCAGCTAGTATAACAGAAGTGCCCCCTGTACCGGCAAAGGCTTGTTCGTTAGAAAAAGTTCCATCGCCATTGTTGCGATATAAATAATTTTGACTATTGCCATTGCCACAGGCGACAAGCAAATCAGGATCAGTATCTGCGTCAATATCTGAAGCAGTTATATTATAAGCGGTTGTCTGACATGAACTGGTAATTGCATTGATTGAAGTAAAAGTGCCCGAACCAGTATTGAAAAAAACACCCAAAGCACTATCATCTTTGGCGATAAAATCATTGTCTCCGTCAGAATCTATATCAGTAAAAGTTCCAAAGAAAATTGCACTGGAACCAAAAGGCGAACTAAGCGTAAAGGTTAAATCTCCGTTGTTAATAAATAAACGGCTTGCCCCAGAATTGGTTAGAACAACAATATCTAAATATTGATCGCCATTGATATCAACGATATATCCATCCTTGGAATCATCAGCTGTAATGCCTGATAATGGGTTGGGATAAAGCACGGTAAAATTGCCAGAACCATCATTGACATAAATACTACTGGCTGTACCAGCGCCTTTAACTTCAAGAATATCAACATAACCATCATTATTTAAATCACCAACAGCAGCCGCTTCAGGACCATCAGTGGAACTAAGAGTACCAGAACCATTGTTCAGATATATATAACCATCTTTATCAAAAACATCTAGATCACCATCGTTTTCCGCATCTGCGGCATGAAGGATATTGACCCAAAGTGTTGATTCAGCGAAATCATTGATAGTGGATCCGCCAGAAAAAGAAGCTGAACCATTATTGAGGTAAAGCTGACTATTAACTCCAGTAACATTTTTGGTTAAAACATCTATATCACCATCTCCATCTGCATCAAAAGCCAGCATGGCGGCTGTCTTGCCTGCGCCAAAAGTATTGGTTGCAGAGCTAAAGGTATTGGTTGCACTTAGACTAGCTTTTTCTAATGATTTATATGTAGCTGTGGTCTTGTCTGTATTTATATTATTACCAAAAATTGTTTCAACAAATGAAACGGTTGTTGATGGAGAGACTGTTGTAAAACTACGAACTGAAGAATAGGCAGAATAATCACCTTTGGCATCAATTGCTCGAACTCGCCAATAATAAGTTTGTCCAGTATTCAAAGAACTTTTACTTGGCAGGGTAAAAAGAGCTGAATCTCCAGAATTATAAGAATTTGTTTGTGACCATCCAGTGGCATCTTTTCTTTGGTCAAAGATATAAGCTGTACGAGCAAAATCAGAATTAGTAGAGATCTCTAATCGATAAAACAAATCATCAGAATCTGCATCTGTTGTTGAAAATGTCCAAGCTGGATTGAGAGAAACAGAGGTGGCAGCGTTAGCTGGAGTGCTTAGAGTTGGGGTAGTCGGGAAAGTATTTGCTGAAGATGATGCATCAAAAACCACAGAACGATTATTAGCAGAATCAACTACAAAAAGTCTCTGACTAGCTGTATTAAAAAGTAATTCCGTAGGTGTAGAAAACTTTGACTGCGTAACCCCAGATGATGCGGTGACAAAATCGGTCTGACCTAAAATGTTTTCAGCAGTTTCACCACTGGAAATATTAACATAATCAAAAATCAAAACACGATTGTTAGTAGAGTCGGAAACAAAAAGTTTGAAATTGGTATCGTCTAATGATAGACCTACTGGTGTGTCAAAAGTTGATTGGGTGGTGTCTGAAGTTGATGTTAAAAAAGTAACCTGACCTAATACTGCGCTTGCATTTTCTCCGTCCAAGACGGTTGAAACATCATAAACTGTTACACGATTATTGCTCTTGTCAGCCACAAATAACCAATCCTTTGAAGCTGAATATGCCAAACCAGTCGGAGCGCTCATGCCTGAAGCAGAGGTATCAGCTCCTGATAAAAGAAAATCTCCTTGTCCGAGAACATTGACTGCAGATTCTCCATCACCAATTGAAGAAATATCAAAAAGCAAAACACGATTACTTGAAGCATTACTGACATAGAGTATGTCACCAGATGGATCAAGAGCTAGACCATCAACACTGGTTACTCCTGTAGCGCTTGTGGCTGAAGCCATAGAGTCAAAATCAGCTTGAGCAAGAACATTAATGGCATTTTCTCCATCAGTAATGCTGGCAACATTAAAGACTAAGACTCTCTTGTCATCAGCAACATATAAATAATCTGTGCCTGAATCATAAACAAGTGGACCTGGCTTGGTAATGGTGTTTTGGGCAACCGAACTGGCGCTGGCGTCAAAATAATCTGTTTTACCAAGTATTTTGTCTGGAGTATAGTCAACCAATTGATCACTGGAATTTAAATTATATACTAATACACGGTCATTGTTTTGATCACTAATAAATAATCTATGATTGGTTGTATCAACGGCAACTCCGGCGGGTAGATTGAAACCATCATCATTGGCTCCATTGTTGGCACCATTGTCAGCGGAAATAATATCTTCACCAGCAGCATTAACCCGACCATAAACTTCTTGAGGTAATTCATCTGGAGCAATAGCAACAATATCATAAAGTGCTAATCGATGTTTACCAACCTCTGCAACAGCTAAATAATTCAAAGAATCTATTAATTCAAGACCATAACCAATCGAACCAGTGAGCGAGTCAGCTGCATTTTCATTTGTATCAATTGTTGACACATCAAAAGACTGGATACGAGAGTTTCCATAGTCTGCAACATATAACCTGTCATTACCTGCATCGTAATCTAAACCATTTGGTGCGTTAAATTGAGCAGCGCCTGAACCACTTCCCCCTGAAGTCATATCTGCTTGACCAAAAACTTTGTCAGCTGTTCGGCCATCGCCAAGTGGTGCTAATTCTGTTATCACATGTATTACAACACGATTATTTGTTTGATCAGAAATAAACAAAGTTTCTACTTCATCACCATAGGCTACATCTACTGGGGCAGATAATCCAACGGCTGTTGTGGCTGCTCCCGAAGAAATAAAATCACTTTGACCAAGAACATTTATAGCATTATCACCAGTGGCAATAACACCAGAGGATGCATCAAAAACTAAAACACGATTATTGGTTTTATCAGCAACATATAAATAAGAATCAGATCCATTGTAATAAATTCCCTCTGGCGCACTAAAGCCTGTAGCTGTTGTTGCCGCATCTGAACTGGTAAAATCTGCTTGGCCCAAGACAACACTGGCATTCATTCCATTTGAAATAGAGGTTGTACTAAAAATAAGTACTCTGTTATAGGCTGAATCAGCAATAAAAACTCGAGAACCACTAGGATCAACTGTAATTCCACTTGGGGCAGAAAAATTTGCTGCGGTTGCAGAACTTGGGGCTGAACCTGAAACAAAATCATCCTGACCAAGAACATAATCAGCGGTGTAGTCTAATGTGCTGTTATCTGTATCTAAATTAAAAACCAATACTCGATAATTGCTTTTATCGATCACAAACATTAAATGATTTGTCTCGTCAATTGCTACATCATCGGGAGAGTTCAATCCCTGCGTATTTGGTCCATTATTTAAACCTGATTTCGAATAATCAACTGTTCCGGCTGCATTGTATTGACCGACCAAATTGACAGCGTTGTCGCCATTTGAAATGGTTGCCTCAATATCACGAGAAACAAAAAAACTGAAAACAACTACAAAAATAAGTAAGAGTAGACTTATAAAAATAACCCTATTTTTTGTTTCTGGCATAATTTCTGAAAACTGACTTTTTGATTTTATTTACATTATATATTATAGCAAAAAATGGCTAAATAATTTAGCCACTTTATCCCCAATTTTGCAAAATTTTATTTTTTTTGTTTTAGGTGTTTAAATGCAATAAAAACCGCAATGAATATAAGCAATATACTGAAAATTTGTGCCCAGCGAATACTCAAAACAGTCGGACTGAAATCAAGCCGTAAAAACTCCAGACCAAAACGGAGACAAGAATAAGTAAAAAGATAAATAGCGACCACCAAACCATGGGGTAGGCGAATTTTTCCTTTCAAACTAAGCCAATGACAGAAAATCAGGATTGATAAAATGAAAATATTGCCAATAATTTCATACAAAAATGTCGGGTGAAAATAATTAAAATCAGTAAAACCAATTGGTCTATTTATCAAAGAGATTGGGATTCCCCACGAGAGATCAGTTGGACGACCAAAAATCTCTTGGTTAAAATAATTCCCCCATCGGCCAAAAATCTGTCCAATTAATAAGCCCACAACTATAATGTCTGACCAGAGCCAGAAATTTTGTTTGTTTTTTCTAATAAAAAAATATAGAGCTACTAATCCACCAATGATTGCCCCGTGAATTGCTAGACCACCATGCCAAACCATAAATACTTCACCCAGATTTGTGCGATAAAACTCCCAAGCATAAATAACATAATAAAGTCTAGCGCCAACCAAAGCAGAAATAATAAAATAAAAAATTAAGTCTGATAAATACTTTTTGTCCAATTTATATTTTTCAACCAAATAATACAAAGCCAGTGTTCCCAGCAATCCACCAAGTACAATAAAAAAACCATACCAATGAATTTCAATAAGTCCAAAATCCAGCATGATTGGGTCGGGTAAATATGTGTGAAGAAAATTAATCATATTATTTATAATTATAATAAAAAAAGACTTGGCTGACAACCAAGGCTTTTGATAAAAACAATTATTTCTTTTTTGTGTCTTTTATATATTTCTTAACTTCAGAATTGATTGTTGTCCAACGAGACTTTAAATCTTGTGAAATCTCTTGCCAAGCATCAGAGCTAATTGATTTGTCCTCTTTTAAATCAGACATTACCTTGCCAACAATCTCATCATAATGTTTTTTTGATAATTCCTTGACTGCAGTTAATTCTGTAGTTAATCTCTTGGCAACCTTGCCAGCGGCTTTCTTTACTTTTTCTTGATTTTTTTTCCCAGTTTTCTGATTGAAAAAATAGCCACCGACTGTACCAAGGATAATACCCCAGACAGCACCCTTGATTAAGAAATTTTTACTCATAGATATTTGTTGTGATTAATAATTAGTAATTAGTAACTTTTGCCTTATTTCTAATAGATTGCGATTCATAGAGTCTAACTCATGTCTATATTATACAATTTTTCTCTAATTCTAACAAAAGATTATACACAACTAACATTTTTATCCTAAATTAGGTAAATTTGATTATTGACCTTGCAAAAAATTAATTTTAATGATAGAATTTACTTACTTAAGCTAAAATTTAATAAAAAATATGAAAGCTGATATTCATCCAAACTATAATCCAAAAGCAAAGGTTATTTGCGCCTGCGGAAATGAATTTGAAGTAGGATCAACAATCGAGGAAATTAAAACTGACTTATGCGATCTATGTCACCCTTTTTATACTGGGGAACTAAAACTTGTGGATACTGCTGGACGAGTAGATAAGTTCAAAGAAAGAATGGAAAAACATTCTACCATGTCAAAGACTGCAAAATCTAAAAAAGAAAAAGCTGCGGTCAGAGCAAAATCCAAGGAACAAAAAAAAGGCAAATAGCTAAACATAAGAACCGGCAAAACAGGGACTATTCTTGATGCTGGTTTTTTGTTAGATAGGAAAGATAATATAAATTACTGATTACTACTAATCTATAAATATAGGTGTTATAATTATTTTGAGTTTATGGAAGAACAAATAAAACAAATAAAGGAAAAATTTGAACAGCTGGAAATAGATTTACAATCTCCAGAAGTTTTGAGTTCTCCTGAAAAAATCAAACAAATATCATCTGAACATGCTGAACTCAAAGAAATCTATGGGCTAATTACTGCTTATGAAGAGAAAATAAAATCACTCAATGATGCAACCTCAACCCTGACCGATAGCGACCAAGAATTAGTCGAAATGGCCAAGGAAGAAATCACCACTTTGGAACCAGAAATACAAGAACTGGGAGAACAAATCAAACAAGAATTGATACCGAAAGATCCTCGTGATAAAAAAAATGTTATTGTGGAAATCAGAGCCGGAGCAGGAGGAGACGAATCTGCCCTGTTTGCAGCTGAACTTTTTCGTATGTATGCCAAATATGCCGAGACCAATGGCTGGAAAGTCAATATTTTAGCTTCAAATCAAACCGGAATCGGAGGCTTCAAAGAAGTTATTTTTGAAATTGTCGGCAGTAAAGTTTTCGCGGACATGAAATTTGAGAGTGGTGTTCATCGAGTTCAACGAGTGCCTGACACTGAAAAGCAAGGCCGAGTCCACACATCTACAGTGACTGTGGCTGTATTGCCAGAAGCAGAAGATATTGATATTTCAATTGATCAAAAAGATCTTCGAGTAGATACCTTTTGCGCCGGAGGACATGGCGGGCAGAGCGTCAACACAACAAAATCAGCGGTTAGAATTACTCACCAACCAACCGGAATTGTGGTTCAATGTCAAGATGAAAGATCACAATTGCAAAATAAAGACAAAGCAATGAAAGTGCTCAAAACTCGACTTTTGGATTTGCAAGAAGAAAAAAGGAACAAAGAATTGGGTGAAACCAGAAAATCCCAAGTGGGGACTGGTGATCGAAGCGAAAAGATCAGAACATATAATTTTCCACAAGACCGAATTACAGACCACAGAATAAAACAAAGTTGGAATAATATTATTACAATTCTTAGTGGGAATATTGCACCAATGATTGAAGCGTTAAAAGCTGAAGATCAAAAATTGGGGTAAGTGGACTAAGTACAACGATTTGAGAAGCAAAAAATTGAGTAATTTGTAGTAATTGGTTGTAATCATTGGTATGTTTTTATAATTAAATATATATTATGAAAAAGCAAATTTGGTTAATTCTTATTCTTGTTATGATCATCGGTTTTGTTTTGCCTATTATTATCGGAGTTATAAGCGGAAATGTCGTAAACTATAATCCCCTGGCTATTGTTCATTCTTCAAATGAAAATTTGTCTGATTGTATGATTTATGCAACATTTCAGGACTCATTTTCAGGTAGAAAATTTGCAGGTGTAGATGTCTTATTAGTAAGAAGATATAGTATTATTGATGAAAATACTATAAAGCCCTATTCATGGTTTAATATTCCCCTACCGATTATCAAGGTAATGTTGGGAGGAGAAACAATGAGAAGTCTGTGTGAATAATACCGATACTGACTGAAATGACCACATATCACATAGCAGAAACTAAGTATTTATGGATATAAAAACTGCATTGGAAAAAATGGTTGAAAAATTAAAAAATACTGATTCAGCTGAACTTGATGCGGAGGTGCTTTTGGCATTTATTTTAGGCAAGAACAAAGAATATTTATTTACCTATCCAGAGAAAGAATTAACCAAAATACAATTATCTAAATTTTTAAATTTAATAAAAAAAAGAGCGACTGGCGAGCCAGTGGCTTATTTAATAGGAGAGAAAGAATTTTTCGGCTTAAAATTTTTTGTAAATAAAAATGTTTTAATTCCCAGACCAGAAACTGAACTACTGGTTGAAGAAATTTTGAAAGTAGCAAAAGACAACATGACAATTGCAGATATTGGAACAGGTTCAGGGGCGATATTGATTGCAGGTTACAAATCTATGAGTAGTTACTCCGCCAAAAAAAGAAGCTTGCGATTGGAATTTATGGCGACCGATATTTCGAAAAAAGCCTTGGCGGTTGCAAAAAAGAATGCAGAATTCCATAAAGCGAATATTAAATTTTTTCAAGGAGATTTATTGGAACCAGTGAAAAACAAACAAATTGATATCATGACTGCCAATCTCCCCTATCTTGAAAAAAAAGATAAAAAAAATTTAAGGTTTTCCGAAGAAATCGGATTAAAATTTGAGCCGAAACAAGCGCTCTATTCTGGGAAAGATGGACTTGATGCTTATAGAGAATTTTTCAAACAAGTAGCAAAATTGAGCTATCAACCGAAATTTATTTTAATTGAATTTGGATATAAGCAAACCGCAAAACTGGAAAAAATTATAAGAAGTAATTTAAATAAAATAAAAATACACTTAAAAAAAGATCTAGGCGGATTTGATAGAGTGATGGTGATTGAACTGTTTGACGATAGTTATTAAATTTTAGTTGTAGTAAAAAGTTGTACAAAAAACTCTCAACAAAATTAAGTCGAGAGATTTGATTTTTTATAAATTAATTACAACTGTATTTTCAGCGACAATGCGATAAACAGGATGAATCATTGGATCATTAAATGTGCGACGATATGTTTCTTCGGGCAGATCAACATCACCATGAAAAACATATTCAGTTTCATTCATGACGACCAAACAATCTCGAGAACCAAACTCGCATTTACCTGCAAGTTTATGAATATCATTCAGAGTAATTACCTTGAAGCGCAAGTCAGGTTCGAGACGACTGATGAGTCGCTGTAATTCATCAGAGAACCTTTTAGCATTGTAACCATCATGTGTTACAGAAACTTTCAGAATAACTTTAGCCTCTCGAACAATAGAAACTGTGCCCAAAGTACCCATGAGTTTTCCTTTCCTTGAAGGGGAAGAAATATAGTAATATAAACCAGGCTAAAAGTCAAGAGCAAAATATTATAAATAAAAGCTAATAAAAAGTAAACTGCCCGGTATGAATTGTTTACTGTTTGATTTTTATTTTTTCAGGATAAATCTCTGATAAACTTTGAATATCAGCCCACTTTTCAGCCATTTGCTCGGCAGTCATTTTTATCACCACAGGATAATCCTGATTGGAGTCAAGAGGAATCAATTCAATGCCAGGATAATAGGACATGAGTATTGCTACTTGGTCAAAATATTGCTCAACAGGGAAACAAATCTGCGAATTATTTTCGATCGTAGTAAACTGAATTGCTTCATCCTTTATCAAGCGTTGAAGGTTGTCTTGACCTTGCTTGGAATTGATGACAACATTAACACATTTATTTTTGAGTAAATTTACAATTTCAAAATCCTTCAGCCAGAGAAAAGAGCTTTTCCAAGATTGAATTTGCTGATCAATCTTTTCACCTGTATTACCCATGAGCTCTGAATGAAGATATAAGCCAGAATATTTAAATTTTGAATCATCTATGTTTTTTGTTGACAAACTCTCCTCAACTTTACTGGTAAATAAATTGGCAATTTCAGATTTTATTTTGGCTGAAGTTGTTTCACCAAAGGCCTCTTCTGGTGTCGGCCAATTCTGAAGATTGTCATAGGCAGACAAATCAAATTTAGGTGGATTGGCAAGATTTTTACCCTGGAAAAAGTTGTAAGACCAAATAACAAAACCAGCTGATATTATAATCACCAAGATAATAAGTACATATTTACCTGAAACTTTTTTTAACATATTAATACTCCACTGGAGGAAAATGATCAGGGACTACTTCGATCCAAGTTGGTCCAGCATTAAAATTAATTTCATGATTGTCTACATCAAAAAAGCGGGTTCGGTTGTTGACAGAATCTCGTTGCCAGACCCCATCAATGGCGCGACCATCGAGGAAAATCGTTGCATTACCACTACCTATTGTTTCAGTAAAACGACGGCCATAATCATCAATTATTTTGCTTTCTGAATACATGATAACCAAATTTTTAGTTGAGAGTTGATTTCTATCTGAATCTAAATATTTTAACCCAGCTTGAGATCGCAAATACGAATTGGTAGAAGAATCATAAGTCCAATCAACCTCATGAGATGGCTGGCCAAAATCAATCTTTATATTTAATACTTGCCCCCTGTCCTCAATACCGGCGTCAGCCTTAAATATCCAGCTGTCAAATTGGTCAAATTCATCCCAACCTTTCTCTGAAGTGGCTTGAGTAACAAGAGCCATTGAAGTCATGGAATTGTGTGGAGCAAAACGATAGATATCTCGCCAAAAATAACCACCATTAGAAAATTCATTTAAATCATAAATATTGCGAGAAGGTATTAGGGTCAGAGCTTCATCTGATCCCCCGACATGAACATAAACGGCCTTAAATTCAGAGGCCCAATCAACAAAATATGGACGAGCTGAACGAATCGGACCGATTTCTTCAATCTGACTTGAACTATCAAATACAGCTACTAAACGAGTAATTGACCCCTCGGCAATAGCTTCATAAACCAAAGATGCTTGGCTTAAACCTGATGGTGGGTTGGCATCTGTATGATTGTCAATCATGACAACTACTGGGAATGACTCGGATACTGTATCAGAAAGACATAAGCCATCAAGCTTACGACGCGCCTGGCATTTATTTTCAATGTCAGTGTTATTTGGCGATTCAGCTACAACTTGATCGGTGTTGTTTGGCCATTTGAGCACAAGATAGATGCTGGCAACCATTATGACAAAAATAAAAATAATTAAAGGTAGTATACTTAAATTCCGTTTCCATGAAAAAGATAATTTTTCCATAAATATTCTGAAATAAATAATTAAAGTTAATTTACGATTTTTCTATTATGACTTTAGACAAAAAAAGAATACCGTCATAAAAACATTATACGGTACTCTTTGTATTTTATCAAAATCTGATAATTATTCTGGTTTTTTCGCTTCTCCAGCTGGCTCTTCAGCTTTGTCTTCTGCTGACGATTCTCCTGATTCAGCCTTTTCTTCACCTTCAACCTTTGGTAATTCTTCAGTTGGCTTTTCATCGACAAGAACTTCTTCAATAATAGCATTAACTGTAGCCACTGTGTCGTCTTTGTCGGCCATGATTTCAACACCTTCAGGTACTTGCAAATCTTTGACATGAATAACAGCATCAAATGTTTTCAAAACACTTAAATCAACCTTAATCTCTGAAAGCAAATCTTTTGGTAAACACTTGATAGTAACTTCATCAATCGGAGTTGAAAGCATACCACCAAGAGCTTTGACCGCAGGTGCTTCACCAATAAATTCAAGTTCAACCACTGCTTCAATCTTTTGACCACGCTTGATCTTGTAGAAATCAACATGATGAATCAAGGGTTTTACCGGGTTGTAAACTACATCTTTGATAAGCACCTCCATTGGGTCTTTCTCACCTTCGATAGTTAAATTAATAAGACTACTCTCACCTGCTTCACTGTAAAGCTTTTTCATGTCAGCTTCACGCATTTTAATGTAAAAATTTTGTTCTAATTCTGGACCATAAACCACACCAGATACCATACCTTGTTCTGCTAAATCTTTTACATTTCTGCCCATCTCCAATCTCTTTTTGACTGAAAAATTGAATACTTGCATAAGTTTTTCATTGTTTAATTTATAAAGTAACAATATTATAGTAAATATGGATAAAAATGTCAAGCGAGAACAGCCCGCCTACGCTAAAGCTATGGCGGGTAAACGAGTACAGCGAGTAAAGCAAGTACAGCGAGTACAGCCCCGAATTGGATGCTGTGCATCACTTCATGGCAGGCGAGAAAAGTTTCGGAGTAGAGGTTTCCGCCAGCCCGTTGCCAGGCAACGGGCTGGCGAGATTTATCAATATTGACAATATTAATTAAATATGATAATCTTATTTTTAGCCTTCTCACAGGAAAGGAACAAACCATGAATCTACCTGAAATGATCAGATGTTTTCCAATTAGGCTTCTTTGGGGAAATAATAATAAGCTTAATCTTATCTATGAAAACGAAGATGCATGGTTCTGCACCTATAACTTGACAGGAAAAAATTCTATTCTGGATAAAATCAAGTTTATTGACGGAGGTCAGAGTGTGATACTCTTTAGATTCCTTCCCGAACCTGGTTGGATTTTGTCAGAGCTTAGAATCAGACGAGATTTCCATGCTCCAGGTACTTATTAAAATTTTCAGTTGTATCATCAGCTGATTTTTTAATCTAAATAAAAACACTCAACATCAAATTTGCGAGTGTAATTTCTAAACTAAATTAAACAAAGTATTTTCATCGGTCTGAATTGTTTGATACAAATCAAGAACATCATCAGTAGAAACAGGTTTACTCTGGGAAAATTTGACTACTTCTTCACTAGAAAGATCAGTAAGAAGGCCAAGAGAACTTATGCCATTTTGATTGGATGTAATCAGGACCAAAACTCGACTCTTGCATTTTCGGCATTGAACATATAATAAATGAGAATCTTGATTTTCATTTAAAACTTTTATCTGTGCTGGGAAATTCTGACTGTTGCAGACCGGACAGTTGGAGATTATTTTTAATTGATCAGAATTATTAAACATAAATAAATATTAAATATAATAATATTGTAACCTTTGGGAGACTGAAAGTCAAAAAATTAATACTACCTAACGATTTTCTGTCGTAGTTGACAAAAAAACCTACAAATTTGCATTAGGTGACTGGTTAACGAAAAAAACAAGAATTAGCTAATTTAAAATTTAGCCTACTCGCTTACAATCACACTTTCAGCAAACCCAATCAGAATAAAACAAGCAATCATAAAACTACCACCATAACTGGTAAAGGGCAAAGAAATTCCTGTAACTGGCAATAAACCCATATTCATACCAACATTGACTAAAAGATGAATAAAAAATAAACAGGCAATACCTAGTAGCAAATACATACCAAAATCATCGCGAGCTTTTTTGGCTGATTGGATTAAACGATAAAATATTAGAACCCAAAGAGCCAACATCAAGCTAACGCCAAGTAAACCAAGCTCTTCGGCAACAACGGCAAAGACAAAATCTGTCTGACTTTCTGGGATAAATTTCAGCTGACTTTGGGAGCCGAACCCTAGTCCACGCCCCATTAGATTGCCAGAGCCGACCGCAATTATGGCCTGCGTGACATTATAACCACTGCCAAGTGGATCAAGTTCTGGATTGAGAAAAGTCAAAACACGATTTTTCTGATAATCAGCAAAAGCAAAAGTCCAAAGCAGAAGAACTATCAAGGCTAACGACACCAGCATGGTTGCAACATAGCGAAGTCTGACTCCAGAGATAATCATTAATAAAACCCAAATTCCGAACAAGACTGAAGCAGAACCAACATCAGGTTGCAATAAAACCAAAAAGACTAGGATCATTGTACCAACCAAACTTACAACAATATGTTTTGCTTGATTAAACTGGTGAAATCTATTAGCAAAAAAACGAGCCAAGAATAACAGTAAGCCAATCTTGGCAATTTCAACAGGCTGAAATCTCAAACCAATAAAATTGAACCAGCCGGTGGTGCCACGAACTGTGCTACCGAAAAATAAAACCAATATTAATAATATAATTGAGCCGAGATAGACATATCGGCTATATAGACGGAAAGCTGAAAAATTTATTGCACTCAAAATCAAAATAAATATCAAACCTAACCCAAAATAGACCAATTGTTTCTTGAAATTGGTAAAATCTGGATTTTCACTACTTAGGCTGACGCTGTAAATGGCAGTTAAACCAATGACAACTAACAATACAACTGAACCAAAAAGAAGAAAATCAAATTTTCGAAATTTTGCGCGGAGACTACTTAAAAGCATAAAAAATGAGTTACCTCATTTTTTATTATTAATGATATTTTAATTTTTGACAACTAATTTTCAATTTCAGAATAAATTTGTTCTGCTTCAAAGCCTTTGAAACTATCAGGATTTAAAAAATCAACATCAGGATAAATTTCAATTTTTGATGGAGTGGAAATATTATTAAAAATACTCAAGGAAATATCGGTTTTTTCACCAGCATCAAGCTTGGCAACGGGATAGACGGTGGCATAGATCAAACGGCTACCCTGAAAAAGTAAAATCTTATTGTAAACATCCCAGAAATTATACGCGCCTTTATTTTCAACTGAAAAATTCAGATTGCTAACATTGGCGACATCGGTTTGGCTGGCTGGGATAAATTTACTGTCCTGAACTTCGAGCTGATATATTTTTTCCTTTAACTCTGGGTAGTGAGCTTGTTTTTTCCACTTGATACTATCCACCACCAAGGTTACTGGCTGGTTCGGTGTGATATTTTTGACACCAGTGGCCATGAGATAGTCTATCTGGGCCGGTAAAACAAAGGCAGTATAAACCTCTGTCACCTCACCATTTGATTCAAAGTGATATTGTATTTCAGGAATATACCAAGAAGTATTTATATTGCTTACTTCAGCAACAATGTTTGACTCGGTATCATTGGCTTTGATGCTAACGGCATAATTCACAGTCAGCGGAGATGGCTTTGAGATTTCACTCAAATATTGGTAATTGAGACTTGGGCTGGTCAAAGCCTGATACATGGTATTTTTACTTGGGAGGTCCAGAAGGTAAAGATTCAAAATAGTATATAAAATAAAAATAGCTAAAATTAAATCAAACAGAGCTAGAACTAAGATAGTAAGTCGGCGGATGAGTAGTTTGTGAGCCACATACCAAAACCCGACTTTCATTTGATCAGCGGTTAATTCGCCACCTGTAGGGGTAAATTCAGCATGAGGTGGTTTGGGGATATTAGTTTCAATTTTATTTGTATTTTGTGTTTGTTTTTGTCCGAACATAGTTTTTCAATTTAATAAATTATACCATAATTAATCTCAAGTGACAAAATCTTATAAACAGAATCTAGGTAAGGATCACTTAACAAAACAGGTAAAGTTTGATATAATGAGGTTAATTATTGTTACAATTGAATTGATTTAAATTCAAAGTCCAAACTTGATACATATTATTAATTACTCAAAATAATAGTTATGCCGAAAAAAGAAGTTAACAAAAAACCAAAAACTGATAAAAAAAACTCCCAAGCTTATGGTGCTGAACAGATTACTGTACTTGAAGGACTAGATCCTGTCAGAAAAAGACCTGGAATGTATATTGGGAATACAGCTGGTGAAGGTTTGCATCATTTGATTTGGGAAGTGGTAAATAATTCAATTGATGAAGCCATGGCTGGCTACTGTACAGAAGTTGTGGTCAAAATTCTACCGGATAATGAGGTTGAAGTGATTGATAATGGTCGAGGTATTCCAGTTGAAATCCACAAAGCAACAAAAGTCTCTGCCCTAGAAACCGTAATGACAAAACTCCATGCTGGCGGAAAATTTGGTCAAGGTGGATACAAAGTTTCTGGTGGATTGCATGGTGTTGGTGTTTCCGTTGTTAATGCCTTGTCTACACTGACAATCGCAAAAGTCAAAAGAGATGGAAATGTCTATGAACAAGAATATAAAATCGGTAAACCTCAAAAAAAGGTAAAAGTTATTGGAAAAGTAACTATACCAAAAAAACTGGACCCTTTTTTTCCGGAAGAACTGTATAAGATGGGAACTTCAATAAAATTTAAACCTGACAGTACAATATTTACTGAAACTGTGTTTGATTGGGATAAAATTTTGAATTATTTGAGACAACAAGCATATCTGACAAAGGGTGTTAAATTACTTGCCTTTGATCTTCGGGACAAAGATAAACCAAAAGATTTTGCTTTCTTTTTTGAAGGAGGAATAAGTTCCTATGCCAAACATCTAAATCACCAAGATAAGCCAATTCATGAAAATATATTTTATGTTGACAAGACCCTTGATGAGGTAAATGTTGAGATCGCTTTCCGTTATATTGATGAATATCATGAAACAGTTGTAGCTTTTACCAACAATATTACCAATCCTGAAGGAGGTAGCCATGTAGCTGGATTTAGGACTGCCTTGACACGAACCTTGAATTCATACGCTAGAAAACACAATATATTAAAAGAAAAAGATGAAAATCTATCTGGTGATGATGTCAGAGAAGGGTTAACTGCGGTTATAAGTGTAAAAGTTAAAGATCCGCAATTTGAAGGTCAGACCAAGGCAAAATTGGGAAATGCAGAAGTCAAACCAGCGGTTGATCAGGTGCTGTCAGAATCTTTGGATATATTTCTTGAAGAGCATCCAAAAGACGCTGAAGCTTTTATTGGGAAATCATTGCTCGCGGCCCAGGCCAGAAAAGCTTCTCGAGCGGCGCGCGAGACCGTTCTTCGAAAAGGTGTTTTGGAAAGTTTATCACTTCCTGGAAAATTGGCTGACTGTTCTTCAAAAAATCCTGATGAATGTGAACTTTATATTGTTGAGGGAGACTCTGCTGGTGGTTCAGCGAAACAAGGACGAAGCAGAAATTTTCAGGCAATACTTCCCCTTCGAGGAAAAATTATCAACATTGAAAAAGCCCGCATTGACAAGATGTTAGCTAACAATGAAGTAAAATCATTAATAATTGCTCTTGGAACTAACTTTGGCGAGCAAATGGAAATTGGAAAACTACGATATGGCAAAGTCATCATCATGACCGATGCTGATGTTGATGGAGCGCACATCCGAACATTGCTTTTGACTTTGTTTTTCCGACATTTTTATCCTTTAATACAAAATGGTAATCTCTATATTGCCCAACCACCATTATTCCAAGTGAAAAAAGGCAAAAATATTGAATATGTTTATTCAGAAGAAGAGCTGGAAATAACTTTAGAGAAGTTCAAAAAATTAAAAGATGAACCAAAAGCCAAGAAAGAGCAGGAAGAAACCGAGCAAGCTGATGAAGAAATAAAAGAAGCTGATATTGAACAAGTAGAAATCCAAGACCAAGCATTAAAAGGAGTGTCTATTCAACGATACAAAGGTTTGGGAGAGATGAATCCGACTCAACTGTGGGATACAACCATGAATCCAGAAACCAGGGTTTTGAAACAGGTGACGGTTGCTGATGTGGATAAGGCTGACGAGGTCTTTGATATTCTAATGGGGGCAGAAGTTGCACCAAGAAAAAGATTTATACAAACTCATGCCAAGTCTGTGAAGAATTTGGATGTTTAGCTGGGAGTAACTAGTAATTAGAAACTAGGGACTAGGGTTAATAAGAAAAAATATATAAAAAAACAGCTGAAGTTAGTCAGTTGTTTTTTTGGATAGTAAGATTGATGTTGCTAAAGCAAGTTTTTTTCAGATAAAGTGATTGATTACGCTCTGCGTGGTACTTTTTGATGGCAAAAAGTACCCAAAAACCATTGGGGGCTTTAATTGCTACTTATAAAAAACATTTCGTGCTTTGAACACGGCAAAAAGCCCCCAAACCCGAGGCTCACCATGTTTGTGGGGATGAATAATAAAATTAATGATTGGTTTTGCTAAAGCATGCCCCAGACCTAGAGTTATCAAGCTTCATTCTTTTTACTTATAAATAAAAAAACAGCTGAAGTTAGTCAGTTGTTTAAATTCTTGTAAATCGTTGCCACCAAGGATTGTCCAATGTGTCAGTGATGAAAATATAACAAACATTACATTCGGCATTTGGAGTTGTTTTTTCCGAGAATAAAGGACTGGTTTGATGTGGCATGTATGCAGTTAGAACTCTGAATTCAGGGTCATTTGGATTTGTCCCGCCTTCAATCAGAAAGCAAACCGTCTCAACAAATTGTTCAAAGTCAAATTCTTCCTTTTCCCGTTTCAGTGGCTCGAAAAAAGCAACAACTGCTTTGCGCATCTGTAAATCTGTTTCAGATCGTCTGCGTGAGTCAAAACCATAACCAAAACTTTCTTCGCCAACAAACACTGACATAGTCTGCGTGGTGATGTAATTTTCACCTTTTGGGATCCGCCCTGTTACACGACCAATAGCACCAAAAAACAAAACAATCTCTTTCATGCTGGCCTCCGTGGGGTGCTGGGGATGTAAGCATGTTACAAAAAAAGATTGAAGATTGAAGATCAAAGATCTGTTGATTATACTGAATCTTACAATAATTAATAGCCAAAGTCAATAAAAAATTTACGAAATTTTCGTAAATTTATTTTTATTCATCACACCAAAGGCTACCGTCAATCGAGACGCTTTGTAACTTATCATCTAACTTTAGGCCGAATCGCAATCCAAGAACTTTAAGCCCAGCGATAAAAGCGACAACCATTGAAGAGTCACCAGTCATATGTAAGGATATAAGTCTTTCCATGATTTCAATAAAGACCAAAAGTTGCTTCAACCTATTTTTGGCCCAGATTTCCATTCCTGCCAACTGCACCTCAATTGCAACATTATTAATGCTGTTACGAGTCAAAAACAGGTTAAAAGTAATTCTGTGATCTTTATCGTAGAACACATCAATCTGCGCTGATTTGTACTGCGAAGAGAGCACCTGCCACCAAGTTTTCTCCTTATTATCATAAACTGCAATACTGCATTCTGATTTTTCATCTAGATCAATATCCTCTTTGATTTCCGGACGAGGTCTGACAATTCCGCCATAAGTAGTGTAATTGTAACTGACATCATATTTACTGACTTCAATCATCTTACATAGCACATCTCCGATGGCAGTTAATGTCCACTGCTTAATCCTGTGTCGCAGTTCGCGAATAAAGCTCCTCAAAAAGTTATCCAACTCCGTGCTCATGGAATCAGTGATCTCTTGAATTGTGATGCGTTTTGAGTCAAGATGGACATCAATGATTATTTTGTTTTTAAACTTGAAGCCACCTGGATCAAATGTTCCTGGTACATGATTATCTTCAAACCCATAATCAATGATAAATGTCTTGTGTTTACAATCGAGATTCATGCTGGTTCTCCTGTCTGGGTGGTCAACTGCTATTTCCACCAATCAGCATTAAACTTAACTGCATAGATATTATCTACATCATACAATTCATATTCAGGTTGACGATATTGACTTCGAAGCAACATTCTAAAATATTGCCAAATACTTTCTACTGTTAATTTTCCTCGATGCTGGTGGCAAAAAGTCTGCATGCCCTCGGCTAAAAACAATATTTTTTTCATCGGTTCAATTTGAAGTGGAACAAAAGTGGAAATATAGACCTTGAAGCCTTTTCTAACTGCAATATTTGCCATATTTTGAGTTGATTTCTGATTACTGATTTGGATTATAATGATATAATCATTTTTCTGCAGGTCTGGCATGACTTCCCTCCTGGTTATTGTCAAAGAATATAAAAGATTATCATTTTACACAAAAAGTGTCAATGTTTATAATTTTCAATAAATCTCTTGCCAAAATATTAAATTGTGCTATAATAAGGGTGTTAATAGGCCTTGGGGCCTTTTTAAGATAGTTTTAATTCTAAATTAAACAAAAAAAACATTTCCACGAATAACAAATTTGCCACAAATCTACGGATATTTTTGTACATTTGTAAATATTTGTAATTCGTAACCAATATGGATTGGAAAAAAAATAAATTAGCAACCTATTTAATTGAATCAAAAAAAGAATTAAAAAAAGTTACTTGGCCGACAAAGAAAGAAACAACTAAATATACACTGATTGTTATTGGTATTTCTTTGTTCATTGCGGTTTTCTTTGGAGCCCTAGATTTTGTTTTTTCAACCTTGGTTGGCTTGGTTATATCTTCTTAAAATGGAACTAAATTTATATTTTATTAATATCTAAATATGCCAAAACAAGATACAAAAGTTGGTCGGCGCTGGTATGTAATCCATACTCAATCCGGTCATGAAGAATCAGTGGCAGAAAACTTGAAGCAAAGAATTGAGTCTATGGACATGGAAGATAAGATCTTCAGTGTGCTGATACCGACAGAGAAAAAAATCAGGATAAAAAATGGCAAGAGAAAAACCATTACTGAAAAAATCTTTCCTGGATATGTCTTTGTTGAAATGGTTGTAACCGATGATTCATGGTATGTTGTTCGCAACACACCAAATGTTACTGGCTTTATTGGATCAGGCACGATCCCAACACCGATCTCTGAAGCTGAAATGAAAGAATTGCAGAAACGAATGGGTGTTGATGATCCAACAGTGTCTATTGAGCTCACACCTGGAACTCCGGTAAAAATCACTGATGGTCCATTCAAAGACTATGAAGGACGAGTAGATGAAGTGGATGAAGAAAGAGGAAAAGTAAAAGTTGCGGTTTCAATGTTTGGACGAGAAACTCCAGTTGAACTTGATCCTTTGCAAGTAAAACAATTGTAATTACGAATATACTACTATTACAATTTTACGAATATAAATTAAGTATTTGTTATAGTTGTAAATAGGAATAAATTTGTAATAAAAATTAGCAAGGAGAGGGGCTAAGAAATTTTCATTTTATTAATCAGTGAGCTTCTAAATATAATTACTAAACTACCTGCCTATCATAAAAGTTTTGGCAGGTGAGCAAAAAATTACAACCATTACAAAAGACAATCAATAGTAATATTGTAATTTCTAACAACAACAAGAAATATATGGCGAAAAAAATAGTAACACAAATCAAGTTGCAAATCCCAGCTGGCGCAGCAAACCCAGCTCCTCCAGTCGGTCCTGCTCTTGGTCAACATGGTTTGAATATCCAGGAATTTTGTACAAAATTTAATGAAGCAACAAAAGACAAAACTGGAGATGTTGTTCCAACAATTATTACTGTTTATGAAGACCGAACTTTTAGTTTTGTGACTAAAACACCTCCAGCTGCAAACTTGATTTTGAAAGCTTTGAAATTGAAAAAAGGATCGGGAAAACCATTGACTGAAAAAGTCGGCAAAATCACTCAAGCACAGCTTCGAGAAATTGCTGAAGTCAAACTACCTGACTTGAACACAAAGGATATTGATCAAGCTGCAAAGATAATCGCGGGTACAGCTCGACAAATGGGGATTGAGATAAAAGAATAAAAGTGAACAGTTTAGACTAAAATTTATTTATAAAATAATGTGGGAGTTAGAAAAACTAACGATTGTACCACGAACTAATATTGGACAAGTTTGAATTAGTAAACTGACTCAAAGATTGAATTCAATGTTAGTAAAAACTATGCCACATAGATCAAAAAGATATCAAGTTCTTGCAAAAGAAATTGATAAAAACAAAGTTTATTCACTAGAAGAAACTCTTGCCCTTGTACGAAAAACTTCAAATATTAAATTTGATGCTTCGGTTGAAATCCATATTAGATTGGGAATTGACCCGAAGAAGGGAGAACAACAAGTACGATCAACAGTAGTTTTGCCTCATGGTATTGGAAAATCTAAAACTATTTGCGTCTTTGCTGAAGGCGACAAAGCCAAAGAAGCTGAAAAAGCTGGGGCGGACTTAGTTGGTGGTGAAGAATTAATTGAAAAAATTAAAAAAACTGGTAAATGCGATTTTGAATTAGCACTTGCAACTCCAGACATGATGCCAAAGCTAGCAATTATTGCTAAAACACTTGGACCAAAGGGTCTGATGCCTTCACCAAAAAATGAAACTATTACTCCGAATATTGGGAAAGCGGTTGAAGAAATGAAAAAAGGTAAAATTGCTTTCAAAAATGATGACACAGCCAATATCCACCAGGTAATCGGAAAAGTCTCATTTGATGATGTTCAGCTAACAGAAAATTTTAAGACTTTTATGGAAGCACTTGAAAAATCAAAACCTGAAACATCAAAAGGTACTTTTATAAAATCTGTTTCCATGACAACAACTATGGGACCTGGAATAAAAGTTGATTATCAGAAATAAGCGAGAAAAGAATAAAGCAAGTACAGAATAAAGCGAGTACAGTTATTATTGATGATTGAACTGTGAAGAAATAAATACAGAAATTTAGATATTAAAAAACAAGTTGAATTTATTCAGCTTGTTTTTGTGATTCGAAATCAACAACCAGATTGGCACTCATAAATTTTGTGGAAAGTTCTATCTTGGCTCGCCAGCAATCCTCAATCCTGGCCCACTCATCATCGGTAATTTTTAACCCCTTCACGAAATTCCAATTACACCTTCTATGATCATTCACCGCCCTTTCTTCAATATCTACTATCTGAAAATTATCATCTTCGCCAACTCTGAAAATCTCAACAACTAAATCAATATCAGTCTCCTGACTCGGGATATTCACTTTTTTTGACTTAACCGGTGAAAAGACTAAATAAATGGTACCAGGAATGCGAGTTAACAAAAATGCTTGCTTCATCTTTTCGCCCTTTCCTCGTCTGTTGTGAATGTGTTATCTACTTTTATCATATATTCTTATAAATGTCAATGATATTTTATCTTCAATTTAGGCAAAAATTTAATCCACAGGTAATTTTTTTGTCAGCCTGTTGTCTATCTGCTAAAATGGATTTACATTGATAGTCCATAGTTACTAGTCGGCAGTTTTATTGGCTCAAGACTATTAACTCTGGAATAATACCTAACTTCTATGACACAGTTTGATCAGTTGTACAAAGATGCGATTCTGCGAATAATGAATGAGGGGTTCGAAGAATTGAATGAGAGGACAGGTCATAAAACTAGGATTATTCCTGGTCTGACTTTTGAATTGGACCAAGGCTTTCCCCTATTAACCCTAAGAAAAATACCGATTAAAATATTTGTAGCGGAGCAAATCTGGTATATTATGGGGAGTAAAAATCCTGATGATTTTGTCAGTAAATTCACAAAAATCTGGGAAGATTTCACTGAAGAAGATGGAACAATCCCAGCAGCCTATGGACACCGCTGGCGAAGTGCTTTTGGGAGAGATCAACTTGGATTATTAATTCAACATTTACAAGATTCTCCAGGATCAAGACATGGGGTGGTAATTACCTGGGATCCGAGAGAAGATGGACTGGGCAATCCAGAAACAAAAAAAAATGTTCCCTGCCCTTATACCTGGACAGCAAATATTATAGGAAATAAATTACATATACATTCAATAGTCAGAAGTAATGATATGATGCTCGGTTGTCCTCACGATGTAGCTGGATTTGCTTTACTTCAAGCAATCTTGGCGGCAAAACTCCATGTTCAACCTGGTAAATTAACTCATTCAATCAGTAATGCTCATATTTATGATATTCACTATGAGCAAGCTTGGGCATTAGTTGAAAGAATAAACAGCCATCCTCCAATTTACTTTGAAGCTCAAGATAACTACTTTGACCGAGCAGAAAAAGGTGACGAAAGCTTGGTTGATGAAATAGTAAGTAAGATAGAAAGACAATATAAACCGTCTGAACCGATTAAGGGAATGAAGATAGTGTTGTGATACAAATATACGAAAACTACAAATATTACAAATGCATAAAATGGTCTAGGTATTTGTAATTTCTGTAATATTCGTAAATTCGTAATTATGAAAACAAGAATTGTTATGGTCATGTCGGCTGATGGCGTGATTGCCAAAAGTTCAAATCACAACCCAACCGAATGGACATCAAAAGAGGATCAGGAATTGTATAAAAAAATAACCAAAGAGGCTGGGGTTATGATTTTTGGGCAAAGCACATATGATGCCATTGGAATGCCTTTGCCCGGCAGATTGAATATTGTTCTAACCAGAGAAAATCGTCAAGACATTCCAGGGACATTGGAGCATAAACAAGGAGACTTGAAACTGATTTTGGAAGATTTGGCTAAACGGGGTTTCAAACTAGTGATAATTGGTGGAGGAACTATTGTTAATTCAAGATTCCTTGAGGCTGGTTTGGTTGATGAACTCCAGCTGACTATTGAACCAAAACTTTTTGGGGCTGGCCTACGACTGTTCGATCAAATTGATGTCAATATTGATCTCGAGCTGATTGAAGTCGTAAAATTGAATGATAATACATTGAACCTGATTTATAAAATAAAAAAGACAAGTAATTTATAATTTTTCTTTGTGAAAATAACTGGTCAAGACTTCATTTATTTTTTATTAACAACGATTAATATTATTTTATAAATTTACAAAACTTAATTATAATCAAAAAATAATCTATGCCGATTTTAACCAAGAAACAAATTGAAGAAAAAATCAGTCGGGGGGAAATTGTTTTTGAACCAGCCTTAGATGCTTTTCAAACACAACCAGCATCAGTTGACTTGAGGATTGGTTGGAGTTTTTATATCCCCTACACCTGGAAATACTGTGAAAAAGGTAGGATTGCTGTGGTTGCTGACCACATGGATTACTCAACAACTCATGAAAATTTCCAGTTGATAAAACTAAAACCCGGACAATATTTTGAAATTTTACCAGGAGAGATGGTAATTGCCTCAACACTGGAAAAAATCAACTTAAACGCCGGCAATCTATCGGGTGTCATCCATCCAAGAAGCTCGGCTTCAAGGAGAGGTCTAGCAATTGAAAGCGGAGTAGTCAACCCAAATTTCACCGGATATTTAACAATACCAATGGTAAATCAAAGTCATCATGTGATAAAAATTTATCCAGGTGAGAGGTTGTGTCAAATTTTATTTCACGAATTGACAGCTGAAATTAACAAAGAAGAAAGTAAAACTCATGGACTGTCAGAAGATAAATACCAAAGCTCAACACCATATAATATGGACAGCAAACTTGATCCACAGGAAGAAATTGATTTTCTAAAATCAGGTAATATTGATGGACTGAAAAAAAAACTTTAAATCTTGACTTGCCTAAACAGAAAGATGATTTACCACAATATCCGCACCTGCCAATTGATAGAAAATTTAATTTTGTTGAACTTTATGACCAATGGATGACAGAAGCGAGAAAAGCATCAGAGGATCGTGTGGTTTGTTCTTGGTGGCCGACTGGTGCTGTATTGGTCAAAGATAATAAAATCATTGGACGAGGCTCAAATGGTGGTAGATTTGTCCCACTTTGTCCAAGGTATTTGAATAATTGTCCAACTGGTACTGGCTATGAATACTGCACAGCAGAATGCCAGCAAACCTCTCACGCAGAAGTTTCAGCCATTAATGATGCAATAGCTCTTGGCAATAGCCCAGAAAACGCTGATTTGTATTTGTTTGGACATTGGTGGGCTTGCGAGAGTTGTTGGGAACATATTATAAAACATAAGGTAAAGAATGTTTTCTTGGTCAGAAATGCTCACAAAATTTTTACCAGAGAAAAAAGAGTTCAGCTAATGGAAGAAATAAAAAACCGTTTAGAAAAAAAAGAGCTTCTACGACCAATGGACATATATTGGGATGTGAAATAATAAAATTAATACTTTTTTTGAATTTTATAAACTATGTCAAAAATAATTTTTGGATTTGTTGGGGAAATTGCCAGTGGAAAAGGCACGGCTTGTGAATATCTAATAAATAATTATCAAGCAGGATATTATAGATTTTCAACAATAATAAGGGATATTATAAAAAGATTGTATATTGCTGAAGACCGTGAACATCTACAAAAAATGTCTTCTGTATTACGGGAAAATTTTGGACAGGATATTTTTGCCAAAGTAATGGCTGAAGATGTAAATAATGATAAACATACAATAATCTGCGTTGATGGTATTCGGCGTCAAGATGATATTATATATCTAAAGAAAATACCTGGGTTTATTTTGGTTAATATTTTCGCTGATTTAGAAACCCGTTATCAAAGAATTGTAAAAAGAAGTGAAAATCAGGATGACAAAGCAAAAACCTTTGAACAGTTCAAAAAAGACCATGAGAATGAAAATGAAGCCTTGATTGAGGAAACGGGCAAACAAGCAAGTGAGAAAATTGACAACAATGGGACAGAAGCTGAATTGGTTGAACAGATTGAAAAAATGGTTGAAAAATATAAATAAAAAAAGGCTCCAACATTGTGAAGCACAAATTAATTTTTCAGTTTTACAACTTCGGTCCGACCTCCACCACTGGTGCCAGTGGGATTGAAGGAATATTTCATGACATTGGTTGTCTGATCATAGTAAAGAGCCGTGAGTTGGTTTTTCTTCCCCGCAAAACCGATGATGATAAAGCGATTATAAGGCTTTTGAATGATAAGTACAACAGAAAAATCAATAATAGCGCCACTGGTCAAGTTAATGTGGACAAAATCACCTTTTTGCGGTAAAACCATTGCAGAGCCTCCCTTGTGGTGATGGGAATATCAACCTATTTATAATCATTTTTAAATAAAATGTCAACTGTAGAACAAATAAAGGAACTGCTGTATTCAGCCAAAAGTGATGTATTCATGAAATCTGAATTTGAATATTTATATCGGGAAACAATTGATTTTATTATCAATAAATACCAAGAATTCAGTAAAACGATTGAAGATACAACTGCTCTAGAAAACATGTTGCCATGCCTGGCTTTTGATAATTTCAAAATTGAAAAGAAAACATCCTCCGAGCAACAACTAGAAAATTCAGTGTCTGATATTATCAGAAATGAAAAAAGTGAAATGGCCGAGCTCACTCTAATAAAATATGCAAAAGATGAGGAGAATTTCTTAACTAAACTGATTTTGTTTCAACAGTCAAGTTTATCATTTAATCAGATTGAAGAAAAAATAAAGTTAATGACTCTGGAGCAGAAAGAAAAGTTGATTAATCTTTATTTTGACACAACAAAGGACAAAAATGTCTTTAATTTTTTCCATTATAATTTTCAGATGACATGTACTATCCCAATACTAGAAAAAATAAAACCAATCTTAGCCAACAAACTGCTGGTACAAAAACTGGAAATCTGTAATGGATATTACACCCCGCCTAAAATCCTACATTCTGGTTACCATGGCGACTATATTTTGATCATGAAAAAAGCCATAGATGCTTACAAAAAAATGCTCCCGACTTTATCCACACAAGCTTTTTACATTGTACCTCTTGCATTTATGCAAAAAATATTATTTACTGTAAAAGTAGTTGATTCATCTTTAATACAATTGCCTTTCAAACAACAACTATGGCAAAAAATAAAAGAGGTCAACCCAACTATCTATGAACAAATAAATAAATTAATAACCATAGGGGAGGAATAACTATGATACATAACAAATTAGTCAGGGATTTGATCCCTCAAATCATTGAAGATGACGGAGATGAGGCGGTGACAAGAGTCTTGGAAGATGATGAATATTATCAAGCCTTAAAAGACAAATTACTTGAAGAGGTCGAGGAATACTTAGAATCAGACGACCACGAAGAATTAGCGGATGTCTTGGAAGTAATCCGAGCGCTGGTAGACTATCATTCAATGACATATGAAGACTTGGAAAATACCCGAAAAATGAAATTACAAGAACGGGGGGGATTTAGTGAAAGGATATTCTTGTCAGAGGTAATTGAAAATTAAACAGGAAGGCGATTTTGTCGCCTTCTTTTATACAATATGAGTAATGGGAAATTTATTGTCTGTGAGGGAGGGGAAGGTTCGGGAAAAACAACTCAAATAAAAATGCTCGAACAAAAATTGACTGAAAGAGGCTACAGTGTTTTGTTAACTCGCGAACCTGGAGGAACAAACTGCAGTATTGCTGAAGAAATCCGCGCTATTTTGAAAAACCCAAACAATAAAAATATGACGGCCGAGACTGAATTATTTTTGTTTCTAGCTTCCCGAGCTCAACATGTAAAAGAAATAATAAAAACCGCACTTGAACAAGGAAAAATTGTATTATGCGATCGATTTGAGGCATCAACTTTTGCTTATCAACATTTTGCACGAGGACTTTTTGATCTTGAAGAAGTAATGAAAATAAACTCTTTTGCCACTGGCGGTCTGATGCCTGATTTAACGGTATTACTTGACATTGAACCAGAATTTGGATTGAAACGGATATCAGATAACACTAACCGAGGAAATCTCCAGGACGATAGATTTGATAGCGAGCAAATTGAATTTCACCAAAAAGTCAGAAATGGGTTTCTAGAATTGGCCCAAAAGCTAGCTAATTGGCAGGTGGTGCAGGCAACTGATTCGGTTGAAAATGTTCATATTAATGTTTGGCGCCAAGTAGAAAAAATATTACCTCAAAATAATCAAAGAATTAATCTACTGACTAATCAGCGCAGTACTGATCGAGGAAAATTGGAAGTTATTTGTGGCAGTATGTTTTCAGGCAAGACAGAAGAATTGCTTCGACGAATGAAACGAGGGCAGATCGCGAATCTGAAACAAAAACTTTTTAAACCTGACAAAGATACTCGATATTCAGCCAATGAAATAAAAACCCATGATGGTCTTGGAATGACTGCAATAAATATTCCAGCACATCAACCAGCCATGATCTTCAACCTCATTGAGCCTGAAACAGAAGTAATTGGTATTGATGAAGTTCAATTTTTCTCTCCAGAAATAGTCCAAGTCTGTAATCAGCTGGCGGATCAAGGGATTCGGGTTATCGTAGCTGGACTTGATCTTGATTTTGAAGCTAACCCATTTGGTCCGATTGCAGGGCTGATGGCAACGGCAGAACATGTAAGTAAAGTCAGGGCAGTCTGCGAACAGTGTGGGGAGGATGCCAATAGGAGTTTCCGAATAAGTCATTCGCAAGATACTTTTCAGCTGGGAGAAAAAGACAATTACAAAGCCCTCTGCCGATCCTGTTATGTCAAAGCAATAAATAAAAAGTAGAATTATTTCTACTTTTTTGGACTCAATAAATAGTCTAGAATTTGAGTGGCAAACAGATGCTTTTTCTGAATTTTATACCTTTGCAAAAAATAATAAAAATGGTACGATTATTCTTGTAAACTGACTTAAATTTAGTTATTTTTGGTATTTATGAAATATGAAATTATTATAGGACTTGAATTTCATGTCCAGCTGAAAACCAAGACAAAAATGTTCTGCAGTTGTGATAATGATGCAACGGGGAAAACTCCAAATACATTAGTTTGTCCAATATGTCTTGGGCACCCAGGGACACTGCCAGTTGTAAATAATGAAGCAATAAAAATGGCGATTAAAGCAGCTCTTGCCCTAAATTGTGATATAAATTTGTACACCAAGTTTGATAGGAAAAATTATTTTTATCCTGACTTACCAAAAGGCTATCAGATTTCACAGTTTGATAAACCTCTAGCCAAAGAGGGATATTTTGATATAAATTATAAAGCTAAAGATGGTTTAGCAGGGAGACTGGACAAGGAAGATGAAATGAAAAGAATTAGAATTAACCGACTACATGTAGAAGAAGACGCAGCAAAATCAATCCATAGAAACAATGAGAGTTTAATTGATTTTAATCGTGGTGGATCACCATTGATTGAAATAGTGACTGAAGCTGATCTGCGTTCGGCTCAAGAAGCAAAAACATTTGCACAAGAACTGCAAATCCTGGTTCGACAACTAGAACTCTCCGATGCTGACATGGAAAAAGGACAATTGAGGTGTGATGCTAATATTTCTCTAAGACCTGTTGGAGAAACTAAATTGTACCCAAAAACTGAAGTCAAAAATATAAATTCATTTAAATCTTTGGAAAAAGCTTTGGAGTTTGAAATAAATAGACAAAAAATTCTGTGGCAAGAAGGTAACCCACCGAGAACACAAGAAACCCGAGGTTATATTGATAACACAGGAGAAACTGCCAGTCAGAGAACTAAAGAAGGCTTTGCAGATTATCGTTATTTTCCTGAACCTGATATCCCACCGCTAACTTTCTTAACTGAAGAAATTGCTGAAGCAGAAAACGAGCTGTGTGAGCTCCCACAATTTAAACGACAAAGATTTATGGATGAATATAGCTTCTCGCCTGAAGATGCAAACATCCTGACTCAAGATAAAAATATTGCCAATTTCCTTGAAGAGGTTGTGTCTGAACTCGAAGCTTGGGTCCAGGCAACGAAAGATCAGAGCGAGACATGGGAATTGGTCAAAGAAAAATTGATGAAATTAGCTGGCAATTGGATTATAAATAAACTGATACCAAAAGTGCAAGAAAACAATCTTGCATTTGATCAAATAAAGATATCAGCTGAAAATTTAGCTGAACTTTTAACAATAATTTTCAGAAACAAACTTAATAGTACGAATGCAACAAAGATTTTTGATATTATGTGGCAAAAAGGCGGAGACCCAACACAAATTATCGAAGAATATGATATGGGTCAAACTGAAGATTCAGAACAAATTACCAATTTAATCAGAGAGATAATTAATGTTTTTCCAGATCAAGTCGCTGACTACAAAGCAGGGAAAGAAAATATAATAAAATTTTTACTGGGACAAGTAATGAAACAGTCTCAAGGTAAAGTCAATCCGAAAACTGCTGAAGAATTATTAAAAAAGAACTTAAAATAACTAAGGGCTGATGGTTGACAACGGACCAAATTTTTGTTAAACTTTTATTTCATTCACCTCAATTAATATATTATGAAATTTCTGTTTAAAAAACTTTGGTGGTTTTTCTTGATTGTACTAATCTTGATAATTTGGATTTTGAATTTGATTTTCAGCCCAAAACCTGTGGAATATTCAACTGTAATGGTTGAAAAAGGAACAATTGTTCAAACTGTAGAAGCAACCGGATCTGTTTCACCATCGGCTGAAATCGACCTACACTTCCCTGTTTCAGGCAGTCTGAAACAAAACAAAGTGAGAGTTGGCGACATTGTACTGGCTGGAGATGTTTTGGCTGAACTGGATGCTCGATCACTTTATTTCACCTTGCTACAAGCACAAGCAAACCTAGAACAAGGTAGAGCTAACCTAGCTAAAATTATTGCTGGCGCCAGTCCTGAAGATGTTGACATTTCTATCTCATCAGCTGACAAAGCTGAAGTTGATTATAATAATGCAGTTGCAAATTATAATGCAGTCAAGTTTCAGGCTGAACAAGAATTAAAATCAGCGTCAACAACAAAAGACAAAGCATACCTTGACTATCAAACAGCGCTAACAAGTCAAACCGATACTAACACCAGTCAAAACCAAACTGTAATAAATCTTGAAAATACTGTATTAACAAGAATAAATATTTCATTGATTAATACTCAAATTGCATTAAACAAAACAAAAGAAATCCGAGAAGATGGTACTGCCCTAAACTATTTGGGGATATTAGATGTCCAAGCTAAAGCTGATGAGCATGATAGTTATTTGAGAAGTGTATCCAGTTTGTCTTTTGCAAAAATATTGTACACCCAAGCCAAGGATAGCTCGAGCTCCGCAAACATTGACCTAGCAATGGCTGCGGCTAGAACCGCGTCAACTGATATACTGGACAATCTAAATGATATGCATCGCACCTTGTATGCCAGTGTTGCCTCAAATGATTTCACCACCGCAGACATTGAAACTTATAAAACAGAAGTGGCAACCAAAATCGCAACTATTTCAGCTGATTTAACTTCACTAGAAACTGCAATACAAAATCTTTTATCTGGAAGAATTACTGAATCTTCATCAGGCAATACATATACTTCATCAGCTGAAGCAGCATTCAAAGCATATGAACTGGCAAGTACAAACTATGATCTTGCAGAGGCATCATACCAAAACAAATTAACTACAGCAGACAATCAAGTAAAAGTAGCCAAAGCATCTTGGAACATTGCTGTATCACAACTTGATTATAAAAAAGCTCCGGCCAGATCATTTGATATTCTTGCCTATAGCGCCCAAGTAAAACAACTCCAAGCAGCCTATGGCTTGGCTGAAAAAAACTGGCAAGATAGCTCAATAAAAAGTCCAATAAACGGGGTTGTAACAAAAATAAACTTTGAAATTGGAGAGCAGGTTTCACCAACAGAGACCGTAGTAACTATTGTTAGTCAGAATGATTACCTGATTGAAGTTGATATTTCAGAAACAGATATTACAAAATTAAACAATAATAATGAGGTTGACATAACATTTGATTCCTACGGAGATGAAAATAAATTTACAGGGAAAGTGGTCTCTATTGATCCAGCTCAAACTGTAATACAGGATGTTATTTACTACCTGGTTAAAATAGAATACGAAGAAAGAGATTTTGAAATAAAACCTGGGATGACTGCCAATGTGACTATTCATACTGACCAAAGAGATGATGTTTTATATATTCCGAGAAGAGCAATTATTGAGAAAGATAATAAGAAAATTGTCAGAGTACTAGAACAAGGAAATATTCGCGAGGTTGAAGTTGAAACTGGCTTAAAAGCAGACGATGGTTTGATTGAAATAAAAAATGGTCTTGAACCAGGACTGGAAATAGTAACATTTATCAAAGAAACAACATAGAAAAGATCGAGGCTTGTCCTCGAATCTTTCGTTAGATAAGAATAATTTATGGCTGTATTAATAAAACTGGAAAATCTGAAAAAGCAGTATGAAAATGAAGAAATCATAACCAAAGTTTTGCATGGTATTTCTTTTGAAATTGATGAGGGTGAATTTGTAGCTATCATGGGACCATCTGGTTCAGGAAAATCAACGCTGATGCACATATTAGGCTTCTTGGACAAATTGAGCTCGGGTAAATATTTTTTCAAAGGAAAAGACACTTCAAATCTGACAGAAGATCAAATGGCAGGTTATAGAAATTTTGAAATCGGCTTTGTTTTTCAGGCTTTCAATCTACTGCCAAGAACTTCTGTTTTTGATAATGTTAAACTACCTCTAACTTATGCTAATAAAATTGAAAATATTGATGAAAAAGTGAATAAGGCGATTCAGGCTGTTGGTCTGTGGCATCGAAAAGATAATTTATCCAATCAACTGTCTGGTGGAGAGAAACAAAGAGTGGCGATTGCTCGAGCACTAGTGAATGATCCGTCTTTAATCTTCGCTGATGAACCAACAGGCAACCTTGATTCAAAAACTGGAGGTCAAGTAATGAAAATTTTACAGGATTTGAATAAACAGGGTAAAACAATCATTCTGGTAACACATGAACAATATACGGCTGAACACGCAAAAAGAATTTTCAAGATCAGAGACGGATTAATCGAAGCTGATTTCACGGTTGAAAAACATAGAGAGATAAAAGACGGTGACGAGTTGATCAAGTAATTTTTGAAAAATTGTTTAACGGTTATTTTCGTATATAAATATCTATGGTTATTCGCGATACAATCAAAATGTCATTAAAAAATTTGCGTATAAACAAAATGCGCTCTTTTTTGACTATGCTTGGGATTATAATTGGTATCTCATCGGTCATACTGATAACCTCGGTTGTAGCAGGAGCAGAAAGCTTGATTGTAAATCAGGTCCAAGGTATTGGATCAAATTTAATCGGAGTTCTTCCCGGGGCATCAGAGCAAGATGGTCCACCGGCAGCAGTCTTTGGTATAGTTATCACTTCACTCAAGGATGATGATGTTGAAGAAATCAAGGAAAAACTCCCACATATTATTGCTGGTTCTGCCTATTTGACGGCAACTGAAATTATTTCTGCAGAAAATGTACAGACTACTGTAACTGTATTTGGTGTGTCTCCAGATTATCCAAATATCGCTGAAACCTCTACTCAAATTGGTAATTTTTTTGTTGAAGAAGATAAAGCCAGCGCCAACAGAGTAGTTGTTCTTGGTTCAGAAGTACTTGATAATTTATTTCCAGGACAAGATGCCTTGGGGAAAAAAATTAAAATTAATAAAGACAATTATACTGTAGTTGGAGTGATGAAAAGCCAAGGAGTTGTCGGTTTCCAAAATGTTGATAATGCGGTATTTATTCCAATAACGACTGCACAAAAAAGATTGCTCGGGATAAACTATGTTGGATTCGCAAGATTTAAAGTTGATAAAGAAGAAAATATAGCTGAAACAGTTGATGGAATTAAAATAATTTTAAGAGAAAGACATAATATTGATAATCCGACAGGAGATGATTTTACCGTAGAAAACACAGCGGCAGCGCTTGAAGTCTTGGGTAGTATCACTGGTGCGCTCAATGCTTTTCTGGTTGCGATTGCTGGAATTTCTCTGATTGTTGGTGGCATTGGTATTATGAATATCATGCTGGCGGCTGTAACCGAAAGAATAAAAGAAATTGGATTACGAAAAGCTGTTGGAGCAACCAGTAGAAATATTATTACTCAATTTTTAATCGAAACAGTAGTAATAACTCTGACGGGAGCGGTGATTGGAATGCTGATAGGAATTTTCCTGGCTTTTATCATTTCGATAGTCATAAATAGTTTAGGCTATAATTGGAACTTTGTAATTACTTTTACATCGATTGCTATGTCTTCTGTTTTTTCAATTGCGATTGCGATTGTCTTTGGAGTTTACCCAGCAAAAAAAGCTGCCTCATATAATCCAATTGAAGCTTTGCGCTATGAATAATCACTATGAATTTAATAAATACAATTAAAACTGCTTGGCAAAGCTTGAAAAGAAATAAAAGCCGGACTTTTTTGACTGTTATTGGAATTGTAATTGGAATAACTGCGGTTATAACTGTTTTGTCTGCAGGACAAGCAATAAAAAGCTTAATAATTGGTGAGCTTGAATCATTTGGCTCTAACTATATTCAGGTTGAAGTGAAAACTCCATCAACAGAGCAGGCATCAACTGAAAATGCCTTTAGCATGGTTGGTGGGTCAGTAATCACCAGCTTGAAAGAAAGTGATGCACAGGAAATTGCCAAACATCCAAACATTAGCATTTTTTATACTGGATTAATGGGACAAGAAATCGTCAGCTATCAAAATCAGCTGAAAAAAGTCTTTTTATTCGGAACAAATGAGGATTTTATTAATATTGATAGCGGAGAAATAAACCAGGGAAGATTTTTTGATGAAGATGAAAATTCTTCATTGGCCAAAGTTGCCGTACTTGGGAGTAAAGTAAAAAATGAGCTATTCGGCAACAATGATTCTCTTGGTAAATATATAAAAGTTGGCAAAGAAAAATTTCAGGTTGTCGGTGAAATGAAAGAAAGAGGAGCATCATTTACCTTTGACATGGATAATATGATTTTCCTGCCAGTAAAAACTTTGCAAAAGAAACTTCTTGGCGTGGATTATGTAAGTTTTGTAATTGCTCAACTAGAAGATAATTCCACATCAGCGGAGACAGCAGAGGAAGTCACTCTAATAATGCGAGACCAGCACGACATCACTGATCCGAATAAAGATGATTTCGCAGTCACAACCATGGAACAAGCAATGGAAATGCTCGACATTGTGATAAGTGGAGTGCAAATTTTGTTGATTGCGCTTGGATCGATTTCATTAGTTGTTGGCGGAGTTGGCATTATGAATATTATGTATGTGTCTGTAACAGAAAGAACTTTTGAAATTGGGCTACGAAAGGCAGTCGGAGCAAAAAATAAAAATATTTTATGGCAATTTTTGTCTGAAGCTGTGATTATTACTTTTATTGGTGGAATAATTGGTATTGCTCTTGGTATTTTGTTGTCTGGATTGATATCTGTGGTTGCCCAATCACAAGGCTTTGATTGGAAATTTTCTGTTTCTGTCTCGGGAATTGTTTTAGCCAGCTTGATGTCAATGATTGTTGGCTTGGTTTTTGGACTTTACCCTGCCAAGAGAGCGGCCGGGCTGAATCCGATTGACGCGCTACGACATGAATAATTAAATCTTATTTTAATCTTCCAAGACTGGTCTTGGATTTTTTTATAAAAAAAATAAACGATGTGATAATCGTTTAGATTGACTTATTCCAAAGTGACTTTCGGTAGTGATTCAAGCACATAACCAAACAAGTTCAAATGTGCATTAAGATTGGTTTCAATATATACTTGCAATGATCTCAAAGGAATTGCCTCTGCACCAGTGCAAGCGACTGAATTGAAATTACTTTGCACTGAACTTTCAGCTCGGCTAACTGCGGTGTAAAACAATTTCTGCAAAATCCATTCCGACTGTTTTACTGTTTGTGGTTTGTCTAGATTGGTCCAATTGAACTGTTCAGCCAGCAAACGAAGATGTTCATTGCTAACAACTGCAGTTGCCTGAAAACGCAGGATACAGTTATTCAAGGTTACATAGTTATCAATGCTATATTCTACGGGGATGTTAATACATTGGTTGAAACAAAAAGTGCTTCCTCGACTAACCTGACCAAATTCATTAATGGTAAGGACATCACTTTTATATTTATCACCGAATTCCAGATACAGGGAGCTAAACAAAATTGCACAAGTAGTGAGCAAAGAAACAAGTCTGAAAAGATATCGGAACTTGTAAAAATAATTTTCTGGATTTTTCCAAGTTACAATAAACATTACCCAGGAGGCCATACAAAGAACAAAAACAATGATTATCATATAACCAATCAACCCTGCTAAAGACATTGTTGACTCCGCTCGTGGTTGGGACTGCGATGATATTTGATTTTATCACTAAAAATATGTTTTGTCAATAATGTAAAATCTGTATAAAAAAATAAACGATGTAATAATCGTTTACCCTACTCCCAACTAATTTGAGGGAGAGACGAAAGTTCATAGCCAAACAAATTCAGACGAGCATTAAGATAATGTTGGACTAAAATAGGAATAGAATACAGCTCTAATTGTTCACAGCCAGTTTGAGTAAAGAGACTCTGCAACATCAATTCAGTATCATTAACGGAGAGATAGAACTTGCCACGAAGAATGGTATAAGATTCTTCTACTGATTGAGGACTTGAACGATTGGTCAGCTGAAATTGCTCGGCGAGTTGCCTGATATTAGCTTCACTGACTTGGGCTGAAGCTGTGATTCTCAAGACACACCCATTCAGAGGAACATAATTGTCAAACTTATAAATCGTTGGGAGATTGATACAATCATTGTGACAAAATGTAGATCCAGTCCCTAATACAAGGTGTCCTGATGAATCTTGCTTCAAAACTGATGGGCCAAACTCAATGTACAGTGATGAAGTGAAAAGTGCCCCACAAAAGACAAGGCAGATGATACGAAATAGATGTCTGTAGGGGGAAAGCTTATTTTTACGGGAAAGTGGTGAAACACCATCCAGATTATTTAGCTTCGTAGCTGACCAAGAAGTCACAACAATAAAACATGAAATTACCGCCAACATTGAAATAATGTACATATATACGCTAGGGATGATTGTCGTGTCCATTGGTGGTCCCTCCTGTTGGCGTAAGCGGACATATAATTATATAATTTATAATATAATTTGTCAATAGCAGGAAAAAATTGTATTAATGGTACTGGCTCTGCTAAATTGAAGACTTTATTATGTGTTAGAAAGAAATGCAGAGACTAATTTGATCGCTTGCTTGGGTGAAGATATCCAATGGATATAATCATCCTTGCGATACCAAGTCAATTGCCTTTTGGCATAATGCCGAGTATCTCTTTTTATCAACCGAATTGCTTCATTTAAATCATGGATTCCATTCAAAGAATCAACAATTTGACGATAACCAATACCGGTCATGGCTGGAGAATCTGATTTGTAGCCTTTTTTTATTAAAAATTTAACTTCCTCAACCAAACCTTCGGTAATCATTTGATCAACCCTAGTATCAATTTTTCTGTAAAGTTCTTCCCGATTCTTCTCAAGGCCAAGAACTAAAAAATCAAATTTAGGCTCAAGGTTGGATTTTTTTTCAATGGTTCCTGCTGTTCGTAGGAGTTCAAAGGCTCTCATCACTCGACGAGGATTGCTTGTATCAATTTTTTGCTCAATATCAGGATCTTGCTGAACAAGTTTTTTAACCATGTATTCCAAGCCATGCTGTTGGTATTCAGATTCAATTTTTTGACGGAAGCTTTTGTTTGGTGCGCCAGGTAAAGCATAGCCATGGACCAAAGCAGAGGTATAGAGTCCTGTTCCACCGACGACAACTGGGTCGCTTTTTTCAATATCAATAATTTTTTTAACTTGTTTCAACCAATGATCCAGACTGAATGGTTTGTTTGGGTTGACAATATCAACCATAAATTCTTCCACACCATCAACAATATAATGCTTTTTAAAGCCTTTTCTTAGCCATTTGCCATTATCTTTATTAGTACCAATATTCATGTTTTTGAAGACTTGCCTAGAATCAGCTGAAATCAAATAGCCACCAATATGTTTGGCGATCTTATGAGCTAAATTTGACTTGCCTGATCCGGTTGCTCCGACAACAACAATAATTTTTTTCTTTTGCATATTTTGACTTAAATTGCTATATTTAAGTAATAAACAATATAACACAATAAACTGGATTTATCAATAATTATGAACTACCAACAATGTCTTCAATATTTAAACACTTTTAAAAGGTTCGGTGATAAACCGGGTCTTCATAGGATTAGAAAAATATTGTCTAAACTTGGCAATCCAGAAAAAAACATTAAATGTGTACAAATAGCTGGTACCAATGGTAAGGGTTCAACCGCAGCCATGAGCGCGTCAATATTGCAATCAGCTGGCTACAAAGTAGGGCTTTATACCTCGCCGCATTTGTTTCAATATAATGAGAGAATTAAAATAAATAATCAAAATATTTCTAATGCTGATTTTTGCCGACAACTGGGAGTGATAAAAAAAGTGTTGAAGAAAAATCCAGAAATAAACCCTGCTTTATTTGAGATATTGACTGCAATTGCCTTTTTGCAGTTTAGAGACAAACAAATTGATATCGCGGTGCTGGAAGTCGGATTGGGTGGTAGGCTTGATTCAACCAATGTAATAAAAGCAATTGTAGCTGTAATTACCAACATTGACCTTGAGCACACGGAAATACTGGGCAAAACAAAAGAAAAAATTGCGACAGAAAAGGCAGGCATTATCAAGTCAAATTCAGTTGTAATAACAGGAGAAACAAATAAAAAACTATTAAAAATATTTGGTCAAATTGCGAAAAAAAATAAATCAAAGTTTTCAATTTTCAAGAAAAATGAAATCAGTCTACAAAAATACTCGGCACATGGTCAAATATTTAATTTTAAAAAATATAAAAATTTAGAAATTCCCTTAATGGGTCAGCATCAACTCCTGAATAGTTCTTTGGCTGTGATAGTGGCTGAATCTTTACAAAAAAAAGGTTTTGATAATATTGATGAAAAAAGCATAAGACAAGGATTGAAGAATGTTAGTTGGCCTTTGCGATTAGAAATTGTCCATCAAAACCCCAAAATTTTAATTGATGTGGGCCATAATATTCATGGAATAAAAGCAATCAAACAATCAATTGATGAAATTTTTAAAAAATCAAACAAAATTTTAATTTTGGGTTGTTCATATGACAAACCATATAAGCAAATGGCAAAAACTTTGTCAGAGTTGTCAGATAAAATAATTTTAACAAAAGCAAAGTATCATGGAGAAGAAATCAAAGAGCTGGAAAAAGTGCTTGATAAATCAGGAAAAACGATTTATCTGACAAACAATGTAACCAAAGCTCTTCAGATTGCAAAAAAAATTGTTAAAAGAAATACCCTAATTATGATTTTGGGGGGATTATATCTGGGAGCTGAAGCCAGACAAAAAATTAAAACTATTTTTAGATAAAAAAATAAGTGGTTAAAAATTGATTGACTCAATTTGTCGACAAGGCTATGCCAACGACTTTGCCAATAAACTCCGGTCATGAGACTTCCCTTCCTGCTTGATCTTATTAGGAGGATTTTTATTTTAATTATGCCTCAATTACAATTTTTCTCCATCAAGTATCCACATTTTCGGTGAAGTTATATTGACTTTAATAATTTGTCCGGACAAATCTTCGGAAGAGGTGAATCTGGTCCTTTTCATCTCACGACTGTTGCCTTCACAGTAGCCAGCCTGATATTTGTCAACTAAAACTTCTACAACTTGATTTAAATATTTTTGATTGATCGCCAGGGTGAGTTCTTCCATCCGAGTTTGGATCATTTGCCAACGATGTTTTTTGGTTGCTTTGGGAACATCATCGACTAATTCAGAGGCTTTAGTCCCCAGTCGAGGAGAATATTGGGCGGTGTAACAAATATCAAAATTGATTTTTTGGTAGAAATCATAAGTTTTTTGGAAATCATCTTCTGTTTCCCCAGGAAAACCAACAATAATGTCTGTACCAACGGCAATACTTGGCCTCGACATTCTAATCATGGCAATTATTTTTTCATAATCTTCCGAAGTATATTTTCGGTTCATTTTTTGTAAAATTGTATCAGAGCCTGACTGCAGTGCCAGATGAATAAAGTTTAACATTTTTGGCAAAGCTAAAGCCTGAACAACTTCCTGTGTCATATCTTTTGGATGAGCAGAAACAAAACTGATACGATCTAAACCACTAAGTTGATTTATCTGCCAAAGAAGACGAGCAAAATTATGTTCAAATGGATTATTTTTGGAAAAATTTTCAGCATCTTTGGGATCGTATGAATTGACATTTTGACCAAGGAGAATGATCTCTTTGCAACCATTTTTCGCTAAATTGCTTATTTCTTCCATGACGGCAGAAACTGATCGGCTGTCTTCCCTACCTCGGACATAGGGAACAGCGCAATAAGAACAAAAATTATTACAGCCAGTCATGATTGGGACATAAGCTTGAAATTTGGAACTATATTTAGGTAAAACATCTAGATAGTTATCACCGACCATGTCTCTGGAATGTAAATAATTTTCCAATTCACATAAATTTTTTATATCAAAAACAAAATCAAATCTGGTAGAAAATTTCTCTTTATCTTTGGCTAGTAAACAACCTGTCAAAATAAATGTGATTTTTTTCTTTTCTCTGATCAATCTAAATTTTTTCAAATCACCCCAAATCCGATCAATGGCTGACTGACGGACCGAACAGGCATTGACTATGAGCAAAGAGGCTTGGTCAACAGCTTCAACTGACTCATAACCAAGATGATGTAAAACAGCTGAAACTCGTTCAGAATCCGACTTATTCATCTGACAACCAAAAGTAATTAGTTTATAGGTTTTATCCATAGAATTAATCAAAAATTAACACAATTTTGACAATTTGGCAATACAGCTGAAACAGCCACTGACTTTCAACACTTTTGTAATGAATAAATATGTGATAAAATATAATTAAATAGCTACCAAAATATGTTAGTATCTTTTTATCGTTTTATAGAAAACATAAAAACTAGCCCAGCCAGAAGGGATAAGATTATTGTAATTTCCAACATACTAGCTCTGATTATCAATTTGATAATCTGGGGGTTTTTGTATTGGAGTTTACGGGGAATAATCGGTGACAATCCTGAATCCTCTACCATTCCACTTCATTACAATGTTTTTTTTGGGGTAGATAAATTCGGAAAATGGTATCAAGCATTCATTCTACCGCTACTTGGCCTGATAATTCTTTTGGTTAATTTTGTATTAGCGCAAATTTATTTTAGTAAAAAATCTTTACTAAGTTATTTCTTGACAATTTCTTGTGTTTTTATTCAAATTATTTTATTAGTATCCAGTTTTTTAATTATATTAATAAATTTATAATTATATTTTTTTATGGAAACAGCAATTGTTTTTAAGCTTGGGATCCTAACTTCTATTTCTTTTTTGGTTGCCATGTGGGGGACTCCGATCCTGACTCATTTTTTATACAAATTCAAACTTGGCAAACAGATTAGAAGTGCAAATTCAGCTCCAATTTTTGCTAAGTTTCACAAAGGAAAAGAAGGTACACCAACTATGGGGGGAATATTGATCTGGGGAACAACTGCTTTCTTGACCATACTTTTCTACATCCTATCCCAAGCTTTTTCCTCTGATTTTTTTCACAACCTTGATTTCTTGTCTCGAGAACAAACACTCTTACCACTTGGGGTCTTGCTACTCGCAGCTATAATTGGCATGATTGATGATATTTTGGGAATAAAAAAAATTGGTCCAAAGGGCGGTGGTATGAGTATTCTTTTTCGTCTAGGTCTGTATGCTGTGGTGGCAACAATTGCGGCCTTGTGGTTTTTCTTCAAATTGGACTGGGATGTTTTCCATGTTCCTTTTCTTGGCAATTTCATGTTGGGTTGGTGGTACATACCTCTGTTTATTTTTGTGGTTGTTGGGACGGCTTTTTCAATCAATGAAACTGATGGGCTCGATGGATTGGCTGGGGGCATTTTAATGATTGCTTTTGCTGCCATGGGAGCGATTTCTTTCACCCAGGGCAGATTTGATCTTGCAGCTTTTTGTGCAGTAATAATCGGAGCTTTGCTGGCATTTCTCTGGTTCAATATTAATCCAGCAAAATTTTTTATGGGGGATACTGGCGCCATGAGTTTGGGTGTAACTCTTGGAGTAATTGCCATGTATACCAATACTGCTATTTTATTAATTTTAATTTTATTAATCCCTGTAATAGAAACTTTTTCCGTTATAATTCAGGTTTTATCAAAAAAAATTCGCAAGAAAAAAGTATTTCAGTCCGCACCGGTACACCATCACTTTCAAGCGCTTGGTTGGGCAGAAAGCCAGATTGTAATGAGATTTTGGTTGATTGCAATTGTAGCTGGCGTGCTTGGTGTAATTTTATTTCTACTCGATAAAGGTTGGTACTAAAATTGCGAGAACAGCAAGTACAGCAAGTAAAGCGAGAACAGCCCGCCTACGCTAAAGCTATGGCGGGTAAACGAGAACAGCAAGTAAGGCAAATAAATTTGAAAATAAATTAATATTAATAACTTATGACTAGAAACCTTCTTTTAGATATAGTAGCGTTTGTTCTTGGTTTGTTTGCTTTAGTATATGGTTTGAAATTAACTACTAAAAAATATTTTGAGTCCGAGGTAAGAAATAATACAAAAATTCGAAATTATAGAAAGTACTTTTTTGGTGAAAAATTTTTTGATAAATACGGTCGACTTGCTTTGCCCTTGATACTTATTATTTCGGGTGTAATCATTATTTATTCTGTTGTAAAAAATTATTTGAGTTAAAAAATAATTTTATGAATTCATTTCCAAATTACAAAAATAAAAATATTTTAATTCTTGGTCTTGGTCTGCTAGGTAGAGGGATCAAGGATACTATTTTTTTTGTAAAAAAAGGTGCGAATGTGACAGTGACTGACTTGAAAACAAAAGAACAACTCTCCACTGCTCTAAAGCAATTGAAACAATATAAAAACATCAAATTTGTTCTTGGAAAACACAGACATGAAGATATCGATAAAGCTGATCTGATAATTCGTAATGCGGATGTGCCACTGAATTCAGAATTTCTTCAATATGCATTTAAAAAGAAAAAACTGGTTGAGATGGACGAATCAATGTTTGCGGAATTTTGTCCTTGTCCAATAATTGGCATTACAGGAACTCGAGGTAAAACAACAACTGCGACCTTGATCTATGAATTTTTGAAAAAAACTGATAAAAAAGTTTATCTAGCTGGGAATATAATGGGTCAAGCAACTTTGCCGCTTATGGATAAGGTAAAGAAAAATGATCTGGTGGTTTTGGAATTATCTAGCTGGCAACTTCAGGGCTTTGGATGGAAAAAAATCAGTCCGCAGGTTGCGGTTTTTACGAATATTTACCCTGATCATCTAAACCGCTACAAAGGAATGAGAGATTACATTGCTGACAAACGAAATATTTACAAATGGCAACATAAAAATGATTATTTTATTGCGAATTCACGCGATAAAGTAACTAGCTCTGCGGTCAAATCGGCTAGAGCGAAAATCAAAATGTTCTCCAGCAGTCAGGTACCGAAATCTTGGGAGATAAAACTTTTCGGCGAGCATAATTTGGAAAATATTTCGGCAGCAATACAGGTAGCAAAGATTTTCAAAGTAAAAGACAAAGATATCCGAACTGTTTTGGCAAGATTTAAAGGAGTTGAACATCGATTGGAATTTGTAAAAAAAGTAAGTGGGATTGATTTTATCAATGATACTACCAGTACAACGCCAATTGCAGGACAAATGGCGCTAGCCAGTTTGAACAAACCCATAATATTGATTGCTGGCGGAGCGACAAAACAACTTGAATTAAAAAATTTTTCCAAAGATATTGCCCAAAAAGTAAAAGCCGTTGTTTTACTCAAAGGAACTGCGACCGATGAGCTGAAGAATGGGATTGTAAAATACAAAGGTGAAGATAAAATTCTTGGGGAATTTGATAATTTTGAGGAGGCAGTAAAAACTGCTTTTAAATACGCGGAAAAAGGTGATGTTGTTCTTCTCTCTCCGGGGTGTGCTAGTTTTGGTATGTTTACCAATGAATTTGATCGAGGGGAACAGTTTAAAAAAATTGTTAAGGATTTGAGATAATGATGCAAATTTACGAATACTACAAATATTACAAATGCACATAAAGAGACATGAAAGATAAAGTTTTATATAAGGATTTAAGCTATATAGTAGGTGGCATTTTGTTCCAAGTATATAATTATCATGGTTTCGGACTTAGAGAAAAAATATATTGCCAATATATAAATAAGCTTTTAAGAGAGAATAAAATTAACTTTCAAGAACAATTTACAATTCCAGTAAAATACTATAATAGACATGAAGTAAAAAGATACGCTGATTTTCTGATTGATGATCAAATTATTTTAGAGTTAAAAACGGGAAAAAGATTGTTTGGTAAAGATTTTGATCAAACTTTTGAATACTTAAAATTAACAAATAAAAAACTGGGGCTACTCGTGTTATTCTCACCAGAAAAAGTAATAATCCATAGAGTCCTAAATAACCAGTAAACACCAGTCGTAGTATTTGTAATATTTGTAGTATTCGTAAATTTGTAACCAAAGATGAGATTAAAAAAAATAAGCAAAAGAACAACAGCTAAACAGGAAGAAGGTCACAAACCAGATATTATCTTGATTGCATCATTTGCAATCTTGCTTTTATTTGGACTCATAATGTTGACCTCGGCCAGTTCTTCAATTGGCTATGAAAAATTTGGAGATAGTTATTACTTCATAAAACATCAATTAATTTCAGGTTTACTGCCAGGAATAATTTTATTCTTTATTTTTTCTAAAATATACTATAAACATTTACAAAAAATTGCTAATATTTTGCTCTTTGTCTCTATTTTGCTACTAATCAGTGTATTTATTCCAGGAATAGGAGCTGAATACGGTACAGCCAAGAGTTGGGTATCGGTTTTTGGACTTTCATTCCAACCAGCTGAATTTGTCAAACTAACCTTCCTACTCTACCTAGCAAATTGGTTGTCGAAACGAGGTGAGACTGGAATTCGTGATTTTTATTTTGGGTTAATGCCGTTTTTCTTCTTGATTGGGGTAGTTTCACTGCTTATGGTACTTCAACCTGACCTCGGTACCTTGGCAATTATTATTTTCATGTGCATGGCAGTTTTCTTTGCTTCAGGAGCTAGATTGAAACATGTAATGGGTTTAATTGCTTTCGGCACTACTGGGATTTTACTTTTGATTAAAGTATCGCCTTATCGGGCGGCTAGATTGACAACTTTTCTTCATCCAGAATTGGACCCACTGGGAATCGGCTATCATATTAACCAAGCTTTCTTGGCAATAGGATCAGGGAAATTCTGGGGGCGAGGATTTGGCTATTCAAGACAGAAGTTTCAATATCTGCCTGAAGTTTCAGGTGATTCAATCTTTGCAGTGATTGCAGAAGAGCTGGGTTTTTTTATTAGCGCTTTATTTGTATTTTTGTTTGTATTTCTAATGATTCGCGGATTCAAAGTGGCGCAAAGAACTCCTGATAAATTTGGGCAGTTGGTTGCAACGGGTATTATTGCTTGGTTTATTTTTCAAGCCTTTTTCAATATCAGTTCAATGGTTGGTCTGATGCCAATGACTGGTGTTCCCCTTCCATTTGTCAGTGCAGGTGGAACTGCTCTGGCTGTGGGTATGGCGGCTATGGGAATTCTAGTAAATATTTCTAAACATACAAAGAATTCATAATCTCATGTTTGTCATTCTAATTTTATACTGAAACAGTTTGACCGCGAACTACAAACAAGTTTAGGTGCATGGGAAGAAAGCTCAATGTAGGCGAAGTTCAGAGTGAGAAGTGAGAGGTGTTTGATTATACCCTGAAATCCATCTTCGTTAAAACTTCGATGGACAAGCAAGTTCAGGGTGACAATAGGAGAGAAACAAAAAAGAAACCAAGTTTTAGTTTCTAATATAATTTATTTTGAGGAAGTTATTTCCTTATTTTTTCTGGGGAAAAAATGTTTAACTATCTGTGCTAGTCCGGAACCTACTAATGCTGAAATTATAAATATTGCGAGAAACATCAAAACACCAAATTTCTCATCAATAAAATTGACAGCTTCTGCTAAATCAAGACCTAATAAATTCATAAAGAAATAGAGTGGAAGAACCACTACTACAATTACTGTCATTTGCAATAAAAATTCTAACCACTCATTCTTTATTTTAATATAATAATCAGTAAGATTCTCCATGAAGAAGTAAATGACTATCATTAAAATTAAAGCAACAAGTTCCATCTCTTCCCTCCTGTCTGTTGGCGTGGGAAAAAGCATTAAAATATAAAGTACAAACTGACAATTTATATTAACATAATTGTATTTTTTTGTCAACATCAAACCGCCCTCATCTTAGATCCTGAACTAAATTCAGGATGACAAGATGAGGGCGGTTTTAAATATTATTTTTATTGCTTCAAGGCTGGAGCCATTTGGCGAAGTTTTTCAACAATTTGTTTGAGCGAAGTAACAAAAGTACTGACTTCCTGCTCTGAATTAAATCTGCCAAGTGACACTCGAATTGATCCATGAGTCCATTCAACTGGAATCCCCATAGCGGTCAAAACATAAGATGGTTCCAACGCACCTGAAGAGCAGGCAGAACCGGTAGAAATGGCAATGCCCTCCATGTCTAGCATCATAAGTATGCTCTCCCCTTCTGCTCCATAAAAACTGATATTTAATAAATTTGGGAGTTGCTTGTCTGGATTACCATTAAATCTAATATCTTTGACATCTTTTAATTCATGAATAATTTTTTCTTTTATTTTTTTGACTTTGGAAATTGTTTTTTCTTTTTCTGAATCAAGTATTTCAATTGCTTTGCCAAGACCGACAATACCAGGAACATTGGAAGTACCTGGTCGCAAATTAAATTCATGACTACCACCCTGCATTAATGGTTCAAGGCTAACGCCTTTTCTTATAAACAAAACACCAATACCCATTGGAGCATAAATCTTATGACCAGAAAATGAGAGGAGATCACATTTTATTTTGGCAACATTTATCTCTAAATAATTCAAAGCTTGGACTGCATCAGTATGAAAAAAAATTGGGAGTTCTTTATTCTGTCGTTTTATTTTTTCTTTGGCAATGATTTCTCCGATTTCTTCAACAGGTTGGATTGAGCCGACTTCATTGTTGGCAGACATAATTGAAACTAAAACAGTATTGGCTTTTATTTCCTTGCGTAATTGTTCCAGTTTTATAATGCCGTCATGATCAACTTCAATAAAACTAACTTCATGACCAAGTTTTTCAATTTTTTTAAAAACCTGAAGAACAGATGGGTGCTCAATTTTTGAAGTAATAAAATGCAATTTTTTCTTTTTTATTTTGAATTTATTAAAAATTCCCCAAATAGCTAAATTATTACTTTCAGTAGCGCATGAAGTAAAAACTATTTCCTGTGGATCATTGGCTCCAAGAAAACCAGAAATTTTTTCTCTGGCGCTTTCGATTGCAGTTGAAGTTTCCTGACCAAAAGAATGAATTGACGACGGATTGCCATATTCATCAGAAAAAAATGGTAGCATCGCATCCACCACCCTGGAGTCAACCTTGGTTGTGGCTGCATTGTCAAAATATATTCGAGGCATATTATTATTGAAGACTTAAGATTAAGGTTGGAAGTTATTCCTGTACGCTCACAACTTGTTTGATTTCCGGAATTTTTTCAAGCAATCTTGCTTCAATGCCAGACTTCAATGTCAATTCTGACATTGGACAATGAGCACAATGCCCGGTTAATTTTACCTTAACAATGCCTGATTTTTCATCAAGATCAACAAATTCAACATCGCCACCATCCATTTGAAGCATGGGACGAACCTCTTCTAATATTTTTTCTACTTTTTCTTTTAACATACTTTGTTAATATTATTATTTTTTATAATTTTCAATTGCTTTTTTCAAAGCTTCTTCTGCAAGAATAGAACAATGGAATTTCGGGGCTGGGATACCACCGAGAACATCAACGATATCCTGTTTGCTGATTTTCAAGGCATCATCTAAAGATTTTCCCTTGGCTAAATCAGTTAAAACAGAAGAGGTGGCAATAGCGGCGGCACAACCAAGTGTTTCAAACTTTATATCATCAATCTTATCATTATTAATCTTCAGATAAACTTTCATAATATCGCCACATTTCATATTCCCAACTTCACCGACAGCATCAGCATCTTTTATGTCTCCCTGATTGTGAGGATTTTTGAAATGTTCTATGAGTTTTTCCGTGTATTGCATATTGTTATTTAAATTAAATCTTTTAATGTTATTGAATTTAGAGTTGAGTCAATTTGTTCATAAAGCTTTTGCCAAACAGGATGGACTTTACAACAAGTAACATTGCATTCAGCGCAGTCAATTTTATAAAGTTCACCTTCAAGTGCTTGAACTATTTCAGCTACATTGACTTGATTTGCTGGTTTGGACAAAATATAACCACCTTGCACGCCTTTGAAACTGGTAATTAAATCGGCTTTTTTTAACATAGCAAAAATTCTCTCCAGGTATGCCAATGATATATTTTCTATTTTTGCAATCGAAGCCAAAGAAACTGGTTCATCTGAATCAGCTAAATGCATAATGGCCCGTAGACCATATTCTGCCTTAGTACTAAACTTCATATGTTACAAAATTACGAAAAATTACAAACATTACAAAAGTTAGAATTAGTGAGTTACGAAACTACAAAAGATTACGAACATTACAAAAATTAGAATTAGATATTGTTTAGAATTCTATAAATATCTGCTTTTTCTGACCCAAAAAGAACCAGCAATCCCAATTTATACCCAGACAACTTCAAATATTCAGTTACCTGATCAAAATCTTTTTGGTATAATCTTTTACCTACTTTCACTTCTATAACGATTTTATCATCAATAATAAAGTCAAAATATCTGTTGCTTAATTTTTCACTATATAATGTTAAAGGAACTTTATATTGTTCTTCAAATGAAATATTGTTTTGTTTTAATAGCTTCCCCAAACTTTGGCAATAAGTTTTTTCTCTGTATCCAGGACCATGATATTTAAAAACTTGAAAAACAATCCCATTCAAAACATAACTTAGATCTTTATATATTAGCTTATCTACGCTCATATTTTCGTAATCTTTTGTAGTCTTTTGTAGTTTTGTAATCACAATACCCAACTAAAAAAGTAGGTATTTATATAATACCTACTTTTTAATAAATCGTCAAGTATTAATCTTATTTCCAAACAACCAGGAAAGTTTTGTTTCCGCCAAGCATTTTCTGGGCTTTTTGCTCATCTGATAATGTATTATCATCGTAAGGACGAAAAACTTTATTATCAATTGTTGGTAAATCATAGATTGCGTCAATCAAGGTCTGATATTTGTATTTGTAATTCTCCCCTTTTCTCGTACCAACATCATTGGTGATAAATTGATTGCGGTCATAACCTGTGATGACAAGCATATGATAAAGTGGGCCTGGAGCTGTAAAATTTGGATTGCCCAGTTCCCTACCGGCAAATGGGGCTATGATTAATTTACCTTCAGCAAGGTATTTTTTTATAGAATCAACTGAAACATTAACAATTATTTCTGTATTAAAACCAAAATATTCCCTGGCAATCTTCTCGACTTCATTTATATTGGTATCAGAATATAGTCCTAAATTGGTATTTTCCCATTCAACTAACTTTTTTATCTCTTCATCCATAATAGCTGGCGTCAAATCTGAATGAGTAAAAAATTTATCAGCATTAATTAATGAAGCTTCTTCACAAGCTTCCTGATACGGCAAATCCCAATTGGCATAGGGAGCTTGAGAGGCAAATGCCACTTTATTTTTTACAACGGCTGGGAATTCTAGCTCGGATTCTTCTGATTTAAGATTTATTGTTTCTTCAACCAGAGGATCTTGATTACTAAAATTATCAATCTCTACTTGTGGCAAAATCAAGAGTTCTTCGGATTGATCAACTGCTGGATTATCTCCATCTACCTTGTCAGCTGGTAGCTGGAACAGACAACCTACTAACAAGAATGGAATTAATGCAATAAAAATAATTTTCATGTTTTTATGGTTAATTTAGTTTAATTTTACTATATCTTATTCATATTCACAAGTTGTCTTGACAAAGATCAATTATTTATGTACTATATAGCTACATATCAATAAATTAACTTTTATTTTATCCCCTATTTTAGGGATAACCTTCAATATTAACCTGAAACTAATATGGCACATAAAGCAGCGGGCGGATCCACCTCGAATGGTCGCGATTCAGTGGCTAAAAGATTAGGCGTCAAGAAATATGCTGGACAAACTGTTATTGCTGGAAATATTATTGTCCGCCAAAGAGGAACAAAGCTCCATCCCGGCAAGAATACAAAAAGAGGAAATGATGACACTCTGTTTGCAACAAGTAACGGAGTCACAAAATATCTGACAAAAAAAGTAAGAAATTTCACTGGAAAATTGGTAAAAAGAACCTTTGTCAGCATTGAAACAGCAATTGCAAAAAAATAACTTCCAATAAATAAAAAGAGTCAGCAAGTTTAGCTGATTCTTTTGTTTTAGTTAAAACAATTTATAGTTTCAAACCAAATTTCACCCTCGCCACGATAATCTATTCGGCCTTGACCAGATTCAAACAGATTATTACATTCAATCGAAGCCAAGGCATAATCAAAATCAGACCAATCAGCATTAGCACAATTGTAATCAACCCAAGGTCTTCCTCGCTGACACAATTCTTCAAAACTAATGTCAAAAACTAATCTTTCAAACTGGGATAAATTTCCGGAAGAACCATACCAGATATGAACAGTGTAACCAACTGGGCAAATAATTGTACATGATAACAAGTTATCCGACTGATTGCTCTGATCATCAATAGTAACATTTTCAAAATCTTCATCAGTCTGGCCATCACAATCATTATCAACATTATCAAAAATTTCTTGACTGGCAAGAACTTGTTCCTGTGTCAAGACCCAATGGAAATCTTGGCAAACTGATATTTCAGGCTGACATTGACCAATATTATTTGTTTCTTCTGACCCAGAATAACTTTGGATAACATCATCAAAGCCACATTCTCTGTTGATTAAAGTGAAATCAAAACATTGTTCTTGACTGGACTCTTCAATCATAGACCCACCATACTGAAAACCTGATTCAAATTCTGATTGGCTTAGATGAAAAATCTGTTGATAATCAAACCCCAGTCGCCAAAACGCACCTTCGTTTTCAAATGGATAAATATTTCCCGAGTTACCTGCAAGATATATTGTGCTAGAAGAATTTGACTTTAGTAACGATCCTGTCCTGAAATATAAAAATCCACCATCCTGACAACTCTGTTTTTCTCGGTTATAATTAAAAGTTGATACTGGCCAAAAATTAGAGGAATTCAGATTCCAGGATTCCAGTGTTGAAACAGAAGCAAATTCATAAGAAAAACAAATTAAATTATTTGAATCAAGCCTTTCAAGCATCAAATACTTTTGACCATCAGTAATATACTCGCGGATTGGAAGCCAATCTATATCTTCGCCCCTTTCATAACAAGCAAACTCTTCCTGGCTAATATAAACAATTTTCTGCCAATCAAACTCGTGAGCGAGGAATACTTGTTCATTTTCAATCAACCGTAATCTCTGGGATTCCAACAAATAGATTTCTGATTGTCCATAAATCTGAACCAAGACATTGTCAGGATGCCATAAAGATTGCAGAGAATTCTGAAGAATAAATTCTGTAGGGTTGACCCAATTATCATGGATAGTATGAGGTTGATTCCAACCTTCACTACTGTAACCTCGAACATAAATTGCTGGGTTTGTATTATCGAATCTTCCTAGTCTAATACCGAAATGCAGATGATGCCAGTTAACGGTGGTTGTTGGACCATGCCAATATGATGCTACCTTGCCAACATACTGTCCTTTGTAAACAATTGAACCGACTGGAGCCAATCCTGATTGATTTTCATAATTATAATTGGTTGAACCTGATTGAAGATGGCCAAGAAGAACTGTAAATTCAGTGCCTGTTTCCAATTGACAAGCAATAACAAGAACATAGCCACGATAGTTTGGACTGGCAGAACTATCTGAACCATAACCAGTAAAACTGATATTATCACTTATCATTACTTGACCTGTGCATGGTGAATAAACAGCTGTACCAACAGGTGTTCTGGAAACTAAAGTATCTTCAGCTAAATGATAACCATTAAAAGCAGAATTAAAACCACCAAAACTGAAGCCCTGAATTTGCCACCAATTTGTTTTCAAGGGGAAACCGAGAGAATATGTGACTGGTAAATTGTTAGCTTTGGCTTCGGCAATACTCCAAAAAATTGTTATGAGAATAATGCTCCAAATAAATAAAAACCATCTAATTCTCATTTCTACTCTCCACTGCAACGGGGTGATTGATGGAAAATGAATTAATAATCAGATTATAATTTTCTGAAATTAACTTATTTAAATCCTGATCTGAAAATTGGGACGGTACGGATTTCAAGACAAACATTACTTCAAAGCCAGAAGAAAGATATACATAATTTGTTTGAGGAATTAATCCATCATCATTTTGTCGCAAAATAATTTTTTTGAACTTATAACAAAGTTCATAGTCAGAATAATGCCACATATTTCTATTTTCAACCCTGAAATGAATGGTCATTTCCGGTAATTGTTGAGAAAAAGCCTGGTCTTCAATCCAATAATCCTCAAGCTGTAATTTTACCTGTAGGGCAATAAGTTCCTCTGAATTTTCTTTCAATTTTATTACTTTGAATTGATTGTAATAATTAAAACTGAAAAATTCATTTCGATAAACACCAAGATTGGAATCCAAGGTTGAAATTGTTCTATTCCTCATTTGCGTTTCAGCAGTGATTGAAGCATCACTATCATTTGGGTTATTGATTTTATCATCGTAGTCACAACTTACAATCAGCAATAACATAAACCATAATTTTTTCATGATTGCACCCCTTTCCTTGGGTGTTGAGGGTTTGGTTGTAAGGAACAAACATCTGTTTTGATAATTTTATAATACTGCATAGAAACCCAAGATTTAAGGAAAATGTTTTCCAATTTTGACAAAATTTTATAATAAAAAAAATTCCTGGAAGATAAGGAATAATTGAAGATAAATAATTGTTGGCATGGACCGTCAAGAATTATTTAGTAAAGACACTTGACAAATAATAAAAAATAGTTTACGATAGTTTTGAATTGCTCGTCTATCAGGACGAGACAGTGACTTGAGGGTTCATAGGCGTTAGCCAGCAGAAATTCTGCTCGAGCACCTGGTGGGGTCCCCTCCTTTCCCCACTGGAAGAGCGCTTCCTCTTGTCACTTAGCCCGCCGATGCGTGCATCGGCGGGCTTTTCTTTTTAAATAAAAAACACTCAATCATAAATGAAAAATCGAGTGAGTTTTTTTTATTTTATATTTTAACGATACAGGTGTTTCTCAACTTCAAATAATGTTGCTCGGGCATTTTCAATTGCAACTTTTGCCCCATTTTCAAGAATTGAATCAATATTTTTTTTATTTTTTACAATTTCAGCTCGTTTTGCCTGGAAATCCTGAAGAAATCTTTTGACAATAGCAATAACCAGCTTTTTGAATTGGCCCATGACTTGCTGGCCTGATTTATGTTGAACAATAATTTCGTCTATTTGTTTTTGTTCTGCCTCGGTGCTGTTCAAACCTTTGGCAATCAAGACTAAACTTTCAAGGCTTGGTGTCATTTGTTTGTCCATGGCTGTTTGAGCTTTGTTTAATTTTTTTTCTGCTTCAGCCGGTGTATCGGTCAAAAAGATGGCGCCTTCAGGCAGACTTTTACTCATCTTGCTATCACCTTTTAATGACAAAATGCGAAGAGATTTAACTTGATGAACCTTTGGCAGAGTAAAAAAATTGCCATATTTTTTGTTAAATCTTTCAGCCAGCATTTTTGCAACTTCCAAGTGCGCAACTTGATCTTCGCCGACCGGAATTTTTTTTGATTTTTGAATTAAGATATCAGAAGCCATTAAAACCGGATAAAAAAACAACAATGCGTTGGCTGATTCAGGTTTCTGGCCTTTTTTAATTTTATCTTTGATAGTCGGTACACGAAGCAATTCAGCAACGGTTGTTAGTCGAGCAAGATAAATACTAAGTGTCATGACTTCAGCCTTTATAGCTGACTGGACATAAATAGTAGTCTTTTCCGGATTAATACCAAGGGCGAGATAATCAGCGACTAATTCCTTGATATATTTTTTTACCTCATGAGGCTCATAATCAGTAATCGCATGCAGGTCGGCAACAAAAAGAAAAGGCTTTTCACCTTTTTCCTGCAATTCTAAAAGTGGCTTGACTGCACCAAGATAATTGGCAATAGTCAAATTCCCTGTTGGCCGAACGCCGGTAAGAATGTTTACTTCGGTGGACATAAGATAATAGTTGATAGATTAAAGATTAGAGTTGTAATACGAGTATATTACTATTCTTATTCTAGCATTAAATAGCCTTATTTTCAACAAAATCAAATGTGCCCTTGACAAATTGGCTTAATTTTGATATAATTTCAAGTTAGTATTGTTCATTCATATATTCGGCCAACAGCGCTGACTCACTTCCGGCTACCGCGAATCAGACGCAAATCTGCGTCAAAACCTCAAAAAACAAGAAGCTGTCCTAACCGATGGCTTTTTCATTGACAAATTTTTAAATTTATTATATCATTGATTTTATGCGCTGAAGATTTTTAGCGATTTTTACTAAATTTATGGAAATTAGAAATATTGCGATTATTGCTCATGTGGATCATGGGAAAACAACACTGACTGATGCTATTATGCGACAAACAGGCATGGTAAAAATGGATGATAAAGTCAGTATGGATAGCAATGCACTGGAGCAAGAACGAGGGATTACAATTTACTCAAAAAATACTTCTGTCTTTTATAAAGACACAAAAATAAATATCGTGGACACTCCTGGCCACGCTGATTTTGGTTCTGAAGTTGAACGAGTTTTGCGGTCAATTGATTCTGTGCTTCTGATTGTGGATGCTCAAGAAGGACCAATGCCACAGACAAAATTTGTGCTAAAAAAATCGCTTGATCTTGGGCTGAAGCCAATTGTTATTTTGAATAAAATAGATAAACCAGCGGCTGATCCTGTCAGATCTCATGAGCAAGTCTTGGAACTGTTTATGGATTTGGGAGCTAATGACGAGCAACTTGATTTTGTTACTCTCTATGCTGATGGAAAGGCTGGTATTGCCAAATGGAAAATGGAAGATGAAGGAAAAAATTTATTTCCAATTCTTGATGCTATCTTGCAATATGTGCCTCAAGCGCCAAGCGATAATAAAGCTGATTTTAGAATGCAACCATTTAACCTGGCCTATGACAATTACTTAGGTAGATTGGCAATTGGAAGAATATATGAAGGAACTATAAAATCTGGCAGTAGAGTTGTAATAAAACAATCTACTGGTGAAACTAGAACTGGTAATATTACAAAAATTCAAACTTTCCAAGGTTTGGAAAAAGTGGAAGTTGACGAAGCTGTTGCCGGAGATATTGTAATGATTGCGGGTATTCCTGATATTTATATTGGAGAAACTATTTGTGCCAAAACAGATCAAACTCCATTGCCAGCAATTACAATTGATGAACCAACTATTTCCATTAACTTTTTAGTAAATAATTCCCCATTTGCAGGACAAGATGGTAAATATGTAACTTCAAGACAAATCAAGGAACGACTGGAAAAAGAATTGGAAGTCAATGTGGGACTAAAAGTTGATTTTTCTGCGATTGACCATTACAAAGTCTATGGACGAGGCGAAATGCATATTGCTGTATTGCTAGAAAACATGAGACGCGAAGGGTTTGAACTGCAGGTGTCACAACCACAAGTTATTATAAAAGAAGAAAATGGTCAAAAACTGGAACCGTTTGAAGAAGTGACTATTGATATTCCGGGAGAATTTGCAGGCATTGTTATTGAAAAAATGGGTAAAAGAAAAGCGACTACAACTTTCATGGAAAATAAATCCGGACAAACAAGAATGATGTTCCACATACCTTCTCGTGGTTTGCTGGGTTATAGAGGTCAATTCATAATGGATACCAAAGGTGAAGGAATTCTGTGCTCTCAAATGATCGGTTTCCGAGAATTTGTTGGGACAATTGAAAAAAGAAATGTTGGATCAATGATTTCTATGGCGACAGGTAAAGCTCTTGGTTTTTCTTTGGCAAATTTGCAAGAAAGAGGGACACTATATATTGGGCCACAGACTGAAGTCTATGAAGGTATGGTGATCGGCAATTCAGCCAAAGGTGAAGACCTAGCAGTGAATCCAATCAAAGGAAAACATCTGACAAATATGCGCTCGAGTGGAGCTGATGAAGCCCTGAACCTAACACCGCCAATAATTTTCACACTTGAAAGAGGTCTGGAAATAATGGCTGAAGATGAATATATGGAAATCACTCCAAATAATTTACGAATTAGAAAAAAATATTTAACTGATCTTGAAAGGAAAAAACATCCAGTAAAATAAAAATTTGCATAGAAAAAACGCCGTGAGGCGTTTTTTTGTTAGAATTTTTCTGACTCCATGGTTCGGGTTATTCTAAACTATCTCCAAACTGGGCTTCAACTTTGCGGATTTTTGGTGCGATATTGAGAATACAGTATGGTTTAGTAGTATTGTTTTTGTAATAATTCTGATGATAATCTTCAGCTGGATAAAACTTTATCAACCGCCTAACTTCAGTAACAATTTTTATTTCATCTTTTAGTTGTTTTGCCTCAATAAAATTTTCAGCTTGTTGTCTCTGATCATCTTCAGTCCAGAAAATTATTGAGTGATATTGGGGACCGGCATCGTGGCCTTGTTTGTCCATGGAAGTTGGGTCATGCATAGCAAAAAAGATTTCAAACAAATCTTTCAACTCTAAAATTTCTGGATTGTATTCAATTTTCACAACTTCAATATGACCGGTTTGGCCGGAGCTGACTTGCTGATAAGTCGGATTATCAATTTCACCGCCAGCATAGCCAGGAGCAACAGACTCAACACCTTTTATCATTTGAAAAACTGCTTCAGTGCACCAGAAGCAACCTCCGCCAAGTATAATTGTTTTATTTTTCATAGGGTACAAATTTTATGGATAAGGAATTGACGCAATGACGAGTATTTTTTTCAGTGTAATGTTCATTTGTAAAAACATGCCCAAGATGAGCACCACAGTTAGCGCATTGAATTTCTGTTCTTTGTCCATCTGGGTCAGGCAGATGTTTGACTGCTCCCAAGATTTCCGCATCAAAGCTAGGCCAGCCACAATTGGTCTGGAATTTGTGTTCGGATTTATATAGTTCAGCATTGCAACGACGACAGATGTATTTGCCTGTTTGGAAATGTTGATAATATTCACCAGAAAAAGCTGGTTCAGTGGCTTTGTTTTCTATAATGTTGGCTTCTTCGGGGGTGAGAGGGTTGTATTTCATATAGTTAAATCATTATATATAATTGTAGCATGATTTAATAAAAACATTATCTTTTCCCTAGTTCTAGCCAGTCATGTTGACAAATATCCTGATACATGATATCATATAGGTAGATAGAAGGTGCCAATCTCCCAACAGAACTCGAAAGGAGTTCCTCATGGACATCAAGAAGCGCTTCGTTCTTTTCATCATGGTCTTCGCTGTCATGTCGCTGGCGGTCGCCTGCGACACGCCCAGCGGAGATCAGAACAACGACACGGTCGCGGGCGCCGACAACGGCACCGTGACCCCTGACACGGGCAAGACCGACAGCGGTCAGCCCGTGGATTCCAGCCCGCCCGATGACTCGGGTGGGGAGCTGTGCTCGGGAGAAGAGGAGCTCTACAGCTACGAGATCTGGGATGACCACGCTGGAGACAGGGGTCTCGGAGGGTTCGTCATGCTCGACTACTGCGTCTCGCAGGAGCTGTACGAGCTCCTGACCGTGACGCTACCCGGAATCTGGGTTCAGACCGATCCCCCGCTCGACAGAATGGGTCGCGAGTGGGAGCCGTTCGAGCTCACGGTGAAGCCAGTCGAAGCTGACTTCGAACTGCGGGCCCAGGCTACCTGCCCGAACGCGGACTTCTACCTCGAAGGAGGTGATTTCAGTCTGTGTATTGAGGATGATATGAGCCTCAACCTCTGCACGGACAGGCAGGCTTGCCAAGGTGTTTTCAACGGCTATGTCGAAGCCGATACAGTACAGTTTTTCAAGTCAACTGAAATCTCTCTGACTTATGAATTTTGTACAAGTACATGTAACACTCGTTCATACAAGAAGCTGTAAATATTAAAGTGTAATACTAAATTGTGTTATACTTTTTTTGTTTTGAAGATATATTACTTGTTTTGCCTGTTGGCTGTGCGAACAAGCGGACGAGGCGAACTAATCGTCCAGTGAATTGCTCCACAATTCTGGTATGCCGATAGCTAAATCATTAATTAAACTATTATACAACAAAAGCTGAATTTACAACTTTTGTTTTTTTATCTATAATTAAACTATGCGAAATTTATTATCAAACGAATCAGATTCAAAAAAACTGCAAAGAGCATGGGACTTAGATCAGAAGGCTTTGTTTTTGGCAGACAAAGATATCCAAAAAAAACTTTGGTCAGAAGCTATAAATATCTGCAAAAAATTACTAAAAAAATATGGGAACAATTTTCCAGATAATTTACAAATAATATACAAAATATTTTTAATTTATCTACATCAGAAAAAAATTTTACTCGCAAAAAGATATATTGATAAAGCCTGGAATTTAGATAAAAATAATCCCATAACACTATTTAACTACGGCAATTTTTATAGGGCGATAAATAAACCCAAATTGGCAATAAAATATTACGAATCAGCATCAAAGAAAAGTAGTACTAAAATCTTTGGAGAAGAATTAAAAAAATATCTAACTTTTATAAATAAAAACAAAAAAGGATAACACAACTTTGTATTATCCTTATCTTTTATGACATTTATTACAACTGCTTGTCGGATCCAGTAAAATAACCCCTATTTGTACAATCTTCAAACCAAAGGTGATATTGGAAGACTTGGATAAGTTGAAATTACTTAATGAACAAGGTAACAACAATGTTGCATCAGACAAGACTTTGTAGTGTTTCTTTTTTTCCTGGATTTGGCTCGCTTCATTGCGTTCCCCTTTCCTCTTGTCTAAGGGTGTGCCAGAAAATTGTTTTATACATAAACTTCAGAACTTCACAGTAAGGATCTTTATTATCATCCATCAGTTGATATCTATCAATACATCCTCCGCAACATAACCAACCAAAATCACAAAGCCTACAATCATCTTGCTTTTGATAATTAAATCTATTTACTGTATCAAATCTATTTTTTATCTCCGAGAGAGGTAGATGACCCACCTCCCCGAGTTTCATTTGATGATTATCTACAAAATTTGTGCAAGGATAAATACCAGAAGGAGCAAGACAACAATTATTAATAGCAGCATTACAAGTATGCATCATATGTGGCTCTAACACTGTCTGTTTAATTCTGTAAAATTCATTGAAAAATGCTTCTGGGACTTTTCCTTCACACCACAAATCTAGACACTTGCTAAAAACAGAAATCAATTCATCTTCTAATAAAACATATTTTTCCCAAAAATCACTAGCTCGCCCCCCTCTTTCCAGAAAAACAAAGTGTAGACCCAATAGATTATGCCTTAAACACCAATCTATCATATCTTCAACTTCTTTAACATTATACCTTGTCAAAACCATACTTATCCTACATTCAATTCCACAATTCAACATTTCAATTATTTTCCTTTGAACAGCCGAACTGGCAACCCCTCTTAACATATAATTGACATCATCCTTCAACGAATCAAGTGATACCTGCAAGCTAACCTTATTATTTGCTAAAAATAGTAGTTGTTCATTGCTAAGGTTAACGAGACCATTCGTTAAAATCCCGAAATTCACTATTCCTCGTATTTTTGATTTTTCAATTATGTCTTGAACTACCCCCCACTCTAATAGTGGTTCTCCACCAGTAATTGTTATTGACTTAGTATCTTCTTTTGATAATTCGTCTAAAAACCAATCAATATTTTTTGGTGAAACAACTGGATAATCAGAATTAGTACAACTATATCGACAATAACTACATTTTAGATTACATTTATTGCTTACATGGATTGATGCTCCTCTTATTGGAGTAGCATATTCGACTTCACCATAAAGTGTATCCTGAACATCCTCTAAATAATCCAATATCTCTTCTATGGTTACATTTTCTTTTTTTGCTAAATTTGCTAAATCACTTTCGCGCTCTTGCCAAATTCTCAAACCTTGTTTATTTGTAAAGTACCAGACTCTTCTGATCGGATCTATAATAGCAACATCATCTTCTCTGAATAAATAAGTTAAATTCACCATCTTTTCTCCTCTTTTGCGGATTGGATGAATATTATATAATATCTTTCAAGTACTGCATAAACGATTTTTTCTGTTGATGGGCATATTTTATCATATATAATAAATTCATAAATGATGCTAAACTTGACTCGGGTAGATAACAAATTTCTCTATCACCTATTTTTGTGAATCCTTTTTTATTTTTTTGTGGTGATAATATTCCATACAATATTTCATTTTGTTGTTCAAATATTATTTCGTATATACATATATATTCTATACTGTTTTTTCTCAACCATTTAGATGCGTCAACAATTATTTCATTCACAATTCTATTTATCTTTTTTGGCAGATAATTTTTGTCTAATTGGCACAGATGTTCCGATTCTGTCATTATTTTTTGGACTTTTTTTATTGGTGCTAATTTTTTCGGTCTAATTAATACCTGTAAACCATTTTTAAGGTATTTATTCATTTTCATTTCCAATTTATCAATATCATAATCTCCTACAATATCACATCTAACAACAATAGGATATTCAACAAATGGAACTATTACCCACTCCAAAATTTCTATCTGTTTTTCATCAGACAAAATTTTGGCAATGTATTTTGATATTTTTCTATACTTCGTGTATATTTCTGTCATAAAAAAAGATACGAAAAGTATCCCATAAATTAAATAAACGAATTTTGATATTAATAGAAAGCTTGAGCATATCTTCAATATTATATTATCTATTTGGGTATTTTTTGTCAAATGAAACTCCAACAGACTACGCTGATGGTATCTAACATTATTACCAGCCAAGCACCTCTTTTGGCATCTTGAAGCTTAATTAATCTATTACGAATACCAACACGAAGCCAAAAGGATATAATATACCTTCCAGCTTACGCTGGTGGTTTTGCAAAGGCATACAGACAAAACAACCAATGAGAAGAGCGCTCCTTGATGAATTATTTAAACAATAGTAGGGAAATTTTATGTCCCTACTTTTTTGACTGCATAATTTTTCTATATTCTTCAAATGGGATTAAACCATATTTACTTCTTCGTTTATCTAGATTTTTTTGGTCAATAATTGGTCTGGGGACAACAATACCGAAGTCATCTTGATAAAATTGTGTACCAAATTTTTGTTTTTTCCCTTGGTTTATTAAAACACGATCAGTCAACATGGCTATTAAATTCTTTGGGGAATTATTTTCCGCCATCAATTTCAAACATTTTTCTTGGAAAGAAACATCATGGTCAGCGTGTTGTGCGATTAGCCAGGTCGCTGTCTCGCCTTCAACGCCTACCAGTTTACGGATAGGCCAGCCGTATTTAACTATAATCTTCTTTAATTTTTCTGTATTTTCTTTGTCAACAGCTATATCCCATTTTTTGCTCTGCCTCATTTTCTGATCTTTTGTTTGCATCCGCAGTAATTGTTTTCGGAGTTGTTGGTTCTGCATATAATAGTATTATATACAAAAAGGTGTAATAGTCAAAAATTCTTTTTTTATAAATGACTCTGCAAAAAACTTTTTTAAGGATGTAATGAATTAAATTCTCTGATGAATTTCATTCATAATGCTCAATCGAAAGAACGCATTCATAATGCGTTCTTTTTTATATAGAAACTTATTTTTTTACGGTTTTATTAAGATTCGTCCAGCAAAGCGGGTCCAAGGCTCTGGGGCTGTTCTTGAACATTCACCTTCATAACATCCATCGGTGACCCAGGTAGATTTCTGATGGCCACATGATCCATTGCACCAACCCCAGCTGTCTTTAACCTGAACCTGCGGAATAAATTGGCAGGCTTGTTCGGTGGCATTCCAGCAATTTGAGATGACGCTACCACTACAGACCCGGTCACCCTGTCCCTCGCAGGTGTATCGATGTTCAAATTTGAAAAATTCTTGAGGACTGCAGGCATCGGTTGTATCACCAAAAACATCATATTGAGTACCAAGACATGAAGTGCCGACAGGACAATCTGTTGTTTCGCGACAAGCATAATCTGGAATATATTTTCCAGCATTATCAATTTTACAACGCTGGAGCAATTCACCGGCTAATTGCTGGCAAACTGGTTTGTGATTTTTCAATTTACCTTCATCCAAGCCAACGACTGTGCTACCATCATTCCAATCAACCAGAACTGAAGTTATTGGCATTTGATTGGAGTTGGCCCAAGCATAGAATGTCATCTGGGCAGAATAATCCTCGCCTGAATAACGAATATCGCCTCGAGATTGAGTACCAATACTGATGGTATTAATATCAGCGGCTGAAGTTTCATTGCCAGTAATCGGATCAGAATTACCGGTAAAGACAACTCCGGCAACAATTGGAGGCTGATGTGAATTGGTTAAGGCAAAATCACCAGCGACTGGCATAGAACCAGCAAGATTCACATATTTATCATTTTGATATATCCATCGATTATAAACATTGGCAAATAAATTGTTGATGAAGACACTATAGCCTGATGACTTGGTAACATTGTCGCAATTGGCTGTTTCTCCACCTTCACAACTGATTGGCTTACCGGCTGTATGGGCATTGTTGCCTAAGCCAGCGAAAAATGGTGTACCACCTGGATTTTCAGCTAGATCAGTGCCATCATCATTGGTTGAGTCAAATGGGACATAGACAGGATCACCTTCATCTGTACTAACAGCAGAACCATAGGCACTACCAAATGGGTTTAAGGCAGTAGTTGGAGACAAGCCGTATTCAAGAGATCTGGTAGTCGCGTCCCACAATTTATCATGGGTTGCTCCAGACTCTAGTACAAGGTTATCCCCAGTCTTTAAATATTTATAGAAATTGTCAGTATAAGCTTTGTTACTACCAAGAGCATCTTCTTCTACAACCTGAATAACATCCTGACAATATTCACCTTTTAATAAATCAAGGGTAAAATCCTGCCAACCAATACTGTTGGAATCATCGCAGATAGAAGCCCAGACACCTTTGAACTGATCATTTTCATCAAACAGCACTCTAACACCGAAATAATTATCCTCACCCCAACAATGACTGTTTATCTGCCGAGCACTTTGAGCTAATGTATTATAGTTACAATAACCAACTTGGCTCTGGTCTGACTGACAGTACCAAATAGTTTCTCCCTCAACTTGTTGGTTGGCATTATTGTTGCAAGGGAATTGAGCTGGGTTTAGGTCATAATCTGTAGCTGGATTACACTGAACATTGGAACAGTAGTTACCATAATAACTGTCCTTAATACATTTTCCATTGCCACAATCATTATCTTCGGTACAGCCTTGTGATGACCAATTTACACCATGCAAGACACCTGCTGGAATAGGCTTAAAAACATCTTCTGCATCACCAAGAACTTCATTGGTAATCAAATCTTTATTTTCTACTCCTCCATCCTTGACAAACATGAGATATTTATCATCATCAAATTCACCAAGTTTCTTGCCACTGCCACCATATTGATAGAGGGTGTCACTCTCAAGGAATCGGCTGGAGACAAAATCTTTTTCAGACCAAGTAATCTGCCAATAAGTCCATTGACGATATTTGTCTTGATCACGAGTGAAATTGTAAGTCGAGAGATTGCCTGTGACCAAAGTATTTGGAGCTGAACCACTTGGATTAATAGACCGAGCTGATTTTTTGAAGAAATTGTAACCTTGAAAGTCTTGGCTGTGACTTTTTTCATACCAGGTTGTAGCTGATTCACCTTCGCACCAATCTTCGTCTTGACCTTCATTGCAAGCAAAAGAAAAGCCTATTAAATCTTGTTTATAAAGAGGTTCACCACTATAACCAGTGAAATATTCGCGATAATCATTGCCACCTGAAGGGATATAATAACGATAATCATCAAAAATCCTGGCTCGATAGGAAATCGGATCTTCGTACGGTGTATCATCTGTTTCTAATCCGGCTGCACCGAGACAGTATAAACGACCACCATCATTTTCAAAAGCATTTGGATCATAACCAGCTTCATCATACTGGGCATATAGATCCTGAAGACCGGACAATGAATCAACAGGATACCAGGACAAACAAGCGGTGTCGCCCTGCCCACTAAGTTTGAGACTGCCATCTCGTTCAAGACAATATCCCTGCATGCCAAGATATTTTACCCGATCAATATCCTTCTTCATACACATACCGAGCTGTCCACTGTCACTGCAGTCATATGATTCGCACATTGTACTTCGATCAATAGCATTTCTGGTAATGTTGTCATCCTCTGTAATCAGACCAGCGCAAGCACATTGCCTATCTGGAATATCCTGACAAAAGCCGACTTTGTCAGTTTCAATATATTGGCTGATTGAATTTGGAAAATATTTGTCTATATATCCGCCACCAAAACTAACCTTGGTATAAGCACAACCGCAGGCAAAATTTTCATCGCCTTCGCAGGTCAGAACATTTTCATAGGCTTGGGCAGTTTGATTGCCTAACTTTTTAACACTGGCATTGAATGGAGAGTCTGCCTGCGGATAAGCTCGGCATTCAGCAGAACTGGCGCTGATAATATCAGCGGTAGCAACTCCTTCAACGCAAACATCACCAAGACAGCGACGGCCAGCTCCGCAGGCGTCATCTGAAGTACATGTTTGACTAGTAAGATGAACCAGACGATAGTCTTTTGGTAGAGCATTGTCACGAGCATTTATATTGTAGGAATTATAAAATTGTAGTGGATATCTATTTGAAATAGAATAACCACTGTAATCAAGCTGTCCCCATGAAACTCCCTGCGTTCGGCGGACTTGAGTATAATTGGTTGCATTTAATAATTGATTGGTTGTAAGGAGTGAATCTGATGGACCCTCACTGACAAAATGACTACATTGACCAGTATTCTCTGCCTCACCAATAGCATCACAAAGGCCAAGTCCCTGACAGACGAATTTCGAAGTGTTGGTAACTGGATCAAAAACAGTTTGTCCGCTCTTGCAGTCATACCATTCTGCACATTCGCGATCACGGACAACTTTTATTATACGATTTGAATCCTGAAAAATATTAGCTTCATTGGCAGCGTAACACAAGACAGACTCATAAGTACATTGATTAACTCCGACTGGGCCAGCACTGGCACTCGGGGTTGTCCCGAGCAGTGCGAAAACGCTATTTGTAATTGCAGTTCTTTCTACGGAATTAGTGTCTGGTTGGTTAAAAATAGCTCTGACCTCTGGGCAATAATTTGTGTGCAGAGAGCAATCAATATTTAAATTTTCTAGTAGTAATTTCAAACCTTGGAGTGCCTGATCAGTGGAATTGGCAAGAGGAGAAACACCTCGACCACCATCAGCAGAACTGGCTTCATAGGTTGAAGCAGAATTAAACAAAAGCTGATTAAATCCTTGGGCATTTTTGACAGAAGTGTCATTGAATAATAGACAGCCATCTTTTTCACTAACAGTAGAGCAAGACTGGATGTCTTCATTGTTTAAATAATAATAAGCTGAACCTTTGGTTGAGCCACCTTCAACATCAACTGGATCAAGAAAAGCAGTACATGAATCATATTTACTCTTGCATTGACCAACCCAGCCATCATAGGTGGCAGTACTTGAATGCAATAAATGACCCGTGCCATCAGCGTAATAATCAAAAGTTCCAGACGGACAAGAATCTTCAGTGCCTGTGACGAACCAACCTTCATTGCCGTCAGAACCTACCTTGTATTCACAAGTGCGTTCACCCGGCTCCTTGAAATAATAAGTGTTGTTGTCAGAAGTAGTAAATTCATCACAGCGATTATCTCTGCCGAGGCATAAGTATTTATCAAGATTATCAAAATCTAATTTGAAAAAGTTAGTAGCCCAATTATCAGACTCTATTTGATTGTTCTGATCATAATTTGGGACGCCGAGCATGGTACAACCAATACCAAATACTTTACACCTAACATCATCAGATAGGACTAAGTACATCAAATTGTCTTGATCGGTTGTAAAGGCTCCATTGTCATTATCATAAGATTGACTAAATGGGTTAGTCGAATTTTGGGTATCAATAACTGCTTGACAGCCAACTGCTGACTGACGGCAAATATTGCGAAAACCTCGAAGTGTCTGACTGCCGGCAACACTACTTTCAAATTCACGACAACCAAGCTGGGCTTGTGGCAAATATTGTTTGGACAAGGTCTGATCGCAAGCTGTCGGAGTTGACCAACTATTAGTAATCAAATAATGTGTATCGCTAAGTCTCTTGACTTCAATACTATCAAAATAAATCGTGCCACTATTTGATTGGATATTTATTTCATTAACCGCTTCGGTTGGAACAAATATGGCTGTATCATAATGTAAAAATTGTGTCTGATCAGCCGGAGTTGACTGGATTTCCACCCTTGACTCAAGGCTTGAGCTACCAAGATTAATATCAGCTCGGGCAGTTGAACCAGGGCTCTCTGCCCAGAAGGAAACAATATATGATTCACCTGGAATAAGGGAGTTTGATAATCTACGACCGGAGGTTTGGCCAGAAGTGAGCTTCAATGATTTTCCGCCATTGATTGAAGACCGTTGACTGATTTCTCCTCCAGTCCAGATTGTACTGGCATCAAAAGTGTCATTTAACAATTGGTCAACATCATTGGCTGTATTACCGCGGTATTCACGACAGCCAGCATTTGATTTATCACATGACTTGCTAAAATCAGGGTTAGCCCAGAAAACACACTCATTGTCAGCTCGCCATTCACCACCTCGACTAGTGCATTGGATCTCTGCATCATATTTAAGTGTTCGGCGGTATGGATGACAATTTTGGCTACATAAAACTAAATTATCTAAAATATAATATGAAACATTGCCATTTTTATCATAAAGTTCACGGCATTCAGGAAAATTTATTGGGTCAAAAGTTGACGGACTACATTCACGAGTTATAGGCGACTTCTGGACGACTTTTGGTACAGAATTATTCATCTCAAACTGATGTGCCTGGAGTTGATAACCAGAAACATCGGTTCCGACCCAAGTATAATAAGTGCCACAACTTGTATCGGTTTCAGGATTGTCTGATTTTTTGCAAAGTCTAAGATCAGAATAATATTCAGTTCCTTCACCACCTGCATCTAAATCATCTAAATTGGTAAATTCTTCACAACTGACTTGATTAGCTGAACAGCTTTCAGCAGTTGATGGCATGAAATATAATGGGAACTGGGTTGAAACAAAATTTGTAGAGGCCTGGGAATAAGTCGCATACCCAACACACTGTGAAGGACAGAGATCTTCTGGTGAAGCAACAGCGGTAACGCTGGTGCCACCATCGGTTGGATTGAAGAGCTGACAGCCAACTTCTTCAGCGGCACAAAGCTCGGCAAAGTCAGAACATTTTTCTGAATTATTACTTGTTTTATCAAGAATATCTGAAACATTAACTGGGGTATACCAAGTTGTTTCACCTTGTCTTATCCCACGACTAAAGGCTGGATCAGTATATAAAGCTGAATCATAACAGCCATAATAATCAGGAGCAATTTTGATAAAATCCAAACCAATAGTCCCATAATCACTGTAATCATAAACTTCAAATGGACTGACTGCTTCTGAAATTTGGACTTCATCAATGACTGAACTCTCAATGCCTGAAAAACGCATTCCAAGATAAGCAACATCTGGAGCTAGACGAACAATCTTGTTGATTCTCTGCCAACCGCCACCCAAATCCTCAATTTGAGTGGTATAAATATAAGAATCATTTAATGGATTTAAATTTTCTGTGGTTGAAGTAAAGGTAACATCAAAAGTTCCACCCATTCTCCGCATAGAGTAGTTTAACCTAGCAACTGTTGGAATGAGTTCAACAACTTGACTACCAGAAACAACGGCAGAAAATAAATAATAACGAGAGTATTTCAATGGAGTAATTTGTAAATCTTGAGTGAGATACAATTGACCTGAAGCTCCAAGTGATACAGAATTTGAACTTTGATAACCTGTATCTGTAACAATAAAATTATCAGCTTCAGAATTGTTCCACCCAGTAATCATATCAGCGGTTGTATCATTGGCCTCACCAACAAAAAGATCAAAATTACTATTTGGAACCAAGTTAGCACCAAAACGATTGCTAGTATTTATTACCCTAGTACAACCTTCATCATTTGGTGAACAACTTTCAGTTTCAATCTGACTGTTCAAGTGGACAATTGAACTACCTGTTTTGTAATAATCTGCGGGATAGTTTTCAGCCCAAACCCGATCTGTGGCAGTAGAAGAAGTCAACCAGCTACTATACCCTAGACAACCAACTGAATTAGCATCACAGCTACCAAAATCTACTGTATTTAATAAATAATTAAATTTTTTACCGTCACGCTGGGTCAGAGTAGTACAAGAATCAGCGACTGCAGGACAAATATCGCCAGTAAATTTCCAAACATTTTCTTCAGCGGCACAATAAGCATAATGGCAATTGCCCTCCTCATCAGTGGCAACACAACTTTTTACATCAGCACAATATTCAGCTCGATCTGTAGTATTTGAGGCAAGTAGAGTTGGTCCGCTGGCAACAGCATCACAACGAGCTTTGGGATATTTGAGAACCCAATCAGGGTCAACTAAATAACGATAAGGATCACAACTGGTAACTGCGGCAGGAGCATTGAAACAGCCAAGCATAAAACTCAATGTCTTGGCAGGATCGCCATTGGCGGAAACTGCTTGAGCTGCGAGCTCCCAACCAATTGGAATAATTCTGGCTTTTCGCAATTTTACAAGATTGTAATAACAATAACCATTTAAGTAACAATCATCATCTAAATTGTCTGAATTTTGTGGGCTGATAAAGGCTAAATTGGGAATTAATTGTTGATTTAGCGCTTCTTGAACGGTTAACGGAGTACCATAATTTGCAGTGCGGACAGCATCAGCAAAATCTTCGGTTATAACACAATTATTTGGACCTCGATTGATTGTACCAGGATCACAAGTGGTAAACTCTGTGAGCTGGTCAATTTCTCGGGAAGAAGTTTTAAACCCAATTTTTTTTAAGCGAGAAATCTGATTCTCGGCTACAGTTTTGTAATCAAAAACACCTTGTGATGGATTGTAAGAATTGGAGACATAGCCTTGGGATATACGGTCAAACAAAGCATTGACAAATCGTTGAGAAACAAATGAATTCAAAAAGGTTGAACCAATTGCTTCTGGAATTGATTCAATAACATTCCAAGCTTTTTCTTCTTCAGATGCAGGAGCGTCTAGGGTTTTCGAAATTTGACTTGATAATAATTCTTTTGAAACATCTGGCGGATTTTGGATGGTTGTTCCTGTAATATCGGTTTTGGGTTTGAAACTTCCCTCGCCTTCAAGTCGTTCTTCTTTGGCTACCTGCTCTTGTTCTCTCTGGGCAGATTCAGCTAAATCATAAGTATATAAATAAGTACCAATATCACTTTGTTTTGGTTCAAAACCTTTGACAACTTGTTCTATTGCCACAAAAGAAGCAACTGACGGATTGTCAACATATTTACTCTGTAATTCATCGGCAAAAGCGCTCCAGCGATCCTTTACTTTGTTCCAAGAACAACGACGATTTTGGACTTGAGCATCAAATGGGTTGCGTTTGGTATTGACCTCAAGAGAACGAATTACTCTAAGTTTTACATCCAAACTTGGTTCGCAGATGTCAAACTTGTCAGCCCATGGTTGAGCTGTACTCAATTCACTCAAAACATCGGTCAAAACAGCTTCACGAACACGGTCAACATAAGTGCTCCAAGTATCAAGTTGCCAAACAGGTTGTTGACCCCACTCGCCTGTTTCAAGCCAATTAACACTCTGCTCGGCCAAATCCTGCGCAACTGTAACGGCTAAATTTTTTAAATTTATGGCGGCTGTACGGATCAGAACTTTTTCAATCTTATCTCCAATCGTCTCTTCAAGCTTATTTGTTTTTTCCGTTATTATACGGTCAGTCTCAATGGCAATATCAACTGAAGTACCTGCAGGGTCAATTACCGGCAATTCAGCAAAGGCAGTTTTGGGTGGAACTATTATATTGGCAAAAATCAGAAAAACAATAACAACCAATAATGTAAATAAAGGTTTAATGTAGCGACAATTTTGAACTTTTTTCATATTTAAATATTGGCTAGTTAATTTGAAGTTACTTCTTTATTGGCTTCTTCCCATGCTTGCTTAAAAAACGAAAGTAATTCTTCATCGCTAAGGGAGCTGACAATATTTTCAGGTACACCATTTTCAATCAAAATAATTCGAAGCTCGGCGGGAGTATAATCTTCTGCTTTGGTTTTGGTTTCAATGCTTACCGGAGTTTTCAGGGGTTGATCACCAATGGTATCTCGGTAAAATTTCAAAAGCTCATCATCGGAAAAAGCCACAATGTCTGCTTCTGAAAACTTACCAGACAACCGCAATAAATCTCTTAATTCTTCCGGGGTAGGAAGGTCTGTAGCGATGGGACTCACAGTTGAACTATCTTCGGTGTCACTAGTGACAAAACTATTAAAACAGGTTTTTCCTGTCGGACAATTTGGGTCAGTGCCATTATCAATCTCCTGTTTATCATTCAAATCATCACTGTCAGAATCAGCCAAATATGGACTGGTAATATAAATATTTAATTCTTCATAATCATTGACGCCATCTTCATCAGTATCTTTACTCCTCAAATCTTCTTCTTCTGATGATAAAACCGGTTCAATAGACTTGGCATTTTCAGCATCAACTCGTTCCTGCCCACCAGGGACAGGAACAGCAAAAAAACTTTTGGCACCAAAACCAACCACAAGCAATAAAACAAGCACCAATCCAGCTAAAATACCAGACAAAACTTTCTGTCGTTTGGTTAAGGTTCCAGAGGGTAATTCTTCAATAATCGGCGGTTTATTTTCCAATAAACCTAAAGGTTCCTCTTTGTAATCATCAAAAGAGGATCTGCCCGGATTTTGTAAGCGATCTTGTCCCATGTTATGCCATTATTTTTTATAATTATACCACAAAACCAAGGCTTGATGAAAAGAGTTTATGCACATGAAAAGCGAGACAGCGAGTACAGCCCGCCTACGCTAAAGCTATGGCGGGTAAACGAGAACAGCCCGCCTTCGCTAGGTGTAGCTATGGCGGGTAAACGAGTAAAGTAATAAATAAAAAATTTTACAAAAAAAATAACCCTTGGAATAAGGTTGTTAGTTTAGGGAAAAATTTTTAGACTACTTTTGATAAGTTAACCCAGTCATCAAGAGAAAGCTGTTGGGCCCTAGTAGTGGGGTCAATATTGGCCTTTGTTAAAATAGCTTCTGCCTGTGAATTTGTAATATGCAAGCCATTAGCCAAATTATTTTTTAATTGTTTTCGCTTGGCAGCGAAGCTGATTCGAATAATCTGGAAAAATTTTTTAACATCAATTTCAGGGAATTTATTTTTGATTGTCAGCTTGACAATTGAGCTGTCAACTTCTGGCGCGGGAATAAAACATTTTCGAGAAACTGTTGATACAATTTCAATATCAGAATAAAACTGGGCGGAAATCGCTAACTTGCTCATTTCACCAGGAATTGAAACCAATCTTTCAGCAACTTCTTTTTGCACCATTAAAACCATTTCCGTTGGCGGATATTTGAATTCTAGGAATTTTCGAAGTATCTTCGAAGTAATATTGTATGGGATATTGGCAACAATCTTGTATGGCTGATGATCAAAAAAATCTTCAATATCAACTGGTTTTAATTCAAGTGCGTCTTGATTTACAATCATCAACTTTGAATAATTTTTATTTTTTCTAAATTCCTGTTTCAAAACATAGTTCAGTGTTCGATCAAGTTCAACTGACACAACTTTTTTTGCTGTCTCCAAAAGTTGCTCGGTTAAAATGCCAAGACCCGGTCCGATTTCGAGGACATTGTCAGATGTTTTCAGATCTGCGGATAATACAATTTTTTGTAAAATATTTTTGTCTACCAAAAAATTCTGGCCAGCGGATCGGCGAGGAATAATCTGATATTTTTTCATTAAAGCTTTTATATTCATACTATTCATTTCATAATTATCATGAGAACATCTAATTATGTGAACAATTATAATGAATTATACCCTGAAATCCATCTTCGTTAAAACTTCCGACTACGCTCTTTTGGGAGCTTCGACGGACAAGTCGATGGACAAGTAAATTCAGAGCCTGCCCTGAATTTAGTTCAGGGGTGACAAATGGGAGATGCTGAAAACAGTCCCCAGAGATCCTGAAACAAGTTCAGGATGACGAGTGTAGTGTTCAGTATGACGAGTGTAGTGTTCAGGATAACGAGTGTAGTGTTCAGGATGACGAGTGTAGGGTTCAGGATGACGAGTGGTGTGTTGTCCTGTCACTCTGAACTCCTGCCTGTCGGCAGACAGGTGTTTCAGAGTCTCCTGAATTGACCATGTAGGAAGGAGGGAAAGAATTTAAATTTTGAATAGTTATACCCTGAAATCCATCTTCGTTAAAACTTCGATGGACAAGCAAATTCAGGGTGACAAGTGAGAGGGCGAAGAATTATACCCTGAAACCACGCACTATAAACAAGTTTAAGTGCAAGACAAGCAAGTTCAGAGCCTGCCCTGAATTTAGTTCAGGGGTGACAAAATCTAATTATTCACCGTCACCTCCTTGCTCTTGGCAAGATAAAACATTTTATCTCAAATCAGATTAATAAGCAAGGAGGTGACGGCAGCGAGAATAAAACTCAAAGTCAGATCACCGGTGAAATAAAAACCAGCAATAATTAACAAAATTATAAGTATACGACCAAAGTTTAACGCAATCTCACGCATTGTATTGTATTCATCAACCATCTTGCCCGAATCAGCAGCTTTGTCATACATCAAAGCGTCATAGGGCGTACGCATAACAATTTCAGCAAAGTTATGATAGGTGCTGGCAATAAAAATTTGGAAGCCGGTGAAAACAAATATCTTGAATATCCAACCGATTGCATACAAGGCAGTCCCCAATTTCAAGATTTTTTTCTTTGATAATTTATCAGAGTATTCTCCGACAATCAATCGAACAATGATGCTGACAAGAATAATAATTGAAGAAACAAGCCCAACAGCAGCATAATTCTCATCTAGCACCAACCAAATAAACAATGGCCACAGAACCATACCAATAAACCCCTGCGCACCATCGGCTGAATATGACCAAAGCATTCTTTTGTTCTTGGCAGAAAAAAGTTGCTTGAAAGATTCAAGATAACCAAAAGAATATTCTTCCTTGACTTCAGGGATCATAAATAGAGGGAGCGCTGAAGCAAGATATATTATCAAAGCGCTAATAAACAAAATACCAAAACCATAATTTTCAAGCATTAAACCGGAAATAAATGGAATCAAAACTGCGACTAATGATGCGACTGAAGAAAATAATGATATTTGCCTTCCGCGAACACTCTTGTTGGAAAATTTTGCAAAATCAGTATGATACTGAACCCAAAAAAACATCCGAGTCAGGTCAACAAAAAAAATTGAGGACAGGAGCCACCAACGGTTATCAGTCAAATCGAAAAACTGCAAGGATAAAAAATAAAAAGCACTAAATACAACTGAAATTATCAATGATTTCTTGATGCCAATCTTGCTCATCCACTTTGCTCCGACAGGAACCAATAAAAACCAAGAAGTATAACTGGCTAGGCAATACAGAGAAACTGCAATCAAGGAAAAACCAAGTTTTTGGTAAAGGAAAACTGGGATAAAAAGACCAATAAGACCATTGGCAACCTGCTGGATTAACTGGCAAGAAAACAATGCGGTCAGAGGACCGGACAACTTGATGTTGCGGAAATCTTGGAATAAATGCCAGCGGTATTCGTGATGATGGGGCATAAAAGATGTTAGTTGATAGTTATTAGTTGATAGGTGTCAGTTGTGATTGGCGACTGAATAAGATTTGGTAGTAAGATGCTGAAATACCTGTCTGCCGACAGGCAGGAATTCAGCATGACAAAAAAAATGCTGATTCAGACCTTCCCGTCGGCAAAGATCAGGTCAGGCTCTGAAGTGACGAAAGAGAAGATGCCTGACAAACTTAAAATTAAATTAAAATAATCGAAAATAATTAATTGAACCTAATAAGTTATTATAAAACATTAACATTATAGCAGAAAAATTGTATTGGAGGAATTTGTATCTGATATTTTAAAATCAAATCCCCGCTGTAAAATCTTTTACAGCGGGGTATGTTTCTTTGTTTTGGTTTGTTGCGATGAGGAGGGATCACCAGTTGGCGATGGCCGAGCGGATCTGCTCGGCGCGCTCGGGCGCGCACTGCGCCATGACCTCGTCGGAGATCCAGACCGTGCGGTCTGGGGTGACGAGATAGAAGCTGAGGTTGACCTGGCCTCGCCTGAAGAGCAGGGCTCCGCCGTCGAGGATGCGGTGCGAATGGCACAAATCGTTGATCTTGTCGACCATGGAACGGGTGACCAGACAGCTGGGCCATACTTCCGCCCCCAGCTTGAACTGGGTGTACGCGGGCATCGCTCCCGCGCGGTGGGCGTTGATGGCCAGGATGGCCAGCTTGCAGTCGAATTCGGTTAGCTGGGTGCTCATGACTCTGCCTTTCCGAGGCGTGTGGGTGTCAGTACGAGAATTCTTCGGTAATTGTAAGTTCATGTTCAGCTAATTCAAGCTTTGCAACTTCAAAAATCTCAGAATCCATTCTGACTCCATCATTGAAACGAACATAAACTGGGCCAAGCCATTCCCCAGTTTCAACAAAATCTGTACCAAACATTTTACAAGCTAAACCAGCTGCGCCCATGGTTCCTGGAGTAATACAATATCTATATTTCTGAGTTGGCATCTGATTCCCCTTTTCTGTTTTTCTGTTGTTTGACATTATATTTTAGCATAAGTTAGGTAATTTGTCAATGTTTTTGAGCTCTTAGTTTGAGCTTGTAGCTTTTAGCTGTTATGTTGTGTAAAATTAGGTAAAAACTGGTGTTTCGTATTGACTTTTTTGTAAAATAGTACTATAATTAATAGTTAGTACCTTTACCCTACCTTAACGAGAAACCCAAAGGAAACGAGGTTCACAATGAACTTTCGCTTTGTCGACGGACTGAACATCACTTCCACCCCTCCTAATCCTCTCGACTCGAAAAGAGTAAAGATCGACCAGTACAACGCCCCGCAACTCGGGACCACGAAAGAGGAGATTATCGGCAACATCAGTGACGTCTTGCCGAAGGACGCAAGCGTGATCATCGTGACTGACGCCAACTTCAGACTGGCGGAGGATCGGGCTAAGGCGCTCGGTTATCGACCTGCCAAAGCCGGTGAGTTCCTCCAGATTTTGGAATGGTTTCGTACCGAACCTGCGGTGGAGCGACTCGGCTGGTTCTACTGCTATGCCGGACGTCAGCCCGGATATGCTGTTGTGGCCCAGTTTCATGGAGGCGATCGAGAAGTCATATTCGACACCCGGGTTCGGGACCTGGCCGACATGAGCAGTGCCAACATGGATACCAAGTGTTTCTTCGTCAGGGACTAGGTTCCTGATGAAGTAACCATCCCCGCCCCATCGACACACCACCCCACCTCGAACAATACATTCAATCGACGCGATTCAGCGTCAATTCGTGAAGTAAAAAATAAAGGTCTCTGAAAATTCGGGGGCCTTTTAAAGTCTATCTGTTATCATTAAAATTTTCCAAATTAAAAATTGTCACACTTCGAGAGCCTCAGTGTGACAATTTTTTTTACTTTGATTAATTTCCAAGTTTAGCAATAATTTGGTCGGCTTGCTGACCTGAAACAAAATTCGGTTGGCACAGGTCTTCAATTATAACCGGATGATAATCAACTTGTGTCACACCATCTCGACTCAAATGAAACATAATTCCAAGACCCTGTCTAACATCAAGAGATTGATTTTGATCAAAGACAAAATTGCCTAAACTGTAATAAATATATTTATCTTTATAAATTTCCATGGTTTGAACTACATGAGGATGATGCCCAATAATTAAGTCTGCACCAAGATCAATGGCTTTATGGGCAAAATCAATTTGATGAGTTGATGGTTGACGAACATATTCTATGCCATCATGCATATTAATAATTATCAAATCAACTTTATCTTTAACAGAATTAATATCTTGTTCCAATTGGGCTAAATCCATCAGAGCCATACCTGGCCTATTAACAGTTGCAGAATATTCAGTCGGCCCATAAGCATAAGACAAAAAAGCAATTTTTATCCCTTTTACTTCTTTAATCAAAGGATTTATCATTTTTGATTTATTAACTCCGGCGCCGACATATTCAATATTATTTTTTCCCAAATATTCAAAAGTTTTTAGCAAACCTTCATCACCAAAATTTTTAAGGTGATTGTTTGGCAGACTCATAATATCAAAACCAGCTAATTTCAAACCTTCGGCTGAACGAGGATCTGCGCGAAAAGACATGGTATATGGCAAAATCGGATCACCATCAATTAGCGGACTCTCAAGATTTGCCATAGCCAAATCTGCTGACTCAACCACTTTTTTTACCTGTGATAAACAATATGAAAAGTCATTTTTCTCGAGCATTTTTCTCTCAACTGTACGACTAAGCATGATGTCGCCAACAGCGAATAAGGTAATTTCTTGTTTTTCTCTCATATTAAATAATTTAATTTGGTCTTGTTGAATTCTCTGCCATTCATCATAGTCAATGACATTGGTGATAGGCTGATTTTCTATTCGGGTGATCTGGAGCTCCCGCAAATTGTCCTGCACAAAGTACCAATATAAAAATAAGGCCAAAGCAATGGCAAGGATTATTGCTAATAAAATTATAATTATTTTTTTCATGTTATATTCTCAATAGGAAGTATCACAGTAATATTAATCTAATCTTTTTTATCTAAAGATTTTTGATACCTCAAATAGGCTTCGATAAACTGCATAATATCGCCATCAAGTACTATGTCAACTTTGTCTGTTTCAAATTTGGTCCGATGATCTTTTACTAATTTGTATGGATGTAAAACATAAGACCTGGCTTGGTTGCCCCAAGCGGCTTCAGTAAACTCACCCCGGAGTTTTTGTCTTTCTTCTTCAATCTCGGTTTCATAATATTGTTGGAGTTTGGAATAGAGTATTTTCAAAGCTTTTTCCCTGTTTTGTGTTTGGGATCGTTCATTTTGGCATTGGACAACAATGTTGGTCGGGATATGAGTAATACGAACAGCAGAATCAGTAGTGTTGACACTCTGTCCGCCATGTCCACCAGCACGGTAAGTATCGATGCGTAGATCATCATCTTTTATTTCAACTTCAACTTCAGAATCAAGCAGTGGTAGGACTTCAACCATAGCAAAACTGGTATGACGCATTTTTTCAGCATCAAAAGGTGAAATCCTGACTAATCGGTGTACACCGGATTCTGACTTCAGATAACCATAAGCGTATCTACCAGAAATTTCTACTTGGACACTTTTTATCCCAGCTTCTGCGCCTGATGAAATATTGAGAATTTCTGTCTGCCAATTTTGCTTTTCAGCAAATCGTAGATACATTCGAAGTAACATTTCAGCCCAATCCTGCGCATCTGTACCACCAGAGCCAGCATTGATCGTAAGGATTGCAGAATTGCTGTCGTAATCACCTTCTAACAACAGATTTAATTCAAGATGGCTAAATTTTTCCTCAAGATTGGCAACATTTACCTCGAACTCTGGACGAAGATTTACATCCTTGTCGTCAATATCAAACTCCAACATTTCAAGAGAATCAATTAATTCTTTGCCAAAATTGTCCCATGTATCAATCTCTTGCTGAAGTGAACTGACAATCTGGGAAATTTTCCTGGCTCGATTCTGATCAGACCAAAAATCAGATTTGTTCATTTCTTGGCTCAATTTTTCAATCTCCTGTTTTTTACTATCAATTTTAACCAAAGCTACAGCTTGATCAAAGCGGGTTTTTAGATTGATAAGTTGGTCTTTCAAATCATTCATGTTACAAAAGATAGAAGTAATAAGGTAAATAAGAAAATATTCATTGTACTTTGTATATTGATAATTATAACACAATTTGTCAAGCTTTGATAGCTAAAAATAGAGCTACGAGAGCTCTATTTTATTTATTTTAATTTTGTCGTTCTTCCAACTTTATTTTTATGGGTTTTTCATTGCCATCATGCAATATCCTTAATTCAATTTCATCTCCGACTGAATATTTGGTAATCTCTGCAACCAGAGATGTTTTGTCGAGTTTCACTCCATTTACTTCGAGAATAATATCATTTTCTTCCAAGCCAGCCTTATCAGCCGGAGAGTCTGGAACAATAGCCAAGTCAGTTGAAGTATCACCTCGAACAACGAGTGCGCCATATTCAACCTTTAGATTATTTTTTTTAATAATATCCGGTGTAATTTGGACATATCTGACACCAAGCCATGGACGAATAATTTTACCATACTTCTCAACACTATCAACAACTGTCTTGGCAAGATTGATTGGGATGGCAAAACCAATGCCCTCACCTTGACGGTTAACAGCAGTATTAATACCAACAACCTGCCCAGATAAATTAATCAGCGGACCACCTGAATTTCCCGGATTGATTGGTGCGTCAATCTGGATAGCACTGCCAAGAGAAGAAAAAACTTGACGGTTTATACCGCTGACAATTCCTTTGGAAACGGTATTTCTATATTCACCGAGTGTATAACCAATGGCAATAACGGTTTGACCGATTTTCAGTTCATCAGAATTCCCAAGTTCGGCGACCGGTAAATTTTCACCTTCGATTTTCAAAATAGCCAAATCATTTACAGTATCAAGGTCCAAAACTGTGGCATCAAATTGTCGGTCATCATTTAAAATTACAGTGTATTCAGCTGTGCTGTCTTCGACCACATGTCTATTGGTAACAATTAATCCATCTGGAGTTATAATAAAGCCTGTGCCTCCACCAATTTTCTCGACTTGTGGCTGGGCAGTTTGATCTTGGACAGGCAAGCCGAAAAATGGATCAAGTTGGATGTTTTGTAATTCTTTGGAAACAACAATACTGACTACAGCTGGAGAAACTTCTTCAACTGCAGAAATCGATGAACTTTCTTCTTCAACTGATATAACTTCATTGCCGGCAGAAACAGATTTTTCATATTGCCGAAAAAATTTATCAGCGTATGGTAAATTTTGTAGGATTGGAGTAACAAAAAGACTGCCGAGAACTCCGGCTGAACCACCAACTAGTAAACTGACAATAACGAGGATAATAATAAAATTTTTATTAAATTGATTGTCCATATTTTTTTTGATTATTTATAATATAATTTTTGTTCAAAGTTATTTATTCTATTATTTTTAATGATAAGGCCTTCAAAATGTAATAATTGTTTCTTTTTCTCAAATCCAAGGCTGAATCCGCCAATTTGCCCATTACTTTTTATTACGCGATGACAAGGAATTTTCTTTCGTCCATTGGACAAAAAATGGAATTTATTTTTCTTCAAAACTAAACCAACTGCCCTCGCTGACCTAGGATAACCTGATAAATCAGCGACTATTTTGTAAGTACTGACTTGGCCGATCGGAATGGCGCTTACAACTGCCAAAACTTGTTGTGCGAATTTCGTCATATATATTTCTAAATAAAAAACAGAACTTTAATGGCTCTATTTTTCTAGCAATTATCGTGAGAAAAGAGATTTTATTATATCTGGGTCAACTGCACTGGTACTGCCATTTTTTAGATTTTCAATTTGGTCAAAAATTGCTTGATAAGAACCAAGGAAATTTTTTATAGCAGCCGGGAGATAAATTATGGCTAAAATTATCGGCAAAACGATTAAAGCAGTTTTTACAATATTCAAAACTTTTAACCACAAAATATATTTCTGAATCTTCTCTGTATTAGCCAAATTCTTGCGGGTTAATTCAAGATTTTGACGGACTAATTGTTCTAAACGATTGAAGCCCTCCTGAGGCATAAAGATAAAATTTAAATGTAAATTAAAATCTGATGGTAAAATTTTTATCGAACTTTGCAGACCTTGAACCAACCTTTGATTTGACTGCGGATATCTTCCAATTCTTTTTTACTATAAGTTTTTTTGTTGGTAAATTCTGGGTTGACTAAATTGGCAGCTGATTTGAATTGTTGGAGATGATAAGAGTCAGCGCCTTTGACCTGACGAGCCATTTGAATAATATCAGCAGAAGAATGCAATTCAGGCAAAACTGTTGAACGAAATTCATGCGGAAGACCACTACTTGTTATTATTTTAGCACTTTGCTGGATTTTCGCCAAATCAACTTTGCGACCAACGACTAATTCATACTTTGACCAAGGAGCTTTTATGTCCATAGCAAAGAAATCAACCAATCCTAACTCAATTAATTTTTGCAAAACCTCTGGTCCACTACCATTGGTATCCAGTTTTATGCTGTAACCGAGAGATTTTACTTCTTTTATAAAAGGAATCAAATCTTTTTGTAGCGTGGGTTCACCACCAGTGATACAAACAGCATCAATCAACTTGGTTCGAGCACGAAGAAAATTTAAAACTTTTTCCTCAAATTTCTGGTAAGCAGGATTCTGCTTCAAGGTAACTAACTCTGGATTGTGACAAAAATGACAACGAAAACCACAACCGACCGTAAAGATGGTGGCGGCTATCTTCCCTGGATAATCAATCAGGGTCATTTTTTGTAATCCGCCGATTAACATATAAGAATAAAGCGAGTAAAGCGAGTACAGCGAGAACAGCCCGCCTACGCTAAAGCTATGGCGGGTAAACGAGAACAGCGAGAACAGTTAGTGCTTGTATTGCTCGGGCTGACTAAATTCCCCCGACTCTGAAGGTCGAGGGAATTTTATATTAAGAAATTCAGTTATAAATTTTTATTCCTCACTTACAGTGAGCATTTGATTGAACTCTTGGCGGTCATTCCATTCGGCTTTTTTCCCTTTATTCCAACGATTTACCGGACTTAGGTAGCCGACTACTCTAGAATAAATTTCACATTTCTGTCGTTCTAGTTTTTTTGATGTCATAATATTACGACCTCCCTCCAAGAATAACCTCTTGTTATAAATTTTTGGGATTTTTATTTTTATTTATTAGTACCTATATTTTATAACTTTTTTTACATTATGTTAAACCAATATTTATCCACAAAATTAGTTTTCTGAAGCTTTAGCCAAAACATCCGAGCCAGCCTCAATATAACCCATTTCCTCATCACAACGAGGACAATATTCATGCTCGCCAGAGATATAACCATGAACCGGGCAAATACTAAATGTTGGAGTTATGGTGAAGTATGGCAGACGAAAATTTTCAGCAATTTTCTTGACCAAAGATTTTGTTGAGCCAATTGATGGCATTTTTTCTCCAACAAAACCATGAAGAACCGTACCGCCTGTATAACGAGTTTGCAAATCATCCTGAAGTCGAAGAGCTTCAAAAATATCATCGGTATAGCCAACTGGAAGCTGGGAAGAATTGGTATAATAAGGATCAGCTCCTTTTTCAACATAATCTTTTTCATTGGCAACAATAATCTCTGGGTATTTGCTTTTATCAATCTTGGCAAAACGATATGAAGTACCTTCGGCAGGAGTAGCTTCGAGATTAAACAACTGATTGGTTTCATTTTGGTAATCCATAAGTCTCTCTCGCATAAAATCAAGGGTCTGACGAGCGAATTTATGACCTTCAACAGTGGTGATATCTTGACCGAGTAAATTAATTGAAGCTTCATTCATACCATTGAGACCAATAGTATTGAAATGGTTTTTCCAATATTCACCAAATCTTTCATGGATTGTGCTTAAATAAAATTTACTATAAGGATACAAACCACCTTTGGTGAATTCTTCAAGCGCTTTTCGCTTTATTTCAAGACTTTGTTTGGCTAAATCCATTAATTCAGCGATACGAGCAAAATATTCTTCTTTATCTTTGGCAATAAAGCCGATCCTTGGCAAATTAATTGTGACAACACCAATTGAACCGGTCAAAGGATTTGCGCCAAAGAGTCCGCCGCCACGCTTTCTAAGTTCTCGGTTGTCCAAACGCAAACGACAACACATACTACGAGCATCGTCTGGACTCATATCTGAATTTATAAAATTTGAAAAATATGGAATACCGTATTTGGCAGTCATGCCCATAATCTGATCAATAATCGGATTGTCCCAATCCCAGGTGCTGGTTACATTGTAAGTTGGAATCGGCCAGCTAAGTACACGGCCACTTTTGTCACCTTCGGTCATGACTTCAATAAAGGCCTTGTTGAACATATCCATTTCTTGTTGATATTCACCGTACTTTTCCTTTTGCGGTTGGCCTCCAATAATTACTGATTCATTGGCCAATATACTTGGGACAAAAAGATCAAGCGTAACATTGGTAAAAGGTGTTTGAAAACCGACTCTAGTAGGAACATTAATATTATACAAAAACATCTGTACCTGCTGTTTTACACTTTCAAAATCCAACTTATCATAACGGATAAACGGCGCAACTAAAGTATCAAGCGAGGAAACTGCTTGGGCACCGGCTGCCTCACCCTGAAGGGTATAAAAGAAATTTACCAATTGGCTCAAGGCAGTAGCAAAATGCTTTGGTGGTTTACTCTGGACTTTACCCTGAACACCACCAAAACCACGAAGCAAAATATCCTTGAAATCCCAGCCACAACAGTATGGTGCAAGTAGTTGTAAATCATGGATATGAAAATCACCGCTAACATGTGTATCTTTTATATTTGGTGGATAAACTTTGTTGAGCCAATAATGTGAACTGACTGTGGAGGCAACATAGTTATTTAATCCCTGTAAAGAATAATCCATGTTGGAATTTTCTTTTACCCGCCAATCATTTAATTTCAAATAATCTTCCATCAGCTGATCAGAATTGATCATGGCATCTAAATCACGAATTTTTGCATGCTGGTCGCGATAAATGATATAAGCTTTGGCTGCCTGAATAAATTTTTGTTCAATTAGACAGTTTTCAACCATGTCTTGAATTTCTTCAACTGCTGGGATTGTTCGTTCATGAAACTTTTCATTTATCCTTTTCATGACAATGTCTGAAATGTTCTCTGCGTCTTCTTGGGTCCCAGTCTCGGTAGCTTGCAAGGCCTTGAAAATAGCTTTGGTTATTTTTTCCTGTTCAAAATCCACAATACGGCCATCGCGCTTGCGAATTTGGATGATTTTGTTTCCTGCGTACATAGGGAAAGATATTAGTTAATAGTTGAGAGTTGTGTGTTGAAAGTTGAAAGATTATAGATTAGAGAATGGGGATGCGAAAATGGAGCTAATTGTTTTTGTTGATTTTAGCCAACTCTGATTCAAACTCTTCAGCATCTTTGAAAGATTTATAAACTGAAGCAAAACGGATATAAGCGACCTGATCGACTCTTTTCAATTGCTCCATGGCAATCTCACCAATTCTTTGGCTGGAAATTTCAGAGTTGTTTTTGTTTTTTTTAACTTCAATTTGAATTTCTCTTTCAATATTATTAATCAGTTTTTTTATTTCATTGTCCATGATTGATCTTTTCTCAAGAGAACGGCAAATACCTTTTTCTAATTTAGCTCTAGAATATGCTTCTCTTTGTCCGCTTCTTTTTCTAACCATGAGATCAAGCAACTCAACTGCTTCATAAGTTGAAAAACGAAAACCGCACTTGCAACATTCACGACGACGACGAATAGCTAGATCATCTGAAGCAGAACGAGAATCAAGTACCTTTGTCTCTGGATTGTAACAAACTGGACACTTCATGGGATTAACTATATTTAGTATATTCAATAACAATTTTACCACAATATGTGCTTTACTCCAAAGTTTAAATACTTTTATAAAAATGATGTTAAACTAAAATAAATATTTGTGTCGGGAAATATAAAGTGATTGTTATCCACAGAATTTTGTTGTAGTATTTTTGGTTAGTAAAATTATTGTTTCAGCAAAGCTGTTACTTTTTGACATCCTGCCTACCCTGCCTACCCTGCCTACCGGCAGGCAGGTGGCAGGCAGGCCCCGAGGCTTACCGTGTTCGTGGGGTTGTTGTATTGCTAAAGTAAGTTTTTTGAGATTGTGTGATTCTTTCGCTTTGCGAGCTACTTTTGACACCAAAAGTAGCCAAAAGTGCTGGGGGGATTCAATGCGAATTGCATTGTTCATCCCTAGTGCATTGATTACCCGCAGAATCCCCCCAGACCCCTATGCTTGGCATATTTGTGGGATTTGATATTAAAGTTAGTGATTGGTTTTGCTAAAGCACGCCCCAGACCTGCCTTCATCAAGATTACGGCAGGCAAGCCCCGAGGAATATCATTCTTGATATTTTTGGATTTGGAGATTTGGCATAAGTGAATGGGCACAAGTTTTTTAAAAAACAAAAAACTGAGAAATATTATCCCAGTTAGATTAGAATTAGAGGAGCGATTTCTGCTCGATCAAGAATTTGAATGTTGCCATTATCAAAGGTATAGGCTACATGAACTCTGTTATCTGAACCAGGTACAGGGTTTGGAGAACTTTGGGTAATGACATCTTTTCTTTCATAAACAATTTCCCAGCTATTTTTGATAGCCATTTGATACAAAACAGCATTAGGATTAAAGCAAATTGACAGACCAATACATGAGGCGCCAAGCATAGCTCTATCACTTTCAGTATCACCCACTGCCCAAATATTGCACTTTGGAATTTTATCTTCAGAATTAATTTCAGCTAGAACTCGTGTAACAAAATCAGCTTTACGAGAATTGAAGACTACATCCCTTACTCCTGAATAAAAACCATCTTTTACTTCCATAGTGGTACCATAGGCTCTATTTGCTCCCCACTTATCGGCAAACAATTTCACTGCATACTCTGGTGAGGCACTAATAAAACAAATGTACCACCCAGCAGCTTGTTTACGCTGAAGCAATTCACGAGTAAAGCGATAAACCCGATTGTGGTACTTTTCTACCACTTGACCAAGAACAGCTTCAACCGCTGACTGATTCAATCCCTTAAGATTGCTTTCAAGCAATTGGATAGCATAGCTAAGATAGTTATCAAAAGTATCCTGACGGTTTTCCCAGAGTTTACGATAGTTATCAAGAACATGACGATATTTATCATTCAGAATGCCAGTATTTAGCATGGCATAAACCCAATCGAGGAAAATCTGCCAACGATAGAGTGTACCATCGATATCAAAGAAAATCACTCCCTTGTATTGAGATTTTCTCATGCTTTCCGCCCCCTGTCGGTCGTCTGTTTTTCAGAAAGGAACTATGGATACTACTCAACTTGCGAAATCATTTTTAGGATAAAATTGACTGATTCAGAAATACTGATTTTGGGGACGATGAATATATTTCTTAGCATAGATAAGTAATTTTGTCAAAGCAAAACCAGCGAACTGCTTCGCTGATTTTTATTTTTAATTTTACTATAATCTTTCTCACATCATTTTCTTCCGAATAAATGCGGGGATATCCAATTCATCATCATCAGAATCTGTGCTCTCTGGTTCACGCTGAATAGGTTTAGCAGATGGTCGAACTTGACTAGGCTCGCGCATTGAGCGAGAAGAAGAAACCGGAACTTCGCTAATAGCTGGTGCAGAAAAAGGATTATTGGTAACATCATCATCATGTTTGACATCATCGTCTTCGGGCCTTGCTTGGAAATAATTTACGGGTTCGTGATTTACCTTTAATAAATTGTCTTTGGTAATTTTCTCATCAAAACCTGTGGCAACAACTGTAATTTTTATATTATCTTTTAATTTTTCATCGTTGACTGCACCAAAAATAATCTTGGCATCTGGATCAACTGATTCAGTAATTATTTTGGCAGCTTCACTAACTTCATACATGGTTAGATTTTCACCACCTGCGATTGTAAACAATATTCCTTTTGCGCCTTCAACGGAAATTTCAAGTAGTGGACTAGAAACGGCTGCCTTAGCGGCTTCAATCGCGCGATTATCGCCAGATGCTATCCCCATACCCATAAGCGCTGAACCACTAGATTTCATGATTGCTCGCACATCGGCAAAATCGACATTAATCAAACCCGGTAAAGTAATCAACTCGGAAATACCCTGGACCCCCTGACGCAATACTTCATCAACAACTCTAAAGGCTTCAATAAGTGGGGTTTTTTTATCAATAATCTGCCAGATTCGATCATTTGGAATTGTTATCAGGGTATCAACCTTGCTACTAAGATCTTTCAACCCCTCTTCGGCAATACGCCGTCTTGGACCACCCTCAAAAGAAAATGGTTTGGTAACAACGGCAATAGTTAAAATACCCATTTCGCGTGAAATTTCAGCAATAACAGGAGAAACTCCAGTACCTGTGCCTCCACCCAAACCACAAGTAATGAAAAGTAAATCCGTACCTTTTAGCATTTCCCTGATTTCATTTTGAGACTCTTCAGCTGATTTTCGGCCAAGTGATGGATCCATACCTGCGCCCAAACCGCGTGTAGTAGTGCGACCAACATGAATTTTCTGTTGAGCCAGACTGTTTTGCAGGGCCTGGAGATCAGTATTGACAGCGATATACTCAACACCCTTGACCTCTGATGCGATCATACGATTTATTGCCGCTCCCCCTCCACCACCGACACCAACTACTTTTATTTTGGCAAAGGTTTCTATTTCCGGTTTAAATTCTGGCATATTATTTGATTAAGATTAAAACCCCTCCGCCTAAATTATGTAATTTTATAAATTTTATTATGAAATTAAAGATTTGAACCATTTTTTTGCTCCAGAAACAACATCTTTCATTGAACTAAGTTTTCCGCTAAGATCAAATTTGCTCTTACCTTTTTGGTCAAGCATTTGGTAACCCCAGAGGACTAAACCAAGCGGATTGACAAAGGAAACATCATTGACCTTATCTATGGCTGTTTGGAAACTTTGAACGCTGCCAACTGAAACAGGCAACATTGTTTTTCTCTTGGCAATTTCATTAATTCCTTTTAATTTTGCGCCACCGCCAACTAGAACTATTCCAGCCGGCAATAACCCTGCTCGACCAATTTTCTGTAACTCATTATCAATTTTCTCAAAAATTTCTTCTGCCCGCGCCATTATTATCTCGGTAATATATCTTCTGCTAAATTTTTGGTCGTCACCACCTAAATCTTTTAAATTTATTTCATCTGTTTTTTCTATCCCATCAAAATTTGCCTGACCAAATTCCAGTTTGACTCTCTCGGCAACTTCAACTGATGTCTGCAAACCAATAGCCAAATCAGCTGTAATGTGATCAGAGCCAATGGGAAGAACTATAGAATGGATAACATCACCTTCTTCAAAAACCAATAAGTTGGAGGTGGAAGCGCCAATATCTACCAAAGCTACACCTAATTCTTTTTGTCGAACTGACAAAACTGCTTCTGAAGCGGCGAGCATTGATAAAACTAAATCATTTATATCCAAACCTGTACGATAAACACACTTGGTTAAATTTTTAATCTGGGAACTAAGGCCTCGGATAACTTGGGTTGTAACTTCAAGGCGTATCCCGGTCATGCCGATAGGATCCTTTATTCCAGCCTGACTATCAACAGAAAATGTTTTTGGTATTACATGAAGAACCTCATGATTTACTGGTGCAGCAACTGAACGAGCGGCATCGATTACACGCTCAATATCATCTTCCTGAATTTCACCATTGGTTCGTGAAATAGCAATCACGCCATTGCTTTCCTGCGATGAAATATGAGTACCACCAATACTCACCCAGACATTTTCAATTGGCAAACCAATCATTCGTTCAGCTTTTTCAAGACAAGTGGAAATACTGGAAACAGCGTCCTCAATGCTAACAATAGAACCCTTACTTATGCCTGCAGAGGGAACTTCAACTACGCCAATTATATTCAATTGTTGATTTTCCTGGCCACGCGCATATTGTCCTATGACAATTCTAATATTAGCAGAACCAATATCCAAGCCAGCGATTATTTCGTCAGACATAATTTTACAAACTAGTTTGTGTATTAATAATTATAATGGAAAACTCAATATTTATAAAGGCTGATGAACACTTTTTTAATTCAGCAGCTAATTATTTTTAAAATAATGCAATTATTCTCGGCAAGAAAATCAAAAGACCTATAATTAGTGCTGAAAATGCGGTAATTAGAACAACTGAAGAAGTGATGTTTTTTATATCGTGAGCGTACAAATGAACTCTTGGTTTCAACATATCCACAAGCCGTTCAAAAACCGTATTCAGCATTTCCAAAACCAGAACAAATAATATGAGGAGTATTATGATAATCCACTCCCAGACTTTAAGTTCAAAGATAAAGCCCGAAATAATAATTGCTAAAGCAATCAGAAGCTGAATCCGGAAATTTTGTTCACTGCGGAAAACTGTGTAAAAGCCTTTGAAGGCAAATTTGAAGCTTTTTAACAAGCGATTTAGTTGCATAAAAAAATTTAATAAATCTGATTTAATATTTTTTGTTCAAGCGTCTCCATCATCTCTGCTTCAGCTTTTTTTAGGTGGTCATAGCCGAATAAATGAAGCAACCCATGTAGATATAATGTAATAAATTCTTGCTGAACTGAATGTTTTTTTTCTTTTGCTTGTTTTTTGGCCTGAACAAGGCAAATCAAAATTTCTCCTATAAAAATCGCTTTATTAATTTTGTCATTGTCTTCAAATGACAAAACATCGGTGACATAATCCTTTTTCCGATATATTCGATTGAATTGTCTTATTTTAGCCGGGGAAACAATAGCAAGAGAAAGGTTGAAATTTCCTTTCAATGATAATTTCTTCTGGACAATTTTATTAATTTTTTCAACTAGCTTTTTGGGATAAACAAAAACAACTTGTTTATTCAACTCAACAATAATCATATATTATTCAGTAAAAATAAAGCTCTGGGCAATCAAGGCAAAAAGATTTGGATAGCTGGCTTTCTGTTTCAAACCAATGTTGTAGGAAACCACATAAACCTGGTTTGCTTTGGAAAAATAGTAACGAAATCCGTCTGGACTGATAATACCTTTTACACCTTGCTTATTGTCGAAATCAACCAATTGTGCAATATCGGCCTCTGAATCCTGCGACAAATACCATTGTTTTAGATCCTGTAAAGACTCATTTTGCACCACAAGAATATTAACAAATTCTCCGGTTGGTGAAGTAAAAACAACTTCACGATTATCACGCTCTACTGCCCGAGCAAACCAAGCTTTTGGATAAAAAACATCATAATCATAATTTGGATTAACAAAGGTTGCTACCAGGTCAGAAAATTCCAATTTTTCACCAACCTCAAGCGGAGTGTATAAATTTAATAATTCATCACCATCGAGATAACTATCAGCATCAGTGTCTGGTTTATTCATATCTGTATTGATTAGCAATTCTTCAGCGTCGGTAAGACCATCTGCGTCAGCATCTGCATCATGAATATCAGCTAATTTTATCATGACCGGAACAATTGGAATGATTGGGACAACTGGCTCATCTGGCTGTTCAACTATAGGAATATCAACAATTGGTTTAGGATTTTCGACAACTGGAACCTCAATAATTGTTGAGTTAGATGTAGTGTCAGCATAATTCAAATAAACCAAATAGGATAATAAGCAAATTATTATAAGCAAGCTAAAAACAACCACGACAGTCATTGCCTTATTGCGTTTTTTGGGAAAAGGTTTCCCTGGTTTTGTTACAATTTTTTCTACAATTCGGGTTTCTATCTTTGTCTGTTTTTCCTCGGGGTTAACGCCATAAAACTCTAGTGGCATAACATGAATTGTGTCAGGACTATTTTGTTTTTCTGTCTTAGTTTGAACCATAACTATTTATAAATTTAATAACTTACCTGGTCCATTTGGATTGTAGCCATTTTTTACTTCTTCACCATCGGGATAAGTATCACCGTCAGTATCAACTTTTAGCGGATTGGTCTCGTAAAGCTGTATTTCCTGATAATCGGACAAACCATCATCATCAGTATCTGCTTTCAGAGGATTAGTGTTAAATAAAGTTTCTTCATTGTCCTTCAGACCATCTCCATCTGTGTCAAGGTCTACATCAACTTGGGTATCGTCTGTAGCAGGAATGGTCACGGATAAATCAGAATCTGTTGGTGTGGTTGCTTCAATGTCAGAATTGTTTGCAGTATTTGTATCATCAATGGGATCAGAGTTATCAGAAACAAATAAACCAGTACCAAAAACAGAAAAAGCCCCGGCTGCGACTACAAGAAATAGAAAAATTAAGACCACAATCAAAATAATTTTGCTACTACTCTTTTTGGTTATAGGTGCCTGATAGTCAAACTGCTGTTCAGGTTGTGCCAGTGGCTCTGCACCAACAACTGGTTGTAAATTCTCGGACTGTGGTTTCACCTCCTCATTATTAGTGACTGGAGCTTGCTGCAAATTTTGCTCGGATTTTGGATCATCAAACATATATTAAGCGAGATAAGCGAGAACAGCGAGGTCAGCGAGTAAAGCGAGTACAGCGAGGTCAGCGAGTAAAGTAATACTTTCTTCTGAACTTGCTGTCTTCGGTACTTGCTGTCTTCTGTTCTGGCTATTTATTAAAATGAAATATTTATATCTGGGTTGTTACTAAATGAATCATAATAACCTTTCAATATTCCTTCTAGTTTATAATCTAACTGGGCTGAATTGAAAGAATTAAAGGTATACCAATAAACATAGTCTCGGCCAGAGAAAGGATGGGAACTTCTAAATGAATTTGATTGGTATTCTTGAGTTTCAGAATTAAAACAAGTTTTTGGATCGGTTCCAGTACGACAAAGAGAACAAATTGATTGATTATTTACTGTGAAACAAGAATCTGAACTGGTAAAACATTTTCTTCCATTATTGGTGTTATCACAGCTAACACCATTATATTCAGGCAATGAACTTGGCTCATAACTAGCAAATGAATTTACTGGGTCAACAGAAAGTGCCCGACCTAATACATTGGCAAATTCAGCCTGCCAACTAGGCCAAGGACTATAAACATTGCTTCGCAAATAAGTCCCTGATTCAAGTTTTGGCAAAGTTGAATGTTGAGTATAGTAACTGGATAACAATTGTCGAATTGAAACTATATCATTGACGCGTTTAATATCTCTTTTTATAGCCCAGAGTTCATCAGAAGTCGAGACATTGGTGTTTAAACTAATATTATCAACTAATTGAGAAAATATATTGATGGTATTTGGACTGGCTTGTTGATTGTAGCCGAGTACATATATATTGTTGAAAAGTCTGCGATTGATTGTTCCTTGAGTTTCAACAGAAGCTTTATTACCACCAGAAATATAAATTGTATTACCATCCTGAACTCCATAATAACATATTTCAGTTTGATAGAGAGGATCTGTGGCACAATCAACTTTTATTTCAGTAACCACGGTTTTGGCATTTGGAACATTAGTCAAATACCAGTCCCTGGCTGATAAATTTCCAGGATTAGAATACACACGAAGAGAAATAGCATCGCTTGAAAAATCATTGGTGATATCTGCTTGGCGCAACAAGAAATATTGATGTAATAAATTTTGTTCATTTGCAGCTTGACCAGCTGGAATAACGCTAATAGCAGGAAGATCATCATCCAGGACATTTGACTGTCCGGCATCTCGGCAATATGGCATTTGGAGGTTGTCAAAAGGAAAATCAAGTGTCTGTGGATTTTCACAAAGAAAAGTTGTAACTATTCCAGAACCTTCAATAGTTCGACCTGATTCACCATAAAATTGATCCCGAGCAATATGAGCTTTGGCAGTAATGGTGGCTGTGCCATTTTGGGTACCGGCTGAAGCTTCAAACTCATCTGGGGCAGGATTAGTGATACTGACAATATTTAAGCCACCATCATCTATGCGCCAATTGTCCCAAGTCCAAGAATAATCTGCTGTTGAGAAAAGAATATTTGAGCCTGCTTTGGCGAAACGATGAACTGACCAAGTTTCATTTACTGTTGTGGCATATTTTTCCGCAGGATCAACACCAACAGAATCAAAATGACAAATATCAGTACTGACATCAAAGGTGAACTCCTGTTTAGGGATGCTCATCCTACAATTATTTTTCAAGTCTTTTAAGATTATCTTATACCTAGTTGATTTTAATATTTCATTTGGTTGAATAAATATACTTGTTTGTGTCTTGTCTGAAATTGGTCTGATGGTTATTTGATATTGTCCTTTATCAAGCTTGCACCAATCTAAGGCACTGGCTGAAGAAATAAATATTTTTCTAAACCAATCCTTTATTTGACCAATAAATGACAATGATCCTGTAGTACAGTTTTCAGCTTGATATTCGATCTCAACATGTGAAGATGCGGTAGAAGTGCCTGTCAACAAATCATCAAGTAAAAGATCATAACTGACAAAGATGGCACTGTTACGGCAAACTGGATTAGCTAAATCAGGGCTGACCATAGTAGCTCTAGGTGGATTGTTCGGATCGCAACCAGGAGGTGTTGGACCGGCCTGCCCTGAATAAATGTATTTTAATTCACCAGAATCCTGCAAACTAATGCCGGTAGCTCCAGCTGTTTTTTCTTCAGCAGTAACATTTTCAGTTAAGGTTGCCCTGACCATGGCAGTTTCTTCACTCGTAGCAATGCTCAAATAACCCAAAACAGTAATTAGAGATTTTGGACTGCCAAAACTGGCACCAGAATCATCACCTTCGCATTGATAATCTTCACCTGGATCAACTGAACCATCATTGCAGGATGTACCAGCAATAATGGCTGAACCATTGTTCAGACATTCAGAGGTACACCAGCTTGGGGCAATGCAACTACAACCAGCTGAACCATAACTGCAAGATTTTCCAGCATCTTGACAAATATACTCACATTCTTCCTCGTAGCCATCATATGTTTCACCCAAACCATTGCCACAACAATTTCTGGTTGTTGACTGATCGCAAGCTGGAAAACCTGACAATAAACAAGTATTACTACAAATAGCATCACTGTATTGCTCGCAAGAACATCGGGAATCTCGAGTAGGATTACAAGTACTACCATTTGAATCAAGACAATTGACTGAAATTGGCTCACATTCTTCACCAGATTCAATAGTACCATTACCACAAATAGCAACGCGATCTGATGATTTTATATTGCTACCACTATATAAACATTTATTATTTAATCCAAATTTTTGGTTTAATTGACCAAAATCATCATCCTCACCAAGTTCTTTCAAACTATTACCACAGGTGAATCCACTAGCGGTCGAACCTTCATTTAGACAAACTGCACTGCAACCATCACCTGAAGCATTGTTACCATCGTCACAATCTTCTGAAAAATTGATTGTGCCATTGCCACAACAAATTGCACCTGAATCCAAAACTGAATCGCCAAAACAAGCTGTGGTGCCGGAATATAAACATATATCAGTACAGCCATCATTATTATTTACATTACCATCATCACATTCCTCACCAACTTCAACCAATGAGTTGCCACAAACAGCTTGATACGGCTCTGAACCGAGATTCAAGCAATTTTCGGTACAACCTGGATTTATTTGTTGTAAATATATTGATTCAAATATAGATATTAATTTCCTGTGGGCCGGATTGTTGGCATCATAACTAACTGAAGAATTCAAATTTATGGCTTTGGTTGGATTTGAAAATTCATCCCAACGCCAATTATAATCATAGGGATTTAAACGCTGACCAGCTGCGCTACAAATGTCTGGGGCTCCATAGGATGAAGCACTATAAACGATTTCATCGCCTGCTCGCACGGAGGTATATTGACCTGGATTTACATCCACTCGATCAGGGCGACAATAAGCCTCTCCATCACGAACTTTGAAAACAAAACTATAGGCATCAAAAGCTGTAATCTGGTCAGTTGATTCAGTCTGGGTAACACAGCTTGAACAGCCTGAAGGAAAACTACAAATACAATCTGGATCACCGGCAGTACAGGTGCTTCGTTTGGAGATACTGCATTCAGTCTGACAAATCTGGCGTTCAGATGGACAGCTATAATTCGGGATACTGGTAATCGGAGAACAAGTACAAGCTGAAATATTACCAGTACAAACTTGAGCTGGATTTTCTGCACAATGAGCGACTTTTATACAATTTCCTTTGACTGGATCAGGACTGAAACATTGTTCAGTTGGCATTTTTTCAAAAGTACCAACTTCCAAACAATTACATCCAACCGAAGAAGTGGTACAAGCTAAACCGATTGAGCCATCGGCCAATTGACAAGCTTTTTGTGCTTGGCAAGTACAAGCAGGAGCATCAGCGGAACAGAACTTTGTAGTATCTTGAGTACAGACTTTTGGTTCAATACAAGTGCAATTTAAAGAATCTTGGGTACATGTCTGACTAATATTTTCCTTGCAATATGACGCGCAAACAGGAGAGTCACAGGTCTTTGGGTCAGAACAAGAACAAGCAGTACTTATAATATCATCGGTCGTGGTATCTAAATATTGATTACAAGTAGACAGAGCCTGACTACCGGTAAAAATCACTCTATCAACCTTCGAACAATTGGTTGCTTCGCATTGTTCAGATAAACTAAGTGTCGGGTAAGTTTCGAGTACTCCATTGCCACAACAAGCACCAAATTCAGAGTTATCACAATCCGGGAAACCTACTAAACGACAATCATTTGAACAAACTGGGTTGTTGCCGAGTGAACAAACACAACCATCTGCACCAAAATCACATGAATTACCAGCTGTATTTTTACAAATTGCTTCGCATTGTTCTCCAGCATCTGCCTCAAGTACACCATTGCCACAAGTGCCGATTTCAGCTTGAGTATTGAAATTTAAACCAGTTAAATTCTTATTGCTAATGCTCAAAATATTATCTTTTATAACCAAACGATAGTAAACTGATGGTTCAAGTGCAGTATTAGGGGAAACGGTTAAACGGTTACAGACATTAGTGCCAGCAATCGTTGTTTCTCCGGTTGTACTGTCACAAAGTATTTCAGGCGAAGCAGAATTATTTGACAGAAGATTGTCCTGACCAACTACAGAAAGACAGTTTTGATCATTACAACGATATAAACTTATATTTGTATTGTTATTAAATAAAGACTCTTTTTTTATAAAAGTATTAAATTCAGCACCAAGTTCAGCGTTGCGACAAGCCTGATCACAATTTGGCCAGAAATCAATTACCTTTGGGTCAAGAAGCTGAACTGATAAATTGGCTGAATCTGAAACTGTGTTACTGGAAAGGACAGCAGAAGCGGTGATATCAACTGGGTCATTGGCTGGGGTTTCAGGGTTTGTAACTCCAGACAATAAACCGAATAATGCTTCGTCACCATTTAATCCAGCAGAAGAAAGTCTCTCAATAAGTCCCAGATATTTTGACTCTATTGACCAACTCCAATCGTATAATGAAACATTGATTATAGAACAATTCTGACCTTGACCATTAACAACATATTTTTGCGTATCCGCAATTGAATCAAGAACTCCATCTGAAGGATTTACCACAACAGAATTAATAGAACAGTCTTGTGATCCAGTATGAAAACGCCAAACATAATCATTGCTCATCTGCTGAACCTCTCCATTTAGAGGAGAACTGCTAAGACCGGCTGGCACTTTTACCTGATACCAAAAGTCAGCACCAAGAGTTCCATAATTTTTTAGAGAAACTTCAGTGATTTCTTCGCCTTCAAAATTACTATTTGATAATTCATAAATATCTGGTTCACCTTCAACAACTCCTCGGACACTAAAACTGTAGGTGGAAGATTCACAACGATCAGCTTCGCAGGTATCAAGATTGCATTGGACTCCTGGTAAAATACATTTTCTAACCTCAATTTGATTACCCTCTTCGAGAAACGAACTTGGAGCCATTTCCATATTAAAAGAAAAAGCAATAACAGAATTTGGACAAGCACTGCCACTGTTTTTGGTTGGTGAAGGAGATTCATTGTATTCTCCAGCTGAACAAGTTCTTTCAATAATTTTCGGCACTCGAGGAATTCTACCAGTGCTAAAGTACCAACCATATTCACAAGAAGTAACCTCGGCCTGACATTCAGAAGTAAGAGAACAATAATTGTCATTACAACAAACCTGACCAGCACCACAACTTCCAGCACTGCAACGCCCAACAGTAAATTGGGCTGGATTACTGTCCGCACCATTGCGAGAAACATAAACATTGCCTGTCTTGGCTAGAGCCGGGACAACCACTCCCTCAATTGATGCGTCGGTCCATTCAACATCGGTTAAAGCAAAACCTTCAACAATTTCATAAACACCATCTGATTTAAAGAATTTTATTTGTGCAGGACTGTTGCCAAAGCCAGTACCGACAATATTTATCTTTGTGCCGGGAGATCCATTGTTGGGACTAAGCGAACAAATTCCAGGAGAAACAGGTAAATCATTATTGACTACAAAATCTTTGGAATCCACACCTTTGACACCTGAAACTTGTAACACAAATGAACCATTGTCTAATTGTTCTGGAATTTTTATTTTTAGTTGATTATCTGACCAGAAATTTTGACAAACGCTGTCAGCTAAAAAGCTATCTGTACCTGACAAAAAGTTGACTGTTCCTGAACTGCCAAAATTTTTGCCTTCAATGGTAATTAATTGTCCGGAAGGTGCTGGGTTTTGGGAAATTGAAATTATTTCTAGGGCATCGGCTGATTTTTCAACCCTAAAATTGACAGGGTTACTGTATAAGCCAGGGAAGTTGTCCCTGCCAACTTGGACAGGAACATTGCCTGGAGCTAAATTTGGAATACGAATACCAGTAATAGTGGTGTTAGTTCGAGAAACTTCTGAAGTTGTAAATTGGTTGAAATAAACTTCACCAGTTGAACCAAAGTTTTCGCCAACTGCATTGGCTAGAGAAGTAACTTCACCTGAAGGTAAATTTGATTGCTGATTGACAACAGAACATAAACCAATCCAATTGCTATTATCAGCATTAATACTATAATTCCCTTTCCACCCCGGAGACTCAAGGTCTGAAGTGTTATTATAATTTCCATTTTTATCGGTTAAGATAATCGGACCATTGCCATTTTCAGGTACACGAACCACAACCTGTGTATCAAGCCATGAGCCTGTACGGCCACAAGCCAACTGTGCCTCCTGACCATTAAAAGTAATTTGGCTCTGATCACTAAATGATCTGAAATTTTTTCCTCGGAGAGTAACAAAAGAACCAACTGGACCAGAAGCTGGCAGGACACTTTCAATCACGGGATAAGGCCAAAGCTGACAAGATGTTTCACAAGTTGTAACTCCATTTAATTCAGTACAATTTATACCTTCTTGACAAACATAATCACAGCCCTCTGGATTAGTACATGCTGGACACTGGTCAACTTCACAATCAGGCAAGGTGCAATCAAAATCATTAGCATCATTAAAGCAACTAGATGAAGCGACCAAAAATCGTTTAGTTGTTTGGCCAGAGTTGTCACTAAGATCAAGAGCAGAAAAAGTCGAAGTATGCCAACCGAGTTCGAAACCGGTGGTTTGAGAATTTATAATAGATAAATATTCAGACTGACTATCTCCAGAAAGTGAAAATAGCTGGCAACTATCTGCTAAATCTGTTTGCTTGGTCGGGCATAGTTCAACACTTTGCAAGCCACCAACATCATTGGCGCTGACATCAGCGGCAATATCAAAATTTTGCTGTACAGGACTTGGCGACAGAGAATTAATAGAAACCTCTGGATTGTCAGTGTCACAGAAGCTACTGGTAGTAAATGCTGAACTCTGACAATAACCCTCAAGCTGTGAGGCACAATTTATTGTCTCACCTGTCTGATCTTGGAGATTTAAAACCTTTACAATATATGATGATCCTGAATCAAAACAATTTGGTTTGTTACAGCCTTCTGGGCAAACTGTATCTGGGGTAAAGGTTATAATACGGTTTAAAACTGAAATTTGACCGGCTACTGCCTGCTCTTCCCCATCAACAAGTTTGTAAACCTTTATATTGTCTTTGGCGTTTTGATAATCATTGTCTGATAACGGAACCCGACCAAATGGATAGGTGACTTTTACCAGTGAAGTAATTGGACGATCATTTCCTCGGGGAGAAATACTGACTGAAAAAACCACACCAGTTCCTCCACTTCCGCCGGCATTGTCAATCGGAGTAGACTGCTGACCTGAACCAGTAGCCTCTGATAATCTATTTATAATAAAACTTGTTAGGGCAAAGGCTGATAAAATAATTGCTAGACCAATAACACCATTAATAATCCACTGTTTGGCTTTGTCAACACCAGCTTCACTACCACCAGAGATCATGTAAAGAAATCCGCCATATAAAATTACGGCAATAGTTACTACGCCTAAAAAGCCTAGAAATATTCTAATTACGCGACCAACAATTATCCGAGGATCTTCAGCTCCCAGTACGGTGGCTTCACCAACCAACTGTGTACCTTCAACAATGCTATTTTGGGCATGGGCAATAACGGGAAAAACAAAAAAGATTGCAACTACCATAAACATTAGCGCAACTAACAAACCTGAAAGTGTTTTTTGTTTTATCATTTTATTTTTATTTAATATGGGCAAAATTCACCTTCTTGGACATTTATTCCTTGTTCAACTTCACCACAACAGGCCTGCCCCTTATTCATTGGACCACAACCTGGGCCAGAACATGGATTAAAACAATTACCACTCATATCTTGAATACCAGACAATATTTTTGGATAAATAATTGGAACATCAAGATTATCTTTTGCTTCAGGAAAAGCACCATGATTTATTACTGCCACTTTATCATTGGACAGACAAAAGATACTACCATCGGCAGAAACTTGCTTTGGGCAATATAAACTACCCATAAACCAACTATTCCAATCATCAGAAACAATAATTAAATTATCATTGGTAACTGTTGATGGATCCAATGATTTTGAAAAGGTGGCGCTGACCAATGAATTTGGTTCAACTCCGCTAGATTTATCAGCTCCATTTTCTGGAGTAACGCTAACAATGGTTGGAGCGACTAAATCAAAAGTATTGGAAGTTGCAAAATTCCAAGAAAAATTGTCATTATCTCCACTAGTTGATCCATTTGCTTTGCCTAATCGGCCATCTGTATCCAGAGCATTTAAAGCTGCGTCAACAATACCTCCGGCTGGATACAGCGCAACGGTTGGACCATTGCCAAGGAGATTTGATACTGGAACAGATTTTACCAGGCCTGAAATGGTGGCGTTTGCAGGAAAACAGGTAACTACCTCGCCACAAGAGTTGTGCAAAGGAGCCTCATCACCACATGAACCTGAAGGCCTATAAACCAAAGAACGATACTGATTGATTCCAGCAGTAATATTACCATTTAGAATCTCGCTTGAAGCTTGATCTAGAATTAAAAATTCTGCACCTGTTGAAGTAGCATCAAGAACTAAACTAACAGGTGGAATAACTGCTTCGCTGAAATCAACTCTAACTCGGGTATTTCTAGGAAAACCAGCGCCACCAGCATTACTGATTGCAATTGGCTGACCAGAGGCATCCAAATCAACAGGATAAACAGTAGTAATAAAAGGAGGTGTAACATCAATATTGGTAGTTGTAGTAAATTTCCAACGATAAACAGAGTCAGTCCTACCACTGAAAATACTGGTGTTACCATTAAAACTTTTGACATTTCCCGTAACCAAAGCAAAATATGAAACATCAGAGAATGGTGAACCTAGATGCGAATCAGCACTATTACCATATGGATTAAAGACTAATGTTTTGAAATCAGGTGTAAGACTAACAATACCATCGCTAATAAACAAAGAATCGTTTGGCTCATTACCTGTCCAATTGTTACAAATATTAGGCTGGCTACGATTGGCGTCACTATAATCTGCCGGAGCGCTTGAACCAGCTGGATAAAGGGTATCGCAGGCGCGATAAATCCCAAGAGATGAAATATCTAAATCACCCTGACAAACACAATTTTGTCCTGGCGCGATGGATGAACAAGCAGCTTGGGTTTCAATATCAATACAACTCATGGAATCATTAGCGATAATACTCTCTGGATCAATTGGTTGTTTGAAAGTTACCATGATAACAGTATTGCGAGGTACACTAGCGTTATTGGCAGGATAATGATCTTGGATAACACCACCCAATCCCCCGCTACCTAGACCCGGTGGATTATAGCCATTTGCACCATAAGATCCGGGTGTACCAGTAGCTTGAGCAAGAGCATTAATAATAAATGAAACAATCGCAAAAGCTGATGCAATAATCGCAAGACCAATAAAAGCATTGATCAAAATCTGTTTTGCTTTACTAACTTTGGTTGGGTCACCGCCAGAAGTCATGTAAAGAAATCCTGCATATAAAACCAAAACCAAAGCAATGGTTCCAAGTAAACCCAAGAAAACACGAATAACTCTGGCAACAATAATTCTTGGGTCTACATTGCCCAAACCTGTTGCCTCACCAACAGCATCGGTGCCTTCAACAATACCAGCTTGACCGGCATGAACAGGAGAAATCAGCAAAAAAAATCCAGCCAGAGCAGAAGCAATGACAAGCATTAAAATAACTGTTGTTCCTTTTTTCTTATAATGAGAAAAACTTAAAGATGTTATCATCTCTTTGGCTGTTTATATCTAAAATATTATTGACCTAAAAATTCTTTTACCAATCTACTAACTGTTTGCCCATCAGAGCTTCCTTTCAGGGCTTGCATCACGGCTCTCATGACAAGACCAAAATTTTGTTTTTTGTCATTGTCCAAAGTTTCAACCGTACTAGCAATAATGGTTTTTATTTCTTGCTCTGACATCTGGGCAGGGAGGTAAATCTGCAAAAAATTAATTTCTCGCTGTTCTTTGTCAGCCAATTCTTGGCGGCCACCAGAAACATAGGCCTCAATTGATTCCCGTCTTTTCTTTACTTCAGATTTAATCAACTGAATGACCTGATCCTGGCTGATGTCAGCACCAAGCTCAATACTTTTATTTTTTATAGCTGATTTCAAAAGACGGAGCAGACTCAATTGCTCTGTATTTTTTTCTTTTAATGATTTTATAAAGTCTTGTTCAATTTGTTTTAGTAGGCTCATATTAAATCAAATTTATTATAACATTTTTTTTATTATGTTCCAAATAGTTTTACACAATTTCTAGTTAAAAAAACAACAGACGTCTAGTGACGTCTGTTGTGAGTATCTTCTTCTGGTAGTCGACCAACTTTTTTCAAATATTCTCGTCGGTCACGGACTTCCATTTTGCGCAAAGCAGATGTTTTCTGCAAATTCTTTGTGGTTTTTTTCTTGAAATACTGAACCTTTTTGAACTGCAAGATTTTTCCGCTCTGGATTAAACGCTTGTTGAAACGTCGAAGAAACGATTCAAATGTTTCACCTTTTTTGCGTTTAACTTCTAGCATACTTTTCCACCTTCCTTCTAATTTATAGATAAATAAAAGATAAAAAGGAATAACTCCCTATTATCACTAATAAATGATATACTAAATAATTATTTTTGTCAATATAAAGAAAAAATTCGTGCTTTACCTATTTTTTAACTGTTTTTCAGCTAATCTTTTTTTAACCTCCTCAATTATTTTTTTCTGACTGACTACTTCCTGGATGCCACTTTCAACATCTCTCATCAAAATTGTGCCGTCAACAACTTCTCTCTGACCTAAAATCAAAATAATTTTTGCACCTTTTTTAGTGGCAGTATCAAGCTGACTCTTCAGATTGTCTTTGGAGAAGTTAGCAACAACACGGAGATCTTCACGCCTAAGTTCATCAAGAAAACTCATGGCTTTCCTCTTGGCCTGTTCACTGATTTGAGCCAAATAAACATGTGGCGCTCTAACTGGAGCGAGTTCTACTTTTCGTCTTTTAATTTCTGAAATTAATTTTTCAACAAACAATTTGATCCCTGCAACGGGCACTTCAGGACCACTAAGCATTTCACAAAGATAATTCATTCGGCCACCTTCAGCCAAAACAAAATCTCCCTCTTCGGCAGTTGCCTCTTTGTTATCTTTTTCTACCTCTACCTCCACCTCCACATCAGCCTCAACCGTTTCCTTTGAGATAGGTAGCTGACTGACAATAGAATATATGGTGCTGTTGTAATAAGCAAAATCACTAATAAAGCGTGAGTCCAAGACATAACTTACCCCCACTTCATCCAATGACTCAAGGAATTTGAATAAATGATTGTGACAATTTTCACAAAGATAATCAACCACTTGCGGAGCATCTTCGTAAACTTTCTGGCATTTTTGACTAGCGCATTGAAGAAATTTTATTGGATCACGGCCAGCATTTGACCGACAATCAGTACAGACAGCTGATCTTTTACTTTTTATAAAACCGGTAAGCGCTTTTAAATATTCATTGCGACAGACTGGACAACCCAAACTATTTACCCGGACAATGGGGTTTAAATTAATTTGAACAAAATATTGATAAAGCATGACCACAAGTTCAGCATCAACTCCATGTGAGGGAGCATTGTAGACATTGAACCCAACCTGCTGTAATTCTCGTGTTTTACTATTATAATATTTTCCCTGCGAAAAAATTTTACTACTGAACCAAAATTTTAATGGCCCAGGTTGATTAAAAAGACTGTGTTCTATAAATGATCTAGCTACTCCAGGAGTCATGTCAGGACGCAAAGCTAACTTTTCATTTTTATCTTGAAAGACTAGCATATCTCGAGAAATTAATTCTGTTTTTCGGCCAATTGTATGGGAGAACAACTCTGGTTTTTCAAACAAAGGAGTTTCAATCCAAGAATAATTAAAATCAATTGCTAGCTGATATAAATCATCAAGAATCTTAAGCCAGTATTTATTGTCACTTGGCAAAATGTCTTTCAAGCCTTTTATTATCTGTGGAGTTTTTATTTTTCTTATTTGTTCTGACGGTTGATCTATTTTTTTGCGTCTTGGCATAATATTTATTGGTTTAGATTATACGCTGATAGAAAAATTGTTCTCTGATAGCGTAAAGTATAATATGTAAATATATTTTTATTTATTATTTATTTTCAGAAAATTGCTCATAGCTTATTGGACTAAAAATCTTTACCCGAGTCAACGGCCAACCACGAAGCCAAACCTTGCCAACAATATTGCCTCGGCCAACAGGTCCGAACACCCTTGAATCCAAACTGTGTTCCCGATTGTCGCCTAAAACATAATACTCATCAGCTTCAAGATTCCAAACTTTATCACCTAATGTTCTGGTAGAATTATCAAGATAATCCATTTCATCCAATAAATATTTTTTTTCTCCTTCATCAGTGTATACAAAGACAAAACCATCCCTAACTTCAACTTTTTCTCCAGGTAAGGCAATAACACGCTTTATAAAAAATTGGGACGGATCCTTTGGGTAGCGAAAAACAATAATATCACCTCTTTCAGGCTGACTAATACGATAAGACAACTCATCAATAATCAAATATTCATCATCATAAAAACTTGGTTCCATTGACGCACCTTTTACATAAAATGGTTGAATTAAGAAGTATCGAACAGGAATAATAATAGCAAGAGCAATGCAAACCACCTTGACTAGGTCCCAAAAAAAGTATGCTACCTTTTTCCCTGGGCTAATATCTTCATCATAATCCTGGAATTTATATTTATCGGGGTTTTTGCTTAACATTATGATAAAATTATTAATAAAATAGGTCTAAACATGGCTATTATAACATATATCCAAGCTCAATGCAAACCCTAAGATTTTAGCTTAATTTACATTCTTGCAGTAAGGTTAATAGTGTAGTATAATAAACATGCTATTTACTAAATATTGAAATATTTAGTAAAAATTTTTATTTTCTATCGTGGCTGGTATTATGAATCAAAATTTGCCAAACAACCGAAATATAAATCTGCTAGAAAACAGCATCAGACAACCAAAGGGTAAGAGTATTTTCAAAGTCAGCAAATTTGTTATTTATTTTTTTGTTTCTTTAATTATTGCTTTCTTCTTTTTTTCATATCAAGTTTTATTTACAGATACGAGCCTAAGTGAATCACTTGGAGGAAAAGTCAATATTTTCCACCAACTAACTACCATGGCCAAAGGTGGATCGGAATTAAAAGCTGACAATGGACGAGTGAATGTTCTGCTTCTAGGTGTTGGCGGTGAAGGACACGATGGCCCGAACCTGACTGACACAATCATTGTCGCCAGCATTGAACTTGAAACAAACAAAATTGCCATGATATCAATCCCTCGAGACTTGGTGGTGGAGATAGAAGACAAAGGATTTTGGAAAATAAATAATGCGAACCATTTTGGAGAACAAAAAAATCCCGGGCATGGAGGAGAATTAGTAAAAAATGTTGTCAGTCAAGTAATAGGCGTACCAATTCATTACTATATCCGAGTTGATTTTTCAGGATTTGAAAAATTGATTGATGATTTGGGTGGAGTAAAAGTTGAAGTTGATAACAGTTTTATTGACTATCAATTTCCAGCTGCGAACTATAAATATCAAGTTGTGTCTTTTGATAAGGGTTGGCAAACAATGGATGGTGAAACAGCACTGCAATTTGTCAGGAGTCGACACGGAAATAATGGCGAGGGTTCTGATTTTTCCAGAAGCAAGCGTCAACAAAAAGTTATTACAGCGGTCAAGGAACGAGCACTATCATACAGAACATTGTTCAGTCCTGGAAAATTGTCAAAACTACTCAAAGCCTTTGGGAAACATGTAAGCACGGACATGGAGATAAATGAAATACTTGAACTTTATAAACTATCAAAATTAATTGATCTTAACCAAACCAAAAATATTGTACTCGATGATAGTCCTGGAGGATATTTAGTGGCAGGAAAAATGAATGAAGCATATGTCTTGCAACCGCGAAGCGGAAATTTTGGAGAAATACAATTCTTGGCACAAAATGTATTTGCTGGGAACCCAGTACTTGAAGCCAAAAGCGACATAACTTCCACTGTTCTAGAAATCCAAAACGGAACACCAACAAATGGTCTAGCTTTCAACTCATCACAAAAATTGAAACAACTCGGCTTCAAAGTAGTTAAGATTGGCAATGCACCAACCCAAGATTATACCAAGACGGTCATGTACAAATTAACAGATAAGACCATTGACCAGGAAGTGATAGAAACACTTGAAACAAAACTCGGAGCTGAACTGATTGAACAAATACCCGCTTGGGTCCGTGAAGATGCAGAAATAACCACTGACTTTTATATTATCCTTGGTGAACAAAATACGGGAATTAATCAAGATACTGCTGAATAATCCAGTAAGTTAATAAATAATAATGTGACTGATTTCAAACAACTAAAATATTTACCGAAAGTTGCCCTAATAGGTAGAACTAATGTTGGTAAATCAACGATTTTCAATAAATTTACAGAGACCAGCAGAGCCATTATCTCTGATATCCCAGGAACAACCAGAGATTTAAATTATGGACTTTGTGAATGGGACAACAAGGCTTTTGTTTTAATTGATACTGCTGGCCTTGATGTTTCTACCGAGAAAAAAATTGATCAAGAATCAATAAGATTTGTTGAAAAAGCTGCGCATGAAGCTGATGTGCTTCTTTTGGTTGTTGATGCCAAAAGTGGGCTATTACCTCAAGACAAAGAATATGCTAAACAAATAAAAAAATATAACAAGCCTATTGTATTGGTAATAAATAAAGCTGACGGACATAAAGATCTTTCGGAAACGGCTGAATTTGAAAAACTTGGGATTGAACAAAATGAAAAAATTTCAGCTGCCAGTGGAGCAGGTACTGGCGACTTGCTGGATAAGGTTATAAAACTGATTCCGATGAAAAGCGTACAAGCTGTTGGTAAAAACATTATTAATGTCGCCATAGTGGGGAAACCAAATGTTGGGAAATCTTCTCTCATCAACAAGATTGCTGGTGAAGAGAGATCGATTGTCAGCGAAGTCGCTCATACCACCAGAGACACAAAAGACTTTGCGATTGAGGTTGAATTCGGAGACAAAAAAGCAACCTTGAATTTCGTTGATACTGCTGGTATTAGAAAAAAAAGAAAAATCGACGATGAAATAGAAAAGGAAAGTGTGAAACAAAGCATAAATGCAATTTATCGCGCTGATATTGTTTTATTAGTCATTGATGCAAGCAAGGAAATCACTGCCCAGGATAAAAGCATTACAAAAGAAATTCTTGATACCAATAAAAGTCTGATCTTTGTTGTAAACAAATGGGATCTTGTCGAAGATAAAGATGAGCACGCTGATAAAAAATATCTTGATTTCTTACATAAATCATTTCCCTATCTTACTTGGGCACCAGTAGTATTTCTTTCAGCCAAAACTGGATTCAAAGTTCAAAGATTAATAAATGTTGTTTTGGAAGTGTTTGAAAAACAATGTTTAGAAATTTCTGATAAGAGTCTGGACAATCTGCTGTCATACCTGATAAAAAAACAAACTCCAAGAAAAACAAAGGGCACAAAGCGACCATATATTTATGCGATGAAACAAGTGAGAGTAAATCCGCAGGCCTTTGAGATCGAAGTTGATCAACCGAAAAATATTCATTTTTCCTATATTAGATTTATAAAAAATAAACTTCGAGACAAATACGATCTAATCGGAGTGGGAATAAAACTGTATACGATTTTGTACAAACCTGAAAAGAAAAAAGATTATAAAAAATAATTTGAATTTTGAAGAATTATACCCTGAACCAAGTTCAGGGTGACAAGTTGGGAGATCCTGAAATCCATCTTCGTTAAAACTTCCGACTACGCTCTTTTGGGAGCTTCGACGGACAAGTCGATGGACAAGCAAGTTCAGGATGACGAGTGTAGGGTTCGGGGTGACGAGTGTAGGGTTCAGGGTGACGAGTGTAGGGTTCAGGATGACGAGTGAGGGGCGTAGAATCATACCCTGAAATCCATCTTCGTTAAAACTTCGATGGACAAGCAAGTTCAGGGTGACAAGTTGGGAGATCCTGAATTGACATTAGAGGAAGGAATGGAAAAATTAATTTGAATTTTGAAGAATTATACCCTGAAACTACGCACTATAAACAAGTTTAAGTGAATGGCGAGTAAGTTCACTGCGGGCGGAGTTCAGAGTGAAAATAATATTTATATGAAATTATATATTGGACTGGGAAATCCAGGAGAAAAATATCGAAATACTCGTCATAACATTGGATTTATGATGTTGGATTATATTTTTGATAAATTGACTGAAGCAAAGTTTAGTAATTGGTCAAAAAATAAAAAATTTCAAGCCGAGATCTCTGAAGGGAACTTGCATGGAGAAAAAATTATCTTAGCAAAGCCTTACACTTTTATGAATGAATCTGGAATTTCGGCTCAAGCTTTGATGCATTTTTACAAGATAGCTCCGCTTGACTTAACGGTATTACATGATGATCTTGATATTGAATTTGGGTTGTTCAAGCTCCAAACTGATAGATCAAGCGCTGGACACAATGGAATAAAATCAATTATTGAGAAAATTAACACACAACAATTCAATAGAGTACGACTTGGGATTGCCAAAAAAGGCAAGAATAAACAAGCTGATGCGGCAAAATATGTGTTAAAAAAATTTAACTTTCTAGAAAAGATAAAGTTAAACTCAATTTTTGAACAGGTTTATAAGTCAATGTTTTAAATTAGTAAATATTATTCCTATAAAAAGACTGCCTAATTGGCAGTTTTGTTGTACTATTATTTATGTTTTGAAATAAAATAATGCTGTCCAAATTTATGCTCATGAGTGTAAAATTAGCTGGACGAGCCAGTTAATCTTAACTTGATGGGTATGAGGCAAGCACAGGAGGGGTTTGCTCGCATCTGCCCGACTCATAAGCACAAATCTAAACAACACTACTAAACTACTTTAACAAAGAACGGATAAATGTCAAGGGATAAAGAGAATAAAAAATTTATTCAGGAGAATTTTACCTAAGATTTGCTTATTTTAAAAATTTTAATCATTGACATTTTGCTGTATTAATTTAAAATTAAATAATATGAATACTGACATAAAATACTGGCTTGCCTTTAATCAGGTCAAACATCTGGGGCCGATCAATTTCCACAAGATAATTCGTGGATTTCCTGATCTTGAAACTGCATGGAAACTTGGTCAAAGGCAAGATTTTCTTGATGTTGGGTTAAATGAAAAACAGATTGAGGAAATAATACAAGCAAAAAGGCAGATTTCGCCCAATGACCTTGAAGAAAGGCTTTACAAAGAAGAAATCAAGGTTGTAACCGTACTTGATAATGATTATCCGATTTTACTCAAAGAAATCTATGGCTGTCCCCCGCTGATTTATTACAAGGGAATGATTGAACAATTATCAGGGCCAACGATTGCAATTGTCGGTACCAGAAGAATGAGCTCATACGGGAAACTAATGACTGAAAAAATAGCTAGGGAATTGGTAGAAAATCAAATTTGTATTGTCAGTGGATTAGCTGTCGGTGTTGATGCAATTGCACATATTACAAGTCTAAATTTTAATGGGATAACGGCTGCGGTTCTCGGCTCCGGACTAAGCTCGTACAATATCTATCCGAGTATAAATCGTAAGTTGGCTCACAACATTCTTGAAAAAAATGGTGTTTTAATTTCAGAATATCCGCCGGAAATGCTACCGCTCAAACATAATTTTCCTTTGCGCAACAGAATAATCGCAGGTCTAAGTCTAGCGACAATTGTGGTAGAGGCTGGTGAGAGTTCGGGAGCTTTAATTACGGCAAAATATGCCCTGGAATTTAATCGTGAAATATTCGCTGTACCGGGGAATGCAAATAGCCTGACTTCAGCTGGACCAAATAATTTAATAAAACAAGGTGCAAACCTGATTACCTCGGCAGAAGATATTTTTCTCAATCTAAATTTGCAATACACTACAAATCGACGAGAAAAAATTTCAGCTGATTCTCCCATACAGCAGATTATCCTTGACCAACTAAGTTTTGAGCCAATTCATATAAATAACCTGCAAAAACAGACCAACTTATCGGCTGCAGAATTAAATGCCAGCTTGACAATCATGGAACTCCAAGGTAAAGTTAGGAATCTTGGGAATATGCATTATACAAAAAATATATGAACACAATACTTTTCAAAAAATACAAACAAGCTGAACAATTTATTGAGTCAATACAAAATCTAACTCCAGAAAATTTCTTCACTGGCAAAGTTGATCAAGACTTTTTATTCAAAAGAGCTAAGTATCTATTAGCTTTGGCGGGAAACCCAGATAAAGCATATAAAATTATTCATATTGCAGGGACCAGTGGCAAAGGTTCAACGGTGAATTATATTTCTAAAATCTTACAAAAAGCTGGCTACAAAGTCGGAACTCATTATTCCCCCTTTGTTTCAGTTGCAACGGAAAAAATTCAAATCAACCAAATATTTATATCAATGAAAGAATTTGTTGATTTGGTTGAAGAAATGAAACCAATAATAAACAAATGTTATGAAAAAATTGGAATACCCAGTTATTTTGAAGTTTGGATGATAATGACTCTGCTGTATTTCAATAAAAAGAAAGTTGACTATGTTATTCTCGAGACAGGTTGTGGTGGAAGGTATGATGCCTCAAACGCAGTTAGCAAAACCGCTCTTTCTATTATTACAAATATTGGTCTCGATCATACATTTATCTTGGGAGATACCATTGAAAAAATTGCTTGGCAAAAGGCTGGTATCATCCGATCAAGAGGCAAAGTTTTAACCGGCGCGGAGCAGCAAAGTGTATTAAATATTTTCAAAAAAATATGCAAAGAAAAGAATGCTAAACTGGAGATTATAAGATCTGAAGATATGAATAAAGCTTTGGCGCTTCGAGTTGGAGAAATATTGAAAATTGATGATCTAATTATCCAAAAAGCCTTGGCTGAAGAAACTTCTGTTCCAGCCAGATTTGAAATTGTGCAAAATAATCCACTAATTATCTTTGATGGTGCTCATAACCCAGATAAAATAAAATATTTAAGTGAAAAATTAAAAACTTTAAAGACTAAGTCAAAAATAGGAAAAACTTATCTAATTTGCGCATTGGCAGATAAAAAAAATCCAAAAGATGTTTTTCAAGCCATAAAACCACTAGCTGATAATATTTATATCACAAAATTTAGTAATCCTTTCAGAAAAAGCTGTGATTTATTGGAATTGAAGCAAGCATTCAAGGGAAAAGCAACAACAATCTTTCTTGATCCGCAGGATGCACTAAAACAAGCGCGGAAGTTAGCTAAAACAAATGATTTGATTTTAATCACCGGTTCTTTTTTCCTATGTTCAGATCTACGAAAAAACTGGATTAGTGAAGAAAAGCAACTGGAACAAAAAACTAATTTTCCTAAATAAATTTTTCATTAAAAAAACACTGATGATTTAATCGGTGTTTTATAATTATTTTGTGCAAGGCATGAAGATCAACTAATGCCTAGCCCAGAAAAAACACCAAGAGTCGGTGCAAGATAGCTGAAGCCTATTGGCACTGGGCTATTTTCAGTATTAATGCATAATAAAAATCTTCAACACTCTGACTTTGTTTTGTCAACAGTCTAAACTTTTATGTGTTATAATGAATTTGACATGTTTGCATGGTTCTGATAGTTTTAGTATTTGTAAAGAAAAAAATATTGATGCTGGTCAAAGATTACTAAATTTCTGAAGGAATATTCTGAATTATAAAAAAACATTTGAGCTGTGATTCAGGAGAAAATTTAGCTTTATATCATATCTATTAATTACTTCATTATGAAAAACTTAGTTATAGTAGAGTCACCGACAAAAGCAAAAACCATTACTAAATTTTTGGGCAAAGACTACAAAGTCGAGTCCTCTTATGGTCATGTACGCGACTTGCCACCGAAAGACCTTGGCATTGATGTAGAAAATAATTTCAAACCAAAATATCAAGTTATTGAAAAAGCCAAAAAGCAAGTCAGCAAATTAAAAGAATTAGCCAGTAAAGCGGATAATATTATTCTAGCGACTGATGAAGATCGAGAAGGAGAAGCGATTTCTTGGCATTTAAAATATCTGCTAAAACCAAAAAAATACCAGCGAATTACTTTTCATGAAATTACCAAGAAAGCAATTGAAGACGCACTTGAACATCCTCGAGACATTGATGAAAACTTGGTTGATGCTCAACAAGCTCGTCGAGTACTTGATCGGCTGGTTGGTTTCAAATTATCACCATTTCTCTGGAATAAAGTGGCTCGAGGCCTATCAGCGGGGAGAGTCCAATCTGTGGCTGTACGATTAATCGTTGAAAGAGAAAGAGAGCGAGAAGCCTTTAAGATGGATGAATATTGGACAATCGAAGGAATTTTTGACAAGGCCAAACAAGAATTCCCAGGCAGACTCAATGCGATTGACAATAAAACATTAAAAAAATTAGCAATAAAAAATAAAGAGTCAGCTGATAAAATTCTGGCTGAACTCAAAGATAAAAATTTTAAAATATCAAAAGTTGAAAAAAAGGAAACCTTGAAAAATCCACCAACACCTTTTACCACCTCTACCCTACAACAAGCAGCCAATAATAAGTTGAACATGTCTGCCAAACAGACAATGATGCTGGCTCAACAATTGTACGAAGGAATGAAACTTGGTTCTGACTCTGTTGGTCTGATTACCTACATGAGAACTGACTCCCAAAATTTGTCAGAAATGTTTTTGGAAGCGACTCATGATTATTTGAAAAATACTTTAGGCAAAGAATATGTGCCAGCAAAACCAAAAAAATATAAATCAAAATCAAAGGGTGCGCAAGAAGCACATGAAGCAATCAGACCGACTGACCCGACTCGCACACCAGAATCAATAAAAAGTCATCTAGATGAAAAACAATACAAACTTTATAATTTGATTTGGTCAAGAACATTGGCAACACAGATGACTCCAGCCAAACTGGATGCAACTGTGGTAGATATTAATGACGAGACTGATAAATATACTTTTCGCGCAAATGGTCAGACAATTAAATTTGATGGGTTCCTGAAAATTTATAAAGAAATAACTAAAGAGTCTATACTACCTGAATTGAACGAGAAAGACTCTGTTCATGGTAAAAATATTAAGGGTGATCAGCACTTCACACAACCTCCAGCAAGATATACTGAAGCGACCTTGGTAAAAGCCCTTGAAGAATATGGTATTGGTCGACCTTCAACCTATGCACCGACAATTGCCACAGTACAAGATAGAAATTATGTGGAGAAAGAAGGAAAAGCACTGAAACCAACAGAAATGGGAACCTTGGTAAATGATATTTTGGTGGAACATTTTGCTGATATTGTTGATTATGATTTTACAGCGGATATTGAAAAGAAATTTGATTTGATTGAAGAAGGTAAACAGGAATGGCAACCAATTATAAAGGCTTTTTATGGTCCGTTTGCGAAAAATTTAAAAGAAAAAACCAAAGATCTGACCAAGAAAGAATTAACAGAAGAAACAACGGATGAAAAATGTGATAAATGCGGATCTGCCATGGTAATCAAAACTGGTAGATATGGTAAATTCATGGCTTGCTCAAACTATCCTGATTGTAAGAATACTAAAAATATTAACGAGGAAACTGGTGAAGCAGAAGACAAACCTGAACTAAAAAAACTTGATGAAAAATGTCCGGAGTGCGGAGAAGCATTGGTAGAAAGAGTTGGCAGATTTGGACCTTTTATTGGTTGTTCAAACTATCCTGATTGTAAATACATAAAAAAACAACAACAAGGAACTGGTGTAAAATGTCCAAAGTGTGAAAAAGGTGAAATTGTCACCAAGAGAACTAGAGGCGGGAAAATATTTTTTGCTTGTAATAAATATCCAAAATGCGATTACGCGCTATGGCAAAAACCAACTGGAGAAAAATGTGAAAAATGCGGATCACTGATTATTGAAACACCAAAAGGAGAAAAAAAATGCTCAAACCTAGAATGTCATCACAAATAATATTAATATAAAAAAGGAACCTTCAAAGGTTTCTTTTTTAGTGCAGGAGTCAGGATTTTAACCCCGATTAAAGTTGATGATAGGGTATCACTGAACCCCTGCAATTATAATTATAACTAATATTGTTGGTTAAACAAAATTTATTGCCCTTTTTTCAAAAAAACAAAAAGTCCTCGGAACAATCCAAGAACTTTTCGTAGATCGGGATATCCCCTATCATCAACATCAATATAATAGCAAAGTTTAGATGATTTGTCAAGACTTAAAGCTGAAATGGCGTTGCCTTGATAAAAACTGGATTTTTTGTCATAATACAATATAATATAAATATAAAGATAAAAGAGGATATGCAAACTAGGTTTGAAAAAATTTTGCAAAATCTTGAAAAAAACTCCATTAAATCAACACCTGAAATACTTCAGAGAGCTTTTAATTTTTTACAAAGCCAGGAACCTACAATGTCTGAACAGGAGAAACAAGAGTTGATACTAAAACCACTGGATGTGGCTCATAACTACTCGCTCCAGGCAATTACGCCTGAACTTGTAGCGGTCTTCATGCTGGCTCCAATTTCAAGAAAAAATCAGCAAATAGAACAAGAAATCAATAAACTTTTTGATAAGAAATTTACTCAAATACTAAAAGCTTATAATTTGGCTGAAACAAATCTAAAAACAAAGATTGACGATCGTTGCTCTTTTGCACATACGCTGAATACCACATTGCAGATTGATCCGCTAAATCTCGGCTATGAAGTTATTTGCGCATCATTATTAAAACATGTACCAGAATTTTCCAATATAACCATAGATGAAATCAAAAATGAGTTCGGCGATGATATTGCGGAAATTATTATCAATGTAAATAAGTTAAAATCTCTAAGGTCATTGCCTCACAAAGCAAATACAATTGATTTGCAACAGATGTTTCTGTCTTTATCAAAAGATATTAGAGTCATATTGATAAAAATGTGCTCATTGATTGATATGTTAATAAATCTGCATGAGATAAAGGAATCACACAGAACAAGAATAGCAACAGAAGCAATGCATATCTACGCACCAATCGCTGATATCCTAGGTATCTGGCGGATAAAATGGCAACTGGAAGATTATTCTTTTAAACATTTAAATCCAACTGAATATGATAAAATCAGCCAAAGGTTTAATGTGGATGAGAAAAAAAATCGTGAAAAATATATTGAAAAAACAAAACAAGTAATTTTTAAAAAGGCGCAGGAACAAGGGATTGAATGTCAGCTTGATGGAAGATTTAAACACTTCTATAGTATTTACAAAAAAATGAATAATTACCAGAAGGACTTTAATGAGGTTTATGATGTATTTGCACTAAGAGTAATTGTCAACAATATTGAAGACTGCTATCGAATGCTTGGTTTAATCCATCAAACATGGAAACCGAAATCTGAAAGAATAAAAGATTATATTGCTGCACCAAAAAAAAATAGCTATCAGAGTTTACATACTACGGTATATGGTATTAATGGTAGGATGACAGAATTTCAAATTAGAACAAAAGAGATGGATGACTCGGCTAAATTTGGAGTTGCCTCCCACTGGCTGTATAAACACAATAATCCAAAACTACCAAAATGGGTCAATCACTTTTTATCTTATGCCAGCCAAAATCCACTTGAGCAAATAAATTCAGAATTCCTTTTTGATCAAATTTTTGTTTATACCCCCAAGAGAGACATTATTTCCTTACCAAAAGGTTCAAATGCAATTGATTTTGCCTACCACATACATACTGATCTTGGCCATAAATTTAATGGCGTTAAGATAAATGGACAACTAGCAAATGAATGGCAAAAGTTAAAAAATGAAGATGTGGTTGAGATAATTACCAATCCAAAACAGTCTTTACCAAAGGCTGAATGGCTAAAAATGGTTAAGAGTCCACTGGCAATCAAAGTTATAAAAACAGCACTTAATCAAGACGATGAACCAAAAAGACCAGCCTTGATGTAATAATTGTGTTATAATCAATATTATTGAGATAAAAAAATGTCTATAAGAAAATTAATCTCAACAATTAAAAAATTTCATCCTGAAGCAGACACTTCTATGGTCGAGCTGGCTTATGATTTTGCGAAGACTGCTCATGCAGGACAAAAAAGAGCAACAGGAAATGAATATATAAATCATTCACTCGCCACAGCACAAATATTGGCAGAACTAAAATTATCCCCAACAATTATTATTGCTGGACTGCTTCATGATGTTCCAGAAGATACAGAATATACACTGGAAGATGTGAAAAAAAACTTTGGAGCTGAAGTTGCCAGTATTGTAAAAGGGATTACTAAACTTAGTAATATTAAATATCGTGGCATGGATCGCTATGTTGAGAATCTGCGTAAAATGTTTGTGGCCATGGCCGAAGATATCAGAGTCATAATCGTAAAATTTGCTGATAGACTTCACAACTTAAATACTCTTTATGCTCTACCAGCCAACAAACAAAAAAGAATTGCCATGGAATCTCTGGAAATCTATGTCCCGATTGCAAATAGACTTGGTATTGGAGAACTGCAGTCAAGACTTGAAGACAATGCTTTTAAATATGCCTATCCTGATGAGTTCATGTGGGTTGAGCAATTGATAAAAAAGCAGGTGCCAATAAAAACGAAAACTCTGAACCAGATGAAAACAAAATTATCAAATGAACTGAAAAAAGAAAGCATAAATTTTGAGGAAATTTATGGTAGGAATAAACATTATTATAGTTTGTTCCGAAAACTTTTGAGATTTAATCGTGATATCAGTAAAATTTATGACATAGTGGCAATCAGAGTAATTGTGAAAAATATTGCTGATTGTTATGCTGTACTTGGAGTGGTCCATAATCTATGGAAACCAGTAAAAGGACGAATAAAAGATTATATTGCCCAGCCAAAACCAAATGGTTATCAGTCTTTGCACACAACTGTTTTCGGTGATAACAAAGAAATTGTTGAATTTCAAATTCGTACCAAGAAAATGCATGAACAAGCAGAGTTTGGTATTGCTGCACACTGGGAATATAAAGAAGGTAAAAATGGACCAGAAAAAATAAAAAAAGAAGTTGCCTGGGTGCAAGATCTAGCAAAATGGTTAAAAGAAGTTCGAGACAATGAAAGTTTTCTCGAAGGAGCAAAAATTGATGTTTTCCAAAATAGAATTTTTGTTTTTACTCCCCAGGGTGAAGTCATTGACCTACCAGATGGAGCAACTCCAGTAGATTTTGCTTATCATATTCATACAGACCTTGGCAACAAATGTGAACGAGCATATATTAATGACCAACAAATAAGTCTGGATACGAGATTGAAAAACGGCGATGTGGTCCAGATTGTAACGGCTAAAAAACGCAAGGGGCCAAACCCTGAATGGCTAAAATTTGTTAAGACTAGAACTGCGCGCCAACATATTATGAATTTTCGCAATAAAAGTTGGAGAAATATTATTTCAAAATTTTCAAAAAAATAAATACAATCTTAATTCAAATTATTGATTATACTGATTTCTGATATAATATTAGTAGATTAGTAGTAATTTGTAATGTGTAATCTTATGAAAAAAGTTTTTTTGGCATTGATAGTATTGTTGTCTTTAATTATTGCGCCGAGTCAAGTACTAGCAGTCAGTGCAGGAAACGCCTGTACCGGCGGACCTGGGAATGGAAATTGTGATGCAGGTTTATTTTGTGGAGTACTGAATGAATGTGAACCAAAAATAATTACCGGCGGAAGCTTAAATTGTTTTGAAAATTTTGAATGCCAATCAAATAACTGCAATCCGGAGTCTAATGAATGTGAAGCCGCTACAACACCAACTCCAACTGATGTCTGTACTGCTGACACGGATTGTCCAAGTAATAAATATTGTCTGATCGCTGGAGACGGGACAACATCCTGCGTAAATAAATTAGCCAATGGTGCGACTGGTTGCTTTCGAAATAGTAATTGTGTGTCAAACAATTGCGATCTTGCAACTGCAACTTGCCAAGCGGCAACAGGTGCTCCCACTCCACCCGTTGGATCAACTACACCGCTGGGGGCAGAGACAACGCCAGCGATCGAAGCAGAAACTGAAACTGAAACAACTAGACTGGTGAATCCGCTTGGGACTGATTCTCTACAAGTGATTATTGGTCGAGTAATTAGATTTTTCATTGGAATTGCTGGGACTACTGCTTTGGCGGTTTTGGTCTATGGTGGTATTATTTTATTAATCTCTGGCGGTCGAGATACTTATATAAAAAAAGGTAGAAATGCAGTAATTTACTCGGTTTTGGGCTTAGCAATTATTTTCTCAAGCTATATTTTAGTTAAATTTATTATTGCGGCCTTATCACAAGCATAATTTAGAATAGCCCAAGATTAAAATCTTACCCTATTGACTTTTTTCGTAGTTTATGGTAAGATTTTTTATTAAGAACCTTGAAAACCAGAAAAAACAACACCCATGAAGTTAACGAGTTGAACTTCAGGGAAGAGGAGGCTCCATGCTATTTTGGGGTATTGTAGGAACACTTCTATGCCTGGCAATCTTAATAACATATTTTTCTTCAGTCAGAGTAGAGAAACCAAATATTTCCTTGGTAATGCACCTAGGAAAATTGAGTAGAATCATGCGTGAAGGCTGGAACTTTTATATTCCATATATTCAAAGACTAATCAATGAAAGCACAGAAATTCACACCTTGGAAAACATTACCCAGGAATTACAGACGAAAAAAGATATCAAAGTTGTTCCTCTGTATAGCTTGGTCTGGCAAATTGAATTGTTGCCTGAAACAGAAATTTATGAAGTTAAAATTAAAAAGCGTAATGGCAGATATGTTACCAAATCTCTCACAGGTAAAGAGATGAATCTGCGAAGAATGAATAAATTCCTGGAAACTGTAAAAATCAATCCAGATGGCACAATTGATTATTCAAAAATTGACCAAGAGGCTACTGAAATCTCCTTGTCTTTGTTTGGCCAAGTACTTAGATCTTTTGAATGGTCTGTAATCAGAGAATATAAGGAAATGATTACCCGACTGTTTATCGCACAGGTACTGAAGCTAATGAATGAAGAAAACAATGCTGATGAACTGGTCAATGGCGATGAAAAAAGATTGGCTGAATTACTAAAAATCGCTCTAATGCCAAGACTTTCACTGGCGGAAAAACAAGTGTTGATCACCCTAGAAAACGATCAATCAAAATCAGTGTCAGATGTTATTGTTTATTTGGATCAGATTTATGAACAAAGAGTCCCGACTGAAGAACGATCAATGGAAATTGAGATTTTCCGAAAGATTAAAATCACTGCCAGTATGCTTGAAGCCAATACTTCTCTAACTGAAATCGCTGGTGTACGAGTAGTCAGAATTAACATGAGAGACCTTGATCCAGCCAAAGAAGTACTTGATCAGATTAATGCTACGGTTGTGGCTGAAGAAGCGGTCAAGGCGGCTGAACAAGAAGGTAAAGCACTTGCAAAAAGAGCAGCTGGTCAAGCAAATGCGACACGAATCATTGCTGCGGCCGAAGCTGAAGCGATTGAAGTTCGTGGACGGGCGGCGGCTGCGGCCAGAGCGGCTGATCTTGAAGCACTAACAAATGCTGGTGTATCGCCTACTGGTAAAACAATTGTTCAAGCTGCGGCTGAATTTGCGAAAGCACTTGCAAACAAAGGTAATAAAGGCTGAAAACAATGAAACCAAACGGACTGATTGGCTTGGTATTAATCCTTCTTGGAGTTTTCATGGGAATGATTATTCTAGGAACGGTGGAAGATGATACGACAAAATATATTAGTGCAAGTGTTGTCTTTGTCTTTTTTACAATTATTGGGATTAATCTGATTAACAATCGCACAACAGCTACAACTACAACGACTACGACGCCTGCGACTACGACTCAAACTCCAAAAGATGTTGTGTCTCAAGTTGTTGGTATGATTATTTTATTGGCACTCCTTGTGGCCACCCTATTTGCCTTCAAGGATATTATCGGTTGTATGAGAGATAAAGTAATCCCGGCAACTCAAGAATTTAATAGTTCTCCCTATCCCAACACATTTAGTAAAACGATTTGGTATGGGCAAATCCCTGCATATGGTAAAATTGTCAACATAAAATCAAACATTGTTGCCTCCCAAACTGACCCATTTAAATTCTCTGTCACCCAAATGGATCAAGCTATTTATGCTAGAATGGAAAAAACTGATGGGACTTTCTCTGACTGGATACCGATCAAGAAAAACAATGCAATTTATAAGATTTTCCAAAGTGGAACTCTGCAAGCAAAACTACCTGATTGTGCAAGCGCACCAATGAAAACCAGATTTTTAATCATTTATTAACAAAAAAACCGAAGGTCTCATCCATCGGTTATTTTTTTTGAAAAATTTTATAGAATTATTCTGCTGGTGCGTATTCAACTTCAATATTGGCATTGTCTGCCTGCTCGGCATCCCTGGCAGCCTCTGTCTCCGTACGAGGAGGTTGCTGGTTGTCATAAAAATTGAAGCTATTAAAAGCAATTCTGGCATTATCCAAATCATCAATAAGGTGAATTTCAACAATCCTATCCCATAATTCAAAAATTACAAGGTCAACAGCTTTACCACTATACAAAGTATCAACATTCTTATATCTTCTGCCCTTGAAGTCTTTGACAATAATTTCTTCTGAATCAAATTTACTCAATTGCAAGTCCTGCAATTCATTTTCAATATATTCATCTACGGTGTAGTCAGTATTCCAATTGACAAAACCCTTTATAACCATATTACCAATATATGAATCAGACAATTCCTTGGATTTGGTATAAAAAACAATATAGTCTGATCCTTCAGTTCCTATCGGGAAAGTCCAATTTTGCGGAAGACGAAATTCATAACGAAATTGGGGATTTGTGTGAACAACCCAGCCATTGACTGCGGTAGAAACATCAGATTGATCCATTATAATTTCGGTATAAGCCTGTTTCTTGCATCCAGCAAGAGAAAAAATTAAGACTACTGTGACAAGACTGATTAAAACTTTTTTCATAACTTGATAATTCAATACAGATTAATGATTGTATAGTTATAGTGACAAACAAGAAATCTGTATTAGATTAGAATTTTTACTTAATTATCCTCCTGATAATATCATTATATTCCTCCTCTGAATAAAAATTTATAATAATTTGACCTTTGCCAGCTTTTTTTCTAACATCGACTCGAGTGGATAAAGCTTCTCGGAGTTGCTCCTTGATTGATTCGGTTTCAGGGTCAAATGAACGCCTGTGACCGGTCTTATTGCGGAGTTGTCTACTCTGCTTTTCAGCATCTCGAACCGTGAAATTGTAATTTGAAATCTGCTCTAAAAATCGAAGCTGTTCTTCTTCGGAATCAAAACCTGCAATCACTCTAGCATGGCCTTCGGTAATTTTCTTGTCAATCAAAGCCTTCTGGACCGCTTCTGGCAGAGATAAAACCCTAACCATATTGGCGATAGTTGATCTTGACTTGCCTACTTTATCAGCCACATCTTCTTGTGTCAAATTAAATTCATTTATCAATTTTTCATAAGCCAGAGCTTCTTCAATTGGATTCAAGTTGGACCGTTGGATATTTTCAATCAAGGCTAATTCTAATTTTTCTAATTCATCAGCCTCACGGACTATACAGGGGACGGTTTTTAATTCAAGAATCTTGGCTGAACGCAACCGCCTTTCACCAGCAATCAGCTCAAACTGGTTGTCTTTTTTTGTAACAACCAAGGGCTGAATAATACCATATCGTTTGATAGAATTTATTAATTCTTCTAATTGTTCATGGTCAAAAGTTTGACGAGGTTGCATTGGGTTTAAATCAATTTGCCCAACAGGAATATTTAAAATTCTGTCAGAGTCCTCGACTAAGAATTCTTTGTGCTCATGTGAGACAGCTTCTTCGGCAACTTTTCGATTTGGGATAAGAGATCCTAAACCTCGACCTAAACCACTCATTTTTGACATAACTATTTTTTTAATATTTTATATTTCTTTTTGTAAAAAAATTTCAATTACTTCACGGGCTAGCTTGCTATAAGCTTTGGCGCCTTTTGAACTAGGATCGTACTTGGAAATCGGCATTCCATGACTAGGAGCTTCAGATAACCTGACATTACGAGGAACAATGGAACGAAAAATTTTATCTGGGAAATATTTGTATAATTCCTCCATTACTTGACCAGAAAGTTTTGTACGCTTATCAAACATAGTAATAATTGCGCCCAATATATTTAATTCTGGTTTGATATTATCTCTTACCAACCCAATAGTATTAATTAACTGACTCAAACCTTCAAGCGCATAGTATTCGGCTTGAACAGGAATTAAAATATGATCAGCTGCGACTAACCCATTGATAGTCAAAATGCCAAGAGATGGCGGACAATCAATTAAAATGATATCATAATCAGCTTTTACCTCAAGTAAAGCATCACTTAGCCTAAATTCCCGTCTAGCAATGTCAACTAGTTCAATATTGGCACCAGCCAAAGATGGTGTGGCAGGTGCAACTCGATAACCATGAATTCCTGTTGGCATAACAATTTCCCGAACCAAGTGAGTACCGATCAATGCTTGATAAATACCCTTATCTAAATCAGTATAATTTACGCCAAGACCAGAAGAAGCATTCGCCTGTGGATCAAGGTCAACCAAAAGTACAAATTTACCATGTTCAGCCAAATATGCCCCCAAATTTACAGCTGTGGTGGTTTTACCAACTCCGCCTTTTTGATTAACAATACTAATAATTTCAGCCATAAATTTGAATGACTTGTTTATAATTTATTCTGTTATAATTATACATAAAGATGCAACTTTTGACAATATTGATTTTTTGTATTATAATCCAATTGTTTTTAGCGTAATTTAGAGAATTGTCGATGATGCCGAGGTGACTGATTACTCTTCATCAAAACAAGCGGAGGTTTGGCTGTAGATTGAATTACTATTGCTATACCTTATTTACAATTGATTTAAGCCGAAGTGCCCGCCTACGCAGGTGGCTACGGCGGACAGGGCGGTAATTAGTAGAGAGATTTAACTTTCTACCAGTTCCGCCACATTTACAATCATGCCGAAGTGCCCGCCTACGCAGGTGGCTACGGCGGACAGGGCGGTAATTAGTAGGGAGATTTAACTTTCTACCAGTTCCGCCACATTTACAATCATGCCGAAGTGGCGGAACTGGTAGACGCGCTGGACTCAAAATCCAGTGGTGGCAACATCGTGAGAGTTCGAGTCTCTCCTTCGGCACCATACAAAATTAAAAGATTATAATAAACTATAGACTTAGCTTGATGTTTTTCTAAATTTAAGCTATAATATACAACAATACTAATTAGCGCGGGGTAGAGCAGTGGCAGCTCGCTAGGCCCATAACCTAGAGGTCGGGGGTTCGAATCCCCCCCCCGCAACCAAGGTGTATTCATTACAGTGTTGGTAGAAATTCTTGGCAAGTCAAGTTAAACCGTGGATTGTCAAGAAATTTTACGAACAAACATTGCTTCACTTGTAATTGGGCTTGTTCCGAAGTGAACCATAGCCACTACTTCGGGGCAGGGTAGCTCAGCTGGTTAGAGCGAGGGAATCATAACCCCTAGGTCGGCGGTTCAATTCCGCCCCCTGTCACCATTATTTTTGACAAAAATAAAAGAACCTTTCTGGTTCAAAACAAAAAAAATGCTACAATTCATCTGGGATTATCAAATTTTTTCATATATTTTATTTTGTTCAATCTTTGCATATTTAGTTTTTAAAAATTACAAGAGAACAAAGATCTTGGATTCAAAAAAGAAAAGAATTTCCAAACTGACGGTCGGATCTTTTTTTATTTTAGGTGTATTAATATTAATTTATGGTAGCATTATTGAACCTAGATTAATGAAAATTACTAATATTGATATAAACCTACGGCAAACTCAAAAACACGAACAACTTAAAATCGTCCACATTTCTGATATTCATGTTGGGACTTATAAAAAAGAACAGTATATTAGGCGTTTGGCTGATGAAATTAACAAAATAAGACCTGACCTTGTTGTAATGACAGGTGATTTTATTTTGAATAATCAAGAAGATGCAGAATATCTACGACCGCTTGAAAAAATAAGTCGAATTTATCCAACATATGCTGTTACAGGGAATCATGAATACAATCTTGGCGACTGGAATAACTCCAGCTTCAGCAGTCTGAATGATAAAACGACGACTCTAAGAAAAGTTTTCGATGAAATCGGAGTTACACTGCTAGAAAATCAAACAAAATTAATTGCTGACAACCAAGGACCATTTTATTTGATTGGGATTGAAGATATTTGGAAACAAAACGAAGAATTGAAAAATAATTTAGAGAAAATAACAGCCAATCTCAACCGTGAATATCCAACAATACTTTTATCTCATAATCCTGATATTATAATACAAGATACTTCTGCTTTTGATCTAATCTTGTCCGGACATACTCATGGCGGTCAAATTCGTTTGCCTTTTATCGGTTCAGTGATGAAATTACCAACAGAAATAAGCGACTCATATGACAAAGGATTATTCTCACTTGAAAACGGTAACCAATTATTTATAACTAGTGGTGTTGGAGAATCAAGTCCAAGATCCCGTTTGTTTTGCCTGCCAGAAATAGTAGTCATTAACTTGGACTTATAAAAAACACTATAAATATAAACTATTTTATATATGATGATGGTGACACATGGAGCAATAGGAGCACTAATTGGGGAACAAACTGCAAGTGCTGGTCTGGCATTTATTTTGGGGCTAGTCTCTCATTATTTTTTGGATATAATCCCACATGGAGATGATGATAGCGTAGAAACATTCAAGACTGAAAGCAATTTTCGGAAAGTCCTAGGTGCAATTATGATGGATTCTGTACTTGGGATAATTTTTCTACTGCTTTATTTCACGAACACAACAAAATCAGGCGTTGAACTATGGCCGGTGGTGGCTGGGATCGCTGGTGCAGTTATACCAGACTTACTTGTTGGTTTTTATTATGTTAACAAAAAATATTTTTTTAGACATAATTTTTTTCATTTAAAAATACATGACTTGATAAAGGTTCATGTACCATTTAGGGTTGCTTTTGCGGTTCAAATTGTTGTTATAATATTATTATGGAATTTTTATAAATTCTAAAATTTGGTCGGCGGTTTTGTCCCAAGTAAATGTTTTGGCATATTGACTTCCCTTCTCAATCAAATCTTCTCGTAGCTTTTTGTCTTGGAGGATTTTTTTTATGGCTAAATATAATTCAATACTGTCTTTGGGATCAATTTTTATTGCCTGATCAGTAATAATTTCTCCGGTTGCACCGGTATTTGAAGTAATCACTGGACAACTATTTATCATGGCTTCAAGCACTGGCAAACCAAAACCTTCAAAATATGATGGAAAAACAAAACATTCAGCTTTCTGCATCAAAATATTGCGTTCTTTGTCTGAAACCTTTCCTATGTACCTGATAGCTTCTGTTCCTAACAGCTGATTTTTTTCATTCAAGCGATTAAAAAAATTTTTATATTTCCAGCCTTTGGCTCCAGCGATAATCAGTTCAATCTCTGTCTTTGTTTCTTTTTTGTACTGATAAAAAGCGTTTATCAAGCAATTCAAATTTTTTCTTGGTTCAATTGTCCCGACAAACAATAAAAAAGGCTTGGTGATTCTATGCTCTTTCATTACTTCTTCAACGGCTAATTGACCATAATCTCGAGTGGGGGTAATTCCAGAATAAATAACTCTAATATCCTTGTCTTGCCGAAATTTAAATAAATATAAAAGTGTTTTCTTGGTGGCTTCGGAAATTGTAACTATTTTTGAAGCTTTGGTCACACTGGCGGGGACAACTAAAAGCTTGGAAAACCATTGCTTGTTCGGAAACCAATGAGGTTGGGTATAAATAATCAGATCGTGGATAATCAGCAAACTTTTTCCTAAATAAAAAAATGGCATGCTTCCACTCGGGAAAATCGTCCAATCAAGAAATTCACGCCAAACCTGTAGTGTAAAGAAAAAATGGGCGCTGAAAAAAGGAACTTGGTTTTTTACTTTGATAATTTTAAAATTTCTTTCCACTTTCAATGAATCAATAGTCTGCTGACTGATTTTTTCATCAAAAAATAAAACAAAATCGGACTGTTTGTCCTGCGATAAGATATTTTTCACCAAATGAAAAATATAACGGGGAATGCCAGCGCCGATATTTTTTTCTATATCATAAATTTGTCGACAATCAATACCAATTTTCATATTTTATTTAAAAGCAAGAACGCCTATGTAGGTTAAGACAGAAACAATTATTCCAGCAATTAAGGTGCCCAATGAGATTAACAAAACTGACCGCATACGATCAATGCCAAAAAGAAAGGCGGCAACTGAACCGGTCCATACGCCAGTAATGGGCAATGGAATGGCAACAAAAATAACTAAGGCAATTTCACCATACTTCAGATACTTACCCTCAAATTTTCTGCGAGTTCGGGCAAAGAGCCAAGTGAAAAACTTTAAGCCTAATTTAAATTTCATCAGTTGTTTTGAGACAATATCGATGAGGTAAACCAAGACTAGCGTAATAAAAATACTGCCTAAAACAGACCAGAAAAACGCTTGTAAAATTGGTAAATTAAACCAACCTACAGCAATAGGGATTGAGGCTCTAAGTTCAGTAACAGGGATTAGGGCTAAAAGAAAAGTTGCTAATTCAGCTGGTAAATTTTTTACTAATTCTAGAAAAAACATAAGTTTTGATTAATTAATTCTTGACGAATTGTTTTTGATATGATAATATATTTTTGTTGAAAGTTCAATGGTAGGTTTCCTGGTGGCTGGCGGTATGAGGAATCCCCCCCAGGAGTGCAGTAGTCAACGATGATCTACTGCCAGCCACCTTTTTTTCAACAAACTAATTTATGTTATAATACTGAAGTTCCCAGACGGTGGCCAACGGCCATGCTACCTGATGGGACGACTGCCCTCTAGCGTTCTGGCCAAATTGCTAAAGGGCGACCATCCCCCCATTCCCGTTGTCCTGGGTGCGCTGACTGAAGATCTTCCCCTGCTTTCAGGAAGAGGCTGAAGTAGCGTAGCCCCTTAACCTTAACCTGCCACCAGAAAGCTAGCTCTGTGTAGTGTGAGCTCCACTCCAGAGCGAATCAACCGAGCTCAAACCGCCGGATGCCTAAACGCACCTGGCTGCCCATCGCGATTCACGATCGTGATGGGCATTTTTTATTATAGACAATTATTTTTCCCATTGATAATTATTAAAAACCCAATCAGCCAAAACCTTGGTATCTTGAAATCGAGAATCAATTGTATTACTATTTAATACTACAAAAATAACTGGCTTATTTTCATGAGTAATCTCAACAGCCAAACAATAACCAGCTTCTGGCAGATAACCGGTTTTACCACCAATTAATTCATAACCATAGATCTGACTATTTAAAAAACTGTCAATAAGAATATCTGTGCTGGTAATCTGACGGTTATTTTTTTTATTTAAAATATCAATTTCATATTTTGGCTGAATTACTGTTTCCCGAATTTGGTTTTTCTGCAAAGCAAGATAAATTAATCTAGCAATATCTGAAGCGGTTGAAACATTGCCAGCTGAAAGACCGGTAGGATCGCTAAAATCAGTATTGTACAAACCTAATTCTTCGGCTTTATAATTCATCAGTTCAGTAAATTCCAAATTGGATAAACCAAGAGCTCGAACCAGGGCCATAATTGAATTATTATCCGAACTGATCAGAGCTGATTTCCACAAATCAATAAACTTCACCTGTTCTCCACGATAAATATGCGGATAAGCTCCGACTGTTTCATCAGAGGACATGAGTGTCACTTGTTTTTGCCAATCTGGATTTAAATCCAAAATAACCAAAGCAGTCATAATCTTTGTTATGCTGGCAATTGGTTGTTCCTCATTTGCATGTCTGCCGGCTAGGACTTTACCACTAGCAACATCGACGACTAAATATTTATTGGCAGTAATCTCTACACCAATGTTTTCAGGATTAATTCTCGCGGGCGTTGATACGACTGATTGATTTTCGGCAAGTGAAAGAAACTCTGTATTTTCTACAGAGTAAACATTATTTACAGAATGAATTAAGAGTAAACTAAGGATTATATTGAGAAACATAGAGGTAACATGGGTTAAAATGGTTAAATGGGATGTTTGAGCTTGAAGGGATTATCAAGAATTATTACTTATATTCAGGTCTTATTTTCCCTTAAAATATGCACAATATCTCACCACCTCTTGACAACAAATGGCACATGTGATATAATGTAATAGTTAAATGAGTTTTCTTTGGGTTCGCCCAGAGAAAAGGGTTCGAAGCTAGGTCCGACTAATTCGGATAGGGAGAGTAATCTCCTAAAGATCCTAGTGGAGGCGTCCCTGACCGCAAGGTCAAAAAACAGCAGAGGCACGGTAAACAACCCGTGTCACTACCCCCAGAACGTGTTCGCATGTTCTGGGGGTCTTATTTTTTTAGTTCTTGTACTTCTTCGGCTTGTCTGTTGTCTAAAAACTGCTCCAGATTTTCCACAACATGAAGTTTTTCATAATCAGGAAGTTCCTTGACTGAAACAATTCCTAGATATTTTAAAAATTCTGGAGTAACACTAAAAAACAATTCAGGTTCTTCACCATCGGCCTGAACTAAACCACGGATTAACAAATTTCTTAAAATTAAACTGCAATTTACTCCTCGAATTTGTTCAATCACTGGCTTTGAGACTGGCCCGCGGTAAGCGATAATGGTCAAGGTCTCGAGTGAAGGCTGGGTTAATTCTCCGCTTCTATCGTCTTTTAAAAATTGTTTAATTAAATCAGAATTGTCAGCTGAAGTTGTAAACTGGTATTGGCCTTCGCTTTCAATCAGGACTATTCCCCTACTGGATTCGGAATATTCAACAAACAGATTTTTTAATTCTTGTTCAACTGTTTCAAATTTTAATTCTGGTTGGGATTTTTTTAAAACATTAAAAATCGATCTTGAAGCAAGAGGCTTGATTGAAGCAAATAATAAACTTTCAATTTGAGAACGCAACATAAATTATTTATTTTTTTCAAAAATTATATCGTCAAACAATTTGCTTTGTCTGACTATTAATTGTTTTTGTTTTACTAATTCAAGCATGGCGAGAAAACTGACAATAATATCAGATTTTGATTTGGCATCTTTTAATAATTCTTTTAAACTTGATTTTTCGGCGTGGGAAATAAAAGCTTGGAGATGCAGAATTTTCTGTTGTAGGCTTATGGTTTTGTCGAATAATTTTTGGGGGATTTTTACAAGGGGATCCAGTTTTTTCAAGAGATACATAAAAGACTGTTTTAAATTCTCTGCCGTAATATTGTCCGAAGGTGAAAATTCGACTGACAAATCTATTGCTGGCTTTATCCTGGAATACAAAAACTTTTCTAGCTTAATCATTTCTGCTATTTTTCGGCTAGCATCAAGAAATTCCTTATAAATCTTCAATTGGGCTTCTAAATCATCAAAAATTTCCTCTTCTTCAAATATTGGCAAAATGGCTTTTGATTTCATTACCAGCAATCGTGCGGCCATGACTAAAAAATCTGATAACTCTTCAGGATCTTTGTCTTGGAGTTGCTCAAGATGTGAGATGTAACTGTCGGTAACTTGAGCAATGGAGATCTCTGTGATATCCAACTGCTGCTGATCAATTAATTGGAGTAATAAATCAAGCGGGCCACTGAATTTTTCTGTTTTTATTTTGAACATAATTATTATTCACTAAGCTTCATGCCACGACTCTTGCTCTCTTCCCAGCCAGCAGAAGTAATGCGAATAAATTCAGCATTTATCTGCATTTCTCGAATATTTCTAGCACCGCAGTAGCTAATACCGCTTCGCAACCCCTTGATCATGGACTGAATAATGTCACTAACAGGACCCTTGTATTCAACTAAATTGCTAACTCCCTCGACATGAATATCTAATTTTTGTTTGTAACGCTTGCCATCAAGGTTTTCTTTTCGTTCATGATTGTTTTCATAAGAAGCACTGCCCATGTATCTTTTATATCGACGGCCATCCTTAAACATAATTATACCAGGAGATTCAGTAGTACCAGAAAAAATACTGCCACAGTAACCAGTACTTGCACCAGCAGCAATAGCCTTGGATAAATCACCAGAATATTTTATTCCACCATCAGCGCTAACAGGAATATTATATTCCTTGGCGACCCTTACAACATCCATGATGGCAGTCAACTGCGGAACTCCACTGCCAGAAATTATTCGTGTAGTACAAACAGGAGAAGGACCAATGCCAACTTTTAATCCATCTGCGCCAGCTAAAATCAAATCTTTGGCTGCGTCTGCAGTTGCAATATTACCGGCTACAACATCAATAGGAAAATTGGACTTTAATTCTTTTAATTTCTCAATTGTTAAATCAGAATGGGCGTGCGCAATATCAAGGACAAGAACATCAACGCCAGCATTGACCAAGGCTCGAGCACGCTCAAGACAATCTTTTACGCCTACGGCTGCGCCAACCATTAAACGGCCAAGGGAATCACGGCTAGAACTTGGCCAAGCTTCATGTTTCTTTATATCAATGGTTGTAATCAGTCCTTTGAGTTGATTGTTTTCAAGTAATGGTAATTTTTCCACTCGATTTTTCTTCAAAATTTCTTTGGCATCTTCGAAACTGATGCCATATTCTGCGGTGATTAATCTTTCCCTCGGTGTCATCATGCTAGAAACAAGTTTCTGCATGTTAGTTTCAAATTGGTAATCCCGAGCAGTCAAAATTCCAATAACTTCGATGCCATCAACGACGATCAAACTGGTTATATTGTGAGTACTCATTATGCCAAGCGCTGACTGCAAATCAATATTGGAATTGCAAGTAACTGGGTGATCAACAACAAAGCTGGTACTCTTTTTAACTTTTTTTACTTCTTCAACTTGCTCCTCAATGGTATTGAATTGGTGGATAATACCAAGACCGCCTTCACGGGCAAGGGAAATAGCCATCTCATGTTCGGTAACTGTAGCCATGTTTGAACTGACAAGAGGAATATTCAGAGGAATATTTTTGGTAAAAAATGTCTTGACATCAGCTTCAGAGCGAGAATTAAGTGGTGTTTTTTTTGGCACGAGTAAAACGTCTGCATAGGTGTAGCCTGTGCGAATTTTTTCCATATAATTTTTATATATAGCAATTTATTTTTCTTATTTTAAAGGTAGCTTTTTTTGCTCCCCCAACAATTTTTGTGTTTGTGTAAAGCCTTTTGCGGTTAATTTTACTTCTTCAATAAACCATTTATGTGGAGTTCGACGACCATAGCCAATCAGCAATTCTTTGTTTATCAAGGTTTCAATTGAGCCAGTAATAATCTTCTGTTGAAGATATTTTTTGGCTTTTGAATTATTTTTGTAAAATTCAATGAATTTATCGCGCTTCAAACGACTGTTCTTGCGGTAATAACATTTTAGTAAAATGTATTTTTGCAATTGAGATAAACGCATATAATTTTTAGCAACACATAACTTGTCATGATGAGGCTCTCGAAGCATAGACCAAGGATTTACTTCTACCATTCAAACAGCATCAGGCTGACAACGGAAAATTACTTTTTCTTTTCACCTTGTAATTTTGATAATGGTAAATCAATTCGTACTTGATCGCGAGGAAGAAAAGTTGCTTGTTTAATATTATTCAATCCAAGTAGGCTCATAGTCACTCTTTCAAGTCCCATACCGATTCCGCCGTGAGGTGGCATGCCGTATTTGAATGGTATTAGATAAAATTCAAAATCATCAGGATTCAAACCCCATTTGGTAATGTTGGCTTTTAATTTTTCATAATTATGAATACGCTGTCCGCCAGTAACCATTTCTTGTCCGCGGAATAGTAAATCAAAACTTTTTGTATAGCCTTTATCTTCTTCGTCTTCGGAAGTGTACATTGGACGCTTGGCAACTGGATAATGAGTGACAAAAAGAAAATCTGAATTCCAAGTTTTCTTGGTATACTCCCCTATTAATTTCTCCTGATGAGGTTCAAAATCTGGTTCGCCAAGACAATCTTCACCATATTCATCATGAAGAATCTGAAGAGCTTCATTTAACTTCATATGTGGAAATTGTTCTGGCATTTCCGGCAAGGTAGCCTGCAAAGTTTTCAATTCTGCAGTATTATTTTCAGCCACTTTGCCAATCATGGCACGAACTGCTCCTTCGATCATTTGCATGATGTCATGATGGTCATGGATAAAGCCCATTTCAAAATCAAGTGAGGTATATTCGTTAATATGGCGATTGGTATCATGTTCTTCGGCTCGATAAACCTGCCCAACAGTAAAAGCCCGTTCAAAAACTCCGACTGCCATTTGTTTGTAAAATTGTGGACTCTGGGCGAGATAAGCTTTATAGCCAAAATAATCCAAAGTAAAAAAGTTTGCTCCACCCTCGGTTGCTCCGGCGACTAATTTGGAACATTGGAACTCGGTAAAATCTTTTTGTTTCATATAGGCACGAAAACCATCAAGTAATGATTCCTGAACTTTGAAAATAGCTTTTTCATCTTCCCGACGAAGATTTAATGGCAAATAATCAAGTAATGTGTCAGTTTTCAATTCTGCATCATTTAAATCATACGGCAAAGTTTCAGCTTCAGCTAAAATTTCAAAACTCTTTGCCAAGACTTCGACTGTACCTGTTGGCAAGTCAGTATTGGTTTGTTTGGCACCTCGATTATTAATGATTCCTTTGATTGACAAGACAAATTCTGGACGGAGTTTGGTCAGTAACTCTTTGGAAGTTTCATCAAGCTCTGATGGCACCATTACAACCTGAAGCACAGCGCTACGATCACGCAAATCAATAAAAACGATCTTGCCCATGTTGCGCCGAGCAGCTACCCAGCCTTCAACAAGAACTTCCTCCCCGATTTTTCCCACTGTTTGTAAATTTAGTGTTCGTTCCATATTTTTAAGTCAACATCTTCACTTGTCATCCTGAACTTGTTTCAGGATATAATTGAATAGCTGATTTATTTTTCTAAATACCCTGAAATATCTGCCTGTCGGCAGACAGGAATTCAGGGTGACAAAATTATTATTTAAGGATTTAAACGATTTATCATTCTTGGAAATGGAATAGTTTCACGGACATGGTGAATCCCTGCCATCCAACGGGTCAATCGTTCAATCCCCATACCAAATCCGCAATGTGGTACGCTACCATATTTTCGTAAATCCAAATACCATTCAAAATCTTCCATTGGTAATTTTGCCTCTACCATTCTTTGTTTCAAAATTTCATAATCGTCCTCTCTTTGTGACCCACCAACAATCTCACCAAAACCTCGAGCTGCGAGAATGTCGGCATTCAAAACCAGCTCTGGATTTTCAGGATGACGCTTCATGTAGAATGGTTTGATATCTTTTGGCCAGTTCTTTACAATCACAGGCACCGCAGAATCATTGGTCAATAATTCTTCATCATCCGCTCCAAGATCATCACCGTATTTAATGTCTGAACCGCGTTTTTGAAGCTCTTCAATGGCCGCGCCGTATTCGTAATGAATAAAAGGCTGATCAACTATGGCTTGGAGTTCTGTGGTATCGCGATCCAACATCTTCAATTCTTCCAGACCGTACTCCAAAACATATTTCGCTAAATATTTCACCGCTGCTTCTTGAATTTTCAAACTGTCTTCATGCTCGCAAAAAGCGATTTCAGGATTGAGTGACCAGAATTCTGTTAAATGCTTTCTGGTTTTTGATTTTTCCGCTCGAAAATTGGGACAGAGATCATAAACCCTGCCGAATGACATGACCAAGGCTTCCAAATACAGCTGTCCGTTTTGAGTTAGATAAGCTTTGCGGTCAAAATATTCCACTTCAAACAAATCCGAAGTCCCCTCACAGCTGGTTGGCGTAAATGTTGGAGTATCCAATTCCTGGTATCCATTTTGATTAAAAAATTCCTGTAGCCCCATTTTGACCAAATGTCTAATTCTAAGCACTGCCCACTGACTCTGGGATCTGAGCCACAAATGTCTGTTGTTGAGCAGAAAATCTGGGCCGTGTTCTTTTTTTCCGATTGGATATTCTTCAGCCAACTGGATGATTTTAATTGTTTTGACTTGTAATTCAAAAACTTCAGGATTTTTTGGATGCTGTGATACCGTGCTACTAATCTCAACTGAAGATTCAATGGTCAATCTTTCAATTTCAAACCAAACATTGTCATCAACCTCATCTTTGCTGGCAACGGCCTGGCAAAAACCAGAGCCATCTCGTAGCTGAAGAAAGGCAATTGAACCTGATGAGCGGAAATTATAAACCCAACCTTTAAGTGTGATCTCCTGATCTTTGTAATTTTTTAAATCTTTAATATAACAGTTTTGCATAAAATTCTAGTTAATTTACATACAAAATTATAACTTAATTTGTTTGAATTGTAAAATATTTCTTGACTTTTAAGGTAAATAATTTGATAATATATTATTAATTGCTTTTATTTTGACTTTTTGATTTAGATAGCATAAATTGAAGAATAAGTTCCTTGACCCAGCGCGGAGGAAGGCCATGAACGGAGAAAAATTTACAACTTTAAAAGTAAGAAAAGTTAGACCTGATGCAAAAATTCCGATTAGAGCTAGTGATGGAGCGATTGGATATGATGTTTATGCTTCAATTGTCTTTCATTCATATGACAAAAAACAAACAGCTGAACTTCCTATTGTCATTAACCCAGGGGAAAAAGCTCTTATTGGTATTGGTGTAGCCATGGCAATTCCCTGGCCGTTTCAGGCTGAGGTCAGACCTCGAAGCGGTATTGCAACTAAATTCAAAGTTCAACTACTTAATTCTCCGGGGACAATTGATCCTGATTTTCGCGGTGAAGCTGGCTGTTTGCTACACAATGTTGGAGACACGCCATTTACTGTGGAGAAAGATATGCGGATTGCACAACTTATTTTTACTAGAGTAGAAATTCCAGAGATTGTAGAAGTTGACGAATTACTTGACACGAAAAGATCTGCTGGCGGATTTGGACATACTGGTTTAATAGGTGAAGGTCTTGGGACGGAACAATATGATAATGAAATTGAAGCAATTGACAGAACTTATTTGGAAATTGCCCAAGCAATTGGGAAAAGAACACCTGCCCAACAAGGTTGCGTGATTGTACAAGACGATACGATTATTTCCCAAGGTTATTGTCTCGTCAACCAAGAAGATGAAGTGCTTATTTCAGCAGAAATGGATGCAGTGTTTCGTTCAGCAAAACTGGGTCATTCGACTAAAAATGCTACCATGTATTTAGCAACTAAATTGGTTATGGATGTCGACTCAATTATTAAGGCCGGAATCACAACTGTAGTTGTATTTAGCTTTGTGAACACTGGGGAATGGTGTGATCAACTACAGAGTAATAATGTTCAGGTAAGATTTGTTAAAAATCTTAAATCAACTTAAAAATAACGCTAAACAACGTTATTTTTTATTATCCACAACTGACAATAAAGACAGCGTGTGTTAAGATATTGTTGTATGGAAAATAGTCAAACTACAATTGAAGATGTTCTAAATGCTGTAAATACATCCGCGGAGCTAATGCAACAGCAAATAAATGAAATAAAGAGCACGATGGCAACCAAGGATGATATTGCAAACATGGCAACCAAGGATGATATTGCAAACATGGCGACCAAGGATGATATTGCAAACATGGCGACCAAAGATGATTTGGCTAATTTGGTGACCAAAGATTATCTTGATGAAAAACTGGCTGATCTGCGAGGTGATTTGGTTGTACTTACCCGCAAAGAAGACACGAAGCTAAAACGGCTAGTCAATATTATGACTAATAAAAATATGCTTTCCTCTGAAGAAAAAGCAGAAATTTTTGCTTTGGAACCTTTTCCAGAAACACGGTTGTAAAACTTTATTAAATTATAAATACAAACATGACTCTTACGAGTCAGGTTTTTTTATTATAAAAAAATCGTACATCAGCGTACGACTTTTGATTTAGATTGCTTTCAATAAATACTTTTAGGGATATTAATAATTTCTTTTTGCTTTTAATTTATCAAGCGCCTGACAATATCTCATATATGGTTCAGTAAACCCACTATCGAGTTCCTCGATCGTAATATCAAAATCCTTTAACAATAAATCAACTGATTCCCGATAATGAGTTAAATTCTTGATATAGACTGTAAAATTGGAGATGCTCCATACATTTGCGGTAGCTTGATTTATTTGCTTTATTAATCTATCCAAAAAATCAAGGTCGTCTTCTAATTTTAACATAAATGACTCTACTACTTCTGTTTTACTGACCAAGGCTTTTAAAATTTTTCTTGCATTCTCTTCTTGAAGTGTATATTCTCTCAAACAATTACCAATAAATTCAAACTTGTCTTGTTTTTCAATGTTGCCAGAATACTTTTTTATATCATCAAGAAGTTCTTTTTGTTCAGATGGTGTCTCGGCTAAATCTATATGACCAATCTCTCCGTCAGCTTCAAACCTACCAAAACCGTATACTTCCCCCTCATCACGAACGAATCTATTGCCATCACCAATAAAATAACCAAAAATAATACCTGATCTTTTCCCCCCGATTGTATATGGATACTTTTTATCAACAGGTACAATCAATTTTTGTCTAAGTTCAAAGGAGGGAACTGTTTCACCTGTTTTCAATTTGTAAACTGGATATGCTATTGCTTTTCGTAGATCTTTCTTTTTTTGTTCTGCAATCTTTTTAACATCATATCGATTGGCGATAGCACGATAAACAGCCAACTGTGCCTTTTTACGATTATTGCTGGCTCTAATATACATCAAGTCACGCATAGCTTGCGTATCAAGATCACCTAATTCCTTTTCCTCCTTTTCTTGTTGATAAACTGTTTCTATTGGTGTAAATTTACCAAGCTCATAATCAAACCAAGAACGACTAACTAAATCTGCAATATCTCGAGCAGAGAAACCAACTGCATACAAACCACTTATTGCTTCGAGAGCAGAGAGGACTTCGTCGGCGGAAGATAATTTCATAATTCCACCATAATTTCTCTGCAGAGTTTCTGCGATTGCACGCAAACTATACTTACTTCCAACATGGAAATAACCTTCAACATAGGCCTGTGCTTCAGTCAACAATGCTGATGGGAACCTATTTTTTTTATAATGTAAAAAATGTATTAGTTCATGTATTAAAGTATAAACGGAGTCTGGCAAAGCTCCATTCCTAATAATATAAACTAACTGTTTACGCAATTCTGGCATTGGAGAACCGATATGGACCTCTTTCTGTTGTGGTTCATACTGACCTCTAAATTCGATTTTGGGGCCATGGTGCTGAAGATTTAGACCAAACACTTGTTCTGAATCAAAAATAATTTTACCTCCAACATTTGGTTGTTGAGTCAAATCTCGCTTCAAAATTTCTATACCAAGCGAATTTAAAGTTTGAAAAAAAGTAGAATTTGCTTCCAGTTGAGTCTTTACCTCGTCGGCTATTTCGTCTAAAACGGTTTCAGGCATTATTTCTTTGTCAACCAAAATATTATTATAGAGAATAAAATTATATTTTTTTAGTTCCCGATCCAGTTTTTTTCTCTCGGCTAATAACTCGGTATATCGCTTACCTAAAATAGTTTCCCATTTTTTGGTTGGACTTTTCTCTGTTTCAGGCATTATTTCATTGACAAAATGTTTTTCCGACATAAAATATCTTTATTATCTAAATTACCTAATTGATTTATATCCGCCCTCAACGCCGTTTGGCGATAAGACAATCTGCCAAAGCTGATTTTTGCGACAACGAAATGAGGCGGCACAACTTAGCAAATAAAATTCCCACATTTTGAAAAACTTTGGTGGATAATTGTCTTTTATTGCATCCCAATTATTTGTGAAGTTATTGTACCAAGCCATCAATGTTTTGTCATAATAAATACCAAAATTGTGCCAATCCTCCATAACGAATAAACCTTCGAATGATTTGGCTAATTGTTTAATCCCAGGAAGCATTGAATTGGGGAAAATATATTTTTCAATCCAAGCATTGGTGCTAGTAACAGATTTATTACCACCAATTGTATGCAAGAGAAATAAACCATTATCTTTCAGACAACGACTTACCATTTGCATATATGTCCTGTAATTTTTGTAACCAACATGCTCAATCATGCCAAGTGAAATAATGTGATCAAATTTTTCATTGACTTCACGATAATCCTGCAGTCTAATTTCAACCGGTAAGCCAGCACAATTTTCCTCGGCTAATTGTTTTTGCTCTTTGGAAATAGTGATGCCTACAACTTCAGCTCCATATTTTTCAGCTGCAAACTTGGCAAAGCTACCCCAGCCACAACCAATGTCAAGAATTCTGTCTCCGGATTTTAAATTTATTTTTTTACAGACTAAGTCTAATTTATTTTCCTGCGCTTGGTCTAAATTGTCTGTGTCTTTCCAATAACCACAGGTGTAAACCATGCTTTGGCCCAACATACGATGATACAAATCATTACCAATATCATAGTGATGCTCACCTACCTTGAGAGAACGAGCCTGGGTCTGTAGATTCATAACAAATGATTTTACCACAGGAAAAATAAATTTCCATGGTTGAATTTTTTTGTCTAAATTAGAGGACAAAAGCTTTGTCAGTAATTGATCAAGTTGCCCAGAGCTCCACCAACCGTCCATATAGGCTTCACCAAAGCCCAATGAACCCCTAGATAAAACTCGGTCATATAAACGAGTATCTAAAACCTGGAGATCAAATGGACGGGAGCCATTTATTTCAATGTCAGCATGATTTAATAATTGTGCGATTTTTTCTTGAGTGGTCATATAATTTATTTAATTCCATACTACCAGTTTATCTAATTTTTGCCAAAAAGACAAAAGTATGGGATGATTGCAGGTCAAATCGATTAATTAGACGATTCAACTACTTTGATAAATGCCTAAAAAGTGGTAAAATTACATTATATGAAAAATTTTATAATAAGAAAAAACTTTATTGGAGAAAGACTGGACAAGTATTTAACTGTAAGAATGGAGATAACACGGTCTCAAATCAAAAAATTAATCAATAGCAACGGAGTTCTAGTCAATAAGAAAGTTCCGAGTACTCACCAATTCCTAAAACCTGGGGATCGAATAGCCATTTTAGGTGAAGAACAAAGAACTGAACCAGAAAAACTAGCCAGTAATACAAGGAAAATTCTCGAACCTCAAATTATCTATGATTGCGAGGATTATTTTATTATTAATAAACCTGCGGGCATGCTGGTTCATCCGACAAGACGACAAGAAAAGAACACTTTGATTGACTGGTTACTGAAAAAATACCCAGCACTAGCAAAAGTTGGCGAAGACCCTGCTCGTCCAGCTCTAGTACATCGATTAGATAAAGAAGTTTCAGGACTGATGATAATACCACGAAATTTAAATTCTTTTGATTTTTTCAAAGCGCAATTCAAACAAAGAACAATCAAAAAAGAATACCTGGCTTTGGTTCACGGAGTACTGGCCAATGAAGCTGGGGAGCTAACTTTCCCGATTGCCAGATCAAAGGATGGAAAATTTATTGCTCAACCAATCGGCTCTGAAGATGGAAAAAGTGCCATAACAAATTATAAAATTAAAAAAAGATTCTTGCACTATACTTTACTTCATGTTCAACCAAAAACTGGTAGAACCAACCAAATCAGAATTCATTTAAATGCAATCACCCACCCGATTGTCGGGGATACTCTATATACTTCAAGAAAAGTTGAACAAAGAAGTAAATTAAAATTAAATAGAGTTTTCCTGCATGCAAGTAGATTAATTTTTATTGACATGAATGGTCAGGAAAAAGTTTTTGAAGCCTCATTACCGAAACAATTAACTGAATTATTGAATAATTTAACCTAACTGATATGGTATTAGCTGAACAATTTAATGAAGCAAACCAATTAAGATCAAGAAAAGAAGAAAAAAAGGAGACTTTTTTATCTAACTTACAAGCACGCGAGGCGATGATCAATCAAACGATAAACCATGAACTTGTCAGCAACCATTTGCCGTTTACAACCGAGAAAAGAGATGATCAATTTGATTTGATGAGATTAGAATTTTCTTTTTGCCAACATAGATTGCTGGAAGATAAAGCCTCATATATAAAAAGACCAGAACAGGATGATGATGTTATAAAGATAAGCTTTGAAATTGATAGTGGAGAAAAACTAAGAATGATTCAAGTGACTTCAAATGAAGACCTACTTGGCAAGAGTCTAGCCAGACGACTGAACATGTCAGAAAATAAAAGCCAAATTCAAAAAATCCTCAAGTCAAACCCAAATGAATTGGCTGGATTTATAGCCAATTTGTTCCGCGATGATTTTATTACAAAACAAATGATAAAAGCTTTTGAGGTCGAAACCATTGACCAAGCAAGAACATATCTGACTAATAGTATCTTTGACCTTGGTAAAAGAAAGTTAATCAGCAACTTACTGTTAGCGACTATTAACTCAATGCTAGAAAAAGCGACTCAAAATTATATACAAAAAAATAAAAATAGTCTGTCAGTACCTGAACTTGAATCAGAGTTGGATCAAATCATAGATGAATTTTCTGAACTAGAAATCACCAAGACTGAAGTAGCTGAAATCCAAGTAAATGTGCTCAAATATTTAATAGACGGAAAAACACCAGAGCAAAGACAGAAAAATTTGCCTGAATTTAAGCATCGAGAAAGAAAGAAATACCTTGACCATCTAAGGCGTCAAATGATTAAAGCAGTTTAAGATGCATTATGGGGTTAAAAATTTTTCGACCAGAAAACTTGATAGCTGAAAAAAAATTAACTAAAAAATTCATATCACGACTGGGGGATGACCCCAGTTTAGGTTTTATTTCAAAACTTTTTGAACAGTTGCCTGAACTTCAGCTTTATCTCGTAGGCGGAATGGTCAGAGATATGATAACGGATTACCCTATTACCAAGGACTATGATTTTGTGGCCAGAGGTGTGCCAATGAAAACACTAGTGACTGAATTACAACGACACGGCACATTGAGCTATGTTGGCAAGAATTTTGGAGTGATAAAATTTGTTCCAGAAAATAGCCCCAGGCCAGACCCAATTGATATTGCCCTACCACGAACTGAATTGCCACAAGGGACTGGCGGTTATCGCGATGTAAAAATTGCCTCAAACCACAAGCTATTGATCGAAGATGATTTGGCGAGAAGAGATTTGACTATAAATGCGATGGCTTGGGATATCAGAAATCAGAGTTTAATAGATCCTTTTAACGGACAAAAAGATTTGGCTGACAAACAAATTCGTGCAGTTGGTAATCCTGAACAAAGATTTCAAGAAGATTATTCTCGTATGCTTAGAGCAATTAGATTTGCTTGTAAATTGGATTTTGAAATTGAAGAAAAAACTTTTCAGGCAATAAAAAAATTAATGCCTCACATAAATGACCAAAAAAAAGTTCGGCTAATTGATACACTTGAAAGACAATCAGATATGGCAACGGATGAGCAATTAATCGGAAAATTAAAACAAAAACTTAAAGAACAAAAAATAACAAACCAAGAAGAAACTAGACTTGAATATTTAGTTGCCAGAGAAACAGTTGGGTCTGAATTATTAAAATCACTAGAAGCAAATCCGAGAAAAGCGATTAGCCTTTTTGAGAACTGCCTGGCCATAGACAGACTACTTCCAGAAGTTCTGGAAATGAAGGGGTGCAAACAACCAACTGAATTTCATGCTGAAGGAGATGTTTGGCAACATACTATGTTACTTTTAGAAAAAATTGAGTCAGCAGAATTTCAAGAATATTTTTCAGGGGAAACAATTTCTGGAGAATTTGTTCTCGGGGCCATTTTACATGACGCGGGCAAACCATTAACAATAAAAATGCCTACCAAAGATAAGCTAGATCGAATCAGATTTGATGGCCATGATGTTGTCGGAGCTGAAATTGTTGATCAAGTTTGTGAGAGATTCAAGTTTGCAGAATCGCAGAGAGAATTACTACGATTCATGATAAAAAATAATATGTTGGCAATGTCAGCAAAAAATATTTTTGATATACGAACCAATAAATTTTCAGAGAGGTTCATTGATAGCCCATATTCTAGAGAATTATTGATGCTGTTATTCCTAGACTGCGCCTCCAGTTTACGGTCAGATGGCAGTGTATCGATGGATAATTTTGCTGATACAGTTCAAAGGATTAAACAAATCAAGGAAATCAGAATGAGTCAACCTGATGTAATTATTTCAGGAAAAAAATTACTCCAAACTTTAGGCCTAAAAAAAGGCGGACCACTGATGTGGTATGTGACACAAATTATTAAAGAGCTGGCTGATCAGGGAAAAATTAATTCTGAAGATGGGGCTATTAATTTTGTAGAAAAAAATAAAAGTTATTTTCTGATTTTTATCCCAAGGGTTGATGATTTGGCACTTTTAATCAGGCTTGCAGTAAAAATGAAAAAAGCTTCGGGAAAAAGTCTCGAGAAATTGTGCGGAGAGGCCAAACAACTAAAAAATTTGAATTTTATTGATTGGGAGAAACCAAAACAAGCACTCGATTTATTACTTAGGACAGCGATTATTACTGATGAAAGAGAACAAATCCTGCAAGAAATACAGGAAAATATACAATTTTAAATATTTATACCATTCTTGACATAATTTTATAAATAAGTTATCATATTGTCATCGTGTAATTTAACTAAAGCTAGATAAAAAAGTAAATAAAACAAGAACAGAATAAAGTGAGTACAGTAGACATACAAATATTCTCTGATCTCTCTTTACTGGTATAAAAATATATGGCTGAAGAAAAGAAACAAGCTGAACAAACTGAAGTTCCAGCTCTAACAATCGAATCAAAACAATACCCTGATGTTGTACCAGGAACGGTTGTTCGTGTTCACGAAAAAATCGTTGAAGTAAACCCAAAAGGTGAAGAGAAAAAAAGAGTTCAGATTTTTGAAGGGACTGTACTTGAAAGAAGACATGGCAAAGGAATCAGTGCCACTATTACGGTTCGAAAAACCAGTAAAGGTTTCGGAGTAGAAAAGATTTTCCCTATAAGCTCACCGATAATTGAAAAAATTGAAGTAGTAAAAAGATATGAAGTACGCAGAGCAAATCTAGGATATTTGAGAGACTATTTCAAGAGATTAAAAGAAGTAATAAAATAATTTAATAGCGACATAAGCCTTTGTAATAAGGGTTTTTGTTTTGACAATACAGGAGAGATTAATCCATTAGCTGATTGACGCTTCCATTTGGAAGCGCCGGCTTTTTGACCGCGACAATAATGGCGGGAGAAAAGGAGGGAATGATGAAAATTTTGCTGGTTGATCATGATAAAATATTTCTTCAAACTCTGAAAGAAAATCTAGAGCAAACACTGGATGCTGATAGTCGAACAAAAGGTAAAACTGAAATCCTTGTAGCTTATAATGGGAAAGATGGACAAAAAATGTTTGGAGAACATCATCCTGATGTGGTAATCAGTGCAATTATGTTGCCAGTCTGCAATGGTTGGGAAATGATGAGAAATATCAGAGCGATGGAAGCAGGTAATGGCGGGACAAGATGTTTGGCTGTGACCATTACAGCAATTGGTCCTAATTTGAATGAAATCACTTCCCCACTTTATGGGTTTGATGATTTTGTTGATAAACCAATTTGTGGTACTGAAGTTACTTGGTTAGCTGAAAAAATCCGTGTAAAAATGTTCCAATAAAAATACCTTCGCAAACTACGAAGGATTTTTTTATTTAATAAGATTAGGTGAAAAACTGCTACTTATGAAAATTATTTTGTGTTTTGAACCCCAGACCTGCCTTCATCAAGATTACGGCAGGCAAGCCCCAGAGATGTTCATGTTCGATGGTTTAAATATATAGACTTGGTGGTGGTGTTGACGGCAAGAAAGCCCCCAGACCTGCCTTCATCAAGATTACGGCAGGCAAGCCCCGATGCTATAAAACTTACTTCCGTGGAAAATGAATCGCAGGCGATTAAATTATTTAGAGATGTGAAGGCTATGGCTTGCAAAATTAAAACCACCAGCATTTATGCTGATGGTTTTAATTTGATTATTTTAGTTCTTTAATAAGATATTTCGCGGTCAAAGACTTTTTATTTTTTATAATATCTTTTGGAGTGCCCTCGGCAACAACAAACCCACCTTCATCTCCCCCACCTGGCCCTAAATCAACCACCCAGTCAGCATTTTTTATGACATCCATATTGTGCTCAATAACTAAAACTGTGTTCCCCTTCTCAACCAAACGATTTAAAATTAATAACAATTTATTTATATCATCAAAATGTAACCCAGTTGTTGGTTCGTCCAATATATAAAGAGTTTTGCCCGTTGAGTAACGAGACAATTCCGTTGCCAACTTTATTCGCTGGGCTTCTCCACCTGATAAAGTTGTGGCTGGCTGACCAAGAGTCAAGTAGCCTAAACCAACTTCTTCGAGGGTTGTTAATTTTTCATTTATAATTGTTGTATCACGAAAAAATTCATTGGCTTCTGAAACGGTCATAGCTAAAACATCGGCAATATTCTTGCCACGATAGTGAATTTCAAGAGTTTCTTTGTTATAACGACGGCCCTTACATTCTTCACACTCAACATAAACATCGCTAAGAAGTTGCATCTCATATTTTACATAACCATCACCTCCGCAAGCTTCACAACGGCCACCCTTTACATTGAAACTAAATCTACCAGCATCATAACCTTTTATCTTGGCTTCAGGTACTTGAGTAAACAAGTCACGAATATAGGTAAAAACTCCAGTATAAGTTGCTGGATTGGAACGAGGGGTACGGCCAATTGGAGTTTGATCGATAGTAATAACTTTGTCCAAATTGTCTATACCTGAAATAGATTTATGTTCAGCCGGCAGATCCTTTGAACGGTAAAACTGCCGAGCCAAAGCTTTGGCGAGAATATCATTTATTAATGTTGATTTGCCTGAACCTGACACACCGGTAATACAAACGAACTGACCAAGAGGAATGTCAACTGAAATATTTTGAAGATTGTTGGCAGTAGCACCCTTGATAGAAATCTTCTTGCCATTGCCCCTTTGATTTTTTTTGATAAAACCAATTTGCTTTTGGCCAGAAAGATATTTACCAGTAAGACTATTTTTATTTTTTATAATTTCAGCTGGAGTTCCTTCGGCAACTAACTGTCCGCCATAAATACCGGCTCCAGGTCCAAGATCAAAAATATAATCGGCAGCAGCAATTGTTTCTTTGTCATGTTCGACAACAATTACTGAATTGCCTTTATCTCTCAAAATTTTTAATGTATTGATAAGTTTTTCATTGTCGACTGCATGCAGTCCGATTGATGGTTCGTCGAGAACATAAATAACTTCTGAAAGCGCTGATCCGAGCTGGGTTGCAAGTCGTAAACGCTGGGCTTCTCCACCTGATAAAGTAACTGAACTTCGACTCATTGATAGATAACTCAACCCAACATTGGTTAGGAATTCCAAACGACGCAATATCTCATGAACCAACTGTGTAACGATGGTAAAATCTCTTTTGGAAATTGTTTCTTTTATTGTTTTGTATTTTTTCTTGTCAAACTTTTGACCGACGCTAGATTTGAATTCATCAAAAACAAATTTTAATTCTTTGATAGACATGTCTGTATATTCAGCGATTGACAACCCAGCAACTGTGACCGCCAGACTTTCTTTGCGCAATCTTTTGCCTTGGCAAAGAGTACAAACATGAGCACGCATGTATTTCTCAATTTCTTTTCGAATGTAATCAGAATCTGTTTCACGATGTTTTTCTTCAAGTCCTGGGATTACACCCTGAAATGTCATTTTCCTAACTCCGATTTCATATTCTTCGATTCCAGTACCATACAGAACTAAATCAAGGATTTTTTTTGATAACTTTGAGACCGGAAGTTCAATAGAAAAACGGTGCTTTGAAGCAACTTTTTCTAATAACTGCCACATTGATTTCTGATTGGAAAAAATTTTTGTCCAGGGTTTGATAGCTCCTTCGGCTAAACTCAATTTACTATTATTGATGACTAATTCAGGATCTATTTCCTGTTTCATGCCAAGACCTGAACATTCAGGACAAGCGCCAAATGGTGAATTGAAAGAAAAACTTCGAAGCTCAATTTCAGGTAAATTCAAACCGCACTTTGGACAGCTATAATATTGACTAAACAAAACATCTTCATCATTGTCTGATCGATGAACAACAATTTGACCGTCTCCAAGATCAGTGGCGATTTTCACAGATTCAGCAAGTTGTATTCTCATTTCTTTGTCACCATCAAGCAAGACTCGGTCAACCACGACTTCAATGGTGTGCTTTTGATTTTTATCAATATCAAGAGATTCTAATTCTTCAATATTGTAAACAATGCCATCAAAACGAATCTGATAAAAATTTGCTTTACGGATTTCTTCGACAACTTTTTTATGGGTACCTTTTTCTTCACGAACAACTGGTGCAAGAATTGTAACATTTATTTTATTATTGATCTTCCAAATTTTATCAACGATTTCATCAACTGTCTGGCGATGAACCTCAACACCACAATCAGGACAATGGGGATGCCCAATCCTCGAATACAATAATCTAATCAAATCATAAACTTCGGTAATGGTACCAACGGTTGAACGCGGATTTTGGACTACTGACCGCTGGTCAATGGCAATGGAAGGAGAAAGTCCAGTAATCTGGTCAACATCTGGTTTTTCTTTTACTTCCAAAAACTGCCTAGCATAAGATGACAAACTCTCCACATAGCGTCTCTGACCTTCAGCATAAATAGTATCAAATGCTAATGAAGATTTTCCAGAACCAGATAAACCAGTAATTACAACGAATTTATTGCGCGGAATTTCAACATCAATGTTTTTGAGATTGTTGACTCTGGCGCCTTTGATTGAGATATTGTGAGACATATTTTGAAGCTGATAGTAATTAGCTATTAGCTGTTAGAATGTTGTTTACTATTAGTTTAGACTGATAGAAACATGTTGTCTACCATTATACAAATAAAAAAAGAGCTTGTAAAGCCCTTTTGGATGAAATGATCTACTTGGCCCCTTTGATAAGCCGTAGCAACTTGTCGCAATTGGCTGAATAAATCTTCACAACAACCTTGTTCATGGGGGTCGGCATTTTTTCTTCAGCAAAAACATACTCCCCTTTATTCTGTTTTAGTTGGAAATTTGATCGAGCAATACAATATTCCCCTGAAAAAACCTTTTTTAATTCATCGGATTTGTCATTGACAAAATTTATTTTCCACCAAATTATACCTTTCACAACAAAAAACAAAGCTTGGTCAGTGAGGTAAATATTACCCTTTGTCCGATATTCTCGAACTTTTATAAATAACCTAGCTTTCACTTTTTCTTCACTATAAAGAATTTTTGTACTATTAATTTTTACATAATTCAACCAGCCTCGAGTTTTCCGATTGTAAAAATAGAGAATAATGGCAAAAAGAAAAAAAGACCCGAGGGCAATAATATATGTTTGCATATTTTCATCATTATTAATTACAATGTAATTGTACTAAATTTTTTATTAAATAACTAATTATTTTCAAACAGAAAATCGTAGATATCATCTACGATTATATTTTTAAATTGTAAGTTTTCCTAATTGTTGGAGTTCGACCAGGCCGGCATACAAGCCATTTTTGGTCATTAGTTTCTCATGATTTCCCTGCTCTCTGACATGGCCGTCTTCAAGAACATAAATTAAATCTGCTTTTTTGATAGTTGAGAGTCTATGGGCGATAACAACCAGGGTAATGTTTAGTCTGGACCTAACCTGATTGATCATCTGCTGAATTGCTCTCTCTGCTTCTGAATCAAGATTTGAAGTTGCTTCATCAAGAATCAAAATCTTGGCACCATTTAATAGGGCTAAATATGCCCGAGCAATGCCAACGCGCTGTTTCTCTCCACCTGAAAGTTTTACTCCCCTTTCACCAACCTGCGTCAACAAACCTTGGGGGAACCTGATTTTATCATTGATCATGACATGAAGATGAGCTGCTTTGATGGCTTCAATAATCTGCTCTTGTGTTGCGTCAAGATACGGGTAAGAAATATTATCATTGATTGTACCATCGAAAATATCAACATCCTGCTGAACAATCGCGAACAAACGACGATACCAATACAAATCCAAATCTCTAATATCCTGATTATCAAGTACAATTTTACCGGAAGAAACATCATACATCCGAGCAAGCAATCGAATCAAAGTTGTTTTGCCCTCACCACTTTTGCCGACAAAAGCAATCATTTTATTTGGAGAAAGTGTGAGTGATAGCTTATCAATTACTGAATTGGCACTACCCCTGTAGGAAAAACTGACCTCTGAAAATTCAATATTACCCGAGTAAACGGCTGGAACTACTGCATTTTCTTTGTTCTCAATATCTGATTTCAAATTCAGAAGTTCATCCATGCGTTCGACAGTAACAAATCGTCGAATCAAGTGCGAATAGGTACGAATCTGGCCATAAATATTGCTAATAATCACATTGCCAGTAATAATCATAAAGATAATTGAACCAACACTGACTCGGTCAATGGAAATAAAGTAAATCCCAAGACAAATCGTCAAAATAAATGACAGGCTAAGCCCACTAGAAAACCAGAAGAAAAATGTTTCAATACTTTTATTAATACCAACATCTAAAACTCTCATTTTTTGACGAGTGCCAGAAAACATACTTACCTCTCTACATTCCTGGACAAAGTTCTGAACTGTTTTTACATTTATTACAGATTGACAGAGTTGACCGCTTGAATCCTCTCTCATTTTCTCCCAGTTGTGCCAATCATCAACAAAGCGATCATAGCTGTTAAACCCAATCCGCAAGGTGATAAGATATGGAATGAAAAACATCAAGCCGAGAATCCAATCAATGAAAAAGACAAAGATAATATTAGCAATCAGGTAGAACATTTGCGGAGCAAATTCCCAAAACAACTTGCAACAGGCATCAACCAATTTATCACAGCCTTTATCTATTTTGGAAATTTTAGACCCAGTATTTTCTGATTCATGATAAGAGATAGAAAGAGATAAAAGTTTTTTCTGTGCTTCTACTGGCCAAAAATTTTCCAGATAAATAATACTTCGACCAAATAAAATCTGAATAACAAAGTGCCAAAGAATAAGATTTGAAATAATGATGCCAAACATCACTATCAAATAAACATAGATTGATGATACCAAGAAATCAGCTGAACCGACTTTGCTTATCTCATCAAAAATTAACTTCCAGAAATAAGGCAAGGTAACATTAAATAGCTGGTTGACAAAAAGCAAGATCACGGTCAATAGCAAAATTTTGCGTTTCGTACCAAGTAGTTTCCAGAGAGTTTTTATGCCCTTCAAAAAATGTTTTGATTTGCTTTTATCAAGCTTTATTCTATCTTCCCAGTCAGCCATATTGATGTCTCCTTCTTCCGCTTGTGTTTAGTTGTAAATGTACAAAAAATCCTGCTCGAGAGCAGGAAATCAATTGAACTTTAGGTTGAATTAAACGAGTTAATTCTTCTTCATAAAAGGAGAAATAAAGTTCCAGTAATTTCCTGCTCTATCAAATGGAGACACTTTTGCTGTTGATTTTTTAAAATTATAAGCAAGTCGTCTGTTGACATAGGCAATTCCAGACATTTGATAAAATTGGATTGTATAGTTGATTAAATTCATAATATTATGTTTGAATTTATATCTTACAATTTATATAATTTATTGTCAATAGTGGTTTTTCGGCTAAAACTAGCTTGTTATATAAAAAATATAAAATTTAAAAAATTTATACCCTGAACCAAGTTCAGGGTGACAAATTGGGAGATCCTGAACCAACCTGCCTTTCGGCAGACAGGATTCAGGGTGAGAAGTGAGAGATCCTGAAACGAGTTCAGGATGACGAGTGTAGGGTTCAGGATGACGAGTGTAGGGTTTTTGATGACGAGTGGTGTGTGGTCCCGTCACTCTGAACTTGTTTCAGAGTCTCCTGAATTGACCATAGAGCAAGGAGTGAAAAAATTAATTTGAATTTTGAAGAATTATATCCTGAAACAAGTTCAGGATGACAAATTGGGAGATCCTGAAATCCATCTTCGTTAAAACTTCGATGGACAAGCAAGTTCAGGATGA